>Ga0160498_100011_pt1 | contig 404407 bp, 370 predicted proteins | sample DIDnMG_10_FD_108248 | JGI IMG/M metagenome (GOLD analysis project Ga0160498, IMG submission 108248) | Enriched soil microbial communities from UW Madison campus, WI, USA - DID2878_E24_Xylan MG | ecosystem: Environmental > Terrestrial > Soil > Unclassified | place: USA: Madison, Wisconsin... | reverse complement strand
GATGCTGCTGCCCGCCACCTACGCGCTGCCCCCCGTGTCGGCGCTGATCATGCTGGCCGGCATCTACTACGGCGCGCAGTACGGCGGCTCCACCACCGCCATCCTGGTGAACCTGCCGGGCGAATCCTCGTCGGTGGTGACCGTGATCGACGGCTACCAGATGGCACGCAAGGGCCGCGCGGGTCCGGCGCTGGCCGCCGCAGGCCTGGGCTCGTTCTTCGCGGGCTGCGTGGGCACGCTGATCCTGGCCGCCTTCGCACCGCCGCTGACCGAGCTGGCCTTCAAGTTCGGCCCTGCCGAATATTTCTCGCTGATGATCCTGGGCCTGATCGGTGCCGTGGTGCTGGCTTCGGGCTCGCTGCTCAAGGCCATCGCGATGATCGTGCTGGGCCTGCTGCTCGGCCTGGTCGGTACTGACGTGAACTCCGGCGTGGCGCGCTACAGCTTCGACATTCCGGAGCTGACCGACGGCATCGGCTTCGTGGCCATCGCCATGGGCGTGTTCGGCTACGGCGAAATCATCGCCAACCTCTCGCGTCCCGACGACGAGCGCGAAGTGTTCACCGCCAAGGTCTCGGGCCTGTTCCCGACCAAGGAAGACTTCAAGCGCATGATTCCCGCCGTGCTGCGCGGCACTGCGCTGGGTTCGGCACTGGGCATCCTGCCCGGCGGCGGCGCGCTGCTGGCGGCTTTCGCGGCGTACACGATCGAGAAGAAGACCAAGCTGAAGCCGGGCGAAGTGCCCTTCGGCAAGGGCAACATCCGCGGCGTGGCGGCTCCCGAGTCGGCCAACAACGCCGGCGCGCAGACCTCCTTCATCCCGCTGCTGACGCTGGGCATTCCGCCCAACGCGGTGATGGCGCTGATGGTGGGTGCCATGACGATCCACAACATCCAGCCGGGCCCGCAGGTGATGACCAGCAACCCGGAGCTGTTCTGGGGCCTGATCGCCTCGATGTGGATCGGCAACGCGATGCTGATCATCCTGAACCTGCCGCTGATCGGCATGTGGATCAAGCTGCTGTCGGTGCCGTACAAGTACCTGTTCCCGGCGATCGTGCTGTTCTGCGCGATTGGCGTGTACTCGACCAACAACAACACCTTCGACGTGTGGATGGTCGGCATCTTCGGTCTGGTGGGCTACACCTTCTTCAAGCTCGGATGCGAACCCGCGCCGCTGCTGCTGGGCTTCATCCTGGGCCCGATGATGGAAGAGAACCTGCGCCGTTCGCTGCTGCTGTCGCGCGGCGACTGGAGCGTGTTCGTCACGCGTCCGATCTCGGCGAGCCTGCTGGCTGCAGCTGCATTGCTGCTGATCATCGTGCTGCTGCCGGCTGTGAAGTCGAAGCGCGAAGAAGCTTTCGTCGAAGACTGATCTTCTAGTTTTGCACGCTTCAAGACGGCGCCTTCGGGCGCCGTTTTTGTTTTTGCTGCTTGTCGATGGTGGGGGCTGCTGTTCAGGGCGGGTGCGCAGGGCGCCGGGTACTCCCCTCCGCGAATGTCCCCCGGCCTGCGGCCTCCTCCTTTATTTCGCTGCGGGGAGCACCCGGCGCCCTGCGCACCTGGACGCGGCTTGGGCGTTCAGGCCGGGCCTGGCTTTGGCGCTGCGCGCCTCGCCGTTTCGGTCAGCTGGAAGAGTTGGCCTGCCTTGCGGGAGAGGTCGGCGGCCAGCCAGAGCAGGTTGTCTAGCTGTCGGGGGCCGTCGCCGCTGCACCAGTCGATGTCTTCTCCGTGGCAGACCCACAGGAGGGCTTCGAGCTGGGAGAGGGTGTTTTCGAGAAGATCCGCGGGGTGTTGGGCGGTGTCTTCGGGAGATACCGGCGTGCGAGGCCGGGCTATAGTCTTGGTAGCCATTTTTGTGCGGTCCTTTAGAGGGTAGTGCACGAACTTGGTTAGACGGTCGGGGTGCTGATAACACCCCGGCCGTCGCCTTTGATACCTCGCATCTGCATCACTGCTTTCGCACCGATGACCTGCCGCGAGGCAAGCAGCCTTCGAACATTCAATTGGCTTGTGTGGAGTTGCGCCCCCAGGCGGGGCGTGGAGTGACAGGGGCATTCACTCTAGAGAAGAACCAGGCGAAAGAGCCGCATTGCGCGGCACGAAGTCTCGCCAATCGCCAACAAATGCAGCTTCCACAGCGGCGCTCAACGATCAGGCCGATGGGGTGCCTTGCGCAGCGAAATAAAGGAGGAGGCCGAAGGCCGGGGGACATTCGCGGAGCAAGGTACCCCGTCGGCGTGATCGCGCCCTGAACGACAGAGAGCTAGGGCCTGATAGAACGCGGCGGCTTCATATGTTGCCGCGCCATCGCCAGGAAAGCCATCGCCGCCGGGCTCAGCGGATGCTTGGCCAGCCGTATGGCGACCACCGGGTATTCGAGCGTGGGCCGCGTGACGGCCACTGCGCGCAGGTTGGGCGGCATCAGCACTTCCACATAGCGCGGCGCCAGCGCCACGCCCGCGCCCGCCTGGATCAGGCCGAACGCGGTCGACAGCATCGACACATGGTGCACCACGTGCGGGTACACGTTGGCCGCGCTCGCGAGCTGGCGGCTCACGGCGCGCCACACGTTGGCGTCGGGGTTGACGTGGATGAAAGGCAGGCCCTCCAGATGCCGGGCCTCGACCACCGCGTGCTGCGCCAGCGGATGGTCGTCGCGCACGAACAGCGCCATGCGCTCGGAGAACAGCGGCTCGGTCGCGAGTTCGGAGTGCTTCTGGCCGATGTCCGAACCGAAGCCCAGGTCGGCCTCCTGCGAGAGGATGCGCGAGATCATCTGCTCGGCCGTGCTGTCGAGCAGCGTGGTCGCGAGCGTCGGGTGCTTCTGCGAGAAGCGGCCGAGCAGCGGCGGCAGCAGGGCGCCGGCCGTGAGGTGCCCCACCGCCAGCACGATGCGGCCCTCGCGCAGTTGCGACTGCGAGCGGCAGGCGTCCACCGACTCGTCGATCAGCCGCAACGCGCGCACGGCGGTGTCGACCATCATTTGGCCCGCGTTGGTCATGCGGATGCGGCGCCCGCGCACCACCAGCGGCTGTGCCAGCTCTTCCTCCAGCCGCTTGATCAGGTGGCTGATGGCAGGCTGGGTGAGCTGCAGCGCCTCGGCCGCGAGCGTGAAGCTGCCTGTTTCGGCCACCGCCGTCAGCGCGCGCAGCTGCTGCAGAGAGATGTCTTCGGCGGCACCCTTGGTCATAAACAGCATTGATAGTTGAATAAGCGGAATTATCTGGCTTGATGCGCTGCCGCTGCATAGCATTCTTTTTTTACACAGGCACAGAATTCCCCGCACATGAAACGCCTCCGCTTCCTCCAGGTGCTTGCCGTCGCGCTCGGCATGGCCGCGTCTTCCGCCGTCCTGGCCCAGGGCTACCCGAACAAGCCGATACGCCTGATCGTTCCGTTCCCGGCGGCCGGTGCCACCGACCTGTTCGCCCGCACGCTGGGACAGAAGATGAGCGAGAAGCTCGGCACCACGCTGGTGGTCGACAACAAGCCCGGCGCCGGCGGCGCCATCGGTTCCGACCAGGCCGCGAAGGCCGCGCCCGACGGCTACACCATCCTGCTGGCCACCACCAGCACGCACTCCATCGGCCCGGCCGTCAGCAAGCTGCCCTACGACACGGTGCGCGACTTCACGCCCATCGCGCACGTGGGCGACGCGGCCAGCATCATGCTGGTGCCGGTCAATTCGCCCGCGAAGACGGTGCGCGAATGGATCGACTACGCCAAGAAGAACCCCGGCAAGCTCAACTACGCATCGAGCGGCAACGGCACCATCGTGCAGCTCACGGCGGAGCTGTTCAAGGCGCAGGCCGGCGTGTTCGTCACGCACATTCCCTACAAGGGCACGGCACTGGCCATTCCCGACCTGATCAGCGGCAAGGTCGACGTGCTGTTCGACTCGCTGCCCACCGGCATGCCGCACGTGCGCGACGGCCGCCTGCGCGCGCTGGGCGTCACCTCGCTCAAGCGCAGCCCGCTGGCGCCCGAGCTGCCGCCCATTGCCGACACGCTGCCCGGCTACGAGTCGAACACCTGGTTCGGCTTCTATGGCCCGAAGAACCTGCCGGCGGACATCGTCGCGAAGATCAACAAGGCCGCGAACGACTCGCTGGCCGACCCAGAAGTGAAGGAAAAGCTCGCGCGCCTGGGCATCGAGCCCGCCACGCCGGGCACGCCCGACCAGTTCGCGAAGATGGTGGCGGTGGACGCCGCGAAGTGGAAAAAGATCGTGGTCGACCGCAAGATCACCAACGAATAACGCAGAGCACATCGAAATGAACTTCGACTTCAACAACCCCTACCTCTCCACCCGCATCCCGATCTTCGCGCGCAACGTGGTGTCGACCTCGCACCCGCTGGCCTCGCAGGCCGGGCTGCGCATCCTGCAGCAGGGCGGCAACGCGGTCGATGCGGCCATTGCCACCGCGGCGGTGATGACGCTGGTCGAGCCGGTGAGCAACGGCCTGGGCAGCGATGCGTTCTGCATCCTCTGGGACGGCAAGGAACTGCACGGCCTCAATGCCTCGGGCCCGGCGCCCAAGGCCTGGACGCCCGAATACTTCAAAGCCAAGTACGGTGCCGACGCGGCCAATCCGCCCATGCGCGGCATCGACTCGGTCACGGTGCCGGGCGCGGTGCGCGGCTGGGTTGCGATGAGCGAGCGCTTCGGCAAGCTGCCTTTCGCCGACCTGCTGGCGCCGGCCATCGACATCGCCGAGCGCGGCTACCTGGTGCCGCCGGTGGTGCAGGGCAAGTGGGCCGCGGCCACGCCGGTGCTGCAGTCGCAGCCGGGCTTTGCGCAGACCTTCCTGCCCTGGGGCCGCGCGCCCGAAGTGGGCGAGCTGTTCCGCTTCACCGCCGCCGCGCGCGCGCTCAAGGCCATCGCCCGCACCAAGGGCGAGGCCTACTACAGCGGCGAGATCGCCGAGGCGCTCGCCAAGTTCTCGGCCGAGCAGGGCGGTGCGCTCACCGTGGCCGACCTCGCGGCCTACCAGCCCGAGTGGGTCAAGCCCATCTCGCGCGACTACCGCGGCCACACGCTGCACGAGATCCCGCCCAACGGCCAGGGCATTGCGGCGCTGATCGCGCTGGGGATCCTGGAGAAGTTCGACATCGCCTCGCTGCCGGTCGATTCGGTGCAGTCGCAGCATCTGCAGATCGAGGCCATGAAGCTGGCCTTTGCCGACGTGTACCGCTACGTGTCGGAGCGCAAGACGATGGAAGTCACGACCGAGCAGATGCTCGACGACGCCTACCTGGCCTCGCGCGCCCGCCTCATCGACGTGAAGAAGGCGCAGGACTTCAAGGCCGGCAACCCGGTGAAGGGCGGCACCATCTACCTCACGGCGGCCGACGAGAGCGGCATGATGGTGAGCTTCATCCAGAGCAACTACATGGGCTTCGGCTCGGGCTGCGTGGAGCCCGAGTTCGGCATCAGCCTGCAGAACCGCGGCCACGGCTTCAGCCTGAAGGCCGAGAGCCCCAACGTGGTGGCGCCGGGCAAGCGCCCGTTCCACACCATCATCCCGGCCTTCCTCACCAAGGACGGCCAGCCGGTCATGAGCTTCGGCGTGATGGGCGGCAACATGCAGCCGCAGGGCCACATGCAGACGCTGGTGCGCATGCTCGACTACAAGCAGAACCCGCAGGCCGCCTGCGACGCACCGCGCTGGCGCTTCAACGCGGGGCTGGAGATCAACGTCGAGGCGGCGATGAACCCGGCCACGGTGCAGGGCCTGCGCGACCTGGGCCACCACCTGGAAGTGATCAACGACTCCTACCAGGACTTCGGCGCGGGCCAGTTCATCTGGCGCGCGGGCGAGCCTTCGGTCGAAGGCTACGTGGCCGCCAGCGATCCGCGCCGCGACGGCGTGGCCGCGGGTTACTGAGCACGAGCGAGGGTTTGAGCTTGCCGCGATGATCGGGGGATGAACAAGACAGCCGCGACGGCCGGCATCCCCCCTCGACCCTCCCACGATGCCGCCAGGAAGGGCATCGCGACCGGCCTGGTCCTGGCCACGCTGGGCGCCATCGCCTTCAGCGGCAAGGCCATCATTGTCAAGCTCGCGTACCGCTACGGCGTGGACGCGGTGACGCTCATCATGCTGCGCATGCTGTTCGCGCTGCCGCTGTTCGCGGTCATGGCGTGGTGGGCCGGGCGCGGCAAGCCGCCGCTCACCGCGCGCGACTGGCTCGGCGTGGTGGGGCTCGGCTTCTCGGGCTATTACCTCGCGAGCTTCCTCGACTTCGCGGGGCTGGCCTACATCTCGGCCAGCTTCGAGCGGCTCATTCTTTATCTCAACCCGACGCTGGTGCTGTTCTTCGGCTGGCTGATGTACCGGCGCCGCCCGACGCGGCCGCAGGTGCTCGGCATGGTCGTGAGCTACGCCGGCGTGCTGCTGGTGTTCGGCCACGAGCTGTGGACCGGTGGCGGCGGCAAGGGCGGCGGTGCCGCGGCCTGGGGTGCGTTCCTGGTGTTCCTGAGCGCCGTGAGCTATGCGGGCTACCTCGTCTACAGCGGCGAGTTCGTCAAGCGGCTGGGCTCGCTGCGGCTCGTGGGGCTGGCGACCACCGTGGCCTGCGTGCTGTGCATCCTGCAGTTCGTGCTGACGCGACCCATGAGCGCGGCCTTCGGGCTCGCGCCCGAGGTCATCTGGCTGTCGGTGATCAACGCCACGCTGTGCACGGCGGTGCCCGTCCTCATGGTGATGATGGCCATCGAGCGCATCGGCCCCGCGGTGGCCGCGCAAACCGGCATGATCGGGCCGCTGTCGACCATCCTCATGGGGGTGTTGATACTCGGCGAGCCGTTCACGCCGTGGATCGCGGCCGGCACCGTGCTCGTCATCGCGGGCATTTTCGTTTTCACGCGCAAGGGGCGCTGAAGCCCCTTGCTGCAATCATTGGAGAAACACGACATGGATCTGGGTATTGCAGGCAAGACCGCGCTGGTGTGCGGCGCGAGCAAGGGGCTGGGCTACGGCTGCGCCGAGGCGCTGGTGCGCGAGGGCGTGAACGTGGTGATCGTCGCGCGCGGCGCCGAGGCGCTCGAAGCCGCGGCGAAGAAGCTGGCCGAGGCTGCGGGCGCATCGGGCCCGTTCGTGAAGCACGTGGCCGCCGACATCACCACCGAAGCCGGACGCGCGGCGGTGTTCGCGCTGGGCCACGACTTCGACATCGTCGTCACCAATGCCGGCGGCCCGCCGCCCGGCGACTTCCGAAACTGGGACCGCGAAGCGTGGATCAAGGCGGTCGACGCCAACATGCTCACGCCCATCGAACTCATCAAGGCCACGGTGGACGGCATGGCCAAGCGCGGCTTCGGGCGCATCGTGAACATCACGTCGAGCTCGGTGAAGTCGCCGATCGACATCCTGGGCCTGTCGAACGGTGCGCGCAGCGGCCTCACCGGCTTCGTGGCCGGCGTGGCGCGCACGCCCATCGCGGCGCAGGGCGTGACCATCAACAACCTGCTGCCCGGCTCGTTCGACACCGACCGGCTGAAGGGCACCATGGCCGGCACGGCGCAGAAGACGGGCCAGGATTTCGACACCGTGTGGGAAGCCCGCAAGAAGAACATTCCTGCCAAGCGCTTCGGCACGCCGGCCGAGTTCGGCGCCATCTGCGCCTTCCTGTGCAGCATGCAGGCCGGCTACATGACCGGCCAGAACGTTCTCGCCGACGGCGGCGCTTACCCCGGCACGTACTGACCGGCAGCGGCGCCTTCAGCGCCGCGACGCCACCACGATCCCGCCCACGATCAGCAGGAATGCCGCGCCGTGGTACCAGTGCGGCAGTTCGCGCAGGAACGCGGCGGAGAGCACCGCCGCGAACAGCGGCGTGAGGTTCATGAAGATGCTCGCGGCCTGCGGGCCCGCGCGCTGCACCGCGGTGCCCCAGCATCGGTAGGCGAGCACCGCCGGGCCGATGCCGATGAACAGCATGGCGGCGACGAGCGGCCAGCCGATGTCGATGTGCGCGTCGGTCAGCGTCCATTCGCCGGCCGCCAGCGCGCCCGACCACGCGATGCCGAACACCAGCTGCGCCATCAGGAAGGCGGACCAGTCCTGCCGCACGCCCCTGGGTTCGTGCGTGCGCGCCAGCATCCAGCTGTAGAAGGCCCACGCGATGGAGCCGAGGATCATGTAGAGATCGCCCGGCACCAGCCGCAGCGCCATCAACTGCCGCCATTCGCCGCGGCTGAGCACCAGCAGCACGCCCGCCATCGACAGCAGTGCGCCGCCGACCTCGCGCGCGCTGATGCGCGCACCGAAGAAGAGGGCGCCGGTCGCCAGCATCCACAGCGGCGCGCTCGAGCCCACCAGCGTGACGTTGATCGGCGTGGAGGTCTGCAGCGCGAGGTACTGGAACGCGTTGTAGAGGCCGATGCCGAGCAGGCCCAGCAGCGCGTAGCGCCGCCAGTGCGGCCACAGGGCGCTGTCGCGGCGCAGCACCGGCGCGGCCAGCGGCAGCACGATGACGAACGCGATGATCCAGCGCACGAAGTTCAGCGTGAGCGGCGACACCAGCTCGCGAACAAGGCGCCCGACGACGGCGTTGCCTGCCCACAGAAGCGGCGGAACGACCAGCATGAAAACGACGAGGGGTGTGAGGCGCTGCGGCTGTGTCTGCATGGGCGCCGACTCTACCGGTCGGCAATGCCCCGTGCTGTCGCGGGAAAGGCAAACATGGCAGGATGCCCCTCTTCTTTTTTCCTGCGCGTGGAGACTGCCATCATGAAGAGCAAAGCCGTCCGTATCGATCGCCCCGGCGGTCCCGAAGAACTGAAGATCGTCGAGGTCGAGGTCGGCGAACCCGGCCCCGGCGAGATCCGCATCCGCCACAAGGCGGTGGGCCTGAACTTCATCGACACCTACCAGCGCAGCGGGCTCTATCCGTTTGCCATGCCGCTGCAGCTGGGCATGGAAGCCTCCGGCATCGTCGAGGCGGTGGGCGAGGGCGTGACGCACCTGAAGGCCGGCGACCGCGCCGCCTATGCCAGCCCGCCGCCCGGCTCCTACTGCGAACTGCGCGTGATGCCGGCCAAGTGCGTGTGCAAGCTGCCCGACGACATTTCCTTCGAGACCGGCGCGGCCATGATGCTCAAGGGCCTCACCACGCAGTACCTGCTGAAGAAGACGCTGCCCGCCGAAGGCCTGCAGGCCGGCGACTTCATCCTGTTCCATGCTGCCGCGGGCGGCGTGGGCCTCATCGCCTGCCAGTGGGCCAAGGCGCTCGGCCTGCAGCTCATCGGCACTGCCGGCAGCGAAGCCAAGTGCAAGCTGGCGCTCGAACACGGCGCGGCGCACGCCATCAACTACAGCACCGAGAACTTCGCGGCGCGGGTGAAGGAAATCACTGGCGGCAAGGGCGTGAAGGTGGTGTACGACTCGGTCGGCAAGGACACCTTCGAAGGCTCGATCGACTGCCTGCGGCCCTTCGGCCTGCTGGCGGTGTTCGGCAACGGTTCGGGTCCGGTGCCGCCGGTGAACCTCGGCACGCTGGCCTCCAAGGGCTCGCTGTACGTCACGCGGCCCACGCTCTTCACCCACATGTCCACGCGCGAGAGCACCCAGGCCATGGCCGACGACCTGTTCGCGGTGGTGCGAAGCGGCGCGGTGAAGATCCCGATCGACCAGCGCTATCCGCTGGACGACGTGCAGCAGGCGCACCGCGACCTCGAGGCGCGCAAGACCACGGGCTGCACGATCCTCACGCTCTGATAAGTCGGAAAGGACAGTCTTGTCCTACCCGGGCAGTGGCGTCATGCCTTCGACTTGTGACTGGCGCACTTTGTAGCCTTGGGTCAAAGCTCAGAGGCAAAGCCGCATGAACACCGTTCGCACATACATCGTCGAAGACAACCCCACCATTCGCGAGAACCTGGTGGGCACCTTGCGCGAAGTAGCGCGGGTAGACCCCATCGGCCAGGCCGAATCCGAAGCCGAGGGCCTGCGCTGGCTCACGCGCAACCCGACCCAGTGGGACCTGGCCATCATCGACCTGTTCCTGAAGGACGGCACCGGTTTCCGCGTGCTCGAAGCCTGCCGCGAACGGCATCCGATGCAGAAGATGGTGGTCTTGAGCAACTACGCGACGCCCGAGATGCGCCGGAAGTGCGCCCTCCTTGGCGCCGACGCGGTGTTCGACAAGGCCACCGAGGTGGAAGACCTGATCGATTTCTGCGTGCGACAGCGGCAGGCGCGGCTCAGCCATCCTTCTGCGTCGTCGAACCGGGCGCCGCTGACGCACTGAGCGCGGCGGTCTCGCGCACGATGCCCCACACCCGCTCCGCGAGCGGCGAAAGCGCCCGGTTGCGGCGCCGGATCAGCATGATCGCCCGTTGAACGCGCGGCACCAGCGGCCGCACCACGAGCTGCGGCAAACCCTCCGGCGGCAATGAAAGCTCCGGCATCACGCTGATGCCGATGCCGGCCTCGACCATGCGGAACACGGTGGTCGGGTGGCCGAGCTGCTGCTTCACTTCGCAGTGCGCGCCATGCCGCTCCAGCGCCTGGTCGATCAGCCGGCGGCTGCCCGAGGCATGGTCGAGCAGCACCAAGGATTCGCCGTACAGCGCGGTCCAGCGCACCGATGCCTTCTGCGCGAGCCGGTGCGCGGGCGGCACCACGAGCACGAATGGGTCGTCGAGGATCGCTTCGCAATGCAGGTCCTCGGCCTCCGAGGGCTCGATGACCACGCCGAAATCGACTTCGCCGCTGCGCACGCTGTCGAGCACGTCCTGCTGGATGCGGTCGAGCAAAAGAAACTGGATGCCAGGCGCCTGCACCGCGCAGGTGGCGATGCAGCCGGGCATCAGGTTGGCCGACAGCGTGGGGCTGCTCGCCACACGCACCTTGCCGCCGCGCGCGCTGGCCAGGCCGGCCACGTCCTGCAGGGTCTGGTCAAGGTCGTCGAGCACGCGGTCGAGCCGGGCCGCGAGCGACTGGCCGGCTTCCGTCAGCACCACCTCGCGGGTGGTGCGGTCGAGCAGCTTGAGCCCGAGCTGCGACTCCAGCTCCAGGATCGAGCGGCTGACCGCCGGCTGGCTCAGGCCGACCTGGTCGCCGGCGCGGCTGAAATTGCGTCCCTCGGCCACCGAGCGGAACACGCGAAGCTGGCGCAGCGTGACATTCATGCGCTCGAATCATATATCCATCAGATAAATCCATTTCTCTTTTGAATGCCTCCGGCGTCCAATGCTTGCCATGGCCCGTTCACGCTTCCTCCCCGACAACTTCACGCTCGCGCTCGTCACGGTCGTGACCATTGCCAGCCTGCTGCCCGCCAGCGGGCGCACGGCGCATTTCTTCGAAGGCCTGACCACGGTCGCCATCGGACTGCTGTTCTTCCTGCACGGCGCCAAGCTGTCGCGCGAGGCGATCATGGCGGGCATCACCCACTGGCGGCTGCACCTGCTGGTGTTCGCGAGCACCTTCGTCCTGTTCCCGTTGCTGGGGCTCGCGCTCAAGCCCGTGCTGTCGCCGCTGGTGACGCCCGAGCTCTACACCGGCGTGCTGTTCCTGTGCGTGCTGCCGGCCACGGTGCAGTCGGCCATCGCCTTCACCGCGATGGCCCGGGGCAACATGCCGGCCGCCATCTGCAGCGCGTCGGCGTCCACGTTGCTGGGTGTGTTCATCACGCCCGTGCTGGTGAACCTGGTGGTGCTGCCGCACAACGGCGGCGCGACCTCGTCCTTCGACTCGATCGGCCGCATCCTGCTGCAGCTGATGGTGCCCTTCCTGGCCGGCCACCTGCTGCGCCCGGTCATCGGCAAGTGGGTGCAGAAGCGCGCGGCGGTGCTTAAGTTCGTGGACCAGGGTTCGATCCTGCTGGTGGTCTACACCGCGTTCAGCGCGGCGGTGATCGAGGGGCTCTGGAAGCAGATTCCCGTGAGCGCGCTGCTGGGCCTGCTGCTGGTGTGCGCCGTGCTGCTGGCACTGGCGCTCACGCTCACGACCTTCACCGCGCGCAAGCTGGGTTTCGATACGGCGGACGAGATCACCATCGTCTTCTGCGGCTCCAAGAAGAGCCTCGCGAGCGGCATTCCCATGGCGAAGGTGCTGTTCGCTTCGCATGCCGTGGGCGCCATCGTGCTGCCGCTGATGCTGTTCCATCAGATGCAGCTGATGGTGTGCGCGGTGCTGGCGCAGCGCTATGCGCGGCGGGGGCAGGAAGCCGCCCCGGCGCTGAAGCCGGCCGGGCAGAAGTAGCTTCCTTCCGGCCGGGGCGCTGTCAGGTCAGCTCTCCACCTGGCCCAGCTGGGGATCCTTCAGCCGGCTCGGCGCCAGCGCCCCGGCCGACTCCAGGATCGGATAGGCGATCGAGCAGATGTGCGAGTTGATGCGCTTCAGGTCGCTGATCAGGTCGATGTGCAGCGAGCTGGTCTCGATGCTCAGCGTGGTCCGGTCGGACAGGCGGTCCAGGTGGGTGGTGGCGTAGGCCCGTTCCAGGTCGCGGAAGCGCGCCTTTTCTTCGAGCAGCTTCTGGGCGTCGCGCACGTTGCCGTTCAGGAACACGCTCATGCTCAGCCGCAGGTTGGCGATCAGCCGGCCATGCAGCTCCACGATCTCGGCCATGCCGGCTTCGGAGAAGTTGCGCTGCGGCTTGATCTTCTTGTCCTCGATGTCGATGATCACCCGCTCGATGATGTCGCCGATCTGCTCCATGTTGATCGTGAAGCTGATGATGTCGGTCCAGCGCCGGCTTTCTTCCTCGCCCAGCGCCTCGCGCGAGATGCGCGTCATGTAGTACTTGATGGCCGAGTACAGCTCGTCCACCGCATCGTCGAGCTGCCGCAGCTCCTGCGCCAGCCGCAGGTCGTTGTGGCGGATCACGTCGAGCGTGCCGATGAGCATGGTCTCCACGATGTCGGCCTGGTGCAGCGCCTCGCGCGCCGCGTTCGAAATGGCCAGCGAAGGGGTCGACAGCGCCGATGGGTCGAGGTGGTGCAGCCGCATGGTGCCGGCCGGCTGCTGCGGCGCCGGCAGCAGCCGCGTCACCAGCTTGGCCACCCATTGGGTGAGCCCGATGAACCCCACGCTGATGATGACGTTGAAGCCCAGGTGGAACAGCACCACGCCGTGCGCCTGGTTCGGCAGCTCGGGCTGCACGTGGCGGATCCACAGGCCGATGAAGGGCGCCACGATGGCCACGCCCAGCGCCTTGAACAGCAGGTTGCCGACGGTCACCTGCCGCACCGACACCGCCGACTTGGCCGTGGTCAGCACCGCCAGCAGGCCGCTGCCGAGGTTGGCGCCGAGCACCAGGCCCAGCGCCACGTCCAGCGGCACCACGTTCGAGGTGGCCATGGCCGCCACCAGCAGCACCACCGCCAGGCTCGAATAGGCCACGATGGCCAGCACCGAGCCGATGGTGATCTCCAGCAGCACGTCGCTGTTGAGCGAGGCCAGCAGCGTGCGCACGGCGGGCGACGAGAACAGCGGCTCGGTCGCTTCCACCACCAGCTGCAGCGCCAGCAGCATGAGCCCCAGGCCGATGAGCACCCGGCCCACGCGGCCCGCCACCGAGGCCGAGCGCGTGATGAACAGCACCACGCCCACGAAGATGAACATCGGCGACAGCCAGGACAGGTCGGCCGAGAACAGCACGGAAATCAGCGCGGTGCCCACGTCGGCGCCGCGCATCACCGCCAGCGCAGCCGGCAGCGTGACCAGGCCCTGCCCGACGAAGGACGAGGTCATGAGGGAGGTGGCCGTGCTCGATTGCACCAGGGCGGTCACGCCGATGCCCGAGAGGGCGGCGGTGAAGCGGTTGCGCATGCTCTGCACGAGGATCTTGCGCAGGTTGGCGCCGAATACGCGCAGCACGCCGGTACGAACGAGGTGCGTACCCCACACCAGCAATGCGACTGCCGCCAGCAGGTTCAGAAGATGCTTCATGGGTGTCGGGTTCTATCCTTTTCGTTTTGGTTCGTTTTGACCCCATTTTCCACAAGATAGCGAATCAGTCGATAAGCGCTCCGTTATCGTGGAAGGGATAGGGGCCTTCGAAGCTACCGCAAGCCGCCAGATGCGTCACCAGCCGGCGGTTGCGCGGCAGCCACGCATGGACGCGGAAGCCGGGCGGTTCCAGCGTCCAGGCCGAGGGCGCGTCCGGCGCCAGATCGAGGCAGACCTGGTGCGCCTGCGCCGGCGAGGTCGAGGCGATGGTGCCGCCGAAGCGCACGTCGATGGCGCGGTGCAGGTGGCCGCAGATGATGCGCTCGACGTTGGGGTAGCGCGAGACCAGCGCCTCCAGCGCCTCCGAGCCCTGGAGCAGGCCGATTTCGTCCATGTGGCCGATCAGCGTCTCGAATGGCGGATGGTGCATGGCGATCACCACGGGTTCGCCGCGGCAGGCTTCCAGCTGCGCTTCGAGCCAGGCCAGGCGCTTCTCGCACAGCGAGCCGTGGCTCGCGCCGGGCACGCAGGTGTCGAGCGTGAGCAGGCGCAGCGGGCCGACGCGCACCGAGTACTGGATGAAGCCGTCGGTGCCGGCGCCCGTGCCCAGGTAGGCGTGGCCGGGGAAGCTGCGGCGCAGCTGGTCGCGGTCGTCGTGGTTGCCGGGCATCAGGTAGACCGGCATGGTCAGCGGGGCCAGCAGGCGCGCGAGGTGCTCGTACTCGGCCGCGCGGCCGAAGTCGGTCAGGTCGCCGGTGACGACCACCGCGTCGGGCGGCTGGCGCAGCGCCAGCACCGACTGCACGGCGCGCTCCAGGTAGGGCGCGGTGTTGATGCGGCCGTAGGCCAGCCGGCCCGGCTCGCGGATGTGCAGGTCGGTCAGCTGGACCAGGAAGGTGGTGTCGTGGGGTGTGTTGCTTGTCGTCATGCGGTGGTGGTCTCCTGCGACGTCATCAGGCGGTCGGGGTGGATGCGAAAGCCCACGGTGTCGCCCGGCTTGAAGGGTTTGTCGCGGCCCACGTCGGCCACCAGCAGGGGCTGGTCCTGCGCGAGCAGGTGCAGCTGGACGCGGTCGCCGAGGAAGGTGCGGCGCTCGACGATGCCGGCGGCCCAGTCCAGCTGGGGCGCGCCGACTTCGATGTCTTCGGGGCGCACCAGCAGGGTTGCATGGTCGCGCCAGGCGCCCGGGCAGGGCAGGGTGGTTCCGCCGAGCCGCACGACGCCCTGCGCAATGGCCTCGGCCGTGCGCTCCAGCCGGTTGACCCGGCCCAGGAACTCGGCCACGAAGGGGTGCGCGGGGGCGCGGTAGAGGTCTTCGCCGCGGCCCACCTGCACGATGCGGCCGGCGCGCATCACCGCGAGGCGGTCGGCGATGGCCAGGGCCTCCTGCTGGTCGTGCGTGACGTGGATGGCCGTGATGTGCAGGCGGCGCAGCAGCTCGGCCAGCTCGTCGCGCAGCGATTCCTTGAGCTTGGCGTCGAGCGCGGCCAGCGGCTCGTCGAGCAGCAGCACGCGCGGGCGCACGGCCACGGCGCGCGCCAGGGCCACGCGCTGGCGCTGGCCTCCCGAAAGCTCGGCGGGGCGCTTGTTCTCCAGGCCGCCCAGGCGCACCAGGTCGACCAGCTCGCCCACGCTGCGCTTCTCTTCTTCGGGCGAGACGCCGCGAATGCGCAGGCCGTAGCCGATGTTGGCCGCCACCGTCATCTGCGGGAAGAGCGCGTAGCTCTGGAACACCATGCCCACGCCGCGGTGCTCGACCGGGCGCTGGGTCACGTCCTGGTCACCGAAAACGATGCGGCTGCCCGCGTCGGGCGCCTCCAGCCCGGCAATCAGCCGCAGCAGCGTGGTCTTGCCGCAGCCCGAGGGGCCCAGCAGCGCCAGCACTTCGCCGGCTTCCACCCGCAGGTTGGTCGGCTGCAGGCCGCGCGTGCCGTCGGCATAGGTCTTTGCGCAGTTGGCGATGTCAATGGTGATGCGTTCAAGTTCCATGGCGTTTCTGCATGAGGTTGGCAAGGTACTGCAGGGCCCACAGCACCGGAAGGATGACGGCAAAGAAAACCAGCGTGTAGGCCGATCCGATCTCGATGCGCATCGAGGCATAGCTGTCGGCCAGCCCCACGGGCAGCGTGCGCGTGAGCGGCGTGTGCAGCATCCACGTGAGGTTGAATTCGCCGACCGAGAGCGTGAACACCATCAGGCTGCCGGCCACGATGGCGGGGAACACGGCCGGCACCAGGATGCCCATGAAGCGCTGGCGGAAGTTCGCGCCCAGCGAGCGCGCGGCTTCTTCCAGCGCGAGCAGGTCGTCGCGCTCGAAGGCCGAGCTGACGGTGCGCACCATGAACGGCAGCGTGAAGACGATGTGGCCCACGAGGATGAAGGCGAAGCTCTGGCGAAAGGCCGTGAGCTGGCCGTAGGCGAGGATCAGCGCGAGCGCCGTGGCCAGGCCCGGCACCGCGACCGGCAGCGTCAGCAGTTCCTCGAAGATGCGTGCGGCGCGCGAGCGGCTGCGCGCCAGCGCATAGGCGCAGGGCACGCCGATCAGCACGGTGCCGATCACGCAGGCCACGGCCAGCGCGAGCGACCAACCGACGGTGCCGCCGTAGTTCTCCCACACCTCGCCGAGCCAGCGCAGCGTGAAGCCGCTCTTGAGGCCGGTGCTGTAGTTGTTGACCAGGCCCGCCATCACCGACAGCAGCATCGGCGCGATCATGAAGAGGCTCACGATCAGCGTGACGGCGAGCAGGAAGGGCGCCTTGGCCTGAGTGTTCTTTCGCATGGTGGATGTGCCTCAGCGTGCGACGGGATTGGCGCCGAAGCGGCGCGCCACGAACAGCACCAGCCAGGTCACGATGCCCAGCGAGATCGACAGCGACGCGGCGAGCGCGAAGTTGGCGTAGTTGGTGAACTCGTTGTAGATGGTGATGGGAATGACCTCGAACTTGCTGGCCAGCGTGAAGGCCGTGCCGAAGGCGCCCATCGACGTGGCGAACAGGATCGCGCCGCAGGCCAGCGTGGTGGGCGCGAGCTCGGGCATCCACACGTCGCGTGCCACGCGCAGCCGCGAGGCGCCGAGCGAACGCGCGGCTTCCTCGAGCTGGGTGTTCATCGACTCGGCCGCCGCTGCGTAGGTGGCGATGGCGCGCGGCAGCGAAAAATAAAGGTACGCCAGGAACAGCCCGAGCAGGCCGTAGGCGAAGGTGATGCGCTGGCCGATCAGGCTGTCGCTGAGGTCCGCGACCACGCCTTGGCGCCCGCCCAGCAGGATCACGAAGAAGCCGATGATCACGCCCGGAAACGACAGCGGCAGCGTGAGCAGCGACAGCAGCATGCGCTTGCCGACGAAGGCATGCCGCGCGAGGTAGATGCCCACTGCCGCGCCCAGTACCAGGGTGGCGAGGGTGACCGTGATGGAGAGCACCACCGTGTTGGCCATGCTCGCGAGGTAGCGTGAATCCGTGAGCACGGCGAAATAGGTTGCCCAGCCTTTGTCGGCGGGCAGCGTCAGCAGGCGCACGACCGGCAGCAGCCAGAAGGCCGCGAAGAAGGCGGCAGCGGGCGCTGCGCAGGCCAGCAGGCGCCAGCTTGGGTTCCAGGAGTTGTTGGACTTCATGTCGGCTTTTTCGCCTTGTCTTGTTGCTTGAGGCTCTTCTTCAGGGCGTGTGCACAGGTCATCGGGTACTCCCCTCCGCGAATGTCCCCCGCCCTGCGGGCTCCTCCTTTATTTCGCTGCGGGGAGCACCCGACGTCCTGTGCACTGGACGCGCCGCCGGCGTGAGCGCGCCCCGAAAAAAGCGCGCCCCCGCAACGAAGCACACAGAGTTAGCGCACTTCCTTCAGATACTCATCGGAGAAAGCGCGTTGCGCGGCAGCCATGCGCCCGTAGTCCACGCTCTTCGCACGGGCGTAGTCGCTGGCGGGCAGGAACTGGGCTTCGATTTCCTTGGGCATCGCGCTCGCGCGCACCGGCCGCAGGTAAGCCTTGGCCCAGATGGCCTGGCCCTCGTCGGACAGCGTGAAGTCGAGCACCTTCCTGGCGTCGGCCGCGTGCGGGGCCTTGGCGACCAGGCTCATCACGTAGGGCACGGCCAGCGTGCCTTCGCTCGGGATCACGAACGCGACGTTGGCCTTGTCCTTGTACTTGGCGCGGTAGGCGTTGAAGTCGTAGTCCAGCAGGATCGCGATTTCGCCCGACAGCACGCGCGCATACGACGTCTGCTTCGGCACGATCGGCTCGTTCTTCTGCAGCGCCTTGAAGTAGTCGATGGCCGGCTTGAAGTTGTCGAGCGTGCCGCCGCGCGCTTCGTTCACCGCGACCGCGCCGACGTAGCCCACGAAGGCCGAGGCCGGGTCGAGATAGCCGATCAGGCCCTTGTATTCGGGCTTGAGCAGGTCGGCCCACGACTTCGGGATCGGCTTGCCCTTGAGCGCGTCGACGTTGACCATGAAGCCGAGCGTGCCCGAGTGGATGGTGAACCAGTTGCCGGCCGGGTCCTTCATGCCGTCGGGAATGTCTTTCCACGCTGCCGGCTTGTAGGGCTCGACCAGGCCGTCCTTGGCGGCCTGCACCGCGAAGGTCACGCCGAGGTAGGTGACGTCGGCGACGGGGCTGGCCTTCTCGGCCGCCAACTGGGCCAGCGACTGGCCCGAGTTCTTGTTGTCGGGCGGCACGGTGACGCCCGTCTTGGCCTTGATGGCCTTCAGCTGGGTGCCCCAGTCGGCCCATTCGGTCGGGCAGTTGTAGCAGATGGCGGTCTGGGCCATGGCGCTGCCGGCGGCGAGCGTGGCGGCGATCAGGCCCAGGCGGGCCAGGCGATGGAAGCGGGAGGACATGCGGGAGCTCCTTGGAGGGATGAGTCGGAGAAAGAGGTTGGTGAGGTCAGAAAGTCGCGGCGTTGTTGTCTTCGCGCGCCGAAGCGCACGACTCGCCGTCTCGGAAGGCATGGGGAAGCAGCAGGCTCGAATCCGCCCGCAGCGTGGTGCCGCCGGCAATCGCCTGGATCAGCAGCTCGACGCCCTGGCGGCCGATGTCGCTGTTGGGCTGAGTGATGCTGGTGAGCGCGGGCGTGAGGTCTTCGCCGAGCGCAATGCCGTCGAAGCCGACCACGCTGAGGTCCTCGGGCACCGACAGGCCGCCGAGGTGGGCGGCGCGGATGCTGCGGATGGCCAGCAGGTCGTTCGAGCAGATCAGCGCGGTGGGGCGCTGGTGGGCCTGCAGGTGGGTGGAGAGCGCGTCGACGGCGGTCTCGACGAAGGGCACTTCGATCACCGGCTGTGCGTCGAGCCCGGTGTCGGCCATGCCCTTGAGGTAGCCGCGGTAGCGCTGCTGCGCACGGTCCGATGCGGCCAGCGTGCCGCTGACCATCGCGATGCGCCGGTGGCCCAGCAGCACGAGCCGGCTGACCGCGTCGGCCACCGCGCCTTCGCTGTCGACCGACACGCAGGGGTGCTCCGCATGGCGGTTGTAGGCCAGCACGTAGGGCACGCCGGCGGCCTGGAGCCGGGGCAGCGCCGCCGAGGTCGAGGGGTTCGACACCACCAGGATCAGCCCGTCGACGTTGCCCGCCAGCAGCAGGTGGACGGCACGCTCCTCCTCGTCGAGCCGGTAGCCGGTGGTGACGGGAATGATCGCGTAGCCGCCCGCCACGGCGGCCCGCGCGATGCCCTGCAGGCATTCGGCAAAGGTCGGGTTCAGCAGCGTCGGCAGCACGATGCCGAGCACGCGGCTGCGTTGCGTGCGCAGGGTGCGCGCACTGGCGTTGGGCAGGTAGTTGAGTTCCTGCGCCACGCGCTCCACCAGTTCGCGGGTGGCGGGCGTGACCTTGTCGGGAAAGTTGAAGGCGCGCGAGACCGTGGCCACGGAGACCCCGGCTTTGGCTGCAACGTCTTGAATACTCATCTTGCGGTCATGTAATCGATTACATTGGACCGCCGCAGTATGACTTTGTTATGACATCGCCTGAAAGGGGGAAAAACCCGAAGGGCCTGGGCGAGGGAAAAGCCCAAAGAAGAAGGGGCCCCGCGGGGCCCCTGAGTAAACCTACTTGCCCCGGCGAACCCGCCGGATCTCGTCCAGGATCAGGCAGATGGCCCCGAGCGTGATCGCACTGTCCGCGGCGTTGAATGCCGGGAAGTACCAGTTCCCCGCGTGGAAGCTCAGGAAGTCGACCACGTAGCCGTGCATCATCCGGTCGACCACGTTGCCGATCGCGCCGCCCAGGATGCAGGCCATGGAGAACGAAAACAGCTTCTGCCCCGCGTGCGACTTCAGCATCCACACGATGAACACCGCCGCCGCCACGCCGATGGCAGTGAACAGCCAGCGCTGCCAGCCCGAGTGATCCGCGAGGAAAGAGAAGGCGGCCCCCGTGTTGTGCGCGCGCACGACGTTGAAGAAGCTTGTCACGTAGGTCGCGTCACCGAGCTTGTAGTAGCCCAGGATCAGCGTCTTGGTGAACTGGTCGATGATCACGATGATCACCGCCAGCCCCAGCCAGGGCCAGATGCTGCTGCCGCGCGAACGCGAGGCCGACATGGAGCGGGCGGCGGCCATCAGGCAAAGCTCCGCGATTCGCCGGCGCCGAACAGGTTGCTGGTGCAGCGCCCGCAGATCGTCGGATGGGCCGCATCGTGGCCCACGTCGTCGCGGTAGTGCCAGCAGCGCTCGCACTTCTGCGCGGCGCTCGGGGTCACCACCGTCGACAGCGTCTCGCCGGCCGCCAGCGCGATGGCCGAGGTGATGAAGACGAACTTCAGGTCGTCGCCCAGCGTATCCAGCAGCGCGAAGTCGCCGGCCGGTGCCGTCAGTTGCAGGTTGGCCTGCAGCGAAGAGCCGACCTTGCCTTCGGCGCGGACCGTCTCGATGTCCTTGTTCACCACGTCGCGGATCTCGCGGATGCGGTTCCACTTGGCGAGCAGGGCCTCGTCGGGCGCGTCGAACTTGCTGTAGGTCTGCGTGAAGATCGATTCGCCCGGCTTGCCGGTGCCCACGAACTTCCAGGCCTCTTCGGCCGTGAAGCTCAGGAACGGGGCCATCCAGCGCAGCATGGCTTGCGAGATGTGCCACAGCGCCGTCTGCGCGCTGCGCCGTGCCAGCGAGCCCGGGGCCGTCGTGTAGAGGCGGTCTTTCAGGATGTCGAGGTAGAAGCCGCCCAGGTCTTCCGAGCAGTAGATCTGCAGCTTGGCCACCACCGGATGGAACTCGTACACCTTGTAGTGCGCGAGGATCTCGGCCTGGAACTGCGCCGCGCGCGACAGCGCGTAGCGGTCGATCTCGAACAGCTGGTCGAGCGGCACGCCGTCTTTCTCGATGTCGAAGTCGCTGGTGTTCGCGAGCAGGAAGCGCAGCGTGTTGCGGATGCGGCGGTAGGCATCGACCACGCGGGCGAGGATCTTGTCGTCGCCGGCGATGTCGCCCGAATAGTCGCTCGCGGCCACCCACAGGCGGATGATTTCCGAGCCCAGCTTGTTGCTGATTTCCTGCGGGTCGATGCCGTTCTTGAGCGACTTGCTCATCTTGATGCCCTTGGCATCGACCGTGAAGCCGTGCGTCAGCAGGCCGCGGTAAGGCGCGCGGTCTTCCAGCGCGCAGGCGATCAGCAGCGACGAGTGGAACCAGCCGCGATGCTGGTCGTGGCCTTCGAGGTACAGGTCGGCTTCCGGCCCCGTCTCGTGGTGCACCGTGGGGTGCGTGCCGCGCAGCACGTGCGAGAAGGTCGAGCCCGAGTCGAACCACACCTCGAGGATGTCGGTGCTCTTGGTGTAGTGCGGTGCGTCTTCGGCGCCGAGGATTTCCTCGACCGTGACGCGGCTCCAGGCCTCGATGCCGCCTTTTTCGACGATGTCGGCGGCCTGGTCGAGGATTTCCATGGTGCGCGGATGCAGCTCGCCCGAGTCCTTGTGCAGGAAGAACGGGATCGGCACGCCCCAGCTGCGCTGGCGGCTGATGCACCAGTCGGGCCGCCCGGCGATCATGTCGTGCAGGCGGGCCTTGCCGTTCTCGGGGTAGAAGCTGGTCTGCTCGATGGCGTCGAGCGCGGTCTGGCGCAGCGTCTTGGGCGCCTTGTCCTTGGTGAACACGCCTTCGCCCTCGTCCATGCGCACGAACCACTGCGCCGCGGCGCGGTAGATCACCGGCGTCTTGTGGCGCCAGCAGTGCGGGTAGCTGTGGGTGATGGTCTCGGTGGTCAGCAGGCGGTTGGCATCGCGCAGCGCGGCGATGATGACCGGCACGGCCTTCCAGATGTTCTGGCCGCCGAACAGCGGGAAGTCGGGCGCGTAGCTGCCGTTGCCCTGCACCGGGTTCAGGATGTCGTCGTACGCCAGGCCGTGGGCGATGCAGGAGTTGAAGTCGTCCACGCCGTAGGCGGGCGAGGAGTGCACCAGGCCGGTGCCGTCGGTGGCGGTGGCGTAGTCGGCCAGGTAGATGGGCGACAGGCGCCTGTAGCCAGCGTCCGCGTCATACAGCGGATGCTCGAATTCGAGGCCGCCCAGCTTCTCGCCCTTGACCGTGGCCAGCACCTTGCCGTCGAGCGCATAGCGCGTCATGCACATCTCGACCAGCGAGTTGGCCAGGATCAGCAGGCCGCGCTCGGTGTCGACCAGCGAGTACTCGAGCTCGGGGTTGAGGTTGATCGCCTGGTTGGCGGGGATGGTCCACGCGGTGGTGGTCCAGATCACGGCGAAGATGTCGCCCAGGATCGTGTGGTCGGTGCCGAAGGCCTTGAGCACCTTCTCGCGCTCGTGCGCCTTGAAGGCGACGTCGATGGTCTGGCTCTTCTTGTCGGCGTATTCGATCTCGAACTCGGCCAGCGAGGAGCCGCAGTCGAAGCACCAGTACACCGGCTTCAGGCCGCGGTAGACGAAGCCGCGCTCGATGACGCGCTTGAACACGCGCAGCTCGCCGGCCTCGTTGGCGAAGTCCATGGTCTTGTAGGGATGGTCCCATTCGCCCAGCACGCCCAGGCGCTGGAAGTCGGCCATCTGCTGTGCGATCTGCCCGGTGGCGAAGGCGCGGCTCTTGGCCTGCATCTCGTCGCGGCTCAGGTTGCGGCCGTACTGCTTTTCGATGGCGTTCTCGATCGGCAGGCCGTGGCAGTCCCAGCCCGGCACGTAGAGCGCGTCGTAGCCTTCGAGCTGGCGCGCCTTGGTGATCATGTCCTTGAGGATCTTGTTCACCGCGTGGCCCATGTGGATCTGGCCGTTGGCGTACGGCGGGCCGTCGTGCAGGATGAACTTGGGCGCGCCGTGGCGGGCGTCGCGCAGGCGGTGGTAGCGGCCTTCGTCGTTCCATTCCTTCACCCAGCCCGGTTCGCGCTTGGGCAGGTCGCCGCGCATCGGGAAGGGGGTGTCGGGCAGGTTCAGCGTGGAGCGGTAATCTTTGGGGGAAGCAGCGTCAGACATGTTGGGGTGCGAAGCAGAAGGCTTCTAGGGGGCTTCGACAGGCTCAGCCCGAACTGCATGAAGCGTGTCGGTGCGGAAGGTATAGCCGTTCGCCCTGAGCTTGTCGAAGGGCGGCAGCACGGGCGTGCAGGGCTAAATTCGGTCGCGCGTGGTCTGGCGGTGGGTTTCGGCGTGGGTGGACGCAAAGAACGCACGTGCGTCGCGCCCATCCTTCGCGATGCCCGCTGTGAGGGCCTCGAGGCTGGTGTAGCGCAATTCGTCGTGCAGTTTGTGCAAGAGTTCCACGCGCACGATTTTACCGTAGGCCCCTTCGGTCCCCAGATGCGAGGGCCACTCCAGGCAATGGGTTTCCAGCAGAACCCGTCCGCCGTTGACGTCGTTGGCGTCCAGCGAGGGGCGCACGCCCAGGTTCGCCACGCCCGGCAGCGGCTGGTCGGCCAGCCCGTGGACCAGCACCGCGAAGATGCCGCTGGCGGCCGGCTTCCAGTGCTTGAAGCGCAGGTTGAGGGTGCGGAAACCGTCGTCCAGGCCCGGCGCCGAGGCACCCAGCGCGCGGCCGAGCTTGCGGCCGTGGACCACGTGGCCGGAGATCGTGTAGGGCCGCCCGAGCAGCGTCTGGGCGTCGGCCATGCGGCCTTCGGCCAGCGCCTCGCGCACGGCGGAACTGGAAACCCGCAGGCCGTGCACCTCGTAGCTGTTCATGCGCGCCACGTCGAAGCCGCGGGCGTCGCCTGCCGCGTCGAGCATGGCGTAGTCGCCGGCCCGCTTGGCGCCGAAGCGGAAATCGTCGCCCACCAGCACATAGCGCGCGCCCAGGCCGTCGACCAGCACGTTCTGGATGAATTCTTCCGGCGTCTGGGAAGCCAGCCGGCTGTCGAACGGCAGCACGATGGTCTGTGCCACGCCGCAGGCGGCCAGCTCGCTGAGCTTGTCTCGCAGCGTGCCGATGCGCGCCGGCGCCAGGTCGGGCTTCTTGGTGAGCGCGGCGAAGTAGTCGCGCGGATGGGGCTCGAAGGTGAGCACGCAGCTCGGCAGCCCGCGCTGGCGGGCCTCGGTCTGCAAGAGCGCGAGCATGGCCTGGTGGCCACGGTGCACGCCGTCGAAATTGCCAATGGTGAGGGCGCAGGCGGGGGCTACGCCCGGGTGCCGGAAGCCGCGGAAAACCTGCATCGGTGAGTATCTTTTTGATAGCGCCTTTCGCCCGTCGATTGGGCGAATCAGGCCGATTTGTCACAAAGCCGGTATATTGTGACGCAGTGCGTTGACCGGCGTGGGTCTCCAACGCGCTCCGTGTCCCTGGTCTTTCCGTGTTCTCTCACTTTTCGAGGAGGCGTGTGTGAAGGTCTTGAAGCTGTCGGCCCAAGGGCTGCCCCAGTCATGGATTTCGCTGGAACAGGCGGTGATCCACTATGCGGCGGACGAAGTTCGCTGGGAAGTGGGCGCGCAGGTGGCTGTGTTCCGTGGCGGCCACAACGCCATCACGGGCGAGCAATCGCAGATCGCGATCAACAGCATCATCGGCACCAAGGGCGTGCCGCGCATCAATCCCTTCACGCAGCGGCCGGGGCTGACCAACAGCAAGCTGTTCTCGCGCGACCGCAACGTCTGCGCCTACTGCGGCGGGCACTTCCATGAAGACGAGCTCACCCGCGAGCACATCATTCCCTTTGCCCAGCGGGGCATCGACACCTGGATGAACGTGGTCACGGCCTGCAAGCCGTGCAACCACCGCAAGAGCAGCCGCACGCCCGAGCAGGCCGGCATGCCGCTGCTCTACGCGCCTTACGTGCCCAGCCTCTGGGAAGACTTCATCCTGCGCAACCGGCGCATCCTGGCCGATCAGATGGAGTTCCTGATGGCGCACCTGCCGCAAAGCTCGCGGCTGCACGACACCTAGCTTCAGCGCTTCCAGGAAGGCGGGCGCTTCTCGATGAAGGCCTGAACGCCTTCCAGCGCGCTCTCGTCCATCATGTTGCAGGCCATGGTCTGGCTGGCGTCGGCCAGGGCGGCCTCGATGCCGGTTTCGAGCTGGCGGTAGAAAAGGGCCTTGCCCAGCGCCAGCGCCTTGCGCGGCTTGGCGACGATGCTCGCCACCAGCGCTTCGACGGCGGCGTCGAGTTCCGCGGGTGCCGCCACCCGGTTGACCAGCCCCTTCTCGCGCGCTTCTTCCGCGCCGATGAATTCGCCCGTCACGAGCATCTCGAAGGCTTCCTTGCGCCCGAGGTTGCGCGACAGCGTGACGCTGGGCGTGGCGCAGAACAGCCCCACGTTCACGCCGCTGACCGCGAAGCGGGCTTCGCTCGATGCCACCGCCAGGTCGCACACGGCGACCAACTGGCAGCCCGCCGCGGTCGCGATGCCGTGCACGCGCGCGATCACCGGCACGTCGAGCTTCTGGATCGACAGCATCATCGCCCCGCACCGCTCGAACAGCTGCTGGTAGTAGCCGAGCGAGGGTTCGGCGCGCATTTCCTTCAGGTCATGGCCGGCGCAGAAGGCCTTACCCGCCGCCGCGATGACTACGGCGCGCACGCTTTCGTCGGCCGCTATGTCGCCGAGCGCCTGTTCCAGCGCGCCCAGCATGCCTTCCGACAGCGCGTTGAACGAGGCCGGGCGGTTGAGCGTCAGCGTGACCACGCCGCGCGCGTCGCGCGACTGCAGCACGAAGGGGGCGGCGGAGTCGGTCATGGCGGGTGCCTCTTCAGTAGGTCAGCTCGAGCATCGTCACGTGCTCCTGGGCGGCCGGCCACGTCAGGCCGGTGATGCGCTCGCCGTTGAATTCGCCCGTCACCGCGCGCGGCGCGCCGCCACCCTCCAGCCGCAGCCTGGAAGTGGCCACGCCCGCGCCCTTGGGCGGCACGCCGGGCGGCGGGCTCTTGCCGTCGAAGCGCATGGTGTCGCGCTGGGCATCGAAGTAGCCGCGCGGACGCGTGAAGACGACGACGGAGCTCGCACCGTTGTCGGCCGGCGTGATGCGCTCCGGCCGCAGGTGCACGAAGCTGCCGCTGCGCGGGAAGGGGCTGCGATAGATGTGCGTGGTGCCGTAGCCCGGCGCGCTCAGGACGAATTCATAGGCGGTGTCGCCGCGCGCGTTGAACGGGCCCCAGCGGCCATCGGCGCCGACCGGCTTGGTGTGCACGGCCTCGCCGCGCCGCGCGCCGGTTGCCGGGTCCACGGCATAGACCGTGACCTGCGCGCCGTTCAGCGCGAGGTTTTCGGCGCCGATCGCCCGGCCGTCGAGCACGACCTTGGTGTCCGGCACCACGGCGGTGGTGCGCGGCGCTTCTCCGGTCAGGAATTGCCATGTGGCCGCGAATGCCGCGGGCGAGAAAGAAGTCTCGCGGTGATCCACGCGCGGCAGCACGACGTTGGTCGCGCCCTTGAGCGCAGGGCCGTCGAAGCCGATGTTGGTCGGCTTGCCGGGGGCGCCGATCCACACGCCGTCGGGCTGCGCATACTTGTCGTTGTTGTCGGAGCGCAGGGTCATCCACTTCACGCCCGGCGTTACCTCCTGGCCGTCCGGGCCTTTGGGCGCATTGAGCTGCTGCATGAAGCCCGACAGCCCCGAGAACTCGTTGTTCTCGCGGAAACCCTTCACCGCCCAGATGCCGTGCGCGGGGTTGCCGCCCAGCACCACGTGGCTCACCACGGCCGCGCCGCCGCCGTTCTGCACGTAGTTGCGGATGGTGTTGCCGCCGCGCGAATTGCCGATCAGCACCACCTTGGCGGCGCCCGTGGCCTTCAGCACCTTGTCGACCTGCGCCTTGAGGAACGCCGCGGATTCGGCCGTCGAACTGCGTCCGGGCTGGGCCACGGCATCGTCGTCGCGCGCGAGCGGGTTCGGCTGGTCGAAGGCAAACAGCCGGTCGGCCGGCCAGCCGTTGGACTCGAAACGCCAGATCGTCGTCTGCCAGAGCGCGGCCGAATCGCCGTTGCCGTGGACGAACACGACGGGCGGCCGCTCTGCATACGACGGCGAGGGCGACGAAGAGGTGGCGCAGGCGGTCAGCATGGCGGTGGCGGCGGTCCCGATGACGGCCATGGCTAGAAGGGTGCGGCGGGATTGCATGTTTCGTTCCTGGGGCTGGAGTCCACGTGAAAACGCCCGTCGGCGCGAGGCGGGCGGGCGTTGGATGCTATCGGAACACCGTGAAACCGGCGTTGCCGGGTTGCGGGTGTCGCCGTCGTCGTCAGGCGAAGACGCCGGCGGTGTCCTGCATGCGGGCCGACACTTCACCCAGGTGGTGGAGCGTGTCGCCGAAAGTCAGCTCGAGCTGCGTGAGCTTGCGGAAGTAGTGGCTGCCGATGTATTCGTCGGTCACGCCGATACCGCCGTGCAGCTGCACCGAATTCGCGGCCACGTAGCGCATGGAAACGCCGAGCTGGTACTTGGCGCGTGCCAGTGCCTGGCGGCGTTCGTCGGCCGGGGCGTTGAGCTTCAGCGTGGCGTAGTAGCTCATCGAGCGCCCGAGTTCGAGCTGCATCTTCATGTCGGCGACACGATGGCGCAGCGCCTGGAATGTCGAGATGGTCACGCCGAACTGCTTGCGCTGGTTCATGTAGTCGACGGTGAGGGCCACGGTCTTGTCCATCACACCCACTGCCTCGGCGCAGGTGGCGGCAATGCCGACGTCCACCGCGTATTCGAGCGCTGCCAGGCCGTCGAGCGAGACCAGCGTGGCGTCGGCCTTGTCGAACACCACCTCGGCCGCGCGGCCGCCGTCCTGCGTGCCGTAGCCGCGGGCCTCGACGCCGCTGGCGCTGCGCTCGACGAGGAAGAGGGCGATCTTGCCGTCGACCTTGGCGGGCACCAGGTAGGCGTCGGCTTCGTCGCCGACCGGCACCACGCTCTTGGCGCCGTTCAGCGACCAGCCGTTGCCGCTCTTCGCGGCGTGGGCGTCGCACACGTCCAGGCGGTAGCGCGCCTTGCGCTCCTGGTAGGCCAGCACCACGATGGCCTGGCCGCCGGCGATGCGCGGCAGCCAGCCTTCCTTGGTGTTCGCGTCGGCATAGCCGCTGAGCACCGCGCCGGCGATCAGCGTCTGCGCGAACGGCTCCAGCACGATGCCGCGGCCGAGTTCTTCCATGACGACCATGCCGGCCACCGGGCCCATGCCCAGGCCGCCGTCGTCTTCGCTGATGTACAGGCCGCCCAGGCCGAGTTCGGCCAGTTCGTCCCAGGCTTCCCGGGAGAAGCCGCCCTTGGCCTCGATGCCGCGGCGGCGCTCGAAGTCATAGCCCTTGTCGACCCACTTGCGAACCGCGTCGCGCAGTTGTTCCTGGTCGTCGGAAAAATTGAAATCCATGTTCGTGTCTCCTCAGCCCAGAACCGTCTGCGCGACGATGTTGCGTTGCACTTCGTTCGAGCCACCGTAGATGGTCGTCTTGCGCATGTTGAAGAAGGTCGACGTCAGCGGCGCGAGCGCCGGGTTGCCGCCCGGGAAGTCGCCTTGCCAGCCGGCTTCCATTGCCTCGCGGATCAGCGGCAGCGAATAGGGGCCGCCTGCCAGCATCATCAGTTCGCTGTAGCGCTGCTGGATCTCGCTGCCGCGGATCTTGAGCAGGCCCGCCACGTCGAGCGAGTTCTTGCCCGAGGTGGCGGCCGAAAGCACGCGCAGCACCATCATCTCGAGGGCGACGATGTCGACTTCGAGCTTGGCGATCTCGTCGCGGAAGCGCTGGTCCTCGTACACGCCTTCGCTCTTGGCGATGCGCTTGAGGCGCTCGAGCTCGCGCTTGGCGCGGTTCACGTCGGCGATGTTGGTGCGCTCGTGCGAGAGCAGGTGCTTGGCGTAGGTCCAGCCCTTGTTCTCTTCGCCGATCAGGTTTTCGGCGGGCACTTCGACGTTGTCGAAGAACACCTCGTTCACTTCATGGCCGCCGTCGAGCAGCTTGATCGGGCGCACGGTGACGCCGGGCGACTTCATGTCGAGCAGCAGGAAGCTGATGCCGGTCTGGGGCTTGCCCTCGTTGCTGGTGCGCACGAGGTTGAACATCCAGTCGCCGTACTGGCCGAGCGTGGTCCAGGTCTTCTGGCCGTTGACGATGTACTTGTCGCCTTTGCGCTCCGCCTTCGTCTTGACCGAGGCGAGGTCGGAACCCGAGCCGGGCTCGCTGTAGCCTTGGCTCCACCAGACTTCGCCGCTGGCGATGCCGGGGAGGAAGCGCTTCTGCTGTTCGGCATTGCCGAAGGCCATGATCACCGGTGCCACCATGACGGGGCCGAACGGAATGATGCGCGGCGCGCCGGCCAGTGCGGTTTCTTCCTCGAACAGGTGGCGCTGCACGGCGGTCCAGCCCGGGCCGCCGAATTCCTTCGGCCAGCCGTAGCCCAGCCAGCCCTTCTTGCCGAGGATCTTGGCCCAGCCTTGCAAATCGTCGCGCGTCAGCTCCAGCGCGTTGTGCACCTTGTGCGAAATCTCTTGGGGAAGGTTTTCTTTGACCCAGGCGCGAACCTCTTCGCGGAACTTCTGTTCTTCGGGTGTGAAGCTCAAATCCATGCGTGCCTCGCTGTGTTGATCGGTTCACCGCAGACGCGGTGTGTCTCCGGAACCGTGAGTTTTAGCACGGTCGTGCTGTGAAACGGTGTCCGCGTCGCGACAAGCACGGCGCGGATAATCCCGCCTCCCATGAAGAACATCGTGATCCTGATCTCCGGCGGCGGCTCCAACATGGCGGCCATCGTGCGCGCCGCCGAGCGCGACCGCTGGGCCGAGCGCTTCGGCGCCCGCATCGCCGCGGTCATCAGCAACAAGGCCGAGGCCGGCGGGCTGGCCATTGCCCGTTCGCACGGCATCGACACCGCCGTGGTGCCGCACACCGAGTTCGCGACCCGCGAGGCTTTCGACGAGGCCCTGGCTGCAGCGGTGGACGCCCATTCGCCTGCGCTGGTGGTGCTGGCCGGGTTCATGCGCATCCTGACGCCCGGCTTCGTCGGGCGCTATGCGGGGCGGCTGATAAATATCCATCCCTCGCTGCTGCCCGCTTTCCCGGGGCTCCACACCCATCAGCGCGCCATCGAGGCGGGCTGCAAGGTGGCCGGCGTGACCGTCCACCAGGTGACGACCGAACTCGACCACGGCCCGATCCTGGCGCAGGCCGTGGTGCCGGTGCTGCCCGACGACACGGCCGCCACGCTGGCCGGCCGGGTGCTCGCGCAGGAGCACCTGTTGTATCCACGAGCGATCGCCGGATGGCTGGCTGATACATCGAGTCACAACCCGTAAAGTTGTTTTATATTCGCGGGTTTTCGGGAGTTCGAAGTGAAAACCAAATCGCTGCTGCTGACCGTCGCCGGCGCTGTCGCCCTGCTCGCGGGCTGCGCCGCCCCGGCCCCCGCACCCGCCCCGGCACCCGCCGCGCCCGTGCCACCCCCGGCACCGGTCTATCAGTGCAACGCCGATGGTGCCCGCTTCGCGGTCGGCCAGCCGCTGACGCCGCAGCTGGAAGCCGCCGCCCGCGTGCGCGCCGGAGCTGGCGTCGTGCGGGTGCTGAAGCCCGGCGAGGCAGCGACGATGGAACTCAATGGCGGACGCCTGAATCTGGACGTCGATGCGCGCAACCGCGTGACCGAGGTCCGCTGCGGCTGACGCATTCCTTCAGAGCCGGCCCGGGCCGGGCCGTGATGGCTAGATCGGTGTGAATCTCCGCCGCGCCACGCCGTCTATCTCGACGGTTTCGCCGAACATCGCGGCAGGGCGGACCCAGAGTCCGTGGGCTCCATACAAGGCGCGGTACAGCGTCATCGGCTCCAGGGTCTCGCTGTGGCGGACGGTGCCGAGCACCTCGTATTCGCCGCCTTTGTAGTGGCGGTAGCGACCGGGAGGTGTTTCGATCAGGGGAGGGAGGTCGTCGTCGTTGTTCAACGGGGGCTTCTTTCTTCAAAAACTGTCGTGGCTTGATTTGACGGGAGTCGGATGGATCGCGCTGATTTTGTTCACCTGGTTCGACTGAGCGAGCATGCCAGCGCGGACGACAGTGCGCGCTATCGACGCAGCGTGGCGGCCTTTGCCGCGCTCGGCTACCTGTGGGTGCTCGGCTGCCTGGGGCTCGCGGTGGGCCTCATCGCCTGGGTGCTGCTGCCGGTGCGCGAGGAACGCTTGACCTTCACCCGCGGCTGGCTGCTGCTGTTCGCGGGCGGCCTGCTCTGGGCCACGCTTCGCGCGCTGTGGGTGCGCTTCGACGAACCCGAGGGCGTGGAACTGCAGCGCGACGACGCACCCGCGCTCTTCGAGGCGCTCGACCGCATCCGGTCGAAGATCAAGGGGCCGCCGGTCCATCATGTCTACCTCGACGACGAATTCAACGCCAGCATCCGGCAGGTGCCGCGTTTCGGGCTGTTCGGCGGCGCCGTCAACTCGCTGAACATCGGCCTGCCGCTCCTGATGATGCTCGACCGGCGGCGGCTGCTGTCGGTGCTGGCGCACGAATACGGCCACCTGCGCGGCAATCACGGCAAGCTCAGCGCCTGGATCTACCGCACGCGGCTGTCGTGGCTCAAGCTCGATGCCAGCCTGCAGCGCGACGATGGCGTGATGGCGCTGGTCTCGCAAGCCTTCTTCCGCTGGTACTTCCCGCGCTTCGCGGCCAAGACCTTTGCGCTGGCCCGCCAGGACGAATACGAGGCCGACCGCATCTCGGGCCGGCTGCTGGGCACCTCGGTGGCCGCCGCGGCGCTGACCGAGATCGCGATCAAGGGAAACTGGTACGCCAACGAGTTCTGGCCCTGGCATTGGGCGCGCGCCGAACGCGAGCCGCTGCCGCCGGGGCCGTTCGCCGCCCTGCGCAAGCGGGTGCGCACGCCGCCGGCCGACGATTTCGCGCGCCAGGCGTTGCGCGAGGCGATGCGCCGCGTGAGCGACCTGGAGGACACCCATCCGGTCCTGCGCGACCGGCTGGAGGCCCTCGAGCAGAAGGCGGTCTTGCCCGAATGGTCGGCGCGTCCCGCGCTGGAACTGCTGGCTGACCGGAAGAAATGGATCGAATATTTCGACAACCGCTGGTGCCGCGCCCACGCCGCCGACTGGAAGCAGCATCACGCCCACCGTGCGCGCATCCGCGAACGCATCGACGTGCTGGCCGCGCGCGGTGAGCGCAACACGCCGGACGAGATGGTCGAATGGGCCGATTCCGAGCGCCGCCTCAACCCCTCGGCGCCGGTGCGAGTGCGCTACGAGAACGCCTTGCAGATCGCACCCGAGCATCCCGGCGCGCTGCGCGGGCTGGCCCAGATGCTGCCCGCGAGCGACCGCGCTGCCCGGCTCGTGGTGCTCGAGCGGCTGCACGGTTCCGGCGCGGCCAGCCGCTGGTGGGCCGCCAAGAGCGCCGTGGCCTCGCTCGAAGACCCGGACGCCGGGCCGCACGACGAGATGGCGCTCAAGTTGTGGCGCGGCCGGCTTAAGGAAGCGGAGGAAGCCGAGGCGCGTGCCTGGGAAGAAATCACCGCCACGCCGTTTTTCAGCCAGATATCGCGCCACGACCTGAACGACTACGAACTGGGCGAACTGCGGGCCGACCTCGTGCGCTGCCTGCCGGCGTCGCGGGCCTGGCTGGTGCGCAAGAACCTTCGGGAATTTCCGTGGCGCCGTGCGTACGTCGTGTTCATCGAACTGCCCGGGCTGGACGACGAAGACCGCTGGCACATGTGCCGCCAACTGGAGCAGACGCTCACTTTGCCCGGCGCCACGCTGGTGCTGTGGGCGGGGCACTCGCCTACTTTGGAAGACATTGAGCGCGAGGCTTTCGGGGTGGTCTGGACGCGCAGCGCATAGCCCTTCGGTCCGCCGGCTCCGCTGGCTGAGACAATCGGGGCATGCACCCCAAAGCCCTGTTGGAGGCCACCGCCGATCTGGTCGGCCTTGTCCTGAAATTCGATCACCCGGCCGACCAGGTCGTTTCGCGGTTTTTCCGCGACCACCGCGAGTTCGGCCCGCGCGAGCGCGCGACGCTCGCCGAAACCGTCTACACCGTGCTTCGCAAGAAGCTTCTGTTCGACCATCTTTCGCCTTCGGGCACCGGCTCCAAGGAGCGCCGCATGGCGATCCTCGGCTTCTACGGCCCGCGCGATTTCCTGAAAAGCGCACTCAACGACACCGAGAAGCGCTGGCTCGACAACTGCGACGCGGTGAAACCCGACGACCTGCTCGAGCGCCATCGCCACAACCTGCCGGAATGGCTGGTCGCGCCCCTCAAGGCCCAGCTTGGCGACGGTTTCTGGCCGCTGGTCGAGAGCCTTCAGCAGCCGGCGCCGCTCGACCTGCGCGTCAATGCGCTGACCGATAAACGCGCGGACGTGAAGGCCGAGCTTGCGAAGGCTGCTATCAAATCGGAAGCAACGCCATTCTCGCCCTGGGGCTTGCGCATCGAAGGCAAGCCGGCGCTGACCAAGCTGGACGCCTTTGCCCGCGGCGCCATCGAGGTGCAGGACGAAGGCTCTCAACTCCTGGCACTGCTGCTGGACGCCAAGCGCGGCGAGATGGTGGTCGATTTCTGCGCAGGCGCCGGCGGCAAGACGCTGGCCATCGGCGCGACGATGCGAAACACCGGCCGGCTCTACGCCTTCGACACGTCGGCCCACCGGCTCGACGCGCTCAAGCCGCGGCTGGCGCGCAGCAAGCTGTCGAACGTGCATCCGGCCGCGATCGCCCACGAGCGCGACGACCGCATCAAGCGCCTGGCGGGCAAGATCGACCGCGTCCTGGTCGATGCACCTTGCTCGGGACTGGGCACGCTGCGGCGCAATCCGGACCTGAAATGGCGCCAGTCGGCCAAGGCGGTGGAAGAACTGACGGTCAAACAGGCCGCCATCCTGCAGAGCGCGGCACGGCTGGTGAAATCGGGCGGACGTCTGGTTTACGCCACATGCAGCGTGCTTCCGGAGGAAAACGAGGCCATTGCCGAGGCTTTTGGCGCCGCGAACCCTGATTTCGTGCCCGTGGACGCCGCTGAGCTGCTGCAAGGGCTCAAAGTGGAGGGTTTCGAGGCCCTGTGCGCGGGCGGGGAGGATGGCAGGCGCTATCTGCGGCTATGGCCGCATCGCCACTCCACGGACGGTTTCTTTGCCGCCGTATGGAACCGCAAATAGGGATTGCACTCCAAACTAGGGTTAATCAGCGCATTTCTTGAAGGTTTAAAGGGCTTGTTCTAGGCCCTCGCCTTTAAAATCGCGGGTTATCTGAAGGCTGCACCTTCGTGTGGCCATGGAGTACCTGACTCAATGTTGCTTCCTGACTCCGCCGTTTTGAACGCGGCCATCGAATGGCTCGGACACGGCCTGTGGGACATCGCATGGTGGCAAGTCGTGCTGTACACGCTCGTTACCACGCACATCACGATTGCCGCGGTCACCATCTTCCTGCACCGGACGCAAACGCACCGGGCCATGGATCTGGGCCCTATTCCCTCGCACTTCTTCCGTTTCTGGCTCTGGATCGGCACCGGCATGGTGACGAAGGAATGGGTCGCCATTCACCGCAAGCACCACGCCAAGTGCGAAACCCAGGACGACCCGCACAGCCCGCAGGTCAAGGGCATCGACGAAGTGCTCTGGCGCGGCGCCGAACTCTATCGCGCCGAATCCCGGAACAAGGAAACGATGGAGCGCTACGGTCACGGCACGCCCGATGACTGGATCGAGCGCAACCTGTATTCGCGCTACAGCTGGCAAGGCGTGGGCCTCATGCTGATCCTGAACCTGGCGCTGTTCGGCACGCTCGGCATGGCCGTGTGGGCTGTCCAGATGCTGTGGATTCCCATCACCGCCGCCGGCATCATCAACGGCATCGGCCACTACTGGGGCTACCGCAACTTCGAGGCGCCCGACGCCAGCCGCAACATCATGCCCTGGGGCCTGATCATCGGCGGCGAAGAGCTGCACAACAACCACCACACCTACCCGACCTCGGCCAAGTTCTCGGTCAAGAAGTACGAATTCGACATCGGCTGGATCTACATCCAGGCGCTGCAGAAGCTGGGCTGGGCCAAGGTCAAGAAGGTGCCGCCGAAGATGCTGATGGGCGACATCCAGCCCGTGGCCAATGAGAAGACGCTCGAAGCCGTCATTGCCAACCGCTACGAAGTCATGGCCGGCTATGCCCGCGAAATGCGCCGTGCCACCAGCCAGGAGCTGGAAGCCCTGAAGAACAAGGGTGCCGACCTGTCGGTGCTCAAGGCTGCCAAGCGCTGGCTGCATCGCGACGACGACAAGGTGCCTGCTTCGGCCCGCACGCATGTCACTCAGGCTCGTGCCGCACACCCGGTGCTGGACAAGATGGTCACGATGCGCGAGGAGCTGCGTCAGCTCTGGATGAACACCTCGCAGTCGCGCGAGCAACTGGCGGCCGATCTGGCGGCCTGGTGCCACCGTGCGGAAGCCAGCGGCATTGCGGGTCTGCGTGACTTCTCGACGCGTCTGCGGGCCGCGCGCGCTTAACAACCGCTCTCGCCTCCGAATCAAAAAGCCGACCTCCGGGTCGGCTTTTTTGCGTTCGTCGATTGCGATTCGACAGGCAACAAAAAACCCGCTGGGTAAGCAGCGGGTTCTTGTGTTGGGAACCAGGGCTGAATTACTTCAGCTTGATTTCCTTGTATTCGACGTGCTTGCGCGCCTTGGGGTCGAACTTCATGATCGACATCTTTTCAGGCATCGTCTTCTTGTTCTTGCTGGTCGTGTAGAAATGGCCGGTACCCGCGGTGGATTCCAGCTTGATCTTCTCGCGTCCGCCTTTGCTCGTTGCCATGGTTCAGCTCCTTAAGCTTGGCCGCGTGCGCGCAGGTCTGCGAGCACGGAGTCGATACCGTTCTTGTCGATCAGGCGCAGCGCGGCGCTCGAAACGCGCAGGCGAACCCAGCGGTTTTCAGTCTCGACCCAGAAACGGCGGTATTGCAGGTTCGGCAGGAACCGGCGCTTGGTTTTGTTGTTGGCGTGGGAAACGTTGTTTCCGACCATCGGGCCTTTGCCCGTTACGTCGCATACGCGTGCCATGTGGACACTCTTTCTTGAACAGCTGGCACCGGCGCAATCGTGGCGATTGCAGGTGTTTTGCAGCTTGACCTCGCCAGAAACGGGTGGCGGTACCCCGACTTTGCCGCGGCTCATGAGAGAGCCCTGTTTCGGCAAAGCCTCGGATTATAGCCCTTTTGGAGGGCCCGCCGCCTAGAGCGTGCCGTCCTGCTCCAGGAAGCGCTGTGCGTCGAGTGCCGCCATGCAGCCGGTACCGGCGCTCGTGATGGCCTGGCGGTACACGTTGTCCTGCACGTCGCCGGCGGCGAAGACGCCCGAAATGCTGGTCATCGTGGCAAAGCCCTGCAGGCCGGAACGGGTCAGGATGTAGTTGTCCTTCATTTCCAGCTGGCCCTGGAAGATGTCGGTGTTCGGATGGTGTCCGATGGCGATGAAGCAGCCCTTCAGGTCGATCTGCTCGGTGGCGCCGGTCTGCGTATTCTTGATGCGGATGCCCGTCACGCCGGTGTCGTCGCCCAGCACCTGGTCGAGTTCGCTGTGCAGCTTCAGCACGATCTTGCCTTCGGCGACCTTTTCCTTGACCTTGTCGATCAGGATGGGCTCTGCGCGGAACTTGTCGCGGCGATGCACCAGCGTCACCTTGTTGGCGATGTTGGCGAGGTAGAGCGCTTCTTCCACGGCGGTATTGCCGCCGCCGATCACGCAGACCTCCTGCTCGCGGTAGAAGAAGCCGTCGCAGGTGGCGCATGCGGAGACGCCGCGGCCCATGAACTTCTGTTCAGAGTCGAGGCCCAGGTACTTCGCCGAAGCGCCCGTGGCGATGATCAGCGAGTCGCAGGTGTAGGTGCCGCTGTCGCCGGTCAGCGTGAACGGGCGCTTGCTCAGGTCGACCTTGTTGATGTGGTCGAACACGATCTGCGTCTTGAAGCGCTCTGCATGCTCCAGGAAGCGCTGCATCAGCTCCGGTCCCTGCACGCCATGCACGTCGGCCGGCCAGTTGTCGACCTCGGTGGTGGTCATCAGCTGGCCGCCCTGGGCGATGCCCGTGATGAGCAGCGGCTGCAGGTTTGCGCGGGCTGCGTAGACGGCGGCGGTGTAGCCGGCGGGGCCGGAGCCGAGAATCAAAACCTTGGCGTGTTGGGGAGCGGACATGAGTAGAAAACCTAGGATATACGCTGATTCAGCGTGTACATTTTCAGGGTGGTAGCGATATATATGGAGTATCACCGCCCGGTTCAACACCGGGTGAACGGTGTTTTCAATGCGCGCGATTGTAGTAATCCATTGGCCTGCCTTTTGGACCGCTCCGCGCGCCGTAGCAGGGATTGATAAATGTCGATGCTGTCCAACCTCGAATTGCTTCGGCGCGTTCCATTGTTCGCGTCGCTGACGGCCACGCAGTCCGCCAGCATCGCGGACGCGATCATCAAGAAGCGCTTCAAGCGCGCGGAAGTCGTCGTGGAGCAGGGCAAGAAGTCCGACGCGCTCTACATCATCCTGACCGGGCGTGCCCGCGTCACCAGCGCCGACAGCCGCGGCCGCGAGGTCATCCTGGCCACGCTGCATCCTGGCGACTACCTTGGCGAGATGAGCCTGATCGACGACGAGCCGCACTCGGCCACCGTGCGTAGACGACGAGCCGCACTCGGCCACCGTGCGTACCGAGATCCAGTGCGACGTGCTCATGCTGGGCCGCGACGCCTTCGCACGCTGCCTGCCCGAGAACTCCTCGATGGCCTACAACATCATGCGCGGCCTCGTGCAGCGCCTGCGCCACGCCGACCGCAAGATCGAATCACTGGCGCTGATGGACGTGTACGGCCGCGTGGCCCGCTCGCTGCTCGAGTTCGCCATCGAAGACGGCGCGGGCATCCTCAAGGTGCGCGACAAGATCTCCCGCCAGGATCTGGCCAAGATGGTCGGCGCCTCGCGCGAAATGGTGAGCCGCGTCATGAAGGACCTCGAGGAGCGCGGCTTCGTGCAGACCCTGGACGACGGGTCGATGATCGTCAAGGAACGGCTCCTGTCCCTGGCTTGAGCTTCCGGGGCCGGGTCCGCTGCGGGCGGCTCCGGCCTTTTGTTGTAGTGTTCGTGTGTCCGGCCCCCGATTTTCTGGACCGGGTGCCGCGTTTTTCATGACCTATTCGCTCAATACGCTTCAATCTTCCTCTGCCGCCGACGGGCAACCCGTGCGCACGCGCGCCATGCGCTTCGCCCACGAAATCACGCTGATTGCTGGATTCGCAGCGCTGCTGTTCTGGCTGCTTTCAATGCTGAGCTTCACGCTTTCCGATGCCGCCTGGTCGACATCGGGCACCGGGGGCGAAATCAAGAACTGGGGTGGCCGTTTCGGCGCCTGGCTGGCCGATGGCAGCTACTTTGCCGCGGGCTTTTCCGTGTGGTGGTGTCTTGCAGCCGGGCTGCGCGCGTGGCTGTCTTCGCTGGCCAGCTGGCTGCGCGGTGGCGAACCCACTTCGGCGGCCGAGCAGGCGCCGCGCGGCCGCTTCAACCGCAGCCGCCTCGCCTTCTGGTTCGGTCTTGCGCTGCTGCTGTGCGCGAGTGCGATGCTCGAATGGTCGCGCCTGTACCGTCTCGAAGGCCACCTGCCGGGCGGTGCCGGCGGCGGCGCGATCGGTGCCCTGGTGGGGCCGGCCAGCGTGCGCTGGCTCGGCTTCACCGGCTCGGCGCTGGTCGCCATCGCCGGTGGCGTGATCGGTTCGGCGCTGGTGTTCCGCTTCTCTTGGAGCCTGATCGCCGAGCGCATCGGCGCACGCGCCTATTCGCTCTTCGAGTCGCGCCGCGAGAAGCGCGAGATGGCCGCCGACATCGCCATGGGCAAGCAGGCGGCCCGCGAGCGCGCCGAGGCCGACGAGCCCGCCTTCACGCGCGGCGGCGGTGCGTCGGACAACAGGGGAGGCGAGCCGTCCATGTCTTCCGCGTCGTCGGCCTTTGCGGACGACGATGACGAAATCCGTATCGAGCCGCGGCCCAAGCGCCGCGTCCCGTCGCCGCCCGTGCAGATCGAGCCCGCGATGACCGAGGTGCCCAAGAGCGATCGCGTCGTCAAGGAGCGCCAGAAGCCGCTCTTCAAGGAACTGCCCGACAGCAAGCTGCCGCAGGTCGACCTGCTCGATGCCGCCCAAGTGCGCCAGGAAACCGTCTCTTCCGACACGCTCGAGATGACCTCGCGCATGATCGAGAAGAAGCTCAAGGACTTCGGCGTCGAGGTGCGCGTGGTGCTCGCTTCGCCGGGCCCTGTCATCACGCGCTATGAAATCGAGCCCGCCACCGGCGTCAAGGGCTCGCAGATCGTCAATCTCGCGAAGGACCTCGCGCGTTCGCTCTCGCTGGTGTCCATCCGCGTGGTAGAGACCATCCCGGGCAAGAACTACATGGCGCTCGAACTGCCGAACGCCAAGCGCCAGTCGATCAAGCTCAGCGAAATCCTGGGCTCGCAGATCTACAACGAAGGCAAGTCGATGCTCACCATGGGCCTCGGCAAGGACATCATCGGCAACCCCGTGGTGGCCGACCTCGCGAAGATGCCGCACGTGCTGGTGGCCGGTACCACCGGCTCGGGCAAGTCTGTGGGTATCAACGCGATGATCCTTTCGCTGCTCTACAAGGCCGAGGCGCGCGACGTCCGCCTGCTCATGATCGACCCGAAGATGCTCGAAATGTCGGTCTACGAAGGCATCCCGCACCTGCTGGCGCCCGTGGTTACCGACATGCGCCAGGCGGCCCACGGCCTGAACTGGTGCGTGGCCGAGATGGAGCGCCGCTACAAGCTCATGAGCAAGCTGGGCGTGCGCAACCTGGCCGGCTACAACACCAAGATCGACGAAGCCAAGGCGCGCGAGGAATTCATCTACAACCCCTTCAGCCTGACGCCGGACGATCCGGAACCGCTCAAGCGCGAACCGCACATCGTCGTGGTGATCGACGAACTGGCCGACCTGATGATGGTGGTCGGCAAGAAGATCGAAGAGCTGATCGCCCGCCTCGCGCAGAAGGCGCGCGCCGCGGGCATCCACCTGATCCTGGCCACGCAGCGGCCCAGCGTCGACGTGATCACCGGCCTCATCAAGGCCAACATCCCGACCCGCATCGCGTTCCAGGTGTCGAGCAAGATCGACAGCCGCACCATCCTCGACCAGATGGGCGCCGAAGCGCTGCTCGGCATGGGCGACATGCTCTACATGCCCAGCGGCACCGGCCTGCCGATCCGCGTGCACGGCGCCTTCGTGAGCGACGAGGAAGTGCACCGCGTGGTGGCCTACCTCAAGAGCCAGGGCGAGCCCGACTACATCGAGGGCGTGCTCGAAGGCGGCACGGTCGATGGCGACGGTGACGGCGACATGCTCGGCGGCGGCGATGCCGAGAAAGACCCGATGTACGACCAGGCGGTGGAAGTCGTGCTCAAGAACCGCAAGGCCAGCATCTCGCTCGTGCAGCGGCACCTGAAGATCGGCTACAACCGCGCGGCCCGCCTGGTCGAGGACATGGAAAAGGCCGGCTTGGTCAGCGCCATGAGCGGCAGCGGCCAGCGGGAAATCCTGGTGCCGGCGCGCGCGGCCGAATAATTCGCGGGGACGAACCGGTATTTCAGGTTACGGGCTGAAAGGAAATTTGCAAAAAGCCATCCGGCATTGCAAATCTTCATCAAGACCTACACCTGCCGCAATTCGCGGCGGTTAGGGTCGAAGTTGAGTGTCACGCTCCGTGGCACAGCCCAAAAGCTATTGCGAGGAATTCAAATTGAAATTGCGTCATTGGCTATTGATCGGCCTCGTGTGTTCCGCCAACGCGTGGGCGGGAGGGCTCGAGAGCCTCGAAACCTTCGTGAAGACGGTCAAGTCCGGCCGTGCCGACTTCACCCAGACCGTGACCGCGCCGTCGCGCGAAGGCCAGCCGGGCCGCACCAAGACTTCGACCGGCACCTTCGAATTCCAGCGCCCCGGCAAATTCAAGTTCGATTACCAGAAGCCCTTCGCGCAAAGCATCGTGGCCGACGGCAAGACGCTGTGGCTCTACGACGCCGACCTGAACCAGGTCACGCAGCGTGCACAGGCTCAGGCATTGGGCTCCACGCCCGCGGCGCTGATTGCCGCCGCGCCCGACCTGAAGGCGCTGCAGGCCGACTTCACGCTCGAGGCCACGCCCGACCGCGACGGCCTGCAATGGGTCAAGGCCACGCCTAAGAACAAGGACGGCCAGCTGCAGAGCGTGCAGGTGGGCTTCCAGGGCGACGCGCTCGCGGCGCTCGAGATTCTCGACAGCTTCGGCCAGCGTTCGGTGCTCAAGTTCAACAAGGTCGAAGTGAATCCGTCGCTGCCGGCCGGTGTGTTCGACTTCAAGGCACCCGCTGGCGCCGACGTCGTCAAGCAGTAAGCCAGGACGCACCACGGGTTTGGCCACCAGCGCGCATCAACCTCTCGCCGAGCGCCTGCGTCCGCGCACGCTCGGCGAAGTGATCGGCCAGCAGCATCTGCTGGGGCCGGGCATGTCGCTGCGCATCGCGTTCGAGTCGGGCCAGCCGCACTCGTGCATCCTCTGGGGGCCGCCCGGCACCGGCAAGACGACCATCGCGCGGCTCATGGCCGATGCCTTCGACGCGCAGTTCCTCAGCATCAGCGCGGTGCTCGGCGGCGTGAAGGACATCCGCGAGGCCGTGGACCTTGCCACCGCCGCGCGCGACGGGCTCACTCAGCAGCGCACCATCGTCTTCGTCGACGAAGTGCACCGCTTCAACAAGAGCCAGCAGGACGCCTTCCTGCCGCACGTGGAATCGGGCCTTTTCACTTTCATCGGCGCGACCACCGAGAACCCGTCGTTCGAGGTCAACTCCGCGCTGCTTTCGCGTGCCGCGGTGTACGTGCTGCAGTCGCTCGACGAAGGCGATCTCAAGCAGATCGTGGCGCGCGCACAGGACATCCAGGCCGTGCCCGCCATAGACGCTGCAGCGGTCGACCGCCTCGTGGCCTATGCCGACGGCGATGCGCGCCGGCTGCTCAACACCCTCGAGACACTGGCCGTAGCAGCGCGTGCCGAGAAGCTCTCGAACATCTCCGACGAATGGCTGCTGCGTGTGCTCGGCGAACGCATGCGGCGCTACGACAAGGGCGGCGAGCAGTTCTACGACACCATCAGCGCGCTGCACAAGTCCGTGCGCGGCAGCGACCCCGATGCCGCCCTCTACTGGTTCGTGCGCATGCTCGACGGCGGCGCCGACCCACGCTACATGGCACGCCGGCTGGTGCGCATGGCGAGCGAGGACATCGGCCTGGCCGACCCGCGCGCGCTGCGCCTCGCGCTCGACGCGGCCGAGGTCTACGAACGGCTGGGTACCCCCGAAGGCGAACTGGCGCTGGCCGAGTGCGTGGTCTACCTCGCGATCGCGCCCAAGTCGAACGCGGTCTACAAGGCCTACAACGCAGTGCGCGCCCTCGTGAAGAAGGACAGCACGCGCCCGGTGCCCATGCACCTGCGCAATGCACCCACCAAGCTCATGAAAGAGCTCGACTACGGCAAGGGTTACCGCTATGCGCACGACGAGGAGGGCGGTTTCGCCGCCGGCGAGCGCTACCTTCCCGACGGCCTGGAAGGCCAGGTCTTCTACGAGCCGGTCGACCGCGGACTCGAGATCCGCATCGGCGAGAAGCTCCGGGAACTGCGCCGCCTGAACGCTGAAGGCAACGACTGATACGGTCTTGCAACATGCACGCAAGCCGTGCATGAACTCACGCGCATACAGCATGAGGTGAGCGGGTAAACCCCGGTCAACACGCACCAAATCAGCGCTGGCGCGTGACTACAATCCCGCCCACAAATCCGCCGGCGACACATGTTGGCTGGTTTTTTGCTTATCAAGCTGGGGGCGCCAAACCGGTGCCCCGGTGGGTGAATGGCACCCCGCAACGGTGCAACACATAGGGAACGCGATATGGACATTTTGCTGCAGCAGATCATCAACGGTCTGGTTCTCGGCAGCATGTATGCCTTGATAGCCTTGGGCTACACCATGGTGTACGGCATCATCAATCTGATCAACTTTGCGCACGGAGAAGTATTAATGGTGGGGGCTCTGACGAGCTGGACCATCATCGGCCTCATGAAGGACGGCATGCCCAACACACCGGGCTGGCTGGTTCTGCTCATTGCCCTGATCATTGCCTGCATCGTCGCGGCAACCCTCAATTTCGTGATCGAGAAAGTGGCCTACCGGCCGCTGCGCAACAGCCCCAAGCTCGCGCCGCTGATCACCGCCATCGGCATGTCGATCCTGCTGCAGACGCTGGCGATGATCATCTGGAAGCCGACCAACAAGGCCTATCCCAACCTGCTGCCGACCGACCCCATTCACGTGGGCGGCGCGGTGATCTCGCCCACGCAGGTGATGATCCTCAGCGTCACGGCGTTCTCGCTCGTGGTGCTCATGTGGCTGGTCAACTACACCAAGCTCGGCCGCGCAATGCGCGCCACCGCGGAGAACCCGCGCGTGGCCGCCCTCATGGGCATCCGCCCCGACATGGTCATCTCGGCCACCTTCATCATCGGCGCCGTGCTCGCGGCCATCGCAGGCGTGATGTACGCGTCGAACTACGGCATCGCGCAGCACGCGATGGGCTTCCTGCCCGGCCTCAAGGCCTTCACCGCGGCGGTGTTCGGCGGCATCGGCAACCTCGCGGGCGCGGTGGTCGGCGGCATCCTGCTGGGGCTCATCGAGGCCATCGGCTCTGGCTACATCGGCACCATCACCGGTGGCGTGCTGGGCAGCAACTACAGCGACATCTTCGCGTTCATCGTGCTGATCGTCATGCTCACCCTGCGTCCGTCGGGCCTGCTCGGCGAACGCGTGGCGGACCGTGCGTAAGGAGCGAGCCATGAAGAACAGCAAGAACCTCGCGCTCTACGTCATCGGCGCCATCGCCGTGCTCGCTCTGCCGCTGCTGCTGCAGATGCAGGGCAACGCATGGGTGCGCATCGCCGACATCGCTCTGCTCTACGTGCTGCTGGCACTGGGCCTGAACATCGTGGTCGGCTACGCCGGCCTGCTCGACCTGGGCTACGTGGCCTTCTTCGCGGTGGGCGCCTATCTCTTCGCGCTCATGGGCTCGTCTCACCTGACCGAGACCTTCCCGTGGTTCGCGCAGATGTTCCCGAACGGCATGCACACCTCGCTGCTGATCGTGATTCCGCTGGCGCTGGTGGTGGCCGCCGTGCTCGGCGTGCTGCTGGGCGCGCCCACGCTCAAGCTGCGCGGCGACTACCTCGCCATCGTCACGCTGGGCTTCGGCGAAATCATTCGCGTGTTCCTGAACAACCTGGACCAGCCCGTCAACATCACCAACGGCCCCAAGGGCATCACGGCCATCGATTCCATCAAGTTCTGGGGCCTCGACCTCGGCAAGGCATGGAAGTTCGACGGCTTCACGATCTCCTCGGTGTCGCTGTACTACTACCTGTTCCTGGCGCTCGTGGTCGCGACCGTGATCATCTCGCACCGCCTGCAGACTTCGCGCATCGGCCGCGCCTGGATGGCCATCCGCGAAGACGAGATCGCCGCCAAGGCCATGGGCATCAATACCCGCAACATGAAGCTGCTGGCCTTCGGCATGGGCGCGAGCTTCGGCGGCGTGTCGGGCGCGATGTTCGCGGCCTTCCAGGGCTTCGTGTCGCCCGAGTCCTTCAGCCTGATGGAGTCGGTGATGATCGTGGCGATGGTGGTGCTCGGCGGCATCGGGCATCTTCCCGGCGTGATCCTGGGCGCGGTGCTGCTGGCGGCGCTGCCCGAAGTGCTGCGCTACGTGGCCGGCCCGCTGCAGGCGGCCACCGACGGCCGCCTCGACGCATCCATCCTGCGCCAGCTGTTCATCGCGCTGGCCATGATCGTCATCATGCTGGTTCGCCCGCGCGGCCTGTGGCCGTCGCCGGAGCATGGCAAGTCCCTGACGAAGAAGGGCGGCGCCCCCGTCGACCCGACCCATGCGGCCGTGGCCCCGGGCTCGCTGCAGACCCATGCGCCGGGCATCGATACGCCCGCCGACGAGCTGCCGGGTGCGGCCTCGCGTCCCATGTCGATCAATCCGTGAACGCCGAAGGAGAAATCAACATGACGACGACAACGGACACCATCCTCGACGTACGCGGCATCTCCAAGCGCTTCGGCGGCTTGCAGGCGCTCTCGGACGTGGGCATCACCATCAAGCGCGGCCAGGTCTACGGTCTGATCGGCCCCAACGGCGCGGGCAAGACCACGTTCTTCAACGTGATCACCGGCCTGTACACGCCCGACAGCGGCACCTTCGAGCTGGCCGGCAAGCCCTACCAGCCGACGGCCGTGCACGAAGTGGCCAAGGCCGGCATTGCGCGCACCTTCCAGAACATCCGCCTCTTCGCCGAAATGACGGCGCTGGAGAACGTGATGGTCGGGCGCCACATCCGTACCCATTCGGGCGTGTTCGGCGCCATGCTGCGCACGGGCAGCTTCAAGGCCGAGGAGGCCGCCATCGCCAAGCGCGCGCAGGAGCTGCTCGACTACGTGGGCATCGGCAAGTTCGCCGACTACAAGGCGCGCACGCTGAGCTACGGCGACCAGCGCCGCCTGGAAATCGCGCGCGCCCTGGCCACCGATCCGCAGCTCATCGCGCTGGACGAGCCGGCCGCGGGCATGAACTCCACCGAGAAGGTGGCGCTGCGCGAGCTGATCGACCGCATCCGCCGCGACAACCGCACCATCCTCATCATCGAACACGACGTCAAGCTCATCATGGGCCTGTGCGACCGCGTCACCGTGCTGGACTACGGCAAGCAGATCGCCGAGGGAACGCCCTACGACGTGCAGAAGAACGAGAAGGTGATCGAGGCCTACCTCGGCACCGGAGGCCACTGAAATGACGACAGCAACGATGACGAGCGAACAAGACACCCTGGCCAGCGCCGCGCAGGCCAAGGCGGCCGGCAAGACGCTGCTGAAGGTCGGCGGCCTGAAGGTGGGCTACGGCGGCATCCAGGCCGTCAAGGGCGTGGACTTCGAGGTGCGCGAGGGAGAGCTGGTCTCGCTGATCGGCTCCAACGGCGCCGGCAAGACCACCACCATGAAGGCGATCACCGGCACGCTGCCGGCCGGGGCCGGCAACATCGAGTTCCTGGGCCGCAGCATCAAGGGCCGCGGCGCCTGGGACCTCGTGTCCGAGGGCCTGGTGATGGTGCCGGAAGGCCGTGGCGTGTTCACGCGCATGACCATCACCGAGAACCTGCAGATCGGCGCCTACATCCGCAAGGACAAGGCCGAGATCGCCAGCGACATGGAGCGCGTGTTCGTCACCTTCCCGCGCCTGCGCGAGCGCAAGGACCAGCTGGCCGGCACCATGTCGGGCGGCGAGCAGCAGATGCTGGCCATGGGCCGCGCGCTGATGGCGCGCCCCAAGGTGCTGCTGCTGGACGAACCGACCATGGGCCTGTCGCCGATCATGTGCGACAAGATCTTCGAGGTGGTGCAGACCGTGGCCTCGCAGGGCGTCACGATCCTGCTGGTGGAGCAGAACGCCAACCGCGCGCTGCAGCTGGCCGACCGCGGCTACGTGATGGAGTCGGGCCTGATCACCATGAGCGGCGAGGCCAAGGCCCTGCTGAGCGACCCGCGCGTGCGGGCCGCGTACCTGGGCGAATGAACAAAGGCCCCCGAGGGGCGCCTTCAGTCGACCTTGGCACCAGTCGCCTTGACGACGGCTTCGTACTTCGCCAGCTCGCTCTTCATGAACGCACCGAACTGTTCCGGCGAGCTGGCCACCGGCTCCGCCAGCAGGCCGGCGAAGCGCGTCTTCGTTTCCGGCGCATTGAGCGCGGCCACGAACGCCTGATTCAGCTTCACGACCACGTCGTGCGGCGTGCCCGCCGGTGCCACCAGGCCCCACCACGTGTCGATGGAAAAGCCCTTGAGCGTGTCGGCGATGGGCGGTACCTCGGGCAGCGAGCTGCTGCGCTGCAGCGTCGTCACCGCAATCGCCTTCAGCTTGCCCGAGCGGATGTTCGGCGCGGCGGTGGCGAGGTTGTCGAAGTTGAAGTCGACCTGGCCCGAGATCAGCGCCAGCTGCGCCGGGCTGCCGCCGTTGTACGGAATGTGCACCGCGAAGATGCCCGCTTCCTTCTTGAACAGCTCGCCCGCCAGGTGCCCCGCGCTGCCGTTGCCGCCGCTGCCGTAGTTGAGCTTGGCGGGGTTGGCCTTGGCGTAGCGGATGAGGTCGGCCACGCTGTTGATGTTCAGGCGCTTCGCGGTGTCGGCGTTCATCACCAGCACGTTGGGCACGCGGACCATCTGGGTGATGGGCGCGAAGTCGGTCGCGGCGTTGAACGGGATCTTGTTGTAGAGCCACGGATTCACCGCGTTCGTGGCGGTGGCCGCGATGCCGATGGTCAGGCCGTCCGGCGGTGCCTTCGCCACGATGTCCGCGCCGATGTTGCCGCCCGCACCGGGCTTGTTGTCGATGATGACCGGGCCCAGCGTGTCCTTGACGCGTTCGGCCAGGATGCGCGCGGTGTTGTCGATCGGGCCGCCGGCCGCGTAGGGCACGACGAGGCGGATGGGGCGCTGCTGCTGCGCGCTGGCCGTGCCGGTGCCCATCAGGGCGGTGGCACTTGCAAGGAGGGTGAGAAGGAAGTGTCTCGTCTTCATGTTTCTTGTGTTGTCTTCAGGGAACGGCCTTGTCGGCCTCGGTGGTGAACGCGTCTGCAAAGAACTCTTCTTCCGGCAGCCCGGCCAGCGCCACGTAGTCGCGCTTGGCCGAATCGACCACGATGGGCGCGCCGCAGGCATAGACCTGGTGGCCCGACAGGTCGGCGAAGTCTTCCAGCACGGCCTGGTGTACGAAGCCTGTGCGGCCGGTCCAGTTGTCCTGCGGCGTGGCGTTGGAGATGACGGGCACGTAGCGCAGCTGGGGCATGTTGGGCACCTGCTCGCGCACCCAGGCGTCCATGTACAGGTCTTCGGGGCGGCGGCCGCCCCAGTAGAGCGACACGGGCCGCGTGATGCCCTTGAACTGCATGTGTTCCAGCAGCGCCTTGATGGGCGCGAAGCCGGTGCCCGAGGCCAGCAGGATGATCGGCTTGTCGGAGTCCTCGCGCAGGAAGAAGCTGCCGAAGGGGCCTTCGATGCGCAGGATTTCCTTTTCCTTCATCGAGCCGAACACGTGGTCGGTGAACTTGCCGCCCGGCAGGTGACGCAGGTGCAGCTCGATGCCCGTGCCGGGCACGCCGACGGTGTGCGGCGCATTGGCCATCGAATAGCTGCGGCGGGCGCCGTCGCGCAGGATGAATTCGACGTACTGGCCCGCGTAGAACTGCAGCGGCTCGCCCGCCGGCAGCTGCAGGCGCAAGAGAATCACGTCGTGCGACTGGCGCGTGAGCCCCATCACCCGCACGGGCATCTTGCGGATCGGAAGCGCGCCGGCTTCCGTGACCTGGCGCGACTCGAGCACCACGTCGCTGGTGGCGTGGGCGCAGCAGGTCAGCACGAAGCCGGCCAGCTGTTCTTCGGCGCTCAGCGCCTTGCTCTGGTGGGGGCCGAGCGTGACCTCGCCCGAGAGCTTCTTGCATTTGCAGGAGCCGCAGGCGCCGTCCTTGCAGCCGTAGGGCAGGCCGATGCCTTGCCGGATCCCGGCCGCGAGGATGGTTTCATCGCCCTGCGCCACGAAATGGCGCCCGCTGGGCTCGACGGTGATGGAAAAGCCTGCCTCATGCGGCGCGGTAGCAGTCATCGGTATTCTTCGGGGGGTAATCTCCTGGGCGCTGCAAACAGCGCGGGAGCAACTGAATTGGGACAGGAACAGGATTTTGCCTTCAATCAATAGCCCCTCCGGCGCTCTGCCGGCACGTTTCCGGCGCGAGCGCCTTCTCATCGTGGGCTGCGGCGACGTCGGCCAGCGTGTCGCGCGCGATCTTTCGGGCCGCATGCAACTGGTGGCGCTCACTTCCTCCAGGGACCGGGTGGCCGCCCTGCGGGCAGCCGGCGTGCGCCCGCTGGTGGGCAACCTGGACGACGCGGCCACCCTGCGCAGGCTGGCGGGCATCGCGACCCGGGTGCTGCACCTGGCGCCGCCGGCCCGCGACGGGGGCGCCGCCTGGTGGCGCGACCAGCGCACCACCGCGCTGGCCCGCGCGCTGCGGCTGCGCTCGGTGCCTTCGACCTTCGTCTACGGCTCTACCAGCGGCGTCTACGGCGACTGCGGCGGCGCCCGCGTGAACGAAACCCGCGGCGTGCGGCCGGACACGCCCCGCTCGCACCGCCGCGTGGACGCCGAACGCGCCGTGCGCTGGCTGGGCCGCAGTGCCGGCATCCGGGCCAGCATCCTGCGGATTCCCGGCATCTATGCGCCGGACCGCGAGAACGGCACGCCGCGCGCCCGCCTGCAGCGCGGCACCCCCGTGCTGCGGCACGAGGACGACGTCTACACCAACCATATCCACGCCGACGACCTGGCGCGAGCCTGCGAGGCCGCGCTGTTCCGCGGCAAGCCGCAGCGCATCGTGCATGCGTCGGACGACACCGAACTGAAGATGGGCGACTACATGGACCTGGCCGCCGACCTGTACGGCATGCCCCGCCCCCCGCGCGTGGCCCGCGGCGAGGCCGAGCGGCAGTTGCCGCTGCAGTTGCTGAGCTTCATGGGGGAATCGCGCCGGCTGGACAACACGCGGCTCAAGCGCGAACTGCGGGTGCGGCTGGCGCACCCGACGGTGCATACGGGCCTGATGGAGGCCAACGGGCAGTCGTAGTGGGAGAGGCCCATTCCAGGAACACCGAGGAACCGGCTTAGCCGGGCCTCAGGTGTTGCCCCCGGTAGGGGGAAGGCGAAGCGGACACGAAGTGCCGCGCAGCCTGGGGGCGAGCCAAAGTGTGGTGCCCGGGGCCGGAATCGAACCGGCACACCTTTCGGTGGGGGATTTTGAGTCCCCTGCGTCTACCAATTTCACCACCCGGGCAGGGTTCTGAACGAAGCCCAAAATTATGGCACAGTGGCTGCCATGAATTATCCGACGATCGAAGATGCCATCGGGAAGACCCCCCTGGTCGCCCTGCAACGCATCCATGCCGCAGAAAATGCCAAGCGTGGCAACGTGATTCTCGGCAAGCTGGAAGGCAACAATCCGGCAGGCTCGGTGAAAGACCGGCCGGCCCTCTCGATGATCAAGCGCGCCGAGGAGCGCGGTGAAATCAAGCCCGGCGACACGCTGATCGAAGCCACCTCCGGCAACACAGGCATCGCGCTGGCCATGGCCGCGGCCATCAAGGGCTACCGAATGGTGCTGATCATGCCGGAGGACCTCTCCGTCGAGCGCGCCCAGACCATGAAGGCTTTCGGCGCCGAACTGGTCCTCACGCCCAAGAGCGGCGGCATGGAATACGCGCGCGATCTCGCCGAGCAGATGGTCGCGCAGGGCAAGGGCCGGGTGCTCGACCAGTTCGCCAACCCCGACAACCCGCGCATCCACTACGAGACCACGGGCCCCGAGATCTGGGCCGACACCAAGGGCAAGGTCACCCACTTCGTGAGCGCGATGGGCACCACGGGCACCATCACCGGCGTCTCGCGCTTCCTGAAAGAGAAGAACCCCGCCATCCGCATCGTCGGCGCGCAGCCGGCCGAAGGCTCGCGCATTCCGGGCATCCGCAAATGGCCGGCCGAATACATGCCGAAGATCTTCGATCCGAGCCGGGTCGACCAGGAAATCAGCGTGAGCCAGGACGACGCCGAAGAAATGTGCCGCCGCCTTGCGCGCGAAGAGGGCATCTTCGGCGGCATCTCGGCTGCCGGCGCGCTCTGGGCCGCACTCGAGGTGTCGAAGACGGTCGAGAACGCGACCATCGTGTTCGTGGTCTGCGACCGCGGCGACCGCTACCTCTCCACCGGCGTGTTCCCGGCCTGATCGTCCTCAGCCAACCCGCGTCCGCCTTGCCCGAGGCGGCGCCATAAAAAGAAAAGAGACCCCATGCCCCATCCCAAGTTTTGCCAGGTCTGTGCCACGCCGCTCGAATGGATCGCGCTGATGGAAGACGGCGGTCCCAAGGAGCGCCTGCGCTGCTCCAACTGCGGCCACACGCACTGGAACAACCCCACGCCCGTGCTCGCGGCCATCGTCGAGTACCGCGGCCAGGTGCTGCTGGCGCGCAATGCGGCATGGCCGGGCAAGATGTTCGCGCTGATCACCGGCTTCATGGAGGCCGGCGAGACGCCCGAGGAAGGCGTTGCGCGCGAGGTCAAGGAAGAAACCAACCTCGACGTCAGCGCGCTCAAGATCGTCGGCGCCTACGACTTCCAGCGCATGAACCAGGTCATCATCGCCTACCACGTGGTGGCCGACGGCGAGGTGAAGCTCTCGCCCGAACTGGTCGACTACCGCCTCTACGACCTGCCCGACCTGAAGTGCTGGCCGGCCGGCACCGGCTATGCGCTGGCCGACTGGCTGCGCACGCGCGGCCATGAGCCCGTGTTCTTCACCGCCGCGGAAAACGAAGAGCGCCGCCGCGGCCTGAACCTGCCGCCGGAACCCGAGGAGCGTGGAAGTGCAAGCTGACCGCGAGCTCGACACGCGCGGGCTGAACTGCCCGCTGCCCATCCTCAAGGCGAAGAAATCGCTCAACGAGATGACGAGCGGGCAGCTGCTGAAGGTGGTGTCGACCGACCCCGGGTCGATCCGCGACTTCCAGGCCTTCGCGCGCCAGACCGGCAACGAGCTGATGGAGCAGGAAACCGTCGGCACCGACTTCATCCACGTGCTCAAGCGCCGCTGAGGATGCAAAAGAAAAGGGCCGCGAAAGCGGCCCTTTGCACAAGCGCGACGAGCGCTGTTACAGCTTCAGGCTCTTGAGGTATTCGCGGAACTCCGCGCCCACTTCAGGGTGGGCCAGCGCCAGTTCCACCGATGCCTGCAGGAAGCCTTCCTTGCTGCCGCAGTCGTAGCGGATGCCCTTGTACGAGTACGCGTACACCGATTCCTTCTTCATCAGCGCCGCGATGCCGTCGGTCAGCTGGATCTCGCCGCCCGCGCCCTTGGGCTGGTTGCGGATCTCGGCGAACACGCCCGGCGTCAGGATGTAGCGGCCGGCCACGCCCAGGCGCGAGGGCGCGTCTTCGGGCTTCGGCTTCTCGACCATGTGGCTGACCTTCACCAGGCCTTCCTCGATCGCGTCGCCGGCCACGATGCCGTAGCGCTTGACGTGTTCCAGCGGCACTTCCTGCACCGCCAGCAGCGAGCCGCCGAGGCGGGCGAAGGCCGCGGTCATTTGCGCCAGCACGGGTTCGCCGCCCTTGGGTCCGACCATCAGGTCGTCCGCCAGCAGCACGGCGAAGGGCTCGTTGCCCACCAGGTGCTCGGCGCACAGCACGGCATGGCCCAGGCCCAGCATGCGCGGCTGGCGCACGTAGGAGCAGGTCATGTCGTCGGGCATGACCGAGCGGGCGATGTTCAGCAGGGCGGTCTTGCCGCTGGCCTCGAGCTGGCTTTCGAGCTCGTAGGCGGTGTCGTAGTGGTCCTCGATGGCGCGCTTGTTGCGGCCGGTCACGAAGATCATGTCGCGGATGCCCGCGGCGTAGGCCTCTTCGACGGCGTACTGGATCAGCGGCTTGTCGACCACCGGCAGCATTTCCTTCGGCTGTGCCTTGGTGGCGGGCAGAAAGCGGGTGCCAAAGCCCGCAACGGGAAATACAGCCTTGCGGATACGTGTCGATGGTGTGGACATGGGCAGTTCGGCGTCGGTTCGTTGGAAGAAAGAAAGGGGGAGGTCCCGGGAGTGGTCGCAGGAGCGGCAAGCAAGTGCCGAACCAGCATCCTAAACGCCCGGTATTTTGTCCGTCTGTCAGCCGAGGCGCACAAGCTGGTCGCGCAGGCGCTCCAGCGTGGCGGTGAAATCGGCCAGGCGCTTGCGCTCCTGCTCGATCACGGCCGGCGGGGCCTTGGCCACGAAGGCCTCGTTGCCGAGCTTGCCGTGCACCTTGGCGATCTCGCCCTCGATGCGAGCGATCTCCTTGCTGATGCGCAGCTTCTCGGCCGCCTTGTCGATTTCCATGTGCAGGCACAGGCGCGCGGCGCCCACCACCGCCACCGGCGCCGCTTCCGCGGCCGCCTGCCAGGAGGCCTCGTCGTCGAAGACCTTCACTTCCTTGAGCTTGGCCAGCGCCTGCAGCACGGGCGCCGCTTCGCGCAGGAAGGCAGCGCCCTCGGCGTCGTCGGCCACGGCGTACAGCGGCAGGCGCATCGCGGGCGACACGTTCATCTCGCCGCGCAGCGTGCGGCACGCGTCGACCAGGCTCTTCAGGCGCGCCACGTAAGCCTCGGCCGCCTCGTCGATCTTCTCCGGCTGGCTCTGCGGATACGCCGCCACCATGATCGACTCGCCCTCGCGCCCCGCGACCTTCGACACCTTCTGCCACAGCTCTTCCGTGATGAACGGAATCACCGGGTGCGCCAGGCGCAGCAGCGTCTCGAGCACGCGGATGAGCGTGCGGCGGGTGGCGCGCTTCTGCGCGTCGTCGCCGGTCTGGATCTGCACCTTGGCGATTTCGAGGTACCAGTCGCAGAACTCGTCCCAGGCGAACTGATAGATCGTGTTGGCCACGTTGTCGAGGCGGTATTCCTCGAAGCCCTTGGTCACTTCGGCCTCGACGCGCTGCAGCTGCGACACGATCCAGTAGTCGGCGCGGCTGAACTTCAGGTAGCCGTGGGCCGGGCCGCCGACCTTGCAGTCTTCCTTGGTGTGCTCCAGCAGGCCGCAGTCCTGGCCTTCGCAGTTCATCAGCACGAAGCGCGTGGCGTTCCACAGTTTGTTGCAGAAGTTGCGATAGCCCTCGCAGCGCTTCGAGTCGAAGTTGATGCTGCGGCCCAGCGAGGCCAGCGAAGCGAAGGTGAAGCGCAGCGCATCGGCACCGAAGGCCGGAATGCCCTCAGGGAACTCCTTCTGCGTGTTCTTGCGCACCGTGGGCGCGGTCTCGGGCTTGCGCAGGCCCTGGCTGCGCTTGTCGAGCAGCTGCGGCAGCGCGATGCCGTCGATCAGGTCGACCGGGTCGAGCACGTTGCCCTCGGACTTGCTCATCTTCTTGCCCTGGGCGTCGCGCACCAGGCCGTGGATGTAGACGTCCTTGAACGGCACCTTGCCGGTGAAGTGCTTGGTCATCATGATCATCCGGGCGACCCAGAAGAAAATGATGTCGTAGCCCGTCACCAGCACGGTGGAGGGCAGGTACAGCTCCAGCTCCTTGGTCTTTTCGGGCCAGCCCAGCGAAGAGAAGGGCACCAGCGCCGACGAGTACCAGGTGTCGAGCACGTCCTCGTCGCGCGTCAGCTTCCTGCCGGGCGCCTTGGCCTGCGCGGCGGCTTCGTCCTCGGCCACGTACACATTGCCTTCCTCGTCGTACCAGGCGGGAATCTGGTGGCCCCACCAGAGCTGGCGCGAGATGGTCCAGTCCTGGATGTTCTCCATCCAGTGGTTGTAGGTGTTGACCCAGTTCTCGGGCACGAAGCGCACCTCGCCCGACTTCACCACGTCGATGGCCTTCTGCGCGATCGACTGGCCGTCGGCGCCGGGGCGGGTCATGGCCACGTACCACTGGTCGGTGAGCATCGGCTCGACGATGGCGCCCGAGCGCGCGCAGCGCGGCACCATCAGCTTGTGCTTCTTCACCTCGACCAGCAGGCCCAGCGCGTCGAGGTCGGCCACCACGGCCTTGCGCGCCACGAAGCGGTCCATGCCGCGGTATTTTTCGGGCGCGTTGTCGTTGATGGTCGCGTCCAGCGTCAGCACGCCGATCATCTCGAGCTTGTGGCGCTGGCCGACCGCGTAGTCGTTGTAGTCATGGGCCGGCGTGACCTTGACCACGCCGGTGCCGAATTCCTTGTCCACGTAGTCGTCGGCAATGATCGGAATCAGCCGGCCCACCAGCGGCAGCTTCACGCGCTGGCCGATGAGATGCTTGTAGCGCTCGTCCTCGGGGTGGACCATCACGGCCGTGTCGCCGAGCATGGTTTCGGGCCGGGTGGTGGCCACGGTCAGCGCGCCGCTGCCGTCTTCCAGCGGGTACGACAGGTGCCAGAGGAAGCCGTCTTCCTCCTCGCTCTCGACCTCGAGGTCGCTCACCGACGTCTTGAGCACCGGGTCCCAGTTGCCCAGGCGCTTGCCGCGGTAGATGAGGCCTTCTTCGTACAGCTTCACGAAGGTGTGCATCACGACCTTCGACAGGTCGTCGTCCATCGTGAAGTACTCGCGGCTCCAGTCGACCGTGTCGCCCATGCGGCGCATTTGCTGCGTGATGGTGTTGCCCGACTTTTCCTTCCACTCCCACACGCGCGCCACGAAGTTCTTGCGGCCGAGTTCGTGGCGGCTGATCTTCTGCTCTTGCAGCTGGCGCTCCACCACGATCTGCGTCGCGATGCCGGCATGGTCGGTGCCCGGCACCCACAGCGTGTTGGCGCCCTTCATGCGGTGGTAGCGCGTGAGGCTGTCCATGATCGTCTGGTTGAACGCATGGCCCATGTGCAGCGTGCCGGTCACGTTGGGCGGCGGCAGCTGGATCGCGAACGACTCGGCGCCTTCCCTGGGCTGCTGCGTGCCGCGGTAGCCTGCCTTGGCGTAGCCGCGCTTTTCCCATTCCGGGCCCCAGTGCGCCTCGATGGCGGCGGGTTCGAACGATTTCGACAGGCTGTCGAGGCCGGGTTGGGCGGGGGAGGTGGTGGGTTCGCTCATGGGGAATGCAAAACGGCACCCTCGGGTGCCGTCGTAACGAGGTGGGATTGCCGGTGATTTTACCGGCGCTGCCTCCGGTCACTTCGGCCACTCATAATTCCGGGATGCTGTTCCTGCTCTCCCCCGCGAAGTCGCTCGACTACGACACCCCGGTACCCGCCGAAATCCCCGCCACCCAACCCCATTTCGAGTCCCCGCGCGGCCCCTCGGTCGAACTCATCAAGCTGCTGCGCGAGAAGTCGCCGCAGCAGATCTCCGAGCTGATGCACCTGTCGGACAAGCTCTCGGCGCTGAACGTGGCCCGCTACGAGGCCTGGTCGAGCAAGAGCACGCCCAGGAACGCCCGCCAGGCCGCCTTCGCCTTCGACGGCGACGTCTACGGCGGCCTCGACGCCCGCACGCTCACCCGGGCGCAGCTCGACTGGGCGCAGGACCACGTCTGCATCCTCAGCGGCCTCTACGGCCTGCTGCGCCCGCTCGACCTGCTGCAGCCCTACCGCCTCGAGATGGGCACCGCCCTGGCCAACCGCCACGGCAAGGACCTCTATGCCTTCTGGGGCTCGCGCATCGCCGAGCACCTGAACGAGCGGCTCGCGGCCGACCGCACGCCGGTGGTCGTCAACGTGGCCTCGCAGGAGTACTTCAAGTCGGTCGACAGGAAGGTGCTCAAGGCCCGTGTGGTCGAATGCGTGTTCGAGGAGTGGAAGGGCGACAGGTACAAGATCGTCAGCTTCTTCGCCAAGCGCGCCCGCGGCCTGCTGGCCCGATGGGCGGCGCAGCACAAGGCAGCGACGCCCAAGGCACTGGAAAAGTTCGACCTCGAGGGTTATGGTTTCGACGCTCAAGTGTCGACAGCCGAAAGGCTGGTGTTCAGGAGAAGGCTGGGATGACCCCCAGTCTTCGCGCACTTCGTGTCGCTTCGCCAACCCCCTTCCAGGGGGCAACACCGGCGGCCCGGCAAAGCCGGTTCCGCGGTGTTCCTGGCGCGAGCAGCGGTGGTTTCATGCGTCTTGAGTCTTGGCGCAACTTGGAGGTTTACTGAGATGTCGCAAGCGATCAGTCCGGAACTGCGCGAATGGCTGGTGGCCCAGTTCGCGGCCGGGCACTCGGTGCCGGCGCTGCGCGCTTCCATGCGCGCGGCCGGCTGGCATGACGCCGCCGCCGATACGGCGCTGGCCCAGCTCGAAGCCGGTTTTCCCAACGTCGAGGTGGCGCTGCCGCCCGTGCGCACCGAAATGCCCGGCCCCGACCTCGACGGCGCGCCGCTGTATCTCGATGCCGGCGACCGCCGCGTGCAGGTGCTGCAGACCATGCGGCATCCGCGCGTGGTGGTGTTCGGCAACCTGCTGTCGGGCGAGGAATGCGAGGGCCTGATCGCCGCCGCGCGGGTGCGGCTGGCGCGCTCGCTCACCGTGGAAACGCGCACCGGCGGCGAGGTGCTCAACGTCGACCGCACCAGCGACGGCATGTTCTTCGAGCGCGGCGAGAACGAGATCGTCGCGCGCCTGGAGCAGCGCATCGCCATGCTGCTGCGCTGGCCGCTCGAGTTCGGCGAGGGCCTGCAGATCCTGCGCTATGCCCCCGGCGCGCAGTACCGCCCGCACTACGACTACTTCGACCCCGGCGAGCCCGGCACGCCCACCATCCTCAAGCGCGGCGGCCAGCGCGTGGCCACGCTCGTCATGTACCTGCAGGAGCCCGAGGGCGGCGGCGCCACCACCTTCCCCGACGTGGGCCTCGAGGTGGCCCCGGTGCGCGGCACCGGCGTGTTCTTCAGCTACGACCGGCCCGACCCCGCCACCCGCACCCTGCACGGCGGCGCGCCGGTGCTGGCGGGCGAGAAGTGGGTCGCCACCAAGTGGCTGCGCGAGCGCGAGTTCAAGTAGGCAAAAAGGAACCGATGAAAGTCACTGCCAACGGGCTGCAGATCGAAGTCGACGACACCGGAGGCGAAGGGCGCCCCGTCATCCTGCTCATCATGGGCCTGGGCATGCAGCTGGTGGCATGGCCGAACGGCTTCGTGCAGCGGCTGGTGGACGCGGGCTTTCGCGTGGTGCGCCACGACAACCGCGACATCGGCCTGAGCCAGGGCTTCGACCACGCGGGCACCGGCAACGTGGTGTGGCAGACCATCCGCCACCGGCTCGGCCTCAAGGTGCGCTCGGCCTACACGCTGCAGGACATGGCGCTCGATTCGCTCGGCGTGCTCGACGCGCTGGGCATCGCGCGGGCGCACATCGTCGGCGCCTCGATGGGCGGCATGATCGCCCAGCGCATCGCCGCCTTCGCACCCCAGCGCAGCACCAGCCTCGTGAGCATCATGAGTTCCAGCGGCGCGCGCGGCCTGCCCGGGCCGCGTCGCGAGGTGACGGCCATGCTCATGCGCCGGCCCCTGGGCAAGAGCGAGGCCGAACTGGTGGCGCACAGCATCAGGCTGTTGCGGCTGATCCAGAGCCCTGCCTACCCGCAGACAGACCAGGAGCTGGCCGAGCGCCTGACCTTCAGCATGCGGCGTTCCTACCACCCGGCCGGCCTGATGCGGCAGATGCTCGCCATCGGCGCCGACGACGAGCGCCCCCAGGTGCTGCCACGCATCCAGTGCCCGGCGATGGTGCTGCACGGCGACGCCGACGCGCTCGTGCCCATGGCCTGCGGCGAAGACACCGCCCGGCGCATTCCGGGCTCGCGTTTCGTTTCCGTACCCGGCATGGGCCACGACCTGCCGCCCGAGGTGTGCGCCATCCTCGCCAACCACATCGCACCGTTCGCGCACGCGGCCGAAGCCCGAGATCCAAAGCCATGAGCACAGACCACAACCCCAACACCCCCGAGCAATCGCAACTGGGCCGCGCCTCGGCCTACGCGGACCGCTACGACCCCTCGCTGCTGTTTCCCATCGCGCGCGCCACGCAGCGCGAGGCCATGGGCATCAGGTCCGGCGCCTTGCCCTTCTTCGGCGCCGACCTGTGGACCGCGTTCGAGGTGAGCTGGCTCAATGCGCGCGGCAAGCCGCAGCTGGCCATCGCGCACTTCACCATCCCGTGCGAGACGCCCAACATCATCGAAAGCAAGAGCTTCAAGCTCTACCTGAACAGCTTCAACAACAGCACTTTCGCCAGCATCGACGCCGTGCGCGAGCACCTGCGCACCGACCTCGCCGAGGCCGCCTGGCGCGGCAGCGACCAGTCGGGCGGCATCGGCGTGAAACTGCTCACGCCCGAGCTGTTCGACCGCGAACCGGTGCACGAGATCGACGGCCTCGACCTCGACCGGCTCGACATCGAGTGCACCCGCTACCAGCCCGCCCCCGACCTGCTGAGCAGCGACACCACGCAGGTGCACGTGAACGAAACCCTCACCAGCCGCCTGCTGAAGAGCAACTGCCTCGTCACCGGCCAGCCCGACTGGGGCAGCGTGCAGATCCGCTACAGCGGCCCGCCCATCGACCAGGCCGGGCTGCTTGCGTACATCGTGAGCTTTCGCAACCACAACGAATTCCACGAGCCCTGCGCCGAGCGCATGTTCACGGACATCTGGAGCCGCTGCAAGCCCACCAAGCTCGCGGTGTATGCGCGCTACACGCGGCGCGGCGGGCTGGACATCAACCCGTTCCGCACGAGCTGGCCGCAGGCGCTGCCGGCGAACATCCGTACCGCGCGGCAGTAGGCCGCCGGGGCTTTGCCGAAGCCCCTCTTCGGAAACCCGAAACCCGCGCCCGCCGCTCCTGTGGCATTCTGGATTCGCCCGCCGATCGCGCGGGCGAACATCCGGAGCACAGACAAGCATGGTTGAAGGAAAAGTGGTCGTCGTCACCGGCGCGGGCGGCGGCATCGGGCGCGACATCGCGCTGGCGATGGCGGCGCATGGCGCGAAGGTGGTGGTCAACGACATCGGCGCGGCGCTCGACGGCGAAGGCGGCAGCGCGGGCCCCGCGCAGCAGGTGGTCGACGAGATCCGCGCGGCCGGCGGGCAGGCCGTGCCCAACACCGACAACGTGGCCGATGCCGCCAGCGCCGCGCGCATCGTGCAATGCGCGCTCGACAGCTTCGGCCGCATCGACGCGGTGGTCAACAACGCGGGCATCCTGCGCGACCGCTTCTTCCACAAGATGTCGGTCGACGAGTGGGACTCGGTGCTCAAGGTGCATCTTTACGGCTCGTATTACGTGAGCCGCGCCGCCGCCACGCAGTTCAAGGAGCAGAACTCGGGCGCGCTGGTGCACATGACATCGACCTCGGGCCTCATCGGCAACTTCGGGCAGGCCAACTACTCGGCGGCCAAGCTCGGCATCGTCGCGCTGTCGAAGTCGATCGCGCTGGACATGCAGAAATTCAACGTGCGCTCCAACTGCATCGCGCCCTTTGCCTGGAGCCGCATGATCGGCGCCATTCCCACCGACACCGACGAGCAGCGCGCCCGCGTCGACAAGATCAAGCAGATGACGCCCGCCAAGGTCGCGCCGCTCGCGGTGTATCTGGCGAGCGATGCGGCCGGCGCGGTCAACGGGCAGATCTTCTCGGTGCGCAACAACGAGATCTCGCTCATCAGCCAGCCGCGCCCGGTGCGCTCCATCCACCGCTCCGAGGGCTGGACGCCGCAGAGCATCGCCGAGCACGCCATGCCCGCGATGCGCGCCAGCTTCTTCCCGCTGGACCGTTCGGCCGACGTGTTCAGCTGGGACCCGGTCTGAGGACAAACCCGCAGCAGTCCGGGCGCGGCTTCGGCTTCATTCGCCGGACAATGCGCGTTCCCTTCCTCCTTCGTGCCCGCGCCCGGTGAACCTGCACTTCGACCTGTTCGACCTGAAACTGTTCGTCTACGTGGCGGACGCGCACAGCCTCACGCGCGGTGCGGAGAAGGCCTGCATCTCGCTGGCCGCGGCCTCCACCCGCATCAAGCAGATGGAAGAGGCGGTGGGCGGCAAGCTGCTGCACCGCAGCGCGCAGGGCGTGACGCTCACTGCCGCCGGGCAGGCGGTGCTGTACCACGCCAAGCGCGTGATGCAGCAGATGGAGCACCTGCGCTGCGACATGCAGGACTTCGGCAAGGGCATCAAGGGCCATGTGCGGGTGTTCGCCAACACCACGTCGATCACCGAATACCTGCCGCAGAAGCTGGCCGGCTTCCTCACGCAGCACCCGGCCGTGCAGGTGGACCTGCGCGAATACCTGAGCGAGGAGATCGTGCGCGCGGTGGCCGACGGCGAGGCCGACATCGGCATCCTCGCGGGCGACGTGCACACCGGCGACTTCGACGCGCGCCCCTTCGGCAGCAACCAGCTCGTGCTGGTCGTGCCCACCACGCATCACCTGGCGGGTGCGCCCTCCGTGGCCTTCGCCGACACGCTCGACGAGCAGCACGTGGGCCTGCACCACGGCAGCGCCATCCACCGATTCCTGCAGCGCCGCGCCGAGCTCGCGGGCCGGGGCTTCAACCCTCGCATCCAGGTGAGCAGCTTCGAGGCCATCTGCCTGATGATCGAGGCGGGCGTGGGGGTGGGCGTGCTGCCGGCGTCGTCGGCGCAGCGCCTGTCGATGGCGATGCGCATCTCGACCGTGGCGCTCAGCGATGCCTGGGCCGAGCGCGAGCTGAAGCTGATCGCGCGCAACCGCGAGCAGCTGCCGGCCTCCGCGCGCGAGCTGTTCGACCACCTTGTTTCGCACTGAGGGCGCGCACGCCATGTCCGCCGACCTGAAGTCGCTGCGCCTGTTCGTGACCGTGGCCGACCACGGCAGCATCAGCGAGGGCGCCAAGCGCTGCCACATCGCGCTTGCGGCCGCCAGCAAGCGCATCTCCGACCTCGAGGCCCGCGCCAGGCTGCCGCTGCTGGTGCGCCATGCGCGCGGCGTCACGCTCACTTCGGCGGGGCATGGCCTGCTGCTGCATGCGCGCGCCGTGCTCTCGGCCATGGACCGCGTCGGCGCCGAGTTCGACGATTTCCAGAACGGCGTGGCGGGCGTGGTCAGCATCACGGCCAACGCGTCGACCATCGCGCAGTTCCTGCCGGCGCAGATCGGCTCCTTCCTGCGGCTGCACCCGGTGCTGAAGATCGACCTGCAGGAGCGCGCCAGCACCGAGGTGGTCAAGGCCGTGCAGGCGGGCCTGGCCGACATCGGCGTGATCGAGAGCCACACGCCCGCCGACGGCCTCGAATGCCTGCCGTACCGAAACGACGAACTGGCCGTGGTGATCGCGCGCGACCACCCTCTGGCCCGGCGCAAGCGCATCGGCGTGGAAGAGGTTCTGCGCTACGACCATATCGTGGTGCGCGAAGGCACCGCGCTGCACCGGGTGCTGCTGGCCGCCGCGCTGGAAGCGCAGGTGCCGCTGAAGGTGCGCATGCAGGTGGGCAGCTTCGACATGGTGTGCCGCATGGTGGAGCAGGGCGTGGGCATCGGCGTGCTGCCTTACGCGGCCATCCTGCCGCAGCTGCAGATACTGAAGCTGCGCTGCCTGAAGCTCGACGCGCCCTGGGCGCTGCGCCGGCACCTGCTGTGCGTGCGCAGGCAGCAGGACCTGACCGTGGCCGCGCGCTCCGTGCTCGAGCACCTCGGCCGGCCGGACTGAACGCGAGGGCGCGCGAGGCTTCGCGGCGCGCGAAGCCTCGCGCTCGCCAAAAACGAATTGTTCTCCCGTGGCCCGCGCGCAAAGATCGCGCAAACCAAAGGAGACACCCTTGAAGATCGTTCGCGTCAGCGCCACGCCGCTGAACATTCCCGTGACCATCGACGTGGTCGGCCTGAACAAGCAGACCTCGCTGTCGCTGTGCCTTACGGAGATCGAGACCGACACCGGCCTCGTCGGCCACGGCATGACCGCCATCACCGAGGAAGAAATCATCGCCGCCGCCGTGCGCGAAGTGGCCGGCCCCGCGCTGATCGGCGAAGACCCGATGGCCACCGAGCGCCTGTGGGAGAAGCTCTACTGGCTGCTCTCGCCGCGCGGCCAGACCGGCTATGCCAGCCACACCATCGCCGCGCTCGACATCGCGCTGTGGGACATCAAGGCCAGGGCGCTCGGCCAGCCGCTGTGGCGCCTGCTGGGCGGCGCGCGCGCCAGGGTGCCGGTGTACGCCACCTTCGGCTTCGGCTTCTTCGAGCGCGACCAGCTCGCCGCCGCCGCCAGGCTGTGGGTCTCGCAGGGCTTCCAGCGTTTGAAGATGACCGTCGGCAACCACGCGCTGGCGCGCCGCGACGAGCCACGCCCGCTCGACGAGGTCATTGCCGAGGACGTGCGCCGCGTGGCGGCGGTGCGCGAGGCCGTGGGCCCCGACGTGAAGCTGTACGTCGACGCCAACTGCGGCCTCGACCTGTTCCACGCCACCGAGCTGGCGCACCGCATCGAGCCCTACGGCATCAGCTTCTTCGAGGAGCCGCTCACGCAGAACGACGTGCGCCAGATGGCCCAGCTGCGCGCGCGCACCCGCATTCCGCTGGCCTGCGGCCAGAACGAGGGCCTGGCCTTCCGCTTCCGCGACCTGCTGGTGAACCAGGCGGCCGACGTGCTCCAGCCCAACGTGACCATCTCTGGCGGCTACTCGCAGGTGCTGAAGATCGCGGGCATGGCGCAGGCCTTCAACGTGCCCATCGACAACGGCGGCGCCTGGCCCTTCCATAACATGCACCTGCATGCGGGCGTGTCGAACGGCGGACTGGTCGAATACCACTACGTGGCGGTGCAGATGCTCAAGCAGATCTTCGACGGCCTGCCGGTGCCCGACCAGGGCTGGCTCACGCTGCCCGAGACGCCGGGCCTGGGCTTCGCTCCCAATGCCGACCGCGTGCGCGAGCTGGCGAAGCTGCCGACCTCGCACGGCAAGGGCAAGGCCTGAGCAGCCGGCCGGCGATTCAGACCAAGACAACGGAGACAAGATGAAAGCCAGACAAGCGAATCGACCCGAGCGCCGCCATGCACTGCGCGCGATGGCGGCCCTGGGCCTTGCGGGTGCCTTTGCCTTTGCGGCGCCCGTGGCCCGCGCCCAGAAATACCCCGACAAGCCGATCCGCCTCGTGGTCGGCTATTCGGCCGGCGGCGGCGTGGATGCGGTGGCCCGCCTGCTCGGCGTGCGCCTGTCGGCGGTGCTGGGCCAGCAGGTGCTGGTGGAGAACCGCACCGGCGCCACGGGGCTCATCGCGGCCGAGTTCGTCGCCAAGGCGCCGCCCGACGGCTACACGCTGATGATGGGCGACAGCGCCTTGCTCATCGCCAAGCTGCTGCAGCCGAAGATCGGCATCGATCCGCTCACCAGCTTCAAGCCGGTGGCGGGCGCGTTCATCTCGCCGCTGATGATCGTCGCCAACAACGACTTCCCCGCGAAGACGCCCGCGGAGCTGGTGAAGGAGCTCAAGGCCAATGCCTCGCGCTATTCGTATGCCACGTCGGGCGTCGGCACGGTGCAGCACCTGGGCTTCGAGATGCTCAAGCAATCCACCGGCAGCTCGGTGGTGCATGTGCCGTACCGCGGTGCCGCGCAGATCGTGCCGGACGTGATCGGCGGGCAGATTCCCCTTGGCGTGGTGAGCGCGACTGCGGGCATGGCGCAGGCCAAGGCGGGCAAGCTGCGCGCGGTGGCGCTGATGAACACGGCGAAGCTCGAAGGCGCGGAGAGCGTGCCGCCGCTGGCCGATGCGTTGCCGGGCTTCGACGTGGCGCCGCGCATCTTCGTGCTGGCGCCGGCTGGCACGCCGAACGAAGTGGTCGAGCAGCTGTCGGCTGCGGTGAAGTCGGTGCTCGACACGCCGGAGGCCGGTGCTGCTGCCGCGGCGCAGGGCACGCTGCGTGCCTATTCAACGCCATCGCAGCTTGGGAAGGACATGGCTGCGGAGACTTCGCGGTGGAAGAAGATCATTTCTGACCAGCGCATCGTGGCTGAGGGGAACTGAGGTTTTTTTTGTTCGGGGCTCGCTCACGCCGGCGGGGTACCTTGCTCCGCGAATGTCCCCCGGGGCTTCGCCCCTCCTCCTTTATTTCGCTGCGCAAGGTACCCCGCCAGCGTGAGCGCTCAGAGCACTGGCTGATCGGCGGCTAACCAGCGGCGTGCCTTGTGCACAGGACACCGGGTGCTGCCCGCAGCGAAATAAAGGAGGAGGCCGCAGGCCGGGGGACATTCGCGGAGGGGAGTACCCGGTGGCCTGTGCACACGCCCCGAAAGACCCACAAACAAAACACGAAACACTGAAATGACAACACCCCACCTCGGCCTGATAGTCCCCCCTGCAGCCGGCGCAGTGCCGGTGGATGGCCCGCTGCTCTACGGCGAGCGCATCCGCTTCAGTGCCAAAGGCCTGGGCCTTGGAGAGATTTCCACGCGCGGTTATCTGGATGTCATCGACTCGGTGGTCGAGAAAGCCGTCGCGCTCAAGGAAGAGGGCGTGAGCGCGGTCTCGCTCATGGGCACCTCGCTGAGCTTCTTTCGCGGCGCGGCCTTCAACCGGGAGCTCGAAGCGGAGATGACGCGCGCCACCGGATTGCCCTGCACCACCATGAGCAACGCCATCGTCGGTGCGCTGCGTCACCTCGGCGTGCGGCGCGTGGCGGTGGCCACGGCGTACATCGATGAAGTCAACCAGCACCTGCGCAAGTACCTGGAGCAGAGCGACTTCGAGCCTCTCGCGCTCGAAGGCCTTTCCATCTCCGACGTGAAGGCCGTGGGCGAAGTGCCGACCCGGGTGCTGGTCGATTTGTGCCTGAAGGTGTTCGAAGCCCAGCCCGGCGCCGACGGCATCCTCATCTCGTGCGGCGGGCTGGTCACGCTCGATGCCGTGCGTGAAGTCGAAGCCCGGCTGCGGGTGCCCGTGGTGTCGAGTTCGCCCGCCGGCTTCTGGGACCTCGTCGGCACCGCGGGGCTCGATCCGCGCGTGCCTGGCCAGGGGCGACTTTTCGCCTGAGCCGCTTCAGCCGATCAGCCAGCGCCCCACGCGCGGCGTATCGGCCAGCTTCCAGACCTGCTCGCACAGCGCCTTCGCCTCGTCGGCGGTGGCGCCTTCGCCGTAGTGCACCAGGCGCTGCATCTTGTCCTCGATCTCCGCGCGGTCCAGGCTGTTGCCGGGGTCGCCCTTGGGTTCGTCCACGCGGCCCTGCAGCCTGCGGCCGTCGGCGGTGTGGACGCTGACCTTGCCGATCCAGCGCGCCGGGTAGGCGGTGTCGACCTCTTCGTCGAGCTCCATCGTCACCTTCTCGCGGAATGCCGAGACCTCGGGCGCGAGGAAGTCGCGGTCGAACTCGCCCAGGCCTGCGCGGCCGTGCACGGCGATCAGGCCCAGCACGGTGCCCATCGAGAACTTGCCCTGGTGCACCGTGGCCGGCACCTCGACGCGGCCCAGCACGTCGATGGCGCCTTGGTGCACGTGTGTGGTCACGCGCGACACGTCGGCGGGCTTCAGGTTGTTCTGCTGCATTACCTGCAGCAGCGCATCGGCGGCGGGGTGGGTGTGGCGGCAGGAGGCGTGGTATTTGAACGAGGTTTCGGCCAGCGTCCAGCGCGTGCCGAGGCCGTCGGTGAGCCTGGCCGGGTCGGCGTCCCTCGACATGCCGACGCCCAGGCCTTGCGCGCCTTCGAGGATCTTCGCCGCGCCGGTGAAGCCGTCCTGCGCGAGGTAGGCCGACATCAGCCCGCTGGCCGCCGCGTGCGCGCAGTGCAACTGCTTGGAATCGGCCGCGTCGCGCAGGAATTCCCACACGCCGGCGGATTGCGTGCCGGCCGAGCCGAAGGCGTGCAGCATCTGCTGCGGCGTGAGTTCCAGCAGGCGGCCCACTGCAGCAGCCGCCGCGAGCGTGCCCGCGGTCGCCGTCGTGTGGAAGGTCTTGTAGTGCGAGCGGCCGAGGAATTCGCCGACGCGGATGCCGACTTCATACCCTGCGACCACGGCCGTGAGCAACTGCGCGCCGCTCGCACCGATGCTCTGCGCCACCGCGAGCGCGGGCGCGATGACGACGGCGGCCGGATGGAACACCGAGCCGTTGTGCACGTCGTCCTGCTCCACGAAGTGCGAGGCCGCCGCATTCACCAGCGCGGCGAACAGCGGCGAGCTGGTCTGGCGCGAAGTCAGTATTTCGCTGGGGCCTTCCGCAGGGCCCATCATCCGGGCGAAGCGCTCGATGCTGCGTACGGGCCGCGCCGTGCGGGCCGCCAGCACCGAGCCCAGCCAGTCGAGCATCAGGTCCTCGGTGCGGCGCAGCACGGGGGCGGGAATGTCGGCGAAGTGCAGTTCGGCCGCGAAAGTCGCGAGCACCTTGCTCGGATGGTCGATGGAGTTCATGGAAGCCCTTCAGAACGAACGGGGGAGGCCGAGCATGTGTTCGGCCACGTAGCTCAGGATCAGGTTCGTCGAGATCGGCGCCACCTGATACAGCCGCGTCTCCCTGAACTTGCGCTCGATGTCGTATTCGCACGCGAAGCCGAAGCCGCCATGGAACTGCAGGCAGGCATTGGCGGCCTCCCAGCTCGCCTTGGCCGCCAGGTACTTCGCCATGTTGGCCTGCGCGCCGCAGGGCTGGTGCGCATCGAACAGGCGGCAGGCCTCGTAGCGCATCAGGTTCGCGGCTTCCACTTCGATGAAGGCCTCCGCAATCGGAAACTGCACGCCCTGGTTCTGCCCGATGGGCCGGCCGAACACCACGCGTTCCTTGGTGTACTTCGTCACGCGGTCGATGAACCAGTAGCCGTCGCCGATGCACTCGGCGGCAATCAAGGTGCGCTCGGCGTTGAGCCCGTCCAGGATGTACTTGAAGCCCTGGCCTTCCTCGCCGATCAGGTTCTCGGCCGGGATCTCGAGGTTCTCGAAGAACAGCTCGTTGGTCTCGTGGTTCACCATGTTCAGGATGGGCTGCACCGTGAGCCCCTTGCCGATGGCCTCGCGCAGGTCGACGATGAAGATCGACATGCCCTCGGACTTCTTCTTCACGTCCGCCAGCGGCGTGGTGCGCGCCAGCAGGATCATCAGGTCGGAGTGCTGGATGCGCGAGATCCACACCTTCTGGCCGTTGACGACGTAGCGGTCGCCCTTCTTCACGGCGGTGGTCTTGATCTTGGTGGTGTCGGTGCCGGTGGTGGGCTCGGTCACGCCCATCGACTGCAGGCGCAGTTCGCCGTTGGCGATCTTCGGCAGGTAGTTGCGCTTCTGCGCCTCGCTGCCGTGGCGCAGCAGCGTGCCCATGTTGTACATCTGGCCGTGGCAGGCGCCCGAGTTGCCGCCGCAGCGGTTGATCTCTTCCATGATGACCGAGGCCTCGGTCAGGCCCAGGCCGGAGCCGCCGTACTCCTGCGGAATCAGTGCCGCCATCCAGCCGGCCTTGGTGAGCGCGTCGACGAACTCGGCGGGGTAGCCGCGCGCCTCGTCGATCTTGCGGAAGTAGGCATCGGGAAACTGCGCGCACAGGTCGCGCACGGCGTCGCGGATGTCGGGGTAGTTCTTGTCGTTGGCGTTGTTCATCGTTCTTTGCTCAGTCCTGGCGCGGGCCGCCGGCTTCCTTCTCCACGCGTTGCCAGATCTCCACCGCCATCGGGTCGTCGATCTCTTCCAGGATATGGCCCACGAGGCCGATGGCGCGCGCCATCACGCCGAAGCCGCGAATGATCTTCCAGGGAAAGCCGAACTCCGCCGCGATCGCGCCGATGGCACCCGTGGCGTTGATCGGCAGCGACTTGCCCGACACCCGCTCGGCTTCTTCCTGCACCGCCTGCATCAGCGCGACATAGTGGCTGGAGAGCCCGTTCTCCGCCGCGATCTGGAACAGGCGCGGCGTGCGCGGGTCGATCGGCTTGTGCAGCGGATGGCCCAGGCCCGGCACGATCTGCTTGCGCGCGCGGTGGTCGGCCACGATGTCCTTCGCCATGTCTGCGAGCGGGCGCGTGGGTTTCTCTCCGAAAGGGATCGCTTCGTAGAGCATCCTGGCCGCGCCTTCGGTGCTGCCGACGAATACCGTGCCAAGGCCGCAGAGACCGGCTGCCACTGCCGCCTGCAGCGCTTCGGGAGCGCCCGCATAGGTAAGGCGCGCCGCCAGGGCGCTGGGCGTGATGCCGTGCTCCACCAGCGTGACGACGATGGCATTGAAGGTCACCGACTCCTGGGGCGTCGGGATGCGCCCGGTCAGCTCCAGGAAGGCCATGTCGCCCAGGTTGAGGTGGCCCAGGATTTCCGAAGGCAGGTCGCGCCCGCGCACGGTGATCCTGTCGGGCGTGCTGTGGCCCAGCTCCGTATGCAGGGATTTCTTGATCTTGGTGGTCATGCGCCGAATCTAGCCCCGCCTCGCGCGGGGTGGCTCTCTGATTGCGAAACCCTCCCTTCGGCAAATGCAAATGCTCGGCGGCAGGGTCTTCGGGCACGCTGCGGCGATGGACCTTGAATCACTTTCGGCGGTGCGCGAATCGGCGCTCGACTACTTCGTTCGCAGCCGCGCCACCCAGCGGCGGCGCCAGCGCATGGAACAACCGGATGCCGACGAGGCCGAAGGCTGGCGCGACATCGCCGCCCTGGGCTGGCCCGGCATGCTGGCGCCCGAATCGGCGGGTGGCCTCGCGCTGGGGCTGGCCGGTGCGGCGGAAATTCTGCGCGCGGCCGGCGAGCACGCGGCGCCGGAGCCATTGCTGGCCGTGGCTGGCCTCGGCGCGCTGCTGCTGTCGGCGCTGCACACCCCGCGCGCCGATGCGCTGCTGGCCCAACTGGTCGCGGGCCGCAGCCTGCCGGCGCTGGCGTGGCAGGAGAGCGCGGGCGACCTCAGCGCGGTGCCCCTGGCCTGCGGCTGCGAAGCGTTGGCGGGCGATGCCGGCGGCGTGCTGCTGCAGGGCGAAAAGCTCATGGTGCTGCCCGGCGCCGCCGCCAGCGGCTGGCTGGTGTCTGCGCGTGGCGAAGACGACGCGGTGCTGCTGTGGGTGCCGCGCGGCGCCGTGGGCGTGAGCGAAACGCCGGTGCCGCTGGTCGACGGCAGCCAGGCGTCGAACCTGCGCTTCGAGCAGGTCAGGCTGCCAGCCGACGCGGTGCTGGCCGAGGGCCCGGCCGCGCAGGAGGCGCTGCGCCGGGCGCTCGCGGGCGGGCAGATCCTGCAGTCGGCCGAGCTGCTGGGCGCGGGGCAGGCCATGCTCGCGCAAACGCTGGCCTACCTGCGCACGCGCTCGCAGTTCGGCAAGCCCATCGGCAGCTTCCAGGCGCTGCAGCACCGTTGCGTCGACATGTTCATCCACCTGGAAGTGGCGAAGGCCACGCTGGACGAAGTGCTGGTGGTGGCGGCACAGGGCTTGCCGGCGGATCGACTCGAGGCCGAGGCCAGCCGCGTGAACGCGCGCTGCACGGCTGCCGCGTTGCAGGCCTCGCGCGCCTCGGTGCAGCTGCATGGCGCCATCGGCTACACGCAGGAGTGCGACCTGAGCCTGTTCTACAAACGCGTGTTGTGCCTCTCGGCCTGGCTGGGCAATGCCAGCGCGCATCAGCTCCGCCATGCCTTGCTGTCGCGCGATGCGGAGGCTGTTGTGGGCAGCGCGGACTGGCAGGGCGAGTTCCCCCGCACCGCCGACTGGGCGGCGATGCCCGAGGCCGATTTCCGCCGCATGGTGCGCGCCTTCCTGCAGCAGCGCTATCCGCAGCAGCTTCGCTACCTGTCGCACCGCGCGCGATGGAGCGAGATGCGCGAGTGGTATCTCACGCTGTCGGCGCAAGGCTGGATCGCGCCCGCATGGCCGCTGGCGCACGGCGGCATGGGCCTGCCGGCCGACAAGCTCATCGCGTGGATCGAGGAGCTGGAGCAGCACGGCGTGGCGCGCGCGCCCGACCAGGGCATCGTGATGATCGGCCCGCTGCTCATACAGCACGGCACGCCCGAACAGCAGCAGCGCTTTCTGCCGCGCATCCTCAGCGGCGAGCATGTGTGGTGCCAGGGTTACTCGGAGCCCAATGCTGGTTCGGACCTCGCGGGCCTGCGCACCGAGGCGATTCCGGCGCGCGACGCGCAGGGCGAGCACTTCGTGGTCAACGGCCAGAAGATCTGGACCACGCTCGCGCAGGACGCCAACCACATCTTCATGCTGGTGCGCACCGACAAGGACGCGCGCAAGCAGGAGGGCATCAGCTTCCTGCTGTGCGACCTGCCCACGCCGGGCATCACCATCCGGCCGATCCGCACGCTGGCCGGCGAGCCGGAGTTCTGCGAAGTGTTCTTCGACAACGTGCGCGTGCCGGCGGAAAACCTGGTCGGCAGGCTGCACGGCGGATGGACCATCGCGAAGGCGTTGCTGGGCTTCGAGCGCATCTTCCTGGGCAGCCCCAAGCAGTCGCAGTACGCGCTGGGGCAGCTTGCGCGGCTGGCGCAGGCGCGGCGGCTGTTTGCCGACCCGGTGTTCGCGCAGCGCTTCGCGGCGCTGCGGCTCGACGTGCTCGACCTGTCGGCGGCCTACACCGGCTTCGCGAACATCGTGCGGGCCGGCAAGCCGCTGCCCGCGTCGGTGTCGCTGCTGAAGATCTGGGCCAGCGAGACCTATCACCGCATCGGCGCGCTGCTGGTCGAGGCGGCCGAAGAGCAGGGCGCCGTGGCCGGCGACCAGGTGCTCGACGGGCAGAGCTTCAACGTGCTCTCGCCGCTCATCGGCTCCACCGCCGCAATGATCTACGGCGGCACGAACGAGATACAGCGCAACATCCTCGCGCGGCAGGTCCTCGATTTGCCTGCATGAGGCTCGCCCCCAGTCTTCGCGCACTTCGTGTCGCTTCGCCAACCCCCTACCGGGGGCAACACCTGCGGCCCGGCAAAGCCGGTTCCGCGGTGTTTCACGAAAGAACAGTCCTGCCTGGCTTTCGAGCCTGACTTGTAGATCAACAACAGGAGACAACGCTCATGACATCGACTCACTTCTCGCGCCGCCAACTCATGGCCGCGCTGGCCGGCGGCGCGGCACTCGGCGCACTTCCGCACCGCGCCTTTGCGCAGCAGCCATTGCCGCCGCTCATCAAGCTGGTGGTCGGCTATTCGGCCGGCGGCCCGGTGGACGGCGCTGCGCGCCTGCTCGCGCCCGCGCTGAGCCAGGCGCTGGGCACGCAGGTGATCGTGGACAACCGACCCGGCGCGAGCGGCTCGCTCGGCGGCGACGCGGTGGCCAAGGCCGCGGCCGACGGCACGATGCTGTTCTTCGGCGCGAGCCCGACCATCACCATCAACCCCAACGTGCAGCGGCACATGGCCTTCGACCCGATGAAAGACCTCGTGCCCATCGCGCCGCTGGTGGACTACACCAACGTGCTCGTCATCAACAACGACGTGCCAGTGCGCAGCGTGGCCGAGCTGCTTGAATATGCGAAGGCGCGGCCCGGCAAGGTGTTCTACGGCTCGGCGGGCGTGGGCGCGTCGAACCACCTGAGCGGCGCGCTGCTCGAGAAGATGGCCGGCGTGCAGCTCACCCATGTGCCGTACAAGGGCAGCGCGCCCGCGCTGGCCGACGTGATGGCGGGCACGGTGACGATGATGTTCGACATCATCGCGACCTCCAAGCCCTTCATCCAGTCCGGCAAGGTGCGCGCGCTGGCCGTCACCTCGCGCCAGCGCAACCGCATGCTGCCCGAGGTGCCGACCATGATCGAGTCGGGCGTGGCGGGCTACGACGTGGGCGGCTGGTTCGGCCTGTACGGCCCGGCGCGCATGGACCCGGCACTGGTCGCGCGCATGAATGCCGCCGCGCAGAAGATGCTGGCGCGCGAAGACATCGCGAGCCGCCTGCGCGAGCAGGGCTACGACGTGTGGTCCGGCGCGGCCGAGCTGCTCGCTACCAAGGGCAAGTCGGACCGGCAGCTCTGGGCCACCGCGTCCAAGGGCATCGAGGCGGAATAGGCGATGCGGCAATCACGCATTCACGAGCTGCTGGAGGCCCGCGCGGCGCGCACGCCTGAGGCAGTCTTTCTTTTCGAGCCCGGCGCCACGACCACCTATGCGGTGCTGCAGGCAATGGCCGAGACCGCCACGCAAGACCTGCTGGACGCCGGCGTGCGCCCGACCGACCGCGTGGTGCTGGTGGCCGAGAACTGCGCCGCGCATATCGCGCTGCTGATGGCGTGCAGCCGCATCGGCGCATGGTCTTGCGGCGTGAACGCGCGCATATCGCCGGGCGAGATCGCGGCGATCGCGGAACGGGCGGACGCGCGCCTTTGCTGCTTCACCACAAGCGCTTCGCAGGCGGCCGAACAGCACGCCCGGCGCGCCGGTGCGGTGCCGTCCTCGCTCGCGGGCGTGATGCGCTCGGCAACGCGCGAAGAAGCGCGCACCGAGCCCGACCCGGCGCTGGCCGACACCGCCGCCATCATCTTCACCTCCGGCACCTCGGGCACGCCGAAGGGCGTGATGGTCTCCCACCGCGGGCTGCTGCACTTCGGGCGGGTGTCGGCTGGCGTGAGGGCGCTGAGCGAGCGCGACCGTGCCTACGCCTTCCTGCCGATGACGCACATCTTCGGCATCGGCACCGTGCTGATGGCCGCGCTCACCGGCGGCGCTTCGCTGGTGCTGCGCGGCAGCTTCTCACCGGCCGACATGCTGCAGGCGCTGGCGCACGAGCAGGTGTCCAACCTGCTCGGGCCGCCGACCATGTACGCGCGCCTGCTGGCCCACATCGACAGCGAGCGCGTGGTGCCGCGCTTTCCGCATCTGTGCTACGTGTACACCGGTTCGGCACCGCTCGACCCCGCGCTCAAGCAGCGCGTGGAGCGGCTGTTCGGCCAGCCGCTGCACTACGGCTACGGGCTTTCGGAGTACGCGGGCTCGGTGTTCCTCACGCGCACGGAAGCCCCGCGTTCGGACACGGCGGCCGGCCATGCGGTGGAGGGCGGCGAGGCCCGCATCGTGTCGCTCGAGGGGCGCGACGTGCCGCAAGGCGACACCGGCGAGATCTGGCTGCGCGGCCCGGGCCTCATGCTCGGCTATTTCCGCGACACGGCCGCCACCGCGCAGGTGATGCGCCCCGGCGGCTGGTACGCCACCGGCGACCTCGGGCGCTTCGGCCCCGACGGCGCGCTGTTCGTGGTCGGCCGACTCAAGGAAATGATCATCCGCTCGGGCTTCAATGTCTATCCGGCGGAGGTCGAGGCGGTCATCGGCCGTTTCGGCGGCGTGCACCTGTGCGCGGTGGTCGGCGTGCCAGAGGCGGATGGCAACGAGCAGGTGGTCGCCTTCGTGGAGCTGGAGCCGGGTGCGGTGCTCGATTAGGCGGCGCTGCGCGCACACCTGGCGGAGCACCTGTCGCCCTACAAGCGCCCCACCCGCATCGAGGTGATCGATACCATGCCGACCACCCCCAACGGCAAGCTGCTCAAGCGCGAACTGCAGGCGCGGCTGCGCGCAGCGTAGGCAGGTGTGCCGCCGGGCGCTTCGCGTTTTCCTGCAAGCGGGTGCGCCGCAGTCCTTCCACCCGCCTCCGGGGCGCGCCGCATCGTGGTTCCTTCTACAAAGGAAATCACCATGGCCGATGACTTGAGCAAGCGCGGGCCGCCAGACGCCGCCCGCATCAACGTGAACGAGGCGCACGAAGTGCGCTACTGGACCCAGACGCTGGGCGTGACCGAGGCGCAGTTGCGCTCGGCCATCGCCGCCGCCGGTGTGCTGGTGAAGGACGTGCGCACCTACCTGGGCAAGCCCTGAGGCTCGTAGGCTCGCTCCTACACCCGGCGCGGTAGCCGGGCACGATACTTGTTGCTCCCTCTCGTTTCAGGAAGTACCCGTGACCGTGCCGATGAACCCCACGCCTCTGGCAGCCGCGCAATGAAGTCTTCTCCCAGTGCGCGCAGCTGGATCGCCGCAGGCGTGCGCCACGAACTTCTCACCCGGGCCCTGCCCGCCCTGCGGCACGACATGGCGGCGCCGGTCTCGGTGATCCGCATGGCGCTGCTGATGCTCAAGCGGCAGGTCAGCGCAGCCACCGTCGATGCCGCCGCCTGCGAAGAGCGCGTGGCGCTGATCGACAACCAGGTGGCCGAACTGGTCAGTGCCATCCGCTCGCTGCGCGACTGGGAACTGGCGACCACCGACGACGGCATCGCCCGCAGCGCGCTGGTGGCGCAATGCACGACCTTGATGCGCGCGGCCTTCGACCTGCACGGCGTGACGCTCGACATCGACCCCGCGCTCGAGCCGGGCGAGGACGAGCAACGCTGGCCCGCGGCGGCGGCCTTGCGCTATCTGTTCCTCGGCGTGCTGGGCTACCTGCACGACAGCGCCGATGAAGCCGGCACGATCCGCGTGCAGGCCGAAGGCGCCAATGCGCTGCGGCTTTCTGCAATGCCGCGCGAAGCGGGCGCCACCGACGCCGTGCTCGATGCGCATCGTGCGCCGCGCGCGCTGGCCATCGATGCCGTCGCGCTGCAGAACCTGGCGGAAGACCTGGGTTACGTCGTCGCCGTGGACGGCGACAGCGTGCGCTTCGCGCTCGCCACCGCGGCCTGAAGCTTCCTTCCGCCTCGGCGGCTGTCGCCCGCCGCCGCACGCGCCTGCGCTTGCCGGTGCGTGCGCAGGAAGGCCTGCAGCCGGCGTTCGGCCGCATAGAGCCCGCGTGAAGGCCGCGCGGTCTTGCGGCCCGCGATCTTCTCGAACAGCGCGGTGGCGGCGTCTTCATCGTTGTCCGACAGCGCGCTGCCCAGCGCCAGCACGGCCGGGTGCACATAGGCCTTCTTGCAGACCGCCGGCGTGTTGCCGAGCTGCTTGGCGACTGCCGCGAGGATGTCCTTGGCGCGGTAGCGGGTGCCGTCCGTCGCGCTGCGCCCCGGCTCGCAGGCCAGCCGGGTGAGCTCCAGGGCCTGCACCGTGCCGTGCCAAGTGCGGAAGTCCTTGGCGGTGAAGCGTTCGCCGGGCGAGGCTTCGGCAAGGTAGTCGTTCACGTCGGTGGACGACACGCTGTGCAGCTCGCCGTCTTCGCCCGCGTACTGGAACAGGGCCTGCCCGGGCAACTGCTGGCACTGCCGCACCACCTTGGCCACGCGCGGGTCTTCCAGCCTGGCCTCGTGCATCACGCCGCTCTTGCCCTTGAATCGCAGCCGCAGCGCGGTGCCGTGCACGTCCACATGGCGGTTGCGCAGCGTGGTGAGGCCGTAGGAGCCGTTGCTGCTTGCGTACTCTTCGTTGCCGATGCGCAGCAGGGTGGTGTCGAGCAGGCGCACCAGCGCCGCCAGCACCTGGCTGCGGTCGGGCGCCTTGTTTTTCCTGTCGGCTTGCAGGTCGCGCGCCACGCGGGCACGGATGCGCGGCAGCGCGAGCGCGAAGGCTTCGAGCCGCTCGAACTTGGTCTCGTCCTTCATCACGCGCCAGTCGGCGTGGTAGCGGTACTGCTTGCGCCCGCGCGCGTCGATGCCGGTGGCCTGAAGGTGGCCGTTGGGCAGCGGGCAGATCCAGACCTGGGTGTAGGCCGGCGGAATGGCCAGCATGCGGATGCGCGAGATTTCGTCCACGTCGCGCAGCCATTGGCCCTTGGCGTCGCGGTAGCGAAAGCGCGTGCCGTGCTTCAGGCGGCGAATGCCCGGCATGTCGGGGTTCACGTAGACAAGCCCGTTGGCGATGGGCGTGGGCTTCGACGGCGGCCGCGCGGACGGCTGCGACACGGGAGAGGTAGAAAGAACAGTGGCCGGCATGGGGTTTGCGTGGTGGTACGCACCGTTTTTGCCAGCGCCGACAATCACGGCCTGTAGGACGCCGCAAATGCGGGCCGTCTGTTCTTTCCCTTATCGAGCTTCTCCATGTCTTCTCTCCCTTCGTCCTTCCGTACCCGCTGGCTCCTGCTGCCGGCAGCCGCGCTGCTTGCCGCGGGCTGCACTTCCACTTCTACCTCTACCGCCGTGCCGGCCACGGCTTCCGCACCGCCCGTGAAGGTCAAGGTGTTCGTCGCCGCCATGTTCGAGATCGGCCAGAACACGGGCGACCGCGCCGGCGAGTTCCAGCACTGGTACGAGCGCTACTGGAAAGACGCCAAGCCCATCGCCGTGCCCGGCGCGCTGCAGCCCGTGTACTGCAACACCGACGGCGTGTGCGGCGCGGTGCTGGGCATGGGCAAGGTCAACTCCTCGTCGTCGATGCAGGCCATCCTGCTGAACCCGCGGCTGGATTTTTCGCAGGCCTACTACGTCATCTCCGGCGTGGCCGGCACGCCGCCCTCGCGCGGCACCATCGGCGAGGTGAACTGGGGCACCTGGCTGGTCGACTACGACCTGGGCCACCGCTGGGCGCCTGAAGAAAACAAGCCCGGTGAACCGACCTTCATGCCGCGCAAGGGCTACGAGGAATACCGCCGCTTCCAGCTCAACCCCGACCTCGTGCGCTGGGCCATGAGGCTGTCGGCCGACACGCCGCTGAAAGACTCCGAGTCGGCCCGCAAGTACCGCCTGCGCTATCCCGACGCGGCGGCCCGCCGCGCGCCCTTCGTCGGCACCGGCACCCACATGACGGGCGACACCTTCTTCCACGGCCCCGGCATGTCGAAGCAGGCGCAGTACATCGCCAAGCTCTACGGCGCGGACGACTACGTCATCACCGAGATGGAGGCCGCCGCCATCACGCTGGTCATCAAGCGCACGCACGGCACCGACCGCGTGATGAGCCTGCGCGGCGCGGTCAACTTCGACCAGGGCAACCCGAAGGAAACCACGCTGCAGCACCTGGACCCCGCCCCCGGCGAAACGGCCGGCGGCTTTGCGGAGACGGTGGAGAACGTCGAGCGCGTGGGCAGCCGCGTGGTCGACCACATCGTGGCCAACTGGCCGCAGTGGCAGGGCGGCGTGCCCAGGCCCTGAGCCTGGCTGGTCAGGGCCGCGCCGGCTGCAGGTGCCAGGTCACGGTGAAGTCGAAGGGCGTCCACCGGCTCACCGTGACGCCCGCCTGCCGCAGGCCACGGCCGATCCAGGTGTTGCAGGTCTCGAAGAGGTTGTAGGCGCCCTCGGCTTCGTAGAAGGCGTCCTGGCTGTCGTAGTGCGCGCCCGCGATGGCTTGCGCCGGCCCCGGCGGCAGGCTCGCACGCACATGGCCGACGAGCTGCGCATACCGGGCCTGCGACAGCGGCAGCTCGAAGGCGCCGCGGCCCAGTTGCCCGCGCCGCAGGTAGCTCACGTGCAGCAGCGAGCGGTTGCCGCCCGACAGCGCCCCGAACGCGCGCGCTGCCGTCAGGTCTCCCCAGGTGGGCGTGTTCAGGTAGAACTCGCGGTCGCCCCAGCCGATGGCGATGAACTCGGCATCGGGCGGCGGCGCCTTGAAGTCTTTCAGCGGAAACACCTGCAGCCAGTCGATGGTGGCCGAGCGGACCGGGAACACGTAGTCGGTGTGCACGCCGTTGCTCAGCACCCAGGCCTGTACGTCGGCGGGTGCATCGCCCGCCGGCTTCGCGCCGTTGGCCGGCCAGAACACCAGCGCGCACGCCACCGCGACATACAGCCCGACCAGCGAGGCCAGGCCCAGCAGTGTGAATGCTGTGTTCCGAAGCCAGCGTTTCAGCATGGTGGTGGCGCCCGTCAGAAGAGAGAGGCCGTGGTCGCCACCGGCTCCGAGGCCGCGCGCTGCGCGCCGCCGGCAGGCGCCAGCGCTTCGGGGCTGCCGGCCTTGGCCAGCGCGCCCACGCGCACGCCCAGCAGCCGCAGCGGGCGTTCGAGCGGCACGCGCTTCAGGCACTGGCCGCCGGTCTGGCGGATGGTCTTGGCGTCGGCGGTGAAGTGGCCGATGGTCTGGTCGCGCGTGGCGATCTTGAAGTCGTCATAGCGCAGCTTGATGCCGATGGTCTTGCCCACGTAGCCCTTGCGCTGCAGGTCGGCGGCCACCTGCTCGCACAGCCTGGTGAAGATGGCGCCCAGCTCGGCGCGGTTGCGCACGGCGTGCAGGTCGCGGTCGAAGGTGGTCTCGCGGCTCATCGACACGGGCTCGCTCTCGGTCACCACCGGGCGGTCGTCGCGGCCCCAGGCCACCTCGTGCATCCAGGCGCCGGTGGCCTTGCCGAAGTTGGCGATGAGCCAGTCGCGGTCGCGCGCCGCGAGCTGGCCGACGGTCTCGATGCCGAAGCGCTTGAGCTTCTCGTCGGCCTTGGGGCCGATGCCGTTCACCTTGCGGCAGGGCAGCGGCCAGATGCGCGATTCGAGGTCGTCTTCATAGACCACCGAGATGCCGTTGGGCTTGTTGAATTCGCTCGCCATCTTGGCGATGAGCTTGTTGGGCGCCACGCCGATGGAGCAGGTCAGCCCGGTCTCGCTGAAGATGGCCTTCTGCAGCAGCCGCGCCAGCGAGCGCCCGCCGTCGCGCTGGCCGCCGGGCACGTCGGTGAAGTCGATGTACACCTCGTCCACGCCACGGTCTTCCATGAGCGGCGCGACTTCGAGGATGACCTGCTTGAAGGCGCGCGAGAAGCGCCGGTATTCGTCGAAGTCCACCGGCAGGATGATGGCCTGCGGGCACAGCTTGGCGGCCTTCATGAGCCCCATGGCCGAGCCGACGCCGAACTGGCGCGCGGGGTAGGTGGCGGTGGTGATCACGCCGCGGCCGGTGTAGTCCTTGAGCCTTGGGAAAGAGTCGACCGGAATGTCGGCCAGCGTGCCGCCCTCGGGCAGGTCGCGGATGGCCTCGTCCACCCGCCGCCGGCCGCCGCCGATCACCACGGGCAGGCCCTTGAGCTGCGGGTAGCGCAGCAGCTCGACGGACGCATAGAAGGCGTCCATGTCGAGGTGGGCGATGCGGCGGATTCGCGGGGCTGACGGGGGCTGGGAACTCACGGCAACGATTGTCTCGCGGGTGGGGTGGTTTTGCCTGCTGAAGGTTGAGTTCAGGGCGTGTGCACAGGCCGCCGGGTACTCCCCTCCGCGAATGTCCCCCGGCCTGCGGCCTCCTCCTTTATTTCGCTGCGGGGAGCACCCGGCGCCCTGCGCACGATGGACGCGGCTCTTGTGCTGGCCGATCAACAAGTGCTCTGAGCGCTCACGCTGGCGGGGTACCTTGCGCAGCGAAATAAAGGAGGAGGGGCGAAGCCCCGGGGGACATTCGCGGAGCAAGGCACCCCGTCGGCGTGAGCGCTACCCTGAAAAACCGTCAACGCGTCTCGACGGTCCTGAGCAACGGCGACTCGAACATCGCCACCGGAGAGATCACCGGCTCGTCCATCGGCACCTTGTCGCCGTAGCGCTCGCGCATCTTGGCGCGCACCGCCGGGTCCGTCAGGTTGAATTCGCGGATCTTCTGCAGCTCGCCGATGCGCACGCCCAGCGCGCGCTGGTAGAGCTTCCACACGAGTTCGGAGCAGTAGATGCGCTGGTCCGACCATTCGAACGTCAGGTCGTAAGGGCGGCCCTCGAAATCGGCGGTGCGGGCGCGCAGCGTGGCCACTGCGCCCGGCGTCAGCAGCCGGTCGGCATCGCGCAGCCGCTTGACCACGTAGTGGCCGCCATTGCCGCGCGCGGTCCATTGTGCGAGCGGCGTGTAGCGCACCGTCGACACCGCCTCGAACACGTAGGGCTTGCCGCCCCGCATCAGCACGATGCCCATGTGGCTGTAGCGCGAGCCGGTGGCACGCTGCACCGCCACGCTCTGCGCCGAGCGCGAGGTGTGGAAGACGATGTCGCCTTCTTTCAGCGCGGCTGCGGCATGGCCGGCGCCGCAGAAGAAGACGGACAGGAGCAGCGCGAGCGCCGCGGGGAGCTTTGTCATGGTGCCCGGCATTGTCCGGCATGCATCAGCGGCCATTTTTCTTCGGCCATGACGAAGGGACAAGGCTTGCGCACCGCAGCATGCCGGTCCATCATCCGCGCCATGCAAACCGTTGCCTCCATTCTCTGGCGCAGGCTCGACGCACCGGGTCACGACGCCTGCCGCCTCGAACGCAATGCCTCGGCCTGGCAACTCGACGGTGCCGCCGTGTTCCGCATGGAAGACGGCCGCATCGGCCAGCTGCACTACCGCGTGCGCTGCGACCTGCACTGGCACACCCAATGGGGCACCGTGCGCGGCTGGCTCGGCGGCTCGGCCATCGACCTGTCGATCACGCGCGACGCGCGCGGCCACTGGAAGCTCAACGACGAAGCCGTGACCGACATGTCGCATTGCGTCGATCTGGACCTGGGCTTCACGCCCGCCACCAACTTGCTGCAGCTGCGGCGGCTCAACCTCGAGAAGGGCGAGAGCGCCGATGCCCCGGCCGCGTGGCTGGACCTGGACGGCGGCGTGCTGAGCGAACTGGCGCAGCGCTACGAGCGGCGCGGCGAAGCCGAGTACGCCTACGAGGCAAGGCGCTTCGACTACAGCGCGGTGCTGGTCGCCACGCCCGACGGCTTCGTGAAGGACTATCCGCGTCTGTGGGCCGAAGGCTGAACGGCGCGGCCTCTGCCGCGCTCAGTCGAACTGCGAACGGTCGCCGGCCACCAGCTCGCGGTTGCGCCGCCGGTCGATGGCGATCTCGCGCATGAAATCTTCTGTGCTGCCGCCGGCCGGCAGGTTGTAGGCCTCGCGCAGCCGCGCACGCACGCCGTCGCTGCGCAGCACGCGGTTGATCTCGGCGTTGAGCCGCTGCACCACCGCTGGCGGCGTGCGCGCCGGCGCGAAGATGCCGAAGAGCGAATCGCGGTTCGCCTTCTCGAAGCCCAGTTCCGCCAGCGTCGGCACCTCGGCCAGGGCCTCGATGCGCGCGGGCGCACCCACCGCCAGCGGCTGGAAGCGGCCGCCCTCTATGTACTGCAGCTGTTGCGCGGCCACGTTGGTGGACAGCACCTCGAACTGCCCGCTGAGCGCATCGTTGAGCTGCGGGCCGCCGCCCTGGTAGGGAATGTGCGTGATGTCGGTGCGGCTTTGCATGCGCACCTGCGCCAGCACCATGTGGCCGATGGTGGCCACGCCCGATGTGGCCCAGCGCACCGCGCCCGGCCGGCTGCGCGCCTGCGCGATCAGCGCGCCGAAGCCGCGCCCCGCGAAGGCCGGCGTGCCGACCACCAGCACCGGCGTGCGCATCACGCTGGCCACGGGCACGAAGGCGTGCTGCGGGTCGTAGGGCACGCGCGCCAGCAGCGGATGCAGCGTGAGCGGGCTGATGGCCGAGAAAGCCAGCGTGCAGCCGTCGGGCGCCGAACGCGCGAGCGCGTCCATGCCCAGGCTGCCGCCCGCGCCGGGGCGGTTTTCGATCAGCACCGGCGCGCCGATCGCCTGTGCGAGCGGTTCGGCCAGCACCCGGGCCATGCCGTCGCTCACGCCGCCGGGCGGGTACACAACGATCAGCCGCACCGCGCGTTGCGGCCAGGCAGGAGGGGCCGCGCGCAGAAGGCCCGGCGCCGCGCAGGCAGCCGCGAGCAAGGCGCCCGCACCCTGCGCAAAGCGGCGTCTTGCCTGCGCGCTCATGGCGCCGACGGGTGGTTGCCGGCGTGCTCGCCTGCCAGCTTGCGCAGCAGCGCCGCGAAATGCTGCGCGGGCAGGTTGTCTTCTTCCGCGCGCGACACCAGCGTGAGCGGCGCGTCGAGCTGGCCGCCGTCGGCCAGCCGCATGTAGGCGATGGCGTGCGCGTGCACGCCGGTCATCGAGGCGGGCACCACCGACAGGCCCACGCCCGCGGCCACGAGGTTGAGGTTGGTCATCATGCGATCGACTTCGGCCACCACGCGCGGGCGCAGACCCTTGGCGTGGCACAGCGCGAGCAGCTCGGCATAGAGGCCGGGAGCACCCGGGCGCCGCACGAGGATGATGCCTTCCTCGCACAGCCTGGCAAGCGGCAGCGGGCGCGAAGCCTTGGTGCGGGCGAGGGCAAAGCGATGGTCGCTGGGCATGGCCACCAGCACCGGTTCGCGCAGCATCGTCTCGAACACCAGCCCCTCGGGCCGGGCCACCGGCACGCGCAGCAGGCCGCAGTGCAGCCGCCCGGCGGCCAGTGCCTCGGTGAGTTCGGCGGCGTTGTCCTCGCGCAGCTGCAGTTCAACCAGGGGGTAGGCGCGGCGGAATGCGCGCAGCGCCTCGGGCATGAAGCGGTGCGCCGCCGCCGAACTGGTGAAGCCTACCGCCAGCGTGCCGGCCTGGCCCTTGGCCACGCGGGCCATGCGCTGCCTCATGGACTCCATGTCCTGCAGCATGCGCAGCGCCTCGGCCTGGAACAGCCGGCCCGCGTCGGTGAGCGCCACGCCGCGCGGATGGCGGCGGAACAGCGGCATGCCCAGCTCGCGTTCCAGCGCCTTGATCTGCAGGCTCAGCGGCGGCTGCTGGATGCCGAGCTGCTCGGCCGCGCGCGTCATGTGGCCGGTGCCCGCGACGGCCACGAAGTAGCGCAGTGCCCTTATGTCCATATGTTTTTGGTATTGAAAGTGCCTTGTTATTTTATTTGACCCTAGGTCACACCGAATCTATCGTCCGGCCGCCCATTCAAGAACAAGCGGCCCGACGAGGCCGCATGCCGGAGACAAACCCATGCGCACAACGCGCCCTGCATCGATGATTCGTGCCGTCCTGTATGCGATCGGCCTTTCGCTGGTTTCGCTGATCCTTGCCGCCTGCGGTGGCGGCGGAGGAGGAGGGGGCGGCGGTGTCGGCCTGCTGCCCGCCACGCCCCCGGCAAGCGGCAACAACCCGCCCGCCAACGATCCGCCGGACAACCAGCCACCCGCGCCGGTGCAACCGGTGGTTGCCTGCGCCGACCTGAACGGCAAGAGCCTGCCGGCCTCGCTGATCAGCCTGCCCACCCAGGGCGCCACCGTCACCAGCGCCACGCCGGTGGCCGCGGGCGATGCGGGCAACACGCTGGGGGATTACTGCCGCGTGCGCGGCACCATCCAGCCGGTCGACCCGAGCGCCTCGGTCATCAACTTCGCGGTGAACCTGCCGGAGAAGTGGAACCAGAAGACCATCCACTTCGGCGGCGGCGGTTTCGACGGCGTGCTCATCGACGGCACCGAGGTCATCCGCTTCGGCCCCGCCGGCAAGCCCGCGCCGCTGGCGCTGGGCTACGCCACCTACGGCGACGACTCCGGCCATCAGTCGAGCAGCATCACCGACGGCAGGTTCGCGGCCAACGACGAGCAGCTCGCCAACTACGGCGGCAATTCGCTCAAGAAGACGCGCGACGTGGCGCAGGCGCTGGTGTTCGCGCGCTATGCGGTGAAGCCGAAGCACGCCTACTTCCTGGGCACCTCGACCGGCGGGCGCGATGCGCTCAGCTACATCCAGCGCTGGCCCGAGGACTACGACGGCGTGATCGCCAACGAACCCGCGCTCAACTACACCGGCACGCGGCTGTCGAACGTGGCCGTGGGCCGCGCGCTCTACAACAACGGCGGCGCGGGCTGGATGAACGTGGCCAAGACGCTGCTGGTGCAGAGGACCGTGATGCAGGCCTGCGACAAGCTCGACGGCGCGGCCGACAACATCGTGAGCAACGTCGAAAGTTGCCGCCTGCTCAATGCGCAGATCATTGCCTCGCTGCGCTGCAGCGGCGGCGCCGATACGGGCGACACCTGCCTGTCGGACGCGCAGATCGCCACCGTGCACGCCATCGAGTCGCCGCTGGACTTCACCACCTATTCGCTGGCCAACGGCGTGAAGCGCGCGGGCGGCTACAACCTGCTCGAAGGCGCGCTGGTGGCGGGCCCCTACACCACGCGTGATCTCGGCACGCGCAAGGTGCCGGGCAATCCGGCCACTTCGTCCGATGCGAACATGTACGTCACCGGCGACCAGTGGGTGAAGTTCTTCGTCACGCGCATTGCGAACTTCGACACGCTGACCTTCGACCCGCTGGACCCGGGCAGCCATGCCGCGCGCGTGACCGAGGTGTCGAACCTCACCGACGCGACCAACCCGAATCTGGCGCCGTTCTTCGCGCACGGCGGCCGGCTCATCATGCTGCACGGCCTGGCCGACGAAGTGATCAGCCCCAACTCGACCATCGACTACTACAGGCAGCTCATCGCCACGGTGGGCCAGGCGGCGGTCGACCAGAACGTGCGCTTCTACACCGTGCCCGGCATGGGCCACGGCACCGGCAGCTTCATTCCCAACTGGGATTCGCTGGCGGCGCTCGAAGGCTGGGTGGAGGCCGGGCTCGCACCCGCCACCGGCGTGGCGGTGGATGCGGTGGCCGGCACCTACGGCCGCACGCGTCCGCTGTGCCAGTTCCCGTCGTGGCCCAAGTACCGTGGCAGCGGCAGCCTCGACGCGGCCGTCAACTACAGCTGCGTGACCGAAGTCGGCGACCCGCTGGCCTGCCCGAACCTGCCCGCCTCCGTGACCAGCTACAAAGGCGGCAACAGCTTCGGCGAGGAACTTCGCATGCAGATCGACCCGGCCACCATGGCCTACACCGTGACCATCGACGCAAGCCTGCAGCGCGCCGCCGGCACCCAGCGCACCGGCTCGCTGGTGTCGGAAGGCAACTGCAGCTATGCCAGCGCCGAGAGCGGGGCGGTGTTCAGCTTCGGCGCCGGCGGCGTGCTGTCGGGCGGCGTGAACGCGCCGAGCGGCGGCGGCTTCGCGCCGCTGCTGGCATTCCAGAACAGCTTCTCGGCCGCGCCGGTGTCGGGCGACTTCAAGCCGGTGGCGAACGTCTTCAATGCGGTGGGCGTGCAGCAGGGCGCCGGCAGCGCCAATGCCTTCGCTTCTTCGGTGCGGCTGCGCAACGCGGGCACCTTCCAGTACTGCCGCGACCCGGTCTCGGGCGGCTTCATGGTCTACGACGCCAACTGCACGCAGACCGAGAAGGGCTACGTCGCCTACAACACCGCGCGCGCCGCCTTCGACCTCTTCACCACTTCGCCGGCCGGCGGTGCCGTGACCACCGGCGGCACGCTCACCGGCTCGATGGTGATCGGCCTCGTCAATGGCGCTGCCGTGCCGCTGCACCTGGTGCGCGAGTCGGCCACCAGCGTCGGCATGCGCGTGCATGGCCTGCAGCAGAGCCTTGCCGCCGGCGTTGCCGACGGCAGCTATGCGCTGGTCAGCGTCAAGGGCGAGAACCACGATGCCACGGTGGCCGGCGGCAGCCTTGGCCTCGGCGGTGCGACCGCGGGGCTGAGCTACGACACACCGGTGCCCGGCGTGGCGCAGGCCGATGCGGGCCGACCGGGCAATTTCATCTTCAACAGCGGCGTCCTCGGTTTCGTCTCCAGCCCGGGGACGAACGCGGCGCTCGAATTCGGAGTACGCCATTGAACAAACGACTCTTCTGCCTCGCGGCATTCGCGCTGATCGGCGCGGCGCCGATGCTTTCCGCGCACGCTGCGCCCACCGGCCCCCAGGCGGCTGCATGCCCGTCGCCGGTGCCGGAGGCCACCCGCTGCTATACCGGTGAGGACGGCATGGGCGCCCTCTACTGGATCGCCATTCCGGGCGGCTGGGCGAACAACGCGAACCGCGTGCTCGTGATGCACGCCCACGGCGGCCCCGAGACCGGCCCGCCCAAGCTCGAGCGCAGCGAGGAAGACCTCAAGCGCTGGGCCGTCACCGTGAAGGCTGGCTATGCCTGGGCCGGCTCCACCTACCGGCGCGGCGGCTACGGCGTGACCATGGCCGCCGAAGACACCGAGCGGCTGCGCCAGATCTTCGTGCGCCACTTCGGCCAGCCGCATCGCACGCTGCTGCACGGGCAGAGCTACGGCGCGGGCGTGGCGGCGAAGGCGGCCGAACTGTATGCGCCCGCGGGTGGAGCGAAGAGCCCCTACGACGGGCTGATGCTCACCAGCGGCGTGCTCGGCGGCGGCAACAGCGCCTACGACTTCCGGCTCGACCTGCGCGTGGTGTACCAGTACGTCTGCCACAACCATCCGAAGCCCGACGAGCCGCAGTACCCGCTGTGGATGGGCCTGCCGCTCGACTCGAAGCTCACCCGCGCCGACCTTGCCGCGCGCGTGAAGGAATGCACCGGCGTCGGCCTGCCCGCCGCGCAGCGCACGCCGGAGCAGGCCGCGCGCCTGAAGACCATTCTTTCGGTCGTGAAGATCCAGGAGCGCTCGCTGCTCGGCCACCTGACGTGGGCCACCTGGCTGTTCCAGGACCTGGTGCAGAAGCGGCTCGGCGGGCGCAACCCCTTCGGCAACATCGGCGCGATCTACAGCGGCTCGGCCGACGATGCGGCGCTCAATGCCGGCGTGCTGCGCTACGCGGCCGACCCGCAGGCCAAGGGCGCGCTGGCGGCCGACAGCCAGCCCACAGGGCGCACGTCGCTGCCGACCGTGGGCCTGCATGCGATAGACGACCCCACGGCATTCGTCGAGTTGGAGAACGCGTACCGCCGCATCCGCGACGCGGCCGGCACCGGCAGCCTGCTGGTGCAGAGCTTCAGCAGCGAGCGCGAGCACAGCTACCTGAGCGATTCGGAATACCTGGCGCTCTTCGCCGCGCTGCTCGACTGGATCGACAAGGGCGAGAAGCCCACGCCCGAAAGCCTCGCGCAGCGTTGCAGGGCATTGATGCCGCGCTACGACACCGACGGCAGGAACGGCTGCCACATCCAGCCGCAATGGCAGCCGCCCGCGCTCGAGAGCCGCGTGCCTTCGCGCGCGCCCTGAATTTCTTTTTTTGACAACGCAACGGAGACTTCATGAAAAAACTGTTCGCCCTCGCGGCGATCGCCATTGCCGCCGGCGCGCACGCGCAGGACTTCCCGGCCGGCAAGTCGATCACCATCGTCGTGCCCTTCGCGGCCGGCGGCCCGACCGACCGCGTCGCGCGCGACCTGGCCGAGGCGCTGCGCAAGCCGCTCGGCGGCGGCGCGGTGATCATCGACAACGTGCCCGGCGCCGGCAGCTCCATCGGCGCGGCCAAGGTGGCGCGCGCCACGCCGGACGGCTACACGCTGCTGCTCAACCACATCGCGATGGCCACGGTGCCGAGCCTGGTGCGCAACCTGCCGTTCAAGGTGGAGAGCGACTTCGAATACCTGGGCATCGTCAACGACGTGCCGATGACGCTCATCTCCAAGCCGAGCATCCCCGCCACCAACTACAAGGAGCTGACGAGCTGGATCGCGGCCAACAAGGGCAAGATCAACATCGGCAATGCCGGCGTGGGTTCGGCGTCGCACCTGTGCGGGTTGCTCTACCAGAGCGCCACCAAGACCGAGATGACCGCCGTTCCCTACAAGGGCACCGCGCCGGCCATCACCGACCTGATCGGCGGGCAGATCGACCTGCTGTGCGACCAGACCACCAACACCACGCCGCAGATCCAGTCCGGCAAGGTCAAGGCCTTTGCCGTGACCACGCCCAGGCGGCTCGCGCTGCCGGCGCTGAAAGACCTGCCCACGCTCGACGAGGCCGGCCTGAGGAACTTCCAGGTCACGATCTGGCACGGCCTGTATGCGCCCAAGGGCACGCCCGCGCCGGTGCTGAAGAAGCTGAGCGACGCGGTGAAGACCGCGCTGAAAGACCCCGACTTCATCCACCGCGAGGAACTGCTGGGCGCCGTGGTGGCGACCGACGGGCGCATCGAGCCCGCGGGCCACAAGAAGTTCGTGGCGGATGAAATCGCCAAGTGGACGCCGATCATCAAGGCGGCCGGCGTGTACGCCGAATAGCCGTACCGCGCCGCGCCGCGCTTCAGCGATGGGCGCAGGCGCCGGTCAGGGCACGGATGCCTGCGTTTCCCCCGTCCATCGCGCATGCGATGCGCTCAGGTGATGAAGCATCGCCGCCACGGCGGCTTGAGGGTCCCGCGCCTCCAGCGCGCGGTAGATGGCCTCGTGTTCGGCGAACGCGGCCCTCCAGGCTTGCGAGTCTTCGGTGCTTGCGCTCATGCGCGACGAGATCGGGCTGTGCCGCCCGTCGAAAAGCTCTCCCACGAGCCGTACAAGGACGGAGTTCTCCGTCATCTCCGCAATGGCGAGGTGAAAACGCCGGTCGTTCTCTAGCTGCGACCGGCCGTGGAGGCCGTCCTGGCGCATGTCTTCCAGGCAGTTCTTCACGCGCTCGAGCTGCTGTGGAGTGACGCGGGCCGACGCCAGCGTCACCACGGAGCCTTCGAGCATGGCGCGGGCCTGCATCATTTCGGAAGGGCTCTCGCCGACTGCCGGCGTTGCGCGCTCGGACGTGTTTTGCGACGCGCAGACATAGACGCCCGAACCCATCCGGGCACGCGGATGGTGATGCTGATGGAGACGGACGACGCGCGTTATGACGCGGAGGCGATGGCGCTGGCCTCGAAGAGCGATCCGAAGATTCGGGAGCGGGAAGAGCTGATGTGGAAGTTTCAGGCGGCTACGCCTTGGACGCCTGTGGGGGCACGCCGAGAAGCACTTCCAGGCGCTGCCTACTTCTGCGCCTGCGCAAGCTCCGCACGAAACGCCTCCATAGGCGGCCTCACCAAAGCACTGGCCTGCTCAGCAAACTCCTTCACCGGCGCCCACTTGTGCCCCCGCCCATCCAGAGACAAGTCATAAGCCCGCTGCAGATGCGCCAGCAGCTTCCTCGAAGCCGACTGCGCCGCCAATAGCGCATCGATCGCACGCGGGGTTTCGAAGCGCAGGTGGTCCACATTCGCCAGCGCCGACGTGATGCCTTCGACTTCGAGCGACAGGTGAAGCAGGTCGAGCGCGGTTTCGTCGGGGTGCGACTTGACCTTCTCCGCGACCACATAAACCGCGTTGATCAGTTGCAGCGCCCCCTGGTGCATCGAAAGCCGGGCCGCCAGCTTGCGTGCCTCGCGGCGCTGCATCTCCAGCGTGTGCTGACGCTGCACGACCCACAGCCCCAGGCCGATGGCGGTGACGGAGCCGAAGGCCTGGGCCCAGGCTGCCCAGTCGCCGGTGGCGGCTGGTGGATAGGCCGCGAACACGCCGATCAGCGCGCCGTAGACGAGCACGGCAACGCCGCACACCATGGCTGTTTCCAGCTTTGACTTCATGCCTCTTTCCTCTAGGAGGCGGAAGTATGTCCCCTTGGTTCGGGTCTGAATTGCCCGAACAAAGGGGTTTTGCACCCTCAGTGATCGTGATGCAGGTAGCTGGCTTGCCGCGGCAGGCGCAGGCTGACGACGAAGGCGAGGACCATCATCGCGCTCACGTACCAGAAGAAGGCCGACTCGTGGCCCAGCGACTTTAGGCCCAGCGCCACGTACTCCGCCGAGCCGCCGAAGATGGCGTTCGCCACCGCGTAGGCCAGCCCGACGCCCAGCGCGCGCACTTCGGGCGGGAACATCTCGGCCTTCACGATGCCGCTGATCGAGGTGTAGAAGCTCACGATGGCCAGGGCCAAGATGATGAGCACGAAGGCCAGCACCGGGCTGGTGGTGTGCTGCAGGGCCGTGAGAATGGGCACCGTGGCCAGCGCACCCAGTCCGCCGAACAGCAGCATGTTGTTGCGCCGCCCGATGCGATCCGACAGCGCGCCGAACACCGGCTGCATGCACATGTAGACGAACAGCGCGCCGGTCATGACGTAGCTCGCCGTCTTGATCGGCAGGTGCACCGTGTTCACCAGGTACTTCTGCATGTAGGTGGTGAAGGTATAGAAGATGAGCGAGCCACCGGCGGTGTAGCCCAGCACCGTCAGGAACGCAGGCGTGTGGTGCTTGAAGAGGCCCGCGATGCTGCCGGCCTCCTTGTTCTCCCGGGCCTCGGCGCTCTGCGTTTCATGCAGCGTGCGGCGCAGCAGCAGCGCGACCACGGCGGCGATGGCGCCGATGACGAACGGAATGCGCCAGCCCCACGCCTTGAGCTCGGCCTCGGTCAGCATCTGCTCGAGCGCCACGATGACCAGCACCGCCAGCAGTTGCCCGCCGATCAGCGTGACGTACTGGAACGACGAGAAGAAGCCGCGCTGGCCGCGCAGCGCGACCTCGCTCATGTAGGTGGCGGTGGTGCCGTATTCGCCGCCCACCGACAGGCCCTGGAACAGGCGGCAGATGAGCAGCAGGAAGGGCGCCCAGGCGCCGATCTGCGCGTAGGTGGGCAGCGCCGCGATGACGAGCGAGCCGCCGCACATCATGGTGACGGAGATCAGCATCGAGGTCTTGCGCCCGAGCCGGTCGGCCACGCGGCCGAACAGCCAGCCGCCGATGGGCCGCATGAGGAAGCCGGCCGCGAACACGCCGGCGGTGTTCAGCAGCTGCGCGGTGGGGTCCGATTTGGGAAAGAAGGCCGGCGCGAAGTACAGCGCCGAGAAGGCATACACGTAGAAGTCGAACCACTCGACCAGGTTGCCCGAGGAGGCCGCCATGATCGCGAAGACGCGGTGGCGTTTTTCTTCGGCGCTGTAGTGCGGTGGGGACGAAGAAGAAGAGGAAGCCGTCTGGCCTCCATGGGTAGGCGTGACTGCGCTCATGGTGCCTTTGCCGCCGTGCGGGCGATGTTGTTGTTGCCAAAACATTCTGCGCCTGCACGTGGGGGCGCCGTGTCAGCCGGCGCCTCATCGGCCTACCCCCGGAGTGGCCTTCGCGCAGGCCCTAGAACGTGCCGGGCAGCAGGATGCTCGAATCGACTTCGTCGATGTTCGTGCGGCCGCAGAAGGCCATGGTGATGTCGAGCTCCTTCTGGATGATCTGCAGCGCGCGCGTCACGCCGGCCTCGCCGTGGGCGCCCAGCCCGTACAGGAAGCTGCGGCCGATGAGCGTGCCGCGTGCGCCCAGCGCGCGGGCCTTGAGCACGTCCTGCCCGCTGCGGATGCCGCCGTCCATCCATACCTCGATCTCGCTGCCCACCGCTTCGACGATGGCGGGCAGTGCCGCGATGGAAGAGGGCGCGCCGTCGAGCTGGCGGCCGCCGTGGTTCGACACGATGAGCGCATCGGCGCCGCTGTTGGCGGCCAGGCGCGCGTCTTCCACGTCCATGATGCCCTTGAGGATGAGCTTGCCGCCCCAGAGCTTCTTGATCCACTCGACGTCGGCCCAGCTGAGCGCGGGGTCGAACTGCTCGGCGGTCCACGAAGACAGCGACGACAGGTCCTTCACGCCCTTGGCATGGCCCGCGATGTTGCCGAAGGTGCGTCGCTTCGTGCCCAGCATGCCCATGCACCAGGCCGGCTTGGTGGCGAGGTTGATGAGGTTCTTGATGGTGGGCTTGGGCGGCGCGGTCAGGCCGTTCTTGATGTCCTTGTGGCGCTGCCCCAGGATCTGCAGGTCGAGCGTGAGCTGCAGCGCGGTGACGTTGGCCGCCTTGGCGCGCTCGATCAGGCGTTCGATGAAGTCGCGGTCCTTCATGACGTAGAGCTGGAACCAGAACGGGTGGCGGCCGGTGTGCTCGGCGATGTCTTCCAGCGAGCAGATGCTCATGGTCGACAGCGTGAACGGAATGCCGAAGGCCTTGGCCGCGCGGGCGCCGAGGATCTCGCCGTCGGCGTGCTGCATGCCGGTGAGGCCGGTGGGCGCGATGGCCACGGGCATCGCGGTTTCCTGCCCGGCCATGGTGGTGCGCAGCGAGCGGCCTTCCATGTTCACCGCCACGCGCTGGCGCAGCTTGATCTTCTGGAAGTCGCTTTCGTTGGCGCGGTAGGTGCCCTCGGTCCAGGCGCCGGAGTCGGCGTAGTCGTAGAACATCTTCGGCACGCGCCGCTTGGCGATCACCCGCAGGTCTTCGATGCTGGTGATCTTGGAAAGGTCGGGCAAGGTGCGTCTCCTGGATGGTCTTTGTGGGTTGGCGGGGGCTAACCGGCCATTATCGGCAGGTGCCCCGGCGGGCCATCTGAAAAAAGCGGAGGCTTCGGCTGAAAAGAATTCAGTCGCGCAGCGCCTGCCGCAGCCACTCGACGAAGGTGGCGCATTCCCAGCGTTCCATGGTGCCCGGGCGCCAGCACAGGAAGTAGGCGTTGGGCGAAGGCACGCTGCGCGGCGACAGCCGCACGAGCCGGCCGTTGTCGAGCCAGGCGCTGCCGAGCTTCAGGTGCATCAGCACCACGCCGAAGTCTTCCGCCGCCGCATCGAGCGCCAGGCCCAGGTCTGTGAGCTGGTGGCCGCTGGCTGGCTCGGGCAGGCCGATGCCGCAGGCCTTGAACCAGGTGCGCCAAGACTCCAGCGGCGTGCGCAGCAACTGCGAGCGAGACACCTCGGCGTCGGTCGAGAAGCCGTCCTCGAACGGGCCGTGGCGTTGCAGGTACGCCGGGCTGCACGCGGGCGACACCTCGTCGGCCAGCAACTGGCAGAACTCGCGGTCGTGAAACGGGCCGGTGCCGAAGCGCAGTTCCAGGTCGACTTCTCCCAGCGTGGAGCTGCGCACCGGTGCCGTCACCTGCAGCATCAGCTCGATGTTCGGGTAGGTGTCGCGAAAGCGCGCGAGCCGGGGCAGCAGTATCTGCCGCGAGAAGGTGGGCGTGACCGCCACGCGCAGCCGCCGCATCTGCGACGCCGGCTCGCGGCCGGGCACTTGCTGCAGTGCCGCAATGGCCTCGCGCACGCGGGCCAGGTAGGCCATGCCGTCGGCGCTGAGGCTGAAGTCGCTGCCGGTGAAGAACTTGAGTTCCAGCAGAAGCTCGAGCTGGCGGATGCGGTGGCTCACCGCGCTGGGCGTCACGCTGAGTTCCTCGGCCGCCAGGTTCACGCTGCGCAGGCGCGCGACGGCCTCGAAGGCCTGGAGGCCCTGGGTCGAGGGGAGGCGCGGTGAAACCATCTTCTTGTCGGCGAAAGCTGCGGGGTTCGATGGTATCGAACGCTCCCGGCTGCCAGTGCTCCGGCCTAGGCGACCGCGAGCGTGGCCGTCAGTGCCTGGAGCAGCCGGCGCAGGTCGTCGACGGCTTCGCGCGCCAGTGCCGCGTCGCCCATCTGCGCCTTGACGATGGCGCCGTCCACGCCCAGCGCCGCAGCCTGCGCGAGCGCCATGCGTTGCGGAACATCGGGCAGCAGGCCCGCGATGACATCGACCATCTCGCGCTTGTGCTCGCGCGCGATGCCGGTGGCGCCGGCCACGCTGGCGCCGATCTCCACCACCGAGTTGATGAACGCGCAGCCGCGAAACACCGGGTCGGCGAACCACTCGGCCATCACGTCGGCCAGCACCATCAGCGCCTGCCCGCCCTCGATGCGCCGTTGCGCGCCGCGCCGGCCCAGCGCGTCGACGAACCACGCCATCCACAGGCCGTGGCGGTGGTCGAGAAAGGCGCGCACCAGGTCGTCCTTCGACGGGAAGTGCCGGTAGAACGTGACCTTGGTGACGCCCGACGCAGCAATGACGCGGTCGATGCCGGTGGCGCGGATGCCGTCGGCGTAGAAGAGGTCGTGGGCGGTGAGCAGGATGCGCTCGCGCGCCGGCAGTGCGGAGATGTCCATGGTGCGATTGTAGGCATGTAGACAGGTCTGTCTACATATGGCACATTACGGTGCATTCCCTCTTGCCACTTCATTGAAAGACTCTCATGGAATCACGTCCCCCGCTGCCGCCCTTCACCCTCGAATCGGCGATCAAGAAGGTCCAGGCGGCCGAAGACGCCTGGAACTCGCGCGACCCCGTGCGCGTGAGCCTGGCCTACACGCCCGACACCGAGTGGCGCAACCGCGCCGAGTTCGTCAACGGCCGCGAGCAGGTGGTCGAGTTCCTCTCGCGCAAGTGGACGCGCGAGCTCGACTACCGGCTGAAGAAGCAGCTGTGGGCCTTCATGGACAACCGCATCGCGGTGCGCTTCGAGTACGAGTGGCACGACGACGCGGGCCAGTGGTATCGCAGCCACGGCAACGAGAACTGGGAGTTCGCGGAGAACGGCCTCATGCAGCGCCGCTTCGCGAGCATCAACGACCAGCCCATCAAGGAAGCGGAGCGCAAGTTGCGCTGACCTCCGGCACGGCTGTTGCTTGCTCCGGCATGTTCAAACAGGAGACCGCATGAACCGCAACGACGTCACGGAGAAGATCATCACCGTCAAGGTGAGCAAGGGCATCCAGTGGGCCGACGTGGCCAGGAAGGTCGGTCTCTCCAAGGAGTGGACCACCGCCGCCTGCCTCGGCCAGATGACGCTCGACGACAAGCAGGCCAAGGTCGTCGGCAAGATCTTCGGCCTCACGCCGGAAGAGCAGAAATGGCTGCAGGTGGTGCCCTACAAGGGCTCGCTGCCCACGCCGGTGCCGACCGACCCGCTCATCTACCGCTGGTACGAGGTGGTGAGCGTGTACGGCACCACCATCAAGGAACTGATCCATGAGGAGTTCGGCGACGGCATCATGAGCGCCATCGACTTCAGCATGGACATCCAGCGCCAGGCCGACCCGAAGGGCGACCGGGTCAACGTGGTGCTGTCGGGCAAGTTCCTGCCCTACAAGACCTACTGAATCACTGCACGTACACGGCGGGATGCGGCTTCTGCCTGTAGGGCAGCCGCATCGTGTCGACGGTGATGCCGTAGCCCTCTATGGCACCGGCAATCGAGCGGGCCACCGCGTCCACCGGCACCGCGATGCGCCGGTTGGTGCGCATGCGCTCGCGCGAGTAGCTGTTGGCGATGCGTTCGGCCAGCGGGTCGCCCGGGCCGTTCACGTCGGGGCTGATCATCGTCACGTGCAGGCGGCCGGCGTGCTCCTGGCGCAGCCCCTCGGAGATCGCGTTCACCGCGTACTGCGTGCCGTGGTAGACGGCGGAGGCGGGCGACACGCCCTGCATCGCCACCGGCGCCACGTTGACGATGTGGCCCCAGCCCTGCTCCTGCATCGTCGGCAGCACGGCCGCAATGCCGAGCAGCACGCCGCGCAGGTTCACGTCGATCATGAGTTCCCACTCCTCGATCTTGCGGTTCCACAGCGGCGACATCGGCATCACGCCCGCGGCGTTCACCAGCACGTCGATGTGCCCGTGCGTCTCGAGGGCGAACTCGGCAAATGCTTCCACGTCGGGCCGGTGCGTGACGTCGAGGCGCTGGAAGCTGGCGGTGCCGCCGGTGGCTTCGATCTCGGCCACGAGCGCCGCGAGCCGGTCGGTGCGCCGCGCACCGAGCACCACCTTGGCGCCGCGCCGCGCAAGCAGCCGCGCGGTCGCTTCGCCGATACCACTGCTCGCGCCGGTGATGAGGACGACTTTTTCCTGGATTGCGGTCATGGTGAACTCCTTGTGCTGGTCGGTTGGCCGCAGGGCGCACACCAGAGATGAGCGTGCGCCGGGCATGGAAGGAAGTTTCTCGCGGCAAGGGCCGCAAGCGGTATCCGGATCGAACGCGGTTTCTGCCTGATCCTGCAAAACGCGATGCGAAGGGGACAGGCTGGCTCGGGCCGCCGTTTGGTACTTTCGCGCTAGAGCGGCACCGTAGCTTGGGTGGTGCAGCGATTCTTCAGAAAAACGGGCGCTGGGTGGTAGCCGTTTCGTGCGAACTTCTTGCCCAATCCGCCATGAATGCATCTGGCTGCGTGTCACTTCCCGTCACGCCGCCGGGATTGAGCCCGGCCCGGAAATCGCCGATGCTTTGCCGATGAATGAAGCCCTCGACATCGCGCCGCGTCCGCGCGTCTACCTGGCCGGGCCGGATGTCTTTCGTCCTGACGCGAGAGAGCACTTCGTCCGGCTCAAGGCGGCTTGCGAAGCCGCGGGCCTTGCGGTCCTGTTACCTGCGGATGGCAACGAAGACCAGAGCACGCAGACTCCGGAGATGCAGATCTACGAGGCCAACATGCAGCGCCTTCGCGGCGCCGATGGCGTTCTCGCCAATCTCGCCAGCTTCAGGGGACTGGAGCCAGACTCGGGCACGGTGTTCGAGGTGGGGGCCGCAGTCGCGCTGGGGATTCCGGCCGTGGCTTATGGCGTGCCCGAAGGCAGCTATGCAGGGCGCGTGCGTGCGGCGCTGCCGTGCGAAGTGGACGCGAACGGCGTATTGCGCGAAACCGGAACCGGCATTGCCGTCGAAGACTTCGGCCAGCCGCTGAACCTGATGCTTGCCTGCTCGATCCACGTCGAGCCCACGCTGGAGGCAGCCTTGAAGAAGATGGTGGGGCTGCTCGCGGCCCGTCGCGCGCAAGAAGCTGGAAAGCCCTGATCCTCGCTGCGCCCGCCACCCCCTAGGATGGCGTTCCCTTTTCAATGGAGCACTGCATGCCGAGCACAGAGACGCACTTCGACCTGACTTCCAACGACGGCATCGCGATCGAAGCGCATCGCTGGCAAGGCCCGACGCAGCGCGCCGTGATTCAACTGGCGCATGGCATGGGCGAGCATTCGCTGCGCTATCGGCATCTGGCGCAAGCGCTGGTGGAGGCCGGCTATGTCGTCTACGCCAACGAGCACCGGGGCCACGGCAAGGGCGCCGCCGCGCGCGGCGAGCTGGGCGAGTTCGGTCCACGCGCTTTCGCCGGGCTCGTGGACGACATGGCGCTCCTGAGCCGCCACGTGCGCGGCGTGCACCCGGGGCTGCCGCTGATCCTGCTGGGCCACAGCATGGGCTCGTTCGCCACGCAGTACTACCTCGTCGAGCACGGCGCGCTGCTGGCGGGGGCCGTGCTTTCGGGCACGTCGGCGCTCGACCTGCTGGGTACCGCGCTGCAGTCCGGCTTCAAGCTGGAGGACATGAACGCCGCGCTGCCCGATGTGCGCACGCCGTTCGACTGGCTCAGCCGCGACCCGGCGCAGGTCGACGCGTACATCGCCGATCCGCTGTGCGGCTTCACCGTCTCGGCCGAGGGGCTGGGATCGATGTTCGCGAAGCTGGCGGACCTGACGCCCGAGGCGATGCGACAGCGCATCCGCCCCGATCTGCCGCTGTACCTGTTCATCGGCGACCAGGACCCGGTCAGCAACAAGGCCGAGTGGTTCTACCCGCTGGTGCAGCGCTACCGCGAGGCGGGGCTGCGAGACGTGTCGAGCCACGTGTTCGGCGGTGCGCGCCACGAGACGCTCAACGAGGTCAACCGCGACGAGGTCGTCGCCGTGCTGCTGGCGTGGATCGCGCGGGTGGTCAGTGAGGCGCGCCCGACGAAGCCCTGAACTCCTGCGGCGACATGCCGTAGGCCCTTCGGAAGGCCCTCGTGAAGTCCGACGGGCTCTTGAAGCCGACGCCGTAGGCCACGTCGGTCACCATGGTGTGCGGATAGCGCACGAGGTCGTCGGCCGCATGCCGCAGCCGCAGGTGGCGCATGTACGCACCCAGGCCGCCTTCGTGCTGGAACAGCCGGTAAAGGGTCGGGCGCGGAAGATGCAGCGCCGCCAGCACGTTCTCCGGGGACAGGTCGGCGCGATGCAGGTTGGCCTGCACATAGCGGCGCACCTGCCCGAACATCGCCGCGCGGGTGGCTGCGCGCGCGCCGCCGCTCAGGCGCGCCTGCTTGCCGAAGCCCGCGAGCAGCAACTGCACGGCGTCGCGCACGGCGCTTTCGGCGGCCGGGGCGCTCAGCGTCGCGATCTCCCGGCCGAGCGCGGCCGTGTGGTCCAGCGCCAGCTGTGCGATGGGCGAGTCGGGCTGCATCGTGCGGGCGTGGACGGCCGCCGGGTCCGGAAAAACCTCCTGCACCATCGCGCCCGGCACGAAGAAGGTCAGCACATGGCAGGCGTTGCGGTGCATGCGCACCGGCTGGCCCATGTCGAGCGCCACGAACTTCGCCGCGGCCGGTGCGTCGCGCTGCGCCGAGGAGCGCACGGTCACGCTGTCGACGTCGCCTTCGGCGAACACATGGAAGGCGTAGTTGCGGACGTTGTCCGTGGAGATGCGCGCGAGCGAGCGCTCGAGCAGCATGGCGTCGGAGCGGCAGTCGGTGAAGACGATGTCGCCGACTTCGTACCGGTCGATGGACGCGTGGAACGGCTTGCCGATGTCCGACGCCGAGGGGACGACGTCGATCACATGGCCCACGCGCTCGCGCCAGGCCAGGAATTGCCGATGCGCAGGCTCGGCAGCCACGTCGAAATGGCTGTGGGAGATACCGCTCCGCAGGGAGGAACGGGAGGCGGTTTCTGTTTCGCGCAAGCCCATCAAAAACGCTCCGAATCAGGCGGACAGGCTCTCAGAAAATCTGAAAATAAACCTAAAGTGCCAAAAAGTAACGGATTTGCGGCGGATTCTCGCAAGAACTGAGACGCACGGTCAAGGCCGTTTGTCATACGAAAGCAATCTTCGGGGTGACGTGGTTGCAGGGCCACGCGGAGGGCCCGAGACAAGGGGTCTCGCAGTTTTCCACCCTTCTCGAGCGAGCGCCGACACATGCTGTCCGATAAAAAAACAACGAGGATCCCCACCGAACCCCTGCGCGAGGGCAAGCGCGGCACCGAGCCGGCCGCGCTGTCCATGGCCGCGCAGGCGCTGCATGCGGACTGCGTGGCCGCGGCGGGCGCCGTGGGTTCGCTGTTCTCCGAGGCGAACGAGGTCGAACTGGCCTTCCTGATGCGGCTGGTCGCGGAAGGCGACACGGCGACGGCGTCGCGGATCGCCCAGCGCATCCTGGATGCGCGCCAGATGCACGAGACCAAGGCCGACGCGGCTGCCGTGCGGCCGCCCGCCAAGCCAAGGCGGGTGCGCAGCCTGCAGCCGCCGGGCCCGGACTGCGGGCGGTCTTCGCTGTCCCCGCGAGAGATCAACGTGCTGCGGATGGTCTCCCAGGGCCTGAGCAACAAGCAGATCGCCGAGACGAGCTACCGCTCGCCCCACACGGTCGATGCGCAGGTCAAGAACATCTACCGCAAGCTGGCCGTGAAGTCGCGCGCGCAGGCCGTGCGCGAGGGCATGCAGATGGGGCTGCTGGACCCGGAGGCCCGGGGTGGCTGATCCGGGGGCGGCGGCTTTTTGCTAGGGCTGCTTCCTGCAGTCGCCGCCGACGGACACGGTGCCGTCCTTGCATTCGGTGAGGATCGGCTCGCTGCCGCGAGAGGGCGCGCCCGACGCAGGCGCGGGAGCCACGCCTTCGCGCACCGGCCCGACGTCGCGCTCGTACACGACCTTCTTGCTGCCGAGTTCGCAGTTGCCCACCACCTGGCCGGATGCCGTTGCGTTGGCATCGACGACGGTGACGGCGAAACGCGCGACACCGGCGGCGGCGATCTTCGATTCGATGCGGGTGCGCAGCGATTCGCAGTCTTCGGCGCCGTGGGCGGCGCCTGCGAAGGCCAGGGCGAGGGAAATAAGCAGACGGTATTTCATGAGGGGCCTGCCTGGAAGAGCTGAGGGGGCGAACAGTCTAGTTCCGTCCCTCGCTCTGCGCGAGTGAGCCGGGACGGCGCTTGCCGCCGTCCCGTGGGCTCATCGCTTCGTCAGCGCGTCAGCCTTGCGCCGAAGCCAGCGCCGCGTTCAGCGTGGCGCTCGGGCGCATCACCGCCTCGAACTTCGTCTTGTCGGCCAGGTAGTAGCCGCCGATGTCGACGGGCTTGCCCTGCACGGCCGCCAGCTCTTCGACGATCTTCTTCTCGTTGCTGGTGAGCGAGTCGGCCAGCTTCACGAACAGCGCCTGCAGTTCCTTGTCTTCGGTCTGCGCGGCCAGTTCCTGCGCCCAGTACATCGCCAGGTAGAACTGGCTGCCGCGGTTGTCGAGCTGGCCGGTCTTGGGCGACGGGTTCTTGTTGTTGTCCAGCAGCTTGCCGGTGGCGGTGTCGAGCGTCTTGGCCAGGATGGAGGCCTTCTTGTTGCCGGTCTTCAGGCCCAGGTCTTCCAGGCTGACTGCCAGCGCGAGGAATTCGCCCAGCGAGTCCCAGCGCAGGTGGTTTTCTTCCACCAGCTGCTGCACGTGCTTGGGGGCCGAGCCGCCCGCGCCGGTTTCGTAGAGGCCGCCGCCGGCCATCAGCGGCACGATCGACAGCATCTTGGCCGAGGTGCCCAGTTCCATGATGGGGAACAGGTCGGTCAGGTAGTCGCGCAGGATGTTGCCGGTGGCGCTGATGGTGTCCAGGCCGCGCACGACGCGCTCCAGCGTGTAGCGCATGGCGCGCACCTGGCTCATGATCTGGATGTCCAGGCCCGAGGTGTTGTGCTCGTGCAGGTACATCTTGACCTTGGTGATCAGCTGCGCCTCGTGCGGGCGGTAGGCGTCCAGCCAGAACACCACCGGCATGCCCGAGTTGCGCGCGCGGGTGACGGCCAGCTTGACCCAGTCGCGGATCGCGGCGTCCTTGACCTGGCACATGCGCCAGATGTCGCCTTGCTCCACGTTCTCGCTCATCAGCACTTCGCCGGTGTCCAGGTCGGTGATGTTGGCGACGCCGTCTTCGGGGATCTCGAAGGTCTTGTCGTGCGAGCCGTACTCCTCGGCCTTCTGGGCCATGAGGCCCACGTTGGGCACCGTGCCCATGGTCTTGGGGTCGAAGGCGCCGTGCCACTTGCAGAAGTTGATGATCTCCTGGTAGATGCGGGCGAAGGTCGATTCGGGCATCACGGCCTTCACGTCCTTCAGGCGGCCGTCGGCGCCCCACATCTTGCCGCCGTTGCGGATCATCGCGGGCATGGAAGCGTCCACGATGACGTCGTTGGGCGAATGGAAGTTGGTGATGCCCTTGGCCGAGTCGACCATGGCCAGCTCGGGGCGGTTCTCGTGGCAGGCGTGCAGGTCGCGCTTGATCTCGTCCTGCGTGCTCTGGGGCAGCGCGGCGATCTTGGTGTACAGGTCGACCATCCCGTTGTTGACGTTGATGCCCAGTTCGTCAAACAGCTTGCCGTGTTTCTCGAAGGCTTCCTTGTAGAAGATCTTCACGCAGTGGCCGAACACGATGGGGTGCGAGACCTTCATCATGGTGGCCTTCACGTGCAGCGAGAACATGACGCCGGTCTTGTGCGCGTCCTCGATTTCCTTTTCATAGAAGGCCAGCAGCGCCTTCTTGCTCATGAACATGGAGTCGATGACCTCGCGGTCCAGCAGCGCGACCTTGGGCTTGAGCACGATGGTCTTGCCGCTCTTGGTGATCAGCTCCATCTTGACGTTGCGCGCGCGGTCCAGCGTCATGGACTTTTCGCCGTGGTAGAAGTCGCCGCCGTGCATGTGCGAGACGTGCGAACGCGAGGCCTGGCTCCACTCGGCCATGCTGTGCGGGTTCTTGCGCGCGTATTCCTTGACGGCCTTGGGCGCGCGGCGGTCGGAGTTGCCTTCGCGCAGGACCGGGTTCACGGCGCTGCCGGTGCACTTGTTGTAGCGCGCGCGGATGTCCTTGTCCTCGTCCGAGGTCGGGTTCTCCGGGTAGTCGGGAATCTTGTAGCCCTTGCCCTGCAGTTCCTTGATCGCAGCCTTGAGCTGGGCGACCGAGGCGCTGATGTTGGGCAGCTTGATGATGTTGGCTTCGGGCTTGAGCGTGAGCTTGCCGAGTTCGGCCAGGTTGTCCGGCACCTTCTGGTCGTCGCTCAGGAATTCGGGAAATTCGCCCAGGATGCGGGCTGCCACCGAGATGTCGCTGGTGGTGACGTCGATGCCGGCCGGATTGGTGAAGGCGCGGATGATGGGCAAAAACGCGTAGGTCGCCAGCAGGGGCGCCTCGTCGGTGAGGGTGTAGACGATGGTGGGTTGCTTCGAGCTCATGCGCTTGCGTCCGTAAATCCTGGGTTGTCGGGTGGCGTGAACTTCAGGGATGAATCAGTTCACGAGGTAGCGATTGTCGCCGGGCGGAGGGAGGGTGGCCGATCCGGGGGAGCGATCTCCCCGCGAAAGGCTCTGTCAATCCAGCGGCAGGGCGATGGTAGCCGCCAGCGGCACGGTGTCGACCAGCGCCGCGCTGGCGACCAGAACGGCCCGGCGGCCCCGCCCGGCAATATCCGAAAGGGCTTTCCAGAGGCAGCGGGTGGATCCGGCGTCGAGCCCGGCGGTCGGCTCGTCGAGCAGCACCAGCGGCCGGCCCGAGGCAAGCCCCGCGGCCATCCAGACCTTGCGCCTGGAGCCGGTCGAGAGCATGAAGAGCTTCTTGTCGAGGTGCGGCTCGAGCGAGAAGCCGTCGACCAGCGCCTGCCAGGCATCGGGGTCGAAGCCGGTGTCGCCTTCGGTCAGCTGCCGCGTGCACTCGCGGGCGGTGAGCTGGTCGAAGCGCTCGGTGGCGGGGTCGACGAAAAACACCTGGCGGCGGTAGGCCTCTGGCGAGGCGTCCAGCCGGGTGCCGGCCACCGTCAGCCGGCCGCTGGCGGGCAGCACGCCGGCGATCACCTGGAGCAGGGCCGACTTGCCGGCGCCCGTGTCGCCATGGAGCAGCGTCACGCCTGGGCCGATCGAGGCGGTCCAGCCGGATGCGATGGCGCTCTGGCCGGGGTAGGCGAAGCCGATGTCCTGCAGCTGCAGGATGGGAGTGGAGGTTGGGGCGGAGTTCACGGCCCGGGTTTTACCATCGGCCCCATGAAGAAAATGCCTATTGCCGCGGCGCTGCTGGCCGCGCTGCCGCTGGCACTGCCCGCGGTTGCCGCCCCGGCGGCGCAGGTTTTCGTCGCGGTGAAGCAGCCCGAGTCGATCGATGCCGAATGGCGCGCCCACCTGTGCGCCTTGCTGCCCCAGCCGTGCGACGCCATGGCGCTGACGCTCCATCGTCCGCGCGGCGGCGCTTCCGGCGACTATGTGGTGCTGTCGGAAGCGCCGCTGGCCCTGGGCCGGCTGAAGCGGGCGGCGGATGCCGCGGATTGGAAGCTCGACCGGGTGTACGACTTCACCGGGTACGCCGGCTCCGTCAAGGAGGGCGAGGCGGGCAATGGCGAGGTGCGTCGCGCGCTCGCGCCGGCCCTGTACCCGCTGGCCGACGGGCGCTGGGCCGTGGCGGTGCTGCAGCGCCAGTTCGAGAGCTATTCGGGCGGCGGCGCGTCGTTTTCCACCGCCGACTTCGTGCCGCTCGACGCCGATCCCGCGTCCGCCAAGGCCGCGTACGAAGGCATTCCGTTCTCGTGCAGCAAGATGATCCGCGCCTGCTTCTCCGAGAAGGAATACAAGACCTCGAAGCACTGCCACGACGAAAGCAGCGGCAGCCTGCGCATCGCCTACAGCGAGCCGGCAAAGGCCGGCGGCCCCTACGGCTGGCAGTTCACCTGGCTGCAGAGCGACTGGGCCGCGCACGTGCCGGCCAGCGCCACCGTCAGCACGCGCTCGCGCTTTTCCGGCGATGGCAGCGGCGGCGGCGCGGCCGACTTCTGCGGCGGCGGGCCGCAGTAGGCGGCAAGGAAGATCAGGCGCCGCGCGGCACCGTCACCGCGCCCACATGCCTGGTGCGGCCGGCGCCGAGGCCCGCGATCACCAGCGCGATGCCCAGCCCGATGAACAGCCACGACGAGGCGCGGAAGCTCCCCGTCCAGCCGTGCAGCAGCCCGGCCACCAGCGGCCCGAAGGCGGCCACCATGTAGCCCACGCCCTGCGCCATGCCCGACAGGTGCGCGGCCACGTGCGAGTCGGGCGAGCGCAGCACGATCATCGTGAGCGCCAGCGCGAAGGTACCGCCCTGCGCGATGCCCAGCAGCACCGCCCACAGCCACACGCCGCCGAGCGGCGCGAACAGCATCGCCAGCATGGCCGCCACCGTGAGCACCGCCAGCGCCACGGCCAGGCCGCGCTGGTTGCGCAGCTTCACCGCCAGCGCCGGCACCACGAGGCAGGTCACCACCTGCGTCATGACCGACAGCGACACCACGTAGCCGGCAGTCTCGCTGCCGAGGCCGCGCTCGCGCAGGATCGGCGCGAGCCATCCCATCACGATGTAGGCGAGGGCGGACTGCAGCCCCATGAAGAAGGTGACCTGCCAGGCCAGCCTGTCGCGCCACAGCCCGCGCACCGTGAAGCCCGATTCGCTCGCCACCGCCTTGACCGGCAGCGCCTGCGGCGCCCAGACCAGCGTGACCACCGCAGCCGGCAGCGCCCACATGGCCAGCGCCATGGTCCAGCCGCCGCCCAGCGCATGCTCGATGGGCACGGTGAGGCCCGCCGCGCTGGCGGCGCCGCCGCACACGGCCATGGTGTAGAGGCCCATCATCAGCGCCGCCTGCTTTGCGAAGTCGCGCTTCACCAGGCCCGACAGCAGCACGTTCGACACCGCGATGCCGCTGCCCGCGATGGCCGACGCCAGGAACAGCAGCGGAATGTTGCCGGTGCCGCGCAGCACCGTGCCCAGCAGGATCAGCACCATGCAGCCGAGCAGCGTGCGCTCGGTGCCGAAGCGGCGCCCGAGACCCGGCGCCAGCGGCGCGAACACGCCCAGGCAGACGATGGGCAGCGTGGTCAGCAGGCTCGCGGCGGTGGCCGAGAGGCCGGTCGCCTTGATGATTTCCGGCAGCACCACCGAGAGGCTGGCGAACACCGGCCGCAGGTTGAACGCGATCAGCACCACGCTCGCGCCGAGCAGGATGCGTCGGCCCAGGTTGGGCGCGGGCGTGGGCTGCGGCGCGGGCCGGTTGTCGGCCTCTGTGTCGATCAGCAGGTCTTCGGCCGCGCCGGGTTGCGGGGGGCGGGTGCGTTGAACGGCGGCGTCGCGTTCGAGGGCGGCGGCGCTCATGCCGTGCCCAGCGCCAGCGCGTCGATCATCGGCGCCATGAAGGCACGCACCGCCGCGGCGGCGATGTCGGGGTCGCCGCTGGCGATGCCGTCGATGATGGCGCGGTGCGCCGCCTCGTCGGGCTCGGGCAGCGCGGTGCCCATGGTGCTGGCGATCGTTTCCTTGATGTAGCCGGTGATGAAGCGGCAGGTCTCGGCCAGCGCGAGGTTGCCCGACACGTCGACGATCGCCAGGTGGAAGGCGAGGTCGCGTTCGACGAAGCCGGCGCCGTCGTCGGCTTCGTCGGGAACGCCGCGCTTGTCGAGCAGCGTGCTCAGCCGGCGCAGGTCGCGGGCCGTGTGCCGCACCGCCGCGAGCCGTACGGCTTCGACCTCGAGTGCGCGGCGCACTTCGAACTGGTCGCGCAGGCTGGCGCGGCGCATTTTCTGCAGGCTGGAAGAGGGGTCGAAGCCGGAGCGCACGTAGGTGCCCGAGCCCTGCCGCACTTCGAGCAGGCCGCGCGACACGAGCGTCTTGACGGCCTCGCGCACCGTGCCGCGGCTCACGCCCAGCAGCAGGGCGAGCTGCGGCTCGATGGGAATGCGGCTGCCGACGGCCCAGCGGCCACCGGAGATCTCCGCGCGGATGCTTTCGGCGGCGGCGTCCGCCAAGGAGGTGCGTGGGGCTTGAGCGAGCATCAGATGGGCCTATTCATTCAATGATTGGACGAATTTTGCCCGCTGTGCAAAGCCCGGGCTGCGAGCGCGGTGGTTGCTCGCTTTCGCAGCACGCAACGGTCGTGAAGCTTGTTCGCTGGATTGTGCAAGTTGGATTCGAAGATTTTTGGCAAAACAGTGAACTTTTCCCCACCTTTGGGAAAGGTTGAGTCAAACGTTACCAATTGTCTGACATGTGCTGGAAAATGAAACTAAAGGTCACTTGTGAATCTTTAAGTTTCATTTTCATCTGCTCGGCGTCTGGCACTCCCGCCACCACGCCAACAGGGAGCGCCCGGGAGAAAAAGAAAAACGGATCACGTCGAATCTGAAATGAAGGACTTTTCTTTGTCGGACGTGCGGCTGTTCACGAAAGCCGCGCAGTTGGGGGGCCTCACCCCCGCCGCCGATGTGCTGAACGTACCCAAGGCTTCCGCCTCGCGCCAGCTCCAGCGGCTGGAAGCCACGGTGGGGCATCTGCTGCTGCATCGCGGCTCCACGCGGTTCGCGCTCACCGAGGAAGGGCGCGAATTCCTGGTGGCGGCGCAGCATGTGCTGACCATCCTCGACGACGTCATGCTCAACCTGTCTTCCGGCGGCAACGCGGTGACGGGGCGGCTGCGCATCGTGGTGCCGCACTACTACGGCAGGGCGCTGCTCATGAGCCACCTGCCGGCGTTCATGACCGCCTATCCGCAACTCGAGGTCGTGGTCGAGACCGGCAACGACCGCGCCGACCTTTTCCGCGACGAGGCCGACGTGGCCATCCGCCGCGGCCGCGACGGGTGCGACGAACTGGTCGCGCGTCACTTGAAAGACGAGGCGCTGATGCTTTGCGCCACGCCGGACTACCTGGCGCCCCATCCGGCCGTCGAGAGCCTGCAGGACTTCGCCCGGCATGTGTTCCTGACCACCGGCGCCGACGGCCGCAAGCGGGAGGTCAACCTCGCGGCCGTCGACAAGACCCATCGCGTTCGCGTGCAAAGCGCGTTCCGGTCGGACGACATGGAACTGATCCTGCAACTGGCGCTGTCGTCCCGCGGCATTGCCCTGCTGCCGGTGTCGCTGGCCCAGCCCCAGGTGGACAGGGGCCTGCTGCTGCCGGTATTGCCGCAGCTGAAGCTCAAGCCGCAGGAAATCAACCTGGTCTACCTGCCGGCGCGCCGGAATTCTCCAAAGATCAAGACCTTCGTCGATTACGTCCTGAGCATCTTCAGGTCGTCCTAGCAGGGGCTACCAGCTGCCCGAAGCGCCGCCGCCGCTGCTGGAGCCGCCGCCCGAGGACGAGGAACTGTCCGACGAACTGCTACTGCTACTGCTACTGCTGCTCCATCCGCTGTCGCGGTCGTCGTCGTAGTCGTCGCCCCTGCCGTTGCCGGTTGCGGGGAAGAACCCGAACACCAGCGCGATGAAGCTCACCAGCGCCATGACGAGCCAGGTCTCGTCCGGCTCCGGGCCCGGCCGCAGCTGGACGAAGGCGAAGCCGATGACGCCCGTCACCAGCGCGAGCCGCACCATGAAGCCGAGCGCGCCGCGCTTCCAGTGAATGCGCACACCCGCCACGATCACCGCGAGGCCGATGCCGACCACGGCGGTGGCGATCACGCCCCCGATGATCCACGGCACCTTGTCCGCGCCCAGGTAGAAGCCGAGCCCGACGAGACCTGCGATCGCCAGCGCGATGCAGATGAACACATAGCGCGCCGTCCTGAACCGGCCCGACAGGTAGCCGACCCCATACATGAAGCCGACCGGCATGAAGAGGGCGAACGGCATCGCGAGATTCGCCAGCGCCAGCGTCGCGCCCACCGGGCCGGCCGCGAGCAGGCCCAGCACCGTCGGCCAGCGGCGCCGCTCGGGCGACGGCGGCTCGGTCTTCAGGTCGGCCCAGAGTGCGCCTTCGCGCTGCGCCCGGTGCGCTTCCACGCGCCGGCCCTTGCGGCCCCGCTTGCCGCTGCCTTGCGTCACCACGCGCGGCGCGGCCGGTCGCGGCCGGCTTCCGTGCCACACCCCCACGCCGATGGTCCAGAGCATCACCGCGAGCAGCGTCGTGTTGATGCGCGACTGGCTGGACTCGGTAGAGAACGCGTCGATCACGCGGTGCAGCGGCGAAGACTCCCTGTCCCGCGGCTCGGCCTGCGGCTCTTCGTCCGACGCCTGCAGCTGCGGCGCGCTGATCAGCTCCGACAGCGACTGCACCGCCGCCTTCACGCCGCCCGCGAAGTCGCCGTTGCGAAAGCGCGGCGTCATCTCGCCGTCGATGATGCGGGCCGCCTGGATGTCGGTGACGCGGGCTTCCAGGCCCGTGCCGACCTCGATGCGCATGCGGCGGTCTTTCAGCGCCACCAGCAGCAGCACGCCGTCGTTCTCTTCCTCGCGGCCTAGCCTCCACTGCGCGAAGACGCGCGTGGCGAACTGCTCGATCGAATCCTCCCCCGTGGTGGGCACGATCAGCACCGCGAGCTGGGCCTGCGTGCGTTGCTCGATGGCGGAAATGTCTGCGCGCAGCGAGCCGGCGTCTTCGGTGTTCAGCGTCTTCGTGAGGTCGACCACGCGCGAGGTCATCGCGGGCACCGGCACCGGCTTGGCCTGCGCGGGGAGGCACAGCGCGAACGCGGCGGCCACCAGCATCAGGAAGGCGGCCAGCCGAAGCCAGCCGTGCGCGGCCGGATTGGCGAAGCCCGCTCTCATCGCTTCGCGCTCTTGGTCACGACGCCCGCGCCGCGCACCTCGATGCGCCGCTGATCGACCACCTTGCCCGTGCTGTCGACCAGCTCGATCACATGGCGCCCCGGCCAGGGCAGCCACTGCGCGCTGTTGCCGCGCGCGAAATGCTTGCCGTCGATGCGCCATTGCACGCCGCGCCCTTCCGATTCGAAGCGCACGCGCTGGCGCAGCGGCGGGATGTCGGGGTCGACCGCGATGATGGTGCCGTCGGACGGCGCGGTGATGCGCGCCGACGCTGCACTGCCGGCCATGCCGGTGTCCAGCGCGAACAGCGGCTGCTCGGTGCCCTGCAGGAACCACTCGTCGCGCGCGGCCTCCAGCGGGCCGCCGTCGGCACCGGGGCCGAACTCCACGTGCGCCTGCACCACGCCGGGCGGCGGCGCGGGCGCGCGGCTGGGCTCGCGTGCGTGCAGGAAGCGCATCACCTCGGCCCACACCGGCGCGGCGCCGCTGGTGCCGCTCACGTCCCACATCGACGCGCCGCTGGCGTTGCCGACCCACACGCCGACCGTGTAGCGCTGCGACCAGCCCACGGCCCAGTTGTCGCGCATATCCTTGCTGGTGCCGGTCTTCACGGCGGTCCAGAAGCGGGTGGACAGGATGCTGTCCAGGCCGAAGGTGCGGGTGCGGGCGTTCGGGTCGGAGAGGATGTCGCCGACGATGAAGGCGGCACCCGCATCGAGCATCGGCGGCTCGGCGGCCTTGGCCTTGTTGTTGGCCGCAACGGCTGGATTGGATGCAGGCCGCGCGGTCAGCGTCGTGGTGCCGTAGCGCCCGCCGTTGGCCAGCATGCGGTAGGCGTTGGTGAGCGACAGCAGCGACACCTCGGCGCTGCCGAGCGCGAGGCTGTAGCCGTAGTAGTCGCCGCTCTCGCGCAGCGGCAGGCCGGCGGCGCGCAGTTCGCGCGCGAAGGCCTCGGGCGACACCATCACCAGTGTGCGCACGGCGGGCACGTTGAGCGACGCGGCCAGCGCGGTGCGCGCCGACACCGGGCCCTTGAAGCGGCGGTCGTAGTTCTGCGGAATGTAGAGGCCGCTGGCGGTGCTGATCTGCGCCGACGAGTCCTCGATCAGCGAAGCGGCGGTGATGCGCCGCTCGGCAATGGCCTGGCCGTAGAGCAGCGGCTTGAGGGTGGAGCCGGGCTGGCGCAGCGCGGTGACGCCGTCGACCTCGGCGGCCTGGCTCAGCGGGCCCGACGATCCGACCCAGGCGAGCACTTCGCCGGTGGCGTTGTCGAGCACCACGAGCGCGCCGTCTTCCACGTGGCGGTCGCGCAGTTCGCGCAGGTGGCGCTGCAGCGTGTCGAGCGCAAAGCGCTGCAGCGGCGCGCGCAGCGTGGTGCGCACGCTCGCTTCCTTGCTGTCTTTCTCCCTCCCGCTCTGGGGGAGGGCCGGGGTGGGGGCTGCCCCCGCATTCGCGTCCCTCAGGTCCCGCAGCACCCGCCGCGCCGCATGCGGCGCGATGCCCTCGTTCGGCTCGAAGGCCCTGCGCTGCACGGCGGCGCTGGTGAACATGTCCAGTGCCTCGCAGTCGACCTTCTGCTGCGGCTCCATGGCGCGCAGCACGTCGCAGGCGCGCTGCGCCACCAGCGCGGGCTTGGCATTGGGGGCTCGCACCAGCGCCGAAGCCACCGCCGCTTCGCGCGCATCGAGCCCGCTCGGCGCCTTGCCGAACAGCGTGCGCGAGAGCGCGTCGATGCCCACGATCTCGCCGCGGAACGGCACGGTGTTGAGGTATGCCTCCAGGATCTGGTCCTTGCGCCAGTTGCGCTCCAGCTGCGCGGCGGCCACGGTCTGGCCGATCTTCTGCGTGAAGCTGCGGCCGCCCGAGGCGCGCCGCAGGTCCTCGTCGAGCAGGCCCGAGAGCTGCATCGTGATGGTCGAGGCGCCGCGCGTGCGCGTGTTCCACAGGTTCCCCCAGGCCGCGGCCGACACGGCGCGCCAGTCGATGCCGCTGTGTTCGTAGAAGCGCTTGTCCTCGCTCAGCACCATGGCCGTGCGCAGGGCCGGCGACACGTCTGCCAGCGGCGTCCATTGGCCGCGTCGCACTGTGGGGTCGGTGCGCACGCGCTGCAGCAGCTCGCCGTTGCGGTCGAGCACGGCGGTGTCGGACGAGCGGAAGTCGCGCTTCACTTCCTCGAAGCTCACAAGGGCCAGCGCCGGTTGCGCGCAAACCGCTGCGAGCAGGGCGAAGGCCAGGGCCTTTCGGTCGAAGGAAGAGGGCGCGAACTGCATGAAGGAGAGCGTCGTTTCGAAAAGTATGTGGCGGTGACATTCTCCGCGAAGCACATCGGGATGCCGGCCTACCCGGGGACGGGGCGCGGGCCTCATGGCGGCGGCGCGCGCTTCATTCCAAAGTTCGCACACCCCGGCTCGCAGGAGGCGATCGCCGGTTCCACGAACATTACTAGGAGAACTTCATGGCAACGAAAACACTGGCGCTGATCCTGGCCGCCTCGGCCGTCCTGGCCGGCTGCGTGACCCCGGTCTACGACCGCCCGCCGCCGCCGCGCCCGCAGGCCGACCGCGATCGCGACGGCGTGCCCAACCGCTACGACCGCGACAGGGACGGCGACGGCGTGCCCAACCGCTACGACCGCGCGCCGAACAATCCGAACCGCAACTGACGCGACCGGACTCGCGCCGCCTCAGCCGGGCCTGCGCGCCATCAGCGCCCAGACGCCGGCGGCGCTCAGCAGCGAGCCGCCGGCAAGGTTGAAGCGCCGCTGTGCGCGTGGCGACGACAGCAGCTTGCGCGCCGAGGCCGCGAACACTGCGTAGAGCGTGGCGTTGGTCGTGGCCAGCGCCACGAAGGTCAGCGACAGCACCCACATCTGGCGCGTCACGTCCGCCGACGGGCTGATGAACTGCGGCAGGAAAGCCACGAAGAAAACGATGCCCTTGGGGTTGAGCGCCGTCACCAGATAGGTGTTGGCGAACAGCCGCCAGCGCGACACAGGTGCCGCCGGCCTGGCCATTTCGCTGGGCGAGATGCCGGCGCGCAGCAGCTTGATGCCCAGGTACAGCAGGTAAAGGCCCCCTGCCCACTTCACCACGGTGAACCAGAAGGCCGAAGCCGAGAGCAGTGCGCCCAGGCCCAGCAGCGACACCACCAGCGCCGTGGAATCGCCGAGCGCCACGGCGGCCACCAGCGGCACGTTGGCGCGGCGGCCGTGCGACATCGAATAGCTGATGACCGTGAGGATGGTCGGCCCCGGAATGATCAGCAGGACGACGGAGGCCGCGACGAAGGCGAGCCAGAGTTCGATGGGCATGTGCTTCCTGTCTTCTGTTGGTTGTGGTGAATGTGGAGGGCGCGTTTGCCGCTCAGGTGCCGATGGCCGTGCGCGCGACGTGCCAGGTGCCCCGGTGCCCGTCCACGTAGCGGATGGGAGAGTTGGCGAGGTCGTCGAGGTCCGCGTCGTCCAGGCAGGTCACGTTCACGCCGTAGGCGGTCGTGCCGGTCTCGGGCGAATGGCCCACGCCGAAGGAGCGCACGCGGCAGTGCCTGCAGACGATGTAGTGGCTGTTGCGGGTGTCGAGCATCTGCTCGCTGAGTTCGGATTCGCCTTCGAGAAGCCGGAAGGCATCGGTCGCGACGATGGCGGGCCAGAAGCGCGTCTGGGTGCAGATGGCGCAATTGCACCGAAGGGTGCCAAGGCTCAGGTCGATGTCGGCTTCGAATCGCACGGCGCCGCAATGACAGCCGCCGGTGTAGGTCTTTTTCATGTGCTTGTGAGCAGCTCCCGGTCGGTTGGAGCGGCCGGCAAACACCATATCAAATGCCGCGCCGACGGGCAGCGGCGGGGCTTTTACCGGCCCTGTTCCGGTGCCGCGCCGAACCGGGCGGCCAACCGGGCCCTGGCGCGCTCGGCCTCGACCGCGCGGTCCTTGGGCTCGGCCGTGGTGACCATCGATTCGAGCAGCCGCGCCGCGGTTGCCGCCACTTCTTCAACAGCCCGTTCGAAGGCCTCCTCGTTGGCCTTCGACGGCACGCTGAAGCCGCTGAGCTTGCGCACGAACTGCAACGCGGCGGCGCGGATCTCCTGCTCGGTGGCGGGGGGCTCGAAGTTGTAGAGGGTCTTGATGCTGCGGCACATGGGCGCTCTCCGTTCGATGACGACCTGGTTCCAGTCTAGCGAAGCAGGGCCATCGCATGGGCGTCGTGGTAGACGCCGTCGATCAGGCTGGCGCGGCGCACGATGCCTTCATGTTCGAAGCCGAGCCGCTCGTACAGCGCCTTGGCGTTCAGGTTGTCGGCGCGCACGTTCAGCGCAATGCGGGTCAGCCCGCGTGTCCAGGACTTGTCGATGGCGGCCTGCAGCAACTTGGCGCCCAGACCCCGCCCGCGCGCCTCGGGCAATAGCGCGATGCCGAGGACGCCGATGTGCGCCCGCGAATGCCCGAACACCGGCGACACGTCGCACCAGCCGACGACCCTGTCGCCATCGACCGCCACGAAGTGCGGGAAGTCGGTGGCGATCACGTTCCGGTAGAAGGCGATCGATTGCGCCAGCGGCGGCGCCTCGGTCAGCGCAAGGTACTTGTGCTCGCGGGCGACCACATCGAGCGCGCGGTGCAGGCTCTCGAAATGGGATTCGGCCGTGGGGACGACGAGGACATGGTTCATGCGCAAGACGATAGCCGAACCGGGCACCGCGGCGACAGCGCGGGTGCCCTCGGCTGCCGCCGCGTTCAGCGTGCGTGCAGCGCGGATTCCACGGCCAGCGCCACGGCCGCCAGCCTTGCATCGTCGCCGCGCACCGAGGCCAGCATCAGCCCCACCGGCAGTTCGCCCGGCGCATGGCAGGGCAGGCTGAATGCGCAGCCGTCCAGCAGGTTGATCGCGAAGGTGTTGCGCAGCAGCAGGCCGTTGGCCTTGAAGAAGGCCGCGTCTTCCGCGAGCGCGGCGATGGGCGGCGCGACGATGGGCACCGTCGGGCACACCAGGGCGTCGAAGCCTTCGATGGCGTGCTCGACGCGGCCGATCCAGTCGCGCCGGCGGTCCTGCATGGCGATGTAGTCGGCGGCGCGCACCTCGGTGCCCAGCGCAATGCGCGCGGCCACGCGGGTGTCGAAGCCGTCGCGCTTCGCGGCGAAGCGCTCGCGGTGCACGGCCGAGGCCTCGACGGGCGAGAAGCCGCCGGGCGCATTGACGGTCGCGATCTCGGCGAGTTCGGCCAGCGTGATGTCCACCATCTGCGCGCCGGCCTTCGACAGCGTCTGCAAGGCGCGATCGAAGGCGGCGGCCACGGCCGGCTCGATGTCGTCGAACATCAGCGTGCGCGGCACCGCGAGGCGCATGCCTTGCAGCGGGCGGCGGCGCACCGCGAGCGGCGTGTCGGCAATGGCGGCGTCCACCGTCAGGCAGTCTTCCACGCTGCGGGCCATGGCGCAGACGGTGTCGAGCGAGCGCGCGAGTTCGAAGGCGCCTGTTCGCGGCACGCGCGACTGCGTGCTCTTGAAGCCGACGATTCCGCACAACGCGGCGGGAATGCGGATGGAGCCGCCCGTGTCCGAGCCCAGCCCGGCCACAGCGAGGCCCAGCGCCACCGACACCGCCGCGCCAGAGGACGAGCCGCCCGGGATGCGCGGCGTCTGCGCGTCGGCCGGGTTGTGCGGCGTGCCGTGGTGCGGGTTGATGCCCACGCCGGAGAACGCGAACTCGGTCATGTTGGTCTTGCCGACGATGGCCGCGCCCTGCGTGCGCAGCCGCGCGACGGCGGCCGCGTCGTGCGCGGCCGCGGGCTCGCCCGCGCACACGGCGGAGCCGGCCATGGTGGTCTCGCCCGCGATGTCGTAGAGGTCCTTGACCGACACGGGCAGGCCGGCGAGCGGGCCCAGCGCCACGCCGGCCTTGCGCGCCGCATCGGCATGGCGCGCGGCGGCGAGTGCGCCATCGGCATAGAGCCGCGTGAACACATGCCGCGCGGCGGGCTGCGCTGCCGCTTCGAGCACTTGCCCGACCAGCGCTTCATGCGACAGCTCGCCGCGCGCGATGCGTGCGCGCAGGGCGGAAATGGTGAAGTCGTCGTTCATCGTCAGGCCACCACGGGCAGTGCTTCGACCGCATAGCGATGCACGATGCGCCGGCGCAGCAGCGGGTCGTGCAGTTCGATTTCCATCTGCGCGGCGGGGCGGATGCCTTCGCCCTTCGCGTTGGGCAGCGCGCCGAGCGTGCCGCAGGTCATGAACAGGCCTTCGGGCGCGGCGCCGCCATGGGCCATGCCTTCGCGCAGTGCCGCCAGCGGACGGATCGATGCCAGCGTGCCGCGCTGGTAGTCGACCCAGCGGCCGTCCTCGAAGATGCGCGAGCGCAGCTCGAGCGTGTCCTGGTGCGCCTCGATGTCGCGCCAGCGCCAGGCGGTCTCTGCCACCGGCTTCGCGCACATCTGCTTGGACACGGCGACAGAGTAGCTCTCCACATGGCGGTCGGTGTGGTCCGAGGCCACGCTCAGCCACCATTCGCCGTTCGAGAAGAACAGCACCGGTTCGGCCTCGCCCGAGCTCTGGTCGCCCAGCGCCTCGATGGCGGGCGACTGCGTCAGCAGCTGCGCGGCCACGCGGTAGTACAGCGGCACGCTCGACGGGCGCGGCACGCCGAGCGCGGCCAGTTCCTCGATGTGGTGTTCGATGGCCGCGACGTCGCGGCCTGTCCAGCCGGCCACCACCAGCGCGCTGGGCGCGACGGTGTGCAGGGCGGTGGTGCGGGTGCCGTCGGCTTCGACGGCTTCGCAGGCAAAACGCAAGCTCATGCCCACCTCAGCTTTCCAGCGGGCGCTTGGCCGTCTCGCGCGCCACCACCAGGGCGACCAGCGTGACGCCCAGCGCGGCCACCACGTAAAGCGACACGGCCACCGTGCTGCCCCAAGACTTGAACAGGCTGGCGATGATCAGCGGCGCGAAGCCGCCGCCCAGGATGCCCGCCAGCGTGTAGGCCAGCGAGGCGCCGGCATAGCGCACGCGGCCGGGGAACTGCTCGGTCACGAAAGCGGCCTGCGGGCCGTACATCATCGCGTGGATCAGCAGGCCCACCACCACGGCCGCGCAGATGGCCACCGGGTGCGCGCTGTCCATCAGCACGAAGAACACGAAGGCCCACGCCATGCCCAGCAGCGCGCCGGCAATGTAGACCGGGCGGCGGCCGATGCGGTCCGATAGGCTGCCGAACCACGGCACCGCGATCGCGTTGCAGGCCGCGCCGATCATCGTGGCGGTGAGCGCCAGCGGACGCGACAGGTGCAGCACCGTCGTCACGTAGGTCAGTGTGAACACCACCACCAGCGCATACAGCACGTCGGAGCCGATGCGCGAGCCGCCGGCCACCAGCAGGCGGCGCCAGTGCTGCGTGAGCACTTCCTTGATGGGCGTCTTGGCGGTGGCCTTCTTTTCTTCCATCTCGCGGAACACCGGCGTCTCGTCGACCCCGCGGCGCAGCCACAGGCCGAACAGCACCAGCGCCACGCTGGAGATGAACGGAATGCGCCAGCCCCAGCTCTGGAAGTCTTCAGGGCTTAGCCATGCCGACACGATGGCGATGAAGCCGGTGCCGATCAGCGTGCCGCACGACGGGCCGACCTGCGTGAACGAGGCATTGCGGCCGCGCTCGTCGGGCTTGCCGTGTTCCATCGACAGCAGCACCGCGCCGGCCCATTCGCCGCCGAGCGCCACGCCCTGCACGAAGCGCAGCGCCACCAGCGCCACGGGCGCCCAGATGCCCCAGGCCGCGTAGGTGGGCAGCAGGCCCATCAGCCCGGTGGACACGCCCATGATGACCAGCGTGGCCACCAGCACGAAGCGCCGGCCCAGCCGGTCGCCGAGGTGGCCGAACACCACGCCGCCCAGCGGGCGCGAGATGTAGCCGACCGCGTAGGTCGAGAAGGCCAGGATGGTGCCGGTCAGCGGGTCGAACGACGGGAAGAACACCGCGTTGAAGACCAGCGCCGCCATGATGTTGTAGACGGTGAAGTCGTACCACTCCAGCGTGGTGCCGATGGAGCTGGCCATGGCCAGCCGGCCCATCTTGGCGGACGGCGCATCGGGCGCGGTGCCGGAGGCGGCCGGCGTGGGAAGAACATGTTCGGTCATGGAGATACCTTTGTTCGGTGAAGACATGAAAGTCGGATCGGTTCAGCGCAGCTCGGCCGCGCTCAGCTTCCAGCCGAGCGCGAGCAGCCAGCCGTTGGCGGGGTCGGCGTCGAGCGCGGCGGCGGCCGTGGCGCGCGCGGCGCGGGCGGCCTCGGCGCTGCTGGTCTCGACGACCAGCATCGGCTGCAGCACGCGGCCTTCGGTGGCTTCGCGCGGCAGCGGCGTGCTGAGCGCGGCGTCGGGCACGAGCAGGTACGACTGCACGAAGCCTGCCTGCGCTGCCAGTTGGCGGCCGGCGCGTTCCGCCCCGGCCACCGGCGCCTGCGCGTTGGCGGCCGCGGCCAGCGGCAGCACCACGGCATGGCTGCCGCTGCCGAAGCCGGTGACGGCCTGCACGGCGCACACGCGGCGGATCGGCTGGCGCATGCGGTCGAGGTTGGCCACCGACCACGGCGTCTGCTTCTCGAACGCGGCGCGGTAGCCGGCGGAGCGGAACACCGCCAGCGATTCGGTGCGGTACAGGCCCAGGTACTTGCGTCCACCCTCGAGCGAGAAGTAGCGCGCGCCCGACAGGAAGCCCGGGACGCGCACGCGCTCTTCCACGTGTTCTCGGTCGTACCAGCGGTTGAAGTCGGCGTCGTCGGCGGGGTCGACGTCGGAGGCGACGAACAGCAGGCCGTTGATGTTCGCCGTGGTGTTTTCAGGAGAGAGGAGGGGGTCGGTTGCAGTCATGGCGGCACAGGGGCGGGCGGGCCTTCGAAAAATGAAGGCGCGATCTTCCGCCGCAGTGCCGTGCTGTCACAAACGAGTTTTTCTGGGCGACAGCCACAAGAATTACTGGCCCCCTCATGGGGCACGAATGCGCTGTTTTGAGGGTTAACCCTCTGTCGTTCCGCGCCAGGTTGGTGCGTTGGCGGAGGCCGTGAACTGGTCCGACGCGCGGCAGGCCAGCTCGGCCACCAGGCGGATGGCGTCGGAATCGGCCGCTTCCAGGTGGCTCACCACCAGCCGCTGCGGCGAGATGAGCGCGTCGCACTCGATGATTCGCACGTCGCCGGCGGCCACGTATTCGTACACCGGCGGCAGCGGCACCAGCGCATTGCCGAAGCCCGCCTTCACCAGCCGCGCCAGCGCGGAGATCGAGCTCACGCAATGCACCTTGCCCAGCGGAATGCCGACGGAGCGGTAGAGGTTCTTCAGCGCCTCGTGCGGCTGCGAGCCAGGGCTCATGGTCAGCACGGGCTGGCGCAGCAGCTGGTCGACGGTCTGCGCCGGCTCCGCCGCCGGCGCGCCGACCCAGCCCATCGGCATGGGCAGGCAGGGCGTGCTCACGATGCCCGCGCCGGCGATGTGGTCGGTCTGCAGCGCGATGTCGAGCGCGCCTTCGCGCAGGCCCCGATGCAGGGCCAGCGTGGTCTCGGAGGTCAGCTGCACCTCGATGCCCGGATAGGTGGAGCGCAGGTTGGTCAGAAAACCCAGCAGCCAGGTGTGCACCACTGTTTCGATGGCGCCGATGCGCACGAGGCCGAGGAGGTCTTCGCGCGGGCGGCCGAGCGACACGATCTCGCGGCGCAGCTCGAGCAGCCGCTCGCCGTAGTCCATGAGCCGCACGCCGACCGGGGTGAGCCGCAGCTCGCGCGCGTCGCGTTCGAACAGGCGCGCGCCGATGTCTTCTTCGAGGGAGGCGACGCGGTTGGACACGGCCGCCTGCGTGATGTGGAGCCGGTCGCTGGCAGCGCGGAAGCTGCCCAGCCGCGCGGCCCAGAGGAAGGCTTCGACAAATCTTGTGTTCATGAGGGCACCTCGGGGCATTTTGCCGGTATTCGATGCGGCGGTGCGCCCAGGGCCCTCATGGCCGACCCGCAAGCGCCGTGAGGCGGAACGGGCGTTCGGCTCAGCGCGAGGATCGGCGCTTGGCGGGTGCCGGCGGCGGCAGGGTGATGTCGTCCGCCATGCGCGCCGCCCCGGCCGACGCATTGCTGGCAACCATCACCGCGGCCTCCTGCGTGGCCGGCGCGAACACCAGCAGCGCGCGATAGCCGCCGGTCTGGCCCGTATGGAAGTAGAGCCTGCGTCCGGCGTTCTCGCGGATGCGCACGGCGTAGCCCAGCTCGTAGATGTCGCTGTGGCCCAGCGGGGTGAGCGCGCGTTCCGCCGCGGCGCCCAGCGGACCCTTGCGGCCCGCCATGAGCGCACGCGCGAACACCAGCAGGTCGGCGGCCGTGGAGCGCAACGCTCCGGCACCCGCCAGCGCATCGAAGTCCCAAGGCGCGCGTGGTGTCCTGTCCTCGTAGCCGGGCGCCAGGCGGCCGGTCTCGGGGCCGAGGTGCTGCATCGTGTCCTTCATGCCCAGCGGCACGGCGATGTTCTCCTGCACCAGCAGTTCCCAGGGCTTGCCGTAGCGGTCCGCAAGCACCTGCCCGAGCAGGCCGAGGCCCAGGCTGCTGTAGGGGCCGTTGCAGGGTGGCACGCGGTCGAGCCTGAGCGTCGACAGGCCGGCAAGCAAACGCGCGCGATCGGTGTGCGCGAACGGGTTGCCGCCCTCGGCCATCGGGGGAGCCGGCAGCATGCCGGGCAGGCAACCCGTGTGCGTGACCAGTTGGCGAAGCGTGATGCTCGCGGTCTCCCGCGGCAGCGTCACCTGTCCGGCCAGCAGCGTGCCGAGCGTGTCGTCGAGCGACAGGTCGCCGCGCTCGACCGCCTGCGCCAGCAGCACGCCCGTGAAGAGCTTGCTGATCGAGCCGACTTCGAAGATCGGCTGGCCATCGGCGGCGATCTCCCGGACCGGGCCCGCCTGCGCGACGCTGTTGCGCTGCATCGCGAAGCGTGTTTCGCCCTGGCGCAATACGCCGACCACGATGCTGCCGGGCGCGTCGCGCATCACGCGTGCGGCGATCTCGGCCGGCGGCGTGGCGAAGCTCAGCGGCTCGGCCTGCGCACAGGCTGCGGTGAACAGTGGGGCCAATTGGGCAATGGCCCATGCGATGAGGTGAGTGCGGCGCATGTCGTGCCGCCTCAGCGCGATGCGTCCGGCATCACGCCCAGCTCGGCCAGCAGCGCACGTCCGATCGTGATGCGCTTCGGCGCATCCTCGTCGCGGCGCATGTCCATGTTGAGCGCGAAGCTCTTCACGCCGCCGTCCGCGCCCGTCACCCAGCCCACCCACCAGCCGAGGGATTCCGGCGGCTTGTAGTACCAGCCAGTCTTGGCGTGCAGCGCGTGCGTGGGCGTTTTTTCGACGAGGGTGATGTCGTGGACCATGTCCTGCGTGCGCGCCGACAGCGGCAGCTGGCGCAGCCCGAGCCGCGCGAGAAAGCGCGCCTGCTCGATCGCGGAAATCTTCAGCGGACCGTCGAGCCAGAAGCGGTCGACCACGTCGCCCAGCGCCTCGTTGCCGTAGTGCAGGCGCGCGATCCACGCCTTCATGCGCGCCAGCCCGATGCGCCGGGCCACGCCCTGGTAGACCGGCAGGTTCGACACGCGAATCGCGTCGCGCAGGTTCATGTCGTGCGCCCACTCCGCGCGGCGCTGCGGCTTGCCGCCGTAGGGCAGCACTTCGTCGATGTCTTTCACCGCGCCGGTCTCCAGCGCGATCAGGCTGTTGGGAATCTTGTAGGTCGACGCGGGCACGAAGCGCTGGCCCGCGCGCCTGGCATCGACCAGCGTGAGCTTGGCCGTGGCGGCGTCGAACAGCGCGAAGGTGCCGGGCGTGCCCGCGGCGGTGAAGTGGCGGGCGAGGTCCGCACGTTCCTGTTGGGCAGCATCGGATGCGGTGGCTGCATGGGCCAGGCCGCCATGCCACGCGGTGGCGAGAGCGGCGACGGTTGCGCTGCCGCGTACCAGCATGGCGCGGCGTTGTTCGTCGGGTGTGGAAGAGGGCATGAAAGCACGAGAGCGGAGTTGTGACGGCGCGAATCATCCAGCCGCCCTCGCGCCCGCACAACGCGGGCGGCAATGCCTGTCGTCACTGCCGTAACCGGCGTAACCGCTGCGCCGGCCGCGGGAGGCGGCTAACCGCCCATCGAGTAGAAGAACTCTTCCCGCACGATCGCGCCGTCGCGCACCGTGTACAGGCCCGCTTCTTCCATCTTGAAGCGCTGGCCGGTGGCCTTCATGGTCACGTCGAATTCGAAGCCGACGATGAAGCGGTCGTCGTGCGGCCACGGGCCCGTGACCTTGAACGAATGCACCTCGTGGTTGTCGCTCCACCACTTGCCCTTGGCCTCGATGGCCGCAAGGCCCACCGCCTCGCGCTGCTGGCCGGGCGGGGCGCCGGCCTCGACGCTCACGGCGTCATCGGCATAGAGCGATTTCGCGTCTTCGAACTTTCCCTGCCGGCATAGCGCGACGAGCTGGTTCGCGATTTCAAGCGTGGTCATGGCCTGTCTCCTGAGGAAGAGGGGACAGGCAGTTTAGGCCGATGCGGCCGATTCAGGCGCCTACCAGCTGCACTTCCTGCCGTCGTCGGAGCCGAGGTCCTGCGAGAAAGAATACTGCTTGCCGCTGCGCAGGTTCTTGTAGCCGAAGCCGTAGACGTTCGCGCCCTGGGTCGTCACCACGTACTGGCCGGCGATGCGGCCGTCGACGATCTCGGCCCAGGTGGTGATGTATTCCCACGGACGGCCTTCGGGCTTGTCGCCGACTTCGTTCTTGACCGGGACGATGGTGATCACGCGCGACGAACCCTTGTACCTGACGTAGCCACCGGACCAGTTGCTGTTCGGGTCGGAAAACACCCGCCATTCCAGGCGGATCGATTGCGCGGAGGACTCCGTCAGGCAGCGGTAGTCGACGGACACCGGCGCATCGCCCGATGCGGCCAGTGCAGACAAGGGCAGCAGAAGTCCTGCGAGCGCGAGGCGGATGTTGTTCATTTCGTCGCTAGGCGTCGTCGTTGGGTTGGATCAGGTCCCATTTGTTGCCGCAGAGGTCCTGGAAGACCGCCACGGTGCCGTGCGGCTCGTGGCGCGGCTCCTCGAGGAAGCGGACGCCGTGCGATGTCATGTGGGCGTGGTCGGACGCAAAGTCCGAGGTGTGAAGGAACAGGAAGACGCGGCCGCCGGCCTGCTTGCCGATGCCGGCTTCCTGGTCGTCGGTCACTGCCTTGGCCAGCAGCAGCGCCGCACCCGCATTGCGCGCGGGTGCGACCACCACCCAGCGCTTGCCGGGTCCGCGCGGTGTGTCTTCGAGCAGCTCGAAGTGCAGCGCTTCGGTGAAGAAGCGGATGGCTTCGTCGTAGTCGCGCACGAGCAGGGTGACGGTGGCAAGTTGGCGTGCGGCGGGGGATTGGCTCATGGTGTCATTGCGCTCTTTGAAATGAAGGCTGCCTTGCTCGACAGCGATGCAGAGGTCTTGCATGGCCGCGGCATGCATCTGCTCCGGCGTGTCCACCCAGGACACGTTCTTCCGGCAATCGCCGCAGTATCGAACGTCGGGCGAGGCCGTTTCTTCGAGCGTGTCCCATGGCTTGGAGCACGCCAGGGCCTCGTCTTGTGGCGTCGTCGGCGTGGAAGCCGGATGAAGAGGCGCGCGGCCGATGCGGACGGGCTTCTTCATCTTCATGGCCTCCGGGGTCGCTCAGTTAAAAACAATCGCGGTCTTGTGCGCAATGCTCAGCCGGGCCGCTTCGTAGAGCCGAAGCCACGAAACGTATTCCCGGTAGAGGCCTTCGTCGGCGTCGATCAGCCTGCCGATTCGCGCCACTTCCTCGTCCGACAGCTCGCCGTCGGTGAGGTTGATGCCGAGCGCGGGCGCCACCAGCACCAGTTCGTCGCGCAGGCGGTAGGAGGAGCCGAGCATGCCGCCGGCCAATTGCTTGTCGTCGTCCGGTTCGGAATACAGCACCTCGTCGAAATCGACCGGCACGTAGAAGCCTTCCGCGTCCGAGTGGCAGACCAGGTGGCTCTCCGAGCTATAGAGCACGTCTTCCACCTCCGGATCTTCCGAGGGGTCGACACCGTCTTCCACCGGCGTTGCCATCCAGTCGGGCGAATTCGCGCGGTGCGCATAGGCCCGGCGCAGGTAGTGGATGAACGAGTACGGGAAGCCGCCGATGGCCGCACGCGAGTGCAGCGGCGGCAGTTCACGGGGCTCGGCGTGCGGCGGAAGGCCCGCCGCCGCCAGCACCTTGTTCACCACCGCGAGTTCCTCCTGGAGCCATTCGGCTCCTTCGGGATCGTGTTCGAGCAGATCGACGAGCACGCCGATGCTGATTGCGAGGCCCACTGTGTTCTCCCTTTCGAATCGGCGGCGGCGAAGCGGCTTACTTCGCCGCCTCCACCTTCACCCGTGCGTTCGGCGTCTCGCCGAACATCTCCGGCGCGTACATGGCTTCGACGCGGCTCGGCGGCAGCGCGAAGTCGCCGACGTTGTTCAGGCGCACGGTGTATTCCATCTTCACCACGCCCTTGGGCAGGTACTCGTAGTAGCTGCGGAATGCCTCAAAGCTGCGCTCCTCGAACGCGGGCCAGCCCGCGCCGCTCTTCTTCTCGCCCTGCGTGGCGATCTGCGAGTCGCGGCCCAGGCCGCTGCCCAGGATGGTGGCGCCGCCCGGAATCGGGTCGCTGATGACGACCCAGGTCATGTCGGCGCTGGCGTTGACTTCGATGCTCACGCGCAGCACGTCGCCGCGCGTGTACTTGCCGGCCACGGCCTGCTCGACCGGGGTGACGGTCTTCTTGATGGCGTAGCCGGCCGCGAACGGCGCTTTCAGCTGCACGGCGGCAATCGACTGCAGCGTGAGCCACGGCTTGCCGGTGCCCTGCTGCGTCACCAGCAGCGTGTCGCGCACCGGCGCGCCCGACGGCGATGCCGCCCACGGCAGGAACATCGTGTTGTTCTTCAGGTTGCCCGGCGAGGCGGGCGCGCCGAAGAAGGTGGTCTGGTTGGGCGCGCCGGCCGGGTCGCTGGCCTTCACGCGCTCGACCCTGCTCCAGTCGACCTGCGCCTTCACCGCGCCCAGCGTGGCGGCGGTAACGCCCGACACCGGCGTGCTCTCGAACACCTTGCTGAACTTCTCCAGCGCCAGTCCGCCCCACAGGTTGGCGGTGGTGGTGTGCCACGCGCCGTTCTGCTGGCGGCCGATGAAGCCGTTGGCGAGCTTGCCGATGTCGTCCTTCCAGCCCGGGTCGTCCATCACGCTGAGCAGCAGGCGGGCGGTGTTGACGTCGCCGTTGGTCATCAGCCACCACCAGTAGTCGTCCTGCTCGGTGCTGAAGATCAGCTTGGTGCCTTGATAGGACAGGCGCGCCTTCAGCACGTTGTTGGCTTCTTCCAGGCGCTGCTGGCGCTGCGGCACGTCGTTCACGCGCTTGAGGATGTTGAGCCAGTCGATCACCGCGCTGGTGGGCCACTGGTTCGGCGCGATGGTGATGCTGCCGAGCATGCTCCCCTTGGCCTTGCCGTAGCGCGAGAGCGCTTCGAGCGCGGCGAGCTTGCGCACGTCCAGGTCCTTGCGCGGGCTCCAGAAGTCGCGCGTGATGCGGCCTTCGACGAAGGCGATCAGGCCCGACTCCATCGGCGCGCGCACGTCGTCGGCAAGCGCGAAGGCGGGGTCGAGCGCGGCGGCTTCGTTGGTGGCCGCGAGCAGGTACGACGTGAGGATGTCGCTGCCGCGGTTGGCCTCGCCGTCGCGCGGCGGGAAGTAGCTGGCCAGGCCGTCGCTGTCCAGGTAAGTGGGCAACTGGGCCAGCACGCCCTGCCACATCTTCGCGTCGCGCAGGCCGACCGACTTGCTGGTCTTCTGTTCGAGGCAGATGAAGGGGTAGTTGGCGAACCAGTCGCGCACGCCCGGCAGGCCTTCGGCCAGCTTGGGTTGCAGGGCGAGCTTCAGGCCGCCGCGGCCGGGGAGGGCGTCGGCGGGCGGTGCCACGTCGAGCGTGAACGGCCCGTCGAGCTGCACCAGCGTGGCCTGCTGCACCGTGAGCGGCACCGAGGGCACGATGCGCTGGCGAACCTTGAGGGCATCGCGCGCGCCGCCGATGGTGTCCTTGGCCTCGATTTCCCAAAGGATGGCTTCGGCGCGCGTCTGCGCGAGCTGCGCGGGCGCGGTCACGTTCCATGCGACTTCACGCGCTTCGCCGGCCGGGATGTCCACGGTCTGCGGCTCCAGCGTGAGCAGGGTGGCGCGCGGCGTGGCCTCGACCTTCATCGGCTTCTGCGTGGTGTTGCGCAGCGTGATCTGGGCGCGGAACTGGTCGTCCTCGCGCACCAGCGGCGGCAGGCCGCTGATGATCTGCAGATCCTGCGTGGCCTGGATGCTCGCCTGGCCGGTGCCGAACAGGCCCACGCCCGAATCGACCACGGCCACGATCTTGAAGGTGGTGAGCGCGTCGTTCAGCGGCACCGTCACCACGGCCTGGCCGTTGGCGTCGAGCACCACCTTCGGGTTCCACACCAGCAGGGTGTCGAGCAGCTCGCGCGTCTGGCCCTTGCCGCCGCCGCCGCCCGCGGGCACGGCCTTGCGACCGTAGTGGCGCCGGCCGACGATTTCCATCTGCGCCGTGGAGGTGCTCACGCCCCAGCTGCGCCGCTGCAGCATGGCGGTCAGCAGGTTCCAGCTGTCGTTGGGCATCAGCTCCAGCAGGGCCTGGTCGACCGCAGCCAGCGCCACTTCGGCGCCGGCGGCGGGCTTGCCGTCGGGCAGCTTGGCGCTGATGGTCACCTGGGCCTTGCTGCGGATCGGGTAACTGGGCTTGTCGCTGGTGACGGTCACGTCGAGCTGGTGGGCCTGCGTGCCCACGCGGATCTCGGCCATGCCCAGGCGATAGGCGGGCTTGCTCAGGTCGACCATCGCCGTGGGCGCGACGTATTCCTTGCCCTCGTACCAGAAGGCCGTCCACCACTCGCGCGGCGACTTGAAGCCCCAGGTGAAGAAGCTGTACCACGGCACTTCGCGCAGGCGGCCGCGCAGGGCGAGCACGTTCACGTAGGCGTTGGGGCCCCACTCGGGCTTGACCTCCAGGGTGACGGTCGGGTCCTTGCCGTCGAGCTGCACCACGTGCGTCTCGATGATGCCTTCGCGTTCCACGGCGACCAGCGCGGTCGCGAAGCGGAACGGGCTGCGCACCTGGAACTTGGCGACCTCGCCGGGCTGGTAGCTCTTCTTCTCGGGCAGCACGTCGATGCGGTCGTTGTCCTCGCCACCGAACCACAGTTCGCCCTGCTTCGTCACGTAGACGGAGCTGACGGCCTTGGCGTCGCGCCCTTCGCTGTCGGTGGCGCTGGCGATGAGTTCGACTTCGCCGGCTTCTTTCAGCTCCGACTCGCACAGCAGCAGGCCGCGCGCGTCGCTCTTGCCGCTGCAGACGGTGCCGATGTCCTTGGTCTCGGTCTTGTTGTCGTAGGTGTAGAAGCCGCCCACCATGCGCTTGCGGCTGGTGGTGGTGATGCGCGCCACGGCGCGCACATTCAGCGTCACGCCGGCCTGCGGCTTGCCCGCGAGGTCGAGCGCGAGCGCCTGGAACTTCAGCTTCTGGGCGGTGGAGACCCAGCCCTCGGTCTTGATGCCCGCGATGACGGAAGCCGGCCACAGCGTCTGCGTGCTGCGGATGGTCTGCACCTCGCCGTTCGGGTCGGCGTAGGTGGCTTCGAGCAGCAGCTCGCGCGCGGCCTTGACCTTCGGCACCTTGTCGATGGTGACCTTGCCGGCGCCGTCCTTGTTGAGGGTGAGCGGCAGCTTGTCGGCGATCACGCGGGTGTCGTTCACGCTGTTGATGTCTTCCTCGCCCGAGCCGGCTTCGGCAGCGGCGGAGACCGCGGCCGCCGGATCGCTGGCGTCGCCCTGGGTGGCGCGCGGCGGGTTGAAGCTGAAGGCGTCGTAGTCGGGGAAGCTCAGGCTCTTGCCGCGCACCATGGCCGACACGCGAACCGGCAGGTTGGCCGCGCCGCCGCCGGCCACGTAGTTGATCTGAACGTCGGTCGGCACGCTGGTGGCGGCCACCAGCGGTTTCTTCTCGGTGGGCGTGATCCGGCCTTCGAGCACGGGCAGGCGGAATTCCTCGACGCGGAACATCCCGGTGCCGAAGCTGCGCCCATAGCCCTCATCGCCGTCGCCTTCGCTGTCGCCGTCCTTGCCGCCGCCGGTGCGCAGCATCACTTCGTACACGCCGAGCTTGGCGGCGGGCGGAATGGCAAAGCTGTTCTCCGCGCTCAGGCCGCCGGTGGCGGTCTTGCGCCAGTTCAGCGGCTGGGTGAAGCGCTGGCCGCTGCCCACGTGGGTGATGACCAGCGTGTCGGGGCGGTTCTCGGGCAGGCCGAAACCCTTGCTGGTCTGCGTGCGGATCAGGCTCTTCATCGACACCGTCTCGCCGGCGCGCAGCAGCGTGCGGTCGAAGATGGTGTGGGCGATGCGGTCGGGCTCGGCCTGCAGGTTGGTCGGCACGTTGAAGCGCCAGGGCTCGATGCCGCGCTGCCAGTCGCTCCAGGTGAAGGCGAGGTCTTCCACGCCCTTGTCGTCCTTGGCGCGGGCGCTGACGAACCAGGCGCCGCTGTCGTATTCGTTAGGGCCGTTGCACGACGGTGCCTGCGGCGAGATGCCGTTGAGCATGACGATGCCGTTGGCGTCGGTGGTGCCGCTGGCCACGGCCTTTCCGTCGCAGCTGGACACGCGCACTTCTGCGCCGGCCACGACCTTGCCCTTGTCGAGCGTGGTCACCCAGGCCATGGAGTTCTCGCGGCCCAGCTTGAAGTGCACGGCCAGGTTGGTGGCCAGCGCGGTGGTGCGCACGTACATCGTGCGCCCGGCGTTGTAGCGCTCGTCGAGCAGCGCCTCGCCCAGCTTCTGCGAGGCGATCTCCAGCACGTGGAAGCCCGGCGTCAGCGGCACGCCGATGACTTCGAAGGGGCGCGGATCGCCGGCGTCCGACTTGGGCATGTCCAGCGTCTTCACGCCCGCCTGGCCCGACAGCAGCGACAGCATGCGCGTCTGCAGCGTGGTGCGGTCGTCCTTGTCGATCACCGGGGGCAGCGGACCCTTGACGTCCTTGCGCGCCTGTTCGCGCGAGATGGTGAAACTGTCGTAGCGGCGCACCTTGCGGAACCACGCGATGATTTCCGCGTCGGTCTTCGGGTTCATGTCGCTGACCTTGCCGGGCGTGAGCGCCTGCACCATCAGCTGCGGCTCCACGCGGCGCACGGTGACCGGCATCATGGCCGGGGTGTCGGGCTCGGCGAGGCGCTCGACCACGCCGAAGGGCGAGGCGGCGAACTTGGCCAGCGGCGGCATCATGCCGGTGGCCACCTTCATCGGGAAGCTGCCGGGCGAGGCCAGCGGGCGGCCCGAGGCGTCCTCGAACCTGGAGGGCAGCTCGATGGTGAACTGGGTGCTCTCGCTCAGCGGGGGCTCGAAGCTCACGCTGTTGACCACGTCGTCGTCGCTCTGCGTGCCGCCGTCGTTGTCGAGCTTGGCCTTGATGGTCTTGTCGCCCTTGAGCTGGATCTGCGAGGCCAGCTTGCGCGTGACCGGCGCATTGAACGTCAGCTGCATCGGGCGCAGCGGCAGGCAGGCGGCCTGCGCGTTCTCGCGTTCGCAGGTGAACGACGCGGCAAAAGGCTCGCGCACCTGGAACTCGAGGCGGCGTTCCACGTTGTTGGGCACGCCGGAGGGCGTGGCCACGCCCTTGCCGTAGACGATCTGCACCTTGGCGCCGGGCGTCAGCGTGCGGTTGCACTGCATGGTGACGAAGCGCAGCGGTTCCTTCTCGGCCGCCTTGTCGCGGCCGAAGGCCTTGAGCAGGCCGGCGCGCTGGTCGCCGTCGAGCAGCTTGACCGGAATGCGCTCGCCCACGCCGTCGGCCGAGCACCAGACGTTCTGGCGCACGCTGTCGAGCGTGGCCGCGCCGTTGAGTTCGAGCACGAACATCTGCTGCTCGTCGATGCGGCTGTAGCTGCCCGGCATGTAGCTGCGCACGAACGGGCCGCCGCTGTTGAACTGGTAGCGCTCCGGGCCGGTCAGCTCGCCGCTGGCGGGCTTGAAAGTGGGAATGCGCGTGACGGTGCAGCGCACGCCGGGAGGCAGGTCGTTCTCGAAGTCGTAGACCCAGGCCTTGGCGTCGGTCCAGCGGCCGGTTCCCTTGCCGGCCTGCGCGTCGGTGCAACTCACCGACAGCGGCGCGGGGGCCTTGGGGTCGCCGAAATTGACGGCGGGCTGGTCGAACTTGGCGACGATCTGGCGCACGCGCGCCACTTCGCCCTGGGGCGTGAGGCTGGTGATCTGCAGGGCATGGCCCGGGCCGGACAGGAGCGCGCCGCCGGCCAGGAGCAATGTTGGAAGGAAACGGGTCACTTTTTAGTATCTCCACCTAGAGGCAGCGCGCAGCGTAGCCGATTTGGACGACGATTCGACAGTGCCATGGGTCATATGTCCTTCGTGTCCACGGCGCGGGTACGCCAGTCTTCTTACAATCGAGGCCCTCGTGCGTGTGCCGCGCGGACCGCCACCAAGACCTCGCCGCCGACCGATGAAACGCTACTGGGAAATAGACGCCTTGCGCGGGCTGATGCTCGTGCTGATGACCGTCACCCACCTGCCCACGCGACTGACCGATCCGCTGGGTCAGCCTTTCGGCTTCGTTTCAGCCGCCGAGGGCTTCGTGCTGCTGTCGGCTTTCGTGGCCGGGCTGGTGTACAGCCGCATCGGCTATGCGCGCGGCGTGGACTCGATGCGCCAGGCCTTCTGGCGCCGCGTGCTCAAGGTCTACCTGTGCCAGGCGGCGATCCTGCTGTTTCTGTTCACCGTGATCGCGGCGCTTGGGCTGCACATCGACCAGCCGGCGGTGAAGAACCTGGTGTCCTACTACCTCGCGGAGCCGCGCGAGGGCTTCATCTACGGCCTGCTGCTGATCTATGAGCCGGCGCTGCTCGACATCCTGCCGATGTACATCTTTTTCATGCTCATGAGCCCGTGGGTGCTGGCCTTTGCCATGCGCCACGGCTGGTCGTGGGTGATGGCGGTGAGCGCGACCGTGTGGGCCGCGGCGCAGTTCGGCCTGAGCGAATGGGTCTACGGGCTGGCCGTGCACTACCTCGGCGTGCCGGTGCCGTTCCACGAGATGGGCGCGTTCAACACCTACGCGTGGCAGTTCCTGTGGTTCGCCGGCCTGTGCATCGGCGCCACCCGCAACGGGCCGGGCGCGAAGCCTTTGAACTTTCCGGTGTGGGTGCTGCTGCTGGCGGCCGGCATAGCGCTCTACGGCCTGTACTGGCGCCACCACGGCATCAACGGGCAGGCGCCGTTCGGTGGCGACGTGGAGCTGAACCTGCTGTTCGACAAGTGGCAGCTCGGCCCGCTGCGGCTGGTGAACCTGGTGGCGCTGGGCATCCTGGCGGTGCGCTTCGGGCCGTGGCTCATGCGCCGCATCCCGCGGCTGCACTGGCTGGAAGCGATGGGCTCGGCGTCGCTGCCGGTGTTCTGCGCGCACCTCGTGGCGGTGCTGCTGGTGCTGGCCTTCTACGGCGACAGCCAGACCGCGCGGCCCTGGTGGGGCGACGGCCTGCTGCTGCTGGCGGTGTTCTCGGGGATGTACTTCGTGGCGCGCTTCACGCGCGGGGCCGACGTGCCGCCGCCGGCGGACGACGTGCCGACGGAGCCGGCACGGGCCTGAGGCCTCTGACCTGGGGGCGAGTCAAGGATTCGGCAAATGCGGCGCGATCACCGAGTGCCACAGCCGGTAGCCCTCGTCCGTCATGTGCAGCTTGTCGCTGCGGAACAGCTCCATGCGCGGGCGGCCATCGGCGCCGAGCATGGGCGTGTAGATGTCGATGTATTCGCTGTTGGGCAGCAGGTTGAGGTAGGCCGAGATCACGTGGTTGGTCTCGCGGATCTGCGGCAGCAGATGTTCGCGCGAGGGGCTGGGCTTGACCGAGACGAAGCTGATGCGCGTGTCGGGCAGTTCGGCGCGCACCGCGTTGGCAAAGCGCGCGAAGCTGTCGAGCACCTGCAGCGGCGTGCGGCCCTCGGCCAGGTCGTTGTCGCCGGCGTAGACCACCACCTGGCGCGGCTTGTAGCGCACCACGAGGTCGCGCGCGAACAGGCTGCAGTCGTTCAGCGTGGAGCCGCCGAAGCCGCGGTTCACGACCCCGCCGGGCACGCGGGCGAAATCTTGCGAGAGGCGGGTCCACATGCGCACCGTGGAGCTGCCGACGAACACCACGCCGCCGGGGGCGGGAAAGCGCTCCTGGTCGGCCCGTGCGAATGCCGCGAGCTCGTTGTGCCAGCGCTCCTTGGCGGCCAGGTAGTCGCGCGCGGAAGCGGCCTCGGCCGCGGCCGTCTCGGATTCCTGGGGAAAGAATGCGGGCTGGGCTTGGGCGGCGAGTGCCGCCGTCAGCAGGGCGACCGCGGCGAGCGCGGTTTTCATCGAAGGCATCGGAAGGACGGGAAGAAGTACGAAGGGCGGGCGGGGTTTTCTACCACGACGCCCCAGGGCCCGCGGCCGTTGACAGGCAAGCCGCCCGGCCTAGATGGTTTTCTCGATCAGCGCGCCCTTGAACACGACCGGTCCCTTCGGCCCGCTGCCCGGCGGCACGCCGCCCTTGGCTTCGAGCGTGACGGCCAGCGTGGGCACGGCATGCACGTCGGACTCCGACGCGGCAAGGCGCAGGCCCGGCGCGTTGTCGAGCACGCCCAGCGAGCGCGGCGCGCCGCCGGGCGGCAAGGCCCAGAGCTGCAGCGACTTGTCGTCGCTCTCCTTGAAACCGCCCACGCGCTGCAGCACCAGCTGCTTCTTCTTGGGGTCGAAGGTCACGAGCATCGAGGCCGCGTCCTTGTCGTCGTTCAGCACGGCCACGTACTGCACCGCGGGGGCGTTGTGCAGCTGGTCGCGCAGGTTGAGGCCGACCGTCACGGCCAGCACCGTGGCCAGCGCGCCGGCCGCCGTGGCGCCGCGCCAGAGCGCGAGGCTGCGCAGCCAGCCGCCCTGTCGCGGCTGCCGGGACCTGTCGTCGTCGCGCGCATTGGCGGCGTCGCGCTGGCGTTCGATGGCGATCTTGGCCTGCTCGGCGTCGATCATGTTGCGGATGCGGGTCCACACCGCGGGGTCGGGCACGACGGAGGGCTGCAGCTCGGTCATGCTGGCGAGCCGGCCTTGCCAGACAAGCGCCGCGGCGCGCACCGGCGCCTGCTCGCGGGCCAGGGCCTCGAAGCGGCGGCGGGCGCCTCCGCGCAGGGTGCCGAGGGCATGGCTCGCGGCCAGCAGCTCGAGCAATTCGGGATGTGCGATGAGATTCATGGGAGGACCGCCTTCGTCGTCGTCATCGCGTTCATGCAAAGCGTCCCATGCAGACGCGCAGTTTCTCCAGCCCGCGCCGGATCCATGTCTTGACCGTGCCCAGCGGCAGCTTGAGCTGCTCGGCCAGTTCGCCGTGGCTCATTTCGCGCAGATAGGCCAGGCTGACCACCTCGCGTTGCCGGCCCTCGAGCTGGCTGAGGCACTGGTGCAGCGCCCATGCCTGTTCGCTGGCATCCGCGGTATCCGCCGGGTTGGGCGCGTCCGATTCGAGTGTGTCGGCCATCAGCTCGTCGAATTCCTGGGTGAGCTGGGCGCGGTCGGCGGTGCGCCGGCGCAACAGGTCCAGCGCCCGGCTGCGAACGATCAGGCCCAGCCATGCCAGCGGCGGGCTGAGCGAGGAGCGATAGTCGCCCGCGACTCGCCAGACAGTCAGAAAGGCTTCCTGGAGGACGTCCTCGGCCCACTCGCGTTGCCGCACGACGCGCATCGCCAGGCCCATGAGCTTGGGCGAGGTGCGGTCGTAGAGCAGGCGCAGGGCGGCTTCGTCGCGATGGCCGATCCGGTCGATCAGCGCCATCAGTTCGGCGTCGGGGCTGGGTACTGTCATCCAACGATTGTCGGGCATGGGGGCGCATGCCTGATATACGGGCGGTTCCCCGGGTCGGATTCAGACGGAAGGCCGCTGGCCTGTCGGCCGTCTGAACGCAAGCGTTCGAAACTTTTGTGTGCTTGTGTGACCGTATACTGCCCCGAAAAATCGAGGGACCGCACACGGTCGGGGAAGAGAAATGAAGCAAATCGCGATCGTCGCGGCGCTCTGCGTGGGCGCGTGGTACTTCTTCGTCGGCGGCCGCAAGCTCGACGAGTCGATGGTGCACGACTACTACCGCAAGGAAGCCCACGCCATCTACTCGCGCGATGCAGACCTGCTGTGCAAGCAGCTCAGCCGCAAGGCGCGGATCGAAAGCAGGACCACGGTGATGGGCCACACGGTCGAGCGCTCCCATGACCGCGACGAGGCCTGCAAGGCGACCCGCGAGGCTTTCGAGACCTTCAGGCTGGTCGGCGAGAAGATGGGCGGAATCCTCACCATCGAGTACGACTACGACCTCGGCGACATCCAGGTGGCCTCCGACCGCAGGAGCGCCGTCGTCAAGGGCACCAGCGTGCTGAAGATGGGGGAAACGGTGCTGCAGTACAGGAGCAGCTTCACCCAGCGACTGGAGCGCGAGATGGGCCAGATGCGCCTCGTGCATGCCGAAGAGGCCACCGTGATGCGGATGGGCGGCGCCGGCACCATGACGCAGAGCGACTTCTTCAAATAGGCACAGCCATGATCATCCGAGATGTGTTGCCGCCGCCGCCGCCGCCGTTCTGGCACCGGCTCAACAGCTTCTTCGCCTTTCCGTTCCAGCTGCGGCCGCTGGCCTACGGCCTGCTGCTGTCTTTCTGCAGCCTGCTGTTCGAGGGCGTGTTCTTCCTGCCCGACGCGCTGGCGCTGGTCATCATCGAGATCGGCATCATGCTGGCGGCCAGCCGCTACAGCTTCAAGATCATCGCGCTGGGTGCGCGCGGCATCCGCGATTCGGCCGACTTCGGGCGCGAGTCGAGCGACGAGTGGACCTACCTGCCGTGGAAGCTGTTCGCCATCACGATGGTGCAGGCCTTCCTGATAGGCTGGCTCGGCTGGTACTCGCCCATCCTCGGCACGGTGGGGCTGTTCGTCATGTCCTTCACCTTTCCGGCGGCGGTGATCGTGCTGGTGCAGTCGGGCAGCTTCTTCCAGGCCATGAACCCCGGCCACGTGATGGACACGATGCGCATCATCGGCTGGCCGTATGCGCTGCTGTGCTTCTTCCTGTTCCTGCTGAGTTCGGGCGCGCAGGTGGCGCTGGCGCTGGTGCTGCCGATGTTCGACGGGCGCATCGTGCTGCCGATCGCCAACTTCGCATTCATCTATTTCGGCTGGGTCATGGCGAGCCTGCTGGGCTACGTGATGTTCCAGCACCACGACGCCTTCGGCTTCGATGCCGCGCCGGGCAGCGAGCTGGACGGCGGCGCCCCGGCCGACCGCCGCACGCCGGAGCAGGTCGCCGCGCAGCGCACCGACGCCGAGGTGGCGCAGCTGATCACCGAGGGCGACCTGGCCACCGCGCTGGGCACCGCCTACGAAGCGCAGCGCACGGCGGCGTCGGACGACCTTGCCGCGCAGCGCCGCTACCACCGCGTGCTGGCCATGATGCCGGAGAAGAAGGACACCATGCTCGACCAGGCGCGGCGCTTCATTCCGCTGCTGATGCGTCGCGACATGGCTTCCGAGGCGCTCAAGGTCTTCAAGGTTTGCCGCGAGCGCGAGAAGACCTTTTCGCTCGATGACCCGGCCATGGTGATCGCGATGGCGCGCGCCGAATGGCGCAACGGCGACGCGCACGCCACGCTGGCGCTGCTGTCGGGCTTCGACAAGCGCTTCCGCGGCCACGAGGCGATTCCGCAGGCGTATGAACTGGCGGTCCGCGCGCTGGTGCAGGGGCTGGGCCGCGCCGACATGGCGCAGCCCATCCTCACGACGATGGAGGCGCGCTACCCGAACAGCGAGCAGACGCAGGAAGTGCGCTGGCTGCTGCGGCCCACGCCGGCCGCGCAATAAGAGAGAAAAACCAGAGAGGACCAATGAGAAGGAAAGAAGAAAAGACGTCCGCGCGCGCCGCGGCGATGCGACCCGTGGCACTGGGCGCCGCGTTGTTGCTCAGCGCCTGCGTGACCACCCAGCCGCCGCTGGCCGCGAAGCTGCCGCAGGAAGCGGCCGTTGCGGCGCCAGCGCTCGGCAGCTATGCGGCAGCCGACGGCTTCGTGCCCGTGGGCAAGACGCAAGTGCGCCTGCGCGGCAAGTCGTACCCCGAGGGCTTCGACCAGCTTCGGGTGGTGCGCCGCGACCATACGGGCGGCGCGGTGGCGGCGCAGGTTGCAATCAGCGTGCTGGCATCGGCCGTGGCAGGAGGCACCGTCGTCGGAGCGCAGGGCTTCTCCAAGGACGACCTGTCGGGCGACCCGGTCTCGGAACTGGCGGGGCAGGCATGGGCCGGCAACCCCGGCATGAAGGAATTGCCGGAGGCGCTCGGCGATATCGCCACCCGTGTCTATGCCGCCCGGGCGTGGAAAGAGCTGCAGCGCGGCCGCAGTGAAACCGGATGGACGCGCGAGGACATGGAGTCCGCGGCCAGGCTGCCGGCCGTGGCCGACGCGCCGGTCAACCCCGGCCCTTGGCGCCTGATCTACGAGAACCTGTCGGGTACCGACGAGCTGTACCGCCTGCAATTCCGCGCGGGGCTGGCATGGCGAGCCCGCGCTTCGGACTTCCGCCCATGCCGGCCAACTGCTTCTATCAGTCCGAACCGGTGGCCTGGACCGCATGGAAGGCCGACAACTGGCAGCGCCTTCGCGAAGAGCGCGCCAAGGCCGTCGACCAGTGCGTCAGCACGCTCGCGCAGACCCGCGCCGACCTGTGGTGAAGGCGGCCGCTCAGGCCTCCCGTCAACTCTCTTCCCAGCCGCCGCCCAGCGTCTTGTAGATCGTCAGCCGGTTGGTCTGCTCCGTGAGCTGCAGGCCGATCAGCGTCTGCTGCGCGGCGTAGAAGGCACGCTGCGCGTCGAGCACGTCGAGGTAGCTGCTGGCGCCGCTCCTGAACAGCGACTGCGACAGCTCGAAGCTGCGCGAGGTGGCGTCCAGCAGCGAACGCTGCGCGTCGAGCCGCTCGGCCAGCGTGCGGCGTTCGGCCAATGCGTCGGCCACTTCGCGGAAGGCGGTCTGCACCGTCTTCTCGTAGGTGGCGATCTGGATCTTCTGCTGCGCCTCGGCCACCCGAAGGTTGGCGCGGTTGGCGCCGCCGTCGAAGATCGGCACGCTGATCGAGGGCGCGAAGCTCCAGGCCTTGCTGCCGCCCGCGAACAGGCCCGACAGCGTGCTGCTCGCCGTGCCCGCCGACGCGGTGAGCGCGATGCGCGGGAAGAACGCCGCACGCGCGGCGCCGATGTCGGCATTGCTCGCGCGCAGGGCGTGCTCGGCGGCGCGTACATCCGGGCGCCGCTGCAGCACGCTTGAGGGCAGGCCCGGCGGCGGCACCAGCAGCTGTGCGGCGGTGGCCGGTGCCGCGGTGTCCGAAGCGGGCGCCGCAGGCAGCAGGTCGGCCGGCGGCATCGCGCCGACCAGCAGCGCGAGCGCGTTGCGGTCCTGCTCGACCTGGCTGTCGAACGCCGCCGCGTCGGCGCGCGCGGCGTCCACCGTGCTGCGCGCCTGCGCCAGCGCCAGGCCCGATTGCGCGCCCAGTTGGTGGCTGCGCTCCACCAGGTCGAAAGACTTGCGCTGGCTCTCCAGCGTGTTGCGCGCGAGCAGCAGGCGCTGCTCGTCGGCCGCCAGTTGCAGCCATGCGGTCGCGACCGATGCGACCAGGCTGATCTGCGTGCTGCGCCGTGTCTCCTCGGTCTGGAAGTAGCTCTGCAGCGCCGATTCGCCGAGGTTGCGCACGCGGCCGAACAAATCGATCTCGTAGCTGGTGAGGCCGAGGTCGGCGCTGTACTGCGAGCCGATGCGCGCCTCGCCGCTGGTCGACAGGCTGCCCGGCGTGCGCGAGCGGCTGCCGCTGGCGCCGGCTTCCACGGTCGGGAACAGGCCGGCGCGCGCAATGCCGTACTGCGCCCGCGCGCGCTCGATGTTGAGCGCCGCCACGCGCAGGTCTCGGTTGTTGGCGAGCGCAAGCTCGATGGTGCCGCGCAGCCGGGGCTCGACGAAGAAGCTGCGCCAGCCCACGTCGATCGGCGTGGGCGCCTCGACACCGGAAGAGGGCAGCGCTTGCGGCACCGGCGATGCGGGCGCGGTGTATTCGGGCGCCAGGTTGACGCAGCCCGCGAGCACGGCCGAGGCCATGGCCGACAGCGCCAGCGAGCGCAGGGGGAATGCGCGCTTCATCATCAGTGGCCTCCCTGTTCAGCCGTGGTGCCGGCAACGGTTTCCTGCGCGGGCCTGGCCTTGCGCCGGCCCTCCAGCCAGCCGCGGATCAGCGCGAAGAACAGCGGCACGAAGAAGATGCCCAGCGCGGTGCCCACCACCATGCCGCCGAGCACCGCGGTGCCGATCGACTGGCGGCCACCCGCGCCCGCGCCGGTGCCGATGGCCAGCGGCAGCACGCCGAAGCCGAAGGCCAGCGAGGTCATGAGGATGGGCCGCAGCCGCAGGCGTACCGCCTGCAGCGTCGCCTCGATCACGCCCTTGCCCTGTTCCTGCAACTGCTTGGCGAACTCCACGATCAGGATCGCGTTCTTCGACGACAGACCCACCGTGGTCAGCAGGCCGACCTGGAAGTACACGTCGTTGCTCAGCCCGCGCAGGCTGGTGAACAGCAGCGCCCCCACGATGCCCAGCGGCACCACCAGGATCACCGAGAACGGCACCGACCAGCTTTCGTACAGCGCGGCCAGGCACAGGAACACGAACAGGATCGAGATGGCGTAGAGCAGCGGCGCCTGCGCGCCCGAAAGCCGCTCCTGCAGCGACGCGCCGGTCCACTCGTAGCCGATGCCGGGCGGCATCTGCTTCATCACCGCGTCCACCGCGGCCATGGCGTCGCCCGAGCTCACGCCCGGCGCCGCGTCGCCCACGAACTCGTAGCTCGGGCTGCCGTTGTAGCGCTGCAGCTGCGGCGAGCCGTAGCTCCAGCGCGAGCTGGAGAACGACGGGAACGGCACCATCTGGCCCAGGCTGTTGCGCACGCTCCAGCGGTCGATGTCGGCCGGCAGCATGCGGAAGTCGGTGTCGCCCTGCATGTACACGCGCTTGACGCGGCCCTTGTCGAGGAAGTCGTTGATGTAGGTGCCGCCCATGGCGCTCGACAGCGTGCTGTCGATGTCCGACGTGGCCAGGCTCAGCGCGCCGGCGCGCGCGTCGTCGATGTCCACCGCGAACTCGGGCGTGTCGTCCAGGTTGTTGCTGCGCACGTTGGCCACTTCGGGCCGCTGGCCCAGCAGCTCGATGGCCTGGTCGCGCGCCTTCACCAGCGCCTCGTGGCCCAGGCCGTTGATGTCCTTCAAGTGGAAGTTGAAGCCCGCGTTGGCGCCCAGCCCGCGCACCGCCGGCGGCAGCAGCACGAAGACGCGCGCATCGCGCACCGTCGACAGGTCCTTGTTGGCGCGCCGCGCCAGCTCGGCCGCCGACTGGCCCGCGCCGGTGCGCTCGGACCAGTCCTTGAGCTTGACGAAGGCGCGCGCCGAGCTCTGGTCGCCGTTCTGCCCGGTGATGACGTTCACGCTCAGCACCTCGGCCTGCTTGCCGAAGTACTGCTGCACCTGCTCGACCACCGGCTGCAGCCGCGCATTCGAGGCGCCCGGCGGCAGGGTCACCTGCACCTGCAGGAAGGCCTGGTCTTCGTCGGGCAGGAACGAGGTGGGCAGGCGCATGAACAGCAGCGCCATCACGCCCGCGATCAGCAGGTACACCACCAGGCTGCGCTTGCCGCGCCGCACGATGCCGCCGACGATGCCTTCGTAGCGGTCCGCGCTCCTGTCGAAGCCGCGGTTGAAGGCCGCGAAGAAGCGGTCGAGCCGCCCCAGCAGCCCGCGGCGCGGCACCGCATGTTCGCCCTTGTGCACCGGCTTGAGCAGGGTGGCGCACAGCGCCGGCGTGAGCGTGAGCGCCACGAACACCGACAGCGCCATCGCCGAGACGATGGTGATCGAGAACTGCCGGTAGATGACCCCGGTCGAGCCGCCGAAGAAGGCCATCGGAATGAACACCGCCGACAGCACCAGCGCGATGCCCACCAGCGCGGGCGTGATCTCGGCCATCGACTTGCGCGTGGCCTCCTTGGGCGAGAGGCCTTCCTCGTGCATCACGCGCTCGACGTTCTCCACCACCACGATGGCGTCGTCCACCAGCAGGCCGATGGCCAGCACCATGCCGAACATGGTGAGCGTGTTGATCGAATAGCCCGCCAGCGACAGCACGCCGAAGGTGCCCAGCAGCACCACCGGCACCGCGATGGCCGGAATGAGCGTGGCGCGCAGGTTCTGCAGGAACACGTACATCACCAGCACCACCAGCAGCATGGCCTCCAGCAGCGCCTTGACCACCTCGTCGATGGAGGCGCTCACGAAGGGCGTGGTGTCGTAGCTCACGAAGGTCTGCAGCTGGTTGGGGAAGAGCGGCTTGAGCTCCTCGATCCTGGCCTTCACCGCCTCGGCCACCTGCACCGCGTTGGCGCCGTCGGCCAGCACCACGCCCAGGCCCGCGCCGGGGCGCCCGCCGAGCTGCGAGCGCACGGTGAGGTTCTCCGCGCCCAGTTCCACGCGCGCCACGTCTTTCAGGCGCACCACGGCGCCGTCGGGCGTGGAGCGCAGCACCACGTTCTCGAACTGCTCGGCCGTCTGCAGCTTGCTGCGCGCGGTGATGGTGGCGTTGAGCTGCTGCCCGGCGGCCGCGGGCAGGGCGCCCAGCTGGCCGGCGGAGACCTGTGCGTTCTGCGCGGTGATGGCCGCGCTCACGTCGGAGGGAATGAGCGCATATTTGCGCAGCTTGTCGGGGTCGAGCCACAGGCGCATGGCGTAGCCGGTGCCCAGCGTCTGCACCTCGCCCACGCCGTCGATGCGGCTGATCACGTCCACCAGGTTGCTGGAGATGTAGTCGCCCACGTCCACCGCCGAGGCGCTGCCGTCGCCGGAGTACATCGACACGATCATCAGGAAGTCGTTGCCGCCCTTGGTGACGGTGACGCCGCGGCTCTGCACCTGCTGCGGCAGGCGCGACATGGCCTGCTGCAGCTTGTTCTGCACCTGCATCTGGGCCACGTCGATGTTGGTGCCGGCGTCGAAGGTGAGCGACAGCCGCGCCACGCCCGACGAGTTGCTGGTCGCCTGCATGTAGAGCAGGTTGTCCAGGCCCTTCATCTGCTGCTCGATGACCTGCGTGACAGAGTCCTCGACCGTCTTGGCCGAGGCTCCGGTGTAGGTGGCGTTGATGGACACGCGCGGCGGCGCGATGTCGGGGTACTGCTCCAGCGGCAGCGTGCGGATGGCCATCAGGCCCGCGAGCATGACGACGATGGAAAGCACCCACGCGAAGATGGGCCGGTCGATGAAAAACTGAGCCATGGCCGGACCTCAGCGCGCCACGGGGTCGGATGCCGCGTCGGCGGCGTCGGCCTGCGCGCTGGCCACGGGGCCGGATGCCGGGCTGGCGGCCTTGGCGCCGAGCTCGACCACCTTCACCTTGTCGCCCACCTTCACCCGCTGCGAGCCCTCGGTCATCACGCGGTCGCCCGCAGCCAGGCCTTCGAGCACCTGCCAGCGCGTGCCGACCGCGCGGCCGACCTGGATGGAGCGCCTGGCGACCTTGTTCTCCGCATCGACCACCAGTGCCGACGCGCTGCCGTCGGGCGCGCGCGTCACCGCCTGCTGGGGCACCAGCAGCGCGGTGGCGTCGGTGCCTTCCTGCAGCACGGCGCGCACGTACATGCCGGGCATCAGCAGCTTGTCGGGGTTGGGCACCACCGCGCGCAGGGTGACGCTGCCGGTGCCGGCATCGACGGTGACGCCGCTGAAGGTGAGGCGGCCGGCATGCGGGTACTTGCTGCCGTCTTCCAGCACCAGCTGGATGCGGGCCTCGGCGTCGCTCGCGCGCTGCAGGCGGCCGCTGGCGAGTTCGCGCTTCAGCCGCAGCAGCTCGCTGCTCGATTGCGTGACGTGCACATGCATCGGGTCGAGCTGCTGCACCGTGGTCAGCACCGCCGTCTGGTTGGCCGTGACCAGCGCGCCGGGCGTGACCGTCGACAGCTCGGCCCAGCCGGTGATCGGCGAGGTGATGCGCGTGTAGCCGAGCTGGATGCGCGCGGTCTGCTCGGCGGCGCGGGCCACGCCGAGGTCGGCCTCGGCCTGCTGCTCGGTGGCCTGCGATTCGTCGAACACCTGCCGGCTGATGGCGTCGATCTTCACCAGCTCGGCATTGCGGCGCGCCACGGTGCGCGCGGTGGCCAGTGCCGACTCGGCCTTGCGCACGCTGGCCTGCGCGCTGGCGTATGCCGCCTGCAGCGGTGCCGGGTCGAGCTGGTAGAGCACCTGGCCGGCCTTGACCTGCGAGCCTTCGGTGAAGAGCCGCTCCTTGAGGATGCCGCCGACCTGCGGCCGGATCTCCGCGATGACCGGCGCGGCGGTGCGGCCGGGCAGCTCGGTGCTCTGCGCCAGCGTCTCGTGCTTGAGGGTGACGGTGCCGACTTCCTTTTCCGGTGCGGCGGCGGCCTTCGCGGTGGCGCTCGCGCCCTTGTCGGTGCGTGAACAGCCGGCGATCGCTGCGAGCGCGCAGACCGCGGCGATGGTCATGAGCAACGGGAAACGGGAGTTTTTGCAGGCGTGCATGGCGCAGGGGAAGTGACGGAGGTCCCAAATGGAGCGGGCACGCGCTTGCGAGTTCAATGCAACGCGCGGCCGCGAGCGAGCTTTACAGAGCGGCGATGCAAGTGCGGTGCCACCGGCGGGCAGGCGAGGACACACAAGGCCTTTCGGCGCCGAGGGGCTTGTCGCGGCTGTTGCCGATGCGGCGCGCGCCGCCGCTGTCAGGCCAGGCCGAATTCCTTGCGGCGGTCGAACACGAAGACCCGGTCCCGGCCCCAGCCCGCCGACCAGCCGCCGCGCCACAGCCGGTAGTCGGCCTCGGTGGCGTCCGGCGCGCCGGGTGGCGCGCACAGCGGCCAGAGCACCCAGTGCAGGATCGGGTACGAAGTCTCCAGCCGATAGAGCGGCTCGACCAGGAAGTGGTAGGCGTCCTGCCCGGCTTCGCCCGTCTCGCGAAGGGCCATCTCGCCGAGCGCGTCGTGCAGTTCGATGAAGGGGCTGTCGGCCTCCGAGAAGGCATTGAGCAGCGTCGTCGCGCTGGTGTCGAGCACTTCGATGGGGCCGTTCGCATCGGGCACATCGAGGCCCATGGGCTCGACCAGCGCCAGGCCGTCGCGCAGCAGTTGCACGGCCTCGTCGGGGCCGATGGCGCGCGCCGGCGTCGACTGGTATTGCTGCAGCCGCGCGAGCATTTCCTCGTGGCGCGGAAAGACCGAGAAGGCCCGGCGGCGCGCCTCGGCGTCGAGGCTGGCGAACTCGAATTGCAGCTGGAGATCTTCGTCGACGTTCTCGGGCGGTTCTTTGTCATCGGGGCCCAGCGCGGCGTCGAATACGTCGTGCCAGTGGCGCTGCCAGGCCTTGTGATGGGTCGGTTGGGGCATCGTCGGTTTTCCCTTTTCGGCTGTCGTGTTCAGGCGCGCTGCAGGGCGCGCGTCACCATGTCGTTGGGCGCCAGGCGCAGCAGGTCGGGCAGCAGGCTCACGGCACGGTCGCGTTCGCCCGCGTGCAGCAGGCCGTTGGCGCAGGCCGAGAGCGTGTCGGGCAGCTCGGCGTGGTCGGGCGCCGTCTTCAGCAGGATGCGGCAGAGCTTGTCGGCGTCTGCGAACTCGCGAATGCGCGCGAAGCGGCGCGCGAGCCGCGCCATGTCGTCGGGCTTGAGGCGCGCGCCGGGCCTGGCCTGGTCGAGGTAGGTCTTGTAGCTGGCGTGCTGCAGCGCAAGCGTGGCCGGGTCGGTGGCGGGCAGGCGGAAGATGCGGCGCGCGGCATGGTGGAAGTCGTCGCTCGCGGGCTGCAGCCGAGCCGTGTTGAACCAGGCGCGCAGCGTGCCGGCGTCGCCGGGGCGCAGGGCGGCGGCGGCGCGCCATTCGGCGCAGGCGCGGTCGAACTTCATCGCGGCGCCGTATTTCTGCGCGGCGGCCACGTGCTCGTCGAAGCGGTCGGGCTCGGGGGCGGAGGCCGCTTCGGGGGCCTTCACGCGGCGCATCAGCAGCGCGCCGGCCATCAGCGCCGCACCTGTCAGCAGGCCGCCCAGGTGGGCCATGTAGGCGATGCCCTGGCCGCCCAGCCAGTGCTGCATCAGCTCGTTGGCGATCCAGGCCGGCAGCAGCAGCAGGGCCGGTGCGGTGACGTAGTTGAAATAGAAGAACAGCTGGTAGAAGAAGCGGATGCGCCTCAGGCGGTACATCACCGCGTACATGCCCATCAGCGCGGAGATGGCGCCCGAGGCGCCGAGCCCGTAGCCCTCCTTGCCGGCATAGGCCCAGCCGGCCAGCAGCGATGCGCCGACGGCGCCCAGCAGATAGAACGTCAGGTAGGTACCGCGGCCCAGTGCCAGTTCGACCGAGAAGCCGAACAGGAAGAGGAACAGCATGTTGCCCAGCAGGTGGCCGGTGCTGCCGTGGAGGAAGGCGGCGGTGATCCAGGTCCAGGGCTTGAACTCGGCATCCTTGCTGTAGTCCTGCGACCAGCGCGCGGTGAAGGGCGCGGGCAGCATCGCCTCGTACTGCTGGCGGTCGCGCTTCCATTCGTCGTACCGCGGGTTCGCGGGCTTGACGATCTCGTCGGCTCGCAGTTTCGCCAGGAACTTCCTGTCGTTCTGCAGGCCTTCCAGCAGCTGCGCATAGGCCTCTTCATGCGGCAGCATGCGCCGGGCCAGCTTGCCGCGCTTCGGGTCCGTCTTTTCCAGCCATTCGACGAAGGGCGGCAGCTCCAGCGCGGGCAGCACGCTCTTGACGTAGTAGTCGGCGGCGCGCTCCCGCGCGTTTTCCTCGCTGCGCTGCGGCCCCCAGAACACGATCATGTTCAGGAGGATCAGCAGCACCGTCATCCACGGTGGGTTGCGCCAGCTCGGTCTGTTCTCGAGCGGGATGGCGTAGAACACGGCGCCGCTTCGGTCGCGATCAGCCGATCAACCGAGACGGGCGCGGTGGCGCGCCACTTGCGCCTTCACCTGCGCCGGGGCGGTGCCGCCCAGGATGTTGCGCGCGTTCAGCGAGCCGCGCAGGCTCAGCACGTCGTACACGTCCTTCTCGATGCTCGGGTTGAACTGCTGCAGCACGGCCAGCGGCAGCTCGGCCAGGTCGACCTTGTGCGAGGTGGCGGCCTTCACGGCATGGGCCACGGTCTCGTGCGCGTCGCGGAAGGGCAGGCCCTTCTTCACCAGGTAGTCGGCCAGGTCGGTGGCGGTGGCGTAGCCGCGCAGCGTGGCGGCTTCCATGGCCTCGGGCTTCACGGTGATGCCGCCGATCATCTCGGCAAAGATGCGCAGGGTGTCCTTGAGCGTGTCGACGGTGTCGAACAGCGGCTCCTTGTCTTCCTGGTTGTCCTTGTTGTAGGCCAGCGGCTGGCCCTTCATGAGCGTGATGAGCGCCATCAGGTGGCCGACCACGCGGCCGGTCTTGCCGCGCGCCAGCTCGGGCACGTCGGGGTTCTTCTTCTGCGGCATGATCGACGAGCCCGTGGTGAAGCGGTCGGCGATCTGGATGAAGCCGAAGTTCTGGCTCATCCACAGGATGAGTTCCTCGCTCATGCGGCTCACGTGCACCATGCACAGGCTGGCCGCGGCGGTGAATTCGATGGCGAAGTCGCGGTCGCTCACGGCGTCCAGGCTGTTCTGGCACACGCCGTCCATGCCCAGCGTCCTGGCGACCAGTTCGCGGTCGAGCGGGTAGCTGGTGCCGGCGAGCGCGGCGGCGCCCAGCGGCAGGCGGTTCACGCGCCTGCGCACTTCGCCCATGCGCTCGGCGTCGCGGCTGAACATTTCCACGTAGGCCAGCATGTGGTGGCCGAAGCTCACCGGCTGCGCCACCTGAAGGTGGGTGAAGCCCGGCAGGATCACGTCGACGTTCTTCTCGGCGATGTCCACCAGCGCCTTCTGCAGGTCGACCAGCAGGTCGCCGATGAGGTCGATCTCGCCGCGCAGCCACAGGCGCACGTCGGTGGCGACCTGGTCGTTGCGGCTGCGGCCGGTGTGCAGGCGCTTGCCGGCGTCGCCCACCAGCTGGGTCAGGCGGGCCTCGATGTTCAGGTGCACGTCTTCGAGGTCGAGCTTCCATTCGAAGGCGCCGGATTCGATTTCGGCGCGAATCTGCGCCATCCCGCGTTCGATCGCGGCGTGGTCCTGCACGCCGACGATCCCCTGCGCGGCCAGCATGCCGGCATGGGCCAGGGAGCCCTGGATATCGGCCTGCCACAGGCGCTTGTCGAAGAAGACGCTGGAGGTGTAGCGCTTGACGAGGTCGCTCATCGGTTCTGAGAACAGTGCCGACCAGGCTTCGGATTTCTTGTCGAGTTGGTTTTGGGTCATGGGAGCCGTCCAGGAGGCAATAATGGGTTGGTCACCCGATGTAACTGATGTCCGCGATGCGCAACCCGGCGATTTTATCGGCCAGCTCTTCCACCACGTCCCCGCCATCGCCGGAGAGGGCGCGCAATGCCTTGCGCGGGGTGCCTTCGCTGTTCGACGCCTGCCGCATCGGCGTGGTGCTGCGCACGGTGGTGTTCGTGGAGGCGGTGGTGGCCATCGCCACGCTGTTCGTGGTTTCCTCGCCGGCCGAGTGGCTGGTGCAGGCGGCCACCGTTACCGGGGGCGCCTTGCCTGCGACGCTGCTGTGGCTGGTGGCGGCCTGCGGGCTGAAGAAGCCGCTGCGCCGGCTGCCGCGCCACTGGCAGTACGCGGCGGGCGGGGCGCTCGGTGCCGTCGCGGCGCTCTATGGCTGCGGGCTGCTGCGGCTCACCGGGGTGCTGTCGAACGCGCCCTGGCTGGCCAGCGCGCTCACCGGCGCGCTGTTCGCGGGGCTGGTGATGGCCGCGATGGTGCTGCGCGCGCAGGGGCAGACGCCCGCCGCCACCACGGCCCGGCTCGAGGAGCTGCAGTCGCGCATCCGCCCGCACTTTCTGTTCAACACCCTCAACAGCGCCATCGCGCTGGTGCGCGAGGAGCCTGCCAAGGCCGAGACCATGCTGGAAGACCTGGCCGAGCTGTTCCGCCAGGCGCTGGCCGACCCGCGCGAATCGTGCACGCTGGCCGACGAGATCGCGCTGGCCGAGCGCTACCTGGCCATCGAGCAGGTGCGCTTCGGCGACCGGCTGCGCATCCGCTGGGACCTGGACGCCGCCGCCAGCAAGGCGCGGCTGCCGCCGCTGCTGCTGCAGCCGCTGGTCGAGAACGCCATCAAGCACGGCGTGGAACCCAGCCCCGAGGGCGCCAGGCTGCGCATCCGCACCGAGCGGCGCGGCTCCATGGTGGTGATCGAGGTGGTCAACAGCCTGCCGCCGCTGCGCTGGGCCGACGAGCCGCTGCCGCGCGGCCACGGCATCGCCCTGGCCAATGTGAGAGACCGCCTGCGCCTGCTGCACGACATGCAGATGCAGTTCAGCGCAGGCATGGACCAGAAAAACTACCGGGTGCGCATCGCCATTCCCGCAGAGACTGCTGAATCATGAACACGAGCACACTGAAGACACTCATCGTCGACGACGAAGCCCTGGCCCGTTCGCGCCTGCGCACCTTGCTGCGCGACTGCAGCTCGCCCGGCGCCGAGGTGGTGGCCGAAGCCGCGCAGGGCGCCGAGGCGCAGCAGCAGCTGGCCACGATGGCGCTCGACCTGGTGCTGCTCGACGTGCACATGCCCGGCATCGACGGCATCGAGGTGGCGCGCGCGCTGCGCAGCCGGGCCGACGCGCCGGCGGTGGTTTTCGTGACGGCGCATGCGGCCCACGCGGTGACGGCCTTCGACCTCGACGCGGTCGACTACCTCACCAAGCCCGTGCGCGCCGAGCGCCTGCAGCAGGCGCTGCAGAAGGCCGAGCGTTTCCTGAAAGAGCGCCGCGCGCTGCAGGCCGAGGCCGCACCGGAAACCGTGCTGATCCAGGACCGGGGCCGCGCCGAGCGCGTGCCGCTGTCCGAAGTGCTCTACCTCAAGTCCGAATACAAATACCTCACCGTGCGCACCGCCACGCGCAGCCACATCCTGGACGGCTCGCTCAACGAGTTCGAGGAGCGCTATCCGCACCGCTTCCTGCGCGTTCACCGCAATGCGCTGGTGGCGCGCGCGGCCATTCGCGCGCTCGAGAAATACGACGACGGCGAAGACGCCGAGGGCTGGGCGCTGAGGCTCGATGCCGTTCCCGAGCCCGTCGCGGTGTCGCGGCGCCAGCTGGCGGCCGTGCGCGAAGTGATCAAGGAAGCGCGATGACCGGCGAGCGCGACGCATCCGCGGGCGAAACCCCGAAGCCCGCGCCGGAGCCTCCGGCCGCCGAGCCGGCGCTGGCCGCGGCTGCGGTGCCCGCGCCGGAAGCCGCGCCGTCCCCCGAAGCGCCGGCCTCCTCGCCCGCGCGAAAGCGTGAGCGCGAGCGCCTGATGCTGCACATGCCCGTCGACGTGCGCAGCGCCTCGCTGGTGGTGCTCGCGGTGCTGGCCAGCGTGTTCGCGCTGCAGTGGGGGCAGGCCGTGTTCATTCCGCTGATGCTGAGCCTGCTGCTGACCTACGCGCTGTCGCCGCTGGTCGACCTGCTGCATCGCTGGAAGCTGCCGCGCTGGATCGGCGCGGCGCTGATCCTCATGGGCTTGTTCGGCGGGCTCGGCTGGACCGGCTATTCGCTGTCGGGCAGCGCTTCGCAGCTGCTCGATTCGCTGCCGGTCGCCGCGCAGAAGCTGGGCCAGGCCATGCGCCGCGACAAGAACGCCAGCGCCACGCCGCTGGAGAGCGTGCAGGCCGCCGCCGCGCAGCTCGAGAAGGCCGCCGAGGAAAACTCGGCCAAGGTCGCCTCGCGCCGGGGCGTGGCGCGCGTCATCATCGAGCGGCCCGGCTTCAACGTGCGCGACTACCTGCTCAGCGGCACCGTCGGCCTGCTGAGCGCGATGGGGCAGCTCACGCTGGTGGCCTTCCTCACCTACTTCGCGCTGTGTTCGGGCGACACCTTCCGCCGCAAGCTCATCAAGATCACCGGCTCCAGCCTGCAGAAGAAGAAGGTCACCGTCCATGTGCTGGACGACATCACCCGCAACATCGAGCGCTACCTGCTGGTGCAGATCCTGGTGAGCGTGGTGGTGGGCGTGGCCACCGGCCTGGCGTTCTGGGTCATCGGGGTGGAGAACGCGGCCGTCTGGGGAATCATCGCGGGCGTGACCAACCTCATTCCGTACATCGGCTCGGTGATCGTGCTGGTGGCGGCGGGGCTGGTGGCTTTCCTGCAGTTCAACAGCCTGCAGATGGGCATCGTGGTGGCCGGCGTTTCGCTGGGCATCCACACGATCATCGGCAACCTGCTGATGCCCTGGCTCACCAGCCGCACCAGCCGCATGAACCCGGTGGCGGTCTTCGTGGGCGTCATTTTCTGGGGCTGGCTCTGGGGCATCTGGGGCCTGTTGCTGGGCATACCGATCACCATGGTGATCAAGGCGATCTGCGACCGGGTGGAAGATTTGCAGCCGATCGGGGAGCTGCTGGGGGAATAGGCCGGGGCGGCCCTGCGCCCGGCGCACCGTTCTCGCGAAGTGGGCGAGGGCGGCGCGCGACGCCCAGCCGGTGCGGCGCCACCACGTCGGCCAGCGCGGTCGAGTAGACCGACGAATCGGCGATGGCGCAGAGTACATGCAAAGGCTCGCGAGCGTCGCGGCCATCATCACCCGCGCGCGGGCGCGGCGGTCTATTTGGGCATGCGCCAGGCTCAGCTCAGTGCGCGCTGCATCAGCACGGTGTCCACCCACTGGCCGAACTTGAAGCCCACCTCGCGCAGCACGCCCACTTGCTCGAAACCCAGGCCGCCGTGCAGCCGCTGCGAGCCCAAGTTGGCGCTGTTGCCCACGCACGCGACCATCTGCGTGAAGCCGCCGGCGGTGCAGCGCTCGATCACGGCGCGCAGCAGGGCGGTGCCGATGCCGTGGCCGTGCATGCCCTGCGCCACGTACACCGAGTCTTCCACCGTGCGCCGGTAGGCCGAGCGCGCGCGGTAGGCGGTGGCGTAGGCGTAGCCGACGACCTCGCCGTCTCTCAGCGCGACGAGGTAGGGCAGGCCGCGGGCGGCCACGTCGGCGCGGCGTGCCTGCATCTGCTCGACGGTGGGCACTTCTTCCTCGAAGGAGCACAGGTCGTGCAGCACGTAGTGGCTGTAGATGGCCTGCACGGCGGCCATGTGATGGGGCTCGGCGTCGATGACCGTGACGATGGCGGAGGCGATGGATGGCGATGACATGGGCTCGATCTTGACGACCGATCATTGATAAGTGAAGCTTGGGTGAGCTATACGGGGCATAAGGAATACTTTGGAAAAGACGCTCAACCTCGACCAGCTCCGCTCCTTCGTGCTGGTCATCGAAACAGGCAGCTTCTCTGCCGCCGCCGACCGGCTCGGCATCTCGCAGCCGGCCGTGAGCCTGCAGGTGCGCCAGCTCGAGCGCCGGCTGGCGGTGCGCCTGATCGAGCGTGTCGGCAAGCGCGCCAAGGCCACGCCGGCGGGCATGGAGCTGCTGCGCCACGCGCAGCACATCGGGAGCGCGGTGGAGAACGCGGTCGATGCACTGGCGGACCATGCGAGCGGCGTCGCCGGCCGCGTACGGCTGGGCACGGGCGCGACGGCCTGCCTGCATTTCCTGCCGGCGGTACTGCGCACGCTGCGCGAGCAGTTCCCGGCGCTCAGCGTGGTGGTGAGCACGGGCAACACCGAAGACCAGGCGCGCAAGGTCGAGGAGAACAGCCTCGATCTCGCGCTGGTCACGCTGCCCGCCGCGGGCCGTGCGCTGGCCGCCATGCCGGTGCTGGAGGACGAGTTCGTCGCCATCGGCCGCGCGGATGTCGCGCCGCTGAAGGCGCGCGTGGCGCCGGCCGACCTGGGGGCGCTGCCCCTCGTGCTGTTCGAGCCCGCGGCCAACACGCGCAAGCTGGTCGACCGCTGGTTCGCCGCCGATGGCCTGCAGCCGCAACCCGTGATGGAGCTGGGCAGCGTCGAGGCGATGAAGGAAATGGTGGCGGCGGGGCTGGGCTATGCCATCGTGCCGGGCATGTCGATGGCGGGGCGCGGCGCCCACCCCGAGCTGAAGACCAGCCGGCTGAACCCCCGCATGCACCGCACGCTGGCCGTCGTGCTGCGGCGGGACAAGCCCGTGAGCAAGGCCTTGCGCGTGGTGCTCGATGCCATCTTGGCGGCCGGCAAGCCCGGCCGCCGCTAGGCGCAAGAAAGTTATTCCGGAATCGCGGCCAGCGGCGCACCGCCGCGCGCACGGCCCAGCGTGCCGACGATCAGCGCCGCGACCAGCACCAGGGCGCCGCTGAGCACCATCGCGCTGGAGATGCCGTGGTTGTCGACCGTCACGCCGCCGATCAGCGCGCCGGAGGCGATGGCCACCTGGAAGCCGCTCACCAGCAGCGCCTGGCCGGCTTCGGGTGCATCGGGCACGGCTTCCATCATCCAGCCGGTGAGCGCCACCGGGATCAGGCCGAAGGCCACGCCCCAGATCACGACCACCACCGCGCCCGGCACGAAGCCGGTGCCGATCACCGTCGACAGCAGCAGCGCCGTCGCGAGCATCAGCGCCGCCAGCAGGGTGGTGGCGCGCACGCTGCGTGCCACCAGGCTGCCGCCCAGGAAGGTGCCGATGAAGCCCACCGCGCCGTAGACCAGCAGCAGCGTCGACACCGAGTTGGGCGCGAGGCCGAACACCTGCTGCAGCAGCGGCTTCAGGTAGGTGTAGGCCGCGAAGTGGCCGGCAATGAAGAACAGCACCGCGAGCAGCCCGACCTGCGCCATGCGGCGTGTGAGCGGCGTGAGCAGGTCGCGTGCGCCGATGGCGCGCACCGGCGGAATCGCGGGCAGCAGCCACAGCTGCACCAGCAGCACCACCGTGGCGAGCGCGCCCGTCACCGCGAAAGAGGCGCGCCAGCCGAACAGCGTGCCGAGGAACGACCCCGCCGGCACGCCGAGCACGGTGGCGGCCGACACGCCGGCCAGCACGTAGGACATGGCGCGGGCCTGCGCCGCATGCGGCACCAGCTGCGTGGCGGCGGCCGGCGCAAAGGTCCAGAAGCCGCCCACGCACAGGCCGAGCAGCAGGCGCGCGACGAGCATGGTGGCGAAGTTGGGCGCGAAAGCGGCCAGCAGGTTCGACGCGATGAGCAGCGTGGTGAGCGCGATCAGCACGGTGCGCCGGTCGAGCTTGCCCGAGGCGACGATCAGCGCCGGCCCGGCGAAGGCGGCCAGCACGCCGGGCATCGTGACCATCAGGCCGGCCGTGCCGTCGGATACGTTGAGGCCGCGCGCGATGTCGGTCAGGAGGCCGATGGGCATGAACTCCGTCGAGACCATCGCGAAAGTGCCGACCGCGATGGAGCCGACCGCGAGCCAGGCGGAGCGGGTGGCCGCCACCGCTGGCGCTGCCGAGGCCGCGGGCACTGCGCCGACGTCGTCGATGCACGGGTTGCTGCTGGGTGAATTCATCATGGAATGCTGTCCTGGAGACGCACCGGCGGCGCACGCGCCAATGCTGGTAAGAGGGCATTGGAGTGTGCGAGGCGTCGCCTTCCCGACAAAGGGGCCGGCCGGCAGTAGTCAGTTTCCCTGCGGCGAACAATCGGGGGTTCTGGTGGCTATCGCCACCCGGTTGCAGGCCTCAGGCCTCTGCCCGCAGCACGCGCCCGTCGGCAATGAACGAATCGCCGATCAGCACGCGGAAGGCCGTGCCCTCGGGAAAGCGCGGCCGTGCCAGGGCCGGGGACAGGAATTCGATGGCCAGCGATGCAGGCAGCCCGCGCTCCAGTGCGTCGCCGGGCGGCACCACCCAGCGTGCCGAGAAGCCTTCCTTGTCGAGCACCAGCGCGCAGCGGTATTCGCCCGGCGCCACCGGCACGTCCTGCGACGGGATGGCCGGCTTGCGGAAGGTGAGCTCGACCAGCGCATGCGGCGTGAAGGTGCCCAGCGTGTCGAAGCTCGGCGGCGCATCGGTCACCGGCTTGGGCACGCGGCGCGGCCGCTTGCCGATGAGCCACGCGATGACGTTGCCGATGATCGGCACCCACAGCACCATCAGCAGCGTGGCGATGTCGCGCGTGGTGCTGCCGGGCGTTGCGTAGTGCCGCACCACCGCGCCGCCGACGGCCACGCACAGCAGGATGGCGACGATCAGCTTGCGCCGGAACTGGATCCTGGTGGTGCTCATGCCTTGGGCGGCGCCGCTTCCGGGTAGGAGGGAATGTCGGTCTCGTGGTCCAGCCATGGTTGCTCGTGCGAGGTCCAGATGTGCATCGACGGCCGCTCGCCCGGGTCTTCGTCGAGCGAGCCCACGCGCAATATCACCTGCGGCTGTGCCACCCACTCGGCGATCAGCTGTGTGCCGCAGCGGGTGCAGAAGTGGCGCAGCTTGCCGGGCGTCGATTCGAAGGAGCCGATCGCTTCTTCGCCCGCGGTCCAGCGGAAGTCGCCGCGGTCGGCGCGCGCGGTGGTGGTGAAGGCCGCGCTGTGCGCCTTGCGGCAGGTCTGGCAATGGCAGTGGACGATGGGGCCGGCGAGGCGCGTGGCCTCGTACCGGACGGTGCCGCAGAGGCAGGAGCCCTTCATGGCTTTTCCTTTATCGGTCGCAGTGTGGGGGTGGGTTGCGAGTCTAGGCCAGCGCGGGCACCGTCACGCCACCCGCAGCACCGCACCCGCCGGCAGCGCGTGCCAGTCGATCCACTCGCCGGCCGCCAGGTGCTGCGTCGGCGCTGCGGCGCCCGGCACATCGCCCCATTGCAGCGTGAGCGCGCGCGCGTCCAGCCGCAACGCGATCTCGAAGCCCGGCCAATGCGCCGGCACGTGCGGCGCCAGCGAAAGCAGCCGGCCCTTCACGCTCAGGCCCAGCAGCGACTCGACCGCCGCGCGGTGCAGCCATGCGGCCGAGCCGGTGTACCAACTCCATCCGCCCCGGCCGAGGTAAGGCGCGGAACCGTAGATGTCGCCCGCCATCACGTAGGGCTCCAGTTCGTAGGCCGGCCCGCGCACGGGATGCCGCGCGCGGTGGGCGGGGCTCAGGCCCTCGAAGCTCTGCCATGCCGCCTCGTGGTCGCCCTGCCGGGCCTGCGCCATCAGCGCCCACACGGCGCCGTGCGAATACTGGCCGCCGTTCTCGCGCACGCCCGGAGGGTAGGCCTGGATGTAGCCGGGGTTGTTGGGCGAATTGGCGAAGGGCGGTGTCAGCAGCCGCAGCAGGCCGGCCGGCTCGTCGTGCAGCAGCTTCTTCAACGAAGTCATCGCCGGTCCGGTGTGGGCATCGTCCGAAGCACCCGAGAGCACCGACCACGCCTGCGCGATCAGGTCGATGCGGCACTCGTCGTTGGCCGACGAACCCAGCGGCGCGCCGTTGTCGAAGAAGGCGCGGCGGAACCAGGCGCCGTCCCAGCCGGCGTCGTGCAGCGCGGCGATCCAGCCGCTGCGCGCGGCCGTCCAGCGCGCGGCGCGCTCGTGGTCGCCGCGTGCCTGCGCGAGGGGCGCGAACTGCGCCACCACGCTGCACAGGAACCACGCGAGCCACACCGATTCGCCGCGGCCTTCGTTGCCGACGCGGTTCATGCCGTCGTTCCAGTCGCCGGTACCCATCAGCGGCAGGCCGTGCACGCCGGTCTTCAGGCTGCGATCGATGGCGCGCGCGCCGTGCTCGTAGATGCTGGCCGTCTCGCCGCTGCGCTGCGGGGCGTAGTAGGCGTCTTCGGCACCGTCAGGGATGGCGGGGCCTTCGATGAAGCCGGCGGTCTCGTCGAGCAGCGAGGCGTCGCCCGTCACCTCGACGTAGTGCGCCGACGCATAGGGCAGCCACAGCAGGTCGTCGGAGAAATGCGTGCGCACGCCGGCACCGCCGGGCATGTGCCACCAATGCTGCACGTCGCCTTCGGGGAACTGCCGCGCCGCGTTCAGCAGGATCTGCTCGCGCAGCCGCGACGCATCGGTAAGCGCGAAGGCCATCGCGTCCTGCAGCTGGTCGCGAAAGCCGAAGGCGCCGCCGGCCTGGTAGAAGCCGGCCTTCGACCAGAGCCGGCAGGCCAGCGTCTGGTACACGAGCCAGCGGTTGACGAGCGCGTCGAACAGCGGATCGGGCGTGCGCACCTGCAGCCGGCCGAGCAGCTCGTCCCAGAAGGCGCGCACCTGCGCCAGTGCCTCGGGCACGTCGCGCTGGCGCCAGCGGCGTGCGAGCGCGAGTGCGGCCTCGGCGTTGTCGGCGTGGCCCAGCACGAAGCTGAAGCTCGCCGTCTCCCCCGCCGCCACGACGAATTCGCCGCCGATGGCCGCGCATGCGTCGAGCCCGCTGCCCGCGTGCTGGCCCAGTGCGTCGGGCACTTCGACGATGCCGCGCCCGGCGAAGAACTCGTTGCGGTCGCAAGTCCACTGCGTTGCACCGGGCAGGCCCGCGAGAAGGAGGAAGGCCGCGCTGCCGCCGAAGCCCGCGCTCGACTCGCGCTGTTCGCCGAACACGGCCGGCTGGTCCTCGGGCTTCCAGCAATGCACGGTGCGGCGCTCGCCGCGTGCCGCGCCCATCTGCCACTCGACCATCGAGAGCGCGCGCAGCCTGCGCTGGCCGCCGCCCTCGTTGCGCACGCGCACATGAACGATCTTCACGGCCTCGTCGCGGTCCGCGAAGAAGGTGGTTTCCAGCATGAGCGGACCCTGGCGGCACTCGAACACGCTGTAGCCCTGGCCGTGCCGCACCCGGTGGCGCGACTCGCCGTCGCCGCTGCCTGCGGGCGTGAGCGGCAGCATGTCGCGGGTCGCCACGTCCTGCAGCAGGTAGTGTTCGAAGGCCGGGTCCTGCACCGGGTCGTTCGACCACGGCGTGACCTGGTGCATGCGGCTGTTGCCGGCCCAGGTGAAGCCGGTGCCCCACTCGGACACCTGGAAGCCGAAGTTCGCGTTGGCGATGACGTTGATCCACGGCCGCGGCGTGCGGCGGTCCGGGCCGACCTCGAAGTGGAACTCGCCCGTGGCGGCGTCGAACTCGCCGGTGGGCGCGCCGGCCGAAGGCGCGGCTGCGGTGTGCGACAGCAGCGGCACGCCGCGCGGGGCGGCGGCATCGTCGGCGGCCGGGGACGTGTCGTTGCGGGCCTCGTTTCGGGCCTCGTGCAGCGCCGCCACCTGCATCTCGAGCGAGCGCCCCTCGGCCGTGAACACCACCCGCGCCAGGCTGGAGAGCGCAGCCTTCTCGGAAGGCACCACGTCCTGGTCGCGCAGCAGGTAGAAGCCGGCCGTGTCGTTGCGCGGAAAGCTGTTCTGCGTCTGCTGCGCCACGCGCGAGCGCAGCGTCTCTATCTCGCGCTGCAGCGGCATCAGGTAGGAGTTGGGTTCGCCGTTGAGCACCACCAGGTCGCAGGCCACGCCGCCGAAGCCCCACCACGGCTGCGCGCGCAGCAGCGTGTTGATCAGGCCCATGCCGATCATCGAGTGGATGTGCACCAGCACGATGGGCTTGTCGCCCGAAATGCCGAAGCGCCAGATCTGCCGCAGGTCGATCAGCCCGCGGTCGCTCATGACGCGCGGCGTGGTGTAGGTGAGGATGGTCGTCAGGTCCTGCAGCGCCACGTTCTGCGCGGGCGCGATGCTCAGGTCGCGCAGGCGCACCTGCGCCAGCGTGGCGGCCATGCGGGTGGCGCGCTCCACGTGCATCGGCTGCATGTAGCGGTCGATGCCGGGCATCAGCGCCTCGATGCTCTGCGCGGCGGCGGTGGCGAAGCTCAGCCGCGCGGTGGCACCCGGCGCGAGCGACAGGCGCACGCGCAGGCAGGCGATGGGGTCCAGGCCGTTCACCGGCCGGCCGTTGTGCGCGAGCGGTTGCGCATCGAGCGCCGGATCGGCCAGCGAGCGGTTGCGGCCGATGAAGGCGCGCCGGTCGGTCATGCAGTCGACGGACAGCACATTGGCGTCCACCGAGGCCAGGAAGTGCGCGGCCGCGGCCACCGCGTCCCCGTGCAGGCGCGGCTTGCGCGACATCAGCAGCGCGCGCCATGCCGGCTCCCAGCGCGACTCGACGAACAGGTTGGCGAACGCCGGATGCGCCTCGTCGGCCTTGGGGTTCGACAGCACCGGCTCGAAGTACGACAGCAGCTCGAGCGTGCGTGTCTCGTCGCCCGCGTTGTGCAGCGTGATGTTGCGCAGCTCGGTGTCGTCTTCCGGGCTGATGAGCACGGTGGTGCGCACCTGCAGGCCCGGGCCGGTGGCGTCGAACTGCACCTGGTCGGCCAGGAAGCGGGTGCGGTAGCGCCAGCCGTCGCCGGGGGCGGGCAGGGCGGTGAGGGAGGTCAGCGTCTGCCGGCCCTCGTCGCGCAGGTAGAAGAAGGTGCCGTAGCTGTCGCGGAGCGGGTCGTCGCGCCAGCGCGTGACGTTGAACGCATGCCAGCGGCTCACGCCGGCGCCGTTGGCCCGCAGGGACACGGTGTAGCGGCCGTTCGACAGCAGGTGCGTGGGCTGGAAGCCGGGCGCCATCGGGTCGACCACGCGGGGCTGGAACAGCGGCGCCAGCTCGGCCTGGCCGGGCTCGGGCGGGGTTCGCGGGTCGGCGCTGCCGATGATCTGGCGCGGCGTGCGTTCGTGCAGCAGCGACTCGTGCGCCTGCACCAGCGCGGCGCTGCCGAACCAGCGGCGCGGCGCGTCGGCGCACAGCAGGTTGCACAGCGCCACCAGCGACATGCCCTGGTGGTGCGCCATGAAGTTGCGCACCACGGTGAAGTCCTGGCCTTCGGTCTGGCGCGAGACGGTGAAGTCGACTGCGTCGTGGAAACCGAACTCGCCGCGCGCGCCGAGCGATTCGAGCAACTCCAGGTTGACCACCGCCGCCTCGGGCGCGAACTGCGCCGCCATCGCGCTGGCATAGGGCGCCACGACACGGTCGGCCGGCGGCGTGCGCCGCAGCGCCAGGCGCGGCACGCCGAAGGGCGAGTACTGGTAGGCCAGCGAATGGTCCTGCCCGAAATACGCCGACTCCGAGACGCCCCACGGCAGGTTCTGCGCGCGGCCGAAGGCCTGCTGCTCTGCGATGGCGGCGACGTTGGCCACCTGCAGCAGGCCGTCTTCGGGCTCGGTCATGACGAGCGCGGGCATCACGTACTCGAACATCGAGCCCGACCACGACTTCAGGCTGGGCTGGAAGCCGACCAGCAGGAAGGGCCGGCCCAGCGCCATCCAGTGGCGGCGCGGCACGTCGCCCTTGGCGATCGCCAGGAAGCTCAGCAGACGCGATTCCGAGGCCAGCAGGTCGTAGTAGCTGGCGTCGAGCGCGTTCTCTTCCACGCGCAGGCCGATGTGGAACAGGTGGCGCTTGGCGTCGTAGAGGCCGCTGAAGTCCATGCCGTCGTGCAGCAGGTCGCAGCGAAGGGCCAGCGCCTCGAGCGCGGCCGCTTCCTGCGGCTGGCTGCCTTCGGCCGCGAACGCGCGGCAGGCCTGCGCCACCGTGACCAGGTGGCCGGCGAAGTTGCCGCTGTCCACGCTCGACACATACCGGGGCGGCAGGGGCGCGAGCGTCTGCGTGTCGTACCAGTTGAACAGGTGGCCCTCGTGCTTCTGCAGGCGATCCACGGTGTCCAGCGTGGCCGACAGGCGCGCCAGCAGCGCGGCGGTGTCGATCCAGCGGAACTCTCGCGCGCAGCAGGCGGCGAGCAGGTACATGCCGATGTTGGTCGGCGAGGTGCGGTGCGCGATGGTGGGCTGCGGTTCCAGCTGCAGGTTGTCGGGCGGCAGGTGGTTGTCCTCCGGGCCCACCACGTGCTCGAAGAAGCGCCAGGTGTCGTGCGCGAGCTTGTCGAGGTAGGTGCGCTGCCCGGCGCTGAGCGGGTCGGCCGCCTTCGCCTCGACGCGGCTGCTCCACCAGGCCGCCACGGGCGCAAGCGCCCACAGCAGGAACAGCAGGGGGCCGACCACCGGGTAGGCGCTCCAGTGCGCGGCGACCGCGAGCACGAGGCACAGCACGCTGCTCACGGCCTCCTTGCGCAGGAACGGCGCCAGTTGCTGGCTGGCCTGCGCCTGCGCCTGAGCGGCCGTGGTCCATTCGAGCAGGTGCCGGCGGCTCACGACCAGCCGCCACGTCGCGCGGAACCAGGCGTCGAGCAGCAGCCGCGTCTGCGCACCCAGTTGCACGAACTGCCATGCAGCGCCCGCCATGGAGCGCAGCAGCTCGACCGCGCCCACGTCGAAGAAGTGGCGCAGTTCGATGGCGCGCCGCGTGGGCACCAGCCCCGCCAGCGCGCCGAGCAGCGGGCCGAGCATGAGCGCCGAAGCTACTGCCGCCAGCGCCCAGCCCAGCGGCACGGCCTGGGTGAAGATCACCAGCGCGAGCAGCGCGAAAGAAGCCGGCACCACCAGCGAGCGGCGCAGGTTGTCGCTCATCTTCCACAGGCCCAGCGCGTCGATGCCGAAGCGGTGGGCGCGCCACATCAGCGGCAGCAGCTGCCAGTCGCCGCGCACCCAGCGGTGAACGCGCGACGCCGCGACGCCGGCATGGTGCGGATGGTCCTCCACGAGAACCACGTCGCTCACCATCGCGCAGCGCGCCACCGTGCCTTCGAGCAGGTCGTGGCTGAGCACCGCGCCGTCGGGCAGGCGATGGTCGAGCGTGGCGTGCAGGGCGCGCACGTTGAGCAGGCCCTTGCCGGTGAAGGAGCCGCTGCCGAACACGTCCTGGTAGATGTCCGACGCGCCGCTGCCGTAGGGGTCGAGGCCGCACTGGCCCGCGAACATCCAGTGGTACGGCGAGCGCTCGTTGCGCATCGGGAACGGCGTGACGATGCGCGGCTGCAGGATGCCGAAGCCCGCGACCACGCGCCGGCTTCTCGCATCGACCTCGGGCGCGTTGAGCGGATGGGCCGCGATCGACACCAGGTCGCGCAACGCGCCGGGCGGCAGGCCGGTGTCGCTGTCGAGCGTGAGCACGTAGGGCGTGCGGCCGGCGGCGAGCTGCTGGCCCGGCGCGAGCGGCAGGAAGCCGCTGGCGTCGCCGGCCGCGAGCAGGCGCACCAGCATATCGAGCTTGCCGCGCTTGCGCTCCCAGCCCATCCAGCGCTGCTCGGTGTCGCTCCAGGTGCGCGGGCGATGCAGCAGCAGGAAGCGCGGTGCGGCGCCTTCGGCCGGCGGGTACTTGGCGTTAAGCGCGGCGATGCGTTGCAGTGCGTCTTCGAGCAGCGGCGTGTCGGTGGGCAGCAGGGCCTGGGCGGCGTCGGCCCAGTCGGTCAGCAGCGCGAACTGCGCGTGGGCTTCGCGGTTGGAGAGCCAGTGCAGTTCGAGCCGGTGAACCAGCTGCGCGTTGCCGGCGGTCGAGCTCAGCAGCGTGGGAATGACGACGAGGGCGCGGTGCCGCTCGGGAATGCCGGCGGCGAAGTCGAGGCGCGGCAGCGCCTGCACGCGCACCGATTCCGCCATGATGCGCTGGGCCAGCGCGATCAGCGCCTCGGACAGCGGCCACGCCAGCAGCACCAGCGCCAGGACGGTGGTCCAGTCTTCGCGGTGCGGCAGGCCGTGCACCACCCAGGCCAGCAGCAAGGCGGTGCCGAGGGCCACCGAGCCCACGTAGACGGGCAGGCGCCAGCCGCGGCGGCCCCGCGGCCGGCCCAGTCGCTCCGCGCGCGGCGCGGCGCTGCCAGCCGGGCTGCCTGCCTGCAGCGCGGCGATCAGCGAGGGGCGGCCCTGGCCGAAAAGGTAGTAGCCCGCGGTGCCGTCGGCCCGGCCGGTCTCGGCCCCGGCGTCCTCGGCCGGCGCGGCGGCAGCCAGCCGCACCACGGCCTGCGCCACTTCGCGCTCGGGCCGCTGGGTGCCGCGCGCCACCTGCTCCATCGCATGCGTGATCTGCTGGCGCGTGATCTCGCTTTCGTTCGCGAAGCTCGGCAGCTCGCGCAGCACGCGCAGCGAACGGCTCACCGGTTCGATCAGGTCGCTCCACTCGACCTGGCCGATCATGCGCAGCGTGGTGATGATGTTGCCGACCGTCAGGTTGGCGGCCGCCTGCGCGTTCTGCGCCTCGCCGATCAGCGCCGGGCCGTTGGGGCAGTGCTGTTCGGTCCAGCGCACCAGCGCGGGCGTGTCGTCGGTGCGCTCCACCGGCAGGCGCTGCCACAGTTGCGTGAGGTAGTTGTCCTGCAGGCCGTGGCTCTGCAGCGCGCGGTAGAGCACGTCGAGGTCCTGCTCGGAGAGCTTGGCCGCGCCGTCCCAGGCGGCATGCGCGACTTCGCGCGCAACCTTGTTCTCGGCGATGCTCTCGGCCATGCGCCGCAGGTTCTCCAGCAGCACCACGCGCAGGGTGGTGGGCAGCGCCCAGAGCTCGCCGAGCGTCAGTTCGTCGACGTCCTGGTAGGCATTGAGGAAGGCGGTGAACAGCGTCTTGTTGAGCACGCTGTCGGTGTGAGCCACGTAGGCCCAGGCAATGCCGTACACGCGGGGCAGGCCCGCGAGCGGCGGCGTGGCCAGCTTTGGCAGCCGCGCGTAGTAGCTGCGCGGCACGCCGTCATGGATCTGCTGGAGCTGCGCCTCGACCAGGTGGAAGTTGTCGAGCAGCCATTCGGCGGCCGGCGACACGTAGCGTCCGCTGAGCGATGTCAGCGCGATGTAGTCGAAGGCACTGCGCAGCGAGGCGAGGTTCTCGTCCACGCGCGGAAAAAAAGGCGCGGCCTGGTGGGTGCGGCGGTGGTCGTCTTCCACCACCTGGGCGCGGGCCAGGCTGTGGCCGTGCTGTTCGAAGCGTTGTGCGCCGAAGAGTTCGGCGCGGATCGGAGGCGCTACCGGATCGTGGGGACCCAGCAGGAGGGTACGGGCGTAGTGACTGAGCCCCTCGAGGCGGTCGACAACGGCTGCGGCGCTCAAGTGAGGGAAAGCAGGCCGACGCCCAGGACGACTGCCACGCAGGCCATCGTCACGATCCGGCCGGCGGCCAGCGCGCGCACGCGCTGCATGTGGCTGCGCACCGAGAACCATCGCCCGTGGGCACGCGCGCAGTGGCGCATGTGGGAAGCCAGCGCTTCGAAATCGCTGCCGACGAAATCGATCTGCGAATGGGTAAGGGACTGCGGGACGGGCATGGCAACGGGCTCCTTTTGACGACTTCGAGCTGCCGCGCAATTGCGAGAACTTTGAACGTGCCCGACCGTACGCCTTTAAATGACCTTACGGGTGCCTCATTGCCGCGTGTTCACGTAGGAAGGGGCGCACAAGGCGCCCCTTTCGACAGCGAGGCGCCGCCGCGTTGTCAACCCGTGTTGCGCAGCCCCGCCGCCACCCCGTTGATCGAGATGTGGATGCCGCGCTGCAGCCTCTCGCCGCCGTCGCCCGCGCGGTAGCGGCGCATCAGCTCGACCTGCAGGTGGTGCAGCGGGTCGATGTACGGGAAGCGGTGGCGCACCGAGCGCTGCATCTCGGCATTGCCCTCCAGCCTCTGCTTCGCGCCGGTGATGAGCGTGAGCGCGTCCGAAGTGCGGTGCCATTCGGCATCGATCATCGAGAACACCTTCTGGCGCAGCTTGCGGTCGGTCACCAGTTCGGCATAGCGCGAGGCCAGCGCGAGGTCGCTCTTGGCCAGCACCATGTCCATGTTCGACAGCAGCGTGCGGAAGAACGGCCACTGCTCGTACATGCGCTGCAGCAGCGCCTGGCGCTCCTTCCTGCCGGCGGCGTTGCCGGCAGCCGCCAGGAACTGCTCGACGCCCGAGCCGAAGCCGAACCAGCCCGGAATGGTGAGGCGGCACTGGCCCCAGCTGAAGCTCCACGGCACCGCGCGCAGGTCGTCGATCTTGTGGCTCGGGTTGCGCGAGGCGGGGCGCGAGCCGATGTTGAGTTCGGCGATCTCGCGGATGGGCGTGGAGCCGAAGAAGTAGTCGCCGAAGCCGGGTGTCTCGTACACCAGCTTGCGGTAGGCGGCCATGCTCGCCGCCGAAAGCTCGCCCGCGGCCGACAGGAAGGCGGCGGGCGCCAGCTTGCCCTGCGGCAGCAGCGTGGCCTCCAGCGTGGCGGCCACCAGCGTCTCGAGGTTGCGCCGGCCGATCTCGCGGTTGGCGTACTTCGAGCCGATGACTTCGCCCTGCTCGGTCAGCCGGATCTGCCCGCGCACCGTGCCGGGCGGCTGCGCGAGGATGGCCTGGTAGCTCGGGCCGCCGCCGCGTCCCACCGTGCCGCCACGGCCGTGGAACATGCGCAGGCGGATCGGGTTGGCCTTCTTCTTGTTGAGCTCGTCGAACAGCGCCACCAGCGCGATGCCGGCGCGGTACAGCTCCCAGTTGCTGGTGAAGATGCCGCCGTCCTTGTTGCTGTCGGAGTAGCCGAGCATCACGTCCTGCTCGGCGCCCGAGCGTTCGATCAGCGCCTGGATGTTGGGCAGCGCATAGAAGGCGCGCACGATGGGCGCGGCGTTGCGCAGGTCTTCGATGGTCTCGAACAGCGGCACCACGATCAGGTCGCAGGTCGCGTTGCTGTTCATCGCGCCGCGCAGCAGGCCCGCTTCCTTCTGCAGCAGCAGGGCTTCGAGCAGGTCGCTCACCGTTTCGGTGTGGCTGATGATGTAGTGGCGGATGGCCGCCGCGCCGTAGCGCGCGCGCGCGGCGCGGGCGGCGGCGAAGATGGCCAGTTCGCTCCTGGCGAGCGGCGAGTAGTCGGCGTCGGGCACGCGCAGCGGGCGGGCGTCGTCGAGCAGCTTGAGCAGCAGCGTCTGCTTGGCTTCTTCGGCCAGCGAGGCATACGAGGGCTCGATGCGCGCGGTGGCCAGCAGCTCCGCGATCACGGCTTCGTGCTTGTCCGAACTCTGGCGCAGGTCGACCGTGGCCAGGTGGAAGCCGAACACTTCCACCGCGCGGATCAGCGGACGCAGGCGCGGCGCCGCGAGCACGCTGCCGTGCTTCTCGTCGAGCGATTCCTCGACGGTGCGCAGGTCGGCCAGGAATTCTTCGGCGGTGGCGTACGGGTTCTGCGGCGCGACCGCGTGGCGCGCCGCCTCGCCGCCGCTGAGCTCGCGCAGCGTGGCCGCCAGGCGCGCGTAGACGCCGGTGAGGGCGCGGCGGTAGGGCTCGTCCTTGCGGTGTTCGCTGGTGTCGGGCGAACGCTCGGCCAGCGCCTGCATCTCGACCGTCACGTCGACCAGCGTGGCCGACAGCGACAGCTCGCCGCCCAGGTAGTGCACTTCGGTGAGGTAGTGGCGCAGCGCCAGTTCGCTCTGGCGGCTGAGGGCGTAGTTGAGCGTCTCGGCGGTGACGTTCGGGTTGCCGTCGCGGTCGCCGCCGATCCACTGGCCCATGCGCAGGAAAGGCGCCACCGAAGGCGCGTGGCCGCCCTGGGCCAGCGCCTTCTCCAGGTCGGCGTACACGCGCGGAATCTCGCGCAGGAAGGTGGCTTCGTAGTAGCTCAGCGCGTTCTCGATCTCGTCGGCCACGGTGAGCTTGGAAAAGCGCAGCAGGCGCGTCTGCCAGATCTGCGTGACGCGGATGCGCATCTGCGTTTCGTTCTCCGCGAACTCGATTGGCGTGAGCGCGTCCTTGCCGCCTGCGTAGGCGCTCTGGCGCAGCTTGATTTCGTCGCGCACGGTGAGCAGCTGCGCGATGGCGCGCTCGGCGTCCAGGATGCTCTTGCGCTGCACTTCGGTCGGGTGCGCCGTGAGCACCGGCGACACATAGCTGTGGGCCAGCGAGGCCACGATCTCGTCGGGCTTCACGCCGGCCTTGCGGATGCGGGCCAGCGCGGTCTGCAGGTCGCCTTCGGCGGTTTCGCCGGCGCGCTCGGCCTCGGTGCGGCGGCGGATCTGGTGGCGGTCTTCCGCCAGGTTGGCCAGGTGGCTGAAATAAGTGAAGGCGCGAATGACGCGCACGGTCTCCGCGGCGCTCAGGCCCTTGAGCAGGTTTTTCAGTGCCCGGTCGGCGGCGTGGTCGGCGTCGCGGCGGAATGCCACCGACAGCGTGCGCACCTTCTCGACAAGCGCATAGGTCTCTTCGCCTTCCTGCTCCCGGATCACGTCGCCGAGGATGCGGCCCAACAGTCGGATATCGTCGATCAGCGGCTGGTCTTCGGCCTGGCGGCGCTTGGGAGGAGCAGTTGTCTTGCTGGCTTTCATTCGATTTTTTCCTGGTCTTGAATGGGTGCGCCGCCTGCGTTGTTGCGGCGCAACATGCTAGCATTCCGGCGGTTTGAAACATGTACTTTTGGGAACGGCCTTGAGCAATATCGTGATCGCCACGCGCGAAAGCCGGCTGGCCTTGTGGCAAGCCGAACACGTGCAGGCGCTGCTGCAGGAAAGAGGCCACACGGTCAGCCTGCTGGGCCTCACCACCACCGGCGACCAGATCCTCGACCGCACGCTGAGCAAGGTGGGCGGCAAGGGTCTCTTCGTGAAGGAACTGGAGCTCGCGCTCGAGGAAGGGCGCGCCGACATCGCCGTCCACTCGCTCAAGGACGTGCCGATGGACCTTCCCCAAGGCTTCTTGCTGCCGTGCGTGCTGGAACGCGAAGACCCGCGCGACGCGCTTGTTTCCCACCGTTTTGCCTCGCTCGACGAACTGCCGTACGGCGCGGTGGTCGGCACTTCCAGCCTGCGCCGCGTCGCGTTGCTGCGCGCACTGCGGCCCGACCTGCGCATCGAACCGCTGCGCGGCAATCTCGACACCCGCCTGCGCAAGCTCGACGAAGGGCAGTACGACGCCATCGTGCTGGCGGCGGCCGGACTCAAGCGGCTGGGGCTCGAAAGCCGCATCCGCGTGGCCTTCGACCCCGACACCATGCTGCCCGCGGCCGGGCAGGGCGCCCTGGGCATCGAGGTGCGGGCGGATCGCGCCGACCTCATCGAGCTGCTCGCCGCCATCACCCACCGCGGCGACTGGCTCTCCACCGCCGCCGAGCGCGCCGTGAGCCGCGCGATGGGTGGCAGCTGCTCCATGCCGCTCGCGGCCCATGCCCGATGGCAGGCCGACAGCTCGCTGCGCATCGACGCCGCCTGGGGCGACCCCGAAGGCAAGGTGCCGCTGGTGAAGGTGCACGCGCTGGCGCAGGCCGGCGACTTCGCCCAGGCCGATGCGCTCGGCCGGCAAGCGGCTGCCTTGCTGCGCGACGCCGGGGCCCACTGATTCCGGAGGTCATCGCATGACCGCCCGTCCCGTCATCGTCACGCGCCCCGAACGCGAGGCGGCGCAATGGGTCGACGACCTGCGCGCCGCGGGGCTCGACGCGGTGGCATTGCCGCTGATCGTGATCGCGCCCGTGGCCGATGCCGAGCCGCTGCGCGAAGCCTGGCGCCGCCTCGACCGCTACGCGGCGCTGATGTTCGTGAGCGCCACGGCGGTCGAGCATTTCTTCCAGCATGAAACACCGGGCATGACCGTCGGGCGCCGCTTCTGGGCCACGGGCCCGGGCACCACGCGCGCCCTGCTGCGCGCGGGCGTGCCGCCGGAACAGATCGATGCACCGCCGCCCGAAGCCACGCGCTTCGATTCCGAGGCGCTGTGGGAGCGCGTGCGCGGCCAAGTGACTGCCGGCGTGCGCGTGCTGATCGTGCGCGGCGGCGACGAGTCCGGGCAGCCCGCCGGGCGCGACTGGCTCGCCAGGGAAATCGACGCCGCGGGCGGCCAGCGCGACACCGTGGTCGCCTACCGCCGCCTGCCGCCCTCGCTGGACGTCGTACAACTACGCATCGCGACCGACGGCGCGCAGGGCCGCGCGATCTGGCTCTTCAGCAGTTCCGAAGCCATCGGCAATCTGCAACGCGCGATGCCCGGCACCGACTGGCATGCGGCACGCGCCGTCGCAACGCATGCCCGCATCGGCGAAGCCGCGCGCGTCGCGGGTTTCGGGGCGTTGCGTGTGTGCACACCGTTGCGGGATGCGTTGGTCGCGTCGATAGAATCCCTCGCATGAGCGCCGCGTCCCCGTCCGACGACCTTTCTTCCCCTTCAGCCGCAACGGTGCCCGTGCCTGCCACTGTCGCCCCCCACCAGACCCCTGCCGCCCAGGCTGCGGGCGCGGCGATCCTGTCGCGTCTCGGATTCGGCCTCGTGGCCTTCATCGCGCTGGTGGCGCTGGTCATGGCCGTCGCGCTGTGGCAGAAGGTCAGCGGCATGAAGGAACAGCTGGCGCGCCAGAGTGCCGATGCCCTTTCGCAGTCGATGGAAGCGCGCACGCTGGCGCGCCAGGCCAGCGACACCGTTCGCGACGCCTCGGCCCGCGTGGCACTGGTCGAAACGCGCGTTGCCGAAGTCGCGCTGCAGCGTTCGCAGCTCGAAGAACTCATTCAGAGCCTCTCTCGTTCGCGCGACGAGAACCTCGTGATCGACATCGAGTCGGCCGTGCGCCTTGCGCTGCAGCAGGCCCAGGTCACGGGCAGCGTCGAGCCGCTGCTGGCCGCGCTGAAAGCGGGCGACGTGCGCATCTCGCGTGCCGCGCAACCGCGGCTCGCCCCCTTGCAGCGCGCCATGCAGCGCGATGCCGACCGCCTGCGCAGCAGTGCCAGCACCGACAACGCCGAGGCCCTGCAAAGGCTCGACGAACTCATGCGCGGCGTGGACGACCTGCCCACGCTCAACGCGGTGGCCCTGCGCGGCACCGGCGCCAACGCATGGCAGACCGAGCCGATTCCCGCCGACGCGCCGTGGTGGCAGCGCATGCTGCTGGCCGTTCGCGGCGAGGCCCGCTCGCTGGTGCGCGTGGGCCGCATCCAGAGCCCGGAAGCGGTGCTGCTGGCGCCCGAACAGTCCTACTTCCTGCGCGAGAACCTCAAGCTCAAGCTGCTCAACGCGCGGCTGTCGCTGCTGTCGCGCCAGTTCGACGCCACCCGCACCGAGCTGTCCCAGGTCGCGGCATCGCTCAACCGCTACTTCGACCCTGCATCGCGCCGCACGCAGGCCGCCGCCACCCTGCTGCAGCAACTGCAGCAGCAGGTGAGGACGACCGAGCCGGTCCGCATCGACGACACGCTGGCCGCCCTGGCCACCGCCGCCGCAGGACGTTGACCCGCACATGCGCGCAGCAATCTGGCTCCTTGCACTGTTCGCCGTCGCCGCGGCAGTCGCTCTTTTCGCAGGCAACAACCAGGGCACGATCACCGTGTTCTGGCCGCCGTGGCGTGTCGATCTTTCGCTGAACCTGGTGCTGGTGATCCTGCTGGTGGTGTTCGTGCTGCTGCACGCCGCGCTGCGGGCCCTGGCGGCGCTGTTCTCGCTGCCCAAGCAGGCGCGCCAATGGCGGCTGCAGCAGAAGGAGCGCACGCTGCATGCGGCGCTGCTCGACGCCATGGTGCAGCTGATTTCCGGTCGTTTCTCGCGCGCGCGCAAGGCCGCGCAGGCCGCGCTCACGCAGGAAAAGGCGCTGTCGGCGCTCGGCGCCAGCCTGCCGCAGGCGCCGCAGGTGCGGGTGCTGTCGCACCTGTTGGCGGCCGAGAGCGCGCAGGCGCTGCAGGACAAGCCGGCGCGCGATGCCCATCTGCAGCAGGCACTGAACGAAAGCGCTGACCGCACCGTGCTGGCCAGTCCGGAAACGCGCGAAGGCGTGCAGTTGCGCGCGGCGCGCTGGGCGCTCGAAGACCGCGATGCGGCCGCTGCGCTCGCCCGCCTCGAAGAACTGCCGCAGGGCGCGCAGCGCCGCACGCTCGCGCTGCGGCTGAGGCTCAAGGCGGCCCGGCAGGATCGGCGCACGCTCGAGGCACTCGAAACCGCGCGCCTGCTCGCCAAGCACCGCGCGTTCTCGGAGGCCGCCGCGCAGAGCATCGTGCGCGGCCTCGCGACCGAACTGCTGTCGGGCGCGCACGACCCGGCGCAACTGCAGCGCGCATGGTCCGAGCTCGACACCAACGAACGCCAGATGCCCGAGGTCGCGATCCACGCGGCCCAGCGCATGGTCGCGCTGCGCGGCGACCTGGCGCTCGCGCGCGGCTGGCTGCTGCCGGCCTGGGAGCAGATGGTCGGCAATCCGCGCAGCCTGGGCGATGCGCTGCGCGTCAAGCTGGCACGCGCGCTCGAGGCGGGGCTCGACTCGGTCGATGCGGAATGGCTGGCGCGCATCGAGAGCGCGCAGCGCAACAATCCGCGCGACCCCAATCTGCAGTACCTCGCGGGCATGGCCTGCATGAAGCGCCAGCTGTGGGGCAAGGCCCAGCAGCTGCTCATGCAGGCCGGGCTGGGATTGCAGGACACCGATCTGTATCGCCGGGCCTGGCTGGCGCTGGCCCACCTGGCCGAAGACCGCAACGACACCGCGCAGGCGGCCGAAGCCTGGAAGCGCGCGGCGCAGGTCGAGAGCGCCTGAGCGGCGATTCGAGCGCTGTCACGGCGCCCCGGGAACGGACGGATTGCTTCAGCGCCTGATCTTCTGGATGCCTGACTTGCCAGTGTCCGAAGCGGCATAAAAAAACGGCGCCCGAGGGCGCCGTTTTCATTTCCGGGCGGGTTCCGCTCAGAGGGGGTGTTGCTGCTGCTGTTGCTGCTCGAACGGCAGCGACATCGAACCGAGGTCGCGACGGGTCTCGACCAGCACCAGCGGGCCTTCGTCGAGCACCACCACCGGCGGGCGCTCGCGCGGCACGTGCACCGGCTTCGGCTCGGCGGCGATGGCGGCGCGTGCCTGCGCGATGCGCTCGGCGTCGGAGTTGACCCACTGCAGGCCCGAGTTCTGGGCGATCTGCGCGAGTTCGTCCAGCGGCAGCTCGAAGGGCTGGACCTTCGGCAGCGCGCGGCCGTTGGCGACGGGCGCCGGAGCAGCCACGGGCGCGGCAGCGACCGGCGCCGGGCGCTCGGCGCGCACCGGCTGGGGTGCGGGTTCGCGGACTTCCGGTGCAGCGACGGCGGCTTCGGCCACGACGGCCTGTTGTTGCTCCGGCGCGATCGGCAGTTGCTGCTGCGGCTGGCGGCGGGGCGCCGGGGCTTCTTCCTGCACGCCGGTCGTCGTCGTCGCGGCTTCCGCCACGGCGACTTCGGCGGCCTGCGCACCGGCTTCGATGTCGTCGCGCGGACCGCGTTCGCGGCGGTCGCGGCCGTAACGGTCACGCGAACGGCCACGGCGCTCGTCGCCTTCGCGGCGGGGTGCCTGCTCGTTGCCGCCGTCGTTGGACTGCTCGACGTCGGCTGCTGCAGCTTCGGCACCGCGTGCATCGGCTTCGGCCTGAGGCGCGTCGTTGCGGCGCTCGCGGCGGCCGTCGTTGCGCTCACCACGTTCGCCGCGCGGAGCGCGCTGCTCGTCGCGGCCGTTGCGCGGTTGGCGCTCGCCCTGGACGGCTTCTTCGCCGGCAAGGGCGGTTTCGCCGCGGGGCTGCTGGGCGTCGCCGTTGCGTTCGGCGCGGTCGCTGTTGTTGCGCTCGCCGCGTTGTTCGCCACGCTCGTTGCGCTCACGGCGTTCGCCGCGGGCGCGCGGTGCGCGTTCGCCTGCATTGCCTTCTTCGCCCGAGACCAGTTGCTGGGCTTCGAGGTTCAGGTTGCCGTCGAGTGCTTCCGCCGGTACGTTGCGGCCTTCGCGGCCTTCGCGGCCTTCGCGGCCTTCGCGGCCTTCGCGGCCTTCGCCTTCGCGGCGCTCGCCGCGGCCGTTGCGGCGCTGTTCGCCGTCGCGCGGTGCGCGTGCCTCGCGGGGTTCGCGCTGTTCGCGCGGCTCGCGTTGCTCACGCGGTTGCTGCGGGGCGCCGTCGGCACGCAGTTCGCTGCTGTTGCGGGCTTCACGGCCTTCGCGTCCTTCACGGCGCTCGCCGCCGCGGCCGCCACGGCGTTCGCCGTCGCGACCACCCGAACGTCCGCCGCCTTCGCCGCGGCCTTCCGCGTTGCGGCCTTCACCGCGGCCTTCGCCACCACGGCCGCCACGGCGCTGTTCGCCGTCACGCGAACCGCCGCGTGCTTCGCCGTCGCGGCCGGGGCGGCCGTCGCGGCGGGGCTTCGGTGCCTCGACCGGAATCGCGGAGGGCGCCGGCGCCGGCGCGGGGGCCGGCGTGCCGCCGAACAGGTTCTTGATCCAGGCGAAGAAGCCGGTCTGTGCCGGAACCGGCGCGGTGACCACGGGCGGTGCGACCGGCGCGGGTGCCGCGACAGGCGCGCGCACGGCTTCGGGCTTGGGCGGCACCACGGGCGCGGGTGCATCGGGCAGCACGCCCTTGATGACCGGCGTCTGCTTGTTGGTGGGCTCTTGCGAACGGCGCGTGACGGAGGTCGGGTCTTCGATCTCGTCGGCCATCTTGTAGCTGGCTTCGATGTGGTCGAGGCGCGGATCGTCGTGCTTCAGGCGCTCGAGCTTGTAGTTCGGCGTTTCGAGCGTCTTGTTGGGCACCATCAGCACGGTGACGCGCTGCTTGAGTTCGATCTTGGCGATTTCGGGGCGCTTTTCGTTCAGCAGGAACGATGCGACTTCCACGGGCACCTGCACATGCACGGCGGCCGTGTTGTCCTTCATGGACTCTTCCTGAATGATGCGCAGGATCTGCAGCGCGCTCGATTCGGTGTCGCGGATGTGGCCCGAGCCGCCGCAGCGGGGGCAGGGGATCGACGAGCCTTCCGACAGTGCCGGCTTCAGGCGCTGGCGGCTCATTTCCATCAGGCCGAACTTGCTGATCGAGCCGAACTGCACGCGGGCGCGGTCTTGCCGCAGCGCGTCGCGCAGGCGGCTTTCGACCTCGCGGCGGTTCTTCGACTCGTCCATGTCGATGAAGTCGATGACGATCAGGCCGCCCAGGTCGCGCAGGCGCATCTGGCGGGCCACTTCGTCGGCGGCCTCGAGGTTGGTGCGGGTGGCGGTCTCTTCGATGTCGCCGCCCTTGATGGCGCGGGCCGAGTTCACGTCGACCGAAACCAGTGCTTCGGTGTGGTCGATCACGATGGCGCCGCCCGAGGGCAGCTGCACGGTGCGCGCGTAGGCCGACTCGATCTGGTGCTCGATCTGGAAGCGGCTGAACAGCGCTGCGTCGTCGCGGTAGCGCTTCACGCGGGCGGCATGCTCGGGCATGACGTGCGCCATGAACTGCTGCGCCTGGTCGTAGATGTCGTCGGTGTCGATCAGGATGTCGCCGATGTCGTGATTGAAATAGTCACGGATGGCGCGGATGACGAGCGACGATTCCTGGTAGATCAGGAAAGCGCCCTTGCCGCCCTTGGCCGCGCCGTCGATGGCGCTCCAGAGCTTGAGCAGGTAGTTCAGGTCCCACTGGAGTTCGGGCGCCGAGCGGCCGATGCCGGCGGTGCGCGCGATGATGCTCATGCCCTTCGGGTACTCGAGCTGGTCCATCGCCTCCTTGAGCTCGGCGCGGTCGTCGCCCTCGATGCGGCGCGAAACGCCACCGCCGCGGGGGTTGTTCGGCATCAGCACGACGTAGCGGCCGGCCAGCGAGATGAAGGTGGTGAGGGCGGCGCCCTTGTTGCCGCGCTCTTCCTTTTCGACCTGGACGGTGAGTTCCTGGCCTTCGCGGATCGCGTCCTGGATGCGGGCCTGGCTGGCCGACACGCCTTCGGCGAAATACTGCCTGGAGATTTCCTTGAACGGCAGGAAGCCGTGGCGGTCTTCGCCGTAGTCGACGAAACAGGCTTCGAGCGAGGGCTCGACGCGGGTCACGACCGCCTTGTAGATGTTGCCCTTGCGCTGTTCGCGCCCTTCGATTTCGATTTCGTAGTCGAGCAGTTTCTGCCCGTCGACGATGGCCAGGCGGCGTTCTTCGGCCTGCGTGGCATTGATCAGCATCCGCTTCATGATGCGTTGTCCTTATATGTATCGTTCTACCGGCTCTTGACGAGCCAACGATGCACGGACGACGCCCGCGAAACCAGGGAATTGCCGCTTCGGCCCCGAATGCTGTTCACTGCCGCGCCAGGCGCGAGCAGGCCTCTCGAGCGCTAGCTCAAGAAGACAGTCGGGGTGGGGGCGCGTGGATGGGCGCGAGCCAGATTCGGTGTTGAGTGGCTATCTTTTTGATAGCCGGTTGCGCAATGGTGGCGCGCGCTGCGGGCGATCCAATGCCTGAGGCCACTGGCATCAGCCAGTGCAGGCACATTTGAATCAGCAGCATCAACACAACAAGGGACTCGCTTCGATCCGCCGGCAGCTTGGTCAGCTGCAGGCTGGGTATTCCGTATCGGTGTTTCGTGGGTGTCGGCTTGACTCGGGTGCCGGGCCTGCCACTTTGCGCAATTGCGCGGGGTTTGCAGCTCGGCGCCAAAGCGGCATCGACCTCACAGCGCCGCCCTGGGTATTTGATGGCAGTGGACTAAACTTCTGTCTAATCAAGCACTTACATGACCGCGCTGGTGAAAAACATTATAGGTGCGAAGCAGAGCCCCGCGGCTGCTCCAAATCCCGCAGGCCAAAAAGCCTCCGACGAGTCCGCGGCGCCCAATGCCGCCATCAAATTCCTCACGGTCGATGCCGAATCCGCCGGGCAGCGGCTCGACAATTTCCTGTTCCGCCATCTGAAAGGCGTGCCCAAGACGCACGTCTACCGGATCATCCGTTCGGGCGAGGTGCGCATCAACAAGGGCCGTGTGCAGGCCGAGACCCGCATCGAGGCCGGCGACGTGCTGCGGCTGCCGCCGATCCGGATTTCCGCGCGCGCGGAAGAGGGCGCGGCCCCGCCCGCGCCGGCGCGCGAGTTCCCGGTGCTGCTGGAAGACGACGCCGTGCTGGCCATCGACAAGCCGGCCGGCGTGGCCGTGCACGGCGGCAGCGGCGTGAGCTTCGGCGTGATCGAGCAACTGCGCACGGCGCGGCCGGGCGCCAAATTCCTGGAATTGGTGCACCGGCTCGACCGCGAGACCTCCGGCATCCTGCTGGTCGCCAAGAAGCGCAGCGCGCTGGTCGCCTTGCAGGACCAGTTCCGCGAGCGCGAGACCGGCAAGACCTACCTGGCGCTGGTCGAGGGCGACTGGCCCGCGAACAGGAAGGTGCTCGACGCGCCGCTTGCCAAATACCTGCTGCCCGACGGTTCAGGCGCCGGTGCCGGCGAGCGCCGGGTGCGCGTGGTCGCCAAGGACCATCCGGACGCGATGCGCGCCGTGACGCTGGTGCGCGTGCTGGCGCGGCTCACGCTGCCGGGCGACGCCGCGCCGGTGTCATTGCTGGCCGTGACCATCAAGACCGGGCGCACCCACCAGATCCGCGTGCACCTCGCGTCGGCGGGCCATCCGATTGCCGGCGACGACAAGTACGGCGAATCCGACCGCCAGCGCGCACTGCAAAAACTCGGCCTCAAGCGCATGTTCCTGCATGCCTGGCGCCTGCAATTCAACCATCCGGCCAGCGGAGAACGCGTGGCGCTGCAGGCCGGCCTGCCGCCCGAGCTCAATATGCTGATGCCGCCCGCCGCCCTCGAGGCGGTGGCCCAACACCCCACTCCCACGGCCCATGACTGACGCTTCCCGACCTCCCCGTTTCGACCTGATCGCCTTCGACTGGGACGGCACCCTCTACGACTCCACGCGCCTGATCGTGCGCTGCATCCAGGCGGCGGTGATCGACGTCGGCGGCGCCAAGCCGAGCGAGAACGACGCCGCCTGGGTCATCGGCCTGGGGCTGGCCGAGGCGCTGGCTCGCGCGGCGCCCGACGTGCCGAAGGAAAAATATCCCGAGCTGGGAGCGCGCTACCGCTATCACTACCTGCAGCACCAGGACGACCTGGTGCTGTTCGACGGCGTGCTGCAGATGCTCGATGCATTGCGCGCGCGCGGCCACAAGCTGGCCGTGGCCACCGGCAAGTCGCGCCGCGGCCTGAACGAGGCGCTGAAGTCGGTCGCGCTGCGCGACCGCTTCGAAGCCTCGCGCACCGCCGACGAAACCTTCGGCAAGCCGCATCCGCGCATGCTGCTGGAGCTGATGGAAGAACTCGACGTCACGCCCGAGCGCACCCTGATGATCGGCGACACCACGCACGACCTGCAGCTGGCGCAGAACGCCGGCTGCGCCAGCGTGGGCGTGAGCTACGGCGCCCACGAGCCCGCCAGCTTCGACGAATTCAAGCCGCTGCACGTCGCGCACTCGGTGGCAGACCTCGAAGCGTGGCTCCTGGGCAACGCCTGAACAACAATCTGGAGTGCTTCCATGAGTGAAGAACGCATCCCGCTTTGCAACGCCTCGGACCTGGTCGAGGGTGGCCTCGCGGTGCCTTTCGACGTGGTTCATGGCGGCGAAACCTGCCGGGCCTTCGCGGTGCGTTTCGAGGGGCGGCCGCATGCGTTTCTCAACCGGTGCAGCCACGTGGCCATGGAGATGGACTTCCAGCCCGACCGCTTCTTCGACGACACCGGCCAGTGGCTGCTGTGCGCCACGCATGGCGCCGTCTACCGGCCCGACACCGGCGAATGCGCGGGCGGCCCGTGCCGCAGCGGCCTCGTGAAGATCGCACTCAGCGAGCATGACGGCGTAGTGCACTGGCATACTGACTGGAACCTCCACCCCCTGACTTTCTGACATGACCGACCCGAACCGAACAGAACCCGCAGGGTTCGAGCCATTTGAGCCGGCCACCCCCACCAACATGGCCAAAGATCCCACGCAGCGCCCCGGATGGGAGCGCGCAACGCTCGAAAAACTTGCCTTCGCCTCCCTGAACGAACAGAAGGCCACGCGGCGCTGGAAAACCTTCGTGCGGCTGTCGTGGCTGGCCTTCTTCATCTTCCTGGCCTGGCTGGCGCTTTCGCGCAGCGCGCCCAGCACCGCCAAGACCACGGCCCACACGGCGGTCGTCGAGATCAAGGGCGAGATCGCCAACGGCGGCGACGCCAGCGCCGAGTTCGTGGTCGCCGCCATGAAGACCGCTTTCGAGGACGAGGGCGCCAAGGGCGTGATCCTGCTGATCAACTCGCCCGGCGGCAGCCCGGTGCAGGCCGGCATCATCAACGACGAGATCAAGCGCCTGAAGGCCAAGTACAAGAAGCCGGTCTATGCCGTGGTCGAGGAGACCTGCGCGTCGGCCGCCTACTACATCGCCGCCGCCACCGACAAGATCTACGTCGACAAGGCCAGCATCGTGGGCAGCATCGGCGTGCTGATGGACGGCTTCGGCTTCACGGGCGTGATGGAAAAGGTCGGCGTCGAGCGCCGCCTGCTTACGGCTGGCGAGAACAAGGGTTTCCTCGACCCGTTCAGCCCCATGAGCGACGCGCAGCGCGCCCACGCGCAGACCATGCTGAACCAGATCCACGCGCAGTTCATCAACGTGGTCAAGACCGGCCGCGGCGACCGCCTGAAGCTGGACACCCCGGGCCTGTTCAGCGGCCTGTTCTGGAGCGGCGAGCAGGCCGTCGAATACGGCCTGGCCGACCAGCTGGGCAACGTCGACTACGTGGCGCGCGAAGTCATCAAGGCGGACGAGGTGATCGACTACACCCGGCGCGACAACGTGGCCGAGAAGCTGGCCAAGAAGTTCGGCGCCTCGATGGCCGAAACCACCGTGCGCCTGATGCACACGGCGCCGGCACTGCGCTGAGCTTCTATTTGCTTTCGCCGCTGGCGGTGTAGCGCGCGGACGCTGCCAGCGCCACGGCGAAGGCCACGACCACATAGAGCGCAGCGGTCAGCGAGGTCGCCCGCGCCAGCAGGCCGATCACCGCGGGGCCTGCCATGAATCCCAGATAGGCCACGGCCGAGACCGACGCAATGCCGCGCGCGGGCTCGATGCCCGGCACGTTCGCGGAAGCCGAGAACAGGATCGGCACCACGTTCGCGAAGCCGACCCCCACGCCGGCGAAACCCACCAGGGCCAGCCAGGGCATGTCGGTGACGAGCACCAGCGTCATGGCAGCCGCGGCGAGCAGGCCGCTGCCCAGCAGCAGCGTGGCCGGCGCGAAGCGGGCGCGCATCGCGTCGCCGCCGAAGCGCGCTGCCGCCATCGCCGCCGAGAAGCTCGCGTAGGCCAGCGCAGCCTGCTGCTGCGGGCTGCCGATCTCCTGCTGCATATAGAGCACGCTCCAGTCGTAGATGGCGCCTTCGGCGATCAGTCCCAGCGCGGCGAGCACGCCCAGCACCGCCAGGGTGCCGCGTGGCATCAGGAAGCCGTGGTCGGCCCCGCTTGCGCCGCTGGTGGCGGGGCGCGGCAGCATGCGCCGCGAGGCCACGGCCACGAGCAGCACCATCGCCGCCGCAACCAGCAGCAGGTGCGCCTGCGCGCCCAGCCCGGCCGCGAGCGCCGCGCTGCCGCTCGCGGCGCCGGCCATGCCGCCCAGGCTGAACATGCCGTGCATGCCGCTCATCAACGGCGTGCCGCCGTGCAGTTCGAGTTGCGCGGCCTCGGTATTGATCGAGACATCGAACACGCTGGTCACGAGGCCGAAGGCCGCCAGCAGGCCCAGCAGCGCCACATAGCCCGGCATCGCGATCAGCCCGGCCAGCAGCAGCGCATAGATGCAGCCGCAGACGCCGGCCATGCGGCGCGGGCCGTAGCGGCCGATCCAGCGGCCCGCGCTGGTCAGGCCGACCATCGCGCCGGCTCCGGCTGCGAGCATGGCGAGGCCGAGTTGCGCTTCGTCGATGCCGTAGTGCGCCTTGACCGTGGGCACGTGCACGCCCCAGGTCGCGAAGATGAATCCGGCGGAAAAGAATTGCGCGCGCGATGCCCAGCGCGTGGCGGCGGTGATGGCCACCATGGTCAGCGCCCGATCGCGAACACGGCGGGCAGGCGTTCGTCTGTGGTGGGCTGCGGCTTGACGCGCCAGGATTTCACTGTTTCGCTGCGCACATGGGCCGTTGCCAGCGTGAGGCCGCGCGCCACCGCGAGGCGGGTGTTGTGCTGGAGCGTCTGTATCAGCGCCTGCAGCAGGGCGGTGTTGCGGTAGGGCGTTTCGATGAAAAGCTGCGTCTGGCCCGACTTGAGCGCCAGCGCCTCGAGCTCGCGGATGCGCGTCTGGCGCTCGCCCGCGTCCTGGGGCAGGTAGCCGACGAAGGCGAAGTTCTGGCCATTGAGCCCGCTCGCCGCCAGTGCGAGCAGCAGCGAGACCGGGCCGGTCAGCGGAACGACGCTGAGACCCAGGTCGTGCGCGGCGCGCGCCACCGAGGAACCGGGGTCGGCCACCGCCGGCATGCCGGCTTCGCTGAGCAGGCCGATATCGTGGCCTTCCAGTGCGGCGGCGAGCAGGGGACGGGCGTCGAACTGCCCGGCGTGGTCGCCCTTCTTGTGCACCTCGCGCGGCAGTTCCTGGATGTTCTGCGCCTGCAGCGGCGCGGCCAGCGGCGTGACCGCGTCGATGCGTTTCAGATAGGCGCGCGCGGACTTCGCGTTCTCGCAGATCCAGTGGGTGATGCCGGCGGCGGCCTGCAGCGTGCCCAGGGGCAGGGCGTCCTGCAGGGGCGCCTGGGTGTCGCAGCCGAAATCGAGCGGCGCGGGAACGAGGTAGAGCTTGCCGTGCGTCACAGGAGTTCGACCCCCGCGGCGCGCAGCATGCGGCAGGTGCGGATCAGCGGCAGGCCGACCAGCGCGGTCGGGTCGTCGCTGTCTATGGCATCCAGCAGCGCGATGCCCAGGCCCTCGCTCTTGGCGCTGCCGGCGCAGTCGTAGGGTTGTTCGGCCAGCAGGTATTGCTCGATGGCGGCGTCGCTGAGGTCTCGGAACACCACGCGCACGGGGGCGATGTCGCGCTGGACGAAGCCGGTGGCGCGGCACACCACGGCCACCGCGGTCTGGAAGATCAGCGTCTGGCCGCGCATGCGGCGCAGTTGCGCCGTGGCGCGCTGGTGGTCGCCGGGCTTGCCGAGCGCTTCGCCGCCGAGATCGGCCACCTGGTCGGAGCCGATGACCACGGCTCCGGGAAAGCGGGCAGCGACGGCGTCGGCTTTTTCGAGCGCCAAGCGGATGGCCAGGGCATGCGGCGTTTCGCCGGGCAACGGCGTTTCGTCGACTTCAGGGGACTGCACTTCGAAAGGCAGTCGCAGGCGGGTGAGCAGTTCGCGGCGGTAGCGCGAGGTCGAGGCAAGAATCACAGGGCGTTGCATGGGGACGATTGTGCGTGAGTCGCATGGCATCCCCAGGCATGCACCATGCCGGTGAAACTTCTGGCGCGCTAGACTGGCGAAGATGAAGAGAGAATTTGCCCCCGAACGGCTCAACGTGCCCGCCTTTGCCGCGGCCGCCGCCACCCTGGAAGCCGCCGACCCGGTTCCCAACTACCTGCGCCTGACCGCCGAGCTGGCGGTTCCCGCGCCCGATGCGGTGGTCGATTGGAAAGCCACCGGGCAAGAGCGCCCCGGCGCCGACGGCAAAGCAGTTCCCTGGCTGCACCTGGATGCCGAGGCCACGGTTCCGCTGGTTTGCCAGCGCTGCCTGTCGCCGGTCGAGACGCCATTGACGGTCGATCGCTGGTTCCGCTTCGTGGCCGACGAGGCCACGGCCGAGGCGGAAGACGAGGAATCGGAGGAAGACCTGCTCGTCGTGAGCCGCGATTTCGACCTTCATGCCCTGATCGAAGACGAACTGCTCATGGACATTCCCGTCACGCCCGTGCATGACGTCTGCCCCACGCCCGTCCAGCTTTCCTCCAGCGACGACGACTTCAAGGCTGCCGAAGAAGCCAAGCCGAACCCGTTCGCGGTGCTCGGAGCGTTGCGTTCGCGCAAGCCGGAAGACGGGTCGGAAGAGGGCAGGTAGCTCTTTTACTCAGGCTGGGCTATAATCATGGGCTTCGCGCGCGCCGCCGTGAGCAGCAATGCAGATCCAGGGATGCCAGCCATCCTTTCTCATTGCCACCGCTTGAGCCCGCATCCCATCACTCACCTAACAGTCCAGGAGCCATCATGGCCGTCCAGCAAAACAAGAAGTCGCCTTCCAAGCGCGGCATGCACCGTTCCCACAATGCGCTGGTCGTGCCCGGCATCGCCGTGGAGCCGACGACCGGCGAAACGCACCTGCGCCACCACATCAGCCCCAACGGTTTCTACCGTGGCCGCCAGGTGCTCAAGAACAAGTCCGAAGCCTGATCTCGCATCCCAAGGCCAAGGCCCGAAGCTACTTCTGCCGTAGCGTCGGGCCTTTGTTTTGATGGCTACGCCTTCTTCTCCCGAATTCACTGCTGCGCCCGCCGCAATCACGCTCGCCGTGGATTGCATGGGGGGTGACCATGGGCCGCGTGTCACGCTCGCGGCCTGCCGCGCGTTTCTTGAGCGGCACAGCGAGGCCTCACTGCTGCTGGTCGGCGCGCCGGCCGCGCTCGCGGGCTTTGCCGCGCATCCGCGTGCCCGCATCGTCGCAGCCAGCGAAGTTGTGGGCATGGACGACCCGATCGAAATTGCCCTGCGCAAGAAGAAAGATTCTTCGATGCGCGTCGCGATCCAGCAGGTCAAGGACGGTGCTGCCCAGGCTGCCGTGTCGGCTGGCAACACCGGTGCATTGATGGCCATTGCGCGCTATCTGCTCAAGACCCTCGACGGCATCGACCGCCCTGCGATTGCGCCGCAACTGCCGAACGCCAAGGGCGGCGCAACGACCGTGCTCGACCTGGGTGCGAACGTCGACTGCGACGCCGAAGACCTCCTTCAGTTCGCCGTGCTCGGCTCGGCGCTGGTGTCGGCGCTGACCGGTAACGAGGCGCCTTCGGTCGGCCTGCTCAATATCGGCGAAGAAGCCATAAAGGGCAGCGAAACGATCAAAAAAGCCAGTCAACTGCTGCGTACGGCTGCCAACTCCAAAGATCTCAACTTCTACGGCAACGTGGAAGGCAACGATATTTTCAAAGGCACGACCGACATCGTCGTTTGTGACGGTTTTGTCGGGAATGTGGCGTTGAAGGCCAGCGAAGGCGTGGCGTCGATGATCGGCGAGTTCATTCGCGTGGAGTTCTCGCGGAGCGTCTTCACCAAACTCGCTGCAATTGTTGCTTATCCGGTTCTAAAAGCTTTCAAAAGCCGTCTGGATCATCGTCGCTACAACGGAGCGGCCTTGCTGGGCCTGCGTGGCCTGGTTTTCAAGAGCCATGGCTCGGCTGACGAAGTGGCTTTCGGACATGCGCTCGATCGCGCTTATGATGCCGCTCGCAACAACCTGCTCGATCGCGTGCGGGCCCGCATCGCCCACGCCGCGCCTTTGCTCGCGCGGCAGGAACCGGCGGCGCCGGTCGACGCGACGGCCCTTCACGTTTGATGACGACCCCTTATTCACGCATTACCGGCACCGGCAGCTACCTGCCTCCACGCCGCGTGACCAATGACGATCTCGCCGAGGAATTGGCGACACGCGGCATCGAAACCTCCGATCAGTGGATCGTCGAGCGCACCGGCATCCACGCGCGCCACTTCGCGGCGCCGGAAGTCACGAGCAGCGATCTCGGCTACGAGGCCGCCCGGCACGCTCTCGAAGCTGCCGGACGCAAGGCCAGCGATGTCGACCTGATCATCGTCGCGACCTCGACGCCCGACATGGTGTTTCCGTCGTCGGCCGCCATCCTCCAGCACAAGCTCGGCATTGCCGGCTGCCCGGCGTTCGACGTCCAGGCGGTCTGCAGCGGGTTCGTCTACGCGCTGACCGTCGCCGACGCGATGATCCGCACCGGCACCGCGCGTTGCGCGCTGGTGGTGGGCGCCGAAGTGTTCTCCCGGATCCTCGACTTCAACGATCGCACCACCTGCGTGCTGTTCGGCGACGGCGCGGGCGCGGTGGTGCTCGAGGCGAGCGAGGAGCCGGGCATCCTGGCCAGCGACCTGCACGCGGACGGCAAGCATGTGGGCATCCTTTGCGTGCCCGGGCATGTGTCCGGCGGCAACGTGCTGGGCACGCCCTTGCTGCACATGGACGGCCAGGCCGTCTTCAAGCTCGCGGTTCGCGTGCTCGAAGAGGCGGCGCGCGCCACGCTGGCGAAGGCCGGCAAGACCGACGCCGACATCGACTGGCTGATTCCGCACCAGGCCAACATCCGCATCATGGAAGGCACGGCCAGGAAGCTGAAGCTTCCACGCGAAAAGCTCATCGTCACGGTGAACGAGCACGGCAACACGTCTGCCGCGTCGATCCCGCTGGCTCTCGACGAAGCCGTGCGTTCCGGCAAGGTGAAGAAGGGCGAAACACTCATGCTCGAAGGCGTGGGTGGCGGCTTCACCTGGGGCGCGGTGCTATTGAACCTGTAGTGTGTTGCGCCGTCCCCAAGAGGGCGGCTGCAATGCGAGACAACGCATAAACAATGAAATCCTTTGCTTTTGTTTTCCCCGGTCAGGGCTCGCAGGCTGTCGGCATGCTCGACGGCTGGGGCGATCATCCGGCCGTGGTCGAAACCCTGCGCGAAGCTTCCGAGGCGCTGGGCGAAGACGTTGGCGCGCTGATCAAGAACGGTCCCAAGGAAGAACTGGCCCTCACGACCAATACCCAGCCCGTGATGCTGGTCGCCGGTGTCGCGGCCTGGCGCGCCTGGCTGGCTGAGGGCGGCGCGACGCCGGCCGTGGTGGCCGGCCATTCGCTCGGCGAATACTCGGCGCTGGTCGCGTCAGGCGTGTTGACCCTGGCGCAAGCCGCGCCGCTGGTGCGCTTTCGCGCGCAAGCGATGCAACAGGCTGTGCCGGTGGGCGTCGGCGCGATGGCTGCTGTTCTGGGCATGGAGTCCGGCAAGGTGGTCGCCGGCTGCGCGGAAGCCACCGCGAGTTTCGGCGCGGGCAGCGCCGAGATCGTCGAGGCGGTGAATTTCAACGACCCCATGCAGACAGTGATCGCCGGCAGCAAGGCTGCCGTCGACAAGGCCTGCGAACTGCTCAAGGCCAACGGCGCCAAGCGTGCACTGCTGTTGCCGGTGTCGGCACCGTTCCATTCGAGCCTGATGAAGCCTGCCGCCGAGGCGCTGCGCGAGAAACTTGCCTCCGTCACGCTGGCTGCGCCGCAGATCCCGGTGCTGAACAACATCGACGTCGCCGTCGAAACCGATGCCGAACGCATCCGCGACGCCCTGGTGCGCCAGGCCGCCGGTCCGGTTCGCTGGGTCGAGAGCGTGCAGGCCTTGAAACTGCGCGGTGTAGCCGCCATCATCGAGTGCGGTCCCGGCAAGGTGCTGGCCGGCATGGTGAAGCGCATCGCTCCCGATCTGGAAGCCGCGTCGGTGTACGACCCGGCCACGCTCGCGGACACCCGACAATCGCTCGCCGGCTGACCGGCGCAAGGCCCCGATACTTTTTCTTATGAGCATTCCCAAATTCGAAGGGCAAGTCGCCCTGGTCACCGGCGCGACGCGCGGCATCGGCGCAGCCATCGCGCTGGAGCTGGCGCAGCGCGGCCTGAAGGTCGTGGGCACCGGCACCACCGACGAGGGCGCGGCCAAGATCACTTCGGCCCTGAGCGCGTATGACGGCCGCGGCCGTGCGCTCGACGTGAACGACGGCGCAGCGGTCGAGGCCCTGATCGACGAGATCGTCAAGGCTTACGGCGCGATCCACGTGCTGGTCAACAACGCCGGCATCACGCGCGACACGCTCGCCATGCGCATGAAGGACAGCGACTGGGACGCGGTGCTCGACACCAATCTCAAGGCTGTCTTCTCGCTCTCGCGCGCCGTGATCCGCCCGATGATGAAGCAGCGCTACGGCCGCATCATCAGCATCACCAGCGTGGTCGGCGCCTCCGGCAATGCCGGCCAGGCCAACTACGCGGCCGCCAAGGCCGGTGTCGCGGGCATGACCCGCGCGCTAGCCCGCGAGCTCGGCAGCCGCAACATCACCGTCAACTGCGTCGCACCCGGTTTCATCGAAACCGACATGACGGCCAGCCTGCCCGAAGCCCAGCAACAGGCGCTGCTCCAGCAGATCCCGCTGGGCCACCTGGGCAAGCCGGCCGACATCGCGCACGCGGTGGCTTACCTCGCATCGCCCCAGGCGTCCTACGTCACGGGGCAGGAGCTGCACGTCAACGGCGGCATGCACATGTAGCCGCAAGGCGCAACCTTTTCCCGTACCGGGTGCGCGGCAAATGCCACAATGCGCCCGGCTAAAATCCACCGATTACCTACAACCCTCAGAGGGAACCAAATGAGCGATATCGAAGCACGTGTCAAGAAAATCATCGCCGAGCAACTCGGCGTGGAAGAGTCCCAAGTGACGAATGAAAAGGCTTTCGTGGCCGACCTCGGCGCCGACTCTCTCGACACGGTCGAACTCGTGATGGCACTCGAAGACGAATTCGGCATCGAAATTCCCGACGAAGACGCCGAGAAGATCACCACGGTGCAAAACGCCGTCGACTACGCCACCAAGAATCAAAAGGCCTGATCGGCCAGCTGACAAGATTGCAACTGCGGCCGGCGGCTTTTACTTGAACCGCACGCGCCGGCAGGCAACTGTTCAGCGCTTCCAGAAAGGTTTGCCGGCATGACCAAACGCCGCGTCGTCGTGACCGGGCTCGGTTGCATCGCTCCTGTCGGAAACACCGCAACCGAATCCTGGGCCAACCTGTTGGCCGGGAAGTCGGGCATTGCGAACATCACCGCGTTCGATGCAAGCGCCTTCGCTTGCAAGTTCGCCGGTGAAGTCAAGGGTTTCGACATCACCCAATACATCTCGGAGAAGGAAGCGCGTCACATGGACCGCTTCATTCATCTGGGTCTGGCCGCCGCCATCCAGGCGGTGCAGGACAGCGGACTGCCGACCGGCGACGCGCTTTCCTATGAAGAGGCCGTGCGCATCGGCTGCAACATCGGCTCCGGCATCGGCGGCCTGCCGATGATCGAGGAAACGCACGGTGAACTGATGAACCGCGGCCCGCGCCGCGTTTCGCCGTTCTTCGTGCCTGCGTCGATCATCAACATGATCTCCGGCCACGTGTCGATCAAGTACGGCTTCAAGGGCCCGAACATCGCCGTCGTGACCGCTTGCACCACCGGCCTGCACGCCATCGGCACCTCGGCCCGCATGATCGAGTACGGCGATGCCGACGTGATGATCGCCGGCGGCGCCGAGTCGACCATCTCCCCGCTCGGCATCGGCGGCTTCACCGCGCCTCGCGCGCTGAGCACCCGCAACGACGATCCCGCCACGGCCTCCCGTCCGTGGGACAAGGACCGCGACGGCTTCGTGCTGGGCGAGGGCGCCGGCGTGCTGGTGCTCGAGGAGTACGAACACGCCAAGGCGCGCGGCGCCAAGATCTACGCGGAAGTCGCGGGCTTCGGCCTGACCGGCGACGCGTATCACATGACGGCACCCGACGTCGACGGCCCGCGCCGTTCGATGGCCATGGCGCTGTCGAATGCGGGCGTCAATGCGGACCAGGTGCAATACCTCAATGCACACGGCACCTCGACGCAGATCGGCGACGTCAACGAGACCAATGCGGTCAAGCTGGCCTTCGGCGATCACGCGAAGAAGCTCGTCGTCAATTCGACCAAGTCCATGACCGGCCACTTGCTGGGCGGCGCGGGCGGCATCGAATCGGTGTTCACGGTCCTGGCGCTGCACGAGCAGAAGAGCCCGCCGACCATCAACATCTTCAACCAGGATCCGGAGTGCGATCTCGACTACTGCGCCAACGAGGCGCGCGATCTGAAGATCGACGTCGCGGTCAAGAACAACTTTGGCTTCGGGGGCACCAACGGCACGCTGGTGTTCAAGCGCGCTTGAGCATTGCTCGGTCATGCACAGCGCACCGTCGGTGAACTACCCGGTGGGGCGCTCACGAGGCGCAACCCGGATCCTCGTCGTCCTGTGGGCATTGGGTGCCTGCTGCGCGGGCGCGTCCTGCTATCTGTTCGATAGCGCCGGATGGCGCCAGTTGCTGCTGGTGCTCAGTGTCGTTTTCGCGGGCGTCGCGGCGGGTTTCGGCCTGCGGCGCGACGGCGCCGGCGTGCTGCATTTCGATGGCCTTCAGTGGTCCTTGTCGAGTGCTGATGCGGCGCGCGGCGTGCGCAACGCGCGTGTGCTGGCGGCGCTCGATTTCCAGTCTCTGATGCTGCTGCGGCTCACCGAGCCGGGCCGCGCCCGCCACTGGGTCTGGATCGAGCAGCGAGCCATGCCGGAGCGCTGGCGCGACGTACGCCGTGCGGTATATTCGCGCCCCCCATCCGCGGAGCCAGCGGGCGACTCCTGGCGTGCGACGGCTCCTGCCGACGCTCCCTGAACCTTTCTCGATGACCACTTCTCCGCCGCCAGTGCCGCCGGATTCCGGGCTGACCGACGCGCCCGCGGAAGCGCCGCGTCCGGGCGAGGTCGACTTCCAGCTGGTCCAGCGCACGGTCGCGGGCGACCAGAAGGCGTTCGAGCTGCTGGTCATCAAGTACCAGCGCCGCATCGAGCGCCTGATCGGACGCATGGTGCGCGATGTCGACCTGATCGAGGACATCGCGCAGGAAACCTTCATTCGGGCCTACCGCGCGCTGCATCAGTTCCGCGGAGAAGCCCAGTTCTACACCTGGCTCTACCGGATCGCCGTCAACACCGCCAAGAAGGCGCTGGTGGACATGAAGCGCGACCCGACCGTTTCCGAAGCCGCCCTGAGGTCTTCTTCTGAGGACGAAGATGAAACTTACCGTCCCGGAAACGAACCAACCACCGACGAAACCCCCGAATCGGTCCTGGCGGCGAACGAAATCGCCAGTGCCGTCGAAGCTGCCATGGAAGCGCTCCCCGCCGAGTTGCGCCAGGCGGTCACGCTGCGCGAAATCGAGGGCATGAGTTACGAAGAGATCGCCGAGGTCATGGATTGCCCTATCGGCACGGTGCGTTCGCGAATTTTCCGGGCGCGCGAGGCCATTTCGGCCAGGGTCAAGCCGCTGCTGGACAACCAGTCCGGCAAACGTTGGTAAGTAAGCAGGTGAATGAAATGAATCAGACGATGACGGTTCGGGAACAGGTGTCCGCACTTGCGGATGGTCATTTGCAGGGCGAGTCGTTCGCGCAGGCGATCGAGGCCATCTGCGCCGACAGCGAATCGCGCGCGACCTGGCAGGCCTACCACGTGGTGGGCGACGTGCTGCGTTCGGGCTCCCATTCGCCGTGCAGCGACAGCTCGGCCTTCCTGGCGCGCTTCCAGCAACGCCTGGCCGCGGAGCCCGTCGTGCTCGCTCCCGCGGCGGCGCCAGTCGCCGCGCCTGTGGCGCTTCCCTTGCAGCGCAGGGCGGAGGCGGCCAACGAGCCGGTGTTCCGCTGGAAGCTGGTGGCCGGTGCCGCCTCGCTGATGGCGGTGGCCGCCATCGGCTGGACGCTGGTCGGCAACGGCGCTGCCATTCCCCAGCCTGGCGCGCAACTCGCGTCGATCCAGCAGCAACAACAGCCGGCCGTCAATTCGGTGCTGGCCGCAGCGGCACTGAACGGCCCGCAGCAGCCCGCCGGCGGCACGCTGACGCCCACGCGCGTCATCGTCGGCAACGGCGCGCCGCAGGTCATGCTGCGCGATCCGCGGCTCGACCAACTGCTCGAAGCGCACCAGCAGGCCGGCGGCGCTTCGCAAATGCCTTCGGGCTTCCTGCGCAATGCCACTTTCGAGGGACCCACGCGCTGACAGCGCGCCCTTAGCAGCCCGCCCCTAATGACCGTTCAGATGCCGATTTCCGCGCGCGCCTGCGTGCTCGTGTTTGCAGCTTTCTGCCTGGCGCAGGTTTCCATCGCGCAGCCTCGTTCAGGCGCCGCGGTGAATCCCAAGAGCGCGGCCGCGGCGCAGACGGACGAGCCGCCGGCAATGAGCGTCACCGAGTGGCTGCAGCGCATGCACACGGGGGCCCGGCAGCGCAATTACGTGGGCACTTTCGTGGTGTCGGCGCCGGGCGGCGACCTGTCGAGCGCGCGCATCTGGCACGTACGCGACGGCGAGCATCAGATCGAGCGCATCGAGGCCCTGTCGGGACCGCCGCGTTCGACCTTCCGGCGCAACCGCAACGTCATGACCTTCCTGCCGGAAGCGAAGGTCGTCAAGGTCGAGAAGCGGGAGAACCTCGATCTCTTCCCGAACCTGCCGGACAAGCCCGATTCGTCGATCAGCGATTTCTACGACGTGCGTGCGATCGGCAAGGACCGCGTGGCGGGCTTCGACGCCGACGTGGTGCAGCTGGTGCCGCACGACGCGCTGCGCTTCGGCTACCGCGTCTGGAGCGAGCGCCGATCCGGCCTCGTGGTGAAGCTGCAGACCATCGACAGCGAATCGCGCGTGGTGGAGCAGTCGGCGTTCTCCGAACTGCAGCTCGACGCACCCGTGAAGCCGCAGGCGCTGGCACAGATGATGGCCAACACCTCCGGCTACCGCATCGAGAAGCTCGAGCTCGAGCGCTCCAGCGCACAGGACGAGGGCTGGACCCTCAGCGCGCCGGTGGCCGGGTTCAAGCCCCGCAGCTTCTTCCGCCGTCCCCCGAGCGGCGATGGCAGCAGCAACAACAACAACAGCGGCGGCAAGCAGAAACAACAGGACGCGACCACGGTCCAGTGGACTTTCTCCGACGGACTGGCCTCGGTGTCGCTCTTCATCGAGCGCTACGATGCCGCGCGCGCGCCGCGCGACGGCGTGCTGACCATCGGCGCCACCAATGCGATCCGCCGGCGCCTGCCGGAACCCGCCAGCGACTGGTGGCTGACCGCGGTCGGCGAAGTGCCGCAGCAGACACTCAACGCGTTCGCCCAGAGCCTCGCGCGCACGCGCTGATTCGACGCATTTGCCGCGCAAGGCCGGTTGCGCTGAACCAAGCCTGTGCCGCAGACTCATAGCACTTGTTTTTTAGCCGCTCTGCTCTTTTGAAAGAAAACCGATGATCTTCAAAGTCGAGGGACACAAGCTTCGTTCCGGTGTTTTGGCTTTCGCGCTTGCGCTCACGGCGGGCGCCAGCTTCCTGCCTGTCGAGCCCGTGCACGCGCAGACGCGCACGCTGCCCGATTTCACCGACCTGGTCGACCAGGTCGGTCCCTCCGTCGTCAACATCCGCACCGTCGAGAAGGTGACGCCGCGCGCCGGCAACGGCGAGATGGACGAGGAGATGCAGGAGTTCTTCCGCCGCTTCTTCGGCCAGCCGCTGCCGGGCGCCCCCCGTTCGGGCCCGCGCCAGAACCGGCCGCAGCAACCGCAGGAAGAGGAGCGCCCCCGCGGCGTGGGCTCCGGCTTCATCCTGACGGCCGACGGCTACGTGATGACCAATGCGCACGTGGTGGAAGACGCTTCCGAGGTGCTGGTCACGCTGCCCGACAAGCGCGAGTTCAAGGCCAAGATCGTGGGCGCCGACAAGCGCACCGACGTCGCCGTCGTCAAGATCGAGGCCACGGGCCTGCCGGCCGTGAAGGTGGGAGACATCTCCAGGCTGCGCGTCGGCGAATGGGTCATGGCCATAGGCTCGCCGTTCGGCCTCGAGAACACCGTCACCGCCGGCATCGTGAGCGCGAAGCAGCGCGACACCGGCGAATACCTGCCGTTCATCCAGACCGACGTGGCCATCAACCCCGGCAACTCGGGCGGCCCGCTGATCAACATGCGCGGCGAGGTGGTCGGCATCAACAGCCAGATCTATTCGCGCTCGGGCGGCTTCATGGGCATCTCATTCTCGATCCCGATCGACGAGGCGATCCGCGTGAGCGACCAGCTGCGCACCTCGGGCCGCGTGTCGCGCGGCCGCATTGGCGTGCAGATCGACCAGGTGACGAAGGACGTGGCCGAGGCCATCGGCCTTGGCAAGGCGCAGGGCGCGCTGGTGCGCGGCGTCGAGGCCGGATCGCCGGGCGAGAAGGCCGGCGTGGAGCCGGGCGACGTGATCACCAAGTTCGACGGCAAGGCCATCGAGAAGCCGAGCGACCTGCCGCGCCTGGTGGGCAACACCAAGCCCGGCACGAAGAGCACGCTCACGGTGTTCCGCCGCGGTGCGTCGCGCGACCTCAGCGTGACCATTGCCGAGATCGAACCCGACAAGCCCAGCAAGCGCGCGACCGACCGAGACGAAACGCCGGCCAAGCCACCGGTATCCGCGGCCGCCAAATCGCTCGGCCTTGCCGTGAGCGACCTCACCGACGCGCAGAAGAAAGAGCTCAAGCTGAAGGGCGGCGTGAAGGTCGATGCTGCCAGCGACGCCGCTGCGCGCGCGGGCCTGCGCGAGGGCGACATCATCCTGGCCGTGGGCAATTCGGACATCGCGAACGCGCGTGAATTCGAGTCCGCCATCGGCAAGGCCGACAAGAGCAAGGCGCTCAGCGTGCTGTTCCGCCGCGGTGACTGGGCGCAGTACGCCCTGATCCGCCCCGCACGCTGATCTGACGCTGGCGTCAAGTGGCCCCACCCGGCAGTCGGGTTTGGGGCCGTTTTTTTGAGGTGTTTACGACGTTCTGGCGCCGTGCCCCAAAAAAATCTGGGAGGCCGAAACCCTCCGATTTTGTTTGTGCCTACTAACTTATAAAAGGCCTAAGGACGAATTTCGGTAGAATAGAGCACCCTCGACGGCCGGCCAGCGCATAAGGAGTGCGCTGGCCTTCACGATGCGAGATGTCAGACAGCAGTCCACCGGTGCTCCACAGATCGCCCACAAGTTGTTCAGTAACTGCTCCACCGATCCTGTTGATAACCTGTTTATATCTTTGATGTTGTGGACCTGCAACGACCCCTTTGGAGCCTGTTCCCGGATGTACGTGCTTCCCTTTTTGCCTACAATGAAGTTCCAACTACTGCAGTTGCCATTGCTTGTTGGTTCAGGGCGCGTCTCCAGAAGACGCGCCCTTTTTTCTTGCCTGTCGCCCTCTGCGCGCGAGCCAATTCAAGTACTTAAGCGTTCCCGTTGATGAATCACATCAGAAATTTTTCGATCATTGCGCACATCGACCATGGCAAGTCGACGCTCGCAGACCGTTTGATCCAGCGCTGCGGCGGCCTCGCGGAACGCGAGATGGAAGCGCAGGTGCTCGACTCGATGGACATCGAGAAAGAGCGTGGGATAACCATCAAGGCACAGACCGCGGCGCTGCACTACAAGGCACGCGACGGACAGGTCTACAACCTCAATCTGATCGACACGCCGGGCCACGTCGACTTCTCGTATGAAGTGAGTCGCTCGCTGTCTGCATGCGAGGGCGCGCTGCTCGTCGTCGATGCATCGCAAGGTGTCGAAGCGCAGACGGTGGCCAACTGCTACACCGCGCTCGACCTCGGCGTCGAAGTGGTGCCGGTGCTCAACAAGATCGACCTGCCCAACGCGGACCTCGACAACGCGCGCACCGAGATCGAAGACGTGATCGGCATCGACGCGACCGACGCGATTCCTTGTTCCGCAAAGACCGGTGTCGGCATCGACGACATCCTCGAAGCCATCGTCGCACGCATGCCCGCGCCGCGCGGCAACCCCGACGGCCCGCTGCGCGCGATGATCGTCGACAGCTGGTTCGACCCGTACGTCGGCGTCGTCATGCTGGTGCGCGTGGTCGACGGCCGGCTCGTGAAGGGCGAGCGCATCAAGATGATGGCGTCCGGCGCGATGTACAACGCCGACAGCGTGGGCGTGTTCACACCGGCCAACGAGCCGCGGCCTTCGCTCGAGGCGGGCGAGGTGGGCTACATCATCGCGGGCATCAAGGAACTGCAGGCCGCCAAGGTCGGCGACACGGTCACGCTGATCAGGCCGGGGACCGGCGGTGCGGCGGCCACGGCAACCGAGGCGCTGCCCGGCTTCAAGGAAATCCAGCCGCAGGTGTTCGCGGGCCTGTACCCCACCGAAGCCAGCGAGTACGACTCGCTGCGCGACGCGCTGGAGAAACTCAAGCTCAACGATTCGTCGCTGCGCTACGAGCCCGAAGTGAGCCAGGCGCTGGGCTTCGGCTTCCGCTGCGGCTTCCTCGGCCTGCTGCACATGGAAATCGTGCAGGAGCGGCTGGAGCGCGAGTTCGACCAGGACCTGATCACGACTGCGCCCAGCGTGGTCTACCAGGTGGTCAAGAACGACGGCGAGGTGATCATGGTCGAGAACCCGTCCAAGATGCCCGACGTCGGCCGCATGGCCGAGATCCGCGAGCCGATCGTCACCGTGCACCTGTACATGCCGCAGGAATACGTCGGCTCCGTCATGACGCTGGCCAACCAGAAGCGCGGCGTGCAGATGAACATGGCCTACCACGGCCGCCAGGTCATGCTGACCTACGAGATGCCGCTCGGCGAGATCGTGCTCGACTTCTTCGACAAGCTGAAATCGGTGAGCCGCGGCTACGCCTCCATGGACTACGAGTTCAAGGAGTACCGCGCGTCCGACGTGGTGAAGGTCGACATCCTGCTGAACGGCGACAAGGTCGACGCGCTGTCGATCATCGTGCACCGCAGCCAGTCGCAGTACCGCGGCCGGGCGGTGGTCTCGAAGATGCGCGAGATCATTTCGCGCCAGATGTACGACGTGGCGATCCAGGCGGCCATCGGTGTCACCATCATTGCGCGTGAGACAATCAAGGCCCTTCGCAAGAACGTGCTGGCCAAGTGCTACGGCGGCGACATCTCCCGCAAGAAGAAGCTGCTCGAGAAGCAGAAGGCCGGCAAGAAAAGAATGAAGCAGATCGGCTCCGTCGAGGTCCCGCAAGAGGCCTTCCTCGCGATTCTGCAAGTCGAAGACTGATCAAAAAATGGCATTCCTCACCTCCCTGGTACTCGCGGTTTTCGCCGGCTATGTCGGTGCCTGGTATTTCGGCGCGATCGAAGGCAACTTCGCGCTGCTGCTGTTCCTGGCGACGGTGGTCACCGGCCTCTACTGGCTGGCCGAACGCTTCTATTTCCTGCCGAAGCGCGAGCAGGCCGCCGCCAGGCTCGAAGCCTCGCTGGCCGAGCGCAACGAGCGGCTGGCCGGGCAGGGCATCAAGCAGGTCGACACTGCCGACGCCAAGGCGAGCGAACGCCTGCTGATGCAGCCCTGGTGGCTCGACTGGACCGCCGGGCTCTTTCCGGTGATCCTGGTGGTGTTCCTGCTGCGCTCGTTCCTGTACGAGCCCTTCAAGATTCCTTCGGGCTCGATGATGCCCACGCTGCTGACCGGCGACCTGATCCTGGTCAACAAGTTCACCTACGGCCTGCGCCTGCCGGTGATCAACACCAAGATCACCGACGGTACGCCGCTGGCGCGCGGCGACGTGGTGGTGTTCCGCTACCCGCCCAAGCCCAGCATGGACTACATCAAGCGCGTGGTCGGCATCCCGGGCGACGAGGTGTCCTACCTGAACAAGAAGCTCATGATCAACGGCCAGCCGGTGTCCAAGGCGCCGGACGCCGACTACCTCGACGGCGAATCGATGCGCCTGCTCAAGCAGTTCACCGAGAACCTCGGCGGCAAGCAGCACAAGATCCTCAACGACGACGCGGCACCCAACTTCGTGCCGGGCGCCAGCGACTTCCCGGGCCGCGAGAACTGCCGCTACTCGGTCGAAGGCGTGGTCTGCAAAGTGCCCGCCGGCCAGTATTTCATGATGGGCGACAACCGCGATAATTCGGCGGATTCGCGTTTCTGGGGCTTCGTCCCCGACCAGAACATCGTCGGCCGGGCGTTCTTCGTCTGGATGAATTTCGGCGACCTGGGACGCATCGGTCCGTTTCAATAAGCCGTCATCGGCATCGTTCGAGGGGTAAGAGGGCATGAGAACACATCGGTCTGTCGCCGGCAGGGCGTCGCAACAGCGTGGCATTTCGTTCATCGGGCTGGTGTTCGTCGCGGTCGTGCTCGCGTGCGTGGGCGTGGTCGTCGCGCAGGTCATTCCGACGCTGATCGAGTGGCAGGCGATCGACAAGGCCGCCAACAAGGCCAAGGAAGGCACGACCGTGCCCGAAGTGCGCGCCATCTTCGACCGCGCGCAGGCCATCGACGACTTCAAGTCGGTCAGCGGCAAGGACCTGGACATCAAGAAGGTCGGCGACAAGGTGGTGGTCTCGTATGCCTACGAGCGCGAGATTCCGCTGTTCGGCCCGGCCTACCTGACGCTCAAATACAAGGGCGAGACCCGCTGAACGCGGCGCTTAAAAAGGTGGACGGCAGCCTTGTCGCGCTGCAGGCGCGTCTCCAGCACACCTTCTCCGATCCGCGGCTGCTCCAGCTCGCGCTCACGCACCGCAGTTTCTCGGCCGACCACAACGAGCGCCTGGAGTTTCTCGGCGACTCGGTGCTGAATCTCGCGGTTTCCCACCTGCTCTACATCCGTCTTTCGGCGCTGCCCGAGGGCGACCTTTCGCGCGTGCGCGCCAACCTGGTCAAGCAAGATACCTTGCACCGACTGGCGGTCGGGCTGGCGCTGTCGCCGCTGCTCAAGCTCGGCGAGGGGGAGGCCCGTTCCGGCGGCCCCAACCGCCCTTCGATCCTGGCCGATGCGCTCGAGGCGCTGATCGGCGCGGTCTATCTCGACGCCGGTTTCGCGGCCGCCCAGGCGCTGGTGCACCGGCTCTACGAAGCGGTCGAGATCAATCCGCGCATGGAAGCCGCGGCGAAAGATCCGAAGACCGAATTGCAGGAATGGCTGCAGGGCCACAAAATGAAGCTGCCGGTGTACCGCGTGGCCGCCACACTGGGCGCGGCGCACAAGCAGACTTTCGATGTCGAGTGCGAGGTGCCCGAGTTGGGACTTCGCGAACGCGGCATCGGCGGCTCGCGCCGCGCCGGCGAGCAGGCTGCCGCGGCCGCCATGTTGATCCGGCTCAAGGCACGCGGCGCCGCGTGAAATCAGAATGAACGATGCTATCAATCCCGTAGCGGGACCCGAAGACACCGCAGGCGATGCGCCTGCAACCGGGCCGCAGCACTGCGGCCTCATCGCCATCGTCGGCAAGCCCAACGTGGGCAAGTCGACGCTGCTCAATGCGCTGGTCGGCCAGAAGATCAGCATCACTTCGCGCAAGGCGCAGACCACGCGCCACCGCATCACCGGCATGCGCACGCTGGGCGCCACGCAGTTCGTGTTCGTCGACACGCCGGGTTTCCAGACCCTGCATGCCAACGCGCTGAACAAGTCGCTCAACAAGACCGTGCAGGGCGCGGTCGGCGACGTGGACCTGATTCTTTTCGTGGTCGAGGCGGGCAGCTTCACGCCGGCCGACGAGCGCGTGCTCAAGCTGCTCGGCAAGGGCATCCCGACGGTGCTGCTGGCCAACAAGCTCGACAACGTGCACCGCCGCGGCGACATCGCGCCCTGGCTGCAGACCATGCAGGAGAAGCACAGCTTCGCCGAGTTCGTGCCGATGTCGGCCAAGAACGCCAAGGACGTCGAGCGCCTGTTCGACATCTGCAAGAAGTACCTGCCGGAGCAGCCCTGGTTCTACGACGAGGACGAGCTCACCGACCGCAGCGAGAAATTCCTCGCGGGCGAACTGGTGCGCGAAAAGCTGTTCCGCCTGACCGGCGACGAGCTGCCCTACACCTCGACCGTCATCATCGACAAGTTCGAGGAAGAGCCGCCCCAGAAGAAGGGCCAGAAGCGCCTGCTGCGCATCGCCGCCACCATCGTGGTCGAGCGCGACGGCCACAAGGCCATGGTGATCGGCGACAAGGGCGAGCGCATCAAGCGCATCGGCATGGAAACCCGCGTGGAGCTGGAGAAGCTGGCCGATGCCAAGGTGTTCCTCGAACTATGGGTGAAGGTGCGCTCGGGCTGGGCCGACGACGAAGCCCGGGTCCGTTCGTTCGGCTACGAATAACAGACAGGCAAACCCCCAGGCTCGCTCGCTTCGCGTAGCCGCCAACCCCCTTGCAGGGGGCAACGCCAGTGGCCCGGCAAAGCCGGTTCCGCGGCGTTTGCCGGCCTCAAGCCTCGATGCTCCTTAGCGCACTGACATGGCCACCCACCGCGTTTCGCACGAACCGGCTTATGTGCTCCACCGCTACGACTGGAGCGAGTCGAGCCTGATCCTCGAGGTCTTCACCCGGCACCACGGGCGCATCGCGCTGGTGGCCAAGGGGGCGAAGCGGCCGAGCTCCAATTTCCGGCCGGTGCTGCTGCCGCTTCAGCCGCTGCAGCTCAACTACGGCGGCGATGCCGAGATCCGCACGCTCAAGGGCGCCGAGTGGATGGGCGGCCACGTGATGCCGACCGGCGAGGCGCTGCTGTCGGGCTACTACGTCAACGAACTGCTGCTGCGCCTGCTGGCGCGCGACGACGCCCACGAAGCGCTGTTCGACGCCTATGCGGGCGTGGTGCAGGTGCTGGCGGGCGACCACGCCGGCGCCCAGGCGGCCACCCATGCGGCCGCGCTGCGTGCCTTCGAACTGCTGCTGCTGCGCGGGGTCGGGCTGCTGCCGTCGCTCGAGGTCCAGACGCTGACGCTGGAGCCGCTCGTGGCCGATACCCGCTACAGCCTCGTGCCCGAAGCCGGCCTGCGCCAGGCGGACGGCAAGGAGGCCGCGCTGGCCGGCGCCGACTGGCAGGCGCTGCAGGCCGTGCTCGACGACCGCGCCCCGTTCACCGCCACGCTGCGCGAAGTAGCCACCATGAACGCCGGCAGCAACAGCGCCCTGCGGAACCAGCTGCGCGCCTTGCTCAACTACCATTGCGGCGTGTCCACGCTGCGCACGCGGCAAATGATGAGAGATCTGCAAGCACTATGAGCACCTCAGGCAACGTCACCTCGCTGTCCGTCAACCTCAACAAGGTGGCCCTGGTCCGCAACACGCGCCACCTGGGCATCCCGAGCGTGGTCAAGGCCGCGCAGGCCTGCCTGGCCGCCGGGGCGCAGGGCATCACCGTGCACCCCCGCCCCGATGCCCGCCACATCCGCGCGCACGACGTGAGCGACCTGTCCGAGCTGCTCGCCAGGGACTGGCCCGCCATCGAGTTCAACATCGAAGGCAACCCGTTCCAGAACCTGATGGACTTCGTGCGCACGCTGAAGCCGCACCAGGCCACCTTCGTGCCCGACAGCGAAACCCAGTCGACCAGCGACCACGGCTGGACCTTCCCCGACGATGCCGAGCGCCTGCGCCCGCTGATCGCCGAGGCCAAGTCGCTGGGCGTGCGCGTCAGCCTGTTCATGGACCCGATTCCCGAGATGATGGCCGCCGTCAAGGCCGTGGGCGCCGACCGCGTCGAGCTCTACACCGAAGGCTATGCCGCCTCGCGCGGCACGCCCGACGAGCAGGCCGTGCTCCAGCGCTATGCCGACACGGCGCGCGCGGCCCATGCCGCGGGCCTGGGCATCAACGCCGGCCACGACCTGAGCCGCGACAACCTGACTGCATTCCTGCGCGCGGTGCCCGGCGTGCTGGAGGTGTCGATCGGCCATGCCTTCGTGGCCGACGCACTCGAACTCGGCTATGCCGCCACCACCCGCGACTACCTGCGATGCATCAGCGAGGCGCAGCAATGAGCGCCGGCGCCGAATGATCTACGGCATTGGCACCGACATCTGCGACCTGCGGCGCATCACCGCGACCTTCGAGCGCCAGGGCGAGCGCTTCGCCCGCAAGGTGCTGAGCGACGCCGAGTTCGCGGTCTGGAAGGCCCGCAGCGCGCGCTGGCCCAAGCGCGGCATCAGCTACCTCGCGACGCGCTTTTCCGCCAAGGAGGCTTTCAGCAAGGCGATCGGCATGGGCATGCGCATGCCCATGAGCTGGCGCCTGTGCGAGATCGCCAACCTGCCCAGCGGCAAGCCGGTCATCGTGCTGCACGGCGGCCTGAAGGACTGGTTCGAGGCACAAGGGCTCACGGCCCACGTGACCGTGACCGACGAAAACGAATACGCCGCGAGCTTCGTGGTGGTGGAGAAGGTATGACCCCCGAGCTTGCTGCTCGCCCCCATGCGCCGCTGATCATCGACGTGGCCGCGACCGAACTCGACGCGGCCGACCGCCGGCGCCTTGCCAACCCGCTGGTCGGCGGCGTGATCCATTTCTCCCGCAATTGGCAGGACCGGGCGCAGATGACCGCGCTCAATGCCGAGATCAAGGCGATACGCCCCGACCTGCTGATCTGCGTCGACCACGAAGGCGGCCGCGTGCAGCGCTTTCGTACCGACGGCTTCACGCGACTGCCGTCGATGCGCGCCCTGGGCGAACTGTGGATGCGCGACGCCATGCGCGCCACGCAGGCCGCGACGGCTGCCGGCCAGGTGCTCGCGGCCGAGCTGCGCGCCTGCGGCGTCGATTTCAGCTTCGCGCCCGTGCTCGACCTGGACCACGGCGGCAGCGGCGTGATCGGCGATCGCAGTTTCCACCGCGACCCGCGCGTGGTGGCGCTGCTGGCCAAGAGCGTCATGCACGGCATGCTGCAAAAAGGCATGCGCAACTGCGGCAAGCATTTTCCGGGTCACGGCTTCGTCACGGCCGATTCGCACGTCGAGATCCCGGTCGACAAGCGCAGCCTCAAGGACATCCTGAACGACGACGCGCGGCCCTACGACTGGCTGGCCGGCACGCTCACCGCCGTGATGCCGGCGCACGTGATCTACCCCAAGGTCGACAAGCGGCCGGCGGGGTTTTCGTCGAAGTGGCTCAAGGCGGTGCTGCGCCAGCGCTTCGCCTTCGACGGCGCGGTCTTCAGCGACGACCTGAGCATGGAAGCGGGGCGCTACATCGACGGCGAACTGCTGAGCTACACCGACGCCGCGCTGGCGGCGCTGGCGGCGGGCTGCGACGTGGCACTGCTGTGCAACCAGAGCATTGGCGACGGACGGGTGCTCGACCAATTCCTCGATGGCTTCGAGGCGGCTTCGCGCAACGGGCAATGGCGGCCGGATGCGGCAAGCGAGGCACGCAGGCTCGCGTTGCTGCCGCAAGAGGCCGCGCCCGACTGGGACACGCTTTCTGCGTCGCGCGCTCACCGCGATGCGCTGCGCCTGCTGGCGGCCGTCTGAGCCGAGCGCTCTTTTTCTTCAGGCGGCCGGGGGGCGCCAGAGCCGTTCCCCGCCCGTCTCCAGATGGGTCAGGTACAGCCGCAGGTCGAATTCGAGCTGCTGGTACTCCGGCTCCATGTGCATGCACAGCGCATAGAAAGCCTTGTCGTGCTCGCGCTCCTTCATGTGGGCGAGTTCGTGCACGACGATCATGCGCAGCCAGGGAAGCGGCACGTCCTTGAACAGGCTGGCCACGCGGATCTCGCGCTTGGCCTTGAGCTTGCCGCCCTGCACGCGGGACACGGTGGTGTGCGTGCCCAGCGCGTTGCGTATCACGTGCAGCTTGCTGTCGAACATCACCTTGGACAGCGGCTCGGCCTTGCGCATGAAGTCGCTCTTGAGCTCGCTCACGTAGCCGTACAGCGCGCGGTCGGTCTGGATGTCGTGCGAGCCTTCGGGGTAGCGCTTGAGCAGCAGGCCGGCGAGCCGGTCTTCGGCCATCAGCTGGCGGACCTGGTCCAGCAGGGGTGCCGGATAGCCCGCCAGGTATTTCATCAGCGTGCCGCGCGTCCGGTGCGCGCCACGCAGGCCAGGCCGGTGGCGACACCGCCGAACAGGTCGCCCTCGACCAGGTTCACGCCCGCGAAGCTCTTACGCAGCCCATGCTGGAACGGGCGCAGGGCCGACGAGCCGCCGGTCAGGTAGATCGCGTCGAGGTCGCCGCTGCGAAGGCCCGCGCGCTTGACGCAGGCGTGGGCGCAGGCGATCACGTTCTCGAGCGGGCCGGCCAGCTGCTGCGCCATGTCGGCGGGAGACAGCGATGCCACCAGGCCGCGCTCGGCGCAATCGAGGTCGATGGCGGTTTCCGCATCGGTGACGGAGGCATCGATCTTGGCCGCTTCCACGGCGCTGGCGATGCGGTGGCCGTGCCGTTCTTCCAGCACGTTCATGAGGCGGTCGTGCAGGCGCGTGTCGCTGTAGCTGGTGCGCAGTTCCTTGGCCTGGCGCACCGCCTTGGCGGCGTAGAGCCAGTTGATCAGGTGCCAGGACGACAGCTCGAAGAACACCTTGCTCGGCACCTCGCGCCCCTGCGGCCCGTGGTGGCGAAAGCCGAAATGCGGCATCACGCGTTCGAGGTTCAGGCGCTGGTCGAAGTCGGTGCCGCCGATGTGCACGCCGCTGGTGGCCAGCACGTCGTCGCCGCGGTCCTCGCGCGCCGCGCGGTCGGGGCCCACGCGCACCACGGTGAAGTCCGAAGTGCCGCCGCCGATGTCGACGATGAGCACGATCGATTCCTTGGCGATGCGCTGCTCGTAGTCGAAGGCCGCGGCGATCGGCTCGAGCTGGAAGGCGATTTCGCGGAAGCCCGCCGCACGCGCCGCGACGCGCAGGCTTTCCTCGGCGCGCTCGTCGCGCTTCGGATCGTCGTCCACGAAGTGCACGGGCCTCCCGATCACGACGCGCTCGGGCAACTGGCCCAGCTCGCGGCTGGCACGCACTGCCAGCTCGCGCAGGAATCGCGCGATGATGTCCTCGAAGCTCACGAGACCGTCGTAGATGGCGGTCTTCTCCTGCATCAGCGCGCTGCCCAGCAGGCTCTTGAGCGAACGCATCAGTCGGCCTTCGGTGCCCGAGAGATATTGCGCGACGGCATCGCGGCCGAAGTGCGTGGTGCGGTCTTCCGAGTTGAAGAAGATCGCGGTCGGCAGCGTGGTGGCCGCGCCTTCGATGGGCAGCAGACGGGCGACGCCGTCGACCCGGCAGGCCACGGCGGAGTTGGAGGTGCCGAAGTCGATGCCGATCGTCGGCAGCGACGACGGTGACGACACGCTCAAGATTCCCTGCGCAACGCGGGGAACAGGATCACGTCGCGGATGCTCGGCGAATCGGTCAGCAGCATCATCAGCCGGTCGATGCCGATGCCGCAGCCGCCGGTGGGCGGCATGCCGTATTCGAGCGCGCGCACGAAGTCGTGGTCGTAGTACATGGCTTCGTCGTCGCCGCCGTCCTTGGCCGCGACCTGCGCGTTGAAGCGCGCGGCCTGGTCCTCGGCGTCGTTCAGCTCGCTGAAGCCGTTGCCGAACTCGCGGCCGGTGATGTAGAGCTCGAAGCGCTCGGTGACCTCGGGGCGCTCGTCGTTGGCGCGCGCCAGCGGCGAGATCTCGGTCGGGTGCTCCATGATGAAGGTCGGCTGCCAGAGCTTCTCTTCGACGGTTTCCTCGAAATACATCACCTGCAGGCTGGCCAGGCTGCGCTGCGAGAGCTTGTCCTTTTCTTCGCTCAGGCCGATCTTGCGCAGTGCGGCGATGAGCCAGGCGGTGTCGTCCACGCCCTGGGCCACGCCTTCGGCATCGGTGTGCTTCAGGATGGCTTCGCGGATCGTCAGGCGCTCGAAGGGCTGGGTCAGGTCGACCGGCTTGCCCTGGTAGGTGAGCTGCTGCGTGCCCACGGCCTTGTCGGCGATGGTGCGGATCAGCGTCTCGGTGAAGTCCATCAGGTCGCGGTAGTTCCAGTAGGCCGCGTAGAACTCCATCATCGTGAACTCGGGGTTGTGCCGCACCGAGATGCCCTCGTTGCGGTAGCTCCGGTTGATTTCGAACACGCGCTCGAAGCCGCCGACGATCAGGCGCTTGAGGTACAGCTCGGGCGCGATGCGCAGGAACATTTCCTGGTCGAGCGCGTTGTGGTGCGTCTTGAAGGGCTTGGCGTTGGCGCCGCCGGGAATGGGGTGGAGCATGGGCGTCTCGACTTCGAGGAAGTCGTTGGCCACCATGAACTCGCGCAGCGCGCTCACGGCCTTGCTGCGCGCGGTGAAGCGCACGCGCGCCGATTCGTCGGTGATCAGGTCGACGTAGCGCTGGCGGTACTTCTGTTCCTGGTCGGCCATGCCGTGGAACTTGTCGGGCAGCGGACGCAGGCTCTTGGTGAGCAGGCGCAGCCGGGTGACCTTGACCGACAGCTCGCCGGTCTTGGTCTTCATCAGCGAGCCTTCGGCGCCGACGATGTCGCCCAGGTCCCAGCGCTTGAATTCGGCATAGGCCTCTTCGCCCACCGCGTCGCGCGTGACGTAGAGCTGGATGCGGCTGGTGGCGTCCTGCAGCGTTGCGAAGCTGGCCTTGCCCATGACGCGCTTGAGCATCATCCGGCCCGCCACGCTCACGGAAACGGCTTGCGCGTCGAGGGCTTCGGCTTCGGTGGCGCCATGTGCCTCGACGAGTGCCGCGGCGCGGTGGCCGGGCTTGAAGTCGTTCGGGAACGCAACGCCTTTGCCCTCGACCTGCGCGGTGCGCAGCAGCTTGAGTTTTTCGCGGCGTTCGGCGATGAGCTGGTTTTCGTCGACGGCGGGCGTGGGAGGCGTAGGGGTCTTTTGATCGGACATGGGAGGCGGGTGGCGCGCAACCGGGAGCGTGCGCGGGGCTGGCATTTTAGCCCATCAGGTTTGAACCGAGACCGCCCCTGAATGCCCGTCAATCCTGCACAAAGCGCTACAAAAAATGTAGCTGCCAAATGTGATGCCTACTCGGTGATGCCCGTGCGCGCCAGCAGATCGCTCACCAGCTCCAGCCGCATCAACGGACTGTCGAGCTCCATCAGCCGCTGGCGCAGCTCCAACTGCATCGGCACCAGCTCGCACCAGCGGTTGGCGACCCAGCCGCAGTCGTCGAGCCGGTAGGGTGTGCCGATAGGCAGCCGCACCGATTCGCCTTGCGCGCGGCGCCGTTCTTCCAGCGTGTCGAGCAGGCGCCGCAGCGCGGTGGCGGTGTGCTTGAGGTCGTCCGGAATCTCCAGCGCGACGTCGTCGTTCACCGCCTCGACCTCGGCCACCCAGAGCCCGTGCTTCTGCAGCTCGGCATGGCGCACGCGGAATCGCTGCGTGCCGATGCACTCGATCTGCAGCAGGCCGCTTTGCGGCGACTCGAACTCGCGGATCATGGCCAGCGTGCCGATGCCGGCAAAGCTCTCGGTGTCGGCGCCGGCCTTGCGCACTTCGCTGCCGCTGGTGAGGCTCACCACGCCGAAGGGCGCATCGGCCTTGCGGCACTTGCCGATCATGTCGAGATAGCGCACCTCGAAGATTCGCAGCGGAAGCAGGCCGCCCGGAAACAGAACCGTGCCGAGCGGGAACAATGGCAGTGAATGCAAAAGGGGTTGTGTCGTCATCGAAGAGCCTTGCGTGGCTATCATCGCATTCCGCTCACGGCTGCGCCTCATGCTCTATCAGATTCCCTCGTTCCTTCTCGACGTGATCGTCGGCCTGCTCGGCGGCGCCTGCCTGCTGCGCCTTTACATGCAGTACCACCGGGTGCCTTTCGGCAACCCGCTCGGCCGCTTCATCTTCGCCATCACCGACTGGATCGTGCTTCCGCTGCGGCGCATCGTGCCGCCGGTGAAGCGCTGGGACCTGGCGAGCCTGATCGCGGCGTGGCTGCTGGTGCTGATGAAGTTCCTGCTGCTCTGGCTGCTGATCGGCAACCTCGGACGGATCGCGACCTTGCCGCTGGTGTCGCTGGTGGGGCTGATGCAACTGGCGGTCTCGGGGCTGACGGCGCTGCTGGTGGTCTATGCCGTGCTGTCGTGGATTCCGGGCGCGTCGCCGATGCTGCTCGACCTCATCTCCCGCCTGGCCGAGCCGCTGGTGCGGCCGTTCCGGCGCTTCATTCCGCTGATCGGCGGCATCGACCTGTCGCCGCTGGCGGCCATCGTGGTGCTGCAGGTGATTGCCATCGTGCTGAGCAACCTGCTGGTGTTTGCCTATCAGCTGACGTTCTGAACCAGCCCAACTGAAAAGGGCCCGGGTGCGATGCACCCGGGCCCTTGTCTTTTGGACGCCTGCCTGTGTCAGCTGACCGCGTCGGCCGGCTGGCGCAGCAGCATCGCCAGCGTGCTGGCAATGGTCTTGCGCAGTTCGCGGCGGTCGCTGATGAAGTCGATCGCGCCCTTGGTCTGCAGGAACTCGGCGCGCTGGAAGCCTTCGGGCAGCGTCACGCGCACGGTCGATTCGATCACGCGCGGGCCGGCAAAGCCGATCAGCGCCTTGGGCTCGGCGATCACCACGTCGCCCACGAAGGCGAAGCCTGCCGACACGCCGCCCATGGTCGGGTCGGTCAGCACGCTGATGTAGGGCAGGCCCTTCTTCGCCAGGCGCGTGAGCGCGGCGTTGGTCTTGGCCATCTGCATCAGCGAGAGCAGGCCTTCCTGCATGCGCGCGCCGCCGGTGGCGGTGAAGCAGATGAAGGGCACCTTTTGCTCGATGGCGGTTTCGACGCCGCGCACGAAGCGCTCGCCGACCACGCTGCCCATGGAGCCGCCCATGAATTCGAATTCGAAGCAGGCCACGACCACGCTGATGCTGTGCACAGAGCCGCCCATGACGACCAGCGCGTCGGTCTCGCCGGTGTTTTCCAGGGCTTCCTTCAGGCGCTCGGGGTACTTGCGGCTGTCTTTGAACTTCAGGGCGTCGACCGGCAGCACTTCCTGGCCGACCTCGTAGCGGCCCTCGGCATCGAGGAACGCGTCGAGGCGCGCGCGGGCGCCGATGCGATGGTGGTGGCTGCAGCTGGGGCAGACGTTCTGGTTGTGCTCGAGGTCGGTCTTGTACAGAACGGTCTCGCAGGCGGGGCATTTGATCCACAGGCCCTCGGGCACCTGGCGGCGCTCAGACGGGTCGGTTTGCGCGATCTTGGCGGGTAGCAGTTTTTCAAGCCAGCTCATCAGGGGCTCCTTGTGTTGGCGGTGATTATCGACCAGCCGCGTTCTTGGCCGTCGCGGCGGGCAGCGCGTCGAGCGCCTCGCGGATGCCCGCGAGGAATTCACGCACGGCCGGCACGACCTTGTCGCGGGGCTGGTCTTCGATGAGTTGAATGATCTTGGTGCCGATGATGACCGCGTCGGCGGCCGATCCGACCGCCTGCGCGGTGCGGGCGTCGCGGATGCCGAAGCCCACGCCGACCGGAATGCCCACGTGCTGGCGGATGCGCGGAATCATCTGGCCGACCGCTTCGGCGTCGAGGTGGCCGGCGCCCGTCACGCCCTTGAGCGACACGTAGTAGACGTAGCCGCTGGCGATGCGCGCGACCTGGGCCATGCGCTCGTCGGTGCTGGTGGGGGCGAGCAGGAAGATCAGGTCGATGCCGGCGGCCTTGAGGTCGGCGGCAAAGGCTTCGCATTCCTCGGGCGGGTAGTCGACGACCAGCAGGCCGTCCACGCCGGCCGCGGCCGCGTCGCGGATGAAGGCCTTCTTGCCGTGCACCAGGTCGTAGCGCTCGACCGGGTTCGCATAGCCCATCAGCACCACGGGCGTGGTCGCGTCCTTCTGGCGGAAGGCGGCCACGATGGCCAGCACCTGCTTCATGCCGACGCCCAGCGCCAGCGCGGCCTCGCCGGCCTTCTGGATCACGGGGCCGTCGGCCATCGGGTCGGAGAAGGGCACGCCGAGTTCGATCACGTCGGCGCCGGCCTCGACCATGCCGTGCATCAGCTCGGGCGTGATGTCGGCAAAGGGAAAGCCCGCCGTGACGTACGGCACGAGTGCGCGGCGGCCGTCTTTTTTCAGCGCTGCGAAGGTTGCGGCAATGCGGCTCATCACTTGCCTCCCTTCACGCTCAGGCCGCGCATCGAGGGGCGGTCGTAGAAGTCGACGCCCGACAGGTCGGCCACCGTGCCGATGTCCTTGTCGCCACGGCCCGAGAGATTCACCAGGATGGATTGGTCCGGGCGCATGGTCTTGGCGAGCTTCATCGCATGTGCCACGGCGTGGCTGGATTCGAGCGCGGGAATGATGCCTTCCGTGCGGCACAGGTAGTGGAAGGCGTCGAGCGCTTCCTTGTCGGTGACGCCGACGTACTCGGCACGGCCGATGTCCGCCAGGTAGGCATGCTCGGGGCCCACGCCCGGGTAGTCGAGGCCCGCGCTGATGCTGTGGGTCTCGGTGATCTGGCCGTCTTCGTTCTGCAGCAGGTAGGTGCGGTTGCCGTGCAGCACGCCGGGGCTGCCGCGCAGGATGGAAGCCGAGTGCTTGCCGCTGTCGAGCCCTTCGCCCGCCGCCTCCACGCCGATCAGGCGCGTGCCCGCGAACGGAATGTAGGGGTGGAAGATGCCCATCGCATTGCTGCCGCCGCCCACGCAGGCGACGACCACGTCGGGTTGTTTGCCCTCGGCTTCGCCGGTGATGCCGTCGGCGGCCAGCATGGCCGGCATCTGCTCGATGCACTCGGTGCCGATCACGCTCTGGAAGTCGCGCACCATGGTCGGGTAGGGGTGCGGGCCGGCGACGGTGCCGATGATGTAGAAGGTGTTTTCCACATTGGTGACCCAGTCGCGCATGGCCTCGTTGAGCGCGTCCTTCAGGGTCTTGCTGCCGGATTCGACGGGCACCACGGTCGCGCCGAGCAGGTTCATGCGGTAGACGTTCGGGCTCTGGCGCTTCACGTCCTGGCTGCCCATGTAGACCACGCATTCGAGGCCGTAGCGCGCGCAGATGGTGGCGGTGGCCACGCCGTGCTGGCCGGCGCCGGTCTCGGCGATGACGCGGGGCTTGCCCATGCGCCGGGCGAGCATCGCCTGGCCGATCACGTTGTTGATCTTGTGCGCGCCGGTGTGGTTGAGGTCTTCGCGTTTCAGGTAGATCTGCGCACCGCCCATTTCACGGCTGGTGCGCGCCGCGTGGTAGACCGGCGAGGGGCGGCCGACGAAGTGCTTCAGCTCGTAGTGGAATTCGGCCAGGAAGGCCGGGTCGTCCTTGAACTTCGCATACGCGTCGCGCAGTTCGTTGATCGCGTGGGTGAGCGTTTCGCTCGCGAAGGTGCCGCCGTAGTTGCCGAAATGGCCGGTGGCATCGGGTTGCTGGTAATCCTGGAATTGGCTTTGCATGGTTCTCGATCGGTGGGCCGCAGCCCGACCAACGATCGGCTGCGGCGGCTAACTTGAGAAGGACGCGTCGGCTGCCCTGACGGCTGCGACGAACTGCCGGATCTTTCCGGCGTCCTTGAGGCCCTTGTTCCCGGGACCGTCGATTTCGACGCCCGAGCTCACATCAACGGACAGCGACTTGCAGCGCGTCCGCAGGATGCGAATGCCATCGCTCACGTTTGCAGGTGTGAGCCCACCACTCAAGACGAGGTGAGCGTCGACGGCGGGTGGAAGAAGTGACCAATCGAATGCCTTGCCGCCACCGCCATAACCTTCGACATGGGCGTCGAGCAGGATGGCCTGGGCGTGGGAGTAATCGGACGCGTATTTTACGAGGTCGAAGGCGGCTCCGGCGGCCCCGAGGGGAATCCGGGCCGCGCGCATGTAACGAAAGCGCTCCGGGCCGGTCGATTCCTCGCACTGATCGGGCGTTTCCTCGCCGTGGAACTGGGCGATGGCGCCCCGCACGCGGGTGAGCGACGCGACAACCGTCGACGGGTCTTCGTTCACGAACAACAGCACCGGCGTGATGAATGGGGGCAGGCGCGAGGCCAGTTCGGCGGCGCGTTCCGGCGTTACCGCGCGGGGGCTCCCGGGGTAGAGCACGAAGCCGATGGCGTCGGCGCCGGCCTCGACCGCCGCGTCCACGTCGGCCTCACGGGTCAGGCCGCAGATCTTGATGCGGGTGCGGGTGGCTGCTGCGCTCGGGGAGGTCATGGCGGGCCATCATACGGAGCCCCGCCGGCCTGCAGCGTGGCCTCGGCCGGCAGCCCCCACTTCGCGTCGTACAACGGACCCAGGAAGTAAAGGCCGTCCGCCGAGAATGTGGGCGCCGCAACCTTGCGGCTGCGCGCCTCCAGCACCTGCGAAATCCATTCGGCAGGCTCGTCGCCCCGGCCGATGCGCACGAGGCAGCCCATCAGGTTGCGGATCATGTGGTGCAGGAACGCGTCGGCCTCGAACTCGAAGTGCCAGCGGCAGCGCTCGCCGTCGCCGATGCGGGTGATTTCGATGCGCCGCAGGTCCTTGACCGGCGAGCGGGCCTGGCAGGCCGAGGCGCGGAACGAGCTGAAATCGTGCCGCCCGACCAGCAGCGCCGCGGCGGCGCGCATCGCGTCGCCGTCGAGCGCATGCATCGACCAGCCGACCCGGCCCGCATCCAGGCTGGGCCGCACCGGCGACTGCGAGAGCACGTAGAGGTAGCGGCGCGCCAGGGCGCTGGCGCGGCAGTGGAACTCATCGGGCACCGGTTGCGCCCATTGCACCGCGATGTCGTCGGGCAGGAAGCGGTTGGGGCCGCGCATCCAGGAGAAGGGTTCGCGCTCGACGGTGGTGTCGAAATGCACCACCTGCATGAGCGCGTGCACGCCGGCGTCGGTGCGGCCCGCGCACAGCGTGCCGATGGGCTGTGCCGCGAACTTCGAGAGCGCCGCCTCGAGCTTGTCCTGCACCGTGCGGCCCGAGCGCTGACTTTGCCAGCCCTCGTACGCCTGGCCGTTGTAGCGGATGCCGAGCGCCAGCCTCACGAATTCAGGAACAGGAGCAACGCCAACCGCTCAGCGCAGTTCCGCGAGCAGCTGACGGGCTTGCGACTTGAGGTCGCCAGCGCTTTCGGCTTCGACTTCCTCCACCAGCGAGCGCGCGCCTTCGACGTCGCCGATGGCTTGCAGTTCGCGTGCGAGGGACAGCTTGACGGCGTGAGGGCTGTCGTCGCCCTCGTCGTCGTGCGTGGAGACCGTGGGGCGTGCCACGGGCGTTTCGGCGCTGCGAGCCGGCAGGCCGGCCAGCGCGCTCATGTCGAACTCGATGAAGCCCGAGTCCGCCGGCAGCGAGTTGCGCAGCATGGCGGGGCGGGTGTTGTGCTCAGCGTCGCTCAGCGAAGAGGGGCGGGTGTCGGGCGTCAGGGCGGTCAGTGCGCCTGGCGCGGTGTCGAAGTCGTTCTCCAGGTCGACGGGCGTCGCAGCGTGGCCGTTCGACAGCGGTGCGGCGGGGCGAGCGGCCGTCGGCGCGGGCGCGTAGGCCGACTTCGGCAAGCTGGCGCCGACCGGCGCATGGCTCGGAGCCGGCGCCGGGGCGGGAGCAGGGGGCGGCGGCGCGGTCAGGTCGAGGTCGAAGTCCAGCGGTGCCACCGACGGAACGAAGGCGGGCGGAGCGGCAGCCACCGGCGGCGAAGCGGGAGGCGCAGCCACCGGCTTGGCGGCTGCGGCCAGGGCGCCGGCGAAGGCGGCCGTTTCGGCGGCGCTGGCGCCACCGCCGCTGCGGCTGGCGCCGGATTCGTACAGCGGGTTGCCCGGATCGAGGTCCTTGCCCATGTCGACCACGCGCGTCCATTCGGAGCCCAGGCCGCCGGTCAGCTTGTGCACTTCGGTGGCGAGGCTTTCGTAGGCTCGCACGTCGCGCCGCTTGGCATGGATTTCGAGCAGCTTGAGGTGAATTGCCGTGCGGTCGGGGTTCAGGCGCAGCGCTTCGCGCAGGATTTCCTCGGCCTGCAGGTCGCGGCCGTAGGCCAGGTAGACGTCGGCTTCGGCCACGGGGTCGACGTCGCCCGCGTCGAGCTGGCTCGGCGAGTACGACAGCGACGACACGGTGGAGTCGCCACGGTTCTTGGTGTCGACCGATTCGCCGCCGCTGGCGCCGAAGAACGAGTCCTTGGGAATGCGGCTCTCGAGGAACACGCTTTCGCTCATTTCCTCGCGGCGGCGGCCCAGCACGCGATAAAGCAGGAAGCCGACCAGCAGCGCGATCAGCGCGGCGCCGGCCAGCATCAGCGGGTTGTCCAGCAGTTCTTCGAAGAAGGTGGGCTCCGGTGGGGGCGGTGGCGGTGCCACCACCTTCTTCGGGGCCGGCTTCGGCGCGGCGGCATCGCCCGTCGGAGCGGCGGCAGGCGTCGTGGCGGCAGCATCGGCCGCGGGCGTTGCCGCGGGCGTGGTTGCTGCCGCGAGCGCGGCGGCGGCAGCGGTCGCTTCAGGCGTGGGGGCGGCGGGAGCTGCCGCAGGTGCAGCGGCGGGTGCGACAGCGGCGGCAGGTGCGGCGGCGGCAGCGGCAGCAGGGGCTGGCGTCGCGGCGGCCGGGGCCGACGGAGCTGGCGTGGGTGCCGCGGCCGGTGCCGGCGCTGGGCTGGCTGCCGCGGGTGCCGTCGTGGCTGCCGTGGACGGGGCCGGAACAGGAATGCCCGGCGTGGCGGGGGCGGCTGCCGGCGCGGCCGCACCGGTACTGCTCTTGAGCTTGTTCAGATCCTCGATGTTCTTCGACAGCTCTGCGACGCGGTTGCTCGCGTCCTGCGCCTGGCGGGCCTGTGCGACTTTTTCGTCGGCTGCGCGGGTGGAGGCGCTGCCCTGCGAGATGGTGAGCTTGTCGGGTGCGCTGGCCGCGGCGTTGCGGTCTTCGACGTTGGCCTGCAGCTTGCCCGAGGCATTGCGGCTGGCGGCCGCGACGTTCGAGGTCGGCGCATTCTCGGCCAGGCGCTGGCGGTAGGAGCCGAAGTCGCGGCTCTGCGCCGTGACGGTGCGGCGCGCCTCGGCGGCCGGCGTGGCTGCTGCCTGGGCGGCGGTCGGCAGGTCGAGCACGGCGCCCGCGCGCATGCGGTTGACGTTGCCGCCGATGAAGGCATTGGGGTTGGCGGCCAGCAGGGCCACGAGCATCTGGTCGAGCGACACGTCGGCCGGCTTGTAGGCGCCGGCGATCTTGCTGGCGGTGTCGCCGCGCTGAACCGTGACCTGTTCACCGCCGCCGCCGGTACGGGCGGGGGCGCTGGCCACGGCGGGAGCTGCCGGAGCGGCGGCTGCCGGCGCGGGCGCCGCAGCGACGGGAGCCGAGGGCGCTGCGGCCACCGGTGCACGCTCGCGGCGCGCGCGTGCGGCCGGGCGCTCGACGGGCGTCGTGATCTGCGGGGCAATCGGGGCTGCCGGCACGCTCGGCGCTGCCGCCTGCCGCGTGGCCGGCGGATCGAGCAGCACGGTGTAGTCGCGCACGATCCGGCCCGACGAGCCGTTGGCTTCCAGCAGCAGGTCGATGAACGGGTCGTTGAGAGGGCGGTTGCCGCTCAGGCGCACCACGTACTGGCCGCCTGCACGACGTTGCAAGGTGGCCCGCACGTCGCTGAGCGCCGGGTTGTACGGCACGCCGGCGTTCTTGAAGGCTTCGGCCGTGGCGATGTTGATCTTCAGGCCGTCCGCCTCGTTGGCAGCGATTTCGGTCACGTCGATCTCGGCGCGCAACGGTTCGCCGAGCGCCGATTGGACCTTCAGCTGACCCAGCGCGAACGCGCTGGCGTCGCTGCTGGCGAGGCCCAGAGCCACGGCGGCCGCGGCGCCCAGAATGGAAAGGCGCCAACCGTTCGATGGCAGATGCGGGCGAGCGGCCGAAGGGCTGGCCGCAGGCAACAGATGTCTTGTCATGCTGATAGGGGGCGGCTCAGGCCCAAAATTTGTAAGAGGACGTTAGCACCATCACTACGCACTGACAAGGCAATGCGCCATTTCTACCCAGTGCGCGCATACTTACGATCACATCTTATGTTGCCTTTCGGCAACAATTTGTGTTTCAAAAGGCCCTGAGCACCCCGCATCAGGCTTCGAGCAGGATGCGCAGCATGCGGCGCAGCGGTTCCGCAGCGCCCCACAGCAATTGGTCGCCGATGGTGAATGCGCCAACGTATTCCGGGCCCATCGCCAGCTTGCGGATGCGGCCGACCGGAATGTTCATGGTGCCCGTCACCGCCACCGGCGTGAGGTCCTTGACCGTTGCTTCCCGCGTGTTCGGCACGACCTTCGCCCACGGGTTGTCGGCGGCGATCATCGCTTCGATGTCGGCCAGCGGAACGTTCTTCTTGAGCTTGAAGGTCAGCGCCTGGCTATGGCAGCGCATGGCGCCGATGCGCACGCAGAAGCCGTCGACCGGCACGGCGGCGGTGCCGAAGCCCGCGCCCTGGCCCAGGATCTTGTTGGTCTCGGCGCCGCCCTTCCATTCTTCCTTGGACATGCCCCATTCGGCATCGTCCTGGCTCTTGCCCAGGCCCAGGTCCTTGTCGATCCAGGGGATCAGCGAGCCGCCCAGCGGCGCGCCGAAGTTGGCGGTTTCGGCGGCGCTCAGGTTCTGCTGCTTGTGCAGCACCTTGCGGTCGATTTCGAGGATGGCCGACTTCGGGTCGTCCAGCAGCGCGCGCACTTCGGCGTTCAGGGTGCCGAACTGGGTCAGCAGTTCGCGCATGTGCTGCGCGCCGCCGCCAGAGGCTGCCTGGTAGGTCATGCTGGTCATCCATTCGACCAGGCCGGCCTTGTAGAGGGCGCCCACGCCCATGAGCATGCAGCTCACGGTGCAGTTGCCGCCGATCCAGTTCTTGCCGCCCTTGGCCAGCGCGTTCTCGATGACCGGCAGGTTCACCGGGTCGAGCACGATGATGGCGTCATCCTTCATGCGCAGGGTGGAGGCGGCATCGATCCAGTGGCCGTTCCAGCCCGCGGCGCGCAGCTTGGGAAACACCTCGCTGGTGTAGTCGCCGCCCTGGCAGGTGATGACGATGTCGCACTTCTTCAGTGCTTCGATGTCGTTCGCATCCTTCAGCGCGGTCTCGTTCTTGGCCATGGCCGGGGCCTTGCCGCCGGCGTTGGAGGTCGAGAAGAAGATCGGCTCGATCAGACCGAAGTCGCCTTCGGCCTGCATGCGGTCCATCAGGACCGAGCCGACCATGCCGCGCCAGCCAACGAGGCCGACCAGAGGTTGAGATGCGTTCGCCATTTCAGTTTGCCCTTATGAAAAAAGAAAAAGTTGTCTTTTTTGCCCCCGACTCGTCGAGCCGGGGAGGGGCGTGACGAAGCGGGCTGCGGTTAGCCGGTAATCGTCTTTTTGGTGATTGCTGCAACGACCGCGTCGCCCATTTCGCGGGTGCCGACGCGCTTCGTACCTTCAGACCAGATGTCACCCGTGCGCAGGCCGGAGGCCAGCACGACCTTGACCGCCGACTCGATACGGTCGGCAGCCTCGGCTTGGTTGAGTGAGAAGCGGAGCATCATGGCAGCGGACAGTATTGTAGCCAAAGGATTGGCAACCCCCTTGCCGGCAATGTCCGGGGCGCTGCCATGGCTGGGCTCGTACAGGCCCTGGTTGCTCGAATTGAGCGACGCCGAGGGCAGCATGCCGATGGAGCCGGTGAGCATCGCGGCCTCGTCCGAGAGGATGTCGCCGAACATGTTGCCGGTGACCACCACGTCGAACTTCTTGGGCGCCTTCACGAGCTGCATGGCCGCGTTGTCGACCAGCATGTGGTCGAGCTCGACGTCCGGATATTCCTTCGCGACGTCGAGCATCACGTCCTTCCACAGCTGCGAGGTTTCCAGCACGTTGTTCTTGTCCACGCTGGTCACGCGCTTGCTGCGCTTGCGTGCCGCCTCGAAGGCCACGCGCGCGATGCGCTCGATCTCGGGGCGCGAATAGCGCATGGTGTCGAAGGCTTCCTCGGCGCCCGGGAAGTGGCCGTCGACGGCCGTGCGGCGGCCGCGCGGCTGGCCGAAGTAGATGTCGCCGGTGAGCTCGCGGATGATCAGGATGTCCAGGCCGGCGATCAGCTCGGGCTTCAGGCTCGACGCGCCCACCAGTTCCTCGTAGCAGATGGCCGGGCGGAAGTTGGCGAACAGCCCCAGGTTCTTGCGCAGCCCCAGGATGGCCTGCTCGGGGCGCAGCGGCCGGTCGAGCTTGTCGTATTTCCAGTCGCCGACGGCGCCGAACAGTACCGCGTCGGATTCCTTGGCCAGCTTGAGCGTCGATTCGGGCAGCGGATGGCCGTGCGCCTCGTAGGCGGCACCGCCGACCAGCGCCGATTCCATCTCGAACTTCAGGTCGAGGACGTCGAGCACCTTGACCGCTTCGGCCACGATTTCGGTGCCGATGCCGTCACCCGGGAGAACTGCGATTTTCATTTTTGTCGTGTGTGGAAGATGGGAAAACGGAACGCGTTCAGGCGTTGGCCAGCATCGTATGCGCGAGCCAGGGCTTCTGCGCCAGGCGCTCGGCCTCGAAGGCCTTGATCTTGTCCTTGTGGCGCAGCGTGAGGCCGATGTCGTCCAGCCCGTTGATCAGGCAGTACTTGCGGAAGGCCTGCACGTCGAATGCGAACTCCTGGCCGTCGGGCTTCACCACCACCTGGCGCTCCAGGTCGATGGTCAGCGTATAGCCGGGGAAGGCGAAGGTCTCGTCGAACAGCTGGCCCACCTGTGCTTCGGACAGCACGATCGGCAGCAGGCCGTTCTTGAAGCTGTTGTTGAAGAAGATGTCGGCATAGCTCGGCGCGATGATCGCGCGGAAGCCGTACTGGTCGAGCGCCCACGGCGCATGTTCGCGCGACGAGCCGCAGCCGAAGTTCTTGCGCGCCAGCAGCACCGAGGCGCCCGCGTAGCGCGGCTGGTTGAGCACGAAGTCGGGGTTCGGCTTGCGGCTGGCCGGATCCTGGCCGGGCAGGCCCGGATCGAGGTAGCGCCACTCGTCGAACAGGTTCACGCCGAAGCCGGTCTTCTTGATCGACTTGAGGAACTGCTTGGGAATGATGGCGTCGGTGTCGACGTTCTCGCGGTCCATCGGCGCCACGAGGCCCTTGTGCACGGTGAATTTCTGCATGTGATGTCTCCAGGTCAGGCCAGATCAGGCAAAAGTGCGCACGTCGACGAAATGGCCGTGCACGGCGGCGGCGGCGGCCATGGCCGGGCTCACGAGGTGGGTACGGCCGCCGGCGCCCTGGCGGCCTTCGAAGTTGCGGTTGCTGGTCGATGCGCAGCGCTCGCCGGGTTCCAGGCGGTCGGCGTTCATGGCCAGGCACATCGAGCAGCCGGGCTCGCGCCATTCGAAGCCCGCGGCCTTGAAGATCACGTCGAGGCCTTCGCGCTCGGCCTGTTCCTTCACCACGCCCGAGCCGGGCACGACCATGGCCAGCTTCACGTTCTTCGCGACCTTCTGGCCCAGCTTCTTGACCACTGCGGCGGCTTCGCGCATGTCTTCGATGCGGCTGTTGGTGCACGAGCCGATGAACACCTTGTCGATGAAGATGTCGTTCATGGCCTTGTTGGGCTCCAGGCCCATGTAGACCAGCGCGCGCTCGATGGCGCCGCGCTTGCTCGCGTCCTTCTCCTTGTCGGGATCGGGCACGCGGCCGTTGATCTCGACCACCATCTCGGGCGAGGTGCCCCAGGTGACCTGCGGCTGGATCTGCGTGGCGTCGAGCTCCACCACGGCATCGAACTTCGCGCCCGGGTCGGACTGCAGCGTGCGCCAGTAGCTCACGGCCTGCTCCCACTCCACGCCGGTGGGCGCGAGCGGGCGGCCCTTGACGTAGCTGATGGTTTTCTCGTCGACCGCCACCAGCCCGGCGCGCGCACCGGCCTCGATGGCCATGTTGCAGACCGTCATGCGGCCTTCCATGCTCAGGTCGCGAATGGCCGAGCCCGCGAACTCGATGGTGTAGCCCGTGCCGCCGGCGGTGCCGATCTTGCCGATGATGGCCAGCACGATGTCCTTGGCCGTGCAGCCCAGCGGCAGCTTGCCCTCGACCTTCACGAGCATGTTCTTCGCCTTCTTGCCCAGCAGCGTCTGCGTGGCCATGACGTGTTCGACCTCGCTGGTGCCGATGCCGTGCGCCAGCGCGCCGAACGCGCCGTGCGTGGAGGTGTGCGAGTCGCCGCAGACGACAGTCATGCCCGGCAGCGTCGCGCCCGATTCGGGGCCGATCACGTGCACGATGCCCTGGCGCTTGCTCAGGAACGGGAAGAACGCGGCGGCGCCGAATTCGGCGATGTTGTGGTCCAGCGTGGTGACCTGTTCCTTGCTGGTCGGGTCGGCGATGCCTTCGTAGCCGCGCTCCCAGCCCGTGGTGGGCGTGTTGTGGTCGGCCGTGGCCACGACCGAGCTGATGCGCCACAGCTTGCGGCCGGCTTCGCGCAGGCCTTCGAAGGCCTGCGGGCTGGTGACTTCATGCACCAGGTGGCGGTCGATGTAGAGGATCGCGGTGCCGTCTTCCTCGGTATGGACGACGTGTTCGTCCCAGATCTTGTCGTAGAGCGTGCGTGCCATGTCGGTCTCTTTGTCTTTCGTGGGGAAATGGATTGTCCGTGTGTGCGGCTGCAATGTGGGTTCAGGCCGCGAGTTGTTCTGCCGCGTCCGCGGCGGCGTGCAGGTGGTTCACCAGCGACCGCGCGGCCACCGGCAGGGTGGAAAAATCGCGCGCCACGAGGCGGATCTCGCGTGCCGCCCACGCGTCGTTCAGGGCGATGCTCGCCAGGCCGCGGCCGATGCCGTTCTGCATCAGCTCGAAGGCGCGCTGCGGCATCACGCCGATGCCCAGGCCGTTCTCGATCATCCGGCACATGGCGTCCAGGCCAGTGACGTGGATGCGCAGCTTGATGCTGCGCCCGGCATTCAACGCCGCCTCGTGCATGGCGACGTAGATCGAGCTGTTGGTGTGCAGACCGACGTGGTCGAAGTCGAGCGAGTCGATGAAGTCGATGGCGCCTCGTGCGGCCAGCACGTGGCCGGTGGGCACGATGAGCGCAAGGCGGTCGTGCCGGTAGGAAAGGCTCTGCAGCTCGCCCGCGCCGCCGGCCACGTGGCACACGCCGAGGTCGGCCGCGCCTTCCTGCACCGCGCGGATCACCTCGCTGCTCAGGTGCTCCTCGAGGTCGATCTTGATGGCCTCGTGCGCCCGCGTGAAAACGCCCAGGTCTTCCGGCAGGAACTGCACGATGGCCGAAATGTTGGCATGCACCCGAACATGGCCGCGCACGCCGTCGGCGTATTCGCTGAGTTCCCCCTGCATCTTCTCGAGGCTGTAGAGCACCGAGCGCGCATGGTGCAGCAGGCTTTCGCCGGCCGGCGTGAGGTCGACGCCGCGCGCATGGCGGTAGAGCAGGGTGGTGCCCAGCGTGGCTTCGAGGTCGGACAGCCGCTTGCTGATGGCCGACGCCGCGATGAACTCGCGCTCCGACGCGCGGCCGATGCTGCCCAGTTCGCACACGGCCACGAACAGCTGCAGCGACGTGAGGTCGATGCGGCGGGCGAAGTTGCGTTCTGAGGTGCTCATGGGGCTTGGGCATCGCGGCTGGCGATGAGCTGGCTATTTTCTTCTTGTTTCTCCCTTGAAGCCATCGTGATATGCGATGACCTCGGTGCCAACTGGCGAAGAGCGTCGGCCGGCAGTGGCCTCCAAACGAAAAAAGCTGCCCGGAGGCAGCTTTTTCAAAGGTCGAGCAGCGCTCGATCAGCGAGCCGAGATCGGCTTCACGTCACGCTTCGGCGAGCCTTCGAACAGTTGGCGCGGGCGGCCGATCTTGTACTCGGGGTCGCCGATCATTTCGTTCAGCTGGGCGATCCAGCCGACCGTGCGGGCCAGCGCGAAGATCGCGGTGAACAGCGGCACCGGGATGCCGATGGCGCGCTGAACGATGCCCGAGTAGAAGTCGACGTTCGGGTACAGCTTGCGCGACACGAAGTACTCGTCTTCCAGGGCGATCTTTTCCAGTTCCTTGGCGAGCTTGAACAGCGGGTCTTGTTCCAGGCCCAGCTCGGTCAGCACTTCGTTGCAGGTTTCCTGCATCAGCTTGGCGCGCGGGTCGTAGTTCTTGTACACGCGGTGGCCGAAGCCCATGAGCTTGACGTTCGAGTTCTTGTCCTTGACCTTCTTGATGAACTCGCCGATCTTCTCGACGCCGCCTTCCTTCTGGATGTCGTACAGCATGTTGAGTGCTGCTTCGTTGGCGCCGCCGTGGGCCGGGCCCCAGAGGCAGGCCACGCCGGCCGCGATGGCCGCGAAGGGATTCGTGCCCGACGAGCCGCACAGGCGCACCGTCGAGGTGGAGGCGTTCTGCTCGTGGTCCGCGTGCAGGATGAAGATGCGGTCGAGCGCGCGCTCGAGCACCGGGTTCACCTTGTACTCCTCGCACGGCGTGGCAAACATCATGTGCAGGAAGTTGCCGGCGTAGCTCAGGTCGTTCTTCGGGTACATGTACGGCTGGCCGATCGTGTACTTGTACGCCATGGCCACGAGCGTGGGCATCTTCGCGATCAGGCGGATCGCGGCGATCTCGCGGTGCTCGGGATTGTTGATGTCCGTGCTGTCGTGATAGAACGCCGACAGGGCGCCCACGAGGCCGGTCATGATGGCCATCGGGTGGGCATCACGGCGGAAGCCGCGCAGGAAGAACTGCATCTGCTCGTTCACCATGGTGTGGTTCGTCACGACCTTGGTGAAGTTTTCCTTCTTGGCCTGGTCCGGCAGTTCACCGTACAGCAGCAGGTGGCAGGTCTCGAGGAAGTCGCAGTTGGTGGCCAGCTGCTCGATGGGGTAGCCGCGATACAGCAGTTCGCCCTTGTCGCCGTCGATGTACGTGATGGCCGACTGGCAGGCGGCGGTCGACATGAAGCCCGGGTCGTACGTGAACATGCCGGTCTGTGCGTACAGCTTGCGGATGTCGATCACGTCGGGGCCCACGGTGCCCTTGTAGATCGGCAGGTCGACGCTGTCGCCGCCGTTGCTGAACGACAGCGTGGCCTTGGTATCGGATGCTTTCATTTCGGTTTACTTTCAGAGGTGGATTCAGGACGAAGGAGAAATTGCGGGCCGCTGCGCGCCGTCGGTGCGCATCAGCTGCAGCAATGCGACCACCTCGGCCCCGGCCCATTCGGGCTCGGGCTCCTTTCTGCACAGAAGGAGGTCGAGGAGATCGTTGTCCGACAGGTCCATCAGTGTCTCCATCGCTCCCGCCTGACCCACGGTCATGCGGGATTCGTGTCGCTCGAAGAAGCGGGCGATGAACAGGTCGTTCTCGAGCAGTCCGCGCCGGCAGCGCCATTTCAGCTTGCTCAGCGCACGTTCGCTGAGCGGCTGGTCGAGGTCGGCGGCGGGTTGCATGGTGGCGTCTCTAGGCAATATGGATCAGGGATCAGATGGCGCGGCGCACCATCAATTCCTTGATCTTGCCGATGGCCTTGGTCGGGTTCAGGCTCTTCGGGCACACGTCCACGCAGTTCATGATCGTGTGGCAGCGGAACAGGCGGTACGGGTCTTCCAGGTTGTCCAGGCGCTCGGCGGTGGCTTCGTCGCGGCTGTCGGCGATGAAGCGGTAGGCCTGCAGCAGGCCGGCCGGGCCCACGAACTTGTCGGGGTTCCACCAGAAGCTCGGGCAGCTCGTGGAGCAGCTCGCACACAGGATGCACTCGTACAGGCCGTTGAGCTCTTCGCGCTCTTCGGGCGACTGCAGGCGCTCCTTTTCGGGCGGCACGCTGTCGTTCTGCAGGTACGGCTTGATCGAGTTGTACTGCTTGAAGAACTGCGTCATGTCCACGATCAGGTCGCGGATGACGGGCAGGCCCGGCAGCGGCTTGAGCACGACGGTGCCCTTGAGCGTGTTCATGTTGGTCAGGCAGGCCAGACCGTTCTTGCCGTTGATGTTCATCGCGTCGGAGCCGCAGACGCCTTCGCGGCACGAACGGCGGAACGACAGCGTCGGGTCCTGCGCCTTGAGCTTCATCAGGGCGTCGAGCAGCATGCGCTCATGGCCGTCGAGTTCGATCTCGACGGTCTGCATGTAGGGCTTGGCGTCCTTGTCCGGGTCGTAGCGGTAGATCTGGAATGTGCGCTTCATCGTATGTTCCTAATTTTCAGAATGTCCGGACCTTCGGGGGCACCGAGGCGACCGTCAGGGGCTGAAGCTTGACCGGCTTGTACGACAGGCGGTTGTCTTCGCTGTACCAGAGCGTGTGCTTCATCCAGTTGGCGTCGTCGCGGCCGAGCGGTGCGACCGGGTCGTCCGCCGGGCGTTCGTAGTCTTCCACCGTGTGCGCGCCGCGGCATTCCTTGCGGGCTGCTGCGGAAACCATGGTGGCCTGCGCCACTTCGATCAGGTTGTCGACTTCCAGCGCTTCGATGCGGGCGGTGTTGAACACCTTCGACTTGTCCTTCAGGCCGATGGCCTTGACGCGCTCGCGCACGGCGGCGATCTTGACCACGCCTTCGTCCATCGAGGCCTGCTTGCGGAACACGGCGGCATGCTGCTGCATGACGGCGCGGATCTCGCCGGCCACGTCCTGGGCGTATTCGCCGGTGGTGGTCGACTCGAGGCGGTTCAGGCGCTCCAGCGTGCGGTCGGCCGCATCGTTGGGCAGGGGCTTGTGTTCCTTGAGCTTGTCGTTGAACTCGACGATGTGGTTGCCGGCCGCGCGGCCGAACACCAGCAGGTCGAGCAGCGAGTTCGTGCCCAGGCGGTTGGCGCCGTGCACGCTCACACAGGAGCATTCGCCCACGGCGTAGAGGCCGTTCACCACGGCGCTGTTGTCCTCGCCCTTCTGCACCACGACCTGGCCGTGGATGTTGGTGGGGATGCCGCCCATCTGGTAGTGGATGGTCGGCACGACGGGGATCGGTTCCTTCGTGATGTCGACGTTGGCGAAGTTGACGCCGATTTCGTACACCGAGGGCAGGCGCTTGTGGATGGTGTCGGCGCCCAGGTGGTCGAGCTTGAGCAGCACGTAGTCCTTGTTGGGACCGCAGCCTCGGCCTTCCTTGATTTCCTGGTCCATGGAGCGCGAGACGAAGTCGCGCGGCGCCAGGTCCTTCAGCGTGGGCGCGTAGCGCTCCATGAAGCGTTCGCCGTTGCTGTTCAGCAGGATCGCGCCTTCGCCGCGGCAGCCTTCGGTCAGCAGCACGCCCGCGCCGGCCACGCCGGTCGGGTGGAACTGCCAGAACTCCATGTCCTGCAGCGGGATGCCCGAGCGGGCAGCCATGCCGAGGCCGTCGCCGGTGTTGATGAAGGCGTTGGTCGAGGCCTGGAAGATGCGGCCCGCGCCGCCGGTGGCCAGCAGCACGGTCTTGGCCTGCAGGATGTGCAGGTCGCCGGTTTCCATTTCGAGGGCGGTCACTCCGACCACGTCGCCTTCGTCGTCACGGATGAGGTCGAGCGCCATCCATTCGACGAAGAACTGGGTGCGGGCCTCGACGTTCTTCTGGTAGAGCGTGTGCAGCATCGCGTGGCCGGTGCGGTCGGCCGCGGCGCAGGCGCGCTGCACGGGCTTCTCGCCGTAGTTGGCGGTGTGGCCGCCGAACGGACGCTGGTAGATGGTGCCGTCGGGGTTGCGGTCGAACGGCATGCCGAAGTGTTCGAGCTCGTACACGACCTTCGGTGCTTCGCGGCACATGAACTCGATCGCGTCCTGGTCGCCGAGCCAGTCGGAGCCCTTGATCGTGTCGTAGAAGTGGTAGTGCCAGTTGTCTTCGCTCATGTTGCCGAGCGAGGCGCCCACGCCGCCCTGGGCAGCGACGGTGTGCGAACGGGTCGGGAACACCTTGGAGAGCACGGCCACGTTGAGGCCGGCACGTGCGAGTTGCAGCGAGGCGCGCATGCCGGAGCCGCCGGCACCGACGATCACGACGTCGAACTTGCGCTTGGTGATTTTTTCTTTTGTGTAGGTCATGGTGGGGTCAGATCTTCCAAAGCACTTGAATGGCCCAACCCGCACAACCGACAAGCCAGACGATGGTGAAAATTTGCAGCACGAGACGGATGGCGACGGGCTGGACGTAGTCCATCCACACGTCGCGCATGCCGACCCACACGTGGTAGAGCAGGGCGACGATCACGGAGAACGTCAGCACCTTCATCCACTGTGCCGCGAAGATGCCGGCCCAGAGGTCGTAGCCGATGGGGCCGCGGGTGAAGATCAGCTGTGCGAGCAGCACGATCGTGAAGAGCGCCATCAAGCCGCCCGTGATGCGCTGGCTGAGCCAGTCGCGAAGACCGTAGTGCGCGCCGACGACGATGCGCTTGGAGCCGTAGTTCACAGACATGGTTGGCTCCTTCTCAGTACAGGCCGAACAGCTTGGCGCCCAGCACCAGCGTGAGGATGATGCTCGCGCCCAGCGTGAAGAGGGCGGAGGTGTGGCCGAATTCCTTGGTCACCGCGGAGTGGCTCACGTCCATCCAGAGGTGGCGCAGGCCGGCGATGAAGTGGTGCAGGTAGGCCCAGATGAGCGCGAGCGCGACGAGCTTGAAGAACCAACCCGGAGCGAAGCCGATGCCGACGTTGAAGGCGCCCTTGAATTTCGCGAACGAATAGTCGGACGACAGCGACGTGTCGAACATCCAGATGATGAACGGCAGCAGCAGGAACATGAGCACGCCGCTCACGCGGTGCAGGATCGACACGATGCCTGCCGGCGGAAGCCGGTAGGTCGTCAGATCGGTGAATGCGTTGATGTTCCGGAATTCGCGGCGCGGTGGCCGGGGAGGATTTGCAAGCTCTGTCATGAGGGGAGGGCTTTCGTGGCTTGGATGACTTGTTCTGAGAGCGAACGCTTTTGTTTCTTATGCGGAAGTGCAAACAACGCAAAATTCTATTGCAATGCACCATCGGGCAGCGGACGCGCATGAGTCAGCGCACCGTTGCAGTCGGATGCTATTGACTTCGTAGCACGCGGTGCATGTTGCGCGCGCACGCTGGCGCGCCGTGATTCGGCCTTTGTCTGCATCGGGGTCAGCCCAGCTGGTTCCTGTAGTGGTGCGTGTCGGTGCGATAGAGCCCGCGGCGCAATTCCATGGGCATGTCATGGTAGGTGTGCGCCACGCGTTCCACGCTCAGCAGGGGCATCTGCGGCGTGACGTCGAGCAGCGCGGCCTGTTCGGCATCGGGCAGCACGGCGCGGATTTTTTCTTCGGCACGGACCATGCGCACGCCGAACTCGGTTTCGAACAGCGCATACATCGGCCCCGGCCACGCGCGCAGCCGCTCGGCCGTGAGGCCCTTGAAGGGCGTGCCGGGCAGCCAGAGGTCTTCGAGGATGGTCGGCACGCCGGCGTAGGCCAGCACGCGGCGCACTTGCAGCACGGCATCTCCAGTGCGCAGGCCGAGGGCGCGGGCCACGTCGGCCGACGCGCGCAGGCGCTTGCAGTCGACGATGGTGCGCACCGCGGGGCCTTCGCTGCTGGGGTCGCCGGCATCGGGCACGAGCTTGAGGAAGCGGTACTGCACGTGCTGCTCTGCATGCGTGGCGACGAAGGTGCCCTTGCCCTGGCGGCGCACCACCAGGTTCTCGGCCGAGAGCTCGTCGATGGCCTTGCGCACCGTGCCCTGGCTCACCCGATAGCGCACGGCCAGGTCCATCTCGCTGGGGATGGGCTCGCCCGGCTTCCACTCGCCCGCCTGCAGGCTCTGCAGGATCAGGGTCTTGATCTGCTGGTAGAGCGGACTGAAGGACGGCGTCGCGGGCTCGTCGAGTGTTGTGGGCGTGTTCATGGCAGCGGTGGGGTGCGCCGTGGCGGTGCCCCCGAGGATATCTTATATAAGACATAAGACGGGGCTTATTGAATCGGCTTAAAATGCGGCCGGTCTCGCGCTGCGGGAGGGTATTTCACCCCGCAGAACCCTGGCGCCCCACGAGAGCGCCGACACCGTTTCATCACCTTCTGGAGTCTTCCCATGAGCAAAAAACCCGTCCGCGTTGCCGTCACCGGTGCCGCCGGCCAAATCGGTTACGCCCTGTTGTTCCGCATCGCATCCGGCGAAATGCTCGGCAAAGACCAGCCGGTCATTCTGCAACTGCTCGAAATCCCCGACGAGAAGGCCCAGAAGGCGCTCAAGGGCGTGATGATGGAACTCGACGACTGCGCATTCCCGCTGCTGGCCGGCATGGAAGCCCACGGCGACCCGATGACCGCCTTCAAGGACGCCGACTACGCACTGCTGGTCGGCTCGCGTCCCCGCGGCCCCGGCATGGAACGTGCCGAACTGCTGGCCGTCAACGGCGCCATCTTCACGGCGCAAGGCAAGGCCCTCAACGCCGTCGCCAGCCGCAACGTCAAGGTGCTCGTGGTCGGCAACCCGGCCAACACCAACGCCTACATCGCCATGAAGAGCGCACCTGACCTGCCGCGCAAGAACTTCACCGCCATGCTGCGCCTGGACCACAACCGCGCCGCCAGCCAGATCGCCGCCAAGACCGGCAAGCCCGTGGCCGACATCGAGAAGCTCACCGTGTGGGGCAACCACTCGCCCACGATGTACGCCGACTACCGCTTCGCCACCATCAACGGCGAAAGCGTCGCCAAGATGATCAACGACCAGGAATGGAACGCCAACGTGTTCCTGCCGACCGTCGGCAAGCGCGGCGCGGCCATCATCGAAGCCCGCGGCCTGTCGTCGGCTGCCTCGGCCGCCAACGCCGCCATCGACCACATGCGCGACTGGGCCCTGGGCACCAACGGCAAGTGGGTCACCATGGGCATCCCGTCGGACGGCCAGTACGGCATTCCGAAGGACGTGATGTTCGGCTTCCCCGTCACCTGCGAAAACGGCGAATACAAGCTGGTCGAAGGCCTCGAGATCGACGCATTCAGCCAGGAACGCATCAACAAGACGCTGGAAGAGCTCGAAGGCGAACGCGCCGGCGTTGCCCACCTGCTGTAAGCCATCCCCAGCATGCTCGACTGGAACCCCGCGCTCTACCGTCGCTACGAGGACGAGCGCACCCGCCCCGCACAGGAACTCCTGGCGCGGGTGCCGCTGACCGAGGCGGCCCGCGTGGTCGACCTCGGCTGCGGCCCGGGCAATTCCACCGAGCTGCTGGTTCACCGGTTCCCGAAGGCGCAAGTCACCGGGACCGACAACTCCGAAGCCATGCTGGCCAGCGCGCGCGAGCGCCTGCCGCAGGCGCGCTTCGAGTTGAGCGACATCGCGACCTGGGCGCCGCGTTCTCCGGAAGAAGCGCCCGACCTCATCTATGCCAACGCGTCCCTGCAGTGGGTGCCCGATCACGAAAAGCTGATCCCGCGCCTGTTCGACGCGCTGGCCCCGGGCGGCGTGCTCGCCGTCCAGATGCCCGACAACCGCCAGGAGCCCACGCACCGGCTGATGCGCGCCGTGGCCGCCGAAGCGCCGTGGGCCGAGCCCATCGGCGACGCCGACAGGCTGCGCACCCGGCTGCTCGACCTGGCCGGCTACTACGACCTGCTGGCGCCGCGCGCCGCGCACGTCGATGTCTGGCACACCATCTACCAGCACCGCATGGCCGACGCCGCATCCATCGTCGAATGGGTGCGCGGCACGGGGCTGAAGCCTTTCGTCGATCGCCTCGAGCCGGCGCTGCAGGCCAGCTATCTGGCCGAATACGAACGACGCGTGAACGAGGCCTACCCGCCAAGGACCGACGGCAAGCGGCTGCTCGCGTTTCCGCGCATGTTCTTCGTCGCGCAGAAGGGCGGCAACGCATGACCAACGCCGTCCACCCCGCCCAGGTGCTGCTCGGCGCGCAGGCCGGCGCCGTGACGCTGCCCGTGTGCGACCACTACAGCGGCGTCGAAGCGCGCATGAAGAAGAGCCTCGCGCTCCAGGCCGAGATGGCCGAGGAGTTCGGCGCCTGCGTGTTCGACGTCACCCTCGACTGCGAGGACGGCGCCCCCGTGGGCGGCGAGGCCGAGCACGCCGCGCTCGTCACCGAGCTCGCGCTGGCCGCCAGGCCCGGCATGCGTGTCGGCGTGCGCGTGCACCCGGTCGATCATCCGGCGTTTGCCGGCGACGTGGTCACCATCGCCGGGCGCGCCGGACACCGCCTGAGCCACCTGATGGTGCCCAAGGTCGAATCGGTGGCCGATGTGTTGCAGGCTGTGTCCGCGCTCGAGGCGGCCGACGCCGGCGCGCTGCCGCTGCATGTGCTGATCGAGTCGCCGCTGGCCGTGCACAACGCCTTCGAGATCGCCGCGCATCCGCGCGTGCAGTCGCTGAGCTTCGGCCTGATGGACTTCGTCTCGGCCCACGCCGGCGCCATTCCCGCCGATGGCATGGGCGCGGCGGGGCAGTTCAGCCATCCGCTGGTGGTGCGGGCCAAGCTGGCCATCGCTTCGGCCGCGCACGCCTACGGCAAGGTGCCGTCGCACTGCGTGGTCACCGAGTTCAACAATACCGACGCCATGCGCACGGCAGCCCGCAAGGCGGCCACCGAATTCGGCTACACGCGCATGTGGAGCATCCACCCGAACCAGATCCGGCCGATCCTCGAAGCCTTCGCGCCCGACGAGGCACAGATTCAAATTGCCACAAAAATCCTTGTAAAGGCGGCAGCCGCAAATTGGGCTCCGACACAAATTGATGGCACATTGCACGACCGCGCGAGCTACCGCCATTTCTGGCAGGTTCTGACACGTGCCCACGCAACAGGGCGCGCGTTGCCCCCCGAGGCGAAAGCCTGGTTTGCGCTCGCGGCCTCTTGAAACCACCCGAACCCAGCCTCAAGGAAACCCACACATGAAGAAAATTGCCCTGATTGCAGCTGTCGCACTGGCTCTGCCCCTGGCCGCAATGGCCCAGGACGCTGCCAAGCCGGCCGCAAAGCCCGCCGCCAAGGCAGCTTCCTCCAGCACGGCGAAGGCCCCTGCCAAGAAGCACCAGGTCACGCGCAAGGCCGCCAAGGCCGTCGAGGAAGTCACGCCCATCAACACCGACACCGACGTGACGCTCTCCGAGGCCGACCTGGCCGTGGCGCAGCGCGTGTCCATCGGCAAGGCCCAGTGCGAACTCGGCGCCGACGTGACCGTCACGCCCGACGACAAGAAGCCCGGCTTCTTCACCGTCAGCACCAAGGGCGCGAAGTACCGCATGCACCCGGTCGAAAGCCGTACCGGCGCCATCCGCCTCGAAGACCCGCGTGCCGGCGCCATGTGGCTCCAGCTCGGCAACAAGTCGATGCTGATGAACCAGAAGGCCGGCCTGCGCCTTGCCGACGAATGCCAGACCGAAGCCCAGGTCGCCTTCGCCGCAGAAATGAAGAAGAACCCCCCCAAGGCGCTGTTCGACGGCGCCGACGGCGAGAAGAAGTAAGCGTACCGAGCGCGGGGTGCGGTGCGGCTCTTGCTTGACCGCACCGCATTCCCGCAAGACCAGTTTCCGGAGAAAAGAAGATGTTGCAAGCCTACGTTGACCATGTTGCCGAACGCGCCGCGCTCGGTATCCCGCCGCTGCCCCTGAGCGCGAAGCAGACCTCTGAAGCGATCGAGCTCCTCAAGAGCGCGAACGCCAAGGACGGCGCCTTCCTGCTGGACCTGCTCACCTATCGCGTGCCCGCCGGCGTCGACGACGCGGCCAAGGTCAAGGCGAGCTACCTTGCGGCCGTGGCGCACGGCACCGAGAAGAGCGAGTTCATTTCGCGCGCCCGCGCGACCGAACTGCTCGGCACCATGCTCGGCGGCTACAACATCAACCCCATGATCGACCTGCTCGACGACGCCGAAGTGGGCGCCGTGGCGGCAGAGGGCCTGAAGAAGACCCTGCTGATGTTCGACCAGTTCCACGACGTCAAGGAAAAGGCCGACAAGGGCAACGCCAACGCCAAGGGCGTTCTGCAGAGCTGGGCCGACGCCGAGTGGTTCACCAGCCGCCCCGAAGTGCCCGAGAGCATCACCGTCAGCATCTTCAAGGTGGCTGGCGAAATCAACACCGACGACCTGTCGCCCGCACCCGATGCGACGACCCGTCCCGACATCCCGATGCACGCCCTGGCGATGCACAAGAACGCGCGCCCCGGCATCGTGCCCGAGGAAGACGGCAAGCGCGGCCCGGTGAAGTTCATCGAAGACCTGCGCGCGCGCGGCCACCTCGTGGCCTACGCCGGCGACGTGGTCGGCACGGGTTCGTCGCGCAAGAGCGCCACCAACTCGGTGCTGTGGTTCACCGGCGAAGACATTCCCTACGTGCCCAACAAGCGCTTCGGCGGCGTCTGCCTCGGCGGCAAGATCGCTCCCATCTTCTACAACACGATGGAAGACTCGGGCGCGCTGCCGATCGAACTCGACGTCACGCAGATGAACATGGGCGACGTGGTCGAGCTGCGCCCCTACGAAGGCAAGGCGCTGAAGGACGGCAAGGTCATCGCCGAATTCCAGGTCAAGAGCGACGTGCTGTTCGACGAAGTGCGCGCCGGCGGCCGCATTCCGCTGATCATCGGCCGCGGCCTGACGGCCAAGGCGCGCGAAGCGCTGGGCCTGCCCGTTTCCACGCTGTTCCGCCTGCCGCAAAGCCCGGTCGACACCAAGAAGGGCTTCTCGCTCGCGCAGAAGATGGTCGGCCGCGCCTGCGGCCTGCCCGAAGGCCAGGGCGTTCGCCCGGGCACCTACTGCGAACCCAAGATGACCTCGGTCGGCTCGCAGGACACCACCGGCCCGATGACGCGCGACGAACTGAAGGACCTGGCCTGCCTGGGCTTCTCGGCCGACCTCGTCATGCAGTCGTTCTGCCACACGGCGGCGTACCCCAAGAAGGTCGACGTCAAGATGCACCACGAACTCCCCGAGTTCATGGCCAACCGCGGCGGCGTGTCGCTGCGTCCGGGCGACGGCGTGATCCACAGCTGGCTCAACCGCCTGCTGACGCCCGACACCGTGGGCACCGGCGGCGACAGCCACACCCGCTTCCCCATCGGCATCAGCTTCCCCGCGGGCTCCGGCCTCGTGGCCTTCGCGGCCGCCACCGGCGTGATGCCGCTGGACATGCCCGAATCGGTGCTCGTGCGCTTCAAGGGCAAGATGCAGCCCGGCGTCACGCTGCGCGACCTGGTCAACGCGATTCCGCTGTATGCCATCAAGTCCGGCCTGCTGACGGTCGAGAAGAAGGGCAAGAAGAACATCTTCTCGGGCCGCATCCTCGAAATCGAAGGCCTGCCCGACCTGAAGGTGGAACAGGCATTCGAGCTGAGCGACGCCTCGGCCGAACGCTCGGCCGCCGGCTGCACGGTGCACCTGAACAAGGAACCGATCATCGAGTACATCAACAGCAACATCACGCTGATGAAGTGGATGATTGCCGAAGGCTACGCCGACGCCCGCACGCTGCAGCGCCGCATCGCCGCGCAGGAAGCCTGGCTCGCGAACCCGCAACTGCTCAAGGGCGACGACGACGCCGACTACGCCGCCGTCATCGAGATCGACCTGGCCGAGATCCACGAGCCCATCGTGGCCTGCCCGAACGACCCTGACGACGTGAAGACGCTGAGCGACGTGGCCGGTGCCGCGATCGACGAAGTGTTCATCGGTTCGTGCATGACCAACATCGGCCACTTCCGCGCCGCGTCGAAGCTGCTCGAAGGCAAGCGCGACATCCCGGTCAAGCTGTGGATCGCCCCGCCGACCAAGATGGACGCGCAGCAGCTCACCGAAGAAGGCCACTACGGCGTGTTCGGCAATGCCGGTGCCCGCACCGAAATGCCGGGCTGCTCGCTGTGCATGGGCAACCAGGCACAGGTGCGCGAAGGCGCGACGGTCATGTCGACCAGCACGCGCAACTTCCCGAACCGCCTGGGCAAGAACACCAACGTGTACCTCGGCTCGGCCGAGCTGGCCGCCATCTGCTCGCGCCTGGGCCGCATCCCGACGCGCGAGGAATACATGGCTGCTTCGGGCGTGCTCGACGCCTCCAGCGCGCAGATCTACCAGTACCTGAACTTCGACAAGATCGAAGACTACAAGGGCGTGGCGGACTCGGTCACGGCCTGATCTCCGCGGCTCGGCCCGCGCCACTGAAGAAGCCCCGCCAGCCGGGGCTTTTTCTTGCGCGCTCCATTCATGGGCGCATCGGCGGAAAGCGGAAGTAATCGCGGTGCAGGGCAGCCGCGGCCATGACGTGCTGCTCGATGGGACCGATGTTCTCGCTGATCGGCCCAGGCGCGTCCGTATCCGACAGACGGCTTCGCACTTGGCCGGCCCGCGCGGCCCGTTACAAGCCTCAAGAATCGTGTCAATCCGCGCGCGTTCGTCGCGGAAGGAGACGCACCATGCCGCTGGCGACACTGATCGGCCGATGGGCCATGAAGCCATTCTCGAAGGCGCTGCCGCCGCTCGGAGACACCGAACGGGCCGCGCTGGAGGCCGGCACTGTCGGCTTCGAGGGCCAGTTGTTCGCGGGGCGGCCCGATTTCGACGCGCTCTCGGCCATGGGGCCGAACCGGCTCACCGAACGCGAACAGGCCTTTCTGGACCACGAGGTGCGCACGCTGTGCCACATGCTGGACGACCACGCCATCGACCAGGCGCGCGACCTGCCGCCCGAGGTGTGGCGCTTCCTTCGAGAGAAGCGCTTCTTCGGGATGATCATTCCCGAGGAGTTCGGCGGCCTCGGCTTCAGCCACTTCGCGCACGCCACCGTGGTGACGCGCATTGCCACCGTCAACACCGCCACGGCCGTCACGGTCATGGTGCCCAACTCGCTGGGCCCGGCCGAACTGCTGCTGCGCTACGGCACCGATGCGCAGAAGGACCACTACCTGCCGCGCCTCGCCGATGGCCGCGAGCTGCCGTGCTTCGGCCTGACCTCGCCCTACGCGGGGTCGGACGCGGCGTCGATTCCCGATCGCGGCGTGGTGGTCGAGCGCGAGTTCGAAGGCCGCATGACGCGCGGCTTCCTGGTCAATTTCGACAAGCGCTACATCACGCTCGCGCCGGTGGCCACCGTGGTCGGGCTGGCGTTTCATGCCGTTGACGAAAGCCGGCCCCAGGGCCAGCGCGACCTGGGCATCACCTGCGCGCTGATTCCCGTGCCGCACGAAGGCATGGAGATCGGCCGGCGCCATCGCCCCATGGACAGCGCCTTCATGAACGGCCCGATCCACGGCCGGCAGGTGTTCGTGCCGATGGACTGGATCATCGGCGGCGAGAAGCAGGTCGGCCAGGGCTGGCGCATGCTGATGGAGTGCCTGGCCGCGGGCCGCGCCATCTCGTTGCCGGCGCTGGGCTCGGCGATGCAGCAGACCGCGCTCTACGTGAGCAACGGCTACGGCCAGATCCGCGAGCAGTTCGGCATGCCGGTCGGCAAGTTCCATGCGGTGGCGGGGCTGGTGGCGCAGATGTCCGCCGAGCTCTATGCGACCGACGCGGCACGCCGCTACACCGCGGCGGCGCTCGACAAGGGCGAGCGGCCCAGCGTGGCCAGCGCCATTCTCAAGGTGCAGCTGACCGAGGCGGGGCGGCGCGCGGTGAACCACGGCATGGACATCCTCGGCGGCAAGGGCATCATCTCGGGCCCTTCGAACATGCTCGGCGTGGCTTACCGGCAGGCGCCGATCGCGATCACGGTGGAGGGCGCGAACATCCTCACGCGCGCGCTCATCGTGTTCGGGCAGGGCGCGGTGCGCTGCCATCCGCACGTGCTCGACGAAATGGCCGCCGTGCAGGCGGGCGACGAAACCGCGCTGGGCAAGGCGCTGATGGCGCACGGCAGGCACGTGGCCGTCAACCTGTGGCACAGCCTGTTCGGCGCGCCGGTGCTGGGCCAGCCGCCCGAAGACCTGCTGCCGGAGGCACGGCTGGTCGCGCGCATGAGCGCCAAGTACGCGCTCACCGCCGACCTCGCGATGGGCATGCTCGGCGGCAAGCTCAAGCGCATGGAGCTGTTGTCGGCAAGGCTCGGCGACGTGCTCGCGCACCTGTACCTGGCCAGCGCTTGCATCTGGCGCTACCGCGTCGAGGGGGCGCCCGAGCTGCTGCCTTTCGCGCAGGCCGCGATCCGGCTGCAGCTCGACGAGGCCGGCAAGATATTGCGCGACCTGTACGCCAACCTGCCGACCGCCGGGCGGCGCGTGATCGGCGCGCTGGTGCTGCGCCGCACCGCGCACCTGGCGCCCCTGCGCGATGTGCAGCTGATTGCACTGGCCGACCTGCTGCGCAAGAACCCGCGCATCATCGAGCGCCTGGCGCCCGACCTCAGCGAGCCCGCGCCCGGCGGCCTGCGCGACCTGATGCATGCGATGGAGCTTTCGGTGCAGCTCGGCGACACCACCGCCGCGCTCAACAAGGTGCTGCGCCGCACGAATTCGCTGGAACAGGCGGCCAGTTCGGCGCCGGATCCCGAACTGGCTCTGGCCTACCTGAAGGCGGCCGACAAGGTCATCCAGGTGGACGACTTCAAAGGCCCGCCGCGCGGCGCGGACGGCAGGGCCGATCTCAATCCGCCTGCGGCGTCGACTGCGCCAGCTGCGCCGCCAATGCAACCAGCGCCGCAGCCGTCTGCTCATCGGCCGGAAAGAACGACTCCACCGCGAGTTCCTGCAATGTGACGTCGACCGGCGTGCCGAAGATCGTGATGGTGCTGATGAAGCTCAGGACGCCGCTCGGCATGACGACCTGGAAGGGCACCGCCACCGCCGACAGCGCGGTGTCGAGCGCCGGGGCGTCGTGGCTCACGGCGGGCGCCGGGTAGGCCGCGAGTTCGTCGTGCAGCGACTGCAGCACCGCGTCGCCGGTGGCCGCGATCTGCTGCTGGAGCCGCTCGAGCAGGTGGGTGCGCCACTGCGCTAGGTTGGCGATGCGCGGTGCCACGCCGTCGGGGTGCAGGCTCAGCCGCAGCACGTTGATGGGCGGCTTCAGCAGTTCGGGCGCGGCGCCTTCCATCAGCAGCGGCACCAGCGCGTTGTGCGCGACCAGGTTCCAGTGGCGGTCCACGGCCAGCGCGGGAAAGGGCTCGTGTCCCTTCAGCACCAGGTCGATGGCGCGGCGCGCGGAGGCCATGGCCGGGTCGTCGAGCGAGCGCTGCCGGTACATCGGCGCGAAGCCCGCCGCCACCAGCAGCGCATTGCGCTCGCGCAGCGGCACCTCCAGCCGTTCGGCCAGCCGCAGCACCATTTCTCGGCTGGGGGCTGCGCGGCCGGTTTCCACGTAGCTCAGATGGCGGGTCGAGACTTCGGCTTCCTGTGCCAGGTCGAGCTGGCTCAGGCGGCGGTGGGTGCGCCAGTGCCGCAGATGGACGCCGAACGGATCGCGCGCGCCGGGGCGTTCGGCCTTGGACGAATGGGAGCGGATGGAGTTCATGGAGCCGCATTCTGGCGCGGCCGTGGTGCGGCGCCATGACCTCGGAGGTCATCGACGCGGTGCGCCGCCGCCTGGATCATTGGCGCCGTACCACCCCGGTACTACACCAAGGAGAACCGCATGTCCGTCTTCGCATCCCCCCTTTTCCTGCCCAACGTGATGTGGGCCGATGCCGCCTCGTGCGCCGCGACCGGCGCGCTGCAGGTGGCCTTCACCGACGCGCTGGCGCGGCTGACCGGCCTGCCGGCGCCGCTGCTCATGGGCACGGGCGTCTTCCTGCTGGCCTATGCGGCAATGGCCGCCTTCATGGCCAGCCGCAGCACGCCGCCGCGCGGGTTGATCGGCCTTGTCGTCGTGGGCAATTTCGGCTGGGCCGCGGCCTGCATCGCGCTGCTGGTGAGCGGCGTGTTCGCGGTCAGTGCGCTGGGCATGGCATGGGTGCTGGCCCAGGCGGCCTGCGTGGTCGTGCTGGCCGAACTGCAATGGACCGGCCTGCGCCGCACGCGCGGCGGTGCGCGAATGGCCATGGCCTGAAATGCTGGCTGCCCATTCGGAAAAACGGGGGCGAGCCGAGTCCCCCGACTACAGCCACTGACATCGATCCCTGCTATCTTTGAGAGGCTTCCACGAACCAACAGGAGTCCCTCTATGGCCAAAGCACCGGCGCATGCCTTTGCGTCCACCCTCAAGACCTTCAAGACAGCATCCGGCAAGTCCGGCAAGTACTGGTCCCTGAAGGAGCTGGCCAAGCAATACCCGACCGTCGACCGCCTGCCGGTTTCCATTCGCATCGTGCTCGAATCGGTGCTGCGCAATTGCGACGGACAGAAGGTGTCGGCCAAGCACGTCGAAGAGCTGGCCCACTGGGCGCCCAACGCCGAGCGCACCGACGAAATTCCCTTCGTCGTCACCCGCGTGGTGCTGCAGGACTTCACCGGCGTGCCGCTGCTGGCCGACCTGGCCGCCATGCGCAGCGTGGCCGCCAAGCTGGGCAAGTCGCCCAAGACCATCGAGCCGCTGGTGCCCGTCGACCTGGTGGTCGACCACTCGGTGATGGTCGACTACTACGGCACGCCCAAGGCGCTCGACCTGAACATGAAGCTGGAATTCCAGCGCAACAACGAGCGCTACCAGTTCATGAAGTGGGGCATGCAGGCCTTCGACACCTTCCGCGTGGTGCCGCCGGGCTTCGGCATCGTGCACCAGGTGAACCTGGAGTACTTTGCGCGCGGCGTCTACAAGAGCCCGTACGACGACGGCGACAAGCCCACCTACTACCCCGACTCGCTGGTCGGCACCGACAGCCACACCACCATGATCAACGGCATCGGCGTGGTCGGCTGGGGCGTGGGCGGCATCGAGGCCGAGGCCGCCATGCTGGGCCAGCCGGTCTACATGCTGACGCCCGACGTGGTGGGCTTCGAGCTCACCGGCAAGCTGCGCGAAGGCGTCACCGCCACCGACCTGGTGCTGTACGTCACCGCCATCCTGCGCGCCGAGAAGGTGGTGGGCAAGTTCGTGGAATTCTTCGGTCCCGGCGCCGCATCCATCGCCGTGCCCGACCGCGCGACCATCGGCAACATGGCGCCCGAATACGGCGCGACCATGGGCTTCTTCCCGGTCGACGAAATGACCGTGGCCTACTTCGAAGGCACCGGCCGCACCAAGGAAGAGGTCGAGCGCTTCGAGGCCTACTACAAGGCGCAGGGCCTGTTCGGCATGCCGGCCCCGGGCGACATCGACTACACCAAGGTGGTCCGCCTGGACCTCGGCACCGTGTCGCCCAGCCTGGCTGGCCCGAAGCGTCCCCAGGACCGCATCGACCTGGGCCACCTGTCCACCAAGTTCTCGGAGCTTTACAGCAAGCCCAACGACGCCAACGGCTTCAACCAGCCGGCGGACAAGCTCAAGGTGCGCTATCCGCTGGTGGCTGCCGGCAAGGGCAGCGATGACGAGGCGGCGTCGCCGCCCGCGGGCGCGCCGCTCGACGTGGTCGAGATGGTGGCCAACCGCTCCACCAAGGCCGCCGCGCACGTGAGCGCCACCGCCCCTTCGGCGCCCAAGGGCGAAGTGACCATCGGCAACGGCGACGTGCTGATCGCCGCCATCACCTCGTGCACCAACACGTCCAACCCGAGCGTGATGCTGGCCGCCGGCCTGCTGGCCAAGAAGGCGGTGGAAGCCGGCCTCACCGTCAAGCCGCACATCAAGACCTCGCTGGCCCCCGGCTCGCGCATCGTCACCGAATACCTCGAGAAGGCCGGCCTGCTGCCGTACCTGGAGAAGCTGGGCTTCTACCTCGCCGGCTACGGCTGCACCACCTGCATCGGCAACGCCGGCGACCTCACGCCCGAGATCAACGAAGCCATCACCAAGAACGACCTGATCGGCGCGGCCGTGCTGTCGGGCAACCGCAATTTCGAGGCGCGCATCCATCCGAACCTGAAGGCCAACTTCCTGGCCTCGCCGCCGCTGGTGGTGGCCTTCGCCATCGCGGGGAACGTGATGACCGACCTGATGACCCAGCCCGTGGGCAAGGGCAAGGGCGGCAAGGACGTGTACCTGGGCGACATCTGGCCCACGCCGAAGGAAATCGACGACAACCTGCGCCATGCCATGAACGCCAAGTCGTTCCGCGCGAACTACGACAAGGTGAAGACCGATCCGGGCAAGTTCTGGACGAGCATCAAGGGCACCAACGGCCAGGTCTACGACTGGCCCAAGTCCACCTACATTGCCGAGCCGCCGTTCTTCGAGGGCTTCAAGATGAAGCCGCACGCGTCGGACGCGGGCTTCAAGGGCGCGCGCATCATGGCGCTGTTCGGCGACTCGATCACCACCGACCACATCTCGCCGGCCGGCTCGATCAAGGAAAGCTCGCCCGCGGGCATCTGGCTGAAGGCCAACGGCGTGGCCAAGGCCGACTTCAACAGCTACGGCTCGCGCCGCGGCAACCATGACGTGATGATGCGCGGCACTTTCGCCAACGTGCGCATCAAGAACCTGATGATTCCGCCGGACGCCAACGGCACGCAGGAAGAGGGCGGCGTCACGCGGTTCCAGCCCGGCAACGAGAAGATGTTCATCTACGACGCCGCCATGAAGTACATGGAGCAGGGCGTGCCCACCGTGGTGTTCGGCGGCGAAGAGTACGGCACCGGCTCGTCGCGCGACTGGGCCGCCAAGGGCACGCAGCTGCTGGGCATCAAGGCCGTGGTGGCGCGCAGCTTCGAACGCATCCACCGCGCCAACCTGGTCGGCATGGGCGTGCTGCCGCTGCAGTTCCGCGGCGCCGATTCCTGGCAGACGCTGGGCCTCACGGGCGACGAGAAGATCGACGTGGTGATCGGCAGCGAACTCAAGCCGCAGATGGACGTGAAGCTGGTGGTTCACCGCCCCGACGGCACGCACCAGGAGGTGACGGTGCGCCTGCGCATCGACACGCCGATCGAGGTCGACTACTACAAGCACGGCGGCATCCTGCCGTTCGTGCTGCGGCAGCTGCTGTCGGCCTGATGCGGTGGTAACGCGGGTCGGGCTCATCTCCGACACCCATGGCCTGCTGCGTGCGCAGGCCGTCGCGGCCCTCCGGGGCTGCGACCACATCGTGCATGGCGGCGACATCGGCGATCCGGGCATCCTCGATGCGCTGCGCGAACTGGCACCGCTGACGGTGGTCCGCGGCAACAACGACCGCGAAGCTTGGGCCGACGGCATCGCGGAAACCGAACTCGTCGAGCTCGGCGGCGTGCAGCTGTATGCGATCCACGATCTGTCGCAGCTCGGCATCGATCCGGCGGCGGCCGGCGTGCGCGTGGTCGTCTCGGGCCATTCGCACAAGCCGAAGATCGAGGAGCGGGGCGGCGTGCTGTACGTCAATCCCGGCAGCGCGGGGCCGCGCCGCTTCAGGCTGCCCATTGCCGTGGCTGAATTGCGGATCGACGGCGGGGCGGTCACCGCTCGCATCCACGAAATCAGCGCCTGACACATCGCTTTCATTACCATTCGGTAATCAAAGCCATCAAATGAGAATGGATCTTATTTGATGCGGTATGCTCGTTGGCTCCTGGGCTCTCCATGCCCTGAATCCAGAAGCCGATGCTCATTCCCTTTCTCATCATGCTGCGCGAAGGCATCGAAGCCGCGCTGATCGTCGGCATCGTTGCCAGCTACCTCAAGCAAAGCGGACGCGGCGCGCTGATGCCGGCGGTGTGGGGCGGCGTGCTGCTGGCCGCCGCGCTTTCGCTGTTCGCGGGCGCGGGCCTGCAATTGCTCGCGGCGGAGTTTCCGCAGAAACAGCAGGAGCTGTTCGAAGGCGTGGTCGGGCTCATCGCGGTGGTCATGCTGACGTCGATGGTGTTCTGGATGCGCAAGGCGGCGCGCTCGATCAAGGGCGAGCTGCAGGCCTCCATCGACAGCGCGCTCGCCAAGGGCGCCGACGGCCAGGGCTGGGCGCTGATCGGCATGGTGTTTCTCGCGGTGGCGCGGGAAGGGCTGGAGTCGGTGTTCTTCCTGCTAGCCGTGTTCCAGCAGAGCAGCGGCTGGGAAGCGCCCGTGGGCGCGCTGGCCGGCATCGCGGTGTCGGTGGTCGTTGGCTGGGGTCTCTATTCGGGTGGCGTGCGGCTCGACCTGCGCCGCTTCTTCCGCTTCACCGGCCTGTTCATCCTGCTGGTGGCCGCAGGCCTGCTGGCCGGCGTCCTGCGCAAGCTGCATGAAGGCGGCGTGTGGAACCACCTGCAGACGGTGGTGTTCGACATGAGCGACAAGCTGCCGATGGACAGCCCGGTGGGCGCCGTGCTCTCGGGCCTGCTGGGCTACCAGGCGGCCCCCGTGGTGGGCGAGGTCATCGTCTACCTGGCCTTCCTGGCCGTTGCCCTTTTCTACTTTTTGCGTCCGGCCCCCGCGCCGGCGCCACGCGCGGCCGCCGCCCGCTGAGACCCGCAATGTCTTCTTCCTTCTCCGACAACAAGCCCTCCACCTCGAAACTGATGCGCGCGGCGGTGGCCGGCTCGGCGCTGCTGGTGGTCGCCGGCCTCGCGGCCTTCTGGTATGCCTCGAACGAGGCCCGCAAGGCGCCGCCCAAGGCGGCCGACAACGCCGTCACTGTCACGATCCAGGGCAACGCCTGCGACCCCAACGAGATCACCGTGCCCGCGGGGCGCACCACCTTCACCATCGTCAACAAGTCGAACCGCGCGCTCGAGTGGGAAATTCTCGACGGCGTGATGGTGGTGGAAGAGCGCGAGAACATCGCGCCCGGCTTCTCGCAGACCATGACGGTCAAGCTGCAGCCGGGCGAGTTCGCCATCACCTGCGGCCTGCTGAGCAACCCGCGCGGCAAGCTGCGCGTCACGCCCTCGGCAGCGTCCGATGCCGAGGCGGCGCGGCCGTCGCTGGTCAACTACGTCGGTGCGCTGGCCGAATACCAGACCTTCCTGCGGCTGGAGGCGGGCTCGCTCGAAGACGCCGTGGGCGCGCTGTCCGACGCGGTCAAGGCCGGCGACCTGCAGCAGGCGAGGGCGCTCTACACGCCGGCGCACCAGGCCTACAAGCGCATCGAGCCGATGGCCGAGCTGTTCGCCGACCTCGACACCCGCATCAACGCGCGCGCCGACTACTTCGAGAAGCGCGAGGCCGACCCCGGCTTCACCGGCTTCCATCGCATCGAGTACGCGCTGTACAGCCAGAACGATGTGAAGGGCCTCGCGCCCATGGTCGAGAAGCTCGCGGGCGACATCGGCACCCTCAGGGAGCGCCTGCGCGGCCTCAACATGCCGCCGGAGCGGCTCGCGGGCTCGGCCTCGAAGCTGCTGCGCCGCGTGGCCGACAACCTGCCGGCCGGCGGCGAAGACCACTACGGCCACGCGGAAGTCGCCAACCTGCAAGGCACCTACGAAGGCACGAAGAAGATTTCCGAACTGCTGCAGCCGCTGCTGGTGAAAGCGGCGCCCGCGCTGCAGAAGAGCGTGGACGAGCGCTTCGCGGCCTTCGACGCGGCGCTGGCCCCGTACCGCGATGGCGAGGGCTTCAGGCCCGCGCCGCTGGACGAGGCGCAAAGAAAGGCACTGGCCGAACCCGTGCGCGCGCTGGCCGAGGAACTCGGCAAGGTCAACGCGGCGCTCGGCCTGGAATGACGTGAGAGCAGGCATCCCCATGGAAAAGTCGAAGTTCAACGAAGCCGTCCCGCCCGAGGGACGTCCCGAATCACCGCACCGCCGCCGCATGCTCGGCGCCGCCGGCGTCGCCTTCGCGGGCTTGGCCGCCTCGGCCCGTGCCGGCGCCGCGCCTTCGGACCCGCCCAATTCGCCGGACAGCGGCGCGCAAGTGACCGACGCGCCGCAGAGCACCCACACGCAAGACCGCGTGCCCTTCCGCGGCAGGCACCAGGCTGGCATCGTCACGCCGCGCCCAACGGCCGGCATGATCGCGTCGTTCTACGTGCTGGCCGAGAACCGCGCCGACCTGGAGCGGCTGTTCCGCACGCTCACCGAGCGCATCGCCTTCCTCACGCAGGGCGGCCCGCAGACCGACCCCGACCCCAAGCTGCCGCCCGCGGGCTCCGGCATCCTCGGGCCGGTGGTGCAGCCCGACGGGCTGACGGTGACGGTGTCGGTCGGCACTTCGCTGTTCGACGAGCGCTTCGGCCTCGAGAAGAAAAAGCCCCTGCGGCTGAACCAGATGCAGCGCCACCCGAACGACGCGCTCGACGCCGCGCTGTGCCACGGCGACCTGTCGATCCAGTTCTGTGCCAACACGCCCGACACCAACATCCACGCGCTGCGCGACATCATCAAGAACACGCCCGACCTGCTGGTGCTGCACTGGAAGCAGGAAGGCACCGTGCCGCCGATTCCGGCGGTGCCCGGCAAGCCGGCCGAGAGCGCGCGCAATTTCCTCGGCTTCAGGGACGGCTCGGCCAACCCCGACTCGGCCGACGACAAGCTCATGGACCGCATCGTGTGGGTGCAGCCCGGCGGCGACGAGCCCGCCTGGGCCGTGGGCGGCAGCTACCAGGCGGTGCGCATCATCCGCAACTTCGTGGAGCGCTGGGACCGCACGCCGCTGCAGGAGCAGGAGGCCATCATGGGCCGGCTGAAGCCCACCGGCGCGCCGATGGACGGCGGCAAGACCGAGCACGACGTGCCCGACTACACCAAGGACCCCGAAGGCAAGGCCACGCCGATGGACGCGCACATCCGCCTGGCGAACCCGCGCACCAAGGCCTCGGACAAGAACCTGATGCTGCGCCGGCCCTTCAATTATTCGAACGGCGTGACCAAGTCGGGCCAGCTCGAGATGGGGCTGCTGTTCATTTGCTACCAGGCCAACCTGGAGAACGGCTTCATCGCGGTGCAGAAGCGCCTGGACGGCGAGCCGCTCGAGGAATACATCAAGCCCATCGGCGGCGGCTTCTTCTTCACGCTGCCGGGCGTGCGGGACGAGCACGACTGGCTGGGGCGCAGCCTGATGGCCGCCTGAGGCGGCATCGGTGCCACAAGTTTTTTCACCACTGCCCAGAACAAGGAGATCCATGACCGTGCAGTTCCGCCGCCACTTCCTCGCCACTTTCGTCGCAGGCTTCGCCGGGCTCTGTGCCCTTGGCGCACAGGCCGCCGTGTCGCCGCTCGAGCTGGTCGGACCGATCTCCGACTACAAGATCTACGTCGCCGAGAACGTGCGCAAGCTGGCCGCGGACACGCGCGCCTTCACCGCCGCGGTGAAGGCCGGCGACATCGAGAAGGCGAAGAAGCTGTATGCGCCCACGCGCACCAGCTACGAGCGCATCGAGCCGGTGGCCGAGCTGTTCAACGACCTCGACAAGGCGATCGACTCGCGCGCCGACGACCACGAAAAGGCCGAGAAAGACCCGGCCTTCGGCGGCTTCCACCGCATCGAATACGGCCTGTGGGTGCAGAAGAACACCAAGGAGCTCAACCCGGTGGCCGACAAGCTGCTGGCAGACGTGCTCGAACTGCAGAAGCGCCTGGGTGCGCTGACTTTCCCGCCGGAGAAGGTGGTGGGCGGCGCCGCGGTGCTGATGGAAGAAGTGGCCGCGACCAAGATCTCCGGCGAGGAAAACCGCTACAGCCACACCGACCTGTGGGACTTCCAGTCGAATTTCGAGGGCGCTTTCAAGATCGTCGAACTGCTGCGCCCGCTGGTCGTGAAGGAAAACAAGGCCTTCTCGGACAAGACCGACGCCAATTTCAAGGTGGTCTTCGACACGCTGGCCAAGTACAGGACGGCCGACGGCGGCTTCGAAACCTATTCGAAGCTCACCGAGCGTGACCGCAAGCTGCTGGCGGGCCGCGTCAATACGCTGGCCGAAGACCTGTCCAAGCTGCGCGGCATGCTCGGGCTGAACTAGGCTCGCCCCCAGGCTGCGCGCACTTCGTGTCGCTTCGCCTTCCTCCTACCGGGGGCAACACCTGCGGCCTGGCATAGCCAGTTCCGCGGTGTTTCTGGGCTGCACCCCGCCTTTTTGAAGGGTGGTCAGGTTTGCGCGAGTGAGAATTGATAGCATTCGGGTATTGCTTACTTGGCGCGCCGATATTCAGGGCGCCCTCTCACCGTGCACACCAAAGACAACGGCGCAGCGCCGGCATCCGCCGTCCTGCACCTCGACCAGCTTCCCGACAACCAGTGGGCCACCGTGATCGACGTGGCGCGCCCCGAGAGCGCGGATGACCGCGAACTCGTGTTGCGCCTGACCGAAATCGGCTTCGTGCCGGGCGAAGCGGTGCGCATCGTGGCCAGCGGCATTCCCGGGCGCGAGCCGCTGGCCGTACGGCTGGGGCACACCACCTTCGCGCTGCGCCGCCACGAGGCCGCGCTCATCCACGTGACGCCGGGGGCTGCCAACCATGGTTGAGGCCGTCATCCAGGGCCCCGGCGGCTTTGCGCCCACCGCGCAGCCGGGCCGCATCGCCTTGCTGGGCAATCCCAACTGCGGCAAGACCGCGCTGTTCAACCTGCTCACCGGCAGCCGCCAGAAGGTGGCCAACTACGCCGGCGTGACCGTCGAGCGCAAGGAAGGCACGCTGCGCACGCCCTCGGGCAGGCGCGTGTTCGTGCTCGACCTGCCGGGCGCCTACAGCCTGAATGCGCTGAGCGCCGACGAGGCCGTGACCCGAGACATCGTCACCGGCCAGAGCAAGGAAGCCCTGCCTGACCTGCTGGTGTGCGTTACCGACGCCACCAACCTGCGGCTGAACCTGCGCCTGGTACTCGAAGCCAGGAGGCTCGGCCTGCCGATGGTGGTGGCGCTCAACATGACCGACATGGCCCGCAAGCAGGGCATCGTGGTCGACAAGGCCGCGCTATCGCGCGAGCTGGGTGTGCCGGTCATCGAGACTGTCGGCGTGCACACCGGCGGCGCGCAGGGCCTGCTCGAGGCGCTCGACGCGCCCGTGGCCGCCGCCGCGCCGCAGCCCTGGCAGGCGCCTGGCCTGGACGACGTGCTGGCCACGCAGCGCGAGGTGCGCCGCATCCTCGGCCTCACGGTGAAAGAGCCGGTCGGCAGCCTCGCCACCAGCGACCGCATCGACCGCCTGGTGCTGCACCCCGTATGGGGCATGCTGGTGCTGGCCGTCACCATGTTCCTGATGTTCCAGGCGGTGTTCAGCTGGGCCAACGTGCCGATGGACGCCATCAAGGCCGGCACCGAGGCGCTCGGCGGCCTCATCAAGGCGCACATGGGCGAGGGCATGCTGCAGAGCCTGCTGGTCGACGGCGTGATCGCGGGCGTGGGCGGCGTCATCGTCTTCCTGCCGCAGATCCTGATTCTTTTCCTGTTCATCCTCGCGCTCGAAGACTCCGGCTACCTGCCGCGCGCGGCCTTCCTGCTCGACCGCGTGATGGGCACCGTGGGCCTGTCGGGCCGCTCGTTCATTCCGCTGCTGTCGAGCTTCGCCTGCGCCATTCCGGGCGTGATGGCCACGCGCACCATCAGCAACTGGCGCGACCGCATCACCACCATCATGATCGCGCCGCTCATGACCTGTTCGGCGCGGCTGCCGGTGTATGCGCTGCTCATCGCGGCCTTCATTCCGGCGCGCACCGTGGGCGGGGTGTTCAACCTGCAGGGCGTGGTGCTGTTCGCGCTGTATGTGTTCGGCATCGTCTCGGCCATGGCCGTGGCGTGGGTGATGAAGCGCTTCCGCGACAGCACCGCGCATTCGCCGCTGATGATGGAACTGCCCGCCTACCGCTGGCCCAACCCGCGCAACCTGGCGCTGGGCCTGTACGAGCGCGCATGGATCTTCCTGCAGCGCGTGGGCACGATCATCCTCACGCTGACCATCCTGCTGTGGTTCCTCTCGACCTTCCCGTCGCCGCCCGAAGGCGCGACCGGACCGGCCATCCAGTACAGCCTGGCCGGCATGATCGGCCGCGGGCTGGAGCACATCTTCGCGCCCATCGGCTTCAACTGGCAGATTTCGATTGCGCTGGTGCCGGGAATGGCCGCGCGTGAGGTCGCCGTGGGCGCGCTGGGCACGGTATACGCGCTGTCGGCCACGGGCGACGACGTGGCGGGCCAGCTGGAACCGCTGATCGCGGGCAGCTGGTCGCTGGCGACCGCGCTGTCGCTGCTGGTCTGGTACGTGTTCGCGCCGCAGTGCATTTCGACGCTCGCCGCGGTGAAGCGCGAGACCGGCTCGTGGAAGTACGTGTGGATCATGGCCGGGTACCTCTTCGCGCTTGCCTATATGGCCTGTTTCATCACCTACCGCGTTGCGGTGGCACTCGGAGCAGGGTAAAAAAGCAAACCCCCAGGCTTGCCCACTTCGTGTGGCCGCCAACCCCCTTGCAGGGGGCAATACCTGCGGCCCGGCAAAGCCGGTTCCGCGGTATTCCTGGAGTAGGCTTGGGGACTGGAGTATTCGAGATATGACGCAACAACTGATCGTCGGATTCATCGTCGCCGCCGCCGCGTTCTACGCGGTCTGGCGCTGGATGCCCGCAGGCTGGCGCCGTGGTGCCGCGCAGAAGCTCGCGGCCGGCACGCATCGCGCGGGCTGGGTCGACGAAGAGCGCGCCAGGGAACTGGCCGCATCGCTGGCCAGGACATCGGGCTGCGGCTCGTGCGACAGCTGCGGAAGCTGCGCTCCCAAGACTTCCCTCAAACCCACGGAAGCCGACAAGGCCACCACCACCCGCCCGTCCACGCAAAGCCGCTGAGACCGATGCCCGCGCACATCCTCGTCGCCGGGGGCGGCATCGGGGGGCTGGCTACCGCGCTGGCGCTTTCCCGCAATCGGCACCGGGCCGACGTTTTCGAGCAGGCCGCCGTCTTCGGCGAAATCGGCGCCGGCGTGCAGCTCGGCCCCAACGCCACGCGGCGCCTCCAGCAGCTGGACCTGGGGCCGGGGCTCGCGGCCATCGCGGCGCGGCCCGATGCGCTCGTGGTCCACAGCGCCGACAGCGGCTCCGACCTGGCCCGCATGCCGCTCGGCGACGCCATGCAGCAGCGCTACGGCGCCCCTTACTTCTGCGTGCACCGTGCCGACCTTCACGGCCTGCTGCTCGACGCCGTGCGTGCGCGCGGCACCGGCACGCTCGTCACCGCCGCGCGCATCACGCAGGTCGAGACCAGCGACGACCTGGTCTGCATGTCGAGCACCGACGCGCGCGCCTGGGAAGGCGAGGCGATCGTCGGCGCCGACGGCCTCTGGAGCCTGGTGCGGCGCCAGCTCGACACCCCGTCGGCCGCGGAGCCGCCCCGCGTCACCGGCCACACGGCATGGCGCTCGATGATCGAGCAGGCGAAGCTTCCCGCTGCGCTGCGCCGCAGGCAGGTCGACGTGTGGCTGGGGCCGCGCCTGCATGCGGTGGCGTATCCGGTGCGCGGCGGCGACTGGCTCAACGTGGTCGTGATCGCCGAATCGGCGCCCGCGGGCGACGCTCGCGACTGGGACCAGGCCAGCAGCATCGCCGCGCTCAGGCAGGCCATGGGCCGCAGCTGCGGCGCCCTGCAGTCGCTGCTCGACGCCATGCCCGCCTGGCGCGCATGGTCGCTCGGCGACCGGGCGCCCATGACCTGCGCAGCCGACATGGCGCACGAACGCGTCGCGCTGGTGGGCGACGCCGCGCATCCGATGGTTCCCTACCTCGCGCAGGGCGCGGGCATGGCCATCGAAGATGCGCTGGCGCTGGCCGATGCGCTGGGCGAGGGCAACGCGGCGGAGGTGCCGGCGGCCTTCGCGCGCTATGCCGAGGCGCGCTGGGCGCGCAATGCGCAGGTGCAGGCCAGGGCGCGCCGCAACGGCGAAATCTTCCACGCGACCGGCGCGGTGCGGCTGGGCCGAGACATGGCAATGCGCCTGCTGGGCGCGAAACTGCTCGACCAGCCCTGGCTCTACGGCGGGTAGCCCTGGAGCCTTAGAGCCGGAACGCCTGCAGGTGCTCGATGCGCTCGGCGATTCCTTCCTGCCCCAGGTAGTGGCCCAGCTTGCCGTCCTGCATCTGCGCCAGCGTGGTCTCCAGTTCCAGCAGCATCGCATCGCGGTCCGCGACGAAGGCCGGTGCCACGTCGATGCCTGCCCGCTCGCAGGCTTCGGCGATCAGGTGCGCGCTCGCGGGCGCACCGCAGGCCGCGCACTTCACGATGGCCGCCACGTCGGGCTCCGCACCGTTGGCCAGCAGCGCGGCCGTGAGTTCGGGCGAGATCTGCCCGTCGATGCTGCCCAGCGCGTCCGCAGGCACCGGCGCACCGGCACGCACCAGCGCCGCCGCGGCGGCGAAGGCGCCATTCCCGACCGCGACATCGACCGCGAGCGCGCTGCGTTGCAGCGGCCCGTAGAAGCCCACGCCCGCGGCGGCGAGCTGGGCGACCATGTCGGCGTCATCCGTCGCGATGGCGTGGCGCAGCGCCACGCGCGCGAGCGATGGCTTGTGGCGCAGCGTGCCTTCGGCCAGCGGCGTGCGCCAGTCGACCACGGCGCGCGAATAGAAGGCGACCAGCTTGTCCATCAGTTCGAGGTCGAGCCCGTGTTCCTCGTGCCGGTCGTCCAGGTACTCGAGCAGCGTCTGCCCCGCGAAATAGTCGCTCGTGGGGGCCAGCGGGTCTTCGTCCAGGTGCAGCGCAGCGAAGGCGCCCATCAGGTCGGAGGCGACGGTGTTCACGCTGTCTTCATGCAGCGCATGCGTCCAGGCCGGCGGCAGGCCCTTCTTCCAGGCGACGATCTGGCCGTGCTCGGCGCCGGGCTCGACCACCGCGTAGATGCGGTCGGTGTATTCGAAGCCGCCGAAGGGCAGGTGCGTGAGCTTGCCGCTCCATGGCTCGCCGCTTTCTTCGGCGGCTTCCTGCGCCAGTTCCAGTTCGTGGTCGATCCAGCCCTGCAGGTCGTGATAGCCGTCGCTGCCGTTCCAGAACAGCTCGGTCCAGCTGATGCCTTCGAGGTTGCCGTTCATCTCGAGCGACAGGTCGTAGTCGAGCCGCCCGCCCGCGGTGACTTCCCACAGCGCGAGCAGTCCACCGGGGATCGGCCCCGCGCACAGCGACTGCACGGCGGCAATCCGTGCCTGGGGCATCGGCGGCTGCGCGTCGAAGATCACGCGGTTGGCGAACAGCACGACGCCGTGTTCGCGCAGGGTGGAAAGCTCTTCGGGTGTGAACCGGATGTCGTGCATGGCGGTGGCCTCCGTTGTTTCCAAAACTGTAGCGCGTTGCACCGAAGGAACAATCCGGACCACCCCAGCCTCATGAGGGCGTTTGCACGGCGAGGCTGCAGATCTAGAGGTCTGTGCGCAGCTTCCAGATCTCGGGGAACAGCACCACGTCGAGCATCTTGCGCAGGTAGCTCACGCCGCCGGTGCCGCCGGTGCCGCGCTTGAAACCGATCACGCGCTCGACCGTCGTCACGTGGCGGAAGCGCCAGAGGCGGAATGCGTCTTCGAGGTCGGTGAGCTTCTCGCCGAGCTGGTACAGGTCCCAGTGATCGTGCGGATTGCGGTAGACGGTGAGCCATGCCGCCTCCACGCCGTCGCTCATTTCGTAGGGCTGCGTCCAGTCGCGCTCCAGCCGGTCGGCGGGCACGGGCAGGCCGTGGCGCGCGAGCAGGCGCAGCGACTCGTCGTACAGCGAAGGCGCGCGGTAGGCCGCGTCCACCTGCGCGAGCAGGTCGGCGCGGTGCGCGTGCGGCTTGAGCATGGCGGCGTTCTTGTTGCCGAGCGCGAACTCGATGCAGCGGTACTGGGCGCTCTGGAAGCCGCTGGAGTTGGCGAGGTAGGGGCGCATCGCCGTGTATTCGGGCGGCGTCATGGTCGAGAGCACGGTCCACGCGCTCACCAGCTGTTCCATGATGCGGCTCACGCGGGCCAGCATCTTGAAGGCGTCGGCCAGTTTTTCTTCGGCGATGCAGGCGGTGGCGGCGCGCAGCTCGTGCAGCATGAGCTTCATCCAGAGCTCGCTGGTCTGGTGCTGCACGATGAACAGCATCTCGTCGTGCGCGGGCGAGAGCGGATGCTGCGCGTTGAGGATCTCGTCGAGGTGCAGGTAGTCGCCGTAGCTCATGGACTTGCTGAAGTCCAGCTGCGCCTTTTCTTCGTGGACGATGCGCTCGGGGCTGTGTTCGGTGCTCATGTCACTGCGTTCTTGCGGTTGAATTCAGGGCGTCGCCACTCGCCGGTCTCGAGCACCTGCACCAGATGCTCGACCGAGTTCCACACGTCCTCGAAGCCGATGTACAGCGGCGTGAAGCCGAAGCGCAGGATGTCGGGCATCTGCGAGTCGCCGGCGCGGTAGTCGCCGATGACGCCGCGCGCGATGAGCGCCTGCACGATGGCGTAGGCGCCTTCCTCGCGACTGAGGCAGACCTGCGAGCCTCGCCGGGCATGGTCGCGCGGCGTGACCAGCGAGAGGCCGTGGCCGGCGCAGCGTTCCTCGACCAGCCTGATGAACATGTCGGTCAGCGCGAGCGACTTGGTGCGCAGCGCGGCCATCGCGCCGTGGTCGCCGTTGAACGACTCGGCCGCGAGCACGGTGTCGAGCCCGCATTCGAGTCCGGCCAGCGCGATGATCGGCTGTGTGCCGCACAGGTAGCGGCCCACGCCCGGGGCAGGGCGGTAGTGCGGCGTGAACTCGAAGGGCGCCGCATGGCCCCACCAGCCGGACAGCGGCTGCTCGAATGCGCCCGCGTGCTTCGTGTGCACCCAGGCGAAGGCCGGCGCGCCGGGGCCGCCGTTGAGGTACTTGTAGCCGCAGCCGATGGCGTAGTCGGCGTTGCTGTCGTTCAGCGCAACCGGCACGGCGCCCGCGCTGTGCGCGAGGTCCCACACCGTGAGCGCGCCCACGGCATGCGCGGCGGCGGTGACGGCCTTCATGTCGTGCATGGCACCGGTGCGGTAGTTGACGTGCGTGAGCATCAGCACGGCCACTTCGTCGGTCAGCACGCCGGGCAATTCGCTTGCGTCGATCAGCTTGAGCGTGAAGCCGCGCTCGCGGCACAGCGACTCGGCGATGTAGAGGTCGGTCGGGAAGTTGCTGCGCTCGCTCACCACCAGCTTGCGGCCGCTGTCCTTCTGCTGCGACAGGGCGGCGAACAGCACCTTGTAGAGGTTGACCGAGGTGCTGTCGGTGCACACCACTTCGCCGGGCGCGGCGCCGATCAGGTGGGCCACCTTGTCGCCCAGGCGCTGCGGCAGGTCGAACCAGCTTGCGGTGTTCCAGGAACGGATGAGGCCTTCGCCCCATTCCTTGGTCACGACTTCGGCGATGCGCGCGGGCGCGGCCTTCGGCATCACGCCGAGCGAGTTGCCGTCGAGGTAGAGCACGCCCTCGGGCACGATGAATTGGTCGCGCAGGGCGCGCAGCGGGTCTTGCGCGTCGAGCGCGCGGCAGTCTGCAAGTGTCGTCATGGTGGAGGTTTCAGCGGGGAAGTTCGCGCAGCACGGCGCGAACGGGGGAGGCATCGGCGCTGACCAGCTTCAGCGGCAGCGCGATGAGTTCGTAGTCGCCCTCGGGCACGTCGTCGAGCACGAGGTTCTCGAGCACGCGCAGGTCGAGGCGGCGGATGCGTTGGTGGCTCTCCAGCGTCTTGCTGTCGGCCGGGTCGATGCTGGCGGTGTCGATGCCGATGAGCTTCACGCCCATGGCCGCGAGGCGCTCGACGGTGGCGGGCGCATAGGCCGCGAGCTGCGGGTCCCAGTGGCCGACAGGCATGCTGTCGTAGGTGCGCACCAGCACGCGCTGGGGCAGGTGGCTGTCGATGGCGTGGGCAATGTGCTCCCACTCGATCAGCGGGCCCTTGTCGATCGCATGGATCACGCGGCAGGGGCCGAGGAAGGGCGTGAGGTCGACGTTGCCGATGGCCTGGCCCTCGGGGTCGTAGTGCAGCGGGGCGTCGGCGTGCGCGCCGACGTGGGGCGAGAGCTTGATCTCGCTGACGTTCACCGGGCAGCCGGGCGAGATGGTCGCGGCCCAGCGCTGCTGGTAGGGCGTGTCGCCGGGAAAGACCGGCGCGCCCTCATGCACGGGCGGCGAAATGTCCCAGATGCGATGCTGATGTGATGGAGCCATGGCGCGAAGTTAGCGCCGGGCGAGGGGTCGTGGTGTCGGTTATTTCCAACACCCTGCGTGACGAGTTGAAGCGCAGGCTCAGTGCGGCGACGACAGCGCCGGCAGCCCGTGGCGGGCCCGCGCGCGCTCGCAGGCGTCGCTGCCCGATTGCAGCTCGTGGCACGGATTGGGCCGCCATTCGTAGATGCCGCAGCTCACCGATTCGCCGATCTTGCCGGTGAGGGCGGCGCAGCGCATCGGCGTGTGATCGGTGCCGCGCATGCGGCAGAGGCTGTCGTTCACCTCGACGGCAAGGCCGGACGGCACCCTGCCGCCGTTGTCGTCGAGTTCGTGCACGCTGAAGTCGACGCGGTAGCTGGCGCAGCAGGCGCCGCATTGCTGGCAGGGGTTCATGGGGCAAGAAGGGCGGCGTCGTGCACGCGCCTCAGCAGGCGGCGACGGATCAGCCCGCTCGCGGGCCGGATCAGAAGCCAGTAGGGGGTGAAGCGGCGGCGTGCCGCATCGTCGCCGCACCAGACGCGGGTGCGGGTCGTCAGGCGCGTGCCCTGGCCCTCGGGCTGGGCGGTGAAATTGAGCACCAGCTTGGCAATGCCCGTGGCATCGAGCGTGGCGAAGGCGCGGGCATCGGCGAGCGGGACCAGTCCGTAGTCCGACCGCCAGAAGCGACCCGCGAGGCCGAAAGCGAGTTCGCGTTCGCCGTCTCGGCCGAGCAGGGTGAATTCGTCGAGGCTGAATGCCGGCCGGTTCTGCAGCGCCGACGCGAAGCCCAGGCGCCCGGCCAGCCGGTTCGGCAACTCGCGCAGCGAGATCAGGCGGCGGGCGACCGGGTCGTCGACCACATCGGGCCGGGCCGCCATGTCGAGCACGCGAGCAGGCGAGGCCGGCACGTGGAGGCTGTGTTCTTCCGCGAACTGGTAGCACGGAAGGTAGCGGGTCATCAGCTCCATGCGCGGGCCCCGGCGGATCGAAAGCTTCTCAGAGCCTGCCGAGCAGCAGGAACTCCATCAGCGCCTTCTGGGCATGAAGGCGGTTCTCCGCCTCGTCCCACACCACCGACTGCGGGCCGTCGATGACTTCGGCCTGCACTTCCTCGCCGCGGTGGGCGGGCAGGCAGTGCATGAAGAGCGCGTCGGGCTGGGCGGCGCGCATCATGTCCTCGTCGACGCACCAGTCGGCGAAGGCCTTGCGGCGGGCTTCGTTCTCGGCTTCGTAGCCCATGCTGGTCCAGACGTCGGTGGTGACGAGGTCTGCGCCGCGGCAGGCTTCCATCGGGTCCTTGAAGACCTTGTAGCTGTCGCCCGAGCGGATGCCGGCGATCGACTGGTCGACCTCGTAGCCGCTGGGCGTGCTCACGTGCACCGTGAAGCCCAGGATCTCGGCCGCCTGCAGCCAGGTGTTGGCCATGTTGTTGCCGTCGCCCACCCACGCCACGGTCTTGCCCTGGATGGAACCGCGGTGCTCGATGTACGTGAAGATGTCCGCCAGGATCTGGCAGGGATGGAACTCGTTGGTCAGGCCGTTGATGACCGGCACGCGCGAGTGCGCCGCGAAGGCGTCGATCTTGGTCTGCTCGTAGGTGCGGATCATGACGATGTCGACCATGCGGCTGATGACCTTGGCGCTGTCCTCGATGGGCTCGGCACGGCCCAGCTGGCTGTCGCCGGTGGTCAGGTGGACCACGCTGCCGCCGAGCTGGTACATGCCGGCCTCGAAGCTCACGCGGGTGCGCGTGCTGGCCTTCTCGAAGATCATGGCCAGCGTGCGGTCGACCAGCGGCTGGTGCTTCTCGTAGGTCTTGAACTTCTTCTTGATGACCGCCATGCGGTCGAAGAGGTAGGCGTATTCGTCGGCCGTGAAGTCGGCGAACTGCAGGTAGTGCCGGATGTTCGTGTTCGCGGTGGCGGTCGTCATTGGGGTGCGGGCTCCGACAGGAAGGCTTTGACGATGGGCGCGAGGATGGCGACGATCTCGTCGGCCTCGGCGATGGTCAGGATGAGCGGCGGCACGAGGCGGATCACCTTGTCGGCCGTCACGCTCAGCAGCAGGCCGGCGTCGCAGGCGCGGTTCAGGATCACGCCGCAGGGGCGGTCGAGCTCGATGCCCAGCATCAGGCCCTGGCCGCGCACTTCCTTCACGCCCGGCAGGCCGCCGATCTCGCGCTCCAGCGCGGCCTTCAGGTGGGCGCCCACGGTGGCGGCGTTCTCGAGCAGCTTGTGCTCTTCCATGATGCGGATGGTCTCGACGCCGGCGCGCATGGCCAGCGGGTTGCCGCCGAAGGTGGTGCCGTGGTTGCCGGGGGCGAAGATGCCGGCGGCCTTGGGGCCGGCCACCACGGCGCCGATCGGCACGCCCGAACCCAGGCCCTTGGCCAGCGGCATCACGTCGGGCTTGATGCCCGCCCACTGGTGGGCGAACCACTTGCCGGTGCGGCCCATGCCGCACTGCACTTCGTCGATCATCATGAGCCAGTCGCGCTCGTCGCACAGCGCGCGCACCTGCTTGAGGTATTCCCAGCGCATCGGGTGGATGCCGCCTTCGCCCTGGATGGTCTCGAAGAACACGGCGACCACGTTCGGGTTGCCCTCGGTGGCCTTCTTCAGCGCCTCGATGTCGTTCAGCGGTACGCGGATGAAGCCCTCGACCAGCGGGCCGAAGCCGGCCTGCACCTTGGGGTTGCCGGTGGCCGACAGCGTGGCGATGCTGCGGCCGTGGAAGGCGGCTTCGTAGACGACGATTTCGGGGCGCTCGATGCCCTTGTCGTGGCCGTACTTGCGGGCCAGCTTCAGGGCGGCTTCGTTGGCTTCGAGGCCGGTGGAGCAGAAGAAGACGTTGGTGAGGCCCGACAGTTCGGTCAGCTTGGCGGCCAGCTGTTCCTGGCCGGGCACGTGGTAGTAGTTGGAGCTGTGGATCAGCTTGGTCAGCTGGTCCTGCAGGGCGGGCACCAGCTCGGGGTGGTTGTGGCCCAGGGTGTTGACGGCAATGCCGCCGAGGCCGTCGATGTAGGCCTTGCCCGTGGTGTCCCAGACTCGGCAGCCCTGGCCGTGCGACAGTGCGATCGGCAGGCGACCGTAGGTGTTCATGACGTGGGGCGAGGTGGGCTGGGCGGTAGCGCTCATTCGGGTTCTCCAGATAGGGAACGCGGATTCTAGGCGTGCGGTTTGACGGCTTCGTTGAGGATTCCGCATTACAGCAATGCCCCATGTTCAGGATGCAAAAAGTGGCGCAGATAGAATCGCGTGTTGCACCGCAGCACCTGCTCGGGCGCCTCATTCAACGATGATTTCCCCCACAGCCAAAGAAATCTTCATCCAGGGCATCACCAAGGATGGACGGACCTTTCGCCCGAGCGATTGGGCCGAGCGCCTTGCCGGCGTGATGAGCTCCTTCCGCCCCGGCGGCGCCTTTCCCGGCAGCTACCTGAGCTACTCCCCCTGGTGCGTGCCGACGACCATCAACGGCGTGAAGTGCGTGGTCGTGAACCGCGCGCTGCGCGATGCCGAGCCCATGGCCTGGGACTTCTGCGTGAACTTCGCGAAAGACAACGACCTGCAGGTCGCCGAGGCCTGCCTGGTGCCCGACACGCCCATCCCCCCCAAAAAGGCCTGACAGACAGGCCTTTTTCTTTTTTGCGAGCCGATCAGGCATGAAAAAACCGCCCGAAGGCGGTTTTTTACACTTTGCTGCAGCGCACCCCGATCAAACGGCGGACCGGAGGATTCCGGTCCGGGCTTGCCTGACAGGTGTCAGGCGGCGGCCTTTTCAGGCGCCAGGGCGAGGGCCTTGACCTTGGCCGACAGGCGGCTCTTGTCGCGGGCGGCCTTGTTCTTGTGGAAGATGCCCTTGTCGGCGACGGTGTCGACGATGCTCTGGGCCTTCGCGAACAGTTCGCTTGCCTTGGTCTTGTCGCCAGCCAGAACAGCCTTTTCGACGTTCTTGACAGCGGTACGGTATTTGGAGCGCAGCGAGGTGTTCGCAGCGTTGAGCTTGGTGTCCTGGCGGACGCGCTTACGGCCGGAGGCGAGGCGCGGGTTCTTTTTCTTGGGCTTGGCGGATGCCATGATTTAGTTCCTTAGGTGTCTGAGGATGATGCAGCAAAGCCCTCCATTATAGGCCGGGTTGGCCCTTTCTCCCAATTCGCGCCCGAATCGGCCCGTTCCCGCGGCCGGCGGGGCCTAAACTCGGCCCCCGTGTCCCTGCTCAAATCCGCCTCCACCGTCTCCCTGCTGACTCTCGCTTCGCGGATCACGGGCCTTGTGCGCGACGTGCTTTTCGCCTCGGTCTTCGGCGTCAGCGCGCTGACCGACGCTTTCAACGTCGCCTTCCGCATTCCCAACCTGTTTCGCCGCGTCTTCGGCGAAGGCGCCTTCAGCCAGGCTTTCGTGCCGGTGCTGGCCGCGCGCAAGACAGAAGACGGCCAGGAAGGCGCGCGTCAGCTGATCGACCATGTCGCCACGCTGCTGACCTGGACGCTGCTCATCGTCTGCGTGGGCGGCGTCGTCGGTGCGCCCCTGATGGTCTGGGCGATGGCAAGCGGGTTGCCGGGCTTCGACTCGGCCGTGGTCATGACGCGCTGGATGTTCCCGTACATCGGCTTCATGTCGCTGGTGGCGCTGGCGGGGGGCATTCTCAATACCTGGCGCAAGTTCGCGGTGCCGGCGGCTTCGCCGGTGCTGCTGAACATCGCGCTGATCCTGTCGATCGTGATCGGCGCGCCGCTTTTCCGGCGCTGGGGCGTGGAGCCGATCTACGCGCAGTGCGTGGGCGTGCTGGTGGGGGGCGTGCTGCAACTGGCCCTGCAGATCCCGGCGCTGCGCAGGCTCGGGCTGCTGCCGCGTATCGGCGTGAGCCTGCGGGCGCTGCGCACCGCGTGGACCGACCCGAACACGCGCAAGGTGCTCAGGCTGATGCTGCCCGCGCTGCTGGGGGTCAGCGTGGCGCAGATCTCGCTGCTCATCAATACGCAGATCGCCTCGCACCTCGCGGTGGGCAGCGTGACATGGATCACCAATGCCGACCGGCTGATGGAATTTCCCACCGCCATGCTCGGCGTCGCGCTCGGCGTGGTGCTGATGCCGCAGCTCTCCAGCGCCCGTGCCGCCAAGGACGATGCGCGCTATTCGTCGCTGCTCGACTGGGGCCTGCGCCTCGTGGTCATGCTTTCGGCGCCCTGCGCCATCGCGTTGCTGCTTTTTGCCAGGCCCCTGGTGGCGGTGCTTTTCCACAATGGCGCCTACACCGGCGAGGACGTGGGCCGCACGACCCTGGCGCTGATGGGCTACGGCGTCGGCCTCGTGGGCATCGTGGCCGTGAAGGTGCTCGCCCCAGGCTACTACGCCAAGCACGACACGCGCACGCCGATGCTCATCGCCGTGGGCGTGCTGGTGCTGACGCAGGTGCTCAACGTCTTCCTGGTGCCGGTGCTGCAGCACGCGGCGCTCACGCTGACCATCGCCATCGGGGCGCTGGTCAATTCGGCCTGGCTGCTGGCCGGCTTGATCCGCCGCGGCAGCTACAAGCCCGAACCCGGCTGGGGCAAGTTCGCGCTGCAGGTGCTGGCGGGCACGCTGGTGCTGGCGGCGCTGCTGGCGTGGGGCTCGGCGCATTTCGACTGGGTCGGCCTGCGCGCGCAGCGCCTGCTGCGCATCGGCCTGCTGGCCGCGCTGATCGCCGCTTCCGTGGTGGTGTACTTCGGCGTGCTGGCGGCGGCGGGCGTTCGCTTGCGCAGTTTTCTGCGCCGCTGAACACGCCTTGACGCCCCCGGCGGGCTCCTCTACAAAGACACATGACGTTCAGCTTTCAGGTTCCCTCCGCGCTGGAGTATTTCGAATCGCTGGTCCGCAGCGACGATCACTTTCCGCTGCTCGAAGCCGCCGCCAGCCTGGCGCAGGACGAGTACCCCGACCTCGACGTGCAGCAGGTGCTGGGCGACGTCGACCAGCTCCTGGCCCGCCTCAAGCGCCGCCTGCCCGCCGACGCGGCCCCGCTGGCGCGGTTGCGCGCGCTGAACCAGTTTTTCTTCAATGACCTGAACTTCGGCGGCAATCTCAACGACTACTACGACCCCGACAACAGCTACCTGAACGCCGTGCTGCGCACCCGCCGCGGCATTCCGATTTCGCTGGCGGTGCTGTGGATGGAGCTGGCGCAGGGCCTGGACCTGCAGGCGCGGGGCATCGGCTTCCCGGGCCACTTCATGCTCAAGGTGACGTTGCCCAAGGGGCAGGTGGTGATCGATCCGTTCACCGGCAAGTCGCTGTCGCGCGAAGAGCTCGGGGAGCGGCTCGAGCCCTACAAGCGCAGCAACGGCCTGGTGGGCGACTTCGATGTGCCGCTGGGCCTGTACCTGCAGCCGGCCAGCTCGCGCGAGATCATCGCGCGCATGCTGCGCAACCTGAAGGAGGTGCACCACGCGCAGGAAGACTGGCTGCGCGTCATTGCCGTGCAGGACCGGCTGATTGCCCTGCTGCCTGGCGCCTGGGGCGAATACCGCGACCGCGGCATCGCGCACGCCGAGCAGGGCAACACCACGCAGGCCGTGCGCGACCTCGAAACCTACCTGTCGAAGGCCGAAGACGCCCTGGACATCGACGCGATCGCCGAGCGCGTCGCCGCCCTGCGCCGCATGGCCAATTGAGATGGACACCAGGGCCGGTGTGAGCCCGGCGCCCGACCTGGGCACCCTGCATGAGTTCCACGGCGTGCAGCCGGTGCTGCCAGTGTGGGACGTGTCGCGCGCCGCGCGCTGGTTTCGCGACGTGTTGGGCTTCGAGCTCGACTTCATCGCCGGCGAACCGCCGAGTTATGCCCGCGTGAAGAAGGGCGACCGCAGCTACGGCGACCCCGTCTACCTGCGGCTGTGGCAGTGCAACACCCGCGGGGCCGTGCCCTGGCGCGGCGAAATCGTGATCCACGTGGGCAAGGACATCGACGGCCTGCATGCGGCTTACCTGAAACGCGGCGTGACGGTCGTCGAACCGCCGGTGTCCCAGCCGTGGGGCCTGCGCGAATTCGCGATCCGCGAACCCGACGGTCATGTGCTGCGCTTCTGCAGCTCCTTGCCCTGACGCCACCGTCTCGGGCCGGAAACACAAAATTACAGATAGATCGATGCCAACGTGTCGATCAGACTTCCGCTTGTCCGACGTGTGAACAGGAGCAGCAGTTTCCTGCGGCTCCCAGCCTCATCAACTTCAGGAGAAAAGACATGCGATTCATGATTCTGGTCAAGGCCAACGCCGATTCCGAAGCCGGCGTGATGCCCAGCACCGAAATCCTCACCGCCATGGGCAAGTTCAACGAAGAACTGGTCAAGGCCGGCGTGCTGCTGGCCGGCGAGGGCCTGCACCCCAGTTCCAAGGGCGCGCGCGTGCGCTGCGAGGGCCCGACCAAGCGCACCGTCATCGACGGCCCCTTCGCCGAGACCAAGGAACTGTTGGCCGGCTTCTGGCTGTTCCAGGTCAAGTCGAAGGAAGAAGCCATCGAGTGGATCAAGCGCAGTCCCTTCCAGGAGGGCGAGATCGAGATCCGCCAGGTGTTCGAGGCCGCCGACTTCGGCGACGCCATGACGCCTGAGCTTCTTGCCCAGGAAGACCGCCTGCGCGCCGAGACCGAGGCCCGCGGCAAGACCGGCGGCTGACAGCTCCCGGCGCATCGCGGGAGCCGCCGTGACCGCAGAAGAGGGCCGCGAGGGCGCCATCCGCCGCACCGTAGAGGCGGTGTGGCGCATGGAGTCCGCGAAGATCATCGCCACCGTCGCGCGCATGGTGCGCGACGTGGGCCTGGCCGAAGAACTGGCGCAGGACGCGCTTGTCTCCGCCCTCGAGCAGTGGCCCGGCGAAGGCGTGCCCGACAACCCCGCCGCCTGGCTCACCGCCGTGGCCAAGCGCCGCGCGCTCGACCGCCTGCGCCACCGGCAACTGGCCGAGCACAAGGCCGGCGAGATCGGCCGCGAGCTCGATGCGCAGCACGAAATGGCGCAGGCCGACTTCGCCGACGCGGTCGATGCGGCGCTGGACGACGACATCGGCGACGACCTGCTGCGGCTGGTGTTCACCGCCTGCCACCCGGTGCTGTCGACCGAGGCGCGGGTGGCGCTCACGCTGCGTCTGATGGGCGGCCTCGCGACCGACGAGATCGCTCGCGCGTTCCTCGTGCCTGAGGCCACCGTGGCGCAGCGCATCGTGCGCGCCAAGCGCACGCTGGCCGAGGCGCGCGTGCCCTTCGAGGTGCCGCGCCGCCGCGAGCTGGAAGGCCGGCTCGCTTCGGTGCTCGAAGTGATCTACCTGATCTTCAACGAAGGCTACTCGGCCACTGCCGGCGACGACTGGATGCGCCCCGCGCTGTGCGACGAGGCCCTGCGCCTCGGCCGCATCCTGGCCGAGCTGGTGCCCAAGGAGGCGGAAGTGCACGGCCTCGTCGCGCTGATGGAAATCCAGGCCTCGCGCACCGCCGCGCGCGTCGGCGCCTCGGGCGAGCCGGTGTTGCTGCTCGAGCAGAACCGTGCGCGCTGGGACCACATGCTGATCCGCCGCGGCCTGGCCGCGCTCGCACGCGCCGAATCGCTCGGCGGCGCGCTCGGCCCCTACGCGCTGCAGGCCGCCATTGCCGCCTGCCATGGCCGTGCGCGCACGGCCGACGAAACCGACTGGGCACGCATCGCCGCGCTCTACGACGCGCTGGCCGAACTCGCGCCTTCGCCCATCGTCGAGCTCAACCGGGCGGTCGCGCTGTCGATGGCCTTCGGACCGGCGGCGGGGCTGGAGGTGGTCGACGCGCTCATGGACGAGCCCGCGCTCAAGGGCTACCACCTGCTGCCGACGGTGCGCGGCGACCTGCTGTTCAAGCTCGGCCGCCACGACGAGGCGCGCAGGGAGTTCGACCGCGCCGCCGCGCTCACGCGCAACACGCGCGAGCGTGCGTTGCTGCTCGCGCGTGCGCGGGCCTGCATGGCCGGGTGAACGCCCGGCGCCGGGTGCCGCAGCTCAGGCCTTGAAAGCCTGGCCGGCCTCCGAAGGCGAACCCGGCAAGCCGAACTGGTGCCACGCGCGGCGCAATTGCGTGTCGGAGCCGAAGCCCGACTGCTCCGCCGCCCGCGTGACGCTGGCGCCCGAGGCCAGCGCGAGCTGCGCCACCGCCAGCCGCAGCCTGCGCAGGTAGGCCAGCGGCGCGACGCCCGCATGCTCCATGAAAAGCCGCGTGAGATGCCGTGCCGACGTATGCGCCACCTCTGCCATGCGCGGCACGCTCCAGTCGGCCTGCGGCTGCTCGCTGACCGCGTCCTGCACGCGGTGCAGCGCGGCATGCAGGTGGTTGCGGTAGGCCAGGAAGGGCGACAGCTCCGGGTCTTGCGGGCCGCGCCGCAGCGCCACCACCATGGTCTGCGCGACCTGCGCCGCCAGCGCCTCGCCGCAGAGTTCTGCGATGCGGTGCAGCACGAGGTCGATGCCGGTCGTCACGCCCGCGCTGCTGTAGACCGGCGGGTCGATCACGAACACCCGGTTGGCCACCACGTCGCAGCGCGGCTCCACCGTGCGCAGTTCGCCCAGGTGATGATGGTGCGTGGTCGCGCGACGGCCCGCGAGCGCGCCGGCATGCGCCGCCAGCACGGCGCCGGCGCAGATCGTCACCAGTTCCAGGCCGCCGCGCTCGAAGCGCTGGCCGCGCAGCCAGTGCAGCAGGTCTTGCGCCTCCGGGGTGTCGACGGCGATGGTGTCGCCGGGCAGTCCGACCAGCACGACCCAGCCGGGGCTGTCCCACTGCGCCGGCAGCGGCGCGAGTCCGGAAAGCGCGACGCCGACCGAACCCATCGCGGTCGACCGGGGGCTTGCGAACTCGATCGCGAAGCGCTCGGGCTGGCCCATGGCCCGCAGCCGCTGGTTGGCGATGCGCAGTGCCTCGGCCGGGCCGGCCCAGTCGAGCACCAGGCTGCCGGGCAGGAGGACGAAAACTACGCGGATGGGCTGGTGCCGGCGGGGTTGCGGGTCCATGCGTAGTCCATCTGGCGCGCGGTGCGCTCGGCCAGTTCGCGCCCGGCCAGGCGCTCCACGAGGTGCAGGCTCATGTCGATGCCGGCGCTGATGCCGGCCGAGCTGACGATGCGCCCGGTATCGACCCAGCGCACGTCTTCGCGCACGTTCAGCGCGGGGAACTGCGCGCGCAGGTCGGCGATGTCTTCCCAGTGCGTGGTGACGGCGTCACTGGTGACCACGCCGCTGGCGGCCAGCAGGAAGGCGCCGGTGCAGACCGAGGCGACCACCTGCGCGCCGGCCGCGTTGCGGGCGATCCAGCGCAGGGTGTCGGGGCTCGCCAGCGGCGCGTCGACCACGCCGCCGGGAACGACCAGCACGTCGGCTTGCGGGCTGTCTGCCAGCGTGTGATTGGCCAGCAGTTGCAGGCCGGCGCGCGCCTGCACCGGCTGGCCCAGGGCGGCCGAGACCACCTCGAAGGGCGCGGCAGTGCCCGGTCGCATCCGCTGGCTGACGCGGCTTGCGGTGGTGAAGACCTCGAAGGGGCCGGCGAAATCGAGCGCTTCCACGCCGTCGAACGCCAGGATCACTACGCGCAGGGTGCTCATGCCACGGCCCGTTCCAGCGCCTGCGCCACGGTGCAGACGGTGGCGAAGCGGCCATGCAGCACGGTCGCGGTGCGGGCCTTGATGTCGGCGGCCGACAGCGGCCTGCCGTCAGGCTGCACCATGTCGAAGGTCAGGGTGGCGTCGGTCACATAGTCGACCTGCCAGCCCAGGTCGGACGCGTGGCGGGTGGTGGTTTCGCAGCACTGCTCGGTGCGGATGCCGCTCACGATCAGCCGGCCGATGCCGTTCTGCGTGAGCCACACGTCGAGCCCGCTGTTGACCAGCGCGCTGTGGCGGTGCTTGGTGAAGGTGGCGGCGGCCTCGAAATGCGCCAGCCCGGCGATGGGACGCACATGGCCGGATTCGACCGCGAAGGGGTTGCTCGCGTCCGAGGGCTCGTCGGTGTGGAAGACCCGCACGACCGGCAGGCCGGCGGCGGTGCAGCCTTCGATCAGGGCGTTCTGGGCGCCCAGGTAGGCGGCGGCCAGGCTTTCGTTCCAGTAGGGGCGATGGCGGAACGACTCCTGTGCGTCGATCACAATCAGACAGGTTTTCATGGCGGCGGCTCGCAAGGGTGCGGAGTGGATGATGCCCCCGATTCTTTCGCGCGGTCAGCCGGCGGGCCGCTCGGTGCCGGACCAGAATCGATCAGATCCGGACATCGCTGACCGCGCGCGCGGTCAGGTCAGACCAGCGCGGCCGCCTGCAGCTCTTTCTTCAGGTACGCGTAGTACAGCGGCGCCGCCACCAGCCCGGCCGGGCCGAACACCGCCTCGGCCACGAACATCACGGCCAGCAGTTCCCACACGCTCATCTGCGTGCGGGCGCCGACCACCTTGGCGTTGATGACGTACTCGGCCTTGTGGATCACGATCAGGAAGATCAGGCAGGCCGCCGCCGTGACCGGCGACACCGACAGCCCCACCAGCGTGATCACCGAGTTGCACACCAGGTTGCCCACGATGGGCACCAGCCCCGCGAGGAAGGTGAGGGTGATGAGCGCCGGCGTGTAAGGCAGGTGCGCCCCCCACATCGGCATGACGAACAGCAGGAAGATGGCCGTGAGCAGCGTGTTGAAGGCGGCAATCCAGAACTGGGCCGCGACGATCTGCCCGAAGGCCTCGCCGAAGGTCTGCACGCGCTGGTGCAGCTGGTCGGCCAGCGGCATGCGGCGCGGCGCGGCATGCGCCACGGCCGCCAGCGCACCGACGATCAGCCCCACGTAGGAAAAGAGCAGCCCGTGCAGCCAGGCGCGGCCGGCCATGGCCAGCGAGCCGGCCTGCGCGCGCAGGTAGTTGGCGATCACGCGCTGGATCTCGGCCGCGCCCTCGGGCAAATAGGCCGCGATTTCGCCGGGCAGCTTGGAGCGCAGCTCTAGCACCGTGCGCGCCGTGTAGTCGAGCAGCTCCCGGTACTGGTCGGGCGCGTCGACGATGTATTCGCGGGCCTGCGACAACAGCAGCGTGAGCAGCGCGATCGGCCCCACCAGCACCAGAATCACGGCCAGCACGTTGGCCCAGCCGCCGGCGCGTTCAGGGCGCCTGCCGAGCGGCGGAATGCGCTGCAGGCCGCCCGTGAGCACGCGCGCGAACCACCGCGTGGCCAGGAAGCCGATGCACACGCACAGCAATCCGGGCAGCAGGTGCTCCCACATCACCAGCAGGAGCGCGCCCAGCATCAGCAGGTAGCTCGCGATGATCACCCCGCGCGAGGCCGGGGGGCGTTGGATGGGGGCCGTCGCAACGGCGGGGGTGATGGGTTGCGGCTTGTTGGCCATCCGGTGGGTGTCGCGTGCTCTGTTCAGGGAATCGGACGGAGCAGCCGGCGGTCAGCCGACGACCACCGGGGCGCCTTCGCCGCGCGTGGCGATCACGCCGATCTCATGCACCGTCTCGCCGGCGGCGCGCAGCGTGGCGGCACAGGCGGCGGCTTCGGCCGCGTCGATGACCACGACCATGCCGATGCCGTTGTTGAAGGTGCGGTTCATCTCGATGTCGTCGATGCCGGCCACCTTCTGCAGCCAGGCGAACAGCTCGGTCTGCGGCCAGCTGCCCTTCTTGAGGTGGGCGGCGGTGCCTTCGGGCAGCACGCGCGGGATGTTTTCCAGCAGGCCGCCGCCGGTGATGTGGGCCAGCGCCTTGATCGGGTGCTTGCCCAGCGCTTCGAGCACCGGCTTCACGTAGAGGTGGGTGGGCTCCATCACGGCTTCGCGGAAGGGCTTGCCGTCCAGCGTGGCGGGAAGGTCGGCGCCGGCGCGCTCGATCACCTTGCGCACCAGGCTGAAACCGTTGGAGTGCACGCCCGCCGAGGCCAGGCCCAGCACCACGTCGCCGGGCTTGACGTTCTGGCCCGTGAGGATCTTCGACTTTTCGACCGCGCCGACCGCGAAGCCCGCCAGGTCGTATTCGCCGGCCGGGTACATGCCGGGCATTTCGGCGGTTTCGCCGCCGATCAGTGCGCAGCCCGAGAGTTCGCAGCCGCGGGCGATGCCGCCGACCACGGCAGCGGCCGTGTCCACGTCGAGCTTGCCGCAGGCGAAGTAGTCGAGGAAGAAGAGCGGCTCGGCGCCCTGCACCAGCACGTCGTTGACGCTCATGGCCACCAGGTCGATGCCGACGGTGTCGTGCATGTTCCATTCGAAGGCCAGCTTGAGCTTGGTGCCCACGCCGTCGGTGCCGCTGACCAGCACGGGTTCCTTGTAGCGCTTGGGCACCTCGAACAGGGCGCCGAAGCCGCCGATGCCGGCCAGCACGCCTTCGCGCATGGTCTTCTTGGCCAGGGGCTTGATGCGGTCGACCAGTGCGTCGCCGGCATCGATGTCGACACCTGCGTCCTTGTAGCTGAGCGGGGTGGGCGTGGAGGAGGTCATGGTTGGTCGAGGTCGGGAAGGACGCGAAAGGATGCGAGGACTAGGGAGCGGAAGGCGGCCCCGGTAACCATGTTGGCCGGGCCGATAGAATTCCTCACGATTTTAAGGGCCCTCGCGGCCCCCTCCATGAACCTTCCCGGGATGAAACAGCTCGCGCTCGATATCGGCATTGCGACGGGCCCCAGCTTCGACGCCTTTTTTGCCGGCCCCAACGAGGCGGCGCTGCGGCACCTGCAATTGTGGGTGGGCGGCGCCGGCGGCCCCGCGCTGCACTCGCCGGTGCCGACCTATCTGTGGGGCGACGGCGGCAGCGGCAAGACCCACCTGCTCGAATCGGTGCGTGTCGCACTGCGCGAGCAGGGCGCCAGCGTGGGCTGGCTGCACGCCGGCCTGCTGGAGCCGCCCGAGTTCGACGAGCGCTGGGGCGCCGTCCTGCTCGACGACGTCCACCTCTACACCGCGGTGCAGCAGCACGCGGCCTTCAACTGGTTCGTGAACGCCCAGACCCTGCAGCGCGGCGTGGTCGCCGCCGGCGCCTTGCCGCCGGCCGACCTGCCGCTGCGCGAAGACCTGCGCACCCGCCTCGGCTGGGGCCATGTGTTCCACCTGCAGGTGCTGAGCGAAAGCGAACGCCGCGCGGTGCTGCGCCAGGCGGCCGACGCGCGCGGCGTGATGCTGTCCGACGACGTGCTCGACTACATGCTGCACCGCTTCAGCCGCGACCTCGGCAGCCTGATGGAGCTGCTCTCGCAGCTCGACGGCTATGCCCTGCAGACGCAACGCGCGATCACCATCCCGCTGATCCGCTCCATGCTCGAGAACGAATAAAAGAGCGAACTAGGCTTTCAACCAACAAATGATCAAGAAATTCATCGACAAGCTGCTCGGCAAGACCGCCGGCGGCGCACAGGGCAAGAGCCGCTTCGGCAAGCGCCAGGAGGTGCCGGCAGAGGTTCACAAGATCGATCCGGCCCTGGTCGACGAACGCGCGAAGAACGTGGTCACCACGCTGCAGCAGGCCGGCTTCGAGGCCTACGTGGTGGGCGGCGCGGTTCGCGACCTGCTGCTGGGGCTGCGCCCCAAGGACTTCGACGTGGCCACCAACGCCACGCCGGAGCAGGTCAAGTCGCTGTTTCGCCGCGCCTTCATCATCGGGCGGCGCTTTCGCATCGTGCACGTGGTGTACGGCCGGGGCCGCGAGCACGAGGTGATCGAGGTCTCGACCTTCCGCGCCTACATGGACAACGCCGCCGCCGAGCAGGTGGCGGGCAACGAGCGCACCAGCAAGGGCGAGCTCGCCAGCATGAAGCATGCGGTGGACGCCAGCGGCCGGGTGCTGCGCGACAACGTCTGGGGCCCGCAGGAAGAAGACGCGGCGCGCCGCGACTTCACCGTCAACGCCATGTACTACGACCCGGCCAACCAGGTCGTGGTCGACTATCACAACGGCATCAAGGACGCCCAGAAGCTCACGCTGCGCATGATCGGCGACCCGGCCACGCGTTACCGCGAAGACCCGGTGCGCATCATTCGCGCCATCCGCTTCTCGGCCAAGCTCGCGGCCCTGGGTTTCAAGATGGAAGCCAAGACGGCCGCCCCGCTGGTCGAGTCGAGCAGGCTGCTGGCCGACGTGCCGCAGAGTCGCCTGTTCGACGAAATGCTCAAGTTGTTGCAGACCGGTCATGCAATTGCCACGGTCGAGCAACTGAACAAGCTGGGGCTGGCCAAGGGCATCTACCCGCTGCTCGACGTGGTGGTCGAGCGTGCCGACCAGCCCTTCGTCAAGGCCGCCCTGCAGGACACCGATCGCCGCGTGGGCGAAGGCAAGCCCGTGGCGCCCAGCTTCCTGCTGGCCTGCGTGCTGTGGGCCGACGTGCGCGACGGCTGGGCCCAGCGCCAGGAAGGCCAGCGCGGCCAGCGCCCGCAGGCGCCGTTCCCTGCGCTGCAGGACGCCATCGACGACGTGTTCAACGCCCGCATCGGCGACGTGTCCGGCCGCGGCAAGCTGGCCGCCGACATGCGCGAGATCTGGATGATGCAGCCGCGCTTCGACAAGCGCACCGGCTCCACGCCCTACAGCCTGGTCGAGCAGGCGCGTTTTCGCGCCGCCTTCGACTTCATGCGCCTGCGCGCCGACGTGGGCGAGGTCAGCGAGGCGATTGCCGAGTGGTGGCAGGAATTCAGCATTGCCGACGACGTGCGCCGGCAAGACCTGCTGGAGCAGGTGCGCGAAGAACAGAAGGTTCGCCAGCGCGTGCGGGTGCGCGACACCGCCGCGCCGGCCAAGCTGCGCAACGAGCCCGCGCCTCGCCAGAACCCGCCCCAGAACCAGGGCCGCGGCCAGGATGCGGAGCCGGACGACGAGGTCGAAGTCGAGGCCGGTGCCGTTCCGCCCGATGGCGAAGCCGCGGCGCCGCGCAAGCGCCGGCGCCGCCGCAAGCCGCGCCCCGCGGGTGGTGGCGGCGGTGAGGGCGGCGGCAGCGCCGCAGGCGAATGAGCGCGTCCGACCAGCCGAAGGACGGCAGGAAAAAGCCGGCGGCGAAGGCCGGCAAGCCGAAGACGGCGCCGCCGCGCGCCGCGGGCAAGCCGCCGGCAGCCGGCGCCAGGAGCGGGCCGCCCGCTCGCCGCGCGCCCGGCCGTGCCCCCACGCGCAGCCCCCGCGGCCCGCGCGAGGACTACCCGACCGTGCAGGCCTTCGTCGCCATCGGCGCCAACCTTGGCGATGCCGAGGCGTCCGTGAAGGCGGCCATGGCCGCGATCGGCGCGCTGCAGCGAACCCAGGTGACGGCCCGCTCGTCGCTCTATCGCAGCGAGCCGGTGGACGCGGAAGGCCCTGATTTCATCAATGCCGTGGTGGCCGTGCGCACCGGCCTGGATGCCGAGCAGTTCCTGGTGGCATTGCAGCGCCTGGAAACGCAGGCCGGCCGCGAGCGGCCTTTTCCCAATGCGCCGCGCACGCTCGACCTCGACTTGCTGATGCACGGCAATTCGGTGATCGACACGCCGACCCTGACACTGCCGCATCCCCGCATGCGAGAGCGCGCCTTCGTGCTGAAGCCGCTTGTCGAAATCGCGCCCGACAAGGTGCCGCGCGCGGCGCTGGCGCGCGTCACGGGCCAGGTGGTCAAGCGCATCGTCTAGACGGCCGTGCTGCTCTACGTCCTCGATCTCGCCGGCGTGGCGGTTTTCGCGGTCAGTGGGGCATTGGCGGCCGGCCACGCGGGCCTCGACTGGCTGGGCGTGGTGGTGATCGCTTCTGTCACCGCGGTGGGCGGCGGCACGCTGCGCGACCTGCTGCTCGACCGGCATCCGGTGTTCTGGATCCGCGACACCCGCTATGTCTACATGATCCTGGCCGCGGCGGCGTTCACCATCGCCTGGGTGCACTGGATGCCCCTGCACGAGCATTTGCTGGCCGTTGCCGACGCACTGGGGCTCGGCCTGTTTGTCATCGCCGGCGCGCAGGTGGCCGAGGAAAGGCGCCTGCCGGCCGTCATCGTGATACTTGTCGGCACCATGACCGGCGCGGCCGGCGGCCTGCTGCGCGACGTGTTCACCGCCCGCATTCCGCTGCTGCTGAGCAGCGGCATCTACGGCTCGGCCGCCATCGCGGGCATTGCGGCCTACCTGCTGCTGCAGGCCGCCGGCACGCCGCGCCGCTGGGCCTTTCATGCAGGTGTGCTGCTGATCGTGGCGCTTCGCATGGGCGGCATTTATGGCGGCTGGCACCTGCCGGTGCTGCGCTTGCCGGCCTGAATTTCCGGCGTTCCGTCGGCCTCGAAAAGCCTGTCGGACCGGATTGGACGCTCGCGCCCGTTAAACTTCGCCGGTTTTTTCATGAAGGCGTCATGAAATTGTGATTGGCGCACCCCAGGAGTTTCCATGTTCGGCAAGCTGCTGCCCCGCGAGGGCAATTTCTTCGAGATGTTCAACCAGCACGCTGAGCGCATCGTGGAGGCGGCCAGGGCGTTCGAGCAACTGGTCGCCAACTACAGCGACGTGCACCTGCGCGAGCAGTACAACCGCGACGTCGACAACGCCGAGCGCGCCGCCGACCGCGTGACGCACGACGTCAACCGGCTGATCCACAAGACTTTCATCACGCCCATCGACCGCGAGCAGATCCACAAGCTCATCAACACGATGGACGACGTGGCCGACCTGATCCAGGACTCGGCCGAGACCATGGCGCTGTACGACGTGCGCCACATGACCGACGAGATCGTGCGCCTCACGGCACTGAGCGTGAAGTGCTGCGATCGCCTGAAGGACGCCGTCAAGTACCTCGGCAAGATCGCCGACCCGGCCGTGGCCGAGGCCACGCTCAAGACCTGCGAGGAAATCGACCGCCTCGAATCGGACGCCGACCGCGTCATGCGCAGCGCCATGAGCAAGCTGTTCCGCGAGGAGCCGGACGTGCGCGAGGTCATCAAGCTCAAGGCGATCTACGAGCTGCTGGAGACGATCACCGACAAGTGCGAGGACGTGGCCAACGTGATCGAGGGCATCGTCCTCGAGAATTCCTGAGCGGGTAGCGACCGATGGCAACGGTTCAGGTCGCCCTCTGGGTGGTGATAGTGCTGGTCGCGCTTGCGATCCTGTTCGACTTCATGAACGGGTTCCACGACGCCGCCAATTCGATTGCGACGGTGGTTTCCACCGGGGTGCTCAAGCCGGGGCAGGCTGTGGTGTTCGCGGCCTTCTTCAACCTGATCGCGATCTTCGTCTTCCACCTGAGCGTGGCGGCCACCGTGGGCAAGGGCATCGCCCAGCCGGGCGTGGTCGACGTGCACGTGGTGTTCGGCGCGCTCGTGGGTGCCATCAGCTGGAACCTGGTGACCTGGTACTACGGCATTCCGAGCAGCTCGTCGCACGCCCTGATCGGCGGCATCGTGGGCGCCGTGATCGCCAAGACGGGCACCAGCGGCCTGGTGGCCTCCGGCATCTGGAAGACGGTGGCCTTCATCTTCGTGTCGCCGCTGCTGGGCTTCCTGCTGGGTTCGATGATGATGGTCGTGGTGGCCTGGGGCTTCCGCCGCGCCACGCCGTCGCGCGTGGACCGCTGGTTCCGCCGGCTGCAGCTCGTGTCCGCCGGTGCCTACAGCCTGGGCCACGGCGGCAACGACGCACAGAAGACCATCGGCATCATCTGGATGCTGCTCATTGCCACCGGCTATGCCAACGCCGGCGACGCGAACCCGCCCACCTGGACCATCGTGAGCTGCTACGCCGCCATCGCGCTGGGCACCATGTTCGGCGGCTGGCGCATCGTGAAGACGATGGGCCAGAAGATCACCAAGCTCAAGCCCGTGGGCGGCTTCTGCGCGGAGACGGGCGGCGCGCTGACGCTGTTCCTGGCCACCGCCCTGGGCATTCCGGTCTCGACCACGCACACCATCACCGGCGCCATCGTCGGCGTGGGCTCCACGCAGCGCGCGAGCGCGGTGCGCTGGGGCGTGGCGGGGAACATCGTGTGGGCGTGGATCTTCACGATCCCGGCGTCGGCCTTCGTGGCGGCGATTGCCTACTGGATCAGCATGCAGCTGTTCTGAGCGGCTGCCGGTACCGCAGTCACTGCGAGATCTTTCGCCCCTCTTCGACCTGGTGCTCGAAGTAGCGCTGGAAGCTGAACACGATGCTTGCCATCAGGATCGTGCTGCCGAAGAAGAGCGACAGCACCACCGCGCCGATGGTGAACCAGTTCGTGCGGCCGGGCGCCGCGTCCGCCGCGGCGCTCGCGTTGAAGCGGGCGTTCCACTTCTCCGGCGTCATGAGGCCGTAGACGATGGCCGTCAGCGCGCAGCCGGCGATGGTGAAGCCCAGCAGCGGGATCAGCGCCCAGCTGATGCCATCGTCCACGCCGTACATCCGCACGCGCTCGATGCCGTAGACGCCTAAAGCCGTGGGAATGGGCAGCAGCCAGCCAAGCCAGTCGCCCATGCCGCGCAGGTAGAAGCGGTGCAGCCCCAGCGGGCCGCCGAGGAAGGTGAGCCAGGCGGCGGTGGTCTTGTTTTTCATGCGGGTTTCACTCGGGTCGGGTGGTGCTGCCTTCGCCGAGCACTTTTTCCATCAGTACGACATCGCGCCATTCGCCGAACTTCCAGCCGCAGTCCTTCAGCACGCCCACGTGCGTGAAGCCCTGGCCGCGATGCACGCCGATGGAGCCCGCGTTGGCCGAGTCGCCGATCACCGCGATCAGCTTGCGCACGCCGGCCGCCTCGGCAGCCTGCGACAGCGCGGCGAGCAGCTTTGCACCCAGACCCTTGCCGCGTGCTGACTCGGACATGTAGATCGAGTCTTCGGCCGAAAAACGGTAGGCCGGGCGCGGCTTGAACCAGTTGCAGTAGGCAAAACCCAACACTTCGCCATCTTCTTCCGCGACCAGATACGGCAGCTTCTTGCCCAGCACGTCGGCGCGGCGCGAAGCCATGTCGGCAGGGGAGGGCGGCTCCGTTTCGAAGGTGCCGGTGCCGTGCAGCACGTGGTGGGCGTAGATGGCCGTGATGGCTGCGACGTCTTCGTCGCGGCTGGGGCGGATGGTCAGGGGCATGGGCAAAAAACGGATGGCGCGAGGCCGGAATTCGGAGAAAACGCGTGTCGGGCTATAATCGCGGGCTTTTCAGCGTGTCGCTGGCCGGGTGGCCATGTCGCGTGTCTCGACGCTGGAAGAACATTGTGAGCGGGCCTTTTCTTAATCCACAAGGCTTGCTGACCACCCAAGGATAAATCATGGTCGTCATTCGACTCTCCCGCGGCGGCTCCAAAGGCCGTCCGTTCTTCAACATCGTCGTGTCGGACAAGCGCGTTCGCCGCGATGGCCGTTTCATCGAACGCCTGGGTTTCTACAACCCGACCGCCAAGGAAAACGAAGAAAGCATCCGTATCGCCCAGGACCGCCTGGCGTACTGGAAGAGCGTCGGCGCACAAGCTTCGCCCACCGTTCTGCGCCTGATCAAGCAAGCTGCCGCGGCAGCTCCCAAGGCGGCGGCCTAAGCCGCCCCGCACGGCGATGCTGCCCACACTCGAAACCGCCGAATTGCCGGCGGATGCGATCGAAGTAGGGCGCATCGCCGATGCATGGGGAATCAAGGGCTGGTTCAAGGTCCTTCCCCATAGCGCCCAGCCCGAGGCGCTTTTTTCTTCCAAGCGCTGGTTCCTGCAGGCTCCCGGAGCCGCTGCGAGCACCGCTTTCCGGCTTGCGATCCGCGAAGCCAAAGAACATTCCGACTGCATCGTCGCCACGTCCGAGGACGTGCCCGACCGCAATGCAGCCGAAGCCCTGCGAGGCGCACGAGTTTTCGTGCCGCGCTCCAGCTTTCCCACCGCCGGTGACGACGAGTACTACTGGGTCGACCTGATCGGCCTGTCGGTGGTCAACCGCGAAGGCGTGGTGCTCGGCACCGTGCGCGAACTGCTCGCCACCGGCCCGCAGACCACGCTGGTGCTTGCCGCCGAAGAAGACGGCAAGGCCGTCGAGCGCATGGTGCCCTTCGTTTCCGTCTTCGTCGACAAGGTCGACTTGCCCGGCCGGCTCATCACGGTCGACTGGCAGCCCGATTTCTGATCGGCGCTCGCGCGGCATGCGCTTCGACGTCATTACCCTGTTTCCCGAGCTGTTCGCGCCTTTCCTGGCCAGCGGCGTGACGCGCCGCGCCTACGAATCGAAGCAGGTCGAGGTGGTGCTCTGGAATCCGCGCGACTATGCGCTGGGCAACTACAAGCGCGTGGACGACCGTCCGTTCGGCGGCGGGCCCGGCATGGTCATGATGGCCGAGCCGCTGGCCGCCTGCCTCGACGCGGCCCTGGCCGCGCGCGGGGCGCAGGCGCCCGTGGTGCTGTTCTCGCCCATCGGCGAGGCCTTGCGGCACGAATCCGTCGAGCGCTGGTCCGCCAGCGAAGGCGCGGTGCTGGTCTGCGGCCGCTACGAGGGCATCGACCAGCGATTCATCGATGCGCGCATCACGCATCAGGTCAGCCTGGGCGATTTCGTGCTCTCCGGCGGCGAGATCGCGGCGATGGCGTTGCTCGACGCCGTGGCCCGCCTGCAGCCGGGCGTGCTGGGCGACGAAGCGAGCCATGTGCAGGACAGCTTCAACCCCGCGCTCGACGGCCTGCTCGACTGCCCCCACTACACCCGTCCCGAGCAATGGAACGGGCAGGGCGTGCCGGCACCGTTGCTTTCAGGCCACCATGCGCAGATCGAGCGCTGGCGCCGCGACCAGCGCCTCGCCATCACGGCCGAGCGCCGCCCGGAGCTGATCGAGGCCGCCCGCGCCGCCGGTCGGCTGGGCAAGGCCGATGAGGCCGCGCTGAAAAAAAAGCTATAATCGTCGGCTCCCCGATCCTCTGCCCGGCCGCGCCCGGTCTTCTTGCGGTTCTTCCGTGAAAGCCAAAAGCGCCTTTTGTGTAGCCCGGCACGATCGAATATCAGGAAATCATGAACCTCATCCAGACCCTCGAGCAGGAAGAAATCGCCCGCCTCGGCAAGACCATCCCCGATTTCATGCCCGGTGACACGGTCATCGTCAGCGTGAACGTCGTCGAAGGCACCCGCAAGCGCGTGCAGGCTTACGAAGGCGTCGTGATCGCCAAGCGCAACCGTGGCCTCAACAGCGGCTTCACCGTGCGCAAGATCTCCAGCGGCGAAGGCGTGGAACGTACGTTCCAGACCTACAGCCCGCTGATCGCCGGCATCGAAGTCAAGCGCCGTGGCGATGTGCGCCGCGCCAAGCTGTACTACCTGCGCGACCGCAGCGGCCGTTCGGCACGTATCAAGGAAAAGCTGCCGAGCAAGTCGACGGCTGCGTCGGCTTCATAATAAGCCGCCTTCCTGTCGTGCAAGAAAAGCCGCCGTTCTGGCGGCTTTTTGCGTTGGTGCTCCGCACGGGACACAGCCCGAAAGACAGCGCCGCCTTTTTACGCTCTACTCCCTCCAGCCGGTCCTCCGTCACTTCATCTCTTGACCAACATCGCCGTCCCCATGCAATCCGCGCCCCTCGAACCCGTCAATGCCGTGGTGCCGCCCACGCTGCAGCAGTTCGACCCGCGCGAGACGCCTTTCGTGGATGGCAGTGATGGCTTGCCCGCGGTGTCGGCGGGGCAACTGACGGCGCAGGCCCTGCGCGCGCGTTTCGCCAACCCGCCGGCATGGACGCCCGAGCTGCGCCGCGAGCCGCGAATGATCGACCGCGCACCCGCACAGGCCGCCGTGCTGGTGCCCATCGTGCAGCGCCCCGAAGGCGCGACCGTGCTGCTCACCGAGCGCACCACGCACCTGTCGAACCATTCGGGCCAAGTCGCGTTTCCTGGCGGCCGCGTCGATCCGGAAGACGCCAACATCTCCGCCGCCGCGTTGCGCGAGGCGTGGGAGGAGGTCGGTCTCTCCGCGCAGTTCATCGAAGTGCTCGGCAGCCTGCCCACCTACACGACCGTGACCTCGTTCATCGTCACGCCCGTGGTCGCGCTGGTGCAGCCCGACTTCGAACTCACCATCAACCCCTACGAGGTGGCGCAGGCCTTCGAAGTGCCGCTTGCGTGGCTCATGGACCCCGCCAACCACCGCCGCCACGCCGTGAGCGCAACCGACGGCCGCAAGCGCGAGTGGTATTCGATGCCCTACCAGGACGGGCCCGACGAGCGTTTCGTCTGGGGCGCGACGGCCGGCATGCTGCGCAATCTCTATCGCTTTCTCGCGGCCTGAACCTTCAGGCTGGATCGCTATCATCGAAGGATGAGCTTCTTTGCCATCCTGTGCGCGCTGCTGATCGAGCAGGTGCGGCCGCTGGGCCCGCACAACCCCGTGTACGGCAGCGTTCTGGCGTGGACCCGCTGGACCAGCCGCAACTTCGACGCGGGCAAGCCCCATCACGGATGGATCGCATGGGGGCTCGCGGTGTTCGTGCCGACGCTGCTCGCGCTGGGCGTGCACTGGCTGCTGGTGCTCACGCTGGGCCTGCCGTTCGCGGTGCTGTGGAGCATTGCGGTGCTCTACGTCACGCTGGGCTTCCGTCAGTTCAGCCACCATTTCACCGACATCCGCGACGCGCTGGACGAGGGCGACGAGCCGCTCGCGCGCTCGCTGCTCGCGCACTGGCAGGGTGTCGACGCGGCGGACCTGCCGCGCAGCGAGATCGTGCGCCACGTCATCGAGCATTCGGTGATCGCCGCGCACCGCCACGTGTTCGGCGTGCTGGCGTGGTTTTCGATCATCGCGGCCATCGGCCTCGGGCCGGCCGGCGCGGTGTTCTATCGCATGAGCGAGTTCGTGTCGCGCTACTGGGCGCACAAGAACGGCGCCGCCGTGCAGCCCTCGAGCGTCGCGGTGCAGGAGGCCGCCGAGCGCGCCTGGCATGCCGTCGACTGGCTGCCCGCGCGCATCACCGCGCTCGGCTTCGCGGTGGTCGGCAGCTTCGAGGAAGCCATCGATTGCTGGCGCAACGATGCACAGCGCTTTCCGAACGAAAACGACGGCGTGATCCTGGCCGCCACCTCCGGCGCGGTCAACGTGCGGCTCGGCGGCGGCTCGCTGCGCCCCATTCCAACGCTCGACCCGCTGTCGCGCGCCCAGGCCGGCGACACCATCGCCGACGGCCGCGCGCCGGACAGCGGCAGCACGCCCGGGCGCGAGCCCGAGCCCGGCCACCTGCGCAGCGTCGTCGGGCTGGTCTGGCGTTCGGTCGTGATGTGGATGGTGCTGCTGGCACTGCTCACCCTCGCGCGCCTGCTCGGCTGAGCCAGCAGGCAAGGAACCCTTCATGACCACCCAAGTCCCGGCTTTCTGGAGCCCGCGCATCGGCGCGCTCGAACCCTACGTGCCCGGCGAGCAGCCGCGCATCGCGAACCTCGTCAAGCTCAACACCAACGAGAACCCGTATCCGCCTTCGCCGGATGTCGTCGAGGCCATCCAGCGTGCCGCGGCGAACGGCCTGGAGCTCTACCCCGACCCGACCTCGCTCGCGCTGCGCGAGGCCGTGGCTCGGCGCCACGGCCTGCGCGCCGACCAGGTGTTCGCGGGCAATGGCTCCGACGAGGTGCTGGCTCATGCGTTCTTCGCGTTCTTCCAGCAAGCCGAGCCATTGCTGATGCCCGACGTGAGCTACAGCTTCTACAAGGTCTACGCGCAGATCTACGGCATTGCCTGCGAGCTGCAGCCGGTCGACGAGGGCTTGCGCATCGACATCGACTCGCTTGCCGCGCGGGCGCGAGAAGGCTGCGGTGGCATCGTCATCGCCAATCCGAACGCGCCCACCGGCATCGGCCTGCCGCTCTCGCGCATCGAGCAGCTGCTGCAGGCGTGCCCCGACCGCGTGGTGCTTGTCGACGAGGCCTATGTCGATTTCGGCGGCGAGAGCGCGCTGTCGCTGGTCGGCAAGTACCCGAACCTGCTGGTGGTGCAGACGCTTTCCAAGTCGCGTTCGCTGGCCGGACTGCGCGTCGGCTTCGCATGCGGCCAGTCGCACCTGATCGACGGCCTGGTGCGCGTCAAGGACAGCTTCAATTCGTACCCGATCGACCGGCTCGCGTTGGCCGGCGCGGTGGCATCGCTCGAGGACGAAGCCGCGTTTCGCTCCGCCTGCGACAAGGTCATCGACACCCGCGAAGGCCTCACGCTGCAGCTCGAGGACCTGGGCTTCGAGGTGCTGCCTTCGCAGGCCAATTTCGTTTTCGCGCGCCATCCGAAGCGCGATGCGGCCGAGTTGGCCGCGCTGCTGCGCGAACGCGCGGTGCTGGTGCGGCATTTCAGGCAGCAGCGCGTAGCGCAATACCTGCGCATCAGCATCGGCACGCGCGAGCAGTGCAGCCTGCTGGTCCAGCATCTGCAAGACATCCTCCAGACCCCCGCCGCATGAAGGAAGCCCTGCCGATGCCGACCCTCGACGCCGACCCGCGCTCAGCCGCCTGCGCCAGCTTCTGGCAAGCCGTGAGCAGCCAGCTCGACAGCCTGCGCGCATTGCCCGGCCGGGAGCTGATGGAAGCCTTGAACGGGCTGCTGGAGCCCTCCTTTCCCAAGCTTGCGGTGGAGGTGGCGGGTGATTCGCCCGCATTCACGCTCGTGGTCACGGCGCATGGATCGGTGGAGGACTTCGACGACGTGATGATGCTGGTCCAGAGCGCGCCGGCGCTGCCCCAGGTGGAGGTCGAGGCCTTCCGGCAGCGAATGGGCAAGGGCTTCAGCATCCGCATGGACGACTTCGAGCTCTCTAGCGCGGACGTGCTGGTGAAGCACGAGCGATACAAGGGCCTGGTGGCGCTGGAGATCGGCTTTGCCAAGCCCATCCCCATGGACATGCGGGACCAAGCCCGCCACATGAGCCTGATCATGCTCGACCACATCCTGGGCGAGTACGACACGGCCATCAAGGTCGGTCCGGTCGACTATGTCGACGCTGGCGAGCAGGCTTCTTTCGACGGCGTGCCGCTCGATGATTTCGTGCCGCTTTTCGACATCTGCTGGCGCGAGGAGCTCGGCCACACCGGCTTGTTTCCGGTGGGCGAGCATGCATGGTCCGCGCTGAGCGCCACGCGCGACACCGAGGACGGCGGCGAGGTAGAGCTGATCGTCATGCGCAACGACTCCGCCGCCGCGCTGGTAGGGCGCGCCGACCTGTGCCATCGGCTGTCGGCCGCGGTGCCGGTCGAATCGGGCGAGGAGCTGGAAGAAGCGCGTCTCTTCGGCGACCAGCTGACGGCGCTGCTGCAGACGCACGAGGACGGCTGCTGCACGCACGTCGTGCTCGAAGAGGGCGTGCGCACCATCAACTTCCATGTGGCGCAGCCCGAAGCGGCGATTGCGCATGCGCAATCCATCCAGGAGAACTCGGAACTGCCGGTAAGGCTCGACCTGGCCTTCGACCCGACCTGGAACTCGTACCGGACCTGGGTCGGCTGAGGCGCTGGCTCAGTACCGCTTCTGGCTCAGTTCGGCGAACAGTTCGCCGTAGATCTTGTAGCGGCTCGCGCTGATGGCCCCTTGTCCATCGGCCGATGCCACATTCGCGATCACGCCGCAGCCCGGCTCGTGCAGATGGGTGCAGTTGTAGAACTTGCAGTCGTTCGCGTGCTCGGCAATGTCGGGCATGAGCCCCGCGAGCTGCATCGGCGCGATGTGGTTCAGGCCGAATTCCTGGAAGCCCGGCGAGTCGATCAGGCCGGTGGTACGCGCTTCGTCGATCCAGTACCAGGTGGTGCTGGTGGTGGTGTGCTTGCCTGAATTCAGCGCCTGCGAAATCTCCTGGGTCAGCACGCTCGCGCCCGGCACCAGCAGGTTGGTCAGCGTGCTCTTGCCCGACCCCGACGGACCGAGCACCAGCGTCGACTTGCCCGCCAACAGCTTCATCAGCGAGGCGTAGTCTGCCTCGCCCGAGGCCTTCAGCGACAGCGGCAGCACGCCGTGGTGCATGCGCCGGTAGGGTGCCAGCTTGGTCCAGGCGCGCTCGAAGGGCTCTGCCAGGTCGCTCTTGTTCAGGGCAATGATCGGCTTGATGCGTTCGGCCTCCGCCGCGATCAGCGCGCGTGCCAGCTGGTGCTCCGAGAATTCCGGTTCGGCCGCGATCAGGATCAGCACCTGGTCGAGATTGGCCGCGAAAGACTTGGTGCGGATTTCGTCCTGCCGGTAGAACAGGTTGCGGCGCGGCAGCACCTGCTCGATGGTGCCTTCGTCTTCGCTGGCCTGCCAGTGCACGCGGTCGCCCACCACGGCCTGGCTCTTCTTTCCGCGCGGATGGCAGATCAGCCGCTCGCCCGTGGGCGTCTCGACCAGGCAGTGACGCCCGTGGCTGGCGACGACGAGGCCGTCCTGGAGGGCCTTCGCAGCCGTTGCGGCTGCTGCTGGCGCGGCGCGGCGGCCCGGCTTAGCCAAGGGCGGGTACCGTCATGCGGCAGCGGCTGCCGGAGCGGCCACCAGCGCGTCGGCCTGGCGCGCGCAGTCGAAATCCGTGGCGGACAGGCCGCTCACGTCGTGCGTGTTGAAGCGCACCACGCAGCGGTTGTAGTGCACCGACAGGTCGGGGTGGTGGTCCTGCGTATGAGCCACCATGGCCAGCGCGTTCACGAAGGCGATGGTCTCGAAGTAGTTGGCGAAGGTGAAGGTCTTTTCGATGGCGACATCGGCGCCGTCGCCGGTGAGCGTCCAGCCGTCCAGGCGCGCGAGGCCGGCGACGATCTCGGTGGCGCTCAGCGCCTTGCGGGGAGGGAGGTTCTTCCAGTCTTTGGGCTTGAACATGCTGCTCATTGGGAGGCTTCTTCTGAATGAGGTGAGGGGGCGGTCAGGCGGCCGTCATGCGCGCAAGGCGCTCCGAGGCCGGCGGGTGCGAGTAGTAGAAGCTGACGAACACCGGGTCGGGCGTGAGCGTCGATGCGTTGTCCTGGTAGAGTTTGAGCAGCGCGGCCGACAGGTGGGCACCGCTGGTCTGCGCCACCGCGTAGGCGTCGGCCTCGAACTCGTGCTTGCGAGACAGGCGCGCTGGCAGCGGCGCCACGAAGAAGCCGAACACCGGCACCGCAAGCATGAAGAGCAGCAGCGCGAGTGCGCTGTTCGGCGCGGCCATGTTGGGCTGCACGCCCAGGCCGGTGTAGAACCAGACCTGCGTCGACACCCAGCCCAGCAGCGCGAAGCCGGCCAGGCTCAGCGCGAACATGGCGATCAGGCGCTTCACGATATGGCGGTGCTTGAAGTGGCCGAGCTCGTGCGCGAGCACGGCTTCGACCTCGCTCGCGTTGAGCTGGCGCAGCAGCGTGTCGTAGAACACCACGCGCTTGCTGGCGCCGAAGCCTGTGAAGTAGGCGTTGGCATGCGCGCTGCGCGTGCTGCCGTCCATCACGAACAGGCCCTTGGCGGCAAAGCCGCAGCGCTTCATGAGGGCGGTGACGCGCGCCTTCAGCGTGGGGTCGTCGAGCGGCTTGAACTTGTTGAACAGCGGTGCGATGAAGGTCGGATAGATCAGCATCAGCAGCAGGTTGAAGCCCATCCAGGCACCCCAGGCCCAGAGCCACCACAGCTGGCCCGCGGCACCCATGAGCCACAGAATGAGCGCCGCAATGGGCAGCCCGATCACCGCGCCCAGCAGCGTCGACTTGACCGTGTCGGCCAGCCAGAGTTTCCAGGTCATCTTGTTGAAGCCGAAGCGCTCTTCGAGCCGGAAGGTCTGCCAGAGCGTGAAAGGCAGTTCCAGCAGCCCGCCGATGGCCGCGAATGCCGCCAGCAGCGCGAGCTGCTGCACCATGCCGCCGCCGATCCAGGCCAGCAGCAGCTTGTTGAGCACGTCGAGCCCGCCGAGCAGCGTCCAGCCGAGCAGCAGCGCGGTGCCCCAAGCCATTTCGATCAAGCCGAAGCGCGCCTTGGCGATGGTGTAGTCGGCCGCCTTCTGGTGGGCGGCGAGGGTGATGGTTTGCGCGAAAGCGGCCGGCACGGTGCCGCGATGCTGCGCCACATGGCGCACCTGTCGGGAGGCGAGCCAGAACTTCACGAGCAGCCCCGCAACCAGCGCAACCGCGAAAGCAATGGTGAAGATGAGCGAATAGGACATAGGAGCGGCGAGTTTAGCCCTCGCTATCTGGGGCCGCAGACCTTCGACGACAATCCTGCGATGCCCGAATCCCTTGACCCGACGTCCCCGGCCGCAGTGCCCACCCTCAAGAAAAGCGACCAGAACCTGGTCTGGCTCGACTGTGAAATGAGCGGCCTCGACCCCGAGAAAGAGCGCCTGCTCGAAATCGCGGTGGTCGTTACCGGCCCCGACCTTACGCCCCGCATCGACGGCCCGGTGCTCGTCATCCACCAGAGCGATGCCGTGCTCGACGGCATGGATGCCTGGAACAAGGGCACCCATGGCCGCAGCGGCTTGATCGACAAGGTCAAGGCCTCGACGCTCGACGAAGCCGCCGCGGAGGCGCAATTGCTGGAATTCATCGCCAGGTACATCCCGCGCAGCGGCTCGCCCATGTGCGGCAACACCATCGGCCAGGACCGGCGCTTCCTGGTCAAGTACATGCCCAAGCTCGAGGCGTATTTCCACTATCGCAACCTCGACGTCAGCACGCTGAAGGAACTGGCCAAGCGCTGGAAGCCCACGGCCTACAGCAGCTTCAAGAAGCAGCAGGCGCACACCGCCCTGGCCGACGTGCACGAGTCCATCGAGGAACTCGCGCACTACCGCGAAACCTTCCTTCGTCTTGCGGATTGATCCTGATTAGGTAAAAACCCGGATTCGTGCCATAATTGCGGGCTTCGCTGATCAGGCCATGTGTTCCAGGCCCGGCCAGCGTCTCTTGCATCTCCCTATCTTGCACACCGCGCCCGATCGCATCCGCTGATCAAAAAGGGCCGCAGCCCCAGGCGAAAGCCTGAAGCTGAATGTCGTTGGATGGTTGATGTTTTTAACCACCAACGGGGCGCCGCCTACGGCAGCGCTCGCGTTTGAGATTGACATACATGACCGACGCTTTTGAAGCGCAGGGCGAATTCGCGCCTGTGCAATCCGCTACCCACAACGAGTTCACCGCTGCCGTGGACACCGTTTCCGAGGCTCCCATCCTCGAGGCGCTCGACGCCGCCGCTCCCGAAGCGGCCGTGGCCGAAGAGCCCGCCAAGCCCAACGGCTTCATCAAGCTGGGCCTCGCGCCCGAGCTGATCGCCGCCGTGGCCGACATGGGCTTCACCCAGCCCACCACCGTCCAGGAAAAGGTCATTCCGATCGCCATGGGCGAGCAGGCAGGCACCGCCCAATCGGCACGCTTCGTCGACCTGATGGTGTCCAGCCAGACCGGCTCGGGCAAGACCGCCGCCTTCCTGCTGCCCGTGCTGCACACGCTGATCAAGCGCCAGGCCGAAGCCGAAGCCGAAGCCAAGGCCGAGTTCCAGCGCCTGGCCGCCGAAGCCGCCGCCCGCGGCGAAACCGTGCCGAAGAAGCCGAAGCGCAAGGACCCGACCAACGCCCGTCATTTCAAGGCCGCCACGCCCGGCGCCCTCATCCTGTGCCCGACGCGCGAACTCGCGCAGCAGGTCGCGCATGACGCCATCGAACTGGTTCGCCACTGCCGCGGCCTGCGCATCGCCAACGTGGTGGGTGGCATGCCCTACCAGCTCCAGATCGCCCGCCTGCAGAACGCCGACCTCGTCGTCGCCACGCCGGGCCGCCTGCTCGACCTGCAGCGCTCGATGCAGATCAAGCTCGACCAGGTCAAGTTCCTGGTGGTCGACGAAGCCGACCGCATGCTCGACCTCGGCTTTGCCGACGACCTGGCGGAAGTCAACCAGCTCACCATCGAGCGCCAGCAGACCATGATGTTCAGCGCCACCTTCGCGCCGCGCATCCAGCAACTGGCCACCCGCGTGATGCGCGAGCCGCAGCGCGTGACCATCGACAGCCCGCAGGAAAAGCACGCCAACATCAAGCAGGTGCTGTTCTGGGCCGACAACGCCCAGCACAAGCGCAAGCTGCTCGACCACTGGCTGCGTGACACCAGCATCAACCAGGCCATCGTGTTCGCGAGCACGCAGGTCGAATGCGACGGCCTCGCCAACGACCTGCAGCAAGAAGGCTTCAGCGCCGTGGCGCTGCACGGTGCCCTGAGCCAGGGTCTGCGCAACCGCCGCCTGATGGCGCTGCGCCAGGGCCAGGTCCAGATCCTGGTGGCGACCGACGTCGCCGCCCGCGGCATCGACGTGCCGACCATCACCCACGTCTTCAACTTCGGCCTGCCGATGAAGGCCGAGGACTACACCCACCGTATCGGCCGTACCGGCCGTGCCGGCCGCGATGGCCTGGCCATCACGTTTGCCGAGTTCCGCGATCGCCGCAAGATCATGGACATCGAGCAGTACAGCCGCCAGCAGTTCAAGGCTGAAGTGGTGCCGGGCATGGAGCCGCAACAGCGCATGCCGCAATCCCGCCCGCAAGGCGACTTCGGCGGCCGCGGCCGTGACAACCATTCGCGCGACCGCAAGTTCGGTGGCGGCGGTGGCGGCCATCGCGGTGGCAATGCCGGCGGCTTCGGCGGCGGCAACAGCAACTACGCCGGCGCCAGCGGCTTCAACGACCGCGGTTCGCGCGCTCCGGGCCCGCGTGCTGGCGGCTTCGGCGGCCAGAACGCCGGTTTCGGCGGCGGCCGTGACGAAGGCAACGGCGGCGGCTATGGCCGCAAGCCGGGCTGGGGCGACAGCGCCCCGCGCGGCGGCAACGGCGGTGGCCGTGGCGACTTCGCTCCCCGCGAAGGTTTCGCGCCTCGCGAGGGCTTTGCGCCCCGCGGCAATGGCGCCGGCCACGGCGGCCCGGGCAAGGTGTTCGTGCCCCGCGACGCGCAAAAGCGCGCGTTCAAGCCCACCCGCTGATCCCGCATCCGAACGGCCTGACGGCCGTTTCTCCCAAAAAAGCCCGCGCTTCTCACGAACGCGGGCTTTTTCATTTCGGGTTTCCGAGCAGCCCGGTGTCGTCGAATTTGATTGACACCTGAATCGATGAAAAGTAATGTAATAGCGCATTGCTTCCCCGGGTCCGTCCTGCGGCCGCCGGTTCATCGACACCTGCTTTTCGACTTTCGACATGAAAATTGCGATTCTTGGGGGTGGTCACGGTGCCTATGCGGCCGCCGCCGACCTGTCTGAAACCGGCCACGAGGTGCGCCTGTGGCGCCGCGATGCCGCGGCGCTGGAACCCGTGGTGCGCGCCGGAGCGATCACGCTGAAAGATGCCGAAGGCGCACGCGAAGTACCGATCGCGCTCGCCACGGCCGACATCGGCGCGGCGCTGAAGGGCGCCGAGCTCATCGTCATCCCCACGCCCGCCATCGCCCAGCACGACATCGCGCTCGCGATGGCCCCGCACCTGGCCGACGGGCAGGTGGTGTTCCTGCCGCCGGGCACCTTCGGCAGCTACGTGATGGCCAGGACGGTGAAGGAAGCCGGCAGCCGTGCCGACGTCGCCTGGGCCGAGACCGGCACCTTGCCGTACCTCGCGCGCAAGCATGGCGAGCGCGAGGTCAACGTCACCATCCGCGCGATCCGCCTGCCCACGGGCGTGTATCCGGCCCGCAAGGAGGCGCAGGCCATCGAGGTGATCCGCCGCGCCTACCCGTCGGTGCACGGCTGCGGCGACGCGCTCTCGGGCGCGCTCATGAATGCCGGCCCCGTCATCCATCCCCCGCTGATGGTGATGAACGCCGCGCCGCTGCAGCACTTCGAGCGCTGGGACATCCACAACGAAGGCACGCAGCGCGCGGTGCGTGACGTGACCGACCGGCTCGACCAGGAGCGCATCGCCGTGCGCGAAGCCTTCGGGCAGGGCGCGCCGCACTATCCGCTGGCCGACCACTACGACAACGACCGCTGGATGTACGGCGATGCGCACAAGCAACTGGTCAAGTCGGGCGACTGGCGCGAGAACATCGACCTGCACACGCACCGCTACATCACGGAAGACACCGAACTCGGCCTGGCCTTCCTGGCATCGGCAGCGCGGCACGCGGGTGTCGATGCGCCGATTGCGCACGGGCTGCTGGCCATCGTCGGCGGCTTCCTGGGGCGCGACTTGCGGCAAGGCCCGCGCACCTTCGAGAGCCTGGGCCTTGCCGGCCTGAGCGCGACGCAGCTCAGGCAGAGGCTGCACGATGGCGAATGACGCCTCGCCGCCCCGGTTCGCCGCCGTCGGCGCCGGCCGCATGGGGCGCGGCATCGCGATCGCGTTCGCCTATGCCGGCCACCGCATCTCGCTGATCGACCTGCGCCAGCGCAGCGACGAAGCCTGGCGGCGCCTGCGCGACGAAGCGAAGGCCGAGATCGAGGTCAGCCTCTCGGGCCTGGCGCAGCTCGGCGTGATCGACGCTTCGCAGATCGAGCGCATTGCCGCCCGCGTGGATTTCGTCGACGCCGCGTCGGCCCCGCGCGCGCTTGCCGCTGCCGAACTCGTGTTCGAGGGCGTGCCCGAGACCATGGAGGCCAAGCGCGAGGCCTTCGAGCACATCAACCGGCATTGCCGAGACGATGCCATCCTCACCTCGACCACCAGCAGCATCCTCGTGACGCAGCTGGCCGCGTTCGTGCGTCTGCCAGAGCGCTTCCTCAACATGCACTGGCTCAACCCGGCCTATGTGATCCCGGTGGTGGAGCTGAGCTGCCACCCCGGCACCGACGCCGGCGTGCTCGCGCGCACCAAGGCGCTGATGGAGCAGATCGGCAAGCTGCCCGTGGTCTGCGGTGCGTCGCCGGGCTACATCGTGCCGCGCCTGCAGGCCCTGGTGATGAACGAGGCCGCACGCATGATCGAAGAGGGCGCTGCCACGGCCGAAGAGATCGACAAGGCCACGCGCTACGGCCTGGGGCTGCGTTTCGCCGCGCTGGGCGTGGTCGAGTTCATCGACTTCGGTGGCTGCGACATCCTGCACCACGCGAGCCGCGAGATGTCGGCCTCGCTCGACAAGGGCCGCTACACCGCACCGGCCATCGTCGGCCGCATGGTCGAAGAGGGGCGGCTGGGGCTGAAGAGCGGCAGCGGCTTCTACGACTACGAAGGCCGCGACATCGGCGCCTACCGTCGCGACGTGCTGTCGCGCACGCTGGGCGAACTGCGGCATGCGGGCCTGTGGCGCGCACCTGCCGACGAGACGCTGTCATGACCGCCATCCGCCGCGCCTTCGTCGACCTGTCGGTGGGGCAGGTGCACTATGCGGCATGCGGAGAACGCGATGCGCGCGCCGTGCTGTTGCTGCACCAGTCGCCGCGCAGCTGGGCCGAGTACCGCGCGGTGCTGCCGCTGGTGGGCGGGCATCGGCTCGCCATTGCGATGGACACGGCAGGCTTCGGCGATTCCTCGGATGGCGGCGTGCCCGCGAGCATCGAGCAATGGGCGCGCGTCGCTTGCGAATTGCTCGATGAACTGGGCATCGCGCAGGCCGACGTGGTCGGCCATCACACGGGCGGGGTCGTGGCTGTGGAGCTTGCCGCGGCGTTCCCCGATCGTGTTCGCAGCCTCGTGCTGTCTTCGACGCCCTATACCGACGAGCCGTTCCGGCGTGCGCGCGCACAACGCCCGCCCATCGACGAAGTCGCTCCCAGCGAGGACGGCACCCATCTCGCCGCGCTGTGGCAGAAGCGCCAGGGTTTCTATCCGGCGGGGCGGGCCGATCTGCTCGAGGCCTTCGTGCTCGATGCATTGAAGGTCGGCCATCGTGTCGAAGAGGGCCACCGCGCCGTGGCTTCTTACCGCATGGAAGACCGCATCGGCCGCATCGCGCAGCCCACGCTGATCGTGCGCGCCACCCACGATCCCTTTGCCGCGCCGCATGCGGCTGAACTGCAGCACCATCTGTCGCAGGCCCGCATCGTCGATATCGAAGGCGGCATGGTGCCGCTGCCCGACCAGATGCCCGAGGCCTTTGCGCGCACGGTGCTCGAATTTCTCTCTACCCTGCCATGAAGGCTGTTCGCATCCACGGTTTCGACGCAGCACCGGTGCTGGAAGAAGTGGCCGACCCTGTCGCGAGACCCGGTCGCACGCTTGTGAAGATGGAGGCCGCCACGGTCGGCCACATCGACCGGACCGTATGGCGTGGCAGCTTCCTGCGGCATCCGCCCTTGCCGTACACGCCCGGTGTGGAGGCAGCGGGCATCGTCGTCGCGAGCGGGTGCTATCAGGTCGGCCAGCGCGTATGGCTGCGCGGCAGCGGCCTGGGCACGCTCTTCGACGGCACCTGGTGCGAATGCATCGACGCGCCCGACGAAGCGCTCGGGCCATTGCCCGACGAAGTGCCGATGGCGCTGGGCGCGGCGTTCTTCTCGCCGACGACTTCGGCCTGGGTGGCATTGAATGACGTCGCCAGGCTGCAAACCGGAGAGCAGGTGCTGGTGACAGGCGCAAGCGGCGCCGTGGGGTCGCTCGTGGTGCAGCTTGCGCGCGAGGCAGGCTGCACGGTCACCGCCGTGATGCCGGGTGCCGAGCCGCCCCCTGGAGCCAGCGCTGATCTTCTGGTCGACACCGTGGGCGGCGATGTCATCGCCAAAGTCCTGCCGTGCGTGCGGCCGGGCGGGCGTGCAGTGCTGGTCGGCTACACCGCCGGCCCGACGCTGCAACTGGACATCGCTCACTTCCTGCAACGTGATGTTGCGCTGTTGCCCCTGAACATGTTCCGGCGTGAAGCAGCGGGCCGTGCCGCCGCGCCCGAACTGCTGGCAAGGCTTGCCGATGGCCGCCTGCGTCTCGACGTGCAGCCGTTCGCGCTGGCGGACGCAGCCCTCGCGCTCGACTGGATCGCGCAGCGAGGCCACCGCGGACGGGCTGTTCTCGTGCCTCGCCTCTGAGCCGCTGAAAACGCGCGCCTCGATCCTTCAGTCTTCCTCTGGCCCTTCGACCGGCACGTGCACGTGCAGCTCGATCATCTGCCGCAGCGTCTGCTTGAGTTCCTCGGCACGGCGCAGGCCGAAGGGCTCCAGCACGCGCCGCTCGTGCTCGCGCGCCAGTTCCATCAGGTGCTCGACCGCCTTCAGCCCCTTGCGCGTGATGCGCACCAGCGTGATGCGGCGATCACTTTCATGGGGCAGGCGCTCGACCTGTCCGCGCGATTCCATGCGGTCCAGCAGCCGCGTCACCGTCGGCTGCTTGGTGACGGTCACCTGCGCGAGCTGGCCGATGCTGACCGGCTCGCTGCCTGCAAGAGACGCCATCACGCGCCACTCGGACACGGAGAAGCCCTGCTGCCGCGCCACCTCGTGGAACTCCGACGAAATCAGCTGACTGGCCTGCGCCAGCAGCGCGGGCAGGTAGTCGTCGACGAAGCGGTGGGATTCGATGGGTTGTTCTTCAGCCATGAAGGCACCTCACGGTCGCCGCGGGCACGCGGCTTGCATGTCTAGGGTAATTCATGATTGTGGATACATTTATTTGTCAACATTATAGAAAGCGTGATGTGGCAACTGATGCCCATCCTCCCACGATAGAGAACAAGGACCCACATGGCTGAGCGTTCGTTCGTCGAAGAAGTCAAGAAGCTGCGGCTTTCTGGCGGAGAGGTGTTCCGTGGAGAGGGCATTCTGGCCGTCACCAAGGCCCTGCTCGAATCCGGGGTTTCCTATGTGGCGGGCTACCAGGGCGCGCCGATCTCTCATCTCATGGACGTGCTGGCCGACGCGCAGGACATCCTGGCCGACCACGGCATCCGCTTCGAGAACAGCGCGAGCGAAGCCACTGCCGCCGCCACGCTGGCCGCCTCCGTCAACTACCCGCTGCGTGGCGCCGTCACCTTCAAGGCGACCGTCGGCACCAACGTCGCCTCCGATGCGCTGGCCAACCTCGCCTCGGGCGGCGTGACCGGCGGCGCGCTCATCATCGTGGGCGAGGACTACGGCGAAGGCTCGTCGATCATGCAGGAGCGCAGCCATGCCTTCGCGATGAAGTCGCAGATATGGCTGCTCGATCCGCGCCCCAACCTGCCGAGCATCGTCGATGCGGTGAAGCAGGGCTTCGATCTCTCGGAGGCCAGCAACACGCCCGTGATGCTCCAGTTGCGCATCCGTGCCTGCCATGTGCACGGGCACTTCGTGGCTGGCGACAACAAGCGCGCGAAGTTCACGCTGAAAGACGCGCTCGAGAATCCGCAGCGCGACGTCGGCCGCATCGTGCTGCCGCCAGCGAGCTTCGTGCACGAGCAGGAGAAGGTGAAGGACCGCTGGCCCGCCGCCGTGCGTTTCATCGAGGAGCGAAAGCTCAACGAGTTCTTCTCGGAAGACGCCGACGACATCGGCATCATCGTGCAGGGCGGCAGCTACAACACGCTGCTGCGCGCGCTGGAGCGGCTGGGCCTGGCCGATGTCTACGGCAACACGCAGGTGCCGCTCTATGTGATGAACGTGGCCTACCCCGTCATCGAGAGCGAGGTGATCCGCTTCTGCAAGGGCAAGCGCGCGGTGATGATCGTGGAAGAGGGGCAGCCCAACTTCGTCGAGCAGAACCTCGCGAGCATCCTGCGCCAGGCCGGTTCCGACACCACGCTGCACGGCAAGGACATGCTGCCGGTGGCCGGCGAATACACCGCCGCCGAATTGCTCAAGGGCGCGCGCAGCTTCTGCGAACGCTACGGCCGCCTGGCGCCGCTGCCGGTGCCCGCACCGGTACGCAAGGTGATTCCGCTGAAGGAAGTGGCCGCGGTCGGTGTCGATGCCGCACCCGAGCCCGTGCAGCCATCGACCGCGCTCGGCGAGGTGGTGCATGCCCGCCCGCCGGGCTTTTGCACCGGCTGCCCTGAACGCCCGATCTTCAGCGCGATGAAGCTGGTGGAGCGCGAACTCGGCGCGCACCACGTGAGCGCCGACATCGGCTGCCACCTGTTCTCCATCCTGCCGCCCTTCAACATCGGCAACACCACCATGGGCTACGGCCTGGGTGGCGCGGGTGCGGCGGCGCTCAATGCGCCGGCCGGCAAGCGCGCGATCTCGATGATGGGCGACGGCGGCTTCTGGCACAACGGCCTTACCAGCGGCGTGGCCAACGCGGTCTTCAACAAGAGCGACAACCTCACCATCGTCGTCGACAACAACTACACCTCGGCCACGGGCGGGCAGGACATCCTGTCGTCGCACGCCGTCAACAAGACGCGCAGCACCGGCCACGAGATCGAGCGTGCCGTGCGCGGCGTGGGCGTCGAATGGGTCAGGACGCTGCGCCGCACCTACGATGTGGCGGGCATGCGCGATGCGCTGAAAGAAGCGCTCACCACGACGAAGAAGGGCCCCAAGGTCCTGATCGCCCAGTCGGAATGCATGCTCAACAAGCAGCGCCGCGAGAAGCCGCTGGTGCGCAAGGCCATCGCCGACGGCAAGCGCATGGTGCGCGAGAAGTTCGGCGTCGACTCCGACACCTGCACCGGCGACCACTCGTGCATCCGCCTGTCGGGCTGCCCGTCGCTGTCGATCAAGCCCAACCCCGATCCCCTGCGCACCGACCCGGTCGCGACCGTGCTCGACAGCTGCGTGGGCTGCGGCGTGTGCGGAGAGGTCTCGCATGCCGCGGTGCTGTGCCCGTCGTTCTACAAGGCGCAGATCGTGAGCAACCCCAGCCGCTGGGACATGCTGCGCGAGCGCGTGCGCGCCGCCGTCATCGGCTGGCTGCAGCGCGGCGAAGCGCGTCGCCGTGAAGCCTATGCCTTCTGACGCGATGATGAGCGCTGCACAACCTATCAAAATTGCGATCCTCGCCATGGGCGGTGAGGGCGGCGGCGTGCTGGCCGACTGGATCGTCGACATGGGCGAGGCCAACGGCTACGTCGCCCAGACCACATCGGTGCCGGGCGTGGCCCAGCGCACCGGCGCGACCATCTACTACGTCGAGCTGTACCCGACGGCGCAGGCCGAGGCCGATGGCGGCTTGCCGATTCTTGCGCTGATGCCGCTGCCCGGCGACGTCGACGTGGTGCTGGCGTCGGAGCTCATGGAGGCAGGGCGCGCCGTGCAGCGAGGCCTGGTCACGAGCGACCGCACCACGCTGATCGCTTCGACGCACCGCGTGTTCTCCATTGCGGAGAAGAGCGCACTTGGCGATGGCCGCGTCGACAGCGACCAGCTGCTGGCACACACCGCAAAGGCCGCCAAGCGCTTCATCCGCTTCGACATGGCGCAGGCGGCCGAGGCGTCGGGCAGCGTGATCAGCGCGGTGCTGTTCGGCGCGCTCGCGGGCTCGGGCGTGCTGCCGTTCAGCCGCGCGCAGTTCGAGGCGACCATCGAACGCGGCGGCGTGGGCGTGAAGCCCAGCCTCAAGGCCTTCGGCGCGGCGTTCGCGCGCGCACAGGGTGGCGACGACGGCGAGCCTGCGAAGGAAGCGCCGGTCACCGCACCGGCGCCGCAGCCGCGCCACCCGGCCGTTCGGGCATTGGTCGAGCGAGTGCAACGCGACTTTCCGGTGCAGGCGCAAGACTTCCTGCTCGAAGGCGTGCGCCGCCTCATCGATTACCAGGACCCCGCCTACGCCGGCCTGTACCTGGACCGCATGGCAGCCGTTGCCGCGCTGCCAGGCAACGATGAGCATCGCCTGCTGCGCGAAACCGCGCGCCACCTCGCGCTCTGGATGTCCTACGAAGACACCGCCCGCGTCGCAGCGCTGAAGACCCGCGCCACCCGCTTCGAGCGCGTGCGCGGCGAGGCCCGCGTCCAGCCCGGCCAGGTGCTCGCCATCAACGAATACATGCACCCGCGCCTGCAGGAGATCTGCGAGACGCTGCCCGGTGGCATCGGCCGCTGGCTCATGAATTCGACGACTCCCAGGAAGCTGGTCGAGCGCTTCACGCAGCATGGCCGCGTGATCCAGACCAGCTCGCTGCGCGGCTATCTCATGTTGCGCATGGTGGCGGCGTGCAAGCGCTGGCGCCTCTCGACCATGCGCTATGCCGAGGAAAACCGCCGCATCGAGGAATGGCTGCAGCGCATCGCCGCGACCGCGCAGCGCAACCCCGAACTGGCCGTGGAGCTGGCCCAGTGCCAGCGCCTGGTCAAGGGCTACAGCGACACGCACGAGCGCGGCATCCGCAACTACGACACCGTGATGCGCGCCGTGGAGCGCGCCGGCACCGCGCTGGCGCCGGCCACGCTGCGCGAACTGCGCGACGCGGCGCTGGCCGACGAACACGGCCACAAGCTGCAGGCCGCACTGGCGCAGCACGCGCTGGCCTGAAGAGACAACGAAGATGACCGCACCCTCAGCCACCCTTTCACTGCGCGTCGTCGAGGCGCGGGCGTTGAATCCGCTGATCCGCATGCTGCGCCTGCGCGCCGAAGACGGCCGCGCGCTGCCGGGCTTCTCGGCAGGCGCCCACATTCGCGTGCAGGTGACGCTGCCCGACGGAAAGGCCGACTGGCGTCACTATTCGCTCATCAACTTCGATACGGCGCGCAACGCCACCAATGCCCCGGCGGAATACGTGATCGCCGTGCGCAAGGAAGCCGAAGGCCGGGGCGGCTCGCGCTTCATGCACGAGCAGCTGAAAGAGGGCGACACACTCGCCATCGAGGCGCCCAGGAACGACTTCCCGCTGCACACCGGCCCCGGTGGCACCGTGCTGGTAGCCGGGGGCATCGGCGTGACGCCGCTCGCCACCATGGCCGCCCGCCGCCGTGCGGAATGTGCGGCCGTGCGCATGCACTACGCCGGCCGCAGCCGCGACCTGATGGCCTTCCTGCCTGAACTCCAGGCGCTGCTGGGCGACGATCTGCACGTGCACGCCGATGCGGAGGCCGGCACGCCGCTCGGCATCGATGCAATGCTCGCCGGCGTTCCCGCCGGCGACCGCCTCTACGTCTGCGGCCCCAAGGTCATGCTCGACGCGGTGCTCGAACGCACCCAGGCGCGCGGCTGGGAACACGACCGCGTGCACTTCGAACTTTTCACCGAGCCGGTCGCGGAAGAAGGCGACCAGCCCTTCGAGGTGGAGCTCGCCCAGTCGGGCCAGCGTTTCACCGTGCCGGCCGACCAGAGCATCCTCGACTGCCTGATCGAGCACGGCTGCGACCCGATGTTCGACTGCAAGCGCGGCGAATGCGGCGTGTGCGCCGTGCCCGTGCTCGAAGGCGAGATCGAACACCGCGACTACGTGCTCACCGCCCGCGAGAAGGCGGAAGGCAACGTCATGCAGATCTGCATCTCGCGCGCCAAGGGTGCGCGGCTGGTGCTGGACATCTGAAGCCAGGAGCCTGAAGAACCATGACCTCGTACCGAGACAACCCCGATGCCGTTCGCGCGCTGGTGCAGCACGACCGGGTGCACCGCGACCTGTACACCAGCCAGGAGCTGTTCGAGCTGGAGCAGGAGCACTTCTTCGCCAACACCTGGAACTACGTCGGCCATGAAAGCCAACTGCCCAAGCCCGGCGACTGGATCAGCAACGAGATCGCGGGCCGCCCGCTCATCGTGGTGCGGCACTCCGACGGCAGCGTGCGCGTGATGATGAACCGCTGCGCCCACAAGGGTTCGCGGCTCGTGAACGGCGCGTGCGGCAACACCGGCAAGTTCTTCCGCTGCCCTTACCACGCGTGGACCTTCAAGACGGACGGCGCGCCGCTGGCGATTCCGCTGAAGACCGGCTACGAGAACACCCAGCTGCACGAATGCGAATCGGGCAAGGGCCTCACCACGGTGAAGCATGTGCGCAGCCATCGCGGCTTCATCTTCGTGAAGATCAACGACGCCGGCCCCGACTTCGACGAATACTTCGGCGACTCGCTGAGCTCCATCGACAACATGGCCGACCGCTCGCCCGAGGGCGAGCTCGAGATCGCGGGCGGCTGCCTGCGCTTCATGCACCAGTGCAACTGGAAGATGTTCGTCGAGAACCTCAACGACACCATGCACCCCATGGTGGCGCACGAGTCTTCGGCCGGCACCGCCAAGCGCATGTGGGCCGACAAGCCGGAAGACGAGCCCAAGCCCATGGCGGTGGAGCAGTTCGCGCCCTTCATGTCCGACTACAAGTTCTTCGAGGACATGGGCATCCGCACTTACGACAACGGCCACAGCTTCACGGGTGTGCACTTCAGCATCCACAGCAAGTACAAGGCCATCCCAGCTTACGACGACGCCATGAGGGCCCGCTACGGCGAGGAGAAGACGGCGCAGATCCTGGGCATGGCGCGGCACAACACGGTGTACTACCCGAACCTGACGATCAAGGGCGCGATCCAGGCGATCCGCGTGGTGAAGCCGATCTCCGCCGACAAGACGCTGATCGAGAGCTGGACCTTCCGCCTCAAGGGCGCGCCGCCCGAACTGCTGCAGCGCACCACCATGTACAACCGGCTCATCAACTCGCCGTTCTCGGTTGTCGGCCATGACGACCTGCAGGCCTACCGCGGCATGCAAGCGGGGTTGCATGCGAGCGGCAACGAGTGGGTGAGCCTGCACCGCGACTACGACCCTTCGGAGCTGAAGGGCGGCGAGATCACCACGGGCGGCACCAATGAGCTGCCGATGCGCAACCAGTACCGAAGCTGGGTCCAGCGCATGACGGAGACGATGTGATGGCCGGCATCGAAGTCACCCGCCAGGACCTGATCGACTTCGTCGTGAACGAAGCGCACCTGCTCGACACGCGCCGCTACGAAGCGTGGAATGCGCTCTTCACCGACGACGCCTTCTACTGGGTGCCGCTCGTGCCCGACCAGGAAGACGGCCTCAACCACACATCGCATCTGTACGAAGACAAGCTGCTTCGCGACCTGCGCATCGAGCGCCTGAAGAGCCCGCGCGCCTTCTCGCAGCAGCCGCCGAGCCGCTGCCACCATTTGCTGCAGGTGCCGGTGGTCGAGCAGTTCGACGCTGAAGCCAATCGCTACGTGGTGCGCACCGAATTCCACTACACCGAATCGCAGGGCGACGAACTGCAGTTCTACGTCGGCACCTTTTTCCATCACCTCACGGTGCAGGACGATGCATTGCGCATGACGCTCAAGCGCGTGAACCTGCTCAACTGCGACGCGGCGCTGCCGGCCGTGCAGCTCTTCATCTGACAGGGACGAAAGCGATGCCACACGCCACCGTCCATCAAGTCTTCGCTGCCACCGCGGCGCGCACGCCGCAGGCCGAGTTCCTGTTCACCGAATCGGTGACTGCCGCCGCCTACGGCATCGACGCGGGCGCCATCCGCTGGGGTGAGGCTGCCACGCAGATCGAGCGCCTGCGCGCGGCCTATGCGCAAGCCGGCTATGGGCACGGCCACCGCGTCGGCCTGCTGCTGGAAAACCGGCCGGCCTTCATCTTCCACTGGCTCGCGCTTAACGCACTGGGCGTGAGCGTGGTGCCCATCAACGCCGAGATGCGCTCGGCCGAGCTGGTCTACCTGATCGGCCACAGCGAGATCGGCCTGGCCGTGACGCTGCCGGGCCGTGCCGCCGACCTGCGTGCAGCGGCGGCGCAGGCGGGTGTCGAATTCGAGACGATGGGGCCCGAAGAAGCGGTGCCGCCGGCGAAGACCGCCGCACCGCGCGCCCATGAGCCCATCGGCACCGACACCGAATGCGGCCTGCTCTACACATCCGGCACCACGGGCCGCCCCAAGGGCTGCATCCTGAGCAACGCCTACTTCCTGCGAGCAGGCGAGTGGTACGCGTCGCTCGACGGCGTGTGCAGCATCCGGCCCGACACGGAGCGCGTCATCACGCCGCTGCCGTTGAACCACATGAACGCGATGGCTTTTTCCACCATGGTGGTGCTGGTCGCCGGTGGTTGCCTGGTGCAGCTCGACCGCTTCCATCCGAAGACCTGGCTGGCCAGTGCGAAGGAAAGCGGCGCGACCATCGTGCATTACCTGGGCGTGATGCCGGCCATGCTGCTGTCCGCGCCCCAGTCGCCTGCCGACCGCGACCATGCGATCCGCTGGGGCTTCGGCGCCGGCGTGGACCGCAAGAACCACGCGCCCTTCGAGGAGCGTTTCGGCTTCCCGCTGGTCGAGGCCTGGGCCATGACCGAGACCGGCGCGGCCGCCTGCATCATGGCCAACCGGGAGCCGCGCCTCGTGGGCGCGAGCTGCTTCGGGCGGCAGGAAGACTTCGTCGAGATTCGCCTCGTGGGCGAGGACGGCAACAATGTCGGCGTCGATGCACCGGGCGAACTGCTGGTGCGTTCGGCCGGCACCGACCCGAAGCGCTATTTCTTCTCCGGCTACCTGAAGGACGAGGAGGCCACGCGCGAAGCCTGGGCCGACGGCTGGTTCCACACCGGCGACCTGGTGCGCCGCGACGCCGAAGGCAACTTCTTCTTCGTCGACCGCAAGAAGAACGTGATCCGCCGCAGCGGCGAGAACATCTCCGCCGTCGAGGTCGAGAGCGTGCTCAATCAGCACCCGGCGGTGAAGGCATCGGCCGTGGCCGCCACGCCCGACGCGGTGCGCGGCGACGAAGTGCTGGCCTGCATCGTGATGAGGGAAGACATGGATGGCTCGCAGCGCGCGCAGATAGCGGCCAGCATCGTCGAGCATGCGCTGGCACAGCTCGCCTACTACAAGGCGCCCGGCTACGTCGCCTTCGTCGACGCGTTGCCGCTCACGCCGTCGCAGAAGATCCAGCGCGGCCAGCTGCGCGAGATGGCGCATTCGTTGCCGGGCCAGGGCCATTGCATCGACACGCGTGCGATGAAGAAAAGGCAGCCATGACCACGAAACGACGGCTCTCCTACGAAGGCGTCGCGGTCGCGGTGCCCATCACCGTGCCCTACGTGCGCTATTCCACGCGCACAGCGCACTGGTTCATCGGGCAGGCGGTGCAGGCGCTTGTAGAAGCCAGCGGCGTGGCCAAGGAGCAGATCGACGGCCTGTGCCTCAGCAGTTTCTCGCTCGCGCCCGATACGGCCGTGGGCGTCACGCAGCACCTGGGCATGTCGCCGCGCTGGCTCGACCATGTGCCCACGGGTGGTGCCTCGGGCGTGATGTGCCTGCGCCGCGCCGCGCGGGCGGTACAGGCGGGCGATGCCGACATCGTGGCCTGCGTGGGCGCCGACACCAACCATGTCGATTCCTTCCGCCAGACGCTCGGCAGCTTCAGCAACTTCGCGCGCGACGCGAGCTACCCGTATGGCTCGGGCGGCCCGAACTCGATCTTCGCGTTCATCACGGCCAACTACATGCGCACCTACGGTGCGAAGCGTGAAGACTTCGGCCGCATCTGCGTCGACCAGCGAACCAACGCACTGGGCAACCCGAACGCCATGTTCAAGAAGGGCCTGACGCTCGACGAGTACATGGCGGCCCGGCCCATCTCCGACCCGATCCACCTGTTCGACTGCGTGATGCCCTGCGCGGGCGCCGACGCCTTCCTCGTGATGAGCGAGGAGCGCGCACGCGACCTGGGCCTGGCGCACGTGGTGATCCGCGGTGCCATCGAGCGCCACAACGCTTATGCCGAAGACCCGGTGATGGTGCAGGGCGGCTGGCGCAAGGACCGCGACGACCTGTACGCGCAGGCCGGCATCCAGCCCGCCGCGCTCGACTTCGTGCAGACCTATGACGACTACCCCGTCATCGTGATGATGCAGTTCGAAGACCTGGGTTTCTGCGAGAAAGGCGAGGGCCCGGCTTTCGTGCAGGCCCACACCATGACCTTCGACGGCAGCTTTCCGAACAACACGAGCGGCGGGCAGCTTTCGGCAGGTCAGGCAGGCGCTGCGGGCGGCTTCCTCGGCATGGTCGAGGCGATTCGGCAACTGACCGATCAAGCCGGGCAACGCGCCGTGCCCGATGCACAACTGGGCCTCGTCGCCGGTTTCGGCATGGTGACCTACGACCGCTGCCTGTGCACAGGCGCGGTGATCCTGGGGAGACCCGCATGACCATGCCCCTGATGCGCCCCCCGCGCAAGAACCCGGTGCTGCGCACCCGGCAGATGAACCTGCCGCCCGGCGCGCGCGGCCGCGTGGCGCTGGGCCTGACGGCCGCCGCCGCAGAAGGCCGCTTCGAGCTGCAGACCTGCGATGACTGCGGCACGGTGCAGTACCCGCCGCGCGAGGTCTGCCACAAGTGCCTCTCGGCCGCGCTGCGCTGGCGCGCGCAGAGCGGCGAGGGCGAACTGCTCGGCAGCACCACGCTGCATCACAGCAACGACCTGTTCTTCCGCGAGCGGCTGCCCTGGCGGCTGGGCCTGGTGCACCTGGATGCCGGTCCCACGCTCATGGTCCATCTGCATGGCGAAGTCGGCGACGCGCCGCAAAGGGTGCGCGTAGGCGCCCGGCTCGACCGCGCGGGCCAGGCCGTTCTCATTGGTTTTCCGAATGAAGGGAGTCCCCACATGGCCGACGACAAGATGCTGCGCGAAATGACCAGCGACCCCAAGTTCCGCAAGGTGCTGGTGACCGACGGCAAGACCGAGACCGGCCAGGCGATAGTGCGCGCGCTGGTGAAGGCCGGCGCAGACATCGTCTGGGTCGGCCATGCCGAGCCCTGGAAGAAGATGGGCGAGGGGCTGGACGATATCTCGGCGCTGCCGCAGGTCACGCTGGTGCCGCTCGATCTGACCAACGGCCGCCAGGTGACCGAGCTTGCGGGCTCCATCGGCGGCAAGGTCGACATCGTCATCAACAACGCCGAGGTGCACCGCACCTTCGGCATCGGCGCACGGCGCGGCACCGACGTGGCCAAGGCCGAGATGGACATCAACTACTTCGGCCTGCTGCGGCTGGCTCAGGAGTTCGGGCCGGCGCTGAAGGGCCGTTCGGCCGATGGCGTGACGGGCGCTACTGCATGGGTCAACCTGCTGTCGATCTATGCACTGAGCAACTTCCCGCCGCACGGCACCTTCAGCGCCTCGAAGGCGGCGGCGCATTCGCTGGCGCAGTGCCTGCGCGCGGAGATGCGGCCGGCCGGCATCCGCGTGATCAATGTGTTCCCCGGCCCCATCGACGACGAATGGAACCAGCACACGCCGCCGCCCAAGCTCGCACCCGCCGCGCTGGCCAACGCCATCGTGAAGGCGTTGCGCGACGGCGTGGAAGACGTGTACCCCGGCGACGTGGCGCAGGAGTGGCTGGAGCGCTGGCGCGACAACCCCAAGGTGCTCGAGCGCGAGCTGGCTGCAGGCGGCTGAGACAGGAGCCACACGAATGACCACGACAACCGAACTGATGTCCACCGCCGAGATCCTCGGCGGCCTGGTGACTGCCATGGCCAGCGGCCGCATCCGCGTGATCGACCTCACGCAGACGCTGACGCCGGAGTTCCCGCAGATCGCGCTGCCGCCCGAGATGGGCCAGTGCTGGCCTTTCCGTATCGAGGAAGTGTCGAAGTACGACGAGCGCGGCCCGGGCTGGTACTGGAACAACTTTTCCTGCGGCGAACACACGGGCACCCACTTCGACGCGCCGATCCACTGGATCTCCGGGCGCGACCTGCCGAACAACTCGGTCGACACCATTCCGGTGCAGCACTTCGTGGCGCCGGCCTGTGTGATCGATTGTTCGCCGCAGGTGAAGGACGACCCCGACTACCTGCTGACGCTGGAGGACATCGAAGCCTACGAGGCGGCGCATGGCCGCATCCCCAAGGGCGCGTGGGTGCTGATGCGCACCGACTGGTCCAAGCGCACCGACCCCGAGGCGTACCAGAACTTCGACGAAACCGGCCAGCACACACCGGGCCCGAGCACCGCCGCCGTGCGCTTCCTGGTCGAGCAGCGCGACGTGCTGGGCTTCGGCTCGGAGGCCATCGGCACCGACGCGGGGCAGGGCTACCACCTTCGCCCGCCCTATCCGTGCCACTACTACATGCACGGCGCGGGCCGCTATGGCCTGCAGTGCCTGAGCAACCTCGACCTGCTGCCGCCGGCCGGCGCGGTGCTGATCTGCCCGCCGCTGAAGATCGAGAAGGGCAGCGGCAGCCCGCTGCGTGTGCTGGCGTTGGTGGGAGCTTCGGCATGACCAACGCCGCACCCAAGGTCGCGGCCGTCACCGGCGGCAGCGCCGGCATCGGCAAGGCGATCTGCGAAGACCTGCTCGCGCAGGGCTACGAGGTGGTGTCGCTCGCACGCCGCAAGGCCGAGATCGACCACCCGAAGCTGCGCAGCATCGAGGTCGACCTGAGCGACCGCGCCGCCACGGGCGAGGCCGTGCGCGAACTGGTGGATCGCTTCGCACCGACCACCATCGTGCACAACGCGGGCGTCATCCGCGCCGCACTGCTGCCCGACGTCAAGCTCGATGACCTCGATGCGCTGGTCGACCTGCACCTGGGCTGTACGATACAGCTCGTGCAAGGTGCGCTGCCCGCGATGCGCGCGCAACGCTTCGGCCGTGTCGTGCTGCTGTCGTCGCGCGCCGCGCTGGGCCTCGCCACGCGCACCAGCTACTCGGCCACCAAGGCCGGCATGCTGGGCATGGCGCGCACCTGGGCGCTCGAACTGGCTGCCGACGGCATCACGGTGAACGTGGTGGCCCCGGGGCCGATCCGCACTGACATGTTCTACGACGTGGTCGAGGCCGGCAGCGAGAAGGAACGCGCGCTCGCCGCCTCGGTGCCCGTCAAGCGCCTGGGCGAGTCGGCCGACGTGGCACGCGCCGTGCGTTTCTTTGCGGATGCCGACAACAGCTTCGTCACCGGGCAGGTGCTGTACGTGTGCGGCGGCACCAGCGTCGGAAGCCTCGCCCTCTGAGTTTCCAGTTTTCCTCACGTCCAACCAAAACCACCTCTGGAGCATCGCCATGAAAGTCATGAACCGAATTCGCACACTCGCGGCCGTGGCCGTGGGTATCGGCGCGCTGGGCGCCGCGAGCGCCTGGGCCGCCGATCTCAAGGTCGGTTTCATCACTTCGCTGTCGGGGCCGGTGTCGTCGCTGGGCATTCCGTACGACAAGGGCATGAAGGCCGCAGTCGCCTACAAGTCGGAGGTGGGCGGCCGCAAGGTGCAGGTGATCCAGCTCGACGACGCGTCCGACCCGTCCACCGCCGCGCGCAATGCACGCAAGCTGATCGAGGAAGACAAGGTCGACGTCATCATCGGCACGGCCGGTGCGCCAGGCTCTCTGGCCATCGCCGGCGTGGCGCGCGAAACCAAGACGCCGCTCATCTCCATCGCCAATGCCGACCTGGCCGGCGAGGAGGGCGCATGGATGGTGACGCTGCCGCAGCCCGCGCCGCTGATGATGGGCGCGATGGTCGAGAAGATGAAGCAGGCCGGCGTGAAGACGGTGGCCTACATCGGCTACTCCGACGCCTGGGGCGACCTGGTGTACGACGCGCTCATGAAGTCGGCGCCCGCCGCCGGCATCAAGGTGGTGAGCAACGAACGCTATGCGCGCAGCGATTCGTCGGTGGCCGGGCAGGTGCTGAAGATCGTGGCGCTGCGGCCCGACGCGGTGATCACCGGCGCATCGGGCACGCCCGGCGCGCTGCCCTACCTGGCGCTGGCAGAGCGCGGCTACAAGGGAAAGATCTACGGCATGCACTCGCTGATCAACCCCGACTTCATCCGCGTCGGCGGCCCGTCGGTCGAAGGCCTGCTGGCGCCCACCGGCCCGGTGGTGGTGGCCGAGCAGCTGCCCGACGCCAACCCGATGAAGAAGATCGCGATGGACTTCCGCACCGCCTACCAGAAGGCCAACGGCGCGCCGCCCACCGACACCTTCTCGGCCTACAGCTTCGATGCATGGCTGATCTACCTCGATGCCGCGCAGCGTGCGCTGGCCAGCAAGGCCGAGCCCGGCACGCCGCAGTTCCGCCTTGCATTGCGTGACGCCATCGTCAGCACCAAGGAGCTGGTGGGCACGCACTCGGTCTACAACTTCAAGCCCACCGATCGCTATGGCTCGGACGACCGCTCGCGCGTCGTCGTGAAGCTCGAAAAAGGCCAATGGAAGCTGGTGCCCTGACATGAAACTGAAGCTCACACACATCCTCGGCGCCACGGCGCTCGCGCTGGCCGCCGCGCAAACCATGGCGGCGGACCTGAAGATCGGCTTCATCAGCTCGCTCTCAGGCCCGGTCGCCGCGCTCGGCATTCCGTACGAGAAGGGCATTCGCGCAGCGATTGCCGAGCATCCCGAGATCGCCGGCCGCAAGGTGCAGCTGATCGTGCTCGACGACGCCTCCGACCCCACCACCGCGGGGCGCAATGCGCGCAAGCTGGTGACGGAGGACAAGGTCGACGTGCTCATCGGCACATCCGGTGTGCCCGGCGCCATGGCCATCGCCGCGGTGGCCAGGGAACTGAACACGCCGCTGATCTCGCCCACGCCGGTCACCATCGCCGGCCCCGAGGGCGCGTGGACCGTGACGGTGTCGCAGCCTTTTCCGCTCATGGTCGCGGGCGTGGTCGACCGCATGAAGAAGTCGGGCGTGAAGACGGTGGCCTTCATCGGCTTCTCGGACGCGCTGGGTGACCTGGCCTACGACTCGCTGGTGAAGAGCGCGGACGCGGCCGGCATCAAGGTGGTGGCCAACGAGCGCTATGCGCGCAGCGATTCGTCGGTGGCCGGGCAGGTGCTGAAGATCGTCGCGGCGCGGCCTGATGCGGTGTTCGCGGGCAACTCCGGCACGCCCGGCGCGCTGCCGTACATCGCGCTGGCCGATCGCGGCTACAAGGGCAAGATCTACGGCACGCACGGCCTCATCAACGCGGACTTCGTGCGCGTGGGCGGCGCTTCCATCGAGGGGCTGCAGGTGCCCAGCGGCCCGGTGCTTGTGGCCGACCAGCTGCCCGACAGCAACCCGATCAAGAAGGTGTCGATGGGCTTTCGCAGCGCCTACCAGAAGGTCAATGGCGCGGTGCCGACGGATGCGTTCTCGTCGTACACCTACGACGCCTACCTGCTGCTGGCCGACGCCGCCTCGCGCACCAAGGGCGAACCGGGCACGCCGGCCTACCGCACGGCGCTGCGCGATGCCATCGTGAGCACCAAGGAGCTGGTGGGCACGCATGGCGTCTATACCTTCAAGCCCGACGACCGCTATGGCTCCGACCAGCGCGGCGTGGTCATCGTGCAGATGACCAAAGGGCAGTGGAAGCTGGTTCCGTAGCCCCCCACGCCACCGAGCACATCGCCATGACCACCTACCGCAACCGCCCCGATCTTGTCGCGGCGCTGGTCCGGGACGACCGGGTGCACCGCGACCTGTACCTCAGCGAGGAGCTTTTCGCGCTGGAACAGGAGCACCTGTTCGCCAACACCTGGGTCTTTCTCGGCCATGCGAGCCAGGTGCCCGAGTCCGGCGACTTCGTGTCGCAGGACATCGCCGGCCGGCCGCTGCTCATGGTGCGGCAGCCCGATGGTGGCGTGCACGTGCTCTACAACCGCTGCGCCCACAAGGGCACGCAGCTGGTGACGGACGAGTGCGGCAACACCGGCCGGTTCTTTCGCTGCCCCTACCACGCGTGGACCTACAAGCTCGACGGCGCGCCGCTCGGGCTGCCGCTGAAGAACGGCTACGAGGGCACGCAGCTCAAGGCCTGCGAGTCGGGGCAGGGGCTGTCGGTGGTGAAGAACGTGAAGGTGTACCGCGACTTCGTGTTCGTGCGCTTGTCCGAGACCGGGCCTTCGTTCGAGGACTATTTCGGCGAGGTGCTGGGCGCCATCGACAACATGGTGGACCGCTCGCCCGAAGGCAAGCTGACGGTGGGCGGCGGCGTGCTGCGCAACATCGTCCACTGCAACTGGAAGATGTACCTGGAGAACATCAACGACACGGTGCACCCGATGTCGACGCACGAGTCGGCCACCAAGGCGGCCGAGGCGCTGTGGGAAGGCCATGCGCCCACCGACCCCAAGCCGATGGCGATGGAACAGATACTGCCCTTCGGCTCGGGCTACGAGTTCTTCGACAAGATGGGCGGACGCGTGTTCGCCAACGGCCACAGCGTGCTGGGGGTGAACTTCAGCATCCATTCCAACTACGCGCAGCTGCCCGAGTACGAAGCCGCGATGCGTGCCGCGCACGGCGAGGAGCGTGCCGCAGAGATACTGCAGCGCTCGCCGCAGAACTCGGTCTTCTATCCGAGCCTGTCGGTCAAGGGCTCGCCGCAGGCCATTCGCGTGATTCGCCCGCTGGCCGCCAACCGCACGCTGATAGAGGCCTGGAGCTTCCGCGCTGCGGGTGCGCCGGCATTGCTGTTCGAGCGCGCCATGAGCTACAACCGGCTCGTGTTCTCGCCGATGTCGGTGGTCGCGCATGACGACGTGCATCTGTTCGAGAGCATCCAGCAAGGCCTGCGCGCCGGCGGCAACGAATGGGTGAGCCTGCATCGCAACCACGATCCGGCCGAGACGCAGCAGGCCACGGTCACCACCAACGGCACCAACGAACTGCTGATGCGCAACCAGTTCCGTGCATGGGCGAAGTCCATGGCGGCGGGCATGGAGGCCGTGCAATGACGGACCCGCGCGATTTTGTCGCCCATGAAGCGGCCCTGCTCGACGAGCGCCGGCTCGACGAGTGGTTGACCCTTTTCGCGGAAGACGGCCACTACTGGGTGCCGCTGCTGGGCGCGGCGCAGGCCGACCCGTTCTCGCACAACTCGCTGGCCTACGAAGACCGGCTGCTGCTGCAGCTGCGCGTGGACCGCCTGAAGAACCCGCGCGCCCATTCGCAGCACCCGGCCAGCCACAGCCAGCATGTGCTGCAGCCCTCGCGCATCGAGCGCGAGGAGGGCGGCCAGGCATGGCTGCGCACGCCGTTCCTCTACGTCGAGGCGCGCGGCGAAGACCAGATCCTGTTGAGCGGCACCGCCCGCCATCACCTGGTCCGCACACCCGCCGGCTGGTCGATCCGCCAGAAGCGCATCGATCTGCTCAACGCGGCACGCGCGCTGCCGGCCATCCAGTTGTTCATCTGAGTTACCTGTTCCCTCCAACAACCATCCTCACCGGAGCTACGACATGAAGAGCCTGATGCAGACCTTGACGCGCGGCACACTCGCCGCGGTGCTGACCGCCTGTGGCGTTGCGAGCGCGCTGGCGGCCGACCTCAAGGTCGGCCTGAGCGTGTCGCTGTCGGGGCCGAACTCCTCGCTGGGCGTGCCTTACGCCAAGGGCATGCAGGCCGCGCTGGCCTACAAGGGCGAGGTGAACGGCCGCAAGGTGCAGCTCATCGTGCTGGACGACGGCTCCGACCCCACCACCGCCGGGCGCAATGCGCGCAAGCTGATCGAGGACGAGAAGGTCGACGTGCTCATGGGCACATCGGGCGTGCCCGCGGCAATAGCGATGGCGCAGGTGGGCAAGGAAGCGAAGACGCCGATGATCGGCCTCACGCCGATCCTGCTCGACCCCAACGACAACCCCTGGGTCATGACTGTGGCGCAGCCCACGCAGCTGATGATCGACGCGGTGGTCGAGCGCATGAAGCGCAACAACGTGAAGACGGTGGGCTACATCGGCTTCTCCGACGCCTGGGGCGACCTGGTCTACGACGCGCTCATGAAGGCCGCGCCCGGTGCCGGCATCAAGGTGGTGAGCAACGAGCGCTATGCGCGCGGCGACGCATCGGTGACCGGCCAGGTGCTGAAGATCGTGGCGCTGCGGCCCGACGCGGTGATGACCGGCGGCGCCGGCACGCCCGGCGCGCTGCCGTTCCTGGCCCTGCAGGAGCGCGGCTTCAAGGGCGGCGTGTACGGCCAGCACGGCCTGATCAACCCCGACTTCGTGCGCGTGGTCGGCGCGGCCGGCCAGAACGCGCTGATGCCCACCGGTCCGGTGATCGTGGCCGAGCAATTGCCCGACAGCTATCCGACCAAGAAGATCGCGACCGATTTCCGCGCCGTCTTCCAGAAGGCCAACAACGCGCCGACCAGCGATGCCTTCTCGGCCTATTCGTTCGACGGCTGGCTGGTGTTCGCCGACGCGGCCTCGCGCGCCATGAAGAAGGCCGAACCGGGCACGCCCGAGTTCCGCGTGGCGCTGCGCGATGCCATCTTCAGCACGAAGGAAGTGGTGGGCACGCACGGCGTGTACACCTTCAAGCCCGGCAGTCTCTACGGCGTGGACGAACGCGCCCGCGTGATCGTCAAGCTCGACAACGGCCAATGGAAGCTCGCACCTTGAACCTCATGCATTCGACTTTCCGGAGGGCTGCGCGATGACGTGGGACGTGGCGCTCATCCTTCTCACCGACGGCCTGGCCAACGGCGCCGTCTACCTGCTGGCCGGGCTCGGGCTGGTGCTGATCTTCTCGGTCACGCGGGTGGTGTTCGTGCCGTTCGGCGACATCGCGGCCTTTGCGGCGCTGTCGCTCGCGGCCTTCGAGACCGACCGCGTGCCGCCGACCATCGGCATGGTCGCCGTGCTGGCCGCGCTGGCGCTGGCCACCGAGATCGGCAGCCTGCTGCGGCGCGGCGAGGCCGCGCGCATTCCCAAGGCGGTGCTGATGTGGGGCGTGCTGCCGGCCATTCCGTGCGTGCTCGCATGGCTGGCAGCGCGGCCCGGCGTGCCGGTGGCGGTGCACATCGCGGTCGCCGTGCTGCTGGTGGTGCCCATTGCGCCGCTGCTCGCGCGGGTGGTGTTCCAGCCGATCGCGGATGCATCGGTGCTGGTTTTGCTGATCGTCTCGCTGGCGCTGCACTTCCTGCTGTCGGGCCTAGGCCTGCTGTTCTTCGGGCCCGAAGGCTCGCGCACCACGCCGCTGACCAGCGCCGTGTTCACGCTGGGCGACGGCTTCACCGTCAGCGGGCAGGTGGTGCTGATGGTGGGGGCGGCCATCGTGCTGAGCGGGCTGTTCTTCCTGGTGTTCGAGCGCACGGTGGCCGGCAAGGCGCTGCGCGCCACGGCCGTGAACCGGGTGGGTGCTCGGCTGGTCGGCATACGGCCGGTGCGCACGGCGCTGCTGGCGTATGGCTGCGCTTCGCTGCTGGCGGGGCTGATCGGCGTGCTCATCGCGCCGGTGACGACGATGTATTACGACTCGGGTTTCATCATCGGCCTGAAGGCCTTCGTGGCCGCGATCATTGGTGGGCTCGTGAGCTACCCGATGACGGCCGTGGGGGCGCTCGCGGTCGGCGTGGTGGAGAGCTTTGCCTCGTTCTGGAGCGGTGCGCTGAAAGACGTGATCGTGTTTAGCCTGCTGATTCCCGTGCTCATGCTGCGCTCCTTAATGGCGGCGCACGCCGAAGAGGAAGAAGACGAGGTGGACCAATGAACGGCAATCGCAAACGCATGGCGTGGATCGCCGGGCTGGTCGTGGTGCTGGCGCTGGTGCCGGCCGTGGCGGGCAGCTTCACCGTCTCGCTGCTGAACGACATCGGCATCGGCGCGCTGGTGGCGCTGGGTCTGGTGCTGCTGACCGGCGTGGGCGGCGCGACCTCTTTCGGGCAGGCGGCCTTCGTGGGCATCGCGGCGTATGCGACCGCGTGGCTCACGACGACGCAGGGCATGTCGCCCTGGATCGGGCTGTTGTTCGCATTACTGCTCACGGGGCTGTCGGCGCTGGCCATCGGCATGCTGACGCTGCGCCTGGGCGGGCACTTCCTGCCGCTGAGCACCATCGCCTGGGGGCTGTCGATCGCGATGCTGTTCGGCAATGTCGACGCGCTCGGGCGGCACACGGGGCTGTCGAACATTCCGGCGCTGCAGATCGCGGGCTGGTCGCTGGCCGATCCGCGTGCCATGTACTACCTGATCTGGGTGGTGGTGGGGCTGGCCTGCCTGTTCAGCTACAACCTGCTGCAGTCGCGGCCGGGCCGCGCGATTCGCGGGCTGCGCGGCGGCGCGACGCTGCTGGCGAGCGTGGGGGCGGACGCGTACCGCGTGCGGCTCTCGCTGTTCGTGACGGCCGCGCTGTTCGCGGGGCTGGCGGGCTGGCTCTATGCCCACATGAACCGCTTCGTGAGCCCGTCGCCCTTCGACGTGCGCGCAAGCATCGAGTACCTGCTGATGGCGGTGGCAGGCGGCCTGGGCCAGCTTGCCGGCGCGCTGGTGGGCGCCGCGCTGGTGCTGGTGCTGAAGAACGGCCTGCAGGACGTGCTGCCCATGCTCACGCAGCGCGCAGGGCAGCTGGAGGCGGTGGCCTTCGCGGCGCTGTTCATCCTGCTGCTGCACTTTGCGCGCGGCGGCGTGATGGGGCTGCTGCGCCGCTGGACGCGCCGGCGCGGCGGCGCCCAGGGGCCTTCGCGCCACGATGCGCCGCCCGTGGAGCCGTTGCCGCACCGCACGCTGCCAGAGCGCGGCTCGCAGGTGCTGTCGGTGAACGGCGCGGTCAAGCGCTTCGGCGGGCTGGTGGCGGTGAACGATGTGAGCTTCGATGTGAAGGCCGGCGAGATCGTCGGGCTGATCGGGCCCAACGGCGCGGGCAAGTCGACCATGTTCAACCTGCTGACCTGCACGCTGCCGATGAGCTCGGGCCAGGTGCGCTTCCTGGCCCACGACATCGCAGGCATGCCGCAGCGAGAGGTGGCGCGGCTGGGCCTGGCGCGCACCTTCCAGCACGTGAAGCTGCGGCCGCACATGAGCCTGCTGGACAACGTGGCGCTGGGCGCGCACTCGCGCACACGCTCGGGCATCCTGAAGGCCGGGTTGCGGCTGGACCGCACGGAAGAGCGGCAGATCCTGCAGGAGGCGCAACGCCAGCTCGACCGCATCGGACTGGGCGACCGCGCGCACGAACTCGCGGGCAGCCTGCCGCTGGGCACGCAGCGCATCCTGGAAATCGCGCGCGCGCTGGCCGCCGACCCGGTGCTGCTGGTGCTCGACGAGCCCGCAGCGGGCCTTCGCCGCAAGGAAAAGATGGCACTCGGCGATCTGCTGCGCAAGCTGCGCGAGGAAGGCGTGACCATCCTCATCGTCGAACACGACATGGACTTCGTGATGAAACTGGTGGACCGGCTGGTGGTGATGAACTTCGGCTCCAAGCTCGTGGAGGGCGTGCCGTCAGCGGTGCGCGCGGACGAACGCGTGCAGGCTGCCTATCTGGGGAGCGTCGTATGAGCGCCGCACGGCCGCCCGAAGGCGCGGGCCCCCTTCAGGGGGTGCGCGAAGTACACGAAGTGACAAGCCTGGGGGTGTCGAAATGACCGCGATGCTCGAGATTGGCGACCTGCATGTTTCTTACGGGCAGGTCGAGGCGGTGCGCGGCGTGTCGCTCGACCTGCAGCCGGGGCAGATCATTTCGGTGATCGGACCGAACGGCGCTGGCAAGACGACTTTGCTGGCCGCGGCGATGGGCCTGCTGCCCTGCAAGGGCACGCTGCGCTTCGAAGGCGAGGACCTGCAGGGGCTGGACGTGGAGGCGCGCGTGGAGCGCGGCCTGTGCCTGGTGCCCGAGAAGCGCGAGCTGTTCGGCGAGCTCACCGTGCTCGACAACCTGCAACTCGGCGCCTACGCCAAGCGGCTGCGCGGCGATGCCATGAAGAAGCGGCTGCAGTCGGTGTACGACCGCTTCCCCCGCCTGGCCGAGCGCAGGTCGCAGCGCGCGGACACCCTGTCGGGCGGCGAGCGGCAGATGCTGGCGGTGGGGCGCGCGCTGATGTCGGCGCCCCGGCTGCTGATGCTCGACGAGCCCAGCCTCGGCCTCGCGCCGCTGATCGTGCGCGACATCCTGACCATCGTGCGCAAGCTGCGGGAAGACGGCGTGTCGATCCTGCTGGTGGAGCAGAACGCGCGCGCGGCGCTGGAAAGCTCGGACCAGGGCTACGTGCTCGAGACCGGCGAGATCGCGCTGTCGGGTGCCTCTGCCGAACTGGCCAGCGACCCGCGCGTGCAGGCGACCTATCTCGGCGGAGGCACGCACGATGACGACTGACGCCCGGGCCGTGCCGCCTGCCCGGCGCACGCTGCCCGCGATGCTGCTGAGGCAAGCCGAGGTGTTCGGCGCGCGCGCGCTGCTGCGCATCGGCGCGCATGCCTGGACCCACCGCGATGCGGTGCGGGTTGCCGCCGTCCGCGCCGGCGCGCTCGCGGCCGCAGGCGTGGCGCGCGGCGACCGCATCGCGGTGATGTGCGGCAACCGCGTCGAGTTCCTGGAGAGCTTTCTCGGCGCGGGATGGCTGGGCGCATCGACGGTGCCGGTCAACACGGCATCGATGGGGCCGCAGATCGAATACTTCCTGGCGAACAGCGAGGCGAAGCTGCTGGTCATCGAGGCCGCATTCGTCGAGCGGCTTGCAACGGCGGACCTGGCGCGCACGGCGCTGCGCGAGATCTGGGTGGTCGGAGACGCGGACGCTGTCGCGCGGTCGGCGCCCGCCGGCGTGCGCCTGGTGCCGTATCCCGAGGCGGGAGACGCGCTGGAGGCCGCGCCGGTGCAGCCGGGCGATCCGCTCGCCATCCTGTACACCTCCGGCACCACCGGGCCTGCCAAGGGCGTGATCTGTCCGCATGCGCAGTACTTCTGGTGGGGCGTGAACAGCGCGGAAGTGCTCGGCGTGGGAGCCGATGACGTGCTGTGCTCCACGCTGCCGCTGTTCCACATCAACGCACTCAACACCTTCGCGCAGGCGGCCCTGACCGGTGCCGAGGTGGTGTTCGAGCAGCGCTTCTCGGCGTCGGGCTTCTGGCCGGCGATGCGCGCGAGTCGCGCGACGGTGGTCTACCTGCTGGGCGCGATGGTGCCGATCCTGCTCGCGCAACCGGAAGGGGCGGGGGAGAGGGATCATCGCGTGCGCATCGGGCTCGGGCCGGGCGTGCCTTCCGCGGCGGGGGCGGCGTTCAGGGCGCGCACGGGTGTGTCGCTGCTGGAGGGCTACGGCTCGACCGAGACCAACTTCGCCATTGCCACGGCGCCCGATTCGCCGCGCGGCGGCGTCATGGGCTGGCTGCGGCCGGGTTTCCAGGCACGCGTGGCCGATGAAGACGACGTGGCCCTGCCGCCTGGCGAAGCAGGCGAACTGCTGCTGCGCGCGGACGAGCCCTACGCCTTTGCGAGCGGGTACTTCAACATGCCGGAGAAGACGGTCGAGGCGTGGCGCAATCTCTGGTTCCATACGGGTGACCGCGTGGTGTGCGATGCCGATGGCGCGTTCCGGTTCGTCGATCGCATCAAGGACGCGATCCGCCGGCGGGGCGAGAACATCTCTTCGTTCGAGGTCGAGCAGGTGCTGCTGAGCCATCCGGGGGTGGCCGCGTGCGCGGTGTATCCGGTGCGCTCCGAGCTGGCCGAAGACGAAGTGATGGCCGCGCTGGTAGCGCGCGAGGGCGTGCCGGTAGACCCTGCCGAGCTTGCGCGTTTCTGCGAGGGGCGCCTGCCTTACTTCGCGGTGCCGCGATACATCGACGTGCTGGCCGACCTGCCGCGCACCGAGAACGGCAAGGTGCAGAAGTTCAAGCTGCGCGAGCGCGGCGTGGGCCCGCTGACCTGGGACGGCCGCCCCGCGAGGAGCTAGGCGCATGACGAACGCAGCGCTCCCCCTTGCCGGCCGCGTGGCGTTCGTGACGGGTGCGGGGCGCGGGCTGGGCATGGCGATTGCGCGCGGACTCCATGAGGCGGGCGCGCGCGTGGCGTTCGCCGACGTCGACCTTGCAGGCGTGGATGCGGCGGCGAAAGAGACCGGCGGGCTCGCGATGCAACTCGACGTGCGTGACGAGGGCGCTTTCTCTGCTTGCTTCGACAAGGCCGTGGCCCGCTTCGGCGCCGTCGACATCATGGTCAACAACGCGGCCCGAACGCCCACAACCTCGCTTTGGGACATCACGCCCGAGGAATGGGACGACGTGCTCGCCATCAACCTGCGCGGCAGCTTCTTCGGCTGCCGCATTGCCGGGCGGCACATGCGTGAGCGCGGCGCTGGCCGCATCGTCAACCTTGCTTCGATGGCTGGGCAGCAGGCCAGCGCTGCGACCGGCGCGCACTATGCGGCCAGCAAGGCCGCGTTGCTGGCGCTGACGCGCTCGTTCGCGCAGGAACTGGCGCCGCATGGCGTGACCGTGAATGCGCTGGCCCCCGCGGCCATCCAGAGTCCCTTGCTCGAGGCGCTGGACCCCGCGCGACGGCATACGCTGCAGGCAGGCATTCCAATGGGGCGTTTCGGCTTGCCGGAGGAAGTAGCGGCTGCCGTGGTCTATCTCGCGTCCCCGGCGGCAGCCTTCATGACCGGCGCCACCCTGGACCTGAACGGCGGCCGTTTCATGCGGTGACACCCCGCGTCCGCCTGCTCCGCTAAAATGATTCAGAACTAAAACATTCAGGTATGCACTCAAATTCACTGACTGGCCGCCATGCACTCGTGACGGGTGCCGCACGCGGCATTGGCGCCGAGATCGCCCGCACTCTGGCTGCGGAGGGCGCCGTCCTGACCCTGCTGGGGCGCGACCGCGAGGCACTGCAGCGAGTGGCAGATTCGCTCGAAGGCGCCGGGCACGGCGTGGCTGCTGCCGATGTGGCGAACCCGGAGGCGGTGAAGGCCGCTTTCGCCGAAGCGCGCGCCGCGCGCGGGCCGGTCGCCATCCTCGTCAACAACGCGGGCGCGGCAGAGAGTGCGCCGTTCCTCAAGACCTCGTTCGATCTCTGGCAGCGGATGCTGTCGGTCAATCTCACGGGCAGCTTTCTTTGCGCGCAGGCCGCATTGCCGGACATGCTCGATGCCGGCTGGGGCCGCATCGTCAACATCGCGAGCACGGCCGGGCAGAAGGGCTACGCGTACGTGGCGGCCTACACCGCGGCCAAGCATGGCGTGGTCGGGCTCACGCGCTCGCTGGCGCTGGAGGTGGCGCGCAAGGGCATCACGGTGAACGCGGTGTGCCCGGGCTATACCGACACCGACATCCTGCGCAACAGCGTGGCCAACGTGGTCGGCAAGACAGGGCGCAGCGAGGCCGATGCGCTGGCGGAGTTCTCGAGCGTCAACCCGCAGCGCCGCATCGTGCAGCCGGCCGAGGTGGCCGATGCGGTGCGCTGGCTGTGCGGTGCGGGCGCGGCGTCGGTCACGGGGCAGTCGATCTCGGTTTCCGGAGGAGAGGTGACATGACACGCAACGACGCTTCCCACGCCGCGCTGAGCGATGCCGAAGAACTCGGGCACGAGGCGCGCGCGGGCCACGAGGACCACGCGATGCTCAAGCTGTGGCTGCGCATGCTGGCCAGCACCACGCAGATCGAAGCCGAGATCCGGCGCCGGCTGCGCGAGCGCTTCGGCATTTCGCTGGCACGCTTCGACTACATGGCGCAGCTCTATCGCTACAAGGACGGCCTGAAGATGCGCGTGCTGTCGCGCTACCTGATGGTGACGGGCGGCAACGTCACCGGTCTTACCGACGAGCTCGAGCGCGAAGGCATGGTGGCGCGCGCCCCCAGTCCCGACGATCGTCGCGCATGGATCGTGAGCCTCACGCCCACGGGCCGCCGCACCTTCGAGACGATGGCGAGCGAACACGAGCAGTGGATCCTCGAGATGTTCTCGGGGCTCGACATGAAGACGGTCAAGCAGCTGCACACGCAGCTCGGCCTGCTGCGGGTGCATGTGATGCGCGGCGAGCCGGCGGGTGAGGAGGGCTGAGCATGGGCAACGGCAACGAGTTCTGCCGGCCGCGGCTGATCCGCTTCTCGGATTGCGATCCAGCGGGCATCGTCTTCTATCCGCAGTACTTTGTGATGCTCAACGGCCTCGTCGAAGACTGGGTGAACGAAGGCCTCGGCCTCAACTATCACGGGCTGGTGGCACAGCGGCGAATCGGCTTGCCCACCGTGAAGCTCGAAGTCGACTTCCGTGCCGTGAGCCGCATGGGCGACCAGGTGATGCTCGGGCTGGCCGTGGAGCGGCTGGGTTCGCGTTCGATGACTTTGCGCGTGCGCTGCTTCGATCCGGCCGACGGTGAAGTGCGCATGCAGATGCAGCAGGTATTGGTGACTACGTCGCTGGAAACCCATCGCGCGGTTGCCATACCGGACGACATGCGCGCGGCCATCGTGCGCAACGCGCCCGAATTGGGCTGAGCACTCGCTGCTTAGTGCGCGGACTCGCTGCCAGGCACGGCGTCCTGCGCGCGCTTCTTCAGCCAGCCGGTGAGTTCCTTCTTGCCCTTGGCATTGGCGCTGCGCCATGCCTCGCGCGCCGCCGCGATGAAGCGCTCTTCCGCTGCATCGGGCACTTCGCTGGGACGGTCTTCCTTGTCGAGCCAGCCGGCTTCCACGTTGCAATGCCGCTCGATCTGCCGCGCCAGGTTGTCGCCGATCGGCCGGGCACTCTTGATCTGGCTCCACATGCTGGGAGAGATTTCGATCTTCTTGGCGAACGCCTGATCCAGCCCCTTGGCGGGCAGGCCGGCTGCAACGGCCTCTTCGAGAAAACGGCGATGAAGCGCGAGGGCATTGCGGCGACGCGCGACGGTGGTATTGGGCACTGTTCAAAAACAACAACGAGAAAAAAAGATTGTCCCGGTTGTTGACGGTGCCGTAAACACTATTTACAGTCGGCTTCATTCGCGGCCCAAGCCGTAGCTTTTTGCCCAAACCCTGATGGCCGGCAGCGGCAATCTTTGACCCAGGAACCATCGTGAACATCGCATTGACCTTCATCAGCAATCGACCCGCCTCGGGCCGATCGCTCGTGCGCGTCGGGGCGTGCGGTGGTTTCGGCGGCATGCCGTCGATCCGACTGAATCAGCACCAGAGCCACGCGTATTCCACAAAAGCCGCAGGCAGCCTGCGCGTTGGAAAAGTCGAGGATCAGGTGCTACCGGGTGGAGGTTGCGCATAGGCGCATACCTTCCAAGCTCTCTCAGCAGAGGCCCGGACACCGAAAGGTTCCGGGCCTTTTTGTTTTGTTTGTTGTTGGCCGTGCCTGGCCATTCCGGGTGTGCCTTCACCACACCGCCAGAGCCCACCGCGTAGACGGTCTGGCGGGATGTGCAGGAATTGATCACTCCTGTGCAGCGACGTCGTACGGGGCAGCGCCCAGCGCTGTCCGTCGCGTGAGGACACAACCGGAATGGAAAGCAGGCGGGCAAGTTTCGATTCCCGTTTTTCGACCCGCGTTAGCTCAATGGATCAGAGCACTTGCTTACGAAGCAAGGGGTTGCACGTTCGAGTCGTGCACGTGGGGCCAGTTTTTCTGTTTGCTGTCACATCAACCAAGGAGCCGTCATGCGCAAGCGCAACACCCCGATCCGGATGATCACCGTGCGTCCCGCACAGCCGCGCAAGCGCATGGTGCTGGCCCTGGCCCGCAGATTCGGCATCGTGACCGATGCTCGGCGTGCTTTGGAAGGTGCTGATGCATTGCCTGGTCGCGAGCCTCAGCTCGAGGGCCTCGATCTCGATCAGCGCGTGCGCGCAGTCGGCGAGTGGTAGCGGCTGCCTGACAGCAAGCAGCTCATGTTTCGTGGTGCACGTAGCTCAATGGCAGAGCCGCGGGTTGTGGTCCCGCTGACGACGGTTCGATTCCGTTCGTGCACCCCATCGTTATCTGGATTTCATCCAACGTCGCCAAGACGACCATCGCCGCGAAAGGAGGCGATATATGCATCCTCACGTCCTGCAACTCGACATTCAGGGCACGCCGCAAGCCTGGATCTCGCTGGAGCAGGCGGTGTTGCACTACGCCACCGGCTCCGTGGCCTGGGAAGACGGTGACCTGCCGCTTGCCACCCTGCGCGGTGGCTTCAACGTGGCGCGCGGCATGCAATCTCGCGTCGAGGTGGCACCGATCATCGCGCTGCGCGGAGCCTCGAAGATCAACCTCTTCGACGTGGTTCCGAGCGTTACAAAGAGCAAGCTCTTTCGCCGCGATCGCCACACCTGCGCTTACTGCGCGGGCGTGTTCCAGGAACGCGACCTGCAATGCGAGCATGTAATGCCCGAATCACGCGGCGGCCCTTGGACATGGACCAACCTCGTGAGTGCGTGCGCCGTCTGCAACAACCGCAAGGCCGCGCGCACACCGGAAGAAGCCGGCATGCCGCTGGTGTACCTGCCCTACGTGCCGAGCCGCTTCGAGAACTTTCTGCTCGAAGGCCGCAGCATTCGTGCGGATGTGCACGAGTGGCTGGCGAAGCGGTTGCCCAAGGGTTCGCGGCTGCATTAGGGGCTCGACCTTGATGCCTGTTCCTGTCCGCGCCCATGAAAAAAGCCCGCTGTCTTCGAGGCAGCGGGCTTTGGCTCATTCAGTGGCCGGGTCAGCGCCCGACACCGAAGAAGCGGTAGGCGACCAGTCCTGCAGCCGCGATTCCCCCCACGATAACAGCGATTACCTTGGCGGTGCGGCCATTGCCGCGCCGCGAACGAGGCCAGTGGTCCGGCCCGATCAAGTCGATGGGTACCGTGGGTTTGCCTATGTCGGAAGCCTTTTCCATGGCAAGAAATATAGCCGACGCCCGAAGCCGCGCGCCGTTGCCGGTTCATTTTGTGGTGCCCTGGCGTCGCTGCCGTTTCAGGCTGCGAGCAGACAAAAAAATACCCGCATGAGCGGGTCTGAACGAGCTTTTGAGCTTCGAGTTTGTTTCCCTGTCTTGATGTTCTTGTGATGCGTGACAGCCATTGCAAGATGCCATGTCGCACAGGGAGCTTTTGCAGGTTGTGCCCCTGTGGGGCGTAATAAGTCGACAAATGTGTGGAATATTTCCTCATGAACAAGAAAATCGTTCTCGAAAGTTTGGCCAAGGCACTCGATAGCTGGGTTCGCAACGCTTCGGCGGCGCAGCTCTGGCAGGTGCATCAATCCGGTGGTTTGGGTGCTTCCATCGACGTGGACGAAGACATCCTCCGGGTTCGCGTCACGCTGGGCGGCCCGCGCAATGCGCTGTCGGATCTCGGCAAGACCGACGGGCGCTTGCCGGTGACAGAGGCCTTTCTTGGCAGCAGCAACGCGGCTTGGGGCACGCCGCCGCTGCAGGGCAGTCTTGCGCGTGAGCAGTGGTTCCTGTCGAGCGGGCTCGCCCAAGAGCACGCGCGCCAGTACCTCGCCGCTGAGATCAGTGAGCACCAGGAGGCGCTCATGCGCTTTGTCGATGACTGGGCTGCCGGTCGAGGCGCCGCGCCCTGAGCTTGCCGCTGCGCGGTGTCACTGCCCCTTCACTGCCCCTTCTCTGGCGCGAATCACATCGCCGGGATGTGAGCTTCCTCGACGCGCAGGCTCGTGAAGGGCCCTGTTCTTTGCGGCTGATGCGTCGGCCGCAGAACTCGTCCCAGTTCATAGCCGCGCCCGTAGACCGTGTGCAGGATGAAGCCGTTCTCCCTCGAGAGGGCGAGTTTGCGGCGGATGCCCGACATGCAGACATCAAGCACGCGGCTGTCCTTGCGCGTCACGCCGGTACCCCAGAGCAACGAAAGAATCCAGTCCCGCTCCAGCAACTGGCCGCTGTTGCGGAAGAGCAATAGCGCGAGTTCGAACTCGCGGGGCTTCAGTCGCACCTCCTGATCGTCATTCATGACCACGCGGTTGGGTCCGAGAAAACGATAGCGGTCGAACGCGAGATCGATGTTGCGCACAGGCGGAGCGGGCGACACCTCCATGCGGCGGACGAGGGTGCGTATGCGCCAGTCGAGATCGAGATCGCTGATTGGCCAGACGATGAAGTCGATGGCGTGATTCTTCGAAGCTTCTTCTCGTACCGCGACCAGTTCGTCGACCGGCATATGGCGCTGTGCTTCGTCGACGACCAGGAGTACGGGCACATGAAGCACCTTGCACATGGCAACGATTCCGGTCCATCCGCCCTCGTCCTGCAGCGTCAACAGGAGCAGGCTGAACTTCCTGCCGCTTCCCAGCGCCACCAGGAAGTCGGCACCGCGGTCGAATGTCGCGGATACATGTCCCATGGACCGGAGCTTTTCGCTCAGCATCACCGCCCGTACCTTGTCGCAGCCCACGAGTGCGATGGGCTTCATTTCCGCCAACTGGTTCATTGCCAGTTCCCCCTGTCAATAGTTTTCGATCGAGCCATGCCGGCGCGCTGTTCGCAGCGCCGGGTTTGTATCGACCGCTCCAGAAGAGCGGTCGACGGCTTGAATCTCCACTTTTCAGCGCGTTCGGAAAAGGTTGGGGCGAGACAGGAATGGGTTCGGTTCGGCCAAACGCACAGACTTGTTCAGCAAGGTCTGTGCGTTTGTGAAGAAAGTCCTGCTTGGTGGCAGCAGGTGCGCATGCGGCGAGGCACTCAAGAACACACCTGGCGCACCCGCGTCGACGCAGTGAGCCAAGATGGCCGACGGGCGTTGCCGCTAGGACGCGGGCACGAGTTGCACGTCTTGCGCGGGATCCTGATGAAGGATCATTGCCCAGGTCAATTCGAAGCCCATCAACGCCTTGTCCGATACGGGACTTGCTTCAAGATGAGCCTGAGAAAACTGCCGCTGTTGCACAAGTTCTTGTGCGAGCAGGCTGGGCTGGGGGTGGGTCTTGATGAGCGCTCTGAGAGCTGCCGTCAGCGCCATCTCTGTTCCGAGAAGGTTTGCAGCTGAAGCGGTGGTCGTTGCCTCTTCCGGTGTGGCCATTTTGTCCTGCCCTTGCGGGCTCCGTGTTGAGGACTTATGACTGTACTCCAAGAGCACGCCCAAGCAGTGCAACCGCTTCGCGACTGCTATGCGGTGCTGGCTGGCAGCGCATGCGCGCCAACGAAAAAGCCCGCACAAGGCGGGCTTTGGGAATGTGGTCGTGAACTCTTACGCGGTCCACGCTACGGCAAATTCTTTTGCATGAAGTCATTTTTGTTTTCTTCGTCGTAGTGACTTCGACGCGCTGGTATGGGGTTCAGCTTGCCCCGGAGGACAGCGCTCAGAACCATTGAGCGTTGCAGGATTGTACTCGACCCCCAGCCTTTGATCAGGGTGGCCGGTACTTGGGCCATGGCGCTGAACCTTGCAGCAATCATCGCGTCATCCGAGCAAGGGGTACTGCCGCCTTGGCTGATTGCGCGATCTCGATCTGAGGCCGCTGCTGTGTTGTGACGCGCGGTTTTTCAGACAAGCTGGAAAAGAAAAAACCTCCCAGTCTTTCGACGGGAGGTTTCTCTGTTTGCGGAGCACGTTTCGCAATTGCAAAACAGTGCTTCTTAAGAAATAGCGCGAGAACCGCGCAGTTCCTAGTGTTGGTGGTGGGCCCTGAGTGACTCGAACACTCGACCTACGGATTAAGAGTCCGCTGCTCTACCAACTGAGCTAAGAGCCCTTGCTTTGAAAACGTTTAGTGTTTTCTGGCAAGACCACGAGTATATCCCAGATTTTGATCTTGTCCAAAAAATTTGTGAGTTGCAGCGTTAGGATGCGCCACATCCGACGGACCACGTCCCTCAACCAGGAGAATTTCGATGACCGATGCGAGCACCACGTCCCATGTCTTGATCACCGGCGCGGCTGGCGCACTGGGCCGCGCAGTGGCCCAGCATTTCCTTGACCAAGGCGCGCGCCTTGCGTTGGTCGACCATCACGCAGACCGGCTCGCCGAAGTCTTTCCGGGCCTCGACAACTCGCGGCACCTGCTGCTCGCGGGCGACGTGACCTCGGCATCCGGCATGGCCGGCCTTGCCGCGCAGGCGCTCAAGTCTTTCGGGCAGATCGATGCGCTTGTGCACATCGCGGGTGGTTTCGAGATGGGTGAGGCCACGCATGCGCTCTCGCGCGAGAGCTGGGACCGGATGATGAATCTCAACGCATGGTCGTTCGTCGCGGTGACTCAGGCTGTGCTGCCTTCGATGATCGAGCGCCGCGCAGGCAGCGTCGTGGCCGTGACGGCGAAGGTCGCCGCACGCGGACTGCCGGCAATGGCCGCGTACATCGCTTCGAAGAGCGCGCTGCAGCGTCTGGTGGAAGCCATGGCGGCGGAAGCGGCACCGCACGGCGTGAGCGTGAACAGTGTGGCGCCGAGCGTGCTCGACACGCCCGCGAACCGCCAGGCGATGCCCGACGCCAATCCGGCCGAGTGGGTGTCGACCTCGGTCGCCGCGCAGACCATCGGCTTTCTCGCTTCGCCGGCGGCCGCCGCGCTGCACGGCCAGCACCTGACGCTCGACACCTGAGCCGCAAAAGTAAAAGGCCCTGGCGGATGCCAAGGCCTTTTTCGGTGTCGGTTGGTGGAGAGGAGGAGGATCGAACTCCCGACCTCCGCATTGCGAACGCGGCGCTCTCCCAGCTGAGCTACCCCCCCAACGCAGGGCAAATTTTAACCAGAACCGCGGTTTTGGACCATTGCGCCGTGCCAAGATTCGCGCCTTTCGAAGCACTGAGAAAAGAACCGCATGGCCTCGTACGAACCCGCCTGGCTGGAAGGCATGTACAACAATCTTGCGCGGGTGAAAGACCACCCCGCGTACTTCCAGCGCTGGGCCCGCGACTCCGCTGCCGCGCGCGACAACTTGCCCGCCCGAATCGACATTCCCTACGGCAGCGGCACGAACGAAACGCTCGACGTCTTCCCGGCACCCGTGCCCGACGCGCCCGTGCTGGTCTTCATCCACGGTGGCTACTGGCGCGCCATGGACAAGAAGGACCACTCTTTCATCGCCCCGGCGTTCAACGACCGCGGCGTATGCGTGGTCCAGCCCAACTACGCGCTGTGCCCCGGCACGCCCGAGCAGCCGGTGACCGTGCCCGGCATCCTGATGCAGATGGTGCGCGCGCTCGAATGGACGTGGCGCCATGTCGCGGCCCATGGCGGCGACCCCTCGCGCATAACCGTTGCGGGCCATTCGGCCGGCGGCCACATGGCGGCGGCTTTGCTGTCATGCGACTGGAAAGCGGTCGCGCCCGATCTGCCCGCCCAACTGGTGCGCAACGCGCTGTCGATTTCCGGCCTCTACGACCTGCGTCCGCTGCAGCACACGCCTTTCCTGATGAACACGCTGAAGCTGACCGATGCCGACGCCCTGCGCGCCAGCCCGGCGCTCTGGCCCGCGCCGAAGCGCGGCCAGCTCTACGCAGTGGCCGGCGGCGATGAGAGCGAGGAGTTCATCCGCCACAACGCGATGATCCGCGAGGCGTGGGGCCGCAACACCGTGCCGGTGTGCGAGGTGCTGCCGGGTCTCAACCACTTCGGCGTGGTCGATGCGCTCGCCGACCCGGCCCACGCATTGCACCGACACGCGGTGCACTTGCTCGAAGCCTGACCGGCGCGGCGGCAGCGCAGGGCGGGGCGCTTACATCAGCAGGTGTTCGCCCGCGTTGTCGCCGCCCAGCGTGACGTAGTTGACCTTGCGGATGTCCATCAGCGTGCGGCCGCCCGCGTAGCTGATCGAGCTCTGCACGTCCTGCTCCATCTCGACCAGCGTGTCGGCCAGCTTGCCCTTGATCGGCTCGAGGATGCGCTTGCCTTCCACGTGCTTGTACTCGCCCTTGTTGAAGTCGCTGGCGGAGCCGTAGTACTCCTTGAACAGCGCGCCGTCGACCTCGACCGTCTTGCCCGGCGATTCTTCGTGGCCCGCGAACAGCGAGCCGATCATCACCATCGAGGCGCCGAAGCGCACGCTCTTGGCAATGTCTCCGTGGTCGCGGATGCCGCCGTCGGCAATGATCGGCTTGGTCGCCACGCGCGCGCACCACTTGAGCGCCGACAGCTGCCAGCCGCCGGTGCCGAAGCCGGTCTTGAGCTTGGTGATGCAGACCTTGCCCGGGCCGATGCCGACCTTGGTTGCGTCCGCGCCCCAGTTCTCGAGGTCGATCACCGCTTCGGGCGTGCCGACGTTGCCGGCAATCACGAAGGCCTTCGGCAGCTTCTGCTTCAGGTAGCCGATCATGTTCTTCACGCTGTCGGCGTGGCCGTGCGCGATGTCGATGGTGATGTATTCGGGCGTCAGGCCCTCGGCCACGAGCTGGTCGACGGTGTCGTAGTCGGGCTTCTTCACGCCGAGCGAGATCGAGGCGAACACGCCCTTGCCCTGCATGTCCTTGACGAACTTGAGGTTGTCGAGGTCGAAGCGGTGCATCACGTAGAAGTAGCCGTTCTGCGCCAGCCACAGGCAGATCGACTCGTCGACCACCGTCTTCATGTTGGCGGGCACCACGGGCAGGCGGAAGCTGCGCTCGCCCAGCTTCACGCTGGCGTCGCACTCGGAGCGGCTCTCCACGCGGCACTTGCGCGGGAGCAGAAGAATGTTGTCGTAGTCGAAGATTTGCATGGCCAGGCTCCAGAAAGGAATCGTTGAAGGGAACGAAAGAGCGCTTGGTCCGGCCGGTTTTCGCGGTGCGTTCAGCAAAGAAAACGCCCACAAAAAACCGGGCGCAAGAAACTTGGGCCCGGTGATTGATTTTACGCGGTCTTGCGAAGCCGGGTCTTCCGCTTCTTCGTATAACCGGCATACGCAGTGGTTTCTACAATCGGAGGATGTTGTTTAACGATCCTGCGGCTGACGCCCACTCCCCGAATCCTTCGGACCTGCCGCTGCTCAAGAATCTGAACGCGGAGCAACTGGCCGCGGTCACGTTGCCCACAGGCAACGCGCTGATCCTCGCGGGCGCCGGTTCCGGCAAGACCCGCGTGCTGACCACGCGCATCGCATGGCTGCTCCAGACCGGGCAGGTGTCGGCCGGCGGCATCCTCGCGGTGACCTTCACCAACAAGGCCGCCAAGGAAATGATGACGCGGCTGACGTCCATCCTGCCCGTCAACGTGCGCGGCATGTGGATCGGCACCTTTCACGGCCTGTGCAACCGCCTGCTGCGCGCGCACTGGAAGCTGGCCAACCTGCCGTCCACCTTCCAGATCCTCGACACGCAAGACCAGCTTTCGGCCATCAAGCGGCTGATGAAGCAGTTCAACGTCGACGACGAGCGCTTCCCCGCCAAGCAGACCCAGTGGTTCATTGCCGGCGCCAAGGAAGACGGCCTGCGCCCCGGCGACGTCGAGGTGCGCAGCGACGACGACCGCAAGAAGGTCGAGCTCTACCAGCTGTATGAAGAGCAGTGCCAGCGCGAAGGCGTGGTCGACTTCGGCGAGCTCATGCTGCGCAGCTACGAACTGCTGCGCGACAACGATCCGGTGCGGGAGCACTACCAGCGGCGCTTCCGCCACATCCTGATCGACGAGTTCCAGGACACCAACCGCCTGCAGTACGCGTGGATCAAGATGCTCGCCGGCAACACCGTCGGCGGCCAGTTCGAGCCCGGGCGCGACAACAGCGTGATTGCCGTGGGCGACGACGACCAGAGCATCTATGCGTTCCGCGGCGCGCGCGTGGGCAACATGACCGACTTCGTGCGCGAGTTCGACGTGCGCCACCAGATCAAGCTGGAGCAGAACTACCGCAGCTACAGCAACATCCTGGATTCGGCCAACGAGCTCATCAGCCATAACAAGAAGCGCCTGGGCAAGAACTTGCGCACCGACCAGGGCCCCGGCGAACCGGTGCGCGTGTACGAGTCGACCACCGACCTGGCCGAAGCGCAGTGGATGGTGGAAGAAATGCGCCAGCTCGCGCGCGACGGCTTCGATCGCAAGGAAATGGCCGTGCTCTACCGCAGCAATGCGCAGAGCCGGGTGATCGAAACCGCGCTCTTCAATGCCTCCGTGCCTTACCGCGTGTATGGCGGCCTGCGCTTCTTCGAGCGCGCGGAAATCAAGCATGCGCTGGCCTACCTGCGCCTGCTCGAGAACAAGGACGACGACACCAGCTTCCTGCGCGTCGTGAACTTCCCGCCGCGCGGCATCGGTGCGCGCACGCTCGAAACCCTGCAGGACGCGGCCCGCGCGGCCGGCCGTTCGCTGCACGACGCGGTGAGCGTGGTCGGCGGCAAGGCGGGGGCCAACCTCACCGGCTTCGTCGCCAAGATCGACGTGCTGCGCGAGCAGACGCAGGGCGTGAGCCTGCGCGAGATCATCGAGCTGGTGCTCGACCACAGCGGCCTCGTCGAGCACTACAAGGCCGACCGCGAAGGCGCCGACCGCATCGAGAACCTGGAGGAACTGGTGAACGCGGCCGAGAGCTTCGTCACGCAGGAGGGCTTCGGCCGCGACGCGGTGGCGCTGCCGGTCGACGAACTGCGCCAGTCGCCCGCGAGCCAGGGCATCGACCTGACGCGCCCGGTGATCGACGAGCCGCTCGCGCCCGACGCCGAGACCGGCGAAACGCTGAGCCCGCTGGCCGCGTTCCTCACGCATGCGGCGCTGGAGTCGGGCGACAACCAGGCGCAGGCCGGGCAGGACGCGGTGCAGCTGATGACCGTGCACGCCGCCAAGGGCCTGGAGTTCGACTGCGTGTTCATCACCGGCATGGAAGAGGGCCTGTTCCCGCACGAGAACTCGATGAGCGACTTCGAGAGCCTCGAGGAAGAGCGCCGCCTGATGTATGTGGCGATCACCCGCGCCCGCAAGCGCCTGTACCTGAGCCATTCGCAGACCCGCATGCTGCACGGCCAGACCCGCTACAACGTCAAGAGCCGGTTCTTCGAGGAGCTGCCCGAGGGCGCGCTCAAGTGGCTCACGCCCAAGAACCAGGGTTTCGGCGGCGGTACTTCGGCCTTCGGCTACGGCGGCGGCTACGGCAGCACGCGTGGCGGGGGAGGCGGCGGTGGCGGCTACGGCGCCAACAGCTACGGCGGCGGCAGCCGTGACAAGGACACCTTCGCCAGCCCGCCGGTGCCGCCGCAGAAGACGGCGCCTTCGCACGGACTGCGCTCGGGCATGCAGGTGTTCCACAACAAGTTCGGCGAAGGCACGGTGACGGCCCTCGAAGGCACCGGCGACGACGCGCGGGCGCAGGTCAAGTTCGCGCGGCACGGCGTCAAATGGCTGGCCCTGTCGGTGGCCAAGCTCACGCCAATCTGAGCTTGCTACTAAAGCTATAGCTAGCTACCCAGGCTGCTCGCGGCGCCGTGCGGCCCCGCCTGCTGAACCGCCGTAAACTCCGCACTCGCCAAACAAGGGGAGTCAGGATGTGGTTCATAGGCATCATTGCCGGCCTGTTCATCGGGGCGCTGTTCGAATCGGTGCCCGTGGCGTTGGTGCTCGCGGTGGCTGGTGCGTTCCTGTTGCCGCGGTTGCTCGGCAAGAAGAAGGCCCCGCCGCATCGCACCGAAGCTGAACGCATCCCGGGCCAGGCTCCCGCGGACCCTGTGGCCGCCGACGGCGGCATGGTGAAGCTTCAGCGGCGCGTGATGGAACTCGAACAGCGGGTCGCCATGCTCGAGCGGCGGCTGGCGCAGGGCGCGGGCGATAGTGCGGTGCAAGCCTCCGAGCTGCCTGCGGTGCCCGAAGTCGCGCTGGCCGAAGTTCCGTTGCCGCCCGCCCAGCCGCTGGAGGTGCAACGGCCGCAAGTCGCCGTCGTGCAGGTGCCTGGGCCGGAGGTCGCACCCCAGCCCGCCGCTGCTGAAGCTCCGACTCCCAAGCCCCCGGTAGCCGCACCCGTGCGCCGCCCGCCGCCGCCACCTCCGGTCCCGCTGCGCGATCGTCTCCCCGCGCCCATCGCCAACCTGATCTTCGGCGGCAACATGCTCGTCAAGCTCGGCGTGCTGATCCTGTTCCTTGGCCTGGCTTTCCTGCTGCGCTACACGGCCGAACGCGTGACCGTGCCGATCGAATTGCGCTACGCGGCGGTGGCGCTGGTCGGCGCCGGCCTGCTGGTGCTGGGCTGGCTGCTGCGCAACAAGCGCGCGGGCTATGCGCTGATCCTGCAGGGCGCGGGCATCGGCGTCTTCTATCTCACGACGCTCGCGGCCATGAAGCTCAGCGGGCTGCTGCCGGCCAGCGTCGGCTTCGCATTCCTGTTCGGCGTGGCGGTGCTGAGCGCGGCGCTGGCGGTGCTGCAGAACGCGCCGGTGCTGGCGATCGTCGCGGCGCTCGAGGGCTTCGCCGCGCCGGTGCTGGCGTCCACCGGCTCCAACCAGCCGGTGGGGCTCTTCACCTACCTGCTGGTGCTCGATGTCGGCATCGTGCTGATCGCGTGGTTCCGGGCCTGGCGCGTGCTCAACCTGATCGGCTTCGTCGGCACTTTCACGCTGGCGGCCGGCTGGGCGCACAAGTACTACACCGACGACCAGTACGCGACGGTGCAGCCCTTCCTGATCGTCTTCTTCCTGCTGTTCACCGCCATCGGCCTGCTGTTCGCGCGCCGCACGCTGTTCGACGCCCCGGTGCAGCCCGCCCAGCGGCTGGCCACCCGCGCGCTCGACACCCTGCGCCGCGCGGGCCGTGTCGACAGCTCGCTGGTGTTCGGTACGCCGATGGTCGCGTTCGGCATGCAGGTCCTGCTGATGCGTCCGTGGGAATACGGCGCCGCGTTCTCGGCGATGGCGCTCGCGGCCTTCTATCTCGTGCTGGGCGGGCTGGTGTTCGCCACGCAGCCCAAGGGGCTGGCGCTGCTCGCGGAGGCCTACGCCATCGTCGGCGTGATCTTCGGCACCCTCGCGATTCCGCTGGGCCTCGAAGGGCGGTGGACCGGCGCGGCCTGGGCGGTGGAAGCCGCTGGCATGTACTGGCTGGGCGCACGGCAGCAGCGGGTGTATGCGCGCGCCTTCTCGTTCGTGGTGTTCGCCGGCGCAGTGCTGAAGCTGCTTGAAGCCACGCGGCTCGACGCGGCACCCGGCCATCCGTTGCTCGACGGTTCGGTGATCGGCCCGGTGCTCGTGGCCGTGAGCGCGTTCGTGATGTGGGCCATCCACCGCCGCGCCCGGCTCGACGAGGGCAAGGGCGTGGAGGCCGTGGCCGGCGGCGTCCTGCCGTGGCTCGGCATGGCCGCGCTCACGCTGCTGCTGTGGCAGTGGTGGACGCCGCCGTGGGCCGCCGCTGCAACGGCGGTGCTCGCCTCGGTCACTTTGGCGGTGGCGATCCGCTTCGCGTTGTCGCCGCTCGCGCGGGTGAGCTTCGGCATGCAGGCGCTGGCGGTTGCGGGTTTCATCGCGACGCTGCACCGCACCGGCGAAGTCGTCGACGGGCGCGTGCTCGAAAGCGGATGGCAGGGTGCCGTGGCGGCCACTGTCATCGCGCTCAGCGTGCTCGGCAGCGCCGCGTGGTCGATGCTGCAGGCGCATCGCGCCGCGTTGGCGCGCGGCGTGCAGCCGGTATGGTCGACGGGCAATGTGGTCGGCGTGCTGGCCGGCGTGAGCCTGCTGCATCTGGCGATGCTATTCCAGCTGAGCCTCGCGCAGGCCGCGCTGCTGTGGCCGCTCACCGCCACGGCGGTGCTGTGGGTCGCGCTGCGCATGGCGCATTTCCCGCTCGCCGCGCTGGCCGGGGTGCTGCAGGTGATCAGCGCTCTCGCATTCGGCGCGACCCAGTCGGCCGGGCTCGATGCAGCCGGCGCACCGGCCTTCGCCAGCCTGCGTTTCTGGACGCCCGTGGTGCTCGGCCTGGCCGCATTGCTGGCAGGCGACTGGCTGCGCGACGAAGCGCGGCCTCGCATGAGCGAGCCTGCCGGCTCGGCGCGGCAGCGCTGGGCCAATGCGTGGTGCGCCATCCCTGTGGTGCTGTGGACGCCGGTGGTCTGGGGGCTCGGCTGGTGGCTGTTCGGCATGCTGGACGAAAGCGTTCGCGTGCTGGATCGCCACGGGTTGTCGGTCTACGTGCCGGCGGCTGCGACGGCCGTGGCGCTCGTCACCTCCGCGCTGGCGGCGCTGGTCGCGCATCGCCGCGATTGGCAGCAGCTGGCCAAGGCGACCATCGCCACCTTGCCGGGCTTCGGCCTGATCGCGGCCTTTTGCATCGTGGGCGGGCCGACGCTGTTCTACGTGCCGTCGAGCGCGCTGGGCTGGATCGCCTGGCCCCTCGCGCTGGCCTGGCATCTGCGCCTGCTGCGCGCGCAGAAGCAGTGGTTCGAGGCCTGGGTGCTGACGCCGTTCCATGTCGCCGGCTTCTGGCTCTTCCTGGTGCTGGCCGCGCGCGAATGCCAATGGCAGCTCGACCGCGTCGGCGCCGAGTGGTCGAGCTGGCAGCTGCTGGGCTGGGCGATCGTGCCGGCGCTGGTGCTGTGGGCGATGCGCTCGCGCGCGCTGCTGCAACGCTGGCCGCTGGCCGAATACCGCGGCGCCTACCTGGAGCTGGCCGCGACGCCGGTGGCGGCATACCTGCTCGTCTGGGTGTGGGTGACGAACGCCGTCAGCCCCGGCGACGCGGCGCCGCTGCCCTATGTGCCGCTGCTGAATCCGCTCGAACTCGCGCAATGGCTCGTGCTGTTCGCGCTGGTGCTGTGGTGGCGTGCGCTGCCGACGGCGTCGTTCGCACGCGTGCAGCCAATGGTCGCGAAGGGCGCGGCCGGCTTCACCGGGCTAGCGCTGCTCACCGGCATGGTGCTGCGCACCTGCCACCACTATGCGGGCGTCGAATGGCGCTTCGATGCGCTCTATGCCTCATGGCTCACGCAGGCGGCGCTGTCCATCACCTGGGCCGTCTGCGGCGTGGTCGCGATGGTGCTCGGCCATTCGCGCCGGGTGCGCACCCTGTGGGTGGCTGGCGCGGCGCTGCTCGGCGTGGTGGTGCTGAAGCTGTTCTTCGTCGAACTGGCGGACCGTGGCGGCCTGTTCCGCATCGTGTCGTTCATTGCCGTGGGAGCCCTGCTCCTGCTGGTGGGGTATTTCGCGCCCGTGCCGCCGAAGCGGGAAGAGGCACAGGATGCGTCGGAGAAGTCGCCGACGGAAGGCGGGGTTGCATGAGCCGAGATCTTTCTTCCATGCGGGCGCTACGCGCGGTGACCGCGCTCCTGGCCGTGATGGCTGGGAGCGCCGTCGCGCAACCGTCGACCACCGCGCCCATCACACTGCAAGGCCCCGGGCCGTACCACCGCCTCACGCTGCCGCTGTCCATCCATGGTCGCGCCGCCTATGCCGACTTGCGCGACCTGCGGGTGCGCAACGGCGCCGGCCATGCCGTGCCCTACGCATGGCTGCGCAGCGAAGCCGCGACACCGCGAATCGCCTCGCGGAACGTGCCGATCTTCGCGTTGCCCGGTGTCGATGCCAGCGCGGCATCCGGCGATGCGGCGCTCGCCTTCACGGTGCGCCCCGACGGCTCCCTGGCGCTTGAAGGCAAGGCCGCCAGCCGCAAGGTGACCGACGCGGCCCAATGGCTCATCGACCTGAGCCGGGTCAAGGGCAGCCTGCTGCAGGCGCGCTTCGAGATCGCGCCCGACGCGCGCGGGCTGTTCTCTTTCCATCTGGAGGCCAGCGACGACCTGCGCCGCTGGCGCCCGGTGGGCGGCGAGGAGCAACTCGTGCGGCTGTCCCATGGCGGCCAGACCATCGAGCGCCTCGCGGTCGACCTGGGCAATTTGCGCACGCGCTTCCTGCGCTTGCGCTGGAGCGATCCGCAGCACGGCGTGGCGCTGACCGGCGTGGGCATCGACAGCGTGCAGGAGGTCGAACCGGCCGCGCCGCTCGAATGGTCTGCTTCGCTGAAGCCCGAACGCTGCGCCGCCGACTACTGCGACTACCTGCTGCCGCGCGGCCTGCCGCTGCAGAGCCTGCGCATCGACCTCGCCGACATCAACACCTTGGCGCAGGTCGCGATTTCTGGGCTGTCCGATCCCGCGCCCACTTCATCGGCCGTACAGCCGCGACCGGTGCCGCTCAAGCCGCTTTACGCGCTGCGGCATCGGCAGCGCCAGCCGGTGCAACGCTCGGCCCTGGCGGATGAAACTCCGCTGGTCGACACCGTGGTGTACCGGCTCGCGCAGGCCGGCGGCGAAGCGCGTTCCCCGGTGCTGGCGCTCGACGGAGCGGCGCATGCGCGGTTGCGGCTGCGCACTTCCGGTCCCGTGAGCATGCTTGGCGCCACGCCGCCGACCATCTCCGTGGGCGCGGTGCCGCGCACGCTGGTGTTCCTGGCGCAGGGAGCGGCGCCGTTCTCGCTGGCATGGCGCTCGGCGCCGGAAGCCGCGGGCAGCGTGGAAGGCGCGGAGCCCGGTGCGCCGCTGGCGCTGTCCACGCTCATTCCCGGCTATGCGGCGGACAAGCCCGTTGCCGCCGACGGTGCATCGGTCGCGCTGCCCCTGATGAGCGTTGCCGCCGCCGTGGCGCCGGCTGTCCAGGCGCAAACCGCTCCCATGCAGGCGTCGTCGCGCAAATGGTGGCTATGGGGGGCTCTGGGTGCCGGCCTGCTGCTGCTGGCCGGGATGGCGTGGTCGCTGTTCGCGAGCCTGCGCAACGCAAGGGAGCAGGCCGCGGGCGACTGATTTCAGTTCGGATCGAAGGTGTCGCGGAAGGTGAACCAGGTCGAGCTCAGCGACATCGCCGCGAGCACCAGCGCCGTGCCGATGATCAGGATGTTGCCCACCGCCAGCGCGGCGCCGCCGGCGCCCAGCGCGCCCACGCCGACCAGCACCGTTGCCACCAGCCCCATGCCGATGCCGGCAATCAGGAACACGCCGAACCACGCGATGCCGAACAGCGCATAGGCGCCGAAGTTGCGGAACAGCGCGACGATGCTGAAGAAGATGCTCTTCACCGGCTCCACGCGGTGCCAGTGAATCAGCGCCGGCGCGTGCCACATGGCCAGCGACAGCGGCAGGTTCAGGCACATCAGCAGCATGCGCGAGAGCTGGAAGTCGCTGCTGGCGATGATCTCGGGCGTCAGCGGATCGTCGAGCAGATAGGCCTTTGCGAGCTGCCCGCCGTCGACCAGCGCGGTCAACAGCACGGCCAGCACGAAGTAGATGGCTGAAATGACGCCCAGCACCAGCAGCGCGCGCCACTCGGCGCGCATGGCGGAAAACACCGCCACGAGCATCGCCGAACCCGTGGGGCGCCGTGCATCGCCCGCGCGGCCGGCGCCTTCGGCGTTGTCGGTGTATGCCACCGACGTGGCGACCATCAGGCCCAGCGTCATGAACGGCACCAGCGCCGGCGCGATGATGCTGCCGATCACCGGCAGGATCGACACCGTCGACATCATCGCCATCAGCAGGAAGAACAGCGAGATGAAGGCCAGCGGCTGCCGCCAGAAGGTCTTGAGTCCGAGGCGGACCCATTCGGCGCCGGTTCGCGCCGGCACGAGGTTGAGTTTCATGGGTGAGGGTCAGGCTGCCATGAGCGGCGCGAGCGCCTCGGCCATGGCATGCGGGTGGGTGGCGCGGTCGCGCAGCACGCGCTCGAAATGCGCGGGGTCGTGGGGCTTGAGCATGCTCGCCTCGCGCGGCAGGTGGAAGTCCCAGAGGCGGGAGATCCAGAAGCGCAGCGCGGCGGCGCGCAGCATCGCGGGCAGCAGCGCGCGCTCGGCGGCGTTCAGCGGGCGCACGGTTTCGTAGGCGGACAGCAGGGCCTCGGAACGCTCGGCGTCGTGCCGGCCGCTCGGCAGGTCGATGGCCCAGTCGTTCAGGCACACGGCCAGGTCGAACAGCCAGGTGTCGGTGCCGGCGAAATAGAAGTCGAACACGCCGGTCAGGCGAGGCGGGGCGCCATCGTCGTTGTCGCCGGTTGCGAACATGACGTTGTCCCGGAACATGTCGGCATGCACCGGCCCGCGCGGCAGCGCCGCATAGGCCGACGATTCGGCGACGTGGTTCTGGTAGGCCAGCTCGGCGCGCAGCAGCGTCGCCTGCGATTCCTCGATGTACGGCAGCACCACCGGCACGGTCTCGTTCCACCAGGGAAGGCCGCGCAGGTTGGGCTGGATGCGCGGGTAGTCGCGGCCCGCGAGGTGCATGCGCGCGAGCATCGCGCCCAGTTCGGCGCAGTGGGCGGGGCCGGGCGCCAGCTCGCTGCGGCCTGAAAGCTTCTGGACCACCGCGGCCGGCTTTCCTGCGACGGTGTGCAGCAGGTCGCATGCGGCTTCGGCGGTGCCTGCGGCGGGGGACGGCCCCTTCCTGGCGGCCTTCTCGGGCGCGGGCGGCTCGGCCACGGGCGCGGGCACCGGCAGGCCGGCGCTCGCCAGGTGCTTCATCAGGCAGAGGTAGTAGGGGAGCTGCTCGGCGCTCAGGCGCTCGAACAGCGTGAGCACGAACTCGCCGGACTCGGTGGTCGCGAAGTAGTTGGTGTTCTCGATGCCGCCTTCGATGCCGCGCAGCTCGCGCAGCGGGCCCAGGCCCAGGCATTGGACGAGCGCGTCTGCCTCGCCGAAATCGACTTCGGTAAAAACTGCCATGACGGGGCTCAGCGCCGCGTTGCGCTTGCTGCTGCGGAAACGGAGAGGCGCACGGTCATCAGAACTTCATCACGTTCCAGACGCGGGGGCCGTTGGCGCCCGTTTCCGTGGAGCCCTGGCGACCGGTGGCCGCGTCGGCCGGGAGCACTTCGTAGCCGGGCATGTTCGACTTGGGCTTGACGTTGATGCTCTGCGTGCGGCCGCCGTAGCGGACTTCGTCGACGGTGGCGGCGCTGTCCTCGGTGTGCAGGTTCTCCACCTTCTGGTTGCGCCGGCCTTCGGCGGCTTGCTCCTGATTTTGTAGCGGATCGCCCGGCGGTGCGGCAGCCGGTGCGGGCGCGGGCTGCTGCGCGTGCACGGTGGCGGCAAACGGGGTTGCGAAAGCCAGCGCCAGCAGGATGCGGCGGGCGACCAGGAGTGTGGAGCTAGGCATGCACTGATTGTAGGCGTGCGCCTGCACGGGGGTGTCGGTTTGCACCTCGTTCCGGTGTGGTTCCGCAGGCCAGTCCGGGCACGGCAAAATGACCCGATGACCGACAAGAAAACGCTGCTGCTCGTGGATGGCTCGAGCTACCTCTACCGTGCCTTCCATGCCATGCCCGACCTTCGGGCCGTGCCCGGCGACCCGAAGAGCCCGGCCACCGGCGCCATCCGGGGAATGATCAACATGATGACCGCGCTGCGCCGCGAGGTCCGCGCCGACTACGCGGCCTGCATCTTCGACGCGCCCGGCAAGACTTTCCGCGACGACTGGTACCCCGAATACAAGGCCAACCGCTCGCCCATGCCCGACGACTTGCGCAGCCAGATCGACCCCATCCACGAGGTGGTCAGGCTGCTCGGCTGGCCTGTGCTCAGCGTGCCCGACGTGGAGGCCGACGACGTGATCGGCACGCTCGCCAAGATCGCCGCCGCGCAGGGCATCGAGGTGATCGTCTCCAGCGGCGACAAGGACCTGAGCCAGCTGGTCGACGAGCACATCACCATCATCGACACCATGAACGGCAAGAAGCGCGACGTGGCCGGCGTGACGGCCGAGTTCGGCGTGCCGCCGCACCTGATGGTCGACTACCAGACGCTGGTGGGCGACTCCGTCGACAACGTGCCCGGCGTGCCCAAGGTCGGGCCCAAGACGGCGGCCAAGTGGCTGCTCGAATACGGCTCGCTCGATGCGCTGGTCGAACGCGCCGCTGAAGTGAAGGGCGCCGCCGGCGAAAACCTCCGCGGCGCGCTCGACAAGCTGCCGCTGAGCAAGCGCCTGGTCACGATCCGCACCGACTGCGACCTCGACGGCCACGTCGCCGGGCTGCCGTCGCTCGAAAGCCTGCCGGTCGGCGCGCCGCAGACGGCCGAGCTCAAGCCCTTCTACGAGAAGTTCGGCTTCAAGAGCCTGGTGAAGACGCTCGAGGCGCAGGAAGTGCCGCCCGAGCTGATCGAGGAAAGCATCAAGAAAAAGAAAGCCGGTGCCAAGGCCGGCAAGGACCAGGGCGGCCTGTTCGACGAGCCCGCCGACATGTCGGCGCTGGAGGCGGCCGCCCCCGCGAGCAATCTCAAGTACGACACCGTCATGACCTGGGAGCAGTTCGATGGGTGGCTTGCCAGGCTGGAGGCATCGGAGCTGGCCGCCATCGACACCGAGACCACCTCGCTGGACGAGATGGTCGCGCAGATCGTCGGCGTGAGCTTCAGCGTCACGCCCGGCGAGGCGGCCTACATTCCGCTCGCGCACAACTATCCCGACGCGCCCCAGCAGCTGCCCATCGACGAAGTGCTCGCCAGGCTCAAGCCCTGGCTGGAGAACGGCGACAAGAAGAAGCTCGGCCAGCACATCAAGTACGACCGCCACGTGTTCGCCAACCATGGCATCGAGGTGCAGGGCTATGCGCACGACACCATGCTGCAGAGCTACGTGCTCGAAGTGCACAAGCCGCACGGCCTGTCGAGCCTGGCCGAGCGCCACCTGGGCCGCAGCGGCATCTCGTACGAAGACCTGTGCGGCAAGGGCGCGCACCAGATCCCGTTCAGCCAGGTCGACATCGCCAAGGCGGCCGAATACTCGTGCGAGGACAGCGACCAGACGCTCGACGTGCACAACACTCTCTGGCCCCAGCTGGAGCGCGACGAAAAGCTGCGCTTCATCTACCAGCTCGAAATGGATTCGAGCGAGGCGCTCTACCGCATCGAGCGCAACGGCGTGCTGATCGACGCGCCCACGCTGGCCTCGCAGAGCCACGAACTCGGCACGCGCATCATGGCGCTCGAGCAGGAGGCCTACGACATCGCCGGGCAGCCTTTCAACCTCGGCTCGCCCAAGCAGATCGGCGAGATCTTCTTCACCAAGCTGGGCCTGCCAGTGATCAAGAAGACGCCGAGCGGCGCGCCCAGCACCGACGAGGAAGTGCTCGAGAAACTGGCCGAGGACTACCCGCTGCCCGCCAAGATCCTCGAGCACCGCGGCCTGTCGAAGCTCAAGGGCACCTACACCGACAAGCTGGGACAGCTCGCCAATCCGCGCACCGGCCGCGTGCACACGCACTATGCGCAGGCCGTGGCCGTCACCGGGCGCCTGAGCAGCAACGACCCCAACCTGCAGAACATCCCGATCCGCACGCCCGAAGGCCGCCGCGTGCGCGAGGCTTTCGTGGCGCCCGCCGGCAGCGTGATCGCCAGCGCCGACTACTCGCAGATCGAGCTGCGCATCATGGCCCACATCAGCGGCGACGAGTCGCTGCTGCGCGCGTTCACCGAAGGCATCGACGTGCACCGCGCCACGGCGGCCGAGGTGTTCGGCTCCACGCCGGGCGAGGTGTCGAGCGAGCAGCGCCGCTATGCCAAGGTCATCAACTTCGGCCTGATCTACGGCATGAGCAGCTTCGGGCTGGCCAGGAACCTCGGCATCGAGACCAAGGCCGCGGCGTCCTACATCGAACGCTACTTCGCGCGCTACCCGGGCGTGAAGGCCTACATGGACGAGACCAAGGCGCTGGCCAAGGAGCAGGGCTACGTGGAGACCGTGTTCGGCCGGCGCCTGTACCTGCCCGAGATCAACTCGCCCAACGGCCCGCGCCGCGGCGGCGCCGAGCGCGCGGCCATCAACGCGCCGATGCAGGGCACGGCGGCCGACCTCATCAAGCTCAGCATGGTGAAGGTACAGAACGTGCTTGACGAAGAGAAGCGCGGCACGAAGATGATCATGCAGGTGCACGACGAACTGGTGTTCGAAGTGCCCGAGGCAGAGGTCGAATGGTTGCGCACGGAAATCCCGCGCATCATGGCCGGCGTTGCCGCGCTGAAGGTGCCGCTGCTCGCCGAGATCGGCGTCGGCCCCAACTGGGACAAGGCGCACTGAAAACCACGCTCGAAGACGAGACGAAAGAAAAAACCTCCCCAATGAAATTCCCGCATCGCAAGTTCCTGCACACCGCCGTCTTTGCCGTCTGTGCCGCCACGCTCGGCACCGCCTTCGCCGCGCCAGACGCCCGCATCGCCGCGCTCGCCGCCAAGGAAAAGCCGGCGCTGCTCGAGACGCTGAAAGACCTGGTCTCCATCGAGTCGGGCAGCCGCGACCTCGAAGGGCTCGAGAAAATCTCGAACCTCATCGCCGACAGGTTCAAGGCGCTGGGCGGCGAGGTGGAGCTGATCGACCCCAGCGCCGAGGCCTACCGCATGGAAGACACGCCCGAGAAGATGGGCCGCGTGGTGCGCGCCACCTTCAAGGGCACCGGGAAGAAGAAGATTCTGCTGATCGCGCACATGGACACGGTCTACACCATCGGCATGCTCAACAAGCAGCCGTTCCGCGTCGAAGGCGACAAGGCCTACGGCCTGGGCATCGCCGACGACAAGCAGGGCATTGCCGTCATCACGCACATCGTGTCGATGCTGCAGGCGATGAAGTTCAAGGAATACGGCACGCTCACCGTGCTGATCAACGGCGACGAGGAAATCAGCTCGCCGGGCGCCCGCGCGCTCATCACGCGCATGGGCGCGGAGCACGACGCGGTCATGTCCTTCGAGGGCGCCTACGTCAAGGAAGACAAGCTCTCGCTTGCGACGGCCGGCATTGCCTCGGTCACGCTGCATGTCACGGGCAAGGCCTCGCACGCAGGCTCCGCGCCCGAGCTGGGCGTGAACGCGCTGTACGAGCTGTCGCACCAGATCCTGCAGATGCGCGACCTGTCCGACCCGGCCACGGGCCTCAAGATGAACTGGACCATCTCGAAGTCGGGCAGCAACCGCAACGTGATTCCGGCCAGCGCCACCGCAGGCGCGGACGTGCGCGTGCTCAAGGTCAGCGACTACGACCGCATCGAGCAGCAGGTGAACGAGCGGGTGAAGAAGCAGCTGATTCCCGAAGCCAAGGTCCAGCTGAATTTCGAACGCCGCCGTCCGCCGCTGGAAGCCACGGACGCCTCGCGCGCCATGGCCCGCCATGCACAGCAGATCTACAAGGACGAGCTCGGCCTGCCGCTGGGCGCGGACGACAAGGCCGCCGGCGGCGGCACCGACGCGGCCTTCGCGGCGCTGAAGACCAAGGCGCCCGTCATCGAGCGCTTCGGCCTGCAGGGCTTCGGTGCGCACTCGGCCGATGCCGAATACGTGCTGGTCGACTCCATCGAACCGCGACTTTATCTCGGCACTCGCATGGTGATGGACATCGCCCGCGGAAAAACAGCCAACGGCAACTGACGACCCAACCGCCGCCCGCGATGCGCCTGCGCCACATCGAAGTCTTCAACGCGATCATGCTCACCGGCAGCGTGAGCGCGGCGGCGCGGCTCATCAACATCACGCAGCCGGCGGTCAGCCGCACCTTGCAGCATGCGGAACTGCAGCTGGGCTTTCCGCTGTTCCAGCGCGCCAAGGGGCGGCTGACGCCGACCACCGAGGCGCTCACGCTGTATCCGCACATCGAGCGGCTGTTCGCGCAGCTCGACGAGGTGCAGCGGCTTGCCGCCAACCTGCGCACGGCCGGCGACTCGGGCGAGTTGCGCATCCTGAGCGTGCTGGCGCTGAGCTACGAGATCCTGCCGCGCGCGCTCAAGGCCTTTCGCGAGCAGTACCCGGGCTATGCGATCACGGTCGAGTCGCTGCACTCGCCGCAGATCATGTCGGCGCTGCTGCTGCAGGAGGCCGACGTGGGCTTTGCGTTCAGCCCGGCGGTGCATCCTTCGCTCACGCAGGAGTCGCTGGCCGACAGCCGCATGGTGTGCATCGCGCCCAAGGGCATGCTGCCGCGCGCGCTGCTGCGCAACGGCTCGGTGGCGCTGCACGACCTGGTCGACCGGCCGGTGATCGGGCTCGACAGCCGCGACCCCGTCGGCACCAGCCTGAGCCAGGCCTGCCGGCAGGCCGGCGTGGGCTTCCAGCAGGCGGTGGTGACGGTGCAGACCTACCACGCGGCGCTGGCCATGGCGCATCACGGCATCGGCATTGCGCTGATCGATGGCTGCACCGCGCGCTCGGCCGACCGCGAGAAGGTCGACGTGCTCACGCTGGTGCCGCACATCCCGGTGCCGATCAGAGCCCTGCGCTTCGCGGGGCGGCCCGATTCGGTGGTCGTGCGCGGCATCACGCGCTGCATGCAGCAGGCGCTGCAGGACGCCGTCTAGCGCGCTGTGCCGTTCGTGCCGGTCAATCCGCCAGCGTCCGCGCGATCCGCTGCGCGGAACCGAAGGCCAGCGTGAACCCCAGCGCGCCGTGGCCGGTGTTGAACAGCATGTTCGACGGCGCGCCGTCCAGCCGGCCGATGATCGGCAGGCCCGTCGGCGTGGCGGGGCGCATGCCGGTCCAGGGGTGCAATGCTTCGAAGCGGCTCGCGTGCGGGAAGAGGGCGCGCGTCGCGGCCTCCAGCGTCTCGATGCGCGTGGCCGGGATGCGCGCGTCATGCCCCACCAGCTCGGCCATGCCCGCCACGCGCAGGCGCGAGCCGATGCGCGCGAACACCACCTTGCGTGCGCTGTCCGTCACGTTCACGCGCGGCGCCGCGCCGGGTGCGGGGTCGACATCGACCGTGATGCTGTAGCCCTTGAGCGGATACACCGGCAGGTAGGCACCGAGCAGGCGGCCCAGCCTGTGCGAGGCGGTGCCCAGCGCCATCACGAAGGCTTCGGCCTCCACGTCGCCATTGCCGGTGCGCACGGCGGCGATGCGCTCGCCGTTGCGCGCGAAGCCGTGCACGTCGGTGCCGAGCATGAAGCGTACGCCGCGTGCGCTCAAGGCGCGCATCAGCTCGGCGCATACCTTGAGGCAGTCGGCGGCACACTCGCTCGGCGTGTAGACAGCGCCAGCCATCCGCGCCCGATAGCCTGCAAGGGCGGGTTCGATGGCGACGCACTCGTCGGGCGTCACCAGCCGCTGTTCGCTGCCCATGGCGCGCTGCAGCTCCAGCTGCGCACGCGCGCCTGCCAGCGATGCCTCACTCGCATACAGCACCAGCTTGCCGGTGGCGGAGAAATCGCAGTCGGGCGTGATGTCGGCCCGCATCGCCTCGAAGCCCGCGCGGCTTTCGGCCGCCAGCGCCAGCAGCTGCGCCGTGGTGCGCTGCGAGGTTTGCGCGTTGCAGGCGGCCAGGAACGCCATGCCCCAGCGCCACTGCAGCGGATCGAGCTGCGGCCGCAGCTTGAGCGGCGAAGTGGGCGAGAGCAGCAGCTTGGGCAGCTGCTTCCAGATCGACGGGTCGGCCAGCGGCTGCACGTAGGAATAGCTGAGCTGCGCGCCGTTGCCGCCGCTGGCGCCGGCTCCCGGCGTCGCGCGATCGATCACCGTGACCTGGTGGCCCTGGCGTTCCAGCTGCCAGGCCGTGGCCAGGCCCACGATGCCGGCACCGAGCACACACACATGCATTGGGACAACTTTCCGGGAGTGATGAAGAAAGAAGAAAGAGGCGCAATGCAGACTTTAGAGCCGCGCGCCGCCCGCCGCCCATGCAAATAGCACGCCGCCCCATAGCCAAAGTGCATGCCCGGCAGACCCCGTCTTGCGCCCATAACCTTTGGGCATGGCCCGGGTTTCTATTGGAATTATTCGCCTGGGCCCGTCCTTTCTACACTGCCCTTCTGTTCAATCCAACCGAACGGAGCTCGAATGAAATCCTCTTTACTGATGGCTTCCATGGCCGCGGCGGTGCTCTTTGCCGGCACCGGCGCGCAAGCCGCCGACACGCTCTCCAAGATCGCCGAGTCCGGCAAGATCACGCTCGCCTACCGCGAGTCTTCGGTGCCTTTCAGCTACCTCGACGGCCCCGGCAAGCCGATCGGGTTTTCCGTCGAGCTTTCGAATGCCGTGGTCGAGGCGGTGAAGAAGAAACTGAACAAGCCCAACCTGCAGGTCGCGCTGATGCCCGTCACCTCGCAGAACCGCATTCCGCTGATCACCAACGGCACCATCGACCTGGAGTGCGGCTCCACCACCAACAACACCGCGCGCAGCAAGGACGTGGCCTTCGCCATCAATCATTTCTATACGGGCACGCGGCTGCTGGTGAAGAAGTCCTCGAAGATCAAGGACTACGCCGACCTTGCAAAGAAGACCGTGGCCAGCACCACCGGCACGACCAACGTGCTGGTCATGCGCAAGTACAACATCGAGAAGAATCTCGGCATGAACATCGTGCTGGGCAAGGACCACGCCGATTCGTTCCTGCTGCTGGAGAGCGACCGCGCCGTGGCCTTCGCGATGGACGACGTCCTGCTGTTCGGCCTGATCTCCAACGCGAAGACGCCTTCGGACTTCGAGGTGGTGGGCGAGTCGCTGCAGGTCGAGCCCTATGCCTGCATGCTGCCCAAGGACGACCCGGCGTTCAAGAAAGTGGTCGACGACACCTTCGCCGCCATGATGAAGAGCGGCGAATTCGAGAAGCTCTACGACAAATGGTTCATGCAGCCGATTCCGCCGAAGAACCTGCCGCTGAACCTGCCGATGAGCCCGCAGCTGAAGGAAAACCTGAAAGCCTTGAGCGACAAGCCGGCCATTTGAGTTCGCCCCCAGGCTGCGCGCACTTCGTGTCGCTTCGCCGCGGCATTCCTGAAATAGAAAGAGATCATGGTTTCGACGAACGTTGTCGGCATTCTTGGGGGCATGGGCCCCGCGGCGGGCGCCGATTTCGTCCGGCTCTTCGTGCAGGCCTGCGCGCAGCAGATGCGCGCGCGCGGCGAGCCGGTGCGCGACCAGTCCTTTCCCGAGCACTGGCTCGCGCAGGTGCCGGTGCCCGACCGCACCGACGCGCTGGCCTCCACCGAGCAGGGCGCGCACCAGCCGCTGGAGCCGATGCTGCAGGCGCTGGGCCGGCTGGCCGCGCTGGGCAGCCGGGCCGTGGCCATCGCCTGCAACACCGCGCACGCCTGGCATGCCAGCCTGCAGGAGCGCTTTCCGCAGGTCGAGCTGCTGCACATGGCGCGCGAGACCGCGCGGCAGCTGTCGGCGCAGGGCGCGAGCGGCGTGGCGCTGATGGCCACAGAGGGCACCTACCGCGTGCGCCTTTATGAGCAGGCGCTGGCCGACGTGGGGCTGCACTGCCACATCCCGCTGGCGGAAGAGCGCCGGACCATCACGCGCGGCATCTTCGACGGCGTGAAGGCCGGCAACATGGCGCTGGCCGAGCAGTGCTTCTCCGAAGTTGCGCTGCGCCTGGCGGAACGCCACGGACCTGTGACCATCGTCATGGGCTGCACCGAAGTGCCGCTTGGCCTGAAGGGCTCGGCCGCCGTGGCCGGGCTCGACCTGATCGATCCGGCGCAGGTGCTTGCCGCCGCGCTGGCGCGCCGCGCCTACGGCATCGACCAACCCCACTGAAATTCCGGGCATGGAGGCCGCCGGCCGAATACCGCCTACATTGCGGCGGTGCGTTTTTCGCGCATCCCCCTTGTTCGACGATTCCACTGGAGCCTTCCCATGTCCCTTGACGACAGCCGTTCCGACTTCGACTCGCTTCGCCCCGGCGAGAGCACAGGGCAGGGCGCCACGCGCCGCACCGCGCTCAAGGCCGCCATCGGCGTGGGCTATGCGGCGGCCGTGCTGCCGGTCGCCTCGCAGACAGCCGTCGCCACATCGTCCGAGGGCCTGAAGGCCGGCCCGATCAAGTACACCGTCGACGGCTTCGAGGTGCCCGCCTATGCGGCGGCGCCCGAGGGCAAGACCGGTCTGCCGGTGATCCTCGTCATCCAGGAAATCTTCGGGGTGCACGAATACATCGCCGACACCTGCCGCCGCTTCGCCAGGCTGGGCTACCTGGCCATTGCGCCGGAGCTCTACGCGCGCCAGGGCGATCCGCGCGGCTACACCGACATTCCCAAGCTGCAGGCCGACATCGTCACCAAGGTGCCCGACGCCCAGGTCATGGCCGACCTCGACGGCGCGCTGGCCTATGCCAAGGCCCACGGCGGCGACACCAGCAAGGCCGGCATCACCGGCTTCTGCTGGGGCGGGCGCATCACCTGGCTCTATGCCGCCACCGGCAAGGTCAAGGCGGGCGTGGCGTGGTACGGCCGGCTGGTCGGCCAGGCCAGCGAACTGACCCCGAAACACCCCGTCGACATCGCCGCCAGCCTGCAGGCGCCGGTGCTCGGCCTGTACGGCGGAAAAGATCAGGGGATCCCTCTTGACACGGTTGATAAGATGAAAGCTGCTCTGGCCAATGGGACTCCGGCGGCCAAGGCTTCGAGCTTCGTCGTGTACCCCGAAGCAGGCCACGCGTTCCATGCCGACTACCGCCCCAGCTACCTCAAGAGCGCGGCGGACGACGGCTGGCAACGCGCCACGGCCTGGTTCAAAGCCAATGGCGTCGCCTGAACACGGCGCCCTGTAGCCACCCCCGCCGAAGGCCGTCCGATGTGACGGCCTTTTTCTTTTTTATGATCGGGCAACGGCCCCGAGACCGTCTCGGTGGCCGCCCCTCTTGCGCAAGCAGCTATGAATTTGATAGTCATCATCGTGGCAACCCTGGTTGCCGGTATCGGGAGCGTCTGGCTCGCGGCCCTGTTGCTGAAAGTGGGCGTGCGCACTGGTTCGGGCGGCGTCAACCCGCAGCACCTGCTGAGCCTCGCGGCGGGCGCGCTGCTTGCCACCGCCTTCATGCATCTCCTGCCCGAAGCCTTCGAGAGCGGCATCGAGCCCGCGCTGCTGTTCGCGGTGCTGCTGTTCGGGCTGGTCTTCTTCTTCCTGCTCGACAAAGCCGAGCTTTGGCACCACGGCCATGAACACCACCACGGCGGCGGGGCCGACGCGCATGCGGGGCACGACCATGGCCACGATCACGGGCACTCTCACGGCCATGCCCACGGCCACGACAACACGCCGCGCACAGGCGGCTGGGCCGTGCTGACCGGCGACAGCGTGCACTGCTTCGGCGACGGCATCCTTATCGCCTCGGCCTTCACCGCCGACATCCGCCTGGGCCTGGTGGCAGCCATTGCCGTACTGGCGCACGAGATTCCCCACCACATCGGCGACCTCGTGGTGCTGCGCCAGAGTTCGGCCAACCAGCGCGCGGCGCTGGTGAAGGTGTCGCTCGCCGGCACCATGACCACGCTCGGCGGCATCGTGGGCTGGTGGCTGGTCGACCAGTTGCACGGCTGGCTGCCGTACTTCCTGGTGCTGGCCGGCAGCAGCTTCGTCTACGTGGCGCTGGCCGACCTGATTCCGCAGTTGCAGAAGCGCCTGCCGGCCCGCCAGACGGCGGCGCAGATCCTGTGGCTGGCCGCGGGCATCGTGCTGGTCACCGGCGTGAGCCGGCTGGCCCACGGCGAGCATGGCCACGATCACGGCCACAACGACCCCGGGCACGGCGAACACGGCCACGTGCACAAGGACTGACGCGCCCGGCGGGAAACTTTCCGACACCGACGCTGCGTGCCGGATGAACCGGAACGGCTGAAACAGGCGCACCATAGGGGGCCTGTCAGCAATCAGCCTAGGAACCGATCATGAACAACGTCGACGCCACCGCGCGCTCCGCTTCGCCCTCAGACGACGATGAGGACAACACGCCAGCCGACGACTTCGAGGAAATAGAGAGCGATGCCTCCGACGACCTGTCGGATGAAACCGGCATCGATCTCACCGATGCGAGCGAGCTCGATGCCGACAACGTGCCGGCGGACGAGGAATTCGATCGCGTGATGAACGCCCCCGACTGAACGAGCCCTTCAAGGGGGTCAGGCCGCCTGCGTCTCGCGCCGCGTGATCACCTGCCCATTGCGCGCACCGCTGTGCACGCCGTCGCGCCAGGTCACGGCCCCGTTCACGATCACCGCGTCGATGCCTTCGGCTGGCTGCATCGGCGTTTCGTAGTTGGCGGTGTCGCGCACCGTCGCGGCGTTGAAGATCACCACGTCGGCGTGGTGGCCCGGCTTGAGGGTGCCGCGTTCGTGCAGGCCGAAGTTGCGGGCGGTGAGGCCGGTCATCTTCCACACCGCCGTTTCGAGCGGGAACAGGCCGATGTCGCGGCTGTAGTGGCCCAGCACGCGCGGGAAGGTGCCCCACAGGCGCGGGTGCGGCTTGTCGCCCAGCGGAATGCCGTCGGAGCCGATCATGGTGTCGTCGAACGCGAGGATGCGCTGCACGTCGTCCTCGTCCATCATGAAATAGATCGCGCTGCCGGGTTGCAGCCGCTGCGCGGCCTCTTCGCCCGACACGCCCCATTCGGCGGCGATGTCCTTCAGGTCGCGGCCGGCGCACTCGGGGTGCGGCACGCTGGACGCGATGAGCACGCGGCCTTCCATCATTCCGCGGTCGGTGCGGATCATGGTGGAGCCGGCGGTGTAGGGGTAGCAGTCGAGGCCGATGCACTGGTGCCGCATGGCCTCCTTGATGAAGGGCAGCGTGACCTTGGTCTTGCCGAAGTTCTGCGTGTTCTGCACCTTGTGGTGCGACACCACCACGGGGATGTCCAGCGCACGGCCGATCTGGAAGGTTTCTTCGAGCGATTCCATCACGCGGTCGCTCTCATCGCGCATGTGGGTCACGTACAGCGCCTTGCGCGCGCTGAGCGGGCGGCCGACTTCGATGATTTCCTCGGTCGTGGCCTTCACCGCAGGCGGGTAGAAGGTGCCGGTCGACATGCCGATGGCGCCGGCCTGCATGGCTTCTTCGACGAGGGCCTGCATGGCGGCGATCTCGCTGTCGTTGGCGGGGCGGTCGAGGTCCGCCATGACGACGGCGCGCAGGGTCGAGTGGCCGACCATCGCGGCGACGTTGACCGAGGAGGGGGTGGCGCGCAGTGCGTCGAGGTAGGCGGCAAAGCTGGTGAAGCGGCCTTCGGCGGGCGACTCGAGCAGGCTCAGCGGCATCGGCAGGTCCATGTCGATGCGCAGCGGCGCGGCGCTGATGCCGCAGTTGCCGGCGACCACCGTGGTCACGCCCTGCGAAACCTTGAACGGCATCTGCGCCTGGGACAGCACGGCCTGGTCGTCGTGGGTGTGCGAGTCGATGAAGCCGGGTGCGACGATGCGGCCGGTGGCGTCGATGATCTGTTCCGCGGTGTGGCCTGCGAGGTTGCCGATGGCGGCGATGCGGCCGGCGGTGATGCCCACGTCGGCTTCGAAGCGCGGCGCCTTGGTGCCGTCGATGACTGTGCCGCCGCGGATCAGCAGGTCGTAGTGGGGTGTGGGTTCGGTCATGGCGGGTCCTTTCGTGTTTTTTTGGGCGGGTTTTTTCTTGGTGCTGTGGTTCAGGGCGCGTGCACAGGGCGCCGGGTACTCCCCTCCGCGAATGTCCCCCGGCCTGCGGCCTCCTCCTTTATTTCGCTGCGGGGAGTACCCGGCGCCCTGTGCACAACGAGCGCTGCCGTTGTGCCGCTGATCAACCAGTGCTCTGAACGATCGTGCCGGTGGGGTGCCTTGCGCAGCGAAACAAAGGAGGAGGCCGAAGGCCGGGGGACATTCGCGGAGCAAGGTACCCCGCCGGCACGATCGCACCCCGAACAACCGACCTGAGGAACAAGCAAAGTCATCTCAGCGGAAATGGCAAGCAACCCAATGCCCGCCATTGGAAGAAGAAGGGCGCTCACCAAGCTCGGGCACCTTCTCCTTGCACACCGCCTGCGCCATCGGGCAGCGCGTGTGAAAGCGGCATCCCGAAGGCGGATTGGCGGGGCTCGGCGGATCGCCCTGCAGCAACATGCGCCGCGCGGGCGTGCGCGGGTTGGGTACGGGCACGGCCGACAGCAGGATCTCCGTGTATGGATGCAGCGGCGCCGAGAACAGCGTGTCGCGGTCCGCGATCTCGACGATGTGCCCGAGGTACATCACCGCCACGCGATGGCTGATGTGCCGCACCACCGCAAGATCGTGCGCCACGAACAGATAGGCGATGCCGAATTCGGCCTGCAGGTCCATCAGCAGGTTGACCACCTGCGCCTGCACCGACACGTCGAGCGCCGAGACCGGCTCGTCGCACACGATCAGCTTCGGGTTCAGCGCCAGCGCGCGTGCAATGCCCAGGCGCTGCCGCTGGCCGCCCGAGAACTCGTGCGGATACTTCTTCGCCGCCTCCGGCCGCAGGCCTACGCGCGAGAACAGCCACTGCACGCGCTCGCGCCGCTCGGCCGCGCTGCCGCCCGTGCCGAGGTTGCTGAAATTGCGCATCGGCTCGGCCACGATGTCGCCGGCTGTCAGGCGCGGGTTCAGCGAGGCGTACGGGTCCTGGAAAATGATCTGCAGGTCGCGCCGGCGCATGCGCATGTCTTCAGCCGAGAGCGTCAGCAGCTCCTCGCCCTCGAGCTGCACCGAGCCACCGCTGGGCTCCACCAGCCGCAGCACCGACTTGGCCGTGGTCGTCTTGCCGCAGCCCGACTCGCCGACCAGCGACAGCGTCTCGCCGCGCGCCACCGAAAAAGACACGCCGTCGACCGCCTGGATCGGCGGCTTGCGCGGGCTGAGCCAGCGCTTGGGCGCGGTGTAGTGCTTGCGCAGGTCGCGCACCCGCAGCAGCGGTGCGGTCGCCGTGGTCGTTGTCGTCATGCCGTCACCTCTTCCACGCCGGCCCATTGTTCTTCGACCGCGAAGCAGGCCACCACGTGGTCGCCGCCTTGCAGGGTGAGTTGCGGCGCCTCGGCGCGGCAGCGTGCGCGCGCATGGCTGCAGCGCGCCGCGAAGGCGCAGCCGCGTCCCAGCTCGTGCGCGGCGGGCACCAGGCCCGGTATCTCGGTAAGACGCGTGCTCGCGGTGTTCATCGCGGGCATCGAGGCCATCAGCGCGCGGGTGTAGGGGTGCAGCGGGCGGTCGAACAGGTCGACCACGTCGGCTTCCTCCACCTTCTTGCCGGCATACATCACCACGACGCGGTCGCAGCTCTCGGCCACCACGCCCAGGTCGTGCGTGATCATCACCACGCCCATGCCCAGCTCCTTCTGCAGCCGCTTGATGAGGTCGAGGATCTGCGCCTGGATGGTCACGTCGAGCGCGGTGGTCGGCTCGTCGGCGATCAGCACCTCGGGGTTGCAGGCCAGGGCCAGTGCGATCATCACGCGCTGGCGCATGCCGCCGGAGAGCTGGTGCGGGTACTCGTTCACGCGGCGCTCGGGCTCGGGGATCTGCACCACGCGCAGCATTTCTACTGCGCGCTTCAGTGCATCGGCGCGGCTGGCCTTCTGGTGCAGCTGCACCGTCTCGGCGATCTGCCGGCCCACGGTGAGCACCGGGTTCAGCGACGTCATCGGCTCCTGGAAGATCATCGAGATGCGGTTGCCGCGGATCTGCCGCATCTCGCGCTCGCTGAGCTGCATCAGGTCGGTGCCGCGCAGCCGCACGGCGCCCATGTGGCGGCCCGGCGGCGTCGGCACCAGCCGCAGGATGGACAGTGCCGTCACGCTCTTGCCGCAGCCCGATTCGCCGACCACGCCCAGCGTGCGGCCGGCGCGAACGGTGTACGAGACGCCGTCGACCGAGCGCACCACGCCCGCCAGCGTGTGGAAGTGGGTGCGCAGGTTGTCGACCTCGAGCAGCGGCTCGCCCGGGGCGAGCGCGGTGTGGGACATGTTGATCGTCATGGCATGTCCTTCACAGTTGCCGCGCCAGGCGCGGGTCTAGCGCGTCGCGCAGGCCGTCGCCGAGCAGGTTGATGGCCAGCACCGTGGCCGCCAGCAGCAGCCCCGGGTACAGGATGATGTGGAAGGCCACGGTCACGAAGTTGCGGCCCTCGGCCATCATGTTTCCCCAGCTCGGCGTCTGCGAAGGCACGCCCACGCCAAGGAACGACAGCGCCGCTTCCGTCAGCACCGCGGCCGCCGCCACGAAGGTGGCCTGCACCACCAGCGGCGCCACGATGTTCGGCAGCACGTGGCGCACCAGGATGGTCGGCAGCCGCGTGCCCACCGCATGCGCGGCCTCCACGAACAGCTGCTCGCGCAGCGTGAGCGCCAGCGAGCGCACCAGCCGCACCACGCGCGGGATCTCCGGCACGGTGATGGCGATGATCACCGTCGTCAGGCTGGCGCGCGTGACGGCCATCAGCGCGATGGCCAGCAGGATGCCGGGGATGGCCATGAGCCCGTCCATGACCCGCATCACGGGGCCGTCGGCCCAGCGCACGAAGCCCGCCACCAGCCCCAGCGCGATGCCGAAGAAGGTGGCCAGCACCGCTACCGTGGCGCCCACGATCATCGACACCTGGCCGCCCCATACGGCGCGGCTGAACACGTCGCGGCCCAGCGCGTCGGTGCCGAACCAGTGCTCGGCCGAGGGCGGCTGCATGCGCGCGAGCGGGTCGATGTCCTGCGGATCGTGCGTGGCGATCCACGGCGCGGCAATGGAAAGGGCGGCAATCGCGATCAGCAGCAGCGCGCCGATGATCAGCGTCGGGTGCTTGCGCACCCAGCGAAAGCGCGGCGGCACGAAGGGCGCTTCGTCATCGGCCGGGGCAGCCGAGTCGGCAGGGGCTTGTGCGGTGTTCAAGGGAAGGACCGTGGACATTGCGTGGGGTTCTTCTTCGTCAGTACTGGATACGCGGGTCGAAGAGACGGTAGCTGAGGTCGATCAGCAGGTTGATGAGCACGTACACGCCCGCCGACAGCAGCAGCACGCTCTGGATCACCGGGTAGTCGTGCCGCTGCACAGAGTCGATCACCAGCCGGCCCACGCCGGGAATGGCGAACACCGTCTCGGTGACCACCACGCCGCCGATCAGCAGCGCGATGCCCGCGCCGATGGTGGTGGCGATGGGAATGGCCGCGTTGCGCAGCGCATGCCCCAGCACCGGCAGCACGCCCAGGCCCTTGGCACGCGCGGTGCGGATGTAGTCCTCATGCAGCACCTCGAGCACGGTGGCGCGCGTCATTCGCGTCACCAGCGCGATGTACACCAGCGCCAGGTTCACGCAGGGCAGCACCAGCGAGCGCAGCCATTCGCCCGCGCCGTCCGCGAAGCGCACATAGCCCTGCACCGGAAACCACGGCAGCTGGATGGCGAAGCTGTACACCAGCAGGTAGCCCACCAGGAACACCGGCACCGAAAAAGCCAGCACCGCGAACAGCATCACCAGCCGGTCGATCCAGCTGCCCGCGCGGTAGGCCGCGAGGGTGCCCAGCGGCACCGCCACCACCAGCGTGATGAGCATGGTCAGCGCGGCGATCGACACCGTGGGCTCCAGCCGCTGGCCCAGCAGCTGCGCCACCGGAACCTGCGTGAAGATCGAGGTGCCGAGGTCGCCGGTGAACAGCTTGCCCAGCCACAGCGTGAACTGCTGCCACAGCGGCAGGTTCAGCCCGAGCGTGGCGCGCAGCTTCTCGATGTCTTCGGTGGTGGCGAGGTCGCCCGCGATGAGCGCGGCCGGGTCGCCCGGCGAAAGGTGGATCAGCAGGAACACCACCACGGCCACCACCGCCATGACCGGAAGCGTCGAGAGAAAACGTCGAACGATGTAGCCCATGGAATGACCTGCGTGCGCTGTTCGGGCGCGTTACTTGTCCAGCGCCCAGAACACCGGCATGCCGGCCCAGAGCTTGTCCAGACCCTTGAGGCTGGAGCGCGCGGCATACGCGGCCGAGTACTGGCCCGCGTTGATGTACGGCACGGCCTGGTAGGCGCGGGCCTGGAAGGCGTCGAGCAGTTCCTTGCGCTTGGCGGGCACGGTCTCTTTCAGCCAGGCGGTGCGCAGCTCGTCGAGCGGCTTGTCGCAGGGCCAGCCGGGCAGGGTGTTGCCGCAGGCCGCGCCCAGGTAGGCGTTGGCGATGGGCGAGTTGGCGTCGAACTCGCCGGCCACCGTGACGTACATGTTCCAGCCGCCGGCATCGCCCGCGTCGCGCTTGGCGCGGCGCGCGCCGATGGAGGCCCAGTCCATGGTCTGGGCATCGACGTTCAGGCCGATGCTCTTCATGGTCTGCGCGGCCATCAGCGCCTCGGCGTTGAGGTAGGGCACGTCGCTGGGCACCATCAGCACCACCTTCTCGCCCTTGTAGCCGGCGTCGGCGAGCATCTTCTTGGCCTTGGCCACGTCGGCCTTGCGGTAGGGCTCGGCGCCGGCGGCGGTCTCGTTGGGGCTGCCGCAGATGAAGTAGGTGGCGCAGTAGGCCATGCGCATGTCCAGCGGAAAGCCCATGCCCGCCATGAAGCGCTCCTGGCTCACCCCCTGCAGCAGCGCCTGGCGCACCTTCGGGTTGTCGAAGGGCGGGTGCAGCTGGTTCATCACCAGGAAGGCCTGGTAGGCGCCGCCGGAGCCGATCTTGACGTTGGAGTCGGTGCGCAGCGGCGCGATGTAGTCGGGCGGCAGCTGCTCGATGAAATCGACCTCGCCGCGCTTGAGCGCCGACACCGCGCTGTTGGCGTCGGGCAGGTAGAGCCATTCGATGCGATCGAAGTTGCTCTTCTTGCTGCCCGCCAGGCCGTTGGATGGCTCGCTGCGCGGCACGTAGTTGGGGTTGCGCACGAACACCGTCTTGTTGCCCGGCACCCATTCGTCGCGCTTGAAGATGAACGGGCCGGAGCCCAGCACTTCGGGCAGCGGCGCGGAGGCGGGCATCTTGGCCAGCCGCTCGGGCAGGATCACCGGCGGAAAGCCCGAGGGCTTGGCCAGCGCGTCGAGCACCATGCCGAAGGGCTCGTTCAGCGTGAGCGTGAGGGTGCGCGCGTCGGTCGCCTTCCATTCGGCGCCGACGGCCGTCATGGCGCGGCCCAGGCTGTCGCGCGCGGCCCAGCGCTGCAGCGAGGCCACGGCGTCGGCCGCGGTCACGGCGCTGCCGTCGGAGAACTTCAGGCCCGGGCGCAGGGTGAAGCTCCACTGCTTGCCGTCTTTCGAGGTGGTGTATTTCTCGACCATCTGCGGCTGCGGCTTGCCGGTGGAGTCCTGCGCGAACAGGGTGTCGTACACCATGTAGCCGAAGTTGCGCGAGATGTAGGCCGTGGTGAAGGTCGGGTCGAGGATCTTCAGGTCGGCGTGCGCCACCACCTTCAGGGTCTTGGGCTGCGTCTGGGCGAGTGCCGGGAAGCTCGCAGCGCAAGCGGCAAGACCCAGGGCTGCAAAGGCGGCAAGCGTTCGTCGTTTCATCGTCGGTTCTCCGGTCGGTGGGGGCGAAAGAAAGGCAGGAAGAAAATCAGGCCGCGACGCCGATCGGCCACTTGGGCAGGCGTGCCTTGCGGTAGGGCAGCGTCGTCAGGTCGAGCGTCACGGCGCCCGGCGCGCCCGCGTAGATGACGTGCTTCGCCACCTTGGAGTACGACGCATAGAAATGCTGCGAAGACTTCACGACCACGATCTTCTTCGCGGCCAGGTCGCAGCCCAGTTGCGTGAACAGGTCGGTGCCCATGGCCTGGTTGCGCCGCGTGATCAGCACGATCTCGATGCCGCCCGCCTCGACCAGCGCGCAGTCGCCCATGGCCGTGGGCGTGTTCGACAGGCCCGTCATCACCAGGTCGTGCATCAGCGCCTTCACGGTGCAGTCAAGGTCGAGCGGGTCGCCCGACAGCGGGCTGATCTTGCCGCCGATGCGCATCTGCAGCCTGGCGCCCACGCCCGCGTCGAACGCGATGCGCACCGCGATCGGATCCCACATCGGGCCGAGAGCCGCGTTGGTGATGCCGCGCTCCAGCATGCGGCGCAGGATGAAGGTGGAGTCGCTCGCCGCGCCGCCGCCGGGGTTGTCGGCACCGTCGGCCAGCACCACCGGGCCGCCGTCGAAGGCCAGTGCTTCGTCGAGCGAGGCGTCGATGCTGGGGTAGTTGACCGTGAGGCCGTCGCGCATGGCGATGACTTCGTCTGCCAACTGGCGCGCCAGCGCATCGGCCTTGGCCTGGTCGCCGTCGGTGTACACCAGCACCTTGGTGCCCATCTCGGGCACGTCGCCCCACGAGAAGCCGTGCGTGAGCGAGACAGAGAGCACGCCGTCCTTTCCTTCGAGCGCCTGCATGCGCTCGACGAAGCTTCGCGCCGGCTCGCGCGAGGTGTGCACGGTGACGATGATGTCGCAGTCGACCATCGCATGCACCGGCTTCACCTTGCCCTCGACCGCCGCGGCGCAGATGTCCACCAGCTCCAGCCCGCGCTCGAGCACGTCGGTGTGCGGATATTCCTTGAAGGAGACCATCACGTCGGCGTTGTCGACCATCGCGGGCGTGAGGTGGTTGTGCGGATCGAGCTCGGCGCCGACGACCACGTCGGGACCGACGATCTGCCGCACGCGCTGCAGCATGTCGCCTTCGCAGTCGTCGTAGCCGTCGGCCACCATCGCGCCGTGCAGGCCGAGCAGCACCATGTCCACCGGCAGCGCGGCGCGCAGGTCGGCGAGCATTTCCTCGCGCAGCGTCTCGTAGGCGTGGCGGGTGGTGATGCCGCTGGGCTGTGCGCCGGCCACCATGCCTTCGAGCAGCGTCCAGCCCTTTTCCTTGCCGCGGATGCGCGCCGCCCACAGCGGGCCCGAGTAGATCGTCAGCGCATCGGGATGCTGGCCGGCGGGGAAGTAGCCGCGGTCCTTGAAGGAGGCGAGGCCGGTCGGCATCGGGCCGAAGGTGTTGGTCTCGGTGGCGAGGGAGGCACTGAACACACGCATGGATGGTCTCTTCTGTGGTTGTGGGTTTTTCTGTTCAGGCGGCCACGGCGGCGGTGCGCAGCCGCTGCGGGCCCAGCATCTCGGCCGTGAGCCCGAAGTCCGCGATGCGCTGCGGCAGCGGCAGGCCGCGCGCCAGCGCGGCGCAGGCCTCGCCCATGGCGGCGGAGGTCTGGATGCCGTAGCCGCCCTGCGCGGCCACCCAGAAGAAGCCGGGCGCGGCGGGCTCGAAGCCGCCCACGAGGTCGCCGTCGGCCACGAAGGAGCGCAGGCCCGCCCAGGTGCGCGTGGGCCGGCGGATGCTGAGCGTGGTGGCTTCCTCGATGTGGTGGATGGCGTAGGCGATGTCCAACTCTTCGGGCTGCACGTCCTGCGGCTCCACGGGGTCGGCGTTGGCCGGCGAGCCGAGCAGCATGCCGGCGTCGGGCTTGATGTACCAGCTCTCGTCGGCGCCGAACACCATCGGCCAGTGGGCCACGTTCTCGCCCTCGGGCGGCGCGAAGATGAAGGCCGAGCGCCGGCGCGGCTCGATGCCCAGCGGCGGCACGCCGGCCAGGCGCGCGATGGTGTCGACCCATGCGCCGGCCGCGTTGAGCACCACGGGGGCTTCGTACACGTTGCCGCCGGCCGTGACGCGCCAGACGTCGCCGGTGCGTTCGATGGCCGTCACGCCCGCATCGCACACCAGCTTGCCGCCGGCCTGCCGCATGCCGCGCAGGTAGCCCTGGTGGATGGCGTGCACGTCCATGTCGGCCGCGTCGGGCTCGTACACCGCGCCCTGCACCTGTTCGGGCCGCAGCGCGGGCACCAGTTCGCGCGCCTGCTCGCCGGTCAGGCGCGAGGCGCCGGTGTCCATGGCGCGCAGCACTTCCCAATGGGCTTCGAGCTCGGCCATGTGCTCGGCGCCCGCGACCATCATGGCGCCGCGCGGCGTGAGCAGCGGGTGCTCCGAGAAACCTTCGGGTGGATGCTCGAGGAAGGCGCGGCTGGCCATGGTGAGGGCGCGCACCTGCGCCGTGCCGTAGCTTTCCATGAAGAGCGCGGCCGAGCGGCCGGTGGAGTGGTAGCCCGGCTGGGACTCCCGCTCCAGGAGGATCACGCGGGCGTGCGGCGCGAGCCAGTGGGCCACCGAAGCCCCGGCAATGCCGCCGCCAATCACGAGGTAGTCGGCCACGAGGGGCACTGGTGTGTTGGAAGTCATCGGCGAAAAGTGTAGGAACAAATTTGCGGATACGCAAATTAAAAAAGCCGACCAAGGGGAAACCATGGTGCACCGTCGTGGTGAAATTTGCGTTCACGCAATTTGCGGATACGCAACTTCCGGGCCCGGAGAGCGCCGCCCCGCATGGATGGCGCGGCACCGGGCTGGCAGAATCTCCCTGCATCACAAGAGAAAGCCAAGCGTGAATCCACACACAGGGACCAAGCCGGCGACCAGGCCGAAGGACGAGCCGCCCACGCTGGACCGCACCACTTTCGGTCATCGCCTGCGCAGCGCGCGCAAGCGTTTCGGCTGGACGCTGGCGCAGCTTGCCGAGCGCTCGGGCGTGTCGATCACCACCATTTCGCGCGCGGAGCGCGGCCAGCTCGCGCTGGGCTACGAGAACTTCACCGCGCTGGGCCGCGCGCTCGAGATGGACATGAACGCGATGTTCGCGGGCGCCGGCGTCAAGCCCGCGCAGCTCGACGGCCCGGTGGTCACGCGCGCGGGCAAGGGCGTGGTTTACCGGGGGCTTGCGATTGCCTACGAGTTCCTGGGCACCACGGCGGCAGGCAAGCAGATGAGCCCCATCGTCGGCACGGTGCACGCGCGCCGCATCAACGGGCCCGAAGATTTCGTGCGACATGCGGGCGAGGAATTCGCCTATGTGCTGTCGGGCGAGATCGACGTGCACTTCGACAACGGCGAGGTGGTGCGCCTGTCGCGCGGCGACTCGCTGTACTTCGACAGCCGCCTGGGCCACGCCTACGTGAGCGTGAGCCGGCAGCTCGCGCGCATCGTCGGCATGACGATCGGCGAGAGCGGGCACATGCAGTCGGCACGCGAGGCGCCCGCGCTGAAGCCGCCGCGCATCGCCAAGGCGAAGGCCGGGCAACCCGCGAAGAAACAGGCGGCCCGCGGCAAGGGCTGAGAACCGGCAGGCGGCAGCGGGTGTCGCCGATTTGCTGGCCGCCGGCGAAGCGGCCGATATGCTGTGCGCCGCTCATCAACCAGAGTCGACAACACACATGACCCAGCACTCTTCCTTCTTCGTCCTCCGCTCCATTGCCGCTGCCTGCGGCCTTGCATTCGGCGCCATGGTTGCCGCCCACGCCGCACCCGACGCCAGGCTGCTGGCCGCCGCCGAGAAGGCGCAGCCGGCAGTGATCGACAACCTCAAGGAAATGGTGCTGATCGAGTCGGGCAGCCTCAACGTCGACGGGCTGCTCAAGATGGCCGACGTGGTGGAAGGGCGCCTGAAGGCCGCCGGCTTCAAGACCGAGCGACGCAAGGCGACGGCCGGCGCGGGCGCCGACATCGTGATCGCCACGCTCAAGGGCACGGGCAAGCGCAAGATCATGCTGCAGGGCCACATGGACACGGTGTACCCGGCCGGCATCCTGAACGGCCAGCCCTACAAGGTCGACGGCAACCGCATCTACGGCCCTGGCATCGCGGACGACAAGGGCGGCCTCGCGGTCATCATGGCCTCGCTGAAGATCCTGGCCGACGCCGGCTGGCGCGACTACGACACGCTCACCGTGGTGATGAACCCCGACGAGGAAGTGGGCTCGGTCGGCTCCGGCGAACTGATCGCGACCCTGGCCGACCAGCACGACACCGTGCTGTCGTTCGAGCCTACGGCGGCCAAGTCGGTGGCCAAGGGCGAATCGCTGCTGCTTGGCGCGGCCGGCATCGCCACCGCCACGCTCGAGGTGAAGGGCCGCGCGGCGCATGCCGGCGCCGCGCCGGAGCTGGGTCGCAATGCGCTGTACGAGCTGTCGTACCAGATGCTGCAGACCAAGGACCTCGCCAAGGACATCCCCGGCGTGACGCTCAACTGGACCGTGGCGCGCGCCACCGGCCCGCTCAACCAGATCACCGAGAAGGCGCAGGCACAGGGCGACGTGCGCATCACGCAGCCCGGCGCCGAGAAGAAGCTCAACGAGGCGCTGCAGGCCAAGGTTGCGGCCGGCAAGCTGATTCCCGACACCGAGACCACCGTGAAGGTGGAAGTGGGCCGCCCGGCCTTCATTGCGGGCGAGAAGGGCCGCGCGCTGGCCGAGAAGGCGCAGGCCATCTACAGGGAAATCGACCGCGACCTCACGCTCACGCCCATGACCGGCGGCGGCACAGACGCCGGCTACGCGGGGCGCTCGGGCAAGGCCACGGTGGTGGAGAGCTTCGGCCTCGCGGGCTTCGGCTACCACGCACGCGACGAATACATCGAAGTCGATTCGATCGTGCCGCGCATCTACCTCGTCACGCGGCTGCTGACCGAGATCGGCAAGAACTGATCGAGCCTTGATGAAAAAAAGAGCCGGCCTGCGCAAGCAGCCGGCTCTTCGTTCATCAGGGAATCATCAAGGATGCTGCGGCGGCTGTCCCGGCTCGCCGGGGCGGGGTGGGCGATGGGCGGCCGCGGCCGCGGCGGCGGCCACGCGCTGTTGTTGCTGTTGCGCCTGTTGCTGGGCGTGCTGCTGCTGTTGCTGCGCCTGTTGTTGCTGCTGCCGCATCTGGGCCTGACGCGCCTGCTCCTGCTGCATGTGCTGCTGCTGTTGCTGCGCCTGTTGTTGCTGCTGCCGCATCTGGGCCTGACGCGCCTGCTCCTGCTGCATGTGCTGCTGCTGTTGTTGCATTTGCTGCTGCTGGCGTTGCTGCTGCATCTGCATTGCCTGTTGCTGCTGTTGCTGCTGTTGATGGGCTGCCTGTTGCTGAGCTTGCTGCTGCTGGCGGCGCATCTGCTCCATCTGTGCCTGCTGCTGCTGGCGTGCCTGGTTCTGCGCCTGTTGCTGCTGCTGCTGCTGTTCCCGCTGGTGCTGGAGCTGCTGCTGTTGTTGCTGCTGCGCCTGGGCCTGAGCCTGCTGCTGCGCACGCGCCTGCTGCTGGGCCTGCTGTTGCTGCATCTGCTGGCGCCTTGACTGTTCCTGCTGCGCCTGTGCTTGTGCCTGCTGCGCCTGTTGTTGCTGGCGTTCCTGGCGTTGTTGTTCGCGCTGTTGCTGCTCATGCTGCTGCGAGCCCGGTGGCTGGCCCGCGAAGCGGGCCGGCTGGTGCTGTTGCTGCGCCTGCTGTTGCGCCAGTTGCTGTGCCTGCTGGGCCTGTTGCTGGCGGCGCTGCTGGTCTTGTTGCTGCTGTTGCTGGACCTGTGCCTGCCGCGCTTGCTGCTGTTGCTGCAGTTGCTGCGCGTGAAGCTGCTGGGCCTGTTGTTGCTGGGCCTGCTGCTGCGCACGCTGCTGTCCCTGTTGCTGCATCTGCTGCTGGCGCAGCAGGGCTTCCTGCTGTCGGGCCTGCTGCTGTTGCTGCTGTTGTGCCAGCGCGGCTTGCTGCTGCATCTGCTGTTGCTGCTGCGGCGCAAAGCCGGGAGCGGCAGCGAAGTTGGATGCGGCGGCGCCTGCCGGCAGTCCGCGCGGCGCACCGTTATTGTTGTTGTAGACGTTGCGCACGTTGGTCACGCTGTTGACCACCGTGGTCGAGCGCGAGACGTAGGTGTTGTTGTTGTAGACCACCGCGGGGCGGTAGGCCGGTGGCGGCGGTGCGCCGGTGTCGCGGCCGCGCCAGCCCGGTGCGCCCCAGTTCATGTTCCACGAATGCCAGCCCCAGTCGTGGCGCTCCAGCGCGGCGCCGACCACCACGCCCGCACCGAACGCCAGCGCGCCGGCCGCGAGCACCTGCCCCTGGCTGTAGCCCGGCGCCACCTCGACCGCGGGTGCATAGGCATAGCCCGGGTACACGGGCTGGGGCGTGCCGTAGATCACTTGCGGGTCATAGGCGGGCACGTACACAACGTCGGGCTGCACGGGCTCGATGGTGATGTACTGCGGCGGCGCCTCGATCACGGGCGGGCCGCTGTAGTACACCGCCTGCGAATCCGCCGCGGGTGCGTAGTTGCGCGGCGGCGTGGTCGCCGCGGTGACCACGCGCAGCTTGTCGTTGTTCTTGAGGCGGCCGGCCTTGGCCGCGCGCTGCCGCATGACCTGGATGGCGTTCATCACGTCGGTCGGGTCGTTGTAGTAGGCCTTGCCCAGCGATTCGGTCCACGGAATGTTGGCCGCCATCTGGTTGACCACGCTGCGGAAAGCGGTGAGCGACTTCACGCTCGGGTCCCAGGGTTGCTGGTTGGCCGCGTCGGCCAGCGGACCGGCCTTGAGGTTCGGGTTCTGCGCAAGCCAGTCGTGCGCGGCGGTGATCTGTTCGGGGTAGGTGGCGCCGGCAAGGATCTGCGCGATCAGCTTGTCCGGATAGAGCGCAATGGGCGCGACCATTTCATAGAGCTTGTCGGCCGAGGGCGGCGTGTAGGCCACCGGCACTGCGGCGGGTGCGTTGTTCTGCGGGACCGAGGGCGCTGGAATCGACGAGGCGGCGGGGTCGACGGCGGAAGCCGGCGTGCCGGGAGTCTTGTTGTCGCAGCCGGCCAGGGCAATGGCCCCTATGCACAGCGAAATCGTAAGGAGCCGCGGGACTGTTGGACGATGGTTTTTTGTCATCTGGAGTTCCTTTTTGCGCCGGTGTCGTGCCCGGAACTCTTTCAACGGCGCGCGGCAACAGGCGATGACAGAGCCTGCGCCTCGGATGCAACGGTCTGTGTCGGCGGCGCGCCGTCAACACTGTCGGCGCGGGACCACAGGCCGCTGCTGTCGGCCTGAAGACCTACTTGGCGCCGCCCGTGTACTTGGTCACGTTGGCCGCGCTGACGTGGTAGCCGCTCACGCCCATCATGGAGTCGTTGCGCAGCGTCTGCAGCTTGCCGGTGACCCACACGGTGTCCATGGCGCGGAACTTGGCACCCTTCTGCGGCACCACGTGCAGGATCTGGTTGGCCGGCGGCGGCGGCGTGTGGATGCAGGCGCCGAAGTAGGGCACCAGCAGGAATTCGGTGACCTCGCCCTTGGCTTCCTCGAGCGGCACGATGAAGCCCGGGATCTTGACTTCCACGCCGTTCATCGCGGCATTGGTCGGTGCGTTGTTCGACACCTCCTGCATCTTCATGAGCAGCTCGTTGGCGCGCGGGTCGCCGTCATCGAGGGCGCTCAGGTCCATGCCCTTGAACTCCTTGGCCGGGTCCCAGTCCTTGGGCACCAGTTCTTCCCAGGTGATCTGCCGCGGCTGGCCCGGCGTGGCCTTGGCGGCAGCCGGAGCTGCTGCCTTGCCGCCCAGCGGGTTGGTGGCAGTGGTGTCCTTGGGTGCGGGGTCCGCGGCCCATGCCGCGGCGGCAAGGCCGGCGCCGGCAAGCAGCATTGAAAGCCGCATGAAAGGCTGGACCGTGGGTGTCTTCTTTGCAATGCGCATGTTCATATCCTCGGGGAAAGGCCGTCCGCCAGCGAGAGGCGGTAGGCGCGAATGCCAGGCAAGAGGCTTGCCAGCCAGCCCGCGACCAGCAGGCTCGCCATCAGCAGCCATTCGTTCAGTGTAGGTTCGGAAAGGCTCAGTGTCAGCCCGAACTGCGCCTGCAGCCATGGGGAGAGCAGGGCGATGCCCAGCACCGCCATCACCACGCCGAAGGCCACGCCCAGCACGGTGACCATCGCGCCCTCGAGCGCGAGCAGCGCCAGCACATGGCGCAGCCCTGCGCCCACGGCGCGCAGCACGGCGAGTTCGCGGCGGCGTTCATTGAGCCCCGCCATCACCACCGACACCAGCCCCGCGAGGCTCACCAGCGCGACCAGCGCCGACATCAGCAGCAGCGCGTTCTCGCCGATGCCGATCACGCTCCAGAGTTCGTCGAGCGCCACGCCGGGCAGGATGGCCATCAGCGGTTCGCCGGTGTAGGTGGAAATCCAGCGCTGCACGCCGAAAACGGCGGCGCGGTTCTTCAGGCCCACCAGCGCGGCCGTCACGTTCTTGGGCGTGAGGTCGAACTTGCGCACCTGCTCTGCCGGAATGTGCACGCCGGGCATCGGCGCGCCGCCCACCCATTCGAGGTGGATGGCTTCCATGGCCGGCAGGCCGATGTGCACCGTGCGGTCGACCGGCGTGCCGGTGCGCGCGAGCACGCCCACCACGGTGAAGGGCTTGTCTGCATGCTCGGCCACGTTGAGTTCGCCGCTGCCGTGCGCGAGCGTGATCTTCTGGCCCACGTGGTAGCCGAGCTTGTCGGCCACCTCGGCGCCGACCACCGCGTCGAACAGCTCGCTGAAGGGCTTGCCTTCGCGCATCTTCAGCAGTTGCCGGTCGCCGTAGCGAAAGCGCGTGAAGTACTCGGGCGAGGTGGCCAGCACCGCGAAGCCGCGGTGCGAATCGCCCAGCGACAGCGGCACCACCCAGTCGACGCCGGGGTGCGCCTGCAGCGCCTGCACGCTCTTCCACGAGATGTTGTTGGTGGCCGCGCCGATGCGGAACACCGAATACAGCAGAAGCTGCGTGGAGCCGGTGCGCGCGCCCACGATCAGGTCGGTGCCGGACACGGAGGACGCGAAGTTCTCGCGCAGCTCGGTGCGGATGCGCTCCACGCCCAGCAGCAGGAAGGTCGACAGCGCGATCGAGAACACCGTGAGCGCGAGCGTGAAGCGGCGGTTCCAGGCACTGCGCCAGGCAATCGAGAACAGCGCCTTCATGCGTCCACCGCCATCGCGCTGCTCGCTGCGCGGTTGATCTCGGGCAGCAGCACGTGCCGCACGAAACGCTGTGCGATGCGCTGGTCGTGGCTCACGAACACCAGCGCGCTGTGGTTCTGCGCGCAGGCGGTCAGCAGCACGTCGAGGAAGGCTTCGCGGCGGTCTTCGTCCAGCGCCGAGGTGGGCTCGTCCGCGATCACCACTTCAGGCTGGCCGATGAGCGCGCGCGCCGCGGCCACGCGCTGCTGCTGCCCGACCGACAGCTGCAGCGCCTGCCGCTTCCACAGGTTGCGGTCCAGACCCATCTGCGCGAGCAGGTGCTCGGCTTCTTCGCGGGCGCTGCCGTTGCGTGAGGCCTGCGCCTCGCGCCGCGCGGAGAAGCGGCAGGGCAGCAGCACGTTGTCGATCACGCTCAGGTACGGCAGCAGGTTGAACTGCTGGAAGATGTAGCCCACGTGCGCCACGCGGCTGCGGTCGCGCTGGGTGCCCGAGAGCTTCGACCAGTCGTGGCCCAGCAGCGTGACGCGGCCCTCGTCGGCCACCAGCACGCCGGCCAGCAGCGACAGCAGCGTGCTCTTGCCGCAGCCGCTGGGGCCGTGCAGGAACACCGATTCGCCGGCGGTGATGCGAAAGGCCTCGATGTCGATGCACGGCGTCTTCACGCCGGGCCAAGAGAAGCGCAGCGCTTCTGCGGCAAGTACGACGCGCAATGGCGTCGTCTCGCCCTGCGGGAAGTTGCTCACAGCGTCACTTGCCCCAGCTCAGACGGACCGGCTGCGAGGCCTGCGCGCCGGCGGGACGCTTGAGCTGGCGCTTGAACTGGCCTTGCGCGGAGGCGATCTGCGAATCGATCTGGCGCAGTCCCTTGAACGCGCCGAACAGGTTCACGTCGATGAACTTCGCGGCGGACGCATTGGTGCAGTTGAAGGAGAAGGTGGCGTCGAGATCGGCATGGCCGACGGGCTCTGCCGGGTCGGGGTTGCCCAGGCCCAGCGCGCCCGAGCGCAGGTCGACCGGGCCCAGCTTGCAGTTGGCGGCAGGGTCGACCACGAAGAGCTTGTCGGCCGCGCGCAGCACGGCCACGGCGTCTTCGACGGCTTTTTTCTCGGCGTCGGTCTTGGGCGCGCGTTCGAAGCCGACGATGTTGTCCAGCGGCGACTCGATGTCGATCACCACCGTGGGCCCGTCGACGGCCACGTCGAGCTTGAGCTGGCCGTGCACATGCGCATGCTGCTGCTGTGCCTGCGCGGAAAGGAACGGGGCAGCCGCGAACAGCGCGGCTGCCATTGCGAGACCGGTGGTGCGTCGGAGTCGGTTGTGCTTCATGGTTCAGCGCCTTGCCGGGTCGGCAGCCCCGGCGTGTTGCTCCATTCGCTCCAGCTGCCGGCATAGAGCGCGGTCGTCCCGAACCCCGCGATCTGCATCGCGAGCAGGTTGGGCACGGCGCTCACGCCACTGCCGCATTGGTGGACGACGGTCGCCGGGTCGCGTCCCGCGAGCAGCGTTTCGAACTCGGCACGCAATTGCGATGCCGGCTTGAACTTGCCGTCCGGTCCGATGTTCTCGGCGAAGGGCCGGTTCAGGGCCCCGGGGATGTGACCGGCGATCGGGTCCAGAGGTTCCACCTCTCCGCGGTAACGTGCACCGGCACGTGCGTCGATCAGGTTCTGGTCAGGCTGGCCGAGGCGGCGCAGCACGGTGTCGGTGGTCACGAGCTTCGCAATGGGCTCGCCCGTCACGAAGTTCGACTGGAAGCGCGCGGGCTCCTCGCGGTCGGTCACCTCGCCGCCCGCGGCCTGCCATGCCTGCAGCCCGCCGTCGAGCACGGCCACTGCGTCGTGGCCCATCCACTTGAGCATCCACCACAGGCGGCCGCAGTAGTTGGCGCCGTTGCGGTCGTACACCACGGCCTGCATGTCGTTCGCAAAACCGATGCCCGAGAGCCAGGCCGCGAACTTCTCGCGGCTCGGCAGCGGGTGGCGCCCGCCGGATGCGGGCACGCCGTCTTCCTGCGCGGTCACGACTTCGCCGTGGGCGCCGGGTACGCCGTGCTTCGCGCTGAGGTCGGTGTCGAGGTTGGCATACAGCGCGCCCGGAATGTGCGCGGCGGCGTACTGCTGCGCGCCGGCTTCGGGCTTCATGAGGTCGAAGCTGCAGTCGAACAGCATGAAGGGCTTGTCGCCGGCCTGCAGTTGGCGCAGCTGTTCGACGGTGACGAGGGTGGTGTACATGGCGTTTGTCCTTCGTTGCCGGGGCCTGCACAGGCCCGCTTGATCCGGTTCAGTTCAATGTTCTTCGGCCGGTGCCTTGGGCACCGCCCGCTGCCGCAACACAGTGGCGGCAATGCCGCTTGCGATGATAAGAGCCATGCCGCCCCAGCCTGCGGCGTCGATGCGGTCGTTGAACAGCACCACGCCGTAGAAGGCCGCGAACACGATGCCCGAATACTGCAGGTTGGCCACCACCAGCGTACCGGCCTGGGTCTTCGCGGTGGCGTAGGCGCGGGTCATGCAGAGCTGTCCGAGGGCGGCGAGCAGGCCGATCGGCAGCAGCCACAGCGCATGCTGCCATGTCCATGAAGCACCGCCCGAAAACCCCGTGGCGGCCGTGGCGAAGGCACCGGCCACGGCCGAGCCCACCGCGAAATAGAACACCGTGCGCAGCTCAGGCTCGCCGATGCGCGACAGCGCCACCACCTGCATGTAGGCGAAGGCGGCGGTCAGGCCCGACAGCAGGCCCAGCATGCCGGCGAAGCCTTCGTTGCCGCTGACCGTGGGCTTGAGCATGAGCACGACGCCCGCGAAGCCCGCGAGCACCGTCATGGCCAGCGTGCCCTGCAGCGGCGGGCGCTCCACCCGGCCGTCGCGCCCGGGTACCGGCACCCAGGCCAGCAGCGCGCCGCCGACCAGGAAAGCCGCGACCCACACGCTGCTCATGTAGTTGAGCGTGACGGCGGTGGCCAGCGGCAGGTGGGCGATGGCATAGAACCATGCGCCGAGCGAGATCACGCCGATGGTGCTGCGCCAGGCGTGCATGCCGGGGTAGCGGGTGGCGAGCGAGACGCCGCGGTTGCGCGCCAGAAGCCACAGGAACACGATGCCGATGAGGCCCCGGCCCAGCACCATCTCGCCGCTGTTGAACCACTCCGAGGCGATTTTCACGACCACGCTCATCGTGGCGAACAAAAAGGCGCCGAGCACCATCCAGAGCGCTTGCATCGTCAGTCAGTCTCGAAAACTAGAAGGAAATAAAAAAGCCCGATGGTTCCATCGGGCCGTGGGCGGCAGGGGCTCAGGGCTGCTGCATCGCAGCCTTGTACCACTCGTGGAACTGCTGCATGCCGTCTTCCATGGGGCTCTGGTAGGGGCCGGTCTCGTTGTCGCCGCGCAGCATCAGCGCGCGGCGGCCCGCGTCCATGCGCTCGGCGATCTCGTCGTCTTCCACGCAGGTTTCCATGTAGGCGGCCTGCTGGGCTTCGACGAATTCGCGCTCGAAGGCGACGATTTCCTCGGGGTAGAAGAACTCGACCATGTTGAGCGTCCTGGTCGGGCTCACCGGGTGCAGCGTGGACACGGTGAGCACGTGCGGATACCACTCGACCATCACGTGCGGGTAGTAGGTGAGCCAGATGGCGCCGTACTTCGGCGGCTTGCCGTCGCGGTACTTGAGCAGCTGCTCCTGCCACTTCTGGTAGATCGGGCTGCCCGCGCGGCCCAGGCGGTTGGCCACGCCCACCGTCTGCACCGAATAGCGCGGCTTGAACTCCCAGCGCAGGTCGTCGCAGGTGACGAAGCTGCCCAGCCCCGGGTGGAAAGGGCCGACGTGGTAGTCCTCGAGGTAGACCTCGATGAAGGTCTTCCAGTTGTAGTTGCACTCGTGCAGCTCGACGCGGTCGAGCGCGTAGCCCGAGAAATCGAGGTCGGCCTGCGGGCCGAGGCCGGCCATGTCGGCAGCCACGTCGGGGCCGGAGCCGTCGGCGTTCTTCTCGAACAGAAGGCCGTTCCATTCGGTCAGCGGGTAGTTGTGCAGGTTCAGGCAGGGGTCCTGCTCGAAGTGCGGCGCGCCGATCAGGGTGCCCGTGGTGCGCGGGTCGCTCGCGGCGTAGGTCCAGCGGTGCAGCGGGCAGACGATGTTGCCGCCGGTCTGGCTATCGAGCCGGCCCCGGCCCTGCAGGATCAGGGCCTGGCGGTGGCGGCAGACGTTGGAGATCAGCTCCACGCCCTTGGGCGTGTGGACCAGCGCGCGGCCCTGGTGCTCCTGCGGCAGGGTGTGGAAATCACCCTGTTCGGGCACGGCCAGGCGATGGCCGACATAGCGGGGCCCTCGCGCGAAAAGGTTTTGCATTTCGCGGGCATAGAGCGCCTCGTCGAAATACGCGGAAACTGGAAGTTGGCTCGCGGCCTGCTGCAGTTGAAGACTTAAATCAGACATGGAGGACCTGACCAAGCTCCCCACAGGGAGAAAAAGGAAAAAAGAACGGAAAGGCGCCGCCTGGATGGCTCGGCGGCCCGGAGAATGTGCTGGCGTTGCCAACGAGAGAAGTTCGCATTGTACCCGGGGGGCATCTTTTGGCTCGGTCCGTGCCGGGGTGGCCCGCAGGCGGTGGCCGCTTGTTCCCGTCCCAGTCCTAAAATGCCCGGTTTCACCCACGTTTCGCTTGCATGCCCAAGGTGCCAACCCCTTCCTCGTCCAGCCCGGCGGCAACGCCTGATACGGGCCCGCTGCCCGCCAGTTACGAAGCCGGGCTCCAGGAGCTGGAGAAACTGGTTGCGGAACTCGAATCAGGCCAGCTGCCCCTCGACCAGTTGCTCGTCAGCTACCAGCGCGGCGCCGCGCTGCTCGCCTTCTGCCGCGACAAGCTGCAGGCGGTCGAAGACCAGATCAAGGTGCTCGATGCGGGCAGCCTGAAGGTCTGGACTTCCGAATGAGCGCGGCCGCGACCACGGCTCCCCCCCGGTGGGACGCAAAGACCCTGGCCGGCTGGTGTGATCCCCATCTGGCGAACGTCGAGGCGGCGCTCTCGCGCTGGGTCGGCGTCGACGCCCCCGTGCTGCTGGGCGACGCCATGCGCTATGCCGTGCTCGACGGCGGCAAGCGCCTGAGGCCCCTGCTGGTGCTGGCCGCCAGCGAGGCCGTCGGCGGCAACAAGGCCGCCGCGCTGCGCGCCGCCTGCGCCACCGAGCTGATCCACGCCTATTCGCTGGTGCACGACGACCTGCCCTGCATGGACAACGACGTGCTGCGGCGCGGCAAACCCACGGTGCACGTCAAGTTCGGCGAGGCCGACGCCCTGCTGGCCGGCGACGCGCTGCAGGCGCTGGCCTTCGAGCTGCTCACGCCTGAAGGCGATGAGATCCCCGCGGCCACCCAGGCCCTGCTGTGCCGCCTGCTCGCGCGCGCCGCGGGCAGCCAGGGCATGGCCGGCGGCCAGGCCATCGACCTGGCCAGCGTGGGCATCGCGCTCGACGAAGCGCGGCTGCGCGAAATGCACCGCCTGAAGACCGGCGCGCTGCTGCAGGGCAGCGTCGAGATGGGCGCCGCCTGCGGCGCCGTGTCGCCGGCCGCGCTGGCCGCGCTGCGCGACTACGGCGCGGCCATCGGCCTCGCGTTCCAGGTGGTCGACGACATCCTCGACGTCACGGCCGACTCGCAAACCCTGGGCAAGACCGCCGGCAAGGATGCCGCGGCCGACAAGCCCACCTACGTATCGCTGCTCGGCCTCGACGGGGCGCGCGCCCAGGCCCGCCAGCTGCTGGCCGACGCGCTCGCCGCGCTGGAACACAGCGGCCTGGCCGACACCGCCGCCCTGCGCGCACTGGCCCACATGGTGGTCGACCGCGATCGCTGAGAGAAAAGAACAAACCTCCCCCATGGCTGCTCCGCTGCTTCCCACACTCCACGACCCCGCGCCGATCCGCAAATACGACCGGGCGCAGCTGCGCCAGCTGTCCGACGAGGTGCGCGCCTGCGTGCTCGACAACGTCTCGCGCACCGGCGGCCACCTGAGCTCGAACCTCGGCACGGTCGAGCTGACGGTCGCGCTGCATCACGTGTTCAACACGCCGCACGACCGGCTGGTGTGGGACGTGGGCCACCAGACGTACCCGCACAAGATCCTCACCGGCCGGCGCGAGCGCATGCCCACGCTGCGGCAGATCGGCGGCATCTCGGGCTTTCCGCAGCGCAGCGAGAGCGAGTACGACACCTTCGGCACCGCCCATTCGTCGACCAGCATCTCGGCCGCGCTGGGCATGGCCATGGCCGCCAAGCAGAAGGGCGAGGACCGCCACACCGTGGCCATCATCGGCGACGGCGCGCTCACCGCCGGCATGGCCTTCGAGGCGCTGAACAACGCGGGCGTGTGCGACTGCAAGCTGCTCGTGATCCTGAACGACAACGACATGTCGATCAGCCCGCCGGTGGGCGCGCTCAACCGCTACCTCGCGCAGCTGATGAGCGGCAATTTCTACGCCGCCGCCAAGAGCGTGGGCAAGAGCGTGCTGCGCAACGCGCCGCCGCTGTTCGAGCTGGCCAAGCGGCTGGAGCAGCATGCCAAGGGCATGGTGGTGCCGGCCACGCTGTTCGAGCAGTTCGGCTTCAACTATGTCGGCCCCATCGACGGCCACGACCTCGATTCGCTGGTGCCCACGCTCGAGAACCTCAAGCACCTGGAAGGCCCGCAGTTCCTGCACGTGGTCACCAAGAAGGGGCAGGGCTACAAGCTGGCCGAGGCCGACCCGGTGGCCTACCACGGCCCCGGCAAGTTCGATCCGCAGGTGGGGCTGGTCAAGTCCACCGCCCCGGCCAAGCAGACCTTCACGCAGGTGTTCGGCCAGTGGCTGTGCGACACGGCCGCCGCCGACGGCCGCCTCGTGGGCATCACGCCCGCGATGCGCGAGGGCTCGGGGCTCGTGGAGTTCGAGAAGCGCTTCCCCGGCCGCTACTACGACGTCGGCATCGCCGAGCAGCACGCCGTCACCTTCGCCGCCGGCCTGGCCTGCGAAGGGCTGAAGCCGGTGGTCGCCATCTACTCGACCTTCCTGCAGCGCGCCTACGACCAGCTGATCCACGACGTGGCGATCCAGAACCTGCCGGTGGTGTTCGCGCTCGACCGCGCGGGCCTCGTGGGTGCCGACGGCGCCACGCACGCGGGTGCCTACGACATTCCGTTCCTGCGCTGCATTCCGAACATGAGCATCGCGTGCCCGGCCGACGAGCGCGAGTGCCGCCAGCTGCTGTCCAGCGCCTACGAGCAGAGCCACCCGGTGGCGGTGCGCTATCCGCGCGGCTCGGGCGCCGGCGTGGCGCCGCACCTCACGCTCGACGCACTGCCCCTGGGCAAGGGCGAGATCCGCCGCGAAGGCAAGCGCATTGCGATCCTCGCCTTCGGCACGCTGCTGTATCCGGCGCTCGCGGCGGCCGAGTCGCTCGACGCCACGGTGGTCAACATGCGCTGGGCCAAGCCGCTGGACGTCGAACTGCTGCTGCAGGTCGCGCGCACGCACGATGCCATCGTGACGCTGGAAGAGGGCGCCATCATGGGCGGCGCCGGCAGCGCGGTGCTCGAGGCGCTGCAGGCTGCCAACGTGCAGAAGCCGGTGCTGCAGCTGGGCTTGCCCGACCAGTTCATCGAGCATGGCGATCCGGCGAAGCTGCTGGCCGGCATCGGGCTCGATGCGGCGGGTATCGAGAAATCCATCGCGGACCGCTTCGGCCGCAACTGAGGTTTCGGTCTTGCTCCTTCCCCCTCTGGGGGAAGGCTGGGATGGGGGCAAGCGGCGCTGGAGAGGCCGCTGCGGTTCGAAGGCCGCCGAGCCCCCACCCCGACCCTCCCCCAGCGGGGGAGGGAGGAATACCAAAGACCCGTCAGCTCCCCAGGTACGCGTCCTGCACCTTCGGGTTGCCCAGCAGTTCCCGCCCGGTGCCCGACAGCACGATGCTGCCCGTCTCGATCACATAGGCCCGGTCCGCGATCTTCAGTGCCTGGCGCACGTTCTGTTCCACCAGGAAGATCGTCAGCCCCTGCTTGTTGATCTCGCGCAGCGTGCGGAAGATGTCCTGCACGATGATCGGCGCCAGGCCCATCGAGGGCTCGTCCAGCAGCAGCACGCGCGGCTTGGCCATCAGGGCGCGGCCGATGGCCAGCATCTGCTGCTCGCCGCCCGAGAGGTTGCCGGCCAGGCCATCGGCCCGATCCTTCAGCACCGGGAACAGGGCGTAGATGCGTTCCAGGTCGGCCGCGCGGGCCGCGGCGCCATCGCGGCGCGTGTAGCCGCCCAGCTCCAGGTTGTCGCGCACCGTGAGCGTGGTCAGCGTGGCGCGGCCCTCGGCCACCTGCACCACGCCGCCGGCCACGATCTTGTGGGGCGACAGCGCGGTGATGTCCTGCCCCGCGAACAGCACGCGCCCGCTGGTCTTCTTGACGAGGCCCGACAGCGCCAGCAGCGTGGTCGACTTGCCCGCGCCGTTGGCGCCGACCAGCGTGGTGATCTGCCCTTCGTGGAGCTCGAAATCGATGCCCTTCACCGCCTGCACATGGCCGAAGTTCACCTTCAGGTCCTGCACCTGCAGCAATGGGGTCGTGGTGCCGGCGCTCATGCCGCGGTCTCCTGGTCGTTCGTGGCTTCGTCGTCTTCGCGGCCGAGGTAGGCCTCGATCACCTGCGGGTCGTTGCGGATCTGCTCGGGGCCGCCGCGCGCGATGATGCGGCCGAAGTTCAGCACCGCGATCTGCTGGCACAGCCCCATCACGAAGCGCATGTCGTGCTCGATCATGAAGACCGTGAAGCCGCGCGCCGCGATGTTCTCGATCTCGACCATCAGCTCGCTCTTCTCGGTGCTGTTCATGCCGGCCACCGGCTCGTCGAGCAGCAGCAGCGTGGGCTCGGTGGCCAGCGCGCGTGCCAGCTCCAGCTTGCGCTGGTCGCCGTACGAGAGGTTGTCGGCCACGTCGTTGGCCTTGTGGTCCAGCTTGACCCAGCTCAGCAGTTCGCGCGCGCGGTCGCGGGCGCGCTTTTCCTCGCTGCGGAACAGGCCCGTGCTTGCGAGCAGGCCCAGCGGGCCGTAGCGCAGCTTGGCGTCCATGCCCACGGTCACGTTTTCCAGCAGCGACATCTCCTTGAAGATGCGGATGTTCTGGAAGGTGCGCGCGATGCCGCCACGGGTGATCTGGAAGGGCTTGCGGCCCGCCAGGTCCTGGCCCTGGAAGTGGATGGTGCCGCTGGTGGTGGGCAGCAGGCCGGTGATCAGGTTGAACACCGTCGTCTTGCCGGCGCCGTTCGGGCCGATCAGCCCGAAGATCCCGCCCTTCGGGATGTCCAGGTTCACGTCCTGCAGCACCTTGAGCCCGCCGAAGTGGCGCGACACGTTCTTCAACGTGAGAAGGGTGTTGTCGCTCATGCTGCGCTCCCCTTGCGTCCGAACCACTGGCGGATGCGCGCCGGGTCCCAGATGCCCTTGGGCAGGAACAGCACGATCAGCACCAGGATGAAGCCGTTGACCACGAGGCGGAAGGCGCCCAGGCCGCGCAGCGTTTCCGGCAGCAGCGTGAGGATGGTGCCGCCCAGCACCGGGCCGGTGAGGCTGCCGATGCCGCCGAGGATGGCCATCGTCAGGATGTCGACCGCGCGGTTGAAGCCGTACTCGGCCGGGCCGATGAAGAAGGTCAGGTGCGCGTTCAGCGTGCCCGCCAGGCCGGCAATGGCGCCGCCCAGCACGAAGGCCAGCATCTTGTGGCCCGCCACGTCGATGCCCATCAGGCCGGCGGCGGTCTCGTCTTCCTTGATGGCCTCGAAGGCGCGGCCGACCTTGGAGCGGCGGATGCGCCACAGCACCAGCAGCACGAGCACCAGCGCCAGCGCCACGTGCCACCACTCGGTGGATTGCGGAATGCCGTTCAGGCCCAGCGCGCCGCCCGTGAGCGACTCGGCGTTCAGGATGGCGATGCGCACCACCTCGCCGAAGGCCAGCGTGGCCATGGCCAGGTACACGCCCGACAGCCGCAGCGTCGGCTTGCCGATGATGAAGGCGACCAGCGCCGGCGCGGCCATGCCCGCGGCAATGGCCACCGGGAACGGCGCGCCGTAGTTCAGCGTGAGGATCGACGCGGTGTACGCGCCGATGCCCATGAATGCGGCGTTGGCCAGCGCCAGCATGCCGCAGGCGAGGGTGAGCCAGATCGAGAGCGCCAGCAGCCCGTTGATGCCCAGCGAGAGCACCAGGTTGCTGTAGACCGACCAGAAGTTGTCGAAGGCTTCCATCAGACCTTGCGCTCCTTCAGCGAACCGAAAAGGCCCTTCGGGCGCACCAGCAGCACGAGGAACAGCAGGCCGAAGGCCACCGCGTCGCGCATGTTGGAGCCCACGTAGGCCACCGACAGCACCTCGGCGAAACCGAGGAACAGGCCGCCGAGCAGCGCGCCGCGGATGTCGCCCATGCCGCCCAGGATAATCACCGCGATGCCCTTCTCGAGCATCGGCTGGCCCATCAGCGGGAAGAGCGCGTTCGAGTACAGCCCGATCAGCACCCCCGCCACGCCGCCCAGGCCGGCGGCCACGAACGAGGTCAGGAAGAACAGGCCCTCGACGTTCACGCCCACCAGGTACGCCGCCTTGGGCGACTCGGCAATGGCGCGCAGCGCGCGGCCCAGTTGGGTGCGCTGCAGCGACAGCATCAGCACGCCCATCAGCACGAACGATGCGAGCACGATGCCCAGTTCGAGCACGGTGACGTGGATGCCGGCGAACACCAGCGCATCGTCGGGAATGGTGCCGGGCGGGAAGCGCAGGTTCTCCGCGCCGAAGATGCCCTGGATGCCGTTGTTCAGGATGATGGCCACGCCGATGGTGGCGATCATCGGGATCAGGTGGGGTGCGTTGCGCTTGCGCAGCGGTTTGAGCACCAGCACGTCGACCAGGAACCCCAGCACGCCGCAGAAGGCGAAGGCGAATGGCAGGCCGACCCACAGCGGCATGCCCGACACGCGCATGAATTCGGCCGCGGCATACGCGCCGACCATGAACACCGCGCCGTGCGAGAGGTTGATGACGCCGAGCACGCCGAAGATGAGTGTGAAGCCGAGCGCGAAGAGTGCGTAGACGCACCCCAGCGACAAGGCATTGACAAGCTGCTGATCGAGCACGATGGGCTTTCGTCAGGCCGCGGCACGAGGCGTGTTGCGGCAAATCAAAAAAGAAAACGGCGCAGTGACTGTCCTGCGCCATATGCGGGGGCATGGCGGGCCGCGCGGCCCGCCACCGGGACTGCTTGCTTACTTCTCGATCACGAACGCGGTGCCCTTCGTGACACTCACGATGGCCGTCTGCTGCGCGTCGTAGCCGGCGGGCTTGCCGGCCTTGTCCTTGGCGCGTGTGAAGGCGAAGGCGCCGGTGGCGCCGGTCCACTTCACGTTGGGCAGCGCGTCGCGCAGGGCGGTGCGGTCGGCCGCCAGGTTGCCCGACAGCTTCACGCCCTTGAGCGCCTGGGCCACCACGTACAGGCCGTCGTAGGCCTGCGCGGCGAACTGGTCGGGCGCCATCTTGAACTTGTCGTTGTAGGCCTTCTGGAACTTGGTGTTCTCGGGCGTGGCGTTGCTGGCCGACCAGGGGCTGCCGACGTACAGGTTGTCCGAGCTGCCCTTGGCCAGGTCGAAGATCTTGGTCGAGTTCATGCCGTTGCCGCCGATGACCGGCACGTTCAGGCCGAGCTGGCGGGCCTGCACCATGATCGGCGCGCCTTCGGCCAGCAGTGCCGACAGCACGATGGCGTCGGGGTTGGTGGCCTTGATCTTGGTGAGCTGGGCCTTGAAGTCGACGTCGCCCTTGGCGAAGGTCTCGGTCGTGGTCACGGGCAGCTTCAGGTCTTCCAGGGCCTTCTTGAAGTTGTCGTAGCCGCTCTTGGTGAACACGTCGTCGTTGCCGTACAGCACGGCGACCTTCTTCACGTTGCCGTGCTTGATGGCCACGCGCAGGGTCTCGGGCAGCACGTCGGCTTCGGTCACGGAGTTGCGGAACACGTAGTCGCCGATCGAGGTGATGCCGTCGGCCGTGTTCGAGGTGCCGAAGGCCACGGTCTTGGCGGCCTGGGCGATCGGGTCGGCCGCCTGCGCCGAGTTCGACAGCGTGGGGCCGAAGGTCATCAGGACCTTGTCCTGGAAGATCAGCTTCTTGAAGACGTTGATCGCGTCTTCCTTCTTGCCTTGCTCGTCTTCGACGGCCAGCACGATCTTGTCGCCGTTGATGCCGCCGGCGGCGTTGATTTCGTCCGCGGCCAGCTGGAAGCCGTTGCGGATGGCGGCGCCGTACTGCGCGGCACCGCCGGACAGGGCGGCTGCGACGCCGATCTTGATGTCGGCGGCTTGCGCGCCGAAAGCGGTGGCCGCGGCGAACGCGAGCAGTGCGGGCTTGAAGGAGTTAGGGAGGCTCATGTCTTGATGCCGTTTCCAGCGGTGTATGTAAGGCGATATAACATTTTATGCCTCGTCTACACGAGACCGAGTTCGCGCGCGACAGGGGGAGGCGCCGGGCGCAGGGTAAACCCCCGCCGGAGGCTGTAAGTGCGTTTTTACAATCGCCCGGGCTTATACAAAAGTCCCCAACGCGGTCACAAGCCGCGTTTTGTTTTTTCAAAGAACTCGGAGAGCTATCAATGGATCGTCGTTCCCTAATCAAAAACGCCGGCATCGCCGGCGTTTTGGCTGCCGGCATTGCGCCTGCCGTTCATGCGCAGACCGCAGTCCGCTGGCGCCTGGCCTCGAGCTTCCCGCGCTCGCTCGACACGATTTTCGGCAGCGCCGAAATGCTGTCGAAGACCGTCAAGGCACTGTCCGGCGGCAAGTTCGAAATCTCGGTCCACCCCGCCGGCGAGCTGATGCCCGCATTCGGCGTGGTCGACGCACTGCAGGGCGACACGCTCGAAATGGCGCAGACCGCCGCGTATTACTTCACCGGCAAGGATCCGATCTTCGCGTTCAGCTGCGCAGTGCCCTTCGGCCTGACCGCACGCCAGACCGACTCGTGGAAAGAGTACGGCAACGGCCGCAAGCTGCTCGACGCCTTCTTCGCGCAATACAACTTCCGCACCGCCAGCGCCGGCAACACCGGCACGCAGATGGGCGGCTGGTACCGCAAGGAGATCAAGACGGTCGCCGACCTCAAGGGCCTGAAGATGCGCATGGGCGGCGGCGTGTTCGGCGAGGCCATGGCCAAGCTGGGCGTGGTGTCGCAGAACATGCCCGCCGGCGACGTGTACCAGGCGCTCGAAAAGGGCACGCTGGACGCCGCCGAGTTCGTCGGTCCCTACGACGACGAGAAGCTGGGCTTCAACAAGGTGGCCCCGTACTACTACTACCCCGGCTGGTGGGAAGGCGGCGCCGACCTCGAGTTCTTCATCAACAACAAGGCCTTCGCCAAGCTGTCGGACGAGAACAAGGCCATCCTCGACGCGGCCACCAAGGTTGCCGCGCGCGACATGATCGCCAAGTACGACGCCTACAACCCGGTGGCGCTCAAGCGCCTGGTTGCCGCCAAGACCGAACTCAAGCCGTTCCCCAAGGCCGTGATGGACGCGGGCTTCAAGGCTTCGATGGAAGTCTTCGCCGAGCACGAAGCCAAGTCGCCCGAGTTCAAGAAGATCCACCAGGACATGCGCGCCTTCCAGCGCGACCAGATCCTGTGGAACCGCTTCTCGGAGTACCCGTTCAATCAGTACATGAACTCGGTCAAGATCTGATACCGACGCGACCCGCATGAAAAAGGCCGCCCCGTGCAAACGGGGCGGCCTTTTGGCTTGCGGGGCCGTTCAGGGCTTCTGCTGCTGCTTGAGCGCGTCCTGCATGGCCCTCATGGGATCGGTCTCGCCGCTGTCGGCCGGCGCGGCCTCGGGGGCCGGTGCCGGTGCGGCGCCTTCCGCGCCCGGCTGCGGTTCGGCGCCCGGCGCGGCTTCCTCGGGGCCGCCGTAGGGGTCGGCGGCCGGTCCGCCGTCCTCGGGCTTCAGGCTGTCGCGCATCTGCGCCCCGATGTCGTCGAGGTTGACCTTGACCTCCTTGTCGAGCGCGCCGGTCACGATCTGCGGGAACGCGATCAGCACGCCCACCATGGTGAGCTGGATCAGCACGAACGGGATCGCACCCTTGTAGATCTGCATCGTCGTCACCGGCTCCATGACCTTCTGGGTCACGCGGTCCACGTATTGCTTGTCGGGTGCCACGGAGCGCAGGAAGAACAGCGCGAAGCCGAAGGGCGGGTGCATGAACGAGGTCTGCATGTTCACCGCCAGCAGCACGCCGAACCAGATCAGGTCGATGCCCAGCTTGTGGGCCACGGGCGCCAGCAGCGGCACTACGATGAACGACAGCTCGAAGTAGTCCAGGAAGAACGCCAGGAAGAACACCAGCACGTTCACCGCGATCAGGAAGCCCACCGGGCCGCCGGGCAGGGACGACAGCAGGTGCTCGACCCAGATCGGGCCGTCGGCGGCCTGGAACACCAGGCTGAACACCGTGGCGCCGATCAGGATGAACATCACGAAGCTCGACAGCTTGGTGGTCGAGGCCAGCGCCTGCTTCAGCAGCGTGAGGCTCATGCGCCGGCGCACCCAGGCCATGATCAGCGCGCCCAGGGCGCCCATTGCGCCGCCTTCGGTGGGCGTGGCCACGCCCAGGAAGATGGTGCCCAGCACCAGGAAGATCAGCAGCAGCGGCGGAATGAGCACGAAGGTCACGCGCTCGGCCAGCCGCGACAGCAGGTTGAGCTTCAGGCCCTTGTTGATCAGCGCGATCACCAGGGCCACGAACACGCCGCCGCACATGGCGACCACGACCTTCTCGTCGGTGGCCACCGAGGTCACTTCCTGGCCCTGGAACCAGGTGTGCACGGCCGCCATGTTGCGCGCCAGCCAGACCGCCACCACGGCCGACAGCGCGGCGAGCGCCACCAGCGACGTGTAGCCGCCGCTGCCGTTGGGTTCGCGGAAGGTGCGGGCCTCGGGCGGCAGCGCCGGCACCTGCGCTGGCCGGAAGATCGCGAGGAACACGACATAGACCACATACAGGCCCATCAGCATGAAGCCGGGCAGGAAGGCGCCCTTGTACATGTCGCCGACGCTCTTGCCGAGCTGGTCGGCCATGATGATCAGCACCAGCGAGGGCGGGATGATCTGCGCCAGCGTGCCCGATGCGGCGATCACGCCGCTGGACAGCCGCCGGTCGTAGCCGTAGCGCAGCATGATCGGCAGCGAGATCAGGCCCATCGAGATGACCGATGCCGCCACCACGCCGGTGGTGGCCGCCAGCAGCGCGCCGACGAAGATCACCGCCAGCGCCAGGCCGCCGCGCATCGGCCCGAAGACCTGGCCGACCGTGTCGAGCAGGTCCTCGGCCATGCCGCTGCGCTCCAATATGAGCCCCATGAGCGTGAAGAAGGGCACCGCCAGCAGTGTGTCGTTGGCCATGATGCCGATCAGCCGCTGGGGCAGCCAGGCCATCACCGACGACTGGAACACGCCGAGCTCGATGCCGACGAGACCGAAGAACAGGCCGCAGGCCCCGAGGCTGAATGCGACGGGATAGCCCAGCAGCAGGAAGCAGATCAGCCCCGCGAACATGATCGGGGCGAAGTTGGCAACAATGAATTCCATGGTGTCTGTGCTCGGCCGTTCAGTGTTGCGTGCCGGGAGCGGCCGTGCCGGCCTTGGCTGCGTCTTTCTCGGCCTGCAGGCGCAGGGCTTCGATCAGCTCGGCCTCGGCCGTCTTGTCGGTCAGCCGGCCCATGGGGTCGGGGCCTTGGCCGCGCAGGAACGCGATGCGCTTGATCAGCTCGGACCAGCCCTGCAGCATCAGCAGCACGAAGCCGGCCGGCAGCGCCGCCCACACGGGCCAGCGGATCAGCCCGCCCGAGTTACCGGACATCTCGCCCGACTTGTACATCTGGATCACCACGGGCATCGACAGGTAGAGCACCGTCAGGCACAGCGGCGTCAGGAAGAATGCGAAGCCGATCATGTCGATCCACACCTGCTTGCGCTTGGACAGGCGGCTGTTGATCACGTCGATGCGCACGTGCTCGCGGTGCAGCAGCGTGAAGCCGGCGGCGATCAGGAACGACCAGGCGAACAGATACCACTGCACTTCGAGAAACGCGTTGGAGCTGGTGTTGAATATCTTGCGCACCACCGCGTTGAGGGCGCTGATCACCGTGGCGGCCAGGATCAGCCAGATCGCGTATTTGCCCACCTGGGCATTGAGCCAGTCGATGGCCCGGGAAAGCTTGAGCAAGCCTTGCATTTCATCTCCATTTTTGTATTGGATGCCCCACATACGACCGCACCCGACGCACTGGCCTTGTGTGCCAGCGGGTCGGGTGCGTGAGGCGGTGCGGATTCTATCGATGTAATCGAAAGTGTCTTCTGGGGGCTACCCGGAGGCGTGGCTTGGCCATAATGTTTCATGGCCCAGACACCGCGCCCCCCTCCGGCCCCGGCCGTGGCGACGTCCCAATCGATCGACTCCCCCGACATGAGCCGGGCCGGCCGGGATCTGCTTTCCCTGGCGCTGATCGACGCGCGCAACCACACGCTGCACCTGCTGTCGCTCTTCGAGCAGGCGCTGGGCGAAGGCATGCCGACGCCGCGCGGGCCTGATGTCGTGCCGCCGGTCTGGCTGGCCGGCCATATCGGCTGGTTCGCCGAATGGTGGATCGGCCGCAACACCCAGCGCGCCTTCGGTGCCGATTGCCCGGTGCGGCCCACGCGGCTGGCGGCCATAGAGCCCGGCGCCGACAGTTGGTGGAACCCGGCGCAGGCCACGCCCGACCAGCGCTGGTCGCCCGGGCTGCCCGACCTCGCCCAGACCAAGGCCTACCTGCTCGAGACGCTGGAGAGCACGCTCGAGCTGCTTGAGCATGCGGCCGAGACCGACGCCGGCCTTTACTTCTACAGGCTGGCGCTGGCGCATGAAGACCTGCGCGGCGAACAGTTCGTCGTGATGGCGCAGACGCTGGGGCTGCCTCTGGGCGTCGAGCAGGCGCCCATCGCCGTCACGCGCGAGCCGCTGCTGCTGCCTGCCACCCGCTGGGAACTGGGCATGCCCGAGAGCGGCTTCGCCTTTGCGCAGGAACGTGCCACGCATCGCGTCGACGTGCCGGAATTCGAGATCGACGCCCAGCCCGTCACCTGGAACCAGTATGTCGAGTTCGTCGACGACGGCGGCTACGACCGCGATGAACTGTGGCGCGGCGAAGGCTGGCGCTGGCTCTCGGCCCAGATCGAAGGGCGGCGCGGGCCGCGCCATGTGGAGCAGATCGGTGCCGCGCGGCACGGCTCCGGGGGCTCGGTGCTGCAGCATCGCTTTGGCGCGACGGTGCGCGCCGCCGGCCACCACAGCGCGGTGCATCTGAGCTGGTGGGAGGCCGATGCCTGGGCGCGCTGGGCGGGACGCCGCGTGGCGACCGAGGTCGAATGGGAGATTGCCGCGCACACCGCCGCGCGGCGCGGCTTCCGCTGGGCCGACGTGCACGAGTGGACCGCCGGCACGCTGAGCCCCTGGCCCGGCTACCGTGCCGACCCGTGGAGCGCGGGCGGCGAGTTCGATCCCGCTGCTGCATTCGGGCGTGCACGCGTGCTGCGCGGCGCCTCGTTCGCGACACGCGCGCGTCTTCGTTCACCCAAGCGGCGCGGCTTCGCATTGCCGGAGCGCGACGACGGATTCTTCGGCTTCCGTACCTGCAGTCTTTGATTCGCCCCCAGGCTGCGCGCACTTCGTGTCGCTTCGCCAACCCCCTTCCGGGGGCAGCGCCTGCGGCCCGGCGAAGCCGGTTCCGCGGCGCTCACGGCGGAACGCGGTGGTGCGGTCTCAATCGTTTCGAGTAACCACGCCCGGGTCTGCCGCCAGCGGCGGCGCCACTTCTTCCAGCGGCTTGCGCTCCGCATCGGCCGCATAGCGCAGGGCCAGCAGCCCGGCCACGATGACCAGCGCCGCGCCGATGCCGTAGCCCACCATCACCGCGCCACGGCTGCCGGTCTCGATCAGCAGGCCGAACAGCACCGGTGCCACGAAGCCGCCCGCGCCCATGCCGACGGCATAGAAGATGGCGATGGCCATCGCGCGCATTTCCAGCGGGAACACCTCGCTCACGGTGAGGTAGGCCGAGCTGGCGGCCGCCGAGGCCAGGAAGAACACGGCCGACCAGCACAGCGCCTGGCTGCGCGCGTCGAGCCAGCCCATCATGAACGCCCAGCCGGTGAGCGCCAGGCCCACGCCCGCGAGCACATAGGTCAGCGCGATCATCTTGCGCCGGCCCAGGCTGTCGAACAGCGGGCCCAGCAGCAGCGGACCGAGCACGTTGCCGAGCGCGAACGGAAAGATGTACAGCGCCACGCTGGCTTCAGGCACGCCGTAGAAGCGCGTGAGGACCAGCGCGTAGGTGAAGAAAATTGCGTTGTAGAAGAACGCCTGCGACACCATCAGCGCGAGCGCGACCACGCTGCGTTGGCGGTAGCGCTTGAACAGCACGCGCGCCACCTCGCGCATCGAGGGGCTGGTCTGGCGAGCGTCGGCGTAGTCCACATGGCCCTGCGGCGCGGGGAGCGGGCCGTGCTGCGCCGAGACCTCGGCTTCGATCTGCTCGACGATGCGCCGGGCTTCGTCCGCGCGCCCGTGCGCAATGAGCCAGCGCGGGCTCTCCGGCACGTCGCGCCGCACCAGCAGGATGGCCACCGCCAGCACCGCGCCCAGCGCGAAGCCCGCGCGCCAGCCCCATACCGGGCCGATCACATGAGGGTCCAGCAGCACCAGGCTCAGCCCCGCGCCGAGCGCCGCGCCAATCCAGAAGCTGCCGTTGATCGCGAGGTTGACGCGCCCGCGCACGCGCGCCGGAATCAGCTCGTCGATGGCCGAGTTGATGGCCGCGTACTCGCCGCCGATGCCCAGTCCGGTAACGAAGCGGCAGAGCGCGAAGAAAGCGAAGTCCGGAGAAAAAGCCGTGGCCAGCGTGCCCACCGTGTAGACCACCAGCGTGACGAGAAAGAGCTTCTTGCGCCCGAGCCGGTCGGTGAGCCGCCCGAAGAGCAGGGCGCCCAGCACCGCGCCCGCCACGTACACCGAGCCCGACAGGCCGATCTCGCCGGCGGTGAGGCCCAGCGTGTCGGGCCGCTCCAGCACCGCCCCGATGGAGCCCACCAGCGTGACCTCCAGGCCGTCGAGCACCCAGGCCACGCCCAGCGCGATCACCACGCGCCAATGCCAGCGCGACCACGGCAGGCGGTCCAGGCGGGCGGGAATGTCGCTGCGCAGAGCCGTCATGCCGCCGATTATTGAAAGGCGGCCGGCGCGCCGCCTGTAGGACCTGGCCTCCGATCAGGCCGGAGGCCGCGACGGACTCAGGCCGTCTCCGCCAATGCGTCGGCCAGCGCGTTGACCATGCGGTCGATCTCTGCCTTCTCGGCGACGAAGGGCGGTGCCAGCTGGATGGTGTCGCCGCCGTAGCGCACGTAGAAGCCCTTCTTCCAGCAGTTCATGGCGATCTCGTACGGACGGCGCGCGGGCTCGCCCGGCACCGCGGCAATGGTCAGGCCGGCGGCCAGGCCGAAGTTGCGGATGTCGTTGACGTGCTTGCTGCCCTTCAGGCTGTGCACCGCGTTCTCGAAGTGCGGCGCCAGCGCCTGCACGCGGCCGATCATGTCTTCCTTCTGCAGTACGTCGAGCGCGGCGATGCCGGCGGCGCAGGCCACCGGGTGCGCGCCGTAGGTGTAGCCGTGCGGGAACTCGAGCATGTAGTCGGGGCCGCCTGCCGCCATGAAGGTGTCGTAGATTTCCTTGCTGGCGACCACGGCGCCCAGCGGCTGCGCGCCGTTGGTCACCTGCTTGGCGATGTTCATGATGTCGGGCGTGACGCCGAAGGCTTCCGAGCCCGTGAGCGCGCCGCAGCGGCCGAAACCGGTGATCACTTCGTCGAAGATCAGCAGGATGTTGTTGGCGGTGCAGATGTCGCGCAGGCGCTTGAGGTAGCCCTTGGGCGGAATCACCACGCCGGCCGAACCCGCGAAAGGCTCCACGATGACGGCCGCGATGTTCGATGCGTCGTGCAGCGCGATCAGGTCGAGCAGGCGGTCGGCCAGCTCGGCGCCGTTCTCGGCCATGCCGCGCGTGAAGGCGTTGGAAGCGAGTTGCGTGTGCGGCAGGTGGTCGGCCTCGACGCCCTGGCCGAACAGCTTGCGGTTGGCCGCGATGCCGCCCACCGAGATGCCGCCGTAGTTGACGCCGTGGTAGCCCTTCTCGCGGCCGATCAGGCGAGTCTTGCTGGCCTGTCCCTTGGTGCGCCAGTAGGCGCGCGCCATCTTCAGCGAGGTGTCGGCGGCTTCGGAGCCCGAGCCGGTGAAGAACACGTAGTCCAGCCCGGCGGGCGTCAGTTCTTTGATCCTGTTGGCCAGCTCGAAGGACAGCGGGTGGCCGAACTGGAACGCGGGCGAGTAGTCGAGCTTGGCGATCTGGCGGCTCACTGCCTCGGTGATCTCGGGGCGGCCGTGGCCCAGGCCCGAACACCACAGGCCCGAGAGGCCGTCGAAGATCTTGCGGCCGTCGATGTCGGTGAAGTAGGCGCCCTTGGCCTCCACGATGATCCGCGGATCGGCCTTGAAGTTGCGGTTGCCGGTGTAGGGCATCCAGTGCGCGTCGAGCCAGGCGGCGTCGGTCCGCGTGGCGGGCGTGGGTTCGAGGGCGGGGGCTGCAAGGGTCATGGCGTTCCGCGCGGGCGGGCTCCGGAGGGGGTTGTGAATGCGCCGATTGTTGGCAGACCCTTCAGTGTGGAGAATGGCGCAATATCAATGTTCACTTGACACTTCATGCAAGTAAAGGCCAAGGCCCAAAACGGTGCCCAGAACAGTGCTCGTAACCGCGCCGTCCTGGGGCAGCTCAGCGACATGGACCTGCGGCTGCTCAAGGTTTTCAAGAGCGTGGTCGACTGCGGCGGCATGGCGGCCGCCGAGCTGGAACTGAACATCGGCACTTCCACCGTGAGCCGGCATGTGAAAGACCTGGAAACGCGGCTGGGCCTGGTGCTGTGCCGCCGGGGCAGGGCGGGTTTCGCGCTCACCGCCGAGGGCCAGCGCGTGTACGACGAGACCCTGCGCCTGCTGGCTTCGGTCGACGCCTTTCGCGGCAGCATCGACGACATCCACAACCGCATGGGCGGGCAGCTGGAGGTGGCGCTGTTCGACAAGACCGCGACGAACCCGAAGGCGCGCATCGGCGAGGCCATTGCGCGTTTCACCGAGATAGCGCCGGAGGTGAGCCTGGCGGTGCACGTGGGCTCCATCAACGCCATAGAGCAGGGGGTGCTGGAAGGCAAGTTCCAGATCGGCATCATCCCGGCGCACCGCGCTTCGCAGAGCCTGGTGTATGCGGACCTGTTCGACGAAACGATGCTGCTGTACTGCGGCAAGGGCCATCCGCTGTTCGAGAGCCCCCATGCCAGGCTCACCTGGGGGAAGCTGGGCGAACACCATTTCGCGGGGCTGGGCTATCACTCGCCCAACATGGAGCTGAGCCACAGGGCGCGGTTGTCGCGCAAGGCGACGGGCTTCGACCAGGAGGCGATTGCCACGCTGATCCTGTCGGGCCGCTTCCTGGGCTTTCTGCCCGACCACTATGCGCAGGTGTTCGAGGAGCGCGGGCTAATGAAGGCGGTGCTGCCGGCGCGGTTCAACTACGCATGCAAATTCGTGAGCCTGCTGCGGCGTTCGCCGAAGCCGTCGCGGGCCGTGCTGGCGTTTCAGGATTGCCTGGAGCGGGCGCACGCCTGACCTTCGCCGTTTCTCCGGTGCACACCCCCTGAACGGACCGGCCTACCGCTGCCCGCTGGGCAGCAACAGATGCTTGGCCCCGATGTGCGCTTCCATCTCGTGCATGTGCGCTTCTGCATCCACCATGTGCTCGGCCATCAGCCGGCGCACTTCCTCAGCGTCTTCCTTGCGGTAGGCCGCGAGCAGCTGCGTGTGGTAGTCGACATTCGTCTCGCCGAAGTGGTGGTGGTCCAGCGCCTTCTTGTAGACCACCAGGTCGCGCAGCAGGTCGTTGAGAAAGCGGCACATGAACGAGAGCACCGGATTGGGGCAGCTCTCCGCCAGCATGGTGTGGAAGGCGAGTTCCGCCTCGCGCTGGGTGCGCAGTTCGTCCTCGTTGGTCGGCTCGATGGTGCACAGGCGGATGTTTTCCTCGAGCTTGTCGAACTGCTCCGGCGTCAGCCTGCCGACCACGCTCACGGCCAGTTCAGGCTCCAGTGCCTTGCGCAACTGATAGATATGGTGCCCGTCCAGGTGATGGAAATGCAGGAAGTTGCGCAGCGGCTCCGACGCATGGTCGACCGACACCTGCTGCAGGTAGGCCCCGCCGCCGGGCCCCGTGCGGATGGAGACGAGCCCGCGCACCTCCAGCGCCTTCAGTGCCTCGCGCACCGTGCTTTTCGAGTACCCGAAAAGCTCGATCAGTTCTTTCTCGTTCGGTAGCCGGTCGCCGGGCTGCTTGCGCTCCGCAACGATCCAGCGCTTGACGTCTTCGACGATGACGTCCGAGAGCTTTTGCCGCTTAGGACGGTTCTGCCCCACTCTCATTGAAACGCTCCATGCCCATCGGGAGATGCGCGGGATGCGCAACAGCGCGCGATCTTAAACGGCGTCATCGGCGAGTTCCGGTCGGTGTTGGGCACAAGGATTGCTAGTGGGTTTTTACCAGCATATTAATCCTATTTATCCGCTTAAATTCGCCGGCAATCGCAGGCCCCACCTTTTCCTTGTTTCACCCACCACGACCGGAGATCCCCATGCATCGCAGACACCTCCTTCAGCTTGCCGCCCTGTCGGCCGCCCCCGCTTCCCTGCTGGCCGGCCGCGCCGCCTTTGCCCAGTCGGCCGAGGCGATCCGCTTCGGCTGCCCGGTCCCGATGTCGGGCGCCTTCGCGGCCAACGGCAAGTACGCCGACCTGGGCATGAAGCTGGCCATCGAGCAATACGGCAGCGTGCTCAAGCGCCCGCTGGCCTACACCGTGCTCGACACCGAAGGCAAGCCGGCCACCGCCGTGCGCAAGGTGCAGGAAGCCTCGCAGCAGCAGGGCGCGAAGTTCTTCGCGGGCGGCATCCTGTCTTCGGAAGCGCTGGCCATGGGCAAGGAAGCGGAGAAGGCCGGCGGCCTGTTCATCACCACCGCGGGCGCGGACGAAATCACCGGCAAGGACTGCAACGCCGCCACCTTCCGCTGGTCGGTGCCCACCTTCGGTGCCATCGAGCAGACGGTGCGCCCGCTGATCGCCACCATGCCGAAGGCCAAGCGCTGGTACACCATCACGCCGCAGTACGTGTTCGGCGACGGCCTGCTGAGCGCGGCCAAGAACATCTTCCAGGAGAAGGGCATCGAGCACGTGGGCAACAGCTACCACTCGCTCAACGAGAAGGAGTTCAGCGGCTACCTCACGAACGCGATGGCGGCCAAGCCCGACGTGCTGCTGCTGCTGAACTTCGGCGCGCAGTCTTCCGCGGCGCTGCGCCAGGCGGTGAGCTTCGGCATGCACAAGAACATGACGATCCTCATGGCCTGGGCTTCGGGCCTGGAGCAGTTCGACGAACTGGGCGCCGACCTCTGCGAAGACGTGTACTTCGGCGCGCAGTACTGGCACACGGCCGACACCACCCTCAACAAGGACCTGGTGAAGCGCACCGCCGACAAGCTCAAGATCGTGCCCAACTACAGCCTCGCGGGCTCGTACGTCTGCACCAAGATCCTGATCGACGGCATCGTCAAGGCGGGCACGGTCGACCAGAAGGCGGTGATCGCCGCGCTCGAGGGCATGAAGTTCGACGGCCTCACCGGCACCGAGGAAATCCGCAAGGCCGACCACCAGGTCATCAAGGACTACTACCTGCTCAAGGGCAAGGCCAAGTCGAAGATGAAGAACGCTGCCGACTACGTCGACGTGGTGAGCTCCGGCAAGTCCTTCCTGCCGGCCGACAAGACCGGCTGCAGATTGGGCTAACCCCCAGGCTTGCCCACTGCGTGTGGCCTCCAACCCCCTTGCAGGGGGCAACGCCTGCGGCCCGGCAAAGCCGGTTCCGCGGTGTTCCCGAAAGGTCGGGGTGCCGCATCCGAGCCCGTCATCACTCACACATATGACCGTCTACCTGCTCCAGACCATCAACGGAATCGGCATCGGCATGCTGTATTTCCTGCTGGCCGTTGGCTTGTCCATCGTGTTCGGCCTGCTGCGTTTCGTGAACTTCGCGCACGGCGCTTTCTATCTGCTGGGCGCCTACCTGTGCTACCAGGCCATGCAGTGGGGCCTGAACTTCTGGGCCGCGCTGGTGCTGGTGCCGCTGTTCGTCGGCGCGCTCGGCTGGCTGGCCGAGAAGCTGCTGCTGCGCCGCGTGTATGCCAAGGCGCACGAGTTCCACATCCTCGTGACGGTGGGCCTCGCGCTCGCGGTGCAGGAGATCGTCATCGTGTTCTGGGGGCCGCTGGGCAACAGCGTACCCACGCCCGACCTGCTCCAGGGCGTGGTGATGTGGGGCAGCTTCGTCTATCCGAAGTACCGGCTGTTCGTGATCGGCTTCACCGCCGTGCTCGCGGTGCTGCTGTGGTGGGTGCTCGAAGGCACGCGCCTGGGCAGCGCGGTGCGCGCGGGCAGCGAATCGACCGAGATGGTGTCGCTGCTCGGCATCAACGTGTTCCGCGTGTTCAGCCTGGTGTTCGCGCTGGGCGCGGCCACGGCGGCGCTGGCCGGCGTGCTGGCTGCGCCCATTCGAGGGGCCGAGCCCTTCATGGGCGTCGAGGCGTTGAGCGTGGCCTTCGTGGTGGTGGTGATCGGCGGGCTCGGCAGCTTCGGCGGCGCGCTCGTGGGCGGGCTGGTCATCGGCATCGTGCAAAGCCTCATGAGCACCATCTGGCCGCCGGGAGCCAGCCTGATGATCTACATCGCAATGGCAGCAGTTCTGCTGCTGCGCCCGCATGGCCTGCTCGGCCGGAAAGCATGAACGGACACGCCATGCCGAGAAAAATCACATTCCTCCTCGCGCTCGCCGCCGCGCTGGGCCTGCCGCTTGTGCTGAGTTCGGGCTCGCTCGCGAGCGAAGTGCTCATCTACGCGCTGGCGGCACTGGGCTGCAACCTGCTGCTGGGCTACACGGGGCTGCTGTCCTTCGGGCAAGGCATTTTCTTCGGACTGGGCAGCTACACCATCGCGATCCTGCTCACGCGCCTGCACCTGCCCATGCCGCTTGCATTGCTCGCGGCCATGGCCATGGGCGCGATAGGCGCGGCGGTGGTCGGCTGGGTCGCCATCCGCCAGCGCGGCACCTACTTCGTGATGCTCACGCTGGCCTTTGCGCAGATGTTCTATTTCATCGCCTACACCGCGACCGATCTCACGGGTGGCGACAACGGCCTGCTCGACGTGCCGCGCCCCGGCTTCATGGACACGCCGTGGAAGTACTACGCCTTCGTCGCGGTGATTTTCCTCATCGCCTTCGGCCTGCTGCTGCGCGTGACCGATTCGATCTTCGGGCGCACGCTGCTCGCCATCCGCGACAACGAGGACCGGGCCGCCGCCGTGGGCTATGACCTCAAGCGCTTCAAGCTGCTGGCCTTCATGATCTCCGGCGCCGTCACCGGCCTGGCGGGCGGGCTGCACGCCATGATGACCGGCATCGCGCCGCTGTCGAACGCCGAATACCACACGAGCGAGATGATCCTGGTCATCACCGTGATCGGCGGCACCGGCAACCTGTTCGCGTCGGTGCTGGGCTCGGCCTTCTACGTGCTGCTGGCCGACTGGCTCTCCACGCTGTGGCCGCGCTGGCTGCTGCTGCTGGGCCTGCTGCTGATCGGCGTGAGCATCGGCATGCAGCGCGGGCTCTGGGGGCTGGGCGAGGGCGTCTGGAAGCGCGTCTTCCGGCGCTCGCCACCGGCGGCGCCTGACGCTGCCCCCGCGCAAGGAGAAAAGGCATGAGCGACGTTCTCATCGAAGCCATCGGCGTCACCAAGCACTACGGCAAGTTCGCTGCGCTCGGCGGGGTCGACCTGAAGATCAGGCGCAACACCGTGCACTCGGTGATCGGCCCCAACGGCGCGGGCAAGACCACGCTGTTCCACATGCTCACGGGTACCGGCACCACCACGGGCGGGCGCATCCTGTTCGACGGCCACGACGTGACGCGCGAGCCCGACCACCGGCGCGTGCAGCGCGGCATGGCGCGTTCGTTCCAGGTCACGGCGCTGTTCCTGAGCCTGCCGGTGCGCGAGAACCTGCGCGTGGCGGCGCAGGGCGTTTCGCCGCGCCAGGCCATGAACTGCTGGCGCGCACCGGTCGGTGAACTGGCCTGCGCGCAGACGGTGGACGAAGTGCTGCAGCGCGTCGGCCTCGAGCGGTTCGCGAACACGCCGGCCAGCGAGCTTTCGCACGGGCAGCAGCGCCGCCTCGAGGTGGGCATGGCGCTGGCCGCCAGGCCGAAGGCCATCTTCCTCGACGAGCCGACCTCGGGCATGGGCATCGACGACCTCGACGACATGAAGCAGCTCATCCGCAGCCTGCGCGACCGGCACACCGTGGTGCTGATCGAGCACAACATGAACATCGTGATGGACATCTCCGACACCGTGACCGTGATGCAGCTGGGCCGCGTGCTCGCCGAAGGGCTGCCGGGCGACATTCGCGCCGATGCGCGCGTGCGCACGGCCTACCTTGGCAACATGATCACCGGAGGCAAGGCATGAGCGGCGGGAAGAACATCCTCGAAGTCGAGGCGCTGCACGCGCACTACGGCAAGAGCCACGTGCTGCAGGGCATCTCGATGCGCGTGGGCGAGGCCGAACTCGTCACGCTGCTGGGGCGCAACGGCGCGGGCAAGTCGACCACGCTCAAGAGCATTGCCGGCGCGGTCACGCCCACGAGCGGGCGCGTGCGCTTCCAGGGCGCGGACATCGCGGGCATGCCGCCGCACCGCATCGCCACGCGCGGCGTGTGCCTGGTGCCCGAGCACCGCGGCGTCTTCAAGCTGCTGACGGTGGAAGAAAACCTGCTGCTCGGCCTGCGGCGCGAGTCGCCCTGGCAGCTGGCCGACATCTACCGCATCTTTCCGCGCCTCAAGGAGCGGCGGCGCAACGGCGGCGGACAGCTGTCGGGCGGCGAGCAGCAGATGCTGGCCATCGGCCGCGCGCTCATGAACCACCCGCGCCTGCTGATCCTCGACGAGCCGGTCGAAGGACTCGCGCCGGTGATCGTCGAGGAAATCGTCGCGCAGCTGAAGACCATCAAGGCGGCCGGCGTGGCCATCCTGCTGGTCGAGCAGAACCTCGAAGTCTGCGTGCAGCTGGCCGACCGCCACTACATCGTGGAGCAGGGCGTGATCGTGCACGAGGCCGGCAATGCCGCCTTCATGGCCGACCACGAAGTGAAAGACCGCTACCTGGGCGTGGGCCTTGCTTGAGGCCCGCAACACTCATCCTTACCGCAAAGCCATGAACTCACACACTGAACTCCGCATCGACGGCCAGCGGCTCTGGAATTCGCTGATGGAACTGGCGCAGCTCGGCGCCACCGAGAAAGGCGGTGTCTGCCGCATCGCGCTGACCGACCTCGACCGCCAGGGCCGCGACCTGTTCGTGCGCTGGGTGCGCGAGGCGGGCTGCGAGGTCCGCGTGGACGCCATCGGCAACATCTTCGCGCGCCGCGCGGGCCGCAACAACGCGCTGCCGCCCGTCACCACCGGCAGCCATATCGACACGCAGCCCACCGGCGGCAAGTTCGACGGCAACTACGGCGTGCTCGCGGGCCTGGAGGTGATCCGCTGCCTCAACGACGCAGAAGTGGAGACCGAGGCACCGCTCGAGATCGCGGTTTGGACCAATGAAGAGGGTTCGCGCTTCGTGCCCGTGATGATGGGCTCCGGCGTGTTCGCCGGCGCGTTCACGCTCGAACACGCACTGGCGCAGCGCGACAACGACGGCGTCAGCGTTTCCGAGGCGCTCGCCGCCATCGGCTACGCGGGCAGCACGCCCGCGTCGGCGACGGCATCGCCGATGGGCGCGTACTTCGAGGCGCACATCGAGCAGGGCCCGGTGCTCGAAGCCAACGAGCGCGTGATCGGCGTGGTGGAAGGCGCGCTGGGCCAGCGCTGGTACGACGTGGTGGTGCAGGGCATGGAAGCCCATGCCGGCCCCACGCCGATGGCGCTGCGCAAGGACGCGCTGCTGGCCGCTGCCGAACTCGTGATCGAGGTCAACCGCATTGCGCTCGCCCATGCGCCGCATGGGCGCGGCACCGTCGGCTGGATCGACAACTACCCCAATTCGCGCAACGTGATTCCGGGGCGCGTCAAGCTCAGTGTCGACCTGCGCGCGGCCGACGACGTGGTGCTGTCGGCCATGGACGCCGAGCTGAAGGAGACCGTGCAGCGCATCGCGACGAAGGGCAAGGTCGAGATGTCGGTGGAGCAGGTCGTGTATTTCCAGCCGCAGCCTTTCACGCCGAAGCTGGTGTCGGCGGTGCGCGAAGCCGCGCAGGCGCAAGGGATGACCTGGATGAACGTGATCAGCGGCGCGGGCCACGACGCGGTGTACCTCGCGCGCGTGTGCCCCGCGGCCATGATCTTCGTGCCCTGCCTCGACGGCATCAGCCACAACGAGATCGAGGATGCGCAGCCCGACCATCTGGAAGCCGGCTGCAATGTGCTGCTGCAGGCCATGCTGCAAAGCGCGGGAGTCGTGCAATGAAAGTGCTGATCGCGCGCCTCAACCACGAGACCAACACCTTCTCGCCCGTGCCCACGCCGCTCTCGGCCTTCGGGCCCGACGGGCCGACTTTCGGCGAGCAGGCCTATCGCGACAACAAGGGCATGCGCACCGCGATGTCGGCCTTCATCGACCTGGCCGAGGCGGCGGGTGCCGAACTCGTCACGCCGGTGTCGGCCTCTGCCAACCCGAGCGGGCCTGTCGATGCCTCTGCCTACACCTTGCTGACGCAATGCATCGTCGATGCCGCGCCGGGGTGCGACGCCATCCTGCTCGACCTGCACGGCGCGATGGTCGCGCAGAACAGCGTGGACGGCGAAGGCGACCTGCTCGTGCGGCTGCGCGCGGCGGCGCCGGGCGTGCCCATCGGCGTGGCGCTCGACCTGCACGCCAACGTCACGCCCGCGATGGTTGGGAACGCCGACGTGATCGTCGGTTTCAAGACCTATCCGCACATCGACATGTACGAAACCGGCGCGCATGCCGGTCGCCTGCTGTTCGACATGCTCGCCGGACGCGGCAAGCCCGCGATGCGCTGGCACCGTCTGCCGCTGATGGCGCACACGCTGCGCAGCGCCTCGTTCACCGGCGCGATGCAGCGGGCCATCGAGGCGGCGCGCGAGGCGGAGAAGTCGGAGTCGCTCGCGGTGTCGATCCTGGCGGGCTTCTCGCTGTCGGACATCGAGGCGCCGTGCATGAGCGTGATCGTGGTCGATGCGCATTCGCCGGGGCGCGCGCAGGCCACGGCCGACCGCATCGCCGCGCAGATGTGGAGCGAACGCGAGGCCTTCGTCTACCGCAGCGAGCCGATGGCCGAATCGATTGCGCGCGCCAAGCTCATCGCGGAAGGCGCCACGCGCCCGGTGCTGCTGCTGGACCACGGCGACAACTGCATGTCGGGCGGCAGCTGCGACACCATGGACGTGCTGCAGGAAGCGCTGGCGCAAGGGCTGCACGGCATCGGCGTGGGGCCGCTGTGCGACCCCGAAGCGGTGGCGCAGCTCGTCGCGGCGGGCGAGGGCGCCGAGGTGACCGTGGCGCTGGGCAACAAGGTGTCGCTCGAAGGCATCGGCCTGAAGAAGACGCCGGTGCGGCTGACGGGTACCGTACGTGCCGTGAGCGACGGCGAATACGTGATCACCGGCCCCACCTACACCGGCCAGCGCAGCAGCATGGGCCGCACGGTGCTGTTCGACATCGGCGCGGCGCGCATCGTGGTGACGGAGCGCACGCAGGAGCCGTGGGACATCGGCGTGTTCGAGTGCGCGGGGCTCGATCCGCGCAAGGAGCGCTTCCTGCTGCTCAAGTCGCGCATGTACTGCCGGCCGGTGTTCGAGCCGCTGTCGGCCGCGCTGGTGGAGTGCGACAGCCCCGGCGTGACGAGTTCCGACTACAGCCTGTTTCCGTTCAGCAAGGTGCGCAGGCCGGTGTTTCCGCTCGACGCGGATGCGGAGATGGCGCGGGCTGCATGACCTCCCAGGTCATCGACGCTGTGCGCGTGCGGCGCGACCATTCATTCACCCCGCGATGTTGCGGGTCGAAACTCCCGAAAGGAATGGCCATCATGAACACCGCCGCACACGACGCCGCCACGATCGCCCAACGCTACATCGCCGTCTGGAACGAGACCGACGCCGCGCGCCGCGCCGCGCTGATCGAAGCCGGCTGGACCGCCGATGCCCGCTACGTCGACCCGATGGCGCAGGCCAGCGGCCGCGAGCAGATCAGCGCGCTGGTCGGCGCGGTGCACCAGCGCTTTCCCGGCTTCCGCTTCAACCTGCTGGGCAAGGCCGACTCCCACGGCGACCACCTGCGCTTTTCCTGGACGCTGGGCCCGAGCGGCGCCGAGGACCTGATCCAGGGCACCGACTTCGCGCAGGTGGAGGCGGGCAAGCTGCGCTCGGTGACCGGCTTCCTCGACAAGGTCCCGGTCGGCGCCTGAACCAAAGCTGAACAGCCGCGAGCTTCGGAAGGGTCAGTCCGGCGCGCCGGCCGGCCGGCCGCGCCACAGCTTGCGGTACACGGTCGCTCGGCTGATGCCCAGCGCCCGGGCGGCCTCAGCCACGTTGCCACGGGCGTCGGCCACCGCCTTGCGGATCAGCGCGGTCTCCACGTCGCGCAGCCGGGGCCGGCTGTCCGCCGCCGGCAGCCCACCCGGTGCGCCGCGCCCGCCGTGCTGGGGTTGCACCTGCACCCGCAGGCCCGACCACAGCGGCACTTCGAGCATGGCGTCGCCGCGCCGGGCGGCGTCGAACATCATGTGCAGGGGCAGGGCGAACAGGTCGTTGAAATGCAGCGCCTGCTGCTCGCGCGCCAGCGGCTGGTGCAGCATCTGGCGGGCCGCCGCGTTGGCGCCTGTGACGCGGCCTTCGCCGTCGATGCACAGCAGCCCCTCGGTGGCTTCGCTGGCGGCGCTGCCGGGCCAGGCCAGGCGCAGCAGCAGCTCGCAGGGTTCGCGCAGCACCAGCATGTTCTCTATGCTGCGCGCGGACAGGGTGGCCAGGTGCCGCAGCTCCGGGCGTTCCACCACCTGCACGCCGGTCAGGTCGAGCATGCCGATGCAGTCGCCCCGGGGACCGAACAGCGGCGCGCCGGCGCAGCTGTAGACGCTGGTGTCGTCGAAGAAGTGCTCGCCGCGGTGCAGCCACACCGATTCCTGCTCGGCCAGTGCGGTGCCGATGGCGCTGGTGCCGATCGCCCGCTCCGACAGGTCGACGCCGATGCGGCCGATGTCGCGCGCATAGCGGCTGGCGGCGTCGGTGCCGTCGGGCAGGTTGCCGACATCGACCACGATGCCGTCGGCGTCGGTCAGGATGGCGAAATAACGGGTGTCGGCAATGGCGCGCGAGAGCCGCTCTATCACCGGCCGCGCGGCGGCGACCAGCACGCGGTTGCGCTCGGCGGCATCGCGCTGCGCGGACTGGCTCACCGGGTCGAAACTGATGCGCTGCTGGGGGCGCCGGCCGGCCTCGATGCAGCGCTGCCACGAGCGGCTGATCCAGGAGTCGACGCGGGCCGTTGCGCGCGCCCTGGGGGATTCGCCGTGGATCAGCTCGCGGCGGGCCTGGGCGATGGCCAGCGAACGCTCAGGGGCTGGCGAAACGATTGAAGCGACAGGCATCGTAAGGTGTTCGCGCGGTGTGGGGGCTTTTGCCGGCTCGCAGGATGGCAAGCTGTTTCATTTTGAGAATTTCGCGCCGTCTGTGCAAGTGTCAAGGGTTTTGCCTAGGATAGTGCGGGAGGTCGGCATCCAAGATGCTTTCGCTGAATTAGCCATCACCTTTCACGGAGACAGCCAAATGCAGGTCGCTTTCAAGATCAACGGCCGTGAGGCCACGGTCGACGCTCCTCCCAACACCTTTCTCGTGCATGCAATCCGGGAGCACCTCCATCTCACCGGTACCCACGTCGGCTGCGACACCGCACAGTGCGGCGCCTGCACCGTCCTTGTGAACGGCCGTGCCGTCAAGTCCTGCAACATCCTGGTCGCGCAGGCGGCCGGCGCCGACATCACCACCATCGAGGGCATCGCCGATGCCGACGGCGCCATGCACCCGATGCAGGCGGCCTTCAAGGAGTGCCACGGCCTTCAGTGCGGCTTCTGCACCCCGGGCATGGTGATGAGCGCCATCGACCTGTGCACCCACCACCCCAAGTCGAGCGAATCGGAGATCCGCGAACTGCTCGACGGCAACCTGTGCCGCTGCACGGGCTACCAGAACATCGTGAAGGCCGTGAAGATGGGCGGCGAGGCCATGGCCTCGGGCACGCCCGTCAAGACAACGGCAACCGCCTGAGGAGAGCGAAATGGGCGCATCCGACTTCTCCAATCTGCCGCATATCGGCGAGGCGCTGCGGCGCAAGGAAGACTACCGGTTCCTGACCGGCGCGGGCAACTACACCGACGACATCACGCTGGCCAACCAGAGCCATGCGGTTTTCGTGCGCTCTCCGCACGCGCACGCCACCGTCAAGTCGGTCGACATTTCCGAGGCCATGAAGATGCCCGGCGTGATCGGCATCTTCAGCGGCAAGGACATCGAGGGAAAGATGGGCGGGCTGCCCTGCGGCTGGCTCATCAACAACCCCGACGGCACCCCCATGAAGGAGCCGATGCACCCGATCCTGGCGATCAACAAGGTGCGCTACGTGGGTGACCACGTGGCCATGGTGGTGGCCGAGACGGTCGAGCAGGCCAAGAACGCCGCCGAGGCGGTGGTGGTCGACTACGACGTGCTGCCCGCGCTCGTGAGCGTGGCCGATGCCGCCAGGAAGGCCGGCGGCGTCACCCTGCACGACGAGGCGCCCGACAACCAGTGCTACAAGTGGGCGCTGGGCGACAAGGCGGCGGTCGACGCGGCATTCGCGAACGCCGCGCACGTGACGAAGCTCGACCTGGTCAACAACCGCCTCATTCCCAACCCGATCGAGCCGCGCGTGGCCATCGGCAGCTACAGCCGGGGCACCGACGACTACACGCTCTACGTGTCCAACCAGAACCCGCACGTCGAGCGCCTGCTGATGACGGCCTTCGTGCTGGGCCTGCCCGAGCACAAGGTGCGCGTGATCGCGCCCGACGTGGGCGGCGGCTTCGGTTCCAAGATCTTTCTTTATGCCGAAGACGTGTGCCTGACCTGGGCGGCCAAGCAGCTCAACCGCAACATCAAGTGGACCGCCGAGCGCTCCGAGTGCTTCCTGTCGGACGCCCACGGCCGTGACCACGTGAGCCATGCCGAGATGGCGATGGACAAGGACGGCAAGTTCCTGGCCATGCGCGTGCACACCGACGCCAACCTGGGCGCCTACCTGTCGACCTTCTCCACGGCGGTGCCCACCATCCTCTACGCCACGCTGCTGGCGGGCCAGTACACCACGCCGCAGATCTACGTCGAGGTCGATGCCTGGTTCACCAACACCGCGCCGGTCGATGCCTACCGCGGCGCCGGCCGGCCCGAGGCCACCTACCTGCTGGAGCGGCTGGTGTCGCGCTGCGCCTGGGAAATGAACCTGGGGCAGGACGAGATCCGCAAGCGCAACTTCATCACCGCCTTCCCGTACCAGACGCCGGTGGCGCTGCAGTACGACACCGGCGACTTCCATGCCTGCATGGACAAGGCCCGGGTGCTGGCCGAGGTCGACGGCTACGCGGCGCGCAAGGCGGCCAGCGAGGCCGGCGGCAAGCTGCGCGGCATCGGCTACTCGAGCTACATCGAGGCCTGCGGCATAGCGCCGTCGAACATCGCCGGCGCGCTCGGTGCGCGGGCCGGCCTGTTCGAGTGCGGCGAGATCCGCGTGCACCCGACAGGCAGCGTGACGGTGTTCACCGGCTCGCACAGCCACGGCCAGGGCCACGAGACCACCTTCGCGCAGGTGGTGGCGGCGCGGCTGGGCATTCCGGTCGAGAACGTCGACGTGGTGCACGGGGACACCGGCCGCGTGCCCTTCGGCATGGGCACCTACGGCTCGCGCTCCATCTCGGTGGGCGGCGCGGCCATCATGAAGGCGCTCGACAAGATCGAGACCAAGGCCAAGAAGATCGCCGCGCACCTGCTGGAGGCCAGCGACGCCGACATCGAGTTCGCCAACGGCGAGTTCACGGTCAAGGGCACCGACAAGAAGATCCCGTTCGGGCAGGTGGCGCTCACGGCCTACGTGCCGCACAACTACCCGCTCGACAAGCTGGAGCCCGGCCTGAATGAAACCGCCTTCTACGACCCGACCAACTTCACCTTCCCGGGCGGCACCTACATCTGCGAGGTCGAGATCGACCGGCAGACCGCCGAGGTGCGCGTGGACCGCTTCACCGCGGTGGACGACTTCGGCACCATCATCAATCCGATGATCGTCGAGGGCCAGGTGCATGGCGGGCTGGTGCAGGGCATCGGCCAGGCGCTGCTCGAGAACTGCGTGTACGACAAGGAAACCGGCCAGCTGCTCACCGGCAGCTTCATGGACTACGCCATGCCGCGCGCCGCCGAGTTCCCGCAGTTCAAGCTGGACACCGTGTGCACGCCGTGCACGCACAATCCGCTGGGCACCAAGGGCTGCGGCGAAGCGGGCGCCATCGGTTCTCCGCCCGCGGTGATCAACGCCGTGCTCGACGCGCTGGCGCCGCTGGGCGTGAAGGACTTCGACATGCCCGCCTCGTCCAGCCGCGTCTGGGAAGCGATGCAAAAGGGCAGCGGCAGCGCCGCGGCCGACACCCTGCCGCAAGAGCCCGCGCTGGCCGCCAGCACTCAAGGCCGTCCGGCCCCCTGAACAACAAAGAAGGAACCACACCATGTACGCCTTCACCCTCGAACGGCCTGCTTCCGTGGCCGATGCCACCAAGCTGGTTGCCGCCGGCGCCAAGCCGCTGGCCGGCGGCCAGACCCTGCTGGCGTCGATGAAGCTGCGGCTGTCGGCGCCCGAACAGCTGGTGGACCTGAGCGGCATCGCCGAGCTCTCGGGCATCAGGAAAGACGGCGACGTCCTCACCATCGGCGCCATGTCGCGCCACCTCGACGTGGCCAACAACGCCGACGTCAAGGCCGCCTTCCCGGCGCTGGCCGACCTGGCCTCGCGCATCGGCGACCGGCAGGTGCGCGCGATGGGCACTATCGGCGGCTCGGTGGCCAACAACGACCCGGCGGCGTGCTATCCGAGCGCGGTACTGGGCTCGGGCGCCACCGTCGTCACGTCGAAGCGCGAGATCGCGGCCGACGACTTCTTCCTGGGCCTGTTCACCACCGCGCTGGAAGAAGACGAGCTGATCACCGCGATCCGCTTTCCCGTTCCGAAGCGCGCCGCCTACGAGAAGCTGCGCCAGAAGGCTTCGCACTTTCCGCTCGTCGGCATCTTCCTCAGCCAGGCCGCCAGCGGCGCGGTGCGCGTGGCCGTCACCGGCGCGGGCAACGGCGTGTTCCGGCATGCCGGGCTGGAAGACGCGCTGAGCCAGAACTTCACCGCCGCGGCCGCTTCCGCCGTGAAGATCGACGCGAGCGACCTCAACAGCGACCTCCATGCCTCGGCCGCCTACCGCGCGAACCTGATCAGCGTGCTCACCCAGCGCGCCGTGACCAAGGCGCTGGCTTAGGCTCACCCCCAGGCTTCGCGCACTTCGTGTCGCTTCTCCAACCCCCTTGCAGGGGGCAACACCATCGGCCCGGCGGAGCCGGTTCCGCGGTGTTCTGGAAGAGGAGGCGCGGCGCACGCTGGCCTGCCCTGGCTCTCCGCTACGCTTCGCCATGATCTTTCCGACCATCGACTCCCTCTCCGACGGTTTGATGCAGGCCGGCTACTTCGCCGACCGGCGCCTGGCGACGGCCGTGTTCCTGGCGCTCAAGCTGCAGCGGCCGCTGCTGCTCGAGGGCGAACCCGGCGTGGGCAAGACCGAGCTGGCCAAGGCGTTGTCGACCGCGCTGAACCGCGAGCTGCTGCGCCTGCAGTGCTACGACGGGCTGGAGCAGCGCGAGGCGCTCTATGAATGGAACTACGCGGCGCAACTGCTGCACATGCGCGCAGCCGAAGCTTCCGGCGCTGCGCGCGACGTGGAAGCCGAGGTCTACCAGCCGCACTACCTGATCCGCCGCCCCCTGCTGCAGGCACTGCAGACCCCCGCGCCGGGGGCCGTGCTGCTGATCGACGAAGTGGACCGCGCCGACGAGCCCTTCGAGGCCTTCCTGCTCGAGTACCTGGGCGAGTACCAGGTGAGCATTCCGGAGCTGGGCACGGTGCGCGCCGTGGTGCCGCCCGTCACCATTCTCACGAGCAACCGCACGCGCGAGCTCAACGACGCGGTCAAGCGCCGCTGCCTGTACCACTGGCTCGACTATCCCGAGCGCGAACGCGAGCTGGCCATCGTGCGGGCCCAGGTGCCGCAGGCCAGCGAGAAGCTGTCGGCACAGGTGTCGGCCTTTGTCGCGCGGCTGCGCGAGGCGCCTTTCGTCAACGCTTTCCAACGCGCGCCCGGCATTGCCGAGAGCGTGGAGTGGGCGCGCGCGCTGATCGCGCTCGACACCGTCGAGCTCGACCCCGAAGTGGTGGTCGACACCGCCGGCATCCTGTTCAAGCAGCGCGACGACGTGGCCGCGCTCACGCAGGAGCTGGCGTCCGACCTGCTGCGTCCCGAGGAGCCGGCCGCGCGCTGAGCGCGCTGGGCACGCATGGCCGGCATCCAGCAACTCGGCGACGTCCGCAGCGGCAAGCTGGCCGGCAACATCACCGCCTTCGGCCGGGCGCTGCGCCGCGCCGGCGTACGCACCGACGCGGCGCGCATCGCGCTGGCCGCCGAGGCCGCCACGCTGGTGGGCGTGGAAGACAAGCTCGACCTGGGCGCGGCGATGGAAGCCGTGATGGTCAGCCGCGAGCAGGACCGCATGGTGTTCCGCGAGCTGTTCGACGCCTGGTTCCGCGACCCGGAACTGGCCAACAAGCTGCTTGCGCAGATGCTGCCCACCGCCGAGGGCAAGGCGGAGCCGTCGAAGCGCCGCCCGCGCGTGCGAGAGGCGCTCACCGCGCCGCGCAAGGCCGCCAAGCCTGCCGAGCCCGCCAAGCCCGACCGCGAGATCGAGTTCGACGCCGCCATGACGTCGAGCGACCGCCAGCGGCTGCAGCATGCCGACTTCAACGCGCTCGGCGCTTCCGAATACCGGCTGGTGGAGCGGCTCGCGCGCGACATCTCGCTGCCGGTTCCGTCGCTGCCGTCGCGCCGCCTGCGCGCGGCGGGCGATGCCGGCCGGCAGCATGCGCGCATGCACTGGCCCGGCGTGCTGCACGAGGCTGCGCGCACCGGCGGCGAGATCCTGCGGCTGCCCCGGCTGACGCGCCGCGAACAGCCCTTGCCGCTGCTGGTGCTGGTCGACGTCTCGGGCTCGATGGAGCGCTATGCGCGCCTGTTGCTGGCCTTTCTCCATGCGGCAACCCGCCGTGCCGGCCGGCGCGACGTGTTCGCCTTCGGCACCGACCTGACCGACCTGACGCCCGCCTTCCGGCTGGCCGACACCGACGACATGCTGGTCGCCGCCGGCGTGGCGATCGACGACTTCGCGGGCGGCACCCGGCTGGGCGCTTCGCTGGCCGAGCTGCGCCGCGCCCACGCCCGCCGCCTGACCGGCCGCCGCACGCTGGTGCTGGTGATCAGCGACGGCCTGGACACCGGGGAGCCCGAAGTGCTGCAACAGGAGCTGCTCTGGCTCAAGCGCCATTCGCGCCGGCTGCTGTGGCTCAACCCGCTGCTGCGCTTCGAAGGCTACGCCCCTCTGGCCCGTGGGGCCGCCGTGCTGCACCGCCATGCGGACGCGATGCTCGCGGTCCACAATCTCAACGCGCTCGAGCAGCTGGCCGCCAGCCTCGCAGCCCTGATGCGAGCCGGACGTTGACACGTCCGGCAGCGCCGAAAAAAAAGGAAGCCCACCATGGAAATGCTCGGAAACCGCCACCTCGGCATCACCCAACAACAAGCCTGGGAAGCGCTCAACGACCCCGAGACGCTGAAGAAATGCATTCCCGGCTGCGACAAGTTCGAGCTGACGGGCGACAACACCTACAGCGTCGCGCTCGCGGTGAAGATCGGCCCCGTGTCGGCCAAGTTCAACGGCAAGGTGGTGCTGTCGGACATCGTGGCGCCCAACGGCTACAAGCTGAGCTTCGAGGGGCAGGGCGGCGTGGCGGGGTTCGCCAAGGGCTCTTCCAGCGTCACGCTCAAGCCGTCGGAAGGCGCCGCCGCGCCCGATGCCGGCTGCGAGCTCGACTACACGGTACAGGCCCAGGTCGGCGGCAAGATCGCCCAGCTCGGGCAGCGGCTGATCGACGGCGCGGCGAAGTCGACCGCCGACGACTTCTTCAAGCGCTTCGAGGCCGAGATGCAGAGCCGCTACGGCCCGCCGCCGGCCGCCGCCCCCGAGGGCGCCGAAGCGCCCGCCGAGAAGACGGGCGTCATGTCCGGCCTCATGAAGAAGATCGGACTCGGCAAGAAGGACGACTCGCTCCCGCCGGGCGACGCCGCCTGAGGAACCGAGGGAGCGAGCCATGGAGAACCTCGACGTCATGGTGCTGCGCACGCTGCGCGATTGGCGGCGTGCCGGCAAGCGAGCGCTGCTGACGACCGTGGTGCGCACCTGGGGCTCGTCGCCGCGGCCCGTGGGCTCGATCATGGCCCTGGCCGAAGACGGCGCGGTGGTCGGCTCGGTCTCGGGCGGCTGCATCGAGGACGACCTGATCGCGCGCTACAGCCATGCCCACGGCAAGGGCGAAGACGTGCCGCTGGGCGCGCCTCCTGCGCTCGTCAAGTACGGCATCACCGCCGACGAGGCGCACCGCTTCGGCCTGCCCTGCGGCGGTACGCTGGAGCTGCTGCTCGAATACGCGCCCGATGCCGATTCGCTCGACCTGCTGGTGGCGCAACTGGAGCAGGGCCGGCTCATGCGGCGCACCGTCACGCTGGCCACCGGCGCGGTGCGGCTGGCGGAAGCCAAGGCGCCCGACGAGCTCACGGTGAACGACACCGAACTGACCAACACCTTCGGCCCCGAATACCGCATGCTGCTGATCGGCGCCGGCCAGCTCGCCGAGTACCTCGCGACCATGGCCAAGTTCAGCGGCTTCGCGGTCACGCTGTGCGACCCGCGCGCCGAATACCGCACCGCATGGTCGCTGCCCGGTGTGCACATCACCACCGAGATGCCCGACGACGCGGTGCTGGCCTTCAGGCCCGACCGCCGCAGCTGCGTGGTGGCGCTCACGCACGACCCCAAGCTCGACGACCTGGCGTTGCTGGAGGCCCTGCAGAGCGAAGCTTTCTACGTCGGCGCCATCGGCTCGCGGCGCAATGCCGACGCGCGGCGCGACCGCATGATCGAGCACTTCGACCAGACCGACGAATCGCTCGCGCGGCTGCGCGGGCCCATCGGCATCTACATCGGCAGCAAGACGCCGCCGGAGATCGCGGTGAGCGTGATGGCGGAGATTCTCGCGGTGAAGAACGCGGTGACGCTGCCGCGCGAAATGGAGGTGGCGCGGGCCAAGGAGATGCAGCAGCTGCAGCCGAGCTGAGCGCGCCCGGGCGGGGCTGCCTCAGTTCGACTTGGCTTCAGGGGGCACGTCGCCGCCCTTCTGCCGTTCGCGGAACAGCGCCGCGCGCATGAGAAAGATGGTGGTGATCGGCGCGGTGAGCGCGATGAACAGCACGATCAGCACCGCGTGCAGGAACAGGCTGAAGCCCTGCACCGAGAAATACACGATGGTGGCCACCGTCATGCACCACACGCCCACCGTCGCGCCCAGCGTGGGCGCGTGGATGCGGCGGAAGAAGGTCGGCATCCGCAGCAGGCCGAAGGAGCCGATGGCCGCGAAGGCCGCGCCCAGCACGGCGAATACGGCGGTGATGATCTCGGCCCACAGCGGCAGCGGGCCAATGATGAAATCGTTCATTCGATCACCTCCCCGCGCAGCAGGAACTTGGCCATGGCCGTGGAGCCGACGAAGCCGAACAGCGCGACCAGCATGGCCGCCTCGAAGTAGACGTTGCTCGCGTAGATGATGCCGAGCACCAGCATCATGAGCATGCCGTTGATGTAGAGGCAGTCGAGCGCCATGACGCGGTCTTGGGCGGTGGGGCCGATCAGCAGCCGCGAGAGCGCGCACAGCATGGCCACGGCCAGCAGGAACAGCGCGAACTTCAGGGCCCAGAAGAGGACGGGTGTCATGACTCGAAGATCTCCATCAGGGGGCGTTCGTAGCGCTGCTTGATCATCGCGATGAAGGCGGCCTCGTCGTCGAGGTCGAACACATGGATCAGCAGCGTGCTGCGGTCGAACGACACTTCGCCCCAGGCGGTGCCGGGCGTGAGGCACATGATCATCGCGAGCACGGCCAGGCCGTTGGGGTCGCGCATGTCGAGCGGGATCTGGACGAACTTCGAGGCGATGCCGCTCGTGCGGCGGGTGAGCAGCAGCCGAGCCACGTCGTACGCCGACTTGAGCATGTCGAAGGTCACCAGGAACGACAGCCGCAGCGCGACGCCGGGCCTGCGCATGCGCACGGCGGCCGGGCGCAGGCTCTCGGTCAGCAGAGGCACCGCAATGGCCAGGATCACGGCCGAGACCAGCGTGCTCGCTTCGAGCGACTGGTTGAGCAGCAGCCAGACGACGAAGAGCGCGAACGACAGCGGCGGGGAAGGCAGCAAACGCTTCATGGGGCCGCGCCTTCCTGTTTCTTCTCCGCCGCGGGCACGGGGTTGGGCACCTGCCGGGCGCCGAACACCGCCTGGCGATAGGCCACCGGGTTCTTCAGGCCCTGCGCGGTGGCCATGGCATGGCGCATCACGGGCTCGGCCCACACGGTGAGCGCCACGCAGGCCGCCAGCAGGCCCGCCACGGGCAGCACTTCGAGCGCGGGCAGCGAGGGCATGGTGGCGTGCGGCTGGGTCCAGAAGTGGCGAATGCCGGTGCGGCTCAGCGCGATCAGCGACAGGAAGCCCGAGACGATCAAGAGCGCAAGGAAAGCCCAGCCGGCGGTGCCGGGCGTCGCGCCCCCGAGCACCCCCGAGAGCATTGCGAACTTGCCGATGAAGCCCGACAGCGGCGGCAGGCCCGCCAGCAGCAGCGTGCAGCCCATGAAGCTCAGGCCCAGGAAGGCCACGCCGGCCGGGATGGCGCGGCCGTAGAGCGCCTGCGCCTCGTCGTCGAGGTTCACGTCGGCGAGCGCGCGCAGGTCTTCGGCAAGAAAGGGTGCATTGCCCGCCGCCTCGTGCGGCGCGACGCTCATGCCGGCGTTGCGCCAGCGCTCGATCATGTCGGTCAGCAGGAAGAAGGCGCTGACCGCGAGCGTGGAGCTCAGCATGTAGTAAAGCGCGCCGGCCCACACGGCGGGCTGGCCGAGGCCGACCGCCGCGAGCAGGGTGCCGGCGGACACCAGCACGCTGAAACCCGCAAGGTTGGACAGCCGCTGCGTACCGACGATGCCGATGGCACCCACGAACAGCGTGGCCAGCCCGGCGGCCACCAGCGCGGCCTGGCCGAAGGCGGCGGAGTCGCCGGTGTCGGGCGCGAACAGCGTGGTCCACAGCCGCAGGATCGTGTAGATGCCGAGCTTGGTCAGCAGCGCGAACACCGCGCCCACCGGGGAGACCGCCGCGCTGTAGGCCGGCACCAGCCAGAAGTTGAGCGGCCATGCACCGGCCTTGGCGAAGAAGGCGGTCGCCAGGATGGCCGCCGCCGCGTGCACCAGGCCACGGTCGCCCGGCGAGAGTTCGGCGATGCGCATGCCCAGGTCGGCCATGTTCAGCGTGCCGGTCACGCCATAGAGAATGGCCGCGCCGATCAGGAACAGCGAAGACGCAGCGAGGTTGATCGCTATGTAGTGCAGGCCCGCCTGCACCCGCAGCCGGCCGGAGCCGTGCAGCAGCAGGCCGTATGACGCAGCCAGCATCACCTCGAAGAAGACGAACAGGTTGAACAGGTCGCCGGTGAGGAATGCGCCATTCAGGCCCATGAGCTGCAGCTGCAGCAGCGGATGGAAGTGCACCCCCGCGCGGTCCCAGCGCGAAGTGGAATAGATCGAGGCCGCGAAGGCGATGACGCCGGTGAGCGCGACCATCATGGTCGAGAGCCGGTCGGCCACCAGCACGATGCCGAAGGGCGCGCGCCAGTTGCCCGGCAGGTACACGCCGATGGAGCCGGGGCCGCCGCCGGTTTCGGGCGCGTTCACCCAGCGCAGCAGTGCCAGCGCCGCCAGCAGGCCCACCAGGCCCGAGACCACGCTCAGCGCCGACTTGGCGCGGCGGCGGTTCTCGCCCAGCAGCAGCATGAGCGCGGCCGTGAGCATGGGCACCAGGATCGGCACCGCCACCAGGTGCGGCATGCTGAACTCGAGCAGTTCGTCGAGCAGGTGAAAAACTTCCTTCACTCCGCCTCCTGCCGCTCTTCACCGTCCACGTGGTCGGTGCCGGTCAGGCCGCGCGAGGCGAGCATCACGACGAGGAACAGCGCCGTCATCGCGAAGCCGATCACGATGGCCGTGAGCACCAGCGCCTGCGGCATCGGGTCGGCCGTGTTGGCCAGCGTGGCCTCGAAGCCCTTGACGAGCACCGGCTCGCTGTCGACCTTGAGCCGGCCCATGCTGAAGATGAACAGGTTGACCGCGTAGGAGATCAGCGTCAGGCCCATGATGACCTGGAAGGTGCGTGGGCGCAGCAGCATGTAGACGCCCGAGCCGGTGAGCACGCCGATGGCGAGTGCGAGCACGGCCTCCATCAGCGAGCCCCTCCGGCGGCGGTGACGGCGGCGGCCGCTTCGGCCTCTTTCTCGGCCTGTTCATCGGCCCAGCGGTGGCTTCTTATGGACTGGTGGGCCAGCGCGGTCAGGATCAGCATGGTGGCACCGAGCACCAGCGCGAACACGCCGATGTCGAAGAAGAGGGCGCTGGGCACGTGCACCTCGCCCAGCAGCGGCAGGTGCAGGTGCGCGGTGTGCGTGGTCAGGAAGGGGTAGCCCAACACCACCGCGCCGCTGCCGGTGGTGAGCGCGAACAGCAGGCCGATGGCGATCCAGCGGCGCGGGTAGATGCGCAGGTGCTCTTCCACCCACTCGGTGCCCGACACGATGAACTGCAGCACCAGCGCGACCGACATCACCAGCCCGGCGACGAAGCCGCCGCCCGGCGCGTTGTGGCCGCGCATGAAGAAGTAGACCGACACCAGCACCGCCAGCGGCAGCAGCAGCCGCACCAGCACGGCCGGCACCATCAGGTAGCCGACGGCGGTGTCCTTGGCGCGGCGCGGATTCAGCAGGTCGCTGCTGCCGTCGTCGACCTGCAGGCGCTGCTGGATCGGCAGCGCCATCGATTCGATGGCGGGGCGAAAGCGCCGCAGCAGCGCATACACCGTGAGCGCGACCACGCCCAGCACGGTGATTTCGCCGAAGGTGTCGAAGCCGCGGAAGTCGACCAGCATCACGTTGACGACATTGGTGCCGCCGCCTTCGGTGAGCGCGCGTTCGAGGAAGAAGGGGGAAATGCTCTGCGGGAAGGTCCGCGTCATCATGGCCCAGGCCAGCGCGGCCATGCCGCCGCCGGCAATGGCGGCCACCAGCAGGTCGCGGCCGCGGCGCCCCCAGGGCCGCAACCGCGCGCGCGCAGGTTGGACGGCGTCCTTGCTGCGCATCGGCAGCCAGCGCAGGCCCAGCAGGATCAGCACCGTGGTCACGGCCTCGACCACCAGTTGCGTCAGTGCGAGGTCGGGCGCGGAGAACCAGATGTAGGTCACGCACGAGACCAGCCCCGCGCCGGAGGCGAGCATCAGCGCCGCGAGCCGGTGGAACTTGGCCTGCCAGGCGGCGGCCAGCGCGCAGGTGCCGCCGATGAGCCAGGTCATTGCGAACATCGGCGAGAAGGGCAGCGGCTCGCGCGTGCCGGGCGCCGCGGGCGTGGCCCAGAGCGACGCGGCCGCGCCCGCCACGGCCACCACCACGAGCAGCAGCAACTGCCACTGCATGCGTTTGGTGCCGAACAGGCGGCGGCTGCGGCGGCCGATTTCGCTCAGCAGCGCGAGCAGGTGCTCGAAGATGACCTGGCCGTCGAAGCGATGCAGCAGCGGGGTGTTCTCGAGGCCGCCGCCCGCGCGCTGGCGGCGCTGCAGCAGGTACAGCATGGCGCCGCCCAGCAGCGCCACGAAGCTCATCACCAGCGGCAGGTTGAAGCCGTGCCACACGGCCAGGCTGTATTCCGGCAGCGTGCCGCCCACCACGGGCGTGGCCGCGGCGGCGAGCATCGGGCCGACGGACCACGCCGGCGCCACGCCCACCACCAGGCACACCAGCACCAGCAGCTCGACCGGCACGCGCATCCAGTGCGGCGGCTCGTGCGGGTGCTTGGGTACTTCGTCGCCGCAGGGCGGGCCGAAGAACACGTCGAACACGAAGCGCGCCGAATACGCCACGCTGAAGACGCCTGCGATGGTGGCGACGACCGGCAGGCTGAAATCGACCCACGGCGTCGACTGGATGAACACCGTCTCGGCGAAGAACATTTCCTTCGAGAGAAAGCCGTTGAGCAACGGCACGCCGGCCATCGAGGCGCTGGCGATGATGGCCAGCGTGCCCGTGATGGGCATCAGCCGCATCAGGCCGCTGAGCTTGCGGATGTCGCGCGTGCCCGTCTCATGGTCGATGATGCCGGCCGCCATGAACAGCGACGCCTTGAAGGTCGCATGGTTCATCACGTGGAAGACGGCGGCCACGGCGGCCAGCGGGCTGTTCAGGCCCAGCAGCAGCGTGATGAGCCCCAGGTGCGAGACGGTCGAGTAGGCCAGCAGCGCCTTCAGGTCGCGCTGGAACATGGCGATGAAGCCGCCCAGCAGCAGCGTGATTGCGCCGGCACCGCCCACCAGCCAGAACCATTGCTCGGTGCCCGAGAGCACGGGCCACAGCCGCGCCATCAGGAACACGCCCAGCTTCACCATGGTGGCCGAGTGCAGGTAGGCCGACACCGGCGTTGGCGCGGCCATGGCGCGCGGCAGCCAGAAATGGAACGGGAACTGCGCGCTCTTGGTGAAGGCGCCCAGCAGCACAAGCACCAGCGCGGTGGGGTAGAGCGCATGCGCGCGGATCAGGTCGCCCGAGGCCAGCATCACGTCGAGCTCGTAGCTGCCGACGATGCGGCCCAGCACCAGCACGCCGGCCAGCAGGCACAGCCCGCCCGCGCCGGTGACGGTGAGCGCCATGCGCGCGCCGCGCCGTGCGTCGCGGCGGTGGTGCCAATAGCCGATCAGCAGGAAGGAGAAAAGGCTGGTGAGTTCCCAGAACAGCACCATCTGGATCAGGTTGCCCGAGAGCACCACGCCCATCATCGCGCCCATGAACGCGAGGAAGAAAGAGAAGAAGCGCGGCACCGGGTCGGAGGCCGACATGTAGTAGCGCGCATAAAGCACCACCAGTGCACCGATGCCCAGCACCAGCATGCAGAACAGCCATGCGAAGCCGTCCATGCGGAACACCAGGTTCAGCCCGAGGGCGGGAAGCCATTCGATCTCTTGCCGAAGCACATTGCCGTGCGCGATCTGCGGGAAGAACCATGCGGCCTGGATGGCGCAGCCCAGCGCCACGAGCCCCGCGAGCGTCGACTCCCTGTTGCGCGCGTTGGAGGGCATCAACGCGGCCAGCACGCTGGCAATGAAAGGGAGTGCGACGAGAAAGACCAGGGGCATTGTGGTTGATTCTATCGGCGGCCCCTATCAAAGGCCTTATCTATAACCGCAAGACATAAGGCAGTTTTCTGGACATTCAGGCCGAGAAAGCCTGCACGGTTCGAAAGCCCAGCCACGTGAGGCACAGCGAGCCGCCCAGGTGCAACATGAGCGTGGCCAGCGCGAGGCCGAGCCGGCCGTTCATCAGCATGCCGACGACCTCGGCCGAGAAGCTGGAGAAGGTCGTCAGGGTGCCGAGGAAGCCGGTGATGACCATCAGGCGCCAGGCCGGGTCGATGTGCGGCAGGCCGTTGAACACGCCGATGGCGATGCCGATGAGGTAGCCGCCGATCAGGTTGACCGCCAGCGTGCCCCAGGGCAGTACGCCTCCGGGGTTGAGCCAGGTGGCAAAGCCCCAGCGCATGAGGGCGCCGACGCAGGCGGCAAGGCAGATGACGAGGGCGTTCAGCAGCATGCGCTGGATTATCCGCAAGCTGTCGCCCCAAATGAAAAAGCCGCCCGGAGGCGGCTTCGTGATGTGCTGGCGATGCTCAGGACTTCGAGGGCTTGGCCGCCTTGGTCTCCTTCGGCGCAGCGGCCGCGCCGGAGAAGCCCTGGCCGTTGATCGTCAGGCCCTCGGCCGACAGCTTGGCGGCCTTCTTTTCCTTCACGCCCTTCACGCGCTGCATGAAGTCGGGCCAGTCCTTGAATTCCTTTTCCTTGCGCGCTTCGATGATGCGCTTCGACATGGAGGGCCCCACACCCTTGAGGCCGTCGAGTTCGGCGACGGTGCCCTTGTTGGCATCGACCGCTGCGAACGAGGTGATGGCGAACAGCATGGCCGTGGTGGCCAACAGCTTCTTGAACATTTGAAAACTCCCTGTGATTTGTTGATGTGACAGACAGCCGACGAGCACGTCGGCCCGGGCACAACGGGATCAGGGAGCGGGGCGTTGACGCCCTGGGGCACCAATCGCCTCAGGGTGACCATTGTTCTGAATTGTGGTCAGAGTTCTTCCACGCGGCGGGGGGGATAGCTGTCCCACGCCTGGCAGCCGGGGCAGTGCCAGAAGTACTGGTGCGCCTCGAAGCCGCATGCCGCGCAGCGGTAGCGCATCAGCGGCCGGGTGGCCTGGTCGAGCGCCCGTTGCACCTGCGGATGGAACTGCTCGTGCTCGAAGCGTTCGCCAGCGAGCCAGCGCGATGCGGCCACCAGCGAAGGCTGCTGCGCGAGGTGGGCGATGTAGCCGTCGCGCGGCGTGGGGTGCGGATCTTCGGCGGTGGCGGTGGGCTTGCCGCCCAGGGCGATCAGCGCCTCGAGCACGTCGATCGACGGCGATTCGACATAGCGCCGCTGCAGCAGCGCGAGCGCCTCGCCTTCGCGGTGCGCGCCGACGGCCGCCTGCTGCAGCGTGGCGGCATAGAGCGGCAGCGCGAGCGGCGCGGTTTCGCTGAGCGCCACGAGGGTGTCGAAGGCCGCGGCCGGTTCGCTCTTGCGCAGCTGGAGGTTGGCGGTGTCGATGGCGGGACGCGGCGCCTGCGGCGCCAGCTCGACGGCATGCGCGAGCAGCTTGGTGGCGCCGGGCAGGTCGCTGGCAGCCACGCGCTCGGTGGCCTGCTCGCACAGGTGGTGTGCGCGGCGCGTGGCGTAGCTGGCCTGATCCGATTCGTCGAGCTTCTGGGCCACGTCTGCGGCCTGCGCCCATTCGCGCGAGCGCTCGTAGATGGCCAGCAGCGACAGGCGAGCCTCGTTCTCGTAGCGCGTGCCTTCGAGCTTCTGCAATGCGGCTTCGGCGCGATCGAGCAGGCCGGCGCGCAGGAAGTCTTGCGCCAGGGCATGCTGCGCGCGTTCGCGGTCGCTGCGGCTCAGGTCGCCGCGGCCCAGCAGGTGCTCATGCACGCGCACGGCGCGCTGGTATTCGCCGCGGCGGCGGAACAGGTTGCCGAGGGCGAAGTGCAGCTCCTGTGTGTCGGGGTCGTTCTGTACGGCCTCGATGAAGGCGTCGATGGCCTGGTCCTGCTGCTCGTTGAGCAGGAAGTTCAAGCCGCGGAAGTAGGCCTTGGGGGCTTGCCTGTTCTCGAGCTTGAGCTGGCGGATGTCGAAGCGCGATGCGAGCCAGCCCAGCACGAAGGCGATGGGCAGGCCGATCAGCAGCCAGCTGGGATCAAAGTCCATGTTGACGTACGGCGGGAAGGTCGGGGGCGGAAGTGGGCTGGGCCGCTGCAGGAGCGGCCACGGCCGCCGATGCCGCGGGGGACGGTGCTTCGGCGGGGACTGCAGGCAACTGCGCCGCCGCGGTACGGTGTTTCCACCAGCCCGGCAGCATGCCGAGCGCACCCACCACGAGCCCGCCGGCAAAGGCCGCGAGCACGACGAGCACCAGTGGTGCGCGCCAGTAGGTGCCGAAGAAGAAATAGACGGTCGCGTCGTGCTGGTTGTTCAGCGCGAAGGCGAATAGCGTAAAAAAAATGGCTGCCTTGAGCAGCCACAGGAGGTATTTCATAGCCGTTCCCGTTGCCGGGAGCATTCTACGTTTGCAGGCATTCTGATCATCCGTGCGTCAGGCCTTGCGGGCCTTGGCTTCCTTGTCCGCGTCGAGCTCGGCTGTCTTGGCATCCACGGCTTCGCGCAGCGCCTTGCCGGGCTTGAAGTGCGGCACCCGTTTTTCGGGAATCTGCACGCTCTCGCCCGAACGCGGGTTGCGGCCGATGCGCGGCGGACGGCGGTTGACCGAGAAGCTGCCGAAGCCACGGATCTCGATGCGGTGCCCGCGCACCAGGGCGTCGCTCATCGCGTCGAGGATGGTCTTGACGGCGTATTCGGCGTCGCGGTGCGTCAGTTGCGCAAAGCGGGCTGCGAGTTCTTCGACGAGGTCTGAGCGGGTCATGGGCCAAACAAAAACGTGGACGAAAAAAAAGACAGAGCGGCCCCAGGGCCTGCTCTGTCTCCGGACTCAGCTTACTTGTTGTCGCTGTTGTCGAGCTTGGCGCGCAGCAGTGCGCCCAGGCTGGTCGTGCCCGCGTTTTCGCGTGCCGACTGCTGGCTCAGGCTGGCCATGGCGCCTTGTTCGTCGACCATGTCCTTCTGCTTGATCGACAGCTGGATGTTGCGGGTCTTGCGATCCACATTCACGACGATGGCGGTGACTTCGTCGCCTTCCTTCAGCACGTTGCGGGCATCTTCGACGCGGTCGCGCGAGATTTCCGAAGCACGCAGGTAGCCGATGATGTCTTCGCCGAGGTCGATTTCAGCGCCGCGGGCGTCCACCGTCTTGACCTTGCCGGTCACGATCTGGCCCTTGTCGTTCACGGTGGTGAACGTGGTGAACGGGTCGCTGTCGAGCTGCTTGATGCCCAGCGAGATGCGCTCGCGGTCGACGTCGACTGCCAGCACGATCGCTTCGACTTCCTGGCCCTTCTTGTAGTTGCGAACGGCGGTTTCGCCGGCTTCGTTCCACGAGAGGTCCGAGAGGTGAACCAGGCCGTCGAT